>Ga0210396_10000017_pt1 | contig 419828 bp, 383 predicted proteins | sample IncBWH17OmetaG_FD_155466 | JGI IMG/M metagenome (GOLD analysis project Ga0210396, IMG submission 155466) | Forest soil microbial communities from Barre Woods Harvard Forest LTER site, Petersham, Massachusetts, United States - Inc-BW-H-17-O ... | reverse complement strand
AGCCCTGGTTCGTCGCTCCACTGGCATGTGTTAAGCACGCCGCCAGCGTTCGTCCTGAGCCAGGATCAAACTCTCCGTGAAGAACTTCACGAAAAGCTGTCATCGGATGCCTTCACCGGTCGTACGCGAGCGCACAGCCGGCTCGGCGATCGAGACCTATACACCGTGGTCCCGAACCGTGACGGGGTACTTCTCTACTTGACTCTTTGACCGCCACCCGGAGGCGTCATCGACGCTCCCGTCGGCGGGTCGAACCTGGACGCACACCACGATCCGTGTTGGATCGTAGATGCGCATGCTGTTGAGTTTTCAAAGACCGCCTAGCCTCACCGAAAGGGGTTCCTTCTGGAGGAGACCGTTCCGACTCACGCCCAAGGGCGCTTGCGAGCCGACCAGCGAGTATAGCGCGATGCCAGCCGCTCGGTCTACTCGTCGCCCTGCGCGGCTCGCAACCGGCGGAAACGGCGCTTGCCGACCTTGAGGATACGCCCATGGGCCTGCTCGCACGGCACGTCGTGCTGGCCCGCCTCGATCTGCTCCTCGCCGAGCGTCACGCCGCCCTGGTCGATCATGCGCCGCGCCTCCGAGCGCGACAGGCCGAACTCGCGCGCGATCAGGCCCGGCAGGTGCAGCACGCCCTCGGCGCACTCGAAGCGCGCCTCCTCGATCTCCTCGGGCACGCCGCCCTCGACGAACACGCGGTCGAAGTGGCGCTCCGCGCCCTGCGCGTCCGCCTCGGAGTGCAGCCACACGACCAGCTCGTGCGCCAGCGCCCGCTTGGCGTCCCGCGGCGAGACCTCCCCGGGCCCCGTGCCGATCGCCGGCTCGCGACCCAGCAGCAGCCGGTAGTACTGGCCCAGCGCCTCGTCGGGGATCGCCATCGTCTTGCCGTACATCTCCTGCGGCTCGTCCGTCACCCCGATCTGATTGCCCAGCGACTTCGACATCTTCTGGCGGCCGTCCACGCCCACCAGGATCGGCATCGTCAGGATCGCCTGCTCGGGCTGGCCGTACGCGCGCTGAATGTCACGCCCCAGCAGCAGGTTGAACTTCTGGTCGGTGCCCCCCAGCTCCACGTCCGCACGGATCGCCACCGAGTCATAGCCCTGCAGCAGCGGATACATCATCTCGAGCATCGAGATCGGCTCGCCGGACGACCAGCGCTTGGCGAAGTCGTCGCGCTCCAGCAGCTGCGCGACGGTCGTCGTGCCGAGCAGCCGCAGCAGCTCGGCCATCGCCATGTCCAGCCACTCGCCGTTGCGCCTCACCTCCAGGCGCTCCGGGTCCGCGTCGAGGATCTTCAGCGCCTGCGTCTGGAACGTCGCCGCGTTGGCGTCGATCTCCTCGGCCGAGAGCATCGGGCGCAGCGTCGAGCGCCCCGACGGGTCGCCCACCCGCGCCGTGTAGTCGCCCACGATCAGCACCACGCGGTGGCCCGCGTCCTGGAACTCGCGCAGCTTGCCGAGCACGACCGCGTGGCCCAGGTGGATGTCCGGCGCGGTCGGGTCGATGCCGAGCTTCACGCGCAGCTGGCGGCCCTCCGCGTGCGCCGCGCGCAGCTTCGCCGCGAGCGCGCCGCGGGGCAGGTCGTCGACGGCGTTGGCGGCCAGCTCGGCGGCCAGCCGCGCGTGGTCCCCGGCGGCCTCCTGACTGGCGTTCGGCATCGAGGGCAATGCTAGACTCTCGCCGTCTGGAGGGTCCCACCGCACGCCATCGAATGCGGCCAGCGCCATCGCGATCGGGTCCTCCTCGCATCCCGCGGGATCGCCTCCGCAGCCGCCGATGAGCGATGACGATCGCCCCGACATAACGCACGACGCGCCCACCGCGCTGGTCCTCCCGAGCACGCCGCAGACGGGCGAGCCGAGCCCCGACGAGCACAGTCGATCGGCCGGCAGGACCCGCCTCAAGCGCCTGCGCTTCCTGGCGATCCTGGCCGCCGTGCTGCTGCTCGGCGCGATCTCGTTCCTGTTCGGCATCTTCGTGTCGGTCGCCGCGGACCTGCCGTCGCTGACCAGGTTCGCGCTGTACAAGAACGAGAAGAGCTCGATGCTCTACGACGACCTCGGCCATCCGATCGGCGTGCTCAGCCAGCAGAACCGCGTGATCCTGACCGCCGGCCAGATCCCCCGGATCGTCAAGAACGCGGTCGTCTCGATCGAGGACAAGCGCTTCTGGACCAACAGCGGCATCGACCTGCGCGGCATCGCGCGCGCGGTGGTCGACGACATCGAGCACAGAGGCGCCGCGCAGGGCGCCTCCACGATCGAGCAGCAGTTCATCAAGAACGCGCTGCAGGCGCAGTCGCACCGCACGATCTTCGAGAAGCTCCGCGAGGCCGCGCTGGCCTACCAGCTCTCGCACAAGTGGTCGAAGGAGAAGATCATCACCGCCTACCTCAACACGATCTACTTCGGCAACGGCGCGTATGGCATCGAGGCGGCGGCGCAGACGTACTTCGGCCACGAAGTCAACCACCTCGGCTGCGGCCTGCCCGGCCACGAACTGTGCGTGGAACACCTCGCGCCCTGGGAGGCCGCGCTGCTCGCCGGCATCATCCAGTCGCCCACCGAATACGACCCCGCCACGCACCCCGTCGCCGCCAGGGAGCGCCGCGAAGTGGTCCTGCAGCAGATGCTCGACCAGGGCTACCTGAGCAGGACCGTGTACGACCAGAGCATCACGCAGGCGCTGCCCTCGCCCCAGGAGATCCAGGCGCCGCAGGAGCAGACCGTCGAAGGCGTCGATGCCGGCTACTTCACGAGCTGGGCGCAGCAGCAGGTGATCGAACGCTACGGCGCCCAGCGCTCCTTCGACGGCGGCCTGAAGATCACCACCACGCTCGACCTCGAACTGCAGCGCGCCGCCGAACAGGCCGTCAACAACTACCTCGCCTACACCGGCGGTCCGACCGCTTCGCTGGTCGCGATCGAAAACTCGACCGGCGACGTGCGCGCGATGGTCGGCGGGCGCAACTACGACGAAAGCCCCTTCAACCTCGCCACCCAGGGCCAGCGCCAGCCGGGATCCTCGTTCAAGGCGTTCGACCTCGCCGCCGCGCTCGAGGACGGCATCTCGCCCGACTCCGTGTGGACGTCCAAGGAAAAGGCGTTCATCGTCCCCCGCACCGGCGGCCACGAAAAGTTCGTCGTGCACAACGACGAAGGCAACTACACCGGCTCCAACACGCTGACCGGCGCCACCGCCTTCTCCGACAACTCGATCTTCGCCGAAGTCGGCCTCAAGGTCGGCACTCAGAAGATCGCGCTGCTCGCCCATCGCATGGGCATCACCACGCCGCTGTCGACCAACCCCGCAATGACAATCGGCGGGCTCACCGTCGGCGTCACGCCGCTGGACATGGCCCACGCCTACGAGACGCTCGCCCACGGTGGCGAACGCGTCACGGGCTCGCTCGTCGAAGGCGGAGTGCCCGTCGGCATCCAGCAGGTCGAAGCCGGCAGCCAGCCGCTCCCCAACGGCTCTCGCGTCGAAAGGAACAGCGTCCGCACAAAACGCGTCCTGCCGGCGTCGGTCGCCGAAACCGAGACCACGATGCTCGAATCGGTGATCCAGTACGGCACCGGCAAGGCCGCCGCCATCGGCCAGTTCGCCGCCGGCAAGACCGGCACCACCTCCAACTACGGCGACGCGTGGTTCGTCGGCTGGGACTCCAAGTTCACGGTCGCCGTGTGGGTCGGCTACCCCAACAAACTGATCCCGATGACCACCGACTTCAACGGCACGCCAGTGCTCGGCGGCACGTTCCCCGCACTCATCTGGCACGACTTCATGATGGACGCGCTGGCGATCGAAAAAGAGCGCGCCGAACACTCCGCCGTCAAACACGGCGTGCCCGCGTCCTCCGGCGAATCCTCCTCGGGCACGAGCGGCTCCGAAGCGGCCGCGGCGCAGTCCGCGCCGAGCTCCGGCCAATCCAAGAGCCAGGCCGGCCAGGGCAACAACACCAAAGGCGGCAACTCCGCCCCGAATGCCGGCACGCAGGAAGCGCCCAGCGAAACCCACGCCGGCGAACACGCCGCTACGCCGGCCGCACCGGCCGCACCGGCCACGCCCGCGCCAGCCGAAGCGGCGCCGACGACACCACCGGCGTCTACGCCGCCCGCGTCGTCCAGCCCCTCACCGACGGGCGGCGTCGGCGCGCCCTGAGGCCGGCGGCCACGGGCGCGAGACGTTGCGGTTGCCCGCCACGCAGAAGCGCCAGCGCAGCTCCACCGCGCGGCTGATGCCGACGCGGACGCCGTCGAGGATCGGCGGGTCCGCCCACTCCGGCGGACGCGGGCCGATCCTCACGGGACCGCTCGACAGGCTGCTGGCGTTCTGCTCGAGCGTTACCCCCAGCGCCTGCGCGAGCTTGCCCGGGCCCGAGCACAGCTCCTCGACGCGCGCCGTCTCCGCCAGCCCGCGGCGCGCGCGCATCGACTCGATGCCAGAAAGCGGCTCGAGCGCGCGGATCAGCACCGCCGCGCCCACACCCTCGGGCTCGCACACGGCGTTCAGCATCGCGTGGATGCCGTAGGAGCGGTACACGTACGCTCGCCCGGGCGCGCCGAACAGCGTGCGCGTGCGCGGCGTGACACCGACGAACGCGTGGCAGGCCGGCTCCGAGTCGTGGTAGGCCTCCGTCTCGACGATCACGCCGGCGGCCCCCGCGTGCTCGACGGTGCAGCCGATCAGCTCGCGGGCCACCTCGAGCACGGGGCGCTCGTAGAAGGCCGCCGTCAGCGCCGGCGAGCCGTCAAGCGTGGCGGCGCACATCGCACGTCACGGCCTGTCCGGGCCCACGAGCGCGCCCTGCGCGAGCGCCAGCTGCTCGCGCACGCGCTGCAGCGAGGTGCCGCCCTCGGAGACCTTCGACTCGAGCCACGAGCTCTGCTCCAGCACCCGCTCGTACTGCTCGCGGTTGGCGCCCAGCGTCTCGCTGCGGGCGGCCAACTCCTCGGCGCTCAGCTGCGACAGCGTCCGCCCGGAGTCCAGCGCGTCGCGCACGAGCCCCGCGACCACGCCGTGAGCCTCGCGGAAGGGCATGCCCAGGCGCACGAGCAGGTCGGCGACGTCCGTCGCCGCGATCAGCTCGTCGGCCGCCGCCGCGCGCATGCGCTCGCGGTCGAAGCGCGCGCCCGCGACCATGCCTGTGGCCGCCGCCAGCGTCAGCGCGAGCGTGTCCACCGCGTCGAACATGTGCTCCTTGTCCTCCTGCAGGTCCTTGTTGTACGTCAGCGGCAGCGCGTGCATCACGCCGTGGAACGCCGCCAGGTGCCCGACCACGCGCGGCGCCTTCGCGCGCAGCAGCTCCGCCGCGTCCGGGTTCTTCTTCTGCGGCATGATCGACGAGGTCGCGCTCCACGCGTCGGGCAGCTCGCAGAACCGGAACTCGGTGCTCGACCACAGCACCAGCTCGGCGCCCAGGCGGGAGAGGTGGGTGGCGCACGTCGCGGCGGCGCCCAGGTAGTCGAACACGAAGTCGCGCCCCGAGACGGCGTCGATCGAGTTGGGGGCCACGCCCGTGAAGCCCAGCTCCTCGGCGACCATGCGGCGGTCGGTGTCGAAGCTCACGCCGGCGAGCGCGCCCGCGCCGAGCGGCAGGCGCGCCGCGGATTCGCGCGCGGCGAACGCGAAGCGCTCGCGATCGCGCTGCAGCATCCAGAAGTACGCCAGCAGGTGGTGGCCAAGATACACCGGCTGCGCGCGCTGCAGGTGCGTGTAGCCGGGCATCGGCCAGTCAAGGTGCTCCTGCGCGCGCTCCACCAGCGCCGCCATCAGCGCCGTGATCGCGCTCTGCGCCTCCGCTGCGCACGCGCGCGTGTACATCGCCAGGTCGGTAACCACCTGGTCGTTGCGCGAGCGCGCCGTGTGCAGGCGCCCGCCCACGGGCCCGACGATCTCCGTCAGGCGCCGCTCGATCGCCATGTGGATGTCTTCGTCGGCGGGGTCCACCCGGAACGCGCCACCGGGGCCCAGCTCCTGCGCGACCTGGTCGAGCCCCGCGAGCAGCGTGTCGCGATCCTCAGCGGAGACGATCCCGCGCGCGGCCAGCATGCGCGCGTGGGCGCGCGACTGCGCCACGTCCTGCGGCCACAGACGCCGATCGAACTCGATCGAGTTGTTCAGCCGCTGGAAGTCGGGGTGCTGGGGCTCGTGGAAGCGCGACACGCGCGCTCAGTCTACGGCGGCCGGGCGCGCCTCCAGCACCGCGGCGAGCCGCTCGGCCACGCGCGCCACCTGGCCCTCGCTCATCTCCGGGAAGAACGGCAGCGCCAGCGAGCGCGCGGCCACGTCCTCGCACACTGGAAACTCGCCCTCGCGGTGGCCGAAGCGCTCGCGGTAGAAGCTCATCAGGTGGATCGCCGGCAGGTACGGCTTGCTCTGGATCCCCACGGCGGCGAGCGCGCGCACCGTCTCGTCGCGATCCACGCCGCGCGGCACCTGCACGACGAACACGAACCAGCCGCGCCGGTCGCCGTCGCGGTCCGCGCAGGGGAGCTCCAGCTGCTCCCCCTCCCCCGTACCGGGACGATGCGGGGACGACGCGATCCCGGCGAGCGCCTCGCGGTACAGGCCCGCCACCCGCTCGCGCCCTGCGAGCATCTCCGCCAGCCGCGAGAGCTGGGCGATCCCGAGCGCGCACGCGACGTCGGAGAGGCGGTAGTTGAAGCCCAGGCGGTCGTGGTCGAGCCAGCCCATGTCCGGGGCGCGGCCCTGGTTGCGCTCGGAGTCGATGCGCTCCTTCATGGTCGCGTCGGCGAGCGTGATCATGCCGCCCTCGCCCGTCGTCAGCTGCTTGTTGGCGTAGAACCCGAACACCGCTGGGTGCCCGCGCCCGCCGACGCTCGCGCCGTCGCCGTGCACCGCGCCCAGCGCCTCGCACGCGTCCTCCACGATCGCCACGCCGCGCGCTGCGGCGAGCCGCTCGAACGCCGCCATGTCGGCGGGGTAGCCGAAGATGTGCACCGGCAGCAGCGCGCGCGTGCGCGAGGTGACCGCGGCGGCGGCCGCGTTCGGGTCGAGGTTCAGCGTCACCGGGTCGATGTCCGCGAACACCGGGCGCGCGCGCTCGTACAGCGCCGCGTTGGCGGATGCCACGAACGAGAACGGGCTCGTCACGACCTCATCGCCCTCCCCCACGCCGACCGCCCGCAGCGCCAGGTGAAGGCCGGCCGTGCCGCTGCTGACGGCGCTCGCGTGCGGTGCGCCCACGAACTGCGCGAAGCGCTGCTCGAACTCCGGCAGGCGCGACCCCAGCGACAGCTGCCCCGAGCGCAGCACCTCGATGACCGCCTGCTCCTCCTCGACGCCGAGCACCGGGCGAGCGAGCGGGATCCCCTCATCCATGCAGCGCGGACTCCCCCTCTGACGCTACCCGCCGCTGACCCTGCATGCCGTACTCGAGCGAGTCCACGAGCGCGTCCCACGAGGCCGCGATCAGGTTCTCGGCGACGCCGATCGAGCCCCACACGTCGTGCCCGTCGGAGGCGTCGATCAACACTCGCGTGACCGCGCCCGTGCCCTTCGTCTCGTCGAGGATGCGCACCTTGTAGTTGACGAGGTCGATGTCCTTCAGGTGGGGGTGGATCTCGCCGATCGCGTCGCGCAGCGCGCGGTCGAGCGCGTTGACGGGGCCGTTGCCCTCGGCGGTGCGCACGTAGCGCTCGCCGTTCAGCCAGATCTTCACCGTGGCCTCCGTCGTCGCGCGGCCGTCGGCGTGCTTCTCCACGATCACCCGCCAGGACTCCAGACGGAACAGCGGCTCGTACGCGCCCGCCTCCTTGCGCAGCAGCAGCTCGAACGAGCCGTCGGCGGCCTCGAACTGGAAGCCCGCGTGCTCGAGCTCCTTGACGCGCTCCACGACGCGCTGCGCGAGCTCGTCCATCTCCGATGACGACGCGTCGGCGGCGATGCCCGCCTGCTGCGCCTTCTCGACGACCGTGCCGCGCCCCGACAGCTCGGAGATGAGCACGTCGCGGTCGTTGCCGACGACCGCCGGGTCGATGTGCTCGAACGTCTGCGGCTCCGCGCGCACGCCGGCCGCATGCAGCCCCGCCTTGTGCGCGAACGCGTGCTTGCCCACGTACGGCTGCGCCGGGTTGGGCGTGCGGTTGAGCAGCTCGTCGACGAAGTGCGCCGTCTCGGTCAGCCGCGCGAGGCGCTCGGGCGCCAGCAGCTGCGCGCCCATCTTCAGCTGCAGGTCGGCGATGATCGTGATCAGGTTGGCGTTGCCGGTGCGCTCGCCGATGCCGTTGACCGTGCCCTGCACCTGCGTGGCGCCGCATTCGACCGCCGTCAGCGTGTTCGCCACGGCGCAGCCGGAGTCGTCGTGTGTGTGAATGCCCAACAGAGCTCCCGGCAGCGCTTCGCGCACCACCGCGAACGCCGTCCTCATCCGAGGCGGAAGCGAGCCCCCGTTGGTGTCGCACAGCACCAGCCGCTCCGCGCCCGCGTCGGCGGCCACGCGCAGGCAGTCGAGCGAGTACGCCGGGTCGAGCGCGAAGCCGTCGAAGAAGTGCTCCGCGTCGAGCAGCACGCGCTTGCCGGCGCCCACCAGGAACGCGACCGAGTCGGCGATCATCGCGAGGTTCTCCTCGCGCGTGACGCGCACGACCTTCTCCACGTGCAGCACCGACGCCTTGCCCACGATCGTGCACGCCGGCGCGAACGAGTCCGCGAGCACGCGCAGGCCCTCGTCCTGATCGGCGGCGACGTCGCGCCGGCGGGTCATGCCGAAGGCCACGATCTCCGCATGGCTCAGCGTCTCCTCGGCGAGCAGCCCGAACAGCTCGAGCTCCTTCGGGTTCGACGACGGGAAGCCCGCCTCGATCATGTCCACGCCGAGCTCGTCCAGCGCGTGCACCACGCGCAGCTTCTCCTCGGCGGTCAGCGTCAGGCCGCCTCCCCCCATGCCGTCGCGCAGGGTGGCGTCGTATAGCTGTATGTCCGACATGAGGTCTAGCCCGCGGGTACGCCGGCGTCGCCCGCGGGGGTCTCCAGGTCGACCGCGTCCACCACGTCCAGCCACTCGCGGTAGCGCTCCGAGCGCCCGTGGATGGCGTAGTCGAACTCGGTCTGCAGCACGCGCGTGATCTCGCCGGGCTTGCCGGTGCCGACCTTGTGGTTGTCGACCTCGCGCACGGGCACGATCTCGGCGGCGGTGCCCGACAGGAACACCTCGTCCGCGAGGTACATCTCCGCGCGCGCCACGTTGCGCTCCACCACCTTGTAGCCGAGGTCCTGCGCGATCTGGATCACGGAGCGGCGCGTGATGCCGTCGAGGATCGAGTTGTGCTGGCCCGGCGTGGAGATCTCGCCGTCGCGCACGATGTACACGTTCTCGCCGGTGCCCTCGCACACGTGACCGTGGTCGTCGAGCAGGATCGCCTCCTCGTAGCCGGCCTTGACCGACTCGACCTTGGCGAGCACGCTGTTGAGGTACTGGCCGGTGGCCTTGGCGTGCGGGATCAGCGAGTCGGGGCTGATGCGCCGCCACGAGGAGGTCATCGCGCGCACGCCGTTGCGCATGCCCTCCTCGCCCAGGTACGTGCCCCACTCCCAGCATGCGATCGTCACGTCCACCGGCGCGTCCAGCGGGTTCAGGCCCATGGTGCCGTAGCCGCGGTAGACGATCGGGCGGATGTAGCAGGAGCGCAGCCCGTTGCGCGCCACGAGCTCGCGCGTCGCCTCGCGCAGCTGCTCGTCCGAGAACGGCAGCTCCATGTAGAACAGCTCCGCCGAGCGGCGCAGGCGCTCGACGTGCTCGGCGTTGCGGAACACGGCGGGGCCGAGCACGGTGTCGTAGCAGCGCACGCCCTCGAACACGCCCGTGCCGTAGTGCAGGCCATGCGTCAGGACGTGGACCTGGGCGTCCTCCCAGGCGACGAAATCTCCGTTCATCCAGATGAGGTCGGTGGGATCCACGTTCATTGCGCTCCTATTTGACGTTTTCGAGCACTGTCCTGGTCGCCTGCTCGGTTCCCGCTTCGCCGCCCAGATCGCGTGTCAGCAGGCCCCCGGCAAGTGCCCTCTCAACGCCCGATTCTACAGCCGCGGCCTCGCTTTCCAAGCCGAGTCCGTGCCGGAGCAGCATCGCCGCCGACAGGAACATCGCCAGCGGGTTGGCCACGCCCTGCCCGGCGATGTCCGGCGCGGAGCCGTGCACGGGCTCGAACAGGCCGGGGCCGTCGCCACTCACCGACGCGCTGGGCAGCATTCCGATCGAGCCGGTGAGCATGGCCGCCTCGTCGGAGAGGATGTCTCCGAACATGTTCTCGGTGAGAATCACGTCGAAGTGCGTCGGCGCCGAGACGAGCTGCATCGCGGCGTTGTCAACCAGCACATGCTCGAGCTCGACCGCCGGGAACTCGCGGGCATGCAGTTCCGTCACGACCTCGCGCCACAGCCGCGAGGTCTCGAGGACGTTGGCCTTGTCCACGCTCGACACCTTCGACTTCGCCGCCGTGAAGGCCACGCGCGCGATCCGGTCGATCTCCTCCGTCGTATAGGAGCACACATCCGACGCAGACGTGGCGGTGCGGGTCTTCTCGCCGAAGTAGATGCCGCCCGTCAGCTCGCGCACCACCAGCAGCTCCGTTCCTTCGATCCGCTCGCGTCGCAGCGGCGAGGATTCGTACAGCGCCGGCAGCGGCTTGACGGGGCGCAGGTTCGCGTACAGCCCGAGACCCTTGCGCAGCCCCAGCAGCCCCTGCTCGGGCCTCGGCTTGTTCGGATCTGTGGTGTCCCACTTCGGCCCCCCCACCGCGGCGAGCAGCACCGCGTCCGCGCGCCGGCAGGCATCCAGCACCTCATCGGTGAGCGCGACGCCGTGCGCGTCGATCGAGGCGCCGCCGAACAGGTGCTCCTCGAACTCGAAGTCGCCGAGCGTGCGCAGCAGCTCGAGCGTCGGCGCCATGATCTCCGGGCCGATCCCGTCGCCGGGAAGGGTGACGATGTGGTGGGTCACGATGAGTCAGTCAACCGAGCCGGCCGGTACAACCCATTCGCACGGCTGGCCGGTCACCGCGGCGATGCGATCGAAGTCGGCATCGTAGTGAAGGACGGACAGCCGACCTGTCTCGGCCGCCGCCGCCACGAGCAGGTCAGGCACCTTTCGACCGCGCTGATGGCGCGCGGCGAGCAGGCGCTGCACCTGGCGCGCCCGGCGCATGTGCTCGGCGGTCGTCTCCACGAGCTCGAATGTGTTCAGACGCTCGGCCATTTGGTCCCACTCGACGTCGCTTCGGGCCGAGAAGCCGAGCTCGAGGTCGCTGATGCCCGCCCGAGCGAGCTCGCCACGTTGGGCTCTCGACTCGATCGCGTCGCGCACCGCCGCTCGCTGTAGACGAGTAAGCACGCTCGTGTCCACGATGTGCGTCAGCGCCATGCGTCCTCGCGCGGCGCGAAATCCTTGCTTGCGAGCCAGTCGAGGGCCTCCTTGACGCTCCGCTCGCGATCCCTGCCCGCTTGGCTTAGCGCGCGATTGACCGTCTCCTTGATCGTCCGCGTGCCGAGCTCCATGCGGGCAGCACGGAGGGCGTTCTCATCTATGTCAACGAGATGCTTGCTCATGCGCAGAGTATATACGGTGCCATCACGATATATACCTGCGATTCTGACGCTACCACGACAAGGGCGGCGCGCTCACAACGCCGTCGTCACGGGCACCCGCGGCGTGCGAGCCTCGCGCGTGCTCTCGTAGTCGGCGATCGCGGAGTCCTGCTGCAGCGTCAGCGCGATGTCGTCGAGCCCGCCGAGCAGGCGGTGGCGGATCTCGTGATCGATCTCGAAGGCCACCTGGCGCCCGTCGAAGCGCACCTCCTGCTCGCGCAGGTCGACCTGGCCGTGGCCGGCGCGCGCGAGCGCTTTGCAGTCCTCGTCGGAGAGCACGACCGGCAGCAGCCCGATCTTGGTGCAGTTGGAGTAGAAGATGTCCGCGAACGACGGCGCGACGATCGCCTGGAAGCCGTAGTCCTGAAGTCCCCAGGGAGCGTGCTCGCGCGATGAGCCGCAGCCGAAGTTCTCGCCGGCGACGAGGATCGGGTTGGGCGGCAGATCCCAGTCGGGCTCCTTGGCCCAGTCGTAGAACAGGAACTCGCCGAAGCCTGAGCGCTCGACCCGCTTGAGGAACTGCTTGGGCATGATCTGGTCGGTGTCGACGTCGGAGCGGTCGAGGTGGCTGACCGCCCCGCTGATGGTCTCGATCGGCTGCATCGTCAGCTCCAGTCTCGGATGTCGGTGAAATGGCCCTCGATGGCCGCCGCGGCGGCCATCTGCGGCGAGACGAGATGCGTCCTGCCGCCGCGCCCCTGGCGCCCCTCGAAGTTGCGATTGGACGTGGACGCGCAGCGCTCGCCGGGCTGCAGGATGTCGGGGTTCATGCCGAGGCACATGGAGCAGCCGGCGACGCGCCAGTCGAAGCCGGCGTCGCGGAACACCTGGTCGAGACCCTCGGCCTCGGCCTGCGCCTTGACCTGCTGTGAGCCCGGCACGACCATCGCAGAGACGGACGGGGCGACCTTCTTGCCGGCGACGACCTCGGCGGCGGCGCGCAGGTCGCCGATGCGCGAGTTGGTGCAGGAGCCGATGAACACGCGGTCGATCGCGATCTGCTCGATCGGGGTGCCCGGCTGGAGCGCCATGTAGTGAAGCGCGCGCTCGGTGGCCTCGCGCTCGGCGGGACTGTCGAACTCCTCGGGCGCGGGCACCTTGTCGGTGACGGCGCGCACCATGCCGGGGTTGGTGCCCCAGGTGACCTGCGGCGAGATGGCGGAGGCGTCGATCACGACCTCGCGGTCGAACTGGCCGCCGTCCTCGGTGGCAAGCTCGCGCCAGCGCTCGATCGCGGCGTCCAGGTCGGCCCCCCGCGGCGCACCGGGCCTGGGATTGCCGGCCTGCTCAGCGTCGCGGAACCACGCGAAGGTGGTCTCGTCGGGCGCGATCATGCCGGCGCGCCCACCGCCCTCGATGGTCATGTTGCAGACGGTCATGCGGCCCTCCATGGACAGCGCCTCGATGGCGGGGCCGGCGTACTCGACGGCGTGGCCGGTGAGTCCGCCCACACCCAGCTGTCCGAGCGTGCCGAGGATCAGGTCCTTGGCGGTGACGCCGAACCCGAGCTGACCTTCGTAGCGGATGCGCATGGAGCGGGGCTTTGACTGCACCATGCACTGCGTGGCGAGCACGTGCTCGACCTCGGAGGTGCCGATGCCGAAGGCGAGCGCGCCGAAGGCGCCGTGCGTGGAGGTGTGCGAATCGCCGCACACGATCGTCATGCCGGGCTGCGTGACGCCGAGCTCGGGCCCGATCACGTGCACGATGCCCTGCCGGTCGGAGCCGAGCGAGTAAACGGGCACTCCGAACTCGGCGCAGTTGCGCTCGAGCGTTTCCACCTGCACGCGCGAGAGCTCGTCCTTGATGCGCGCGGCGACGGGCGTGCCGTCAGTGGGCGTGTTGTGGTCAGCGGTCGCGAGCGTGCGGTCGGGCCGGCGCACGCCGCGACCGGCGAGGCGCAGCCCGTCGAAGGCCTGCGGGCTGGTGACCTCGTGCACGAGGTGCAGGTCGATGTAGATGAGGCCGTCGGCGACCTCGTGAGCCTCCCAGATCTTCTCGAACAGCGTCTTGGGCATGGTCATCGGTCCTCGTGCTCGTGGGTGATGGTGGATGTCGTTTTCATGAGGACCCCTCCGGGGTCCGGTGCGGCGTTCGCGTGGTGCTCATCTAGCTGCGCCTCAGTCCCGCGGAGACGACCGCGAGGAACTCGGCATCCGCGTCGTGCGCCTTGGGGTTCTCGAAGTGGTGCGGCAGGTCGGCGTCGAAGGTGACGCAGTCGCCGGCGTCGAGCACGTAGCGCTGACCGTCGCAGACGAGCACGACCGAGCCGGTCTCGACGAGCGCGGTCTCGCGGCTGCCGGGCTCGTGCATCGGCGGGTCGTCGGCTGCGCCGGTTGCGCCGCCGGGTGCGAGCGTGTGGCGCGAGATCTCCGCCCGCTGGCCCGGCTGCGAGGAGGTCAGCACCTCGAAGCCGTGGCCGCGCCGCTTGTTGCCGCCGCGGGTCCGCTCCCCCGCGCGCACGACCGTCACCGACCCGCCCTCGTCGAGGCGCAGAAGCTGGGAGAGGCGCAGCTCGAGGCCGGCGGCGATCCGCGAGGCGACGGTCAGCGTCGGGCTGGTCTCGCCGCGCTCGACCTGCGAGAGCATCGGCGCGCTGACGCCGCTGCGGGCGGCGAGGTCGCGCAGGGACAGCCCCGAGGACTCGCGCAGGGCCTTGACGCGCGCACCGATGACGGCCGGGTCGAGGGGATCGCTCGTGCGCGAGGATGCGGCCGCAACCGGCTGCGAGGACGTGCGCGGCTGGACGCGGTCTCGGCGTGCGTGCTTCGTCGCTGGCGTCATACGTGCGTACGTTATCACGGACGCGCGTACGTGGTGCGGCTAAGGATGCGCGCCGGCTTCTTCCAGCTGGTGCTTCAGTTCCTGGTTTTCCCGTTCGGCCTTGCGGAGGTTCGTTTCGGCTTCCGTCCTGCGTTCTTCGTTCGCCTGGTTCGAGGGGGACGGCGTCTGCGTGACGGTGCTCGATGTGACGGTGTTCGTCTGAGTGACGACCTTGGGGACGGTGGTCGTGTTGGTGACGGTGCGAGTGACCGGTGCTTCGTGCCCGCTGCGTTCGGAGGCTGTTTCGCCTTTGTGCCCCACGGCATACCCGATGACGCCGCCGACGACGAGCGCGAGCAACCCTGTGAGGATCGCCGGCCACGGGTTCTCCCACCAGCGGTCTTCCGGCGGAAGCGCCGGCGGCAGGCGTTCGGCGACGGGCGGCTCGACGGGAACGACCCGCGGCTGTCTCGGCGGCACAGGCGCGTCCAGACGTTCAGTCGGCTGAGTGGGCGGCAGCGGCGGCCGCGGAGGCTCTGGTGCGTTCATGTTGTTGCGATTGCTCGGCTCGACTACCAGGGCTGCCTGCTGCGAGGCCCGTACCCCGCAAGGATCACGCCGCCTGTGGTCATCGCCACGAAGCCGGGCAAACGCCACACCGCGACACGCGAGGACTCTTTGAGCACCGTGGAGATGTACCCGCCGTCGAACCGGCGGAAACGTCTGCAGGCCCGGCTGCATCGCACGCCGGCTTCAAGCCGTGCGCGACCCCGCGACGCCGCCGGCAGGTGGCGCCATCATCTTCTTCCTAGCTCCCGGCGGGCTCGGGCAGCCCGATCGCGTCATCAGCGCGCGAGCGCGCCACCGCGACCGACAGCGCGCGCACGTAAGCCCGCGCGGCCGCGTCGATGATGTCGGTCGAGATGCCCTGGCCGGCGCCGGTGAAGCCGGCGAGTTCCACCACGACGGAGACCTCGCCCAGCGCGTCCTGGCCCTCGGTCACCGCGCCGATCGTGAACTCGCTGAGCGTCGGCGCCATGGCGGTGGCGGCGTTGATCGCCTGGAAGACCGCGTCGATCGGACCGTCGCCGGTGAAGGAGCCGGTCGCGGAGCCGCCCTCGGGCAGCGTCACCGACACCTTCGCGTGCGGCGAGCGCTGCGAGTGGTCCTCGACCTCGAACCACTCGAGGGTGTATCCCGCGATCTCCTCGCGCAGCTCGTCGGTGACGAGCGCCTCGAGGTCCATCGCAGTGACCTGCTTCTTGCGGTCGGCGATCTCCTTGAAGCGCTTGAACGCGGTGTTCAGCGCCTGGCCGTCCAGCTCGAAGCCCATCTCCTCGAGCGCTTTGCTCAGCGCGTGGCGGCCGGAGTGCTTGCCGAGCACGATCGAGTTGCTGCGCAGCCCGACGGTCGTGGCATCCATGATCTCGTAGGTGGTGCGCTCCTTCAGCACCCCATCCTGGTGGATGCCCGCCTCGTGCGCGAACGCGTTGCGCCCGACGATCGCCTTGTTCGGCTGCACCTGGTAGCCAGTCAGGCGCGACACCAGCCGGCTCGTGCGCGCGATCTCCGTCGTCTCCGCGCCCGTCCAAAATCCCAGGCTGGGCTCGCGTGTGTGCAGCAGCATCACGATCTCCTCCAGCGACGCGTTGCCGGCGCGCTCGCCGATGCCGTTGATCGCGCACTCGACCTGGCGGCAGCCCGCTTCCAGGCCGGCGAGCGAGTTGGCGACTGCCAGCCCGAGATCGTCGTGGCAGTGCACCGAGACGACCACGTCGCGCAGACCGGGCACCAGCCGGTAGAGCTCCTCGAACATCGCGCGGAACTCGGTCGGCATTGTGTAGCCGACGGTGTCGGGCACGTTGATCGTGGTGGCCCCCTCCTCCAAGGCGATCTGGATCACCTCGGCCATGTACTGCACGTCCGAGCGCGAGCCGTCCTCGGCGGAGAACTCGACGTCGTCGGTGTAGCCGCGCGCCTGCGCCACCGCGGCGCGCACCTGTCCCTTGACGTCCTCGCGCGTGGTCTGCAGCTTGCGCTCGATGTGGAGGTCGCTGGTGGCGATGACGATGTGGATACGCGGGCGCTGCGAGTCGCGCACCGCATTCCACACCGCCTCGATGTCCTGCGCGCTCGTGCGCGCCAGCCCGCAGATCACCGGGCCTTCCACCTCCCGCGCGATCGCCTGCACCGACTCGAAGTCGCCCGGTGAGGTGATCGGGAAGCCCGCCTCGATCACATCCACCCCCAGGCGCGCCAGCTGGTGCGCGATCTCCAGCTTTTCCTGCTTGTTCAACGAGATGCCCGGCGACTGCTCGCCGTCGCGCAGCGTCGTGTCGAAGATCTTGACGCGGTTCGCGTCGTTGCGTACGTCGTCGTTGCTCATGCCGTTCGTGCTCCTTCTCTATCTCGCCTTTTGTTCCTCTCTGCTGGTTATGCGGCTACGCGGCCGCCACGCGCTATTCCCCCCGAGGGGGGAGGAGAAGAAGCTGCAGAAGCGAGTAGTGAAACGACATCTTGTGTGAGAGTAGCACCGGCCGGTCAGGGTGTATGCGAACAGCGGCGCGACCTGCCGTCGAATGCAGGTCGCGCCGTGTCCGGCCTGCTCACCTGCTTCTACAGCTCGATGCCCGTGACATAGCAGTGCGCCGGCGCTTCGTTCGTGGCTCCGACCGCGCCCGCCCACAGCTCGAGCCAGCTGAGCGAGCCGCCAGCGTCGAACATGAACGTGGCGCTTTCGGCCTCGCTGCCTTTCGCCCCGGCGACAAGTTCGATGGCTGTCGGTCCCCGTGCGGGCAGCGTCGCTTCCAAGATGACGGGCGTCGTTTTTTCAGCTTCGAGCTTGATCCCGACGGCCGTCGTGCTGACGGTGGCGGGAACCGTGCTCGTGAGGATGAGCTTGACGTCGCCCGGTTCTTTGCCCCCAGGCTGACAGGCCGCCCCGAACAGGACCGGCCCAACGGTGACCACGGAGTGGTTGGGGTCAGCAGCGGTGGCGTTCTCCGTGAAGTAGAACTTGGCGGCTCCCGGCCCGGCCGGCCCCTGCGCGCCCGCCGGACCGGCCGGACCCGGCGCCCCGGGGACGCCCTGGGGTCCGGTGGCGCCCGTCTGCCCCGGTGCTCCGCGGGGACCGCGTGGACCGCGGTTGGAGCCCTTCTTCTTGCCGCGATGAACGCTGGCGCGTCGGGCGTGCCTCGGCGCGGTCTTGGCGGTTGGCGCCACGAGGGTCAACAGCGTGCCGGCGTCGGCCGCAGCGGCGCCTACGAGCATGCTCAGGCAGGCTGCGCACGCGAGCAGGCAGCCACGTTTGAGTCGCGATGACATCGAGATCTCCAGTGCTTTGGATCGTGAGGTGGCGCATGGCCGACCATCAGCCGAACGGCTGACGGAGCGAGCCTAGCTGCAGACGCCGACGAGACCCAGGTTCCTCGGCGGATGTCGCGCCGTCTCGACCGAGCTCCCGTCAGGGAACCAGCACGACCTTGCCGACGTTCCGCCGCTCGGTGATCATGTTCTGCGCGGCGCCCGCGTCCGCGAAGCTGAACGCCTCCGCCACGACCGGTTTGACGGTGCCGTCCGCGAGCATCTCCTGCAGCGGCTCGATCCACGGCTCCAGCGTGCCGCGGTCCTTCCACAGGCTGAGCATGTTCAAGCCGATCACGGCCTTCGATTCCGACATCTGCTTGATCAGGTTGAAGCGCGGCATGCGCGCGACCGTGCGCAGCGCCGTGACGACGTTTTTGCGCTCGCCGGAGACGACCGCGGAGGCGCCGAACGCGACCATGCGACCGCCGGGCCGCAGCAGGTTGTAGCTGCGTCGGAAGCTCGCGCCGCCGACCGCGTCCATGATCACGTCGAACTTCGGCAGGCCCTGCTCCCAGCCGGGCTTCGTGTAGTCGAGCACGTGGTCGACGCCCAGCTCGAGACAGCGGGCGTGCTTGCCGGGCGACGCCGTCCCGTACACCTCGACCCCGACGCGCTTGGCGATCTGCGTCGCGGCGATGCCGACGCCGCCGCCGGCGGAGTGGATCAGCACCCGCTCGCCCGGCTGCAGGCTGCCGTAGCCGATCAGGCCCGCCCACGCGGTGCCGTAGTTGACGGGGATCGCCGCGCCCTGCTCGAAGCTCAGCTCGTCCGGCAGCGCGACCACGTCGCTGGCCGTCGCCACCACGCGCGAGGCGTAGCCGCCGAACATCGTGCCCGCGAGCACCCGCTGCCCCACGCTCAGGCCGTCGACGCCCTCCCCCAGCTGCGCAATCGTGCCGGCGACCTCGTAGCCGACGACGCACGGCGTCTTCGGCGCATCTGCGTACATGCCCTGGCGCGCCATCACATCCGCGAAGTTGATCCCCGAAGCGACCACGTCGATCTGCACCTGTCCGGGCCCAGGCGTCGGGTCGGGCCGCTCCTGAACCTGAAGCACCCCCGGACCGCCGTGCTTGGTGATGACGACTGCTCGCACGGGACGAGCCTAACCCATGGAGGACCAACGACGCACTGAGGCGGTCGAGGGTCGAGCGAGGCAAGGACGCAGGGAGCGTGGCGTGCGCTAGCACGCGAGCGACCGAGGACGCCGCATCGCGAAGGCCATCGACCGCCTCAGCCGAGATCGACGGACCAGCCGTTGACGAAGCCCTCGACCGCAACGATCTCGCCGACCACCTCGGCCGACACCGCCACGTCCGTCGTGACGACCATCGCCGCGAGACGGCGATCCTCGCCGTCGGCGCCATCGGGGGTGTGTCCGACAGCGGCCGAGGAGATGTTGATGCCGTGCGCGCCGAAGATCGTGCCGACGCGGCCGATCATGCCTGGCAGGTCCTCGTAGCGGAACACGGTCACGTAGCGCTCGAGCTCGATCGTCAGCCGCCGTCCCTGCACCTCGACGAGGTGCGGCACGCCGGCGGGCCCGATGCCGGTGCCCGCGACCGCCACGCGCTGGGAGCCCGCGACGACGGTCACGCGGATCAGCTCGTTGAAGTCCTGCGCCTCGGAGACGGCCTTCTCCTCGAACACGATCCCGCGCTGCTGGGCCATCGTCGGCGCGTTGACGAGGTTGACGTCCTCCTCCGTGCGTCCCTGCAGCGCGCCCACGATCACCGCCAGCCCAAGCAGGCGCGTGTCGAACTCGGCGATCCGCCCCATGAACGCGGCCTCGATGCGCTCCACCGAACTGCCCTCGGCGAGCTCCATCGCGAGCTTGCCGAGCTTTGTCGCCAGCGGCAGCAGCGGCCCGAGCATCTCCATGTCCTCGGCGCCGACCGCCGGGATGTTGACCGCCGTGGAGACGACGCCGCCGGTCAGCGCGGCGACGACCTGCTCGGCGCTCTGGTAGCCGGCGCGGTCGGTCGCCTCCGCCGTGGAGGCGCCCAGGTGCGGGGTGGCGATCACGTTGGCGTAGCCGAACAGCGGGTGCTCGGTCATCGGCTCGCTCTTGAACACGTCCAGCGCGACACCCGCGACCTTGCCCGAGTCCAGCGCGTCCTTGAGCGCGTCCTCGTCGATCAGCCCGCCGCGCGCCACGTTCAGCAGGCGCACGCCGTCGCGCATCGACGCGAACGCGGCGGCGTCGATGAAGCCTTCGGTCTCGGGCGTCTTGGGCAGGTGGATCGTGATGAAGTCCGCCTGCGCGTACACGTCCTCGACGCCGTCCGCCTTGTCCACGCCCAGCTCGCGGTAGCGCTCGGCGCTGACGAACGGGTCGAACGCCAGCACGCGCATGTTGAAGCCGCGCGCGCGCTGCGCGACGAGCTGCCCGATGCGCCCGAAGCCGACGATCCCGAGCGTCTTTTCGTACAGCTCCACGCCCGAGTACTTCGAGCGGTCCCATTTGCCTTCCATCAGCGCCGTGTACGCCTGCGGCACGTTGCGCGCCAGCGCCAGCAGCAGCGCCATCGTGTGCTCGGCCGCCGTCACCACGTTCGACTCGGGGGCGTTCGCGACCACGATCCCGCGTTTGGTCGCCGCCTCGACGTCGACGTTGTCCACGCCCACGCCCGCGCGGCCGATCGCCCGCAGGCGCGTGGCGCGCTCGATCAGCTCGGCGGTCAGCTTCGTCGCCGAGCGGATCACGATCCCGTCGTAGTCCCCGATGCGCTCCACCAGCTGCTCGTCGCTCCAGTCGAGCCCGAGGTCGACGTCGAAGTGCTCGCGCAGCAGCTCCACGCCCGAGTCGCCGATCTTCTCCTTGACCAGCACCTTCGCCCGCGCGCTCATGAGCCGAGCCTCTCGACGACCCAGTCGATGCACGCGGTCAGCGCCTGCACGTCGGCGGTGTCGATCGCCGGGAACATCCCTATCCGCAGCTGGTTGCGGCCGAGCTTGCGGTACGGCTCCACGTCGACGATCCCGTTCGCGCGCAGCGTCGATGCGACCGCGGACGCGTCGACGGCGTCGTCGAAGTCGATCGTGCCGACGACCAGCGAGCGCTTCGCGGGGTCGGCTACGAACGGCGTCGTGTAGGCGGTGCTATCGGCCCAGCCGTACAGGTGCTCGGAGGAGGCGCGCGTGCGCGCCACGCACCAGTCCAGGCCGCCGCCCTCGAGCATCCAGCCGATCTGGTCGGCCAGCAGGAACAGCGTGGCAACCGCCGGCGTGTTGTACGTCTGGTCCTTCAGCGAGTTCTCGAGCGCCGTCTGCAGCGACAGGAACTCCGGGATCCAGCGCTCGGTCGCCGCCACGGAGGCGATCCGCTCCTGCGCTGCGGGGCTCAGCAGCGCGATCCACAGCCCGCCGTCCGCGGCGAAGCTCTTCTGCGGCGCGAAGTAGTAGACGTCCGCCTGCGACACGTCGACCGGCAGCCCGCCCGCGCCAGAGGTCGCGTCGATCGCCACGAGCGCGTCGCCCGCCTCAGCCGGCCGCACGACCGGAGCCATCACCCCGGTGGACGTCTCGTTGTGCGCCCACGCCAGCAGGTCCGCGCCCGCCTCGGCCGCAAGCGGGCCGAGCGCCAGCGGGTCGGGGGCGTCGCCGGGGTCGGCCGACAGCTTCACCGGGTCCTCCAGGAACGGCGCGCCGGCGCTGACGGCGGCGAACTTCTGCGAGAACTCGCCGAACGTCAGGTGCGCCGAGCGCCGCTGCACGAGGCCGCACGCGGCGGCGTCCCAGAACGCGGTCGCGCCGCCGTTGCCGAGCGCGACCTCGTAGCCGTCGGGAGCGCTGAACAGCGTCGCGAGGCCGGCGCGTATGTCTTTCACGAGCGCCTTCACCGGCTTCTGCCGGTGGGAGGTGCCCATCACCGCGGCGCCGTCGCTCGCCAGGCTCGCGAGCGCCTGCGGGCGCACCTTCGAGGGCCCGCAGCCGAAGCGGCCGTCGCGCGGCTTCAGCTGCTCCGGGATGACCAGCGGCGTCTGCTCTGTCAGGGGACTAGTCGTCATTTGGGCTCCTCGCCTGTCGGACCTCGAGGGGATGATCTCTGCTGTGCGGGTGCCCAGGCGCGCGGCGGCTCTGCGTCGTCGCTTCCCGGTGGTTAGCTCCACCCGAGCGCCAGTCGCGGCGACGCCCGCGAGTGTAGCGAACGACGCGTCAGCCACGCCACAGCGCCTCGCGCTGGAGCGTCGTCGCCGTCCAGCCCTGCGGCAGGCGCGTGGGCGCGACGCCCGCCGCCGCCTCGGAGGCGAGCAGGCAGAACTCGGGCGCCGGGCCGAGACCGACGCAGCGGCGCCACAGCCCGTCGACCGCGGGGTCCATGCCGTCGCCGAGCAGCGCCGACAGCGAGGGATGATCGTGGCCGCTGGAGCGCGCCACCCACACCGCCACGTGTGTCTCCTCCAGGGCCGCGTGCCCCTCGATGAAGCGGTACACCGCGCCCGTCGCGCGGCCCGACAGCGACGCGATCCGGTCGTGCGAGCTCATGTGCCCGTGCGCCACGGCGGCCTCCTCGAGCACGCCGAGCGCCGACCAGTCGTCGAGCAGGTACCAGTCTTCGTACGCGGCCTGCGCATCCGCGTCGCCGTCGCCGGCGAGCCACGGCAGCTCGACCGCGCGAAACGTCGCCGAGCCGCGGAAGCCGCTGGGAGGCCGATGCGCGAGCGAGCGGTGGAACTGCTCGAGCGCCTGCTCGTACGCCGCCGCCTGCACCTTCGGCGCGGGGCGATGCCAGGAGAGGTAGGCGAGCACCGCGGAAGCAGTCCTAGAACGCCGGCTTGATCCAGTCCATGTGGGAGCGCAGCTCCGCGCCGACGTGCTCCACCTGCGTGTCCGCCTGCTCGGCGCGCATGCGCTTGAAGCTCTCCTGGCCGGCGCGGTTCTCGGCGATCCACTCGCGCGCGAAGTCGCCCGACTGGATCTCCGCGAGGATCTGCTTCATGTTCTCGCGCGTCTGCTCGGTGATCACGCGCTTGCCGCGCGTGTAGTCGCCGTACTCGGCCGTGTTGGAGATCGAGAAGCGCATGCCCGCAAGGCCCTTCTCGTGCATCAGATCGACGATCAGCTTGAGCTCGTGCAGACACTCGAAGTACGCCATCTCGGGGTCGTAGCCGGCCTCCACGAGCGTCTCGAAGCCCGCCTGCACTAGCTCGGAGGCGCCGCCGCAGAGCACCGCCTGCTCGCCGAACAGGTCCGTCTCGGTCTCGTCCTTGAAGCTCGTCTCGATCACGCCGCCGCGCGTGCAGCCGATGCCCTTGGCGTAGGCGAGCGCGAGCGCGCGCGCGTTGCCGGTGGCGTCCTGCTCCACGGCGATCAGGCCGGGCACGCCGCTGCGTTCGGTGAACTGGCGGCGCACCAGGTGCCCGGGGCCCTTGGGCGCGACCATCGCCACGTCCACGCCGGCGGGCGGCTCGATCTCCTTGTAGTGGATCGAGAAGCCGTGGCCGAACAGCAGCATGTTGCCCTCGGCGATGCCGTCGCGGATCTCCGTCTCCCACACCTGGCGGTGCAGCTCGTCCGGCAGCAGGATCATCACGAGCTCGCCGCGGCTCGCGGCCTCGACCACGGACAGCACCTCCAGGCCCTGCTCGCGCGCCTTCGCGACGGAGTCGGAGTCCTCGCGCAGGCCGACGACGACGTCGACGCCGGAGTCCTTGAGGTTCAGGGCGTGCGCATGGCCCTGCGAGCCATAGCCGATGATGGCGACGGTCTTGCCGTCGAGGAGCGTGAGGTCTGCGTCGTCGTCGTAGATCATGCGCGGCAGGCTATCCAACTTCCGCGCGTTCGCCCGGCGCCGCGCGCGTTCGGCGCGCACCGGCGCTCGCGGTCGTGCTCAGGCGCTTGCGGCGACCACGAGCGTGCGCGCCGGTATCGCGAGCGTGCCGTCGGCGGTCGTGTGCGGGGCGAAGCGCTCCGCCACCGACGCTTCGATCTCGGCGATCTCCGCGGCCGGGCGCGAGAGCACGGCGTCATGGAAGCTGCGCGACAGGTCGAGCGTGGTGTCCCACAGCTCCGCGAAGCTCGCGTGGCGCCGGACGAGCTCGAGCGCCTCGACGCGCACCTCGACGAACCCCGCCTGCTGCAGCAGCTCCCCGATCACCCCGGGGGCGCTCAGCGCAAACGGCCCAGGCCGCGGCGGCGCATCCGGGTCCGGGCGCCCCATCGCGCCGCGCGCGATCAGCTCCTGCGCCGGCAGCAGCGCCCACGGGTTGCTCTCGACCGTGTCCCACACCGCCAGCGCCACGCGCCCGCCGGGGCGCAGCACGCGGCGCGTCTCGCCGAGCGCCGCCGCGGGATCGGCCATCAGCATGTAGCCCCAGCGGCACAGCACGGCGTCGACGCTCGCCACCGGCAGGTCGATCCATTCCGCGTTCAGCGCCTGGAACTCGACGTTCGCGAGCCCCAGCGCGATCGCCCGCGCCCGCGCGCCCTCGAGCATCGCCTCGGCCTGGTCGGAGACGATCACGCCGCCCACCGGCGCGACCAGCTCCGCGGCCAGCATCGCCGTCTCGCCGAGACCGGCCGCCAGCTCGAGCACACGCTCGCCCGGCTGTGGCGAGATCGCATCGATCATCCAGTTGGACACCGGCGCGGCGAACCCGCGCAGCAGCTCCTGCTGGCGCACCCAGCCGGGCGCCGCCGCTTCCCAGTCCTCGAGGCTCGCCCGCCGGTGCGCTTCCGCGTCGAAGCTCATCGCAGCTCCCGCCGCAGCAGCTTGCCCGAGCGCGTGCGCGGCAGCGGCTCGCTCGCGGGCACGAAGCGCTTGGGCACCTTGTACGGCGCGAGCGCCCGCGCGCAGTGCGCGCGCAGCTCCTCCGTCTCGAGCTCCGCGCCCTGGCGCGCGACGACGATCGCCGTCACCGCCTCGCCCCAGCGCGGGTCGGGACGGCCGAGCACCGCCGCCTCGAGCACCGCCGGGTGCGCCTCCAGCACCGCCTCGACCTCGGCCGGCGCGACGTTCTCGCCGCCGCTGACGATCGTGTCCGACTTGCGCCCGCTGACACGCAGGCGCCCGCGCTCGTCGAGCTCGCCGAGGTCGCCCGTGTGCAGCCAGCCGTCCGCCGCGACCGCGGCCGCGGCCGGGGCGACGGTCGGCCCCGCGACGAGGATCTCGCCGTCCGCGGCGATGCGCAGGCGCGTGCAGAACAGCGGCGTGCCCGCGCTCTCGCGCGCGCCGCCGATCTCCGCCACCGGCGTGGTCGTCGCCTGCGAGCAGCTCTCCGTCAGACCGTAGGTGAGGCTCACCGGCACACCCGCTTCGGCGGCGCGCGCGAGCAGCGCCGCGGGCACCGGGCCGCCGCCCGTCAGCGCGCAGCGCAGCGCCGGCGGCTGCTCGAGGCCGGCATCGAGCAGCCGCGCGAGCGTCGTCGCGACGAGGCTCACAAGCGTAGCCTCGCCCGCCTGCAGGCTCAGCAGCACGCGCTCGGTCTCGAAGCGCTCGTGCACGACCGCCGTCGTCGCGTAGATCGCCGAGCGCAGCAGGATCGACAGGCCTCCCACGTGCGACAGCGGCAGCGCGCACAGCCAGCGCTCCTGCGGGTCCAGGCCGAGCGCCACCGCCGAGCCGAGCGCGCTCCACAGGATGTTCCCGTACGTCAGCTCCACCGGCCGCGGCGCGGCGGTCGTGCCGGACGTGTGGATCACGACCGCGGTCGCGTCGAGGTCGTGGACGGCCGCGTCGGCGAGGCCCGACCCGGGCGAGCCGTCGAGCCCGTCCCGCGGCGCCGGCTGAACGCGGAGCGCATCCGCCGAAGCCAGCGGCTCCTCGACCAGCACCGCCGCGCCATCGGCGATGTGCGCGCGCTCGGCCGGTGCGAGGCGCAGGTCGACGGGCACCGCGACGGCGCCCAGCAGCAGGCACGCATGCAGCGCCTGCGCGAGCTCCAGCCCGGCGGGAAGCGCGATCGCGACGCGCGCTCCGGGGCCCGCTCCGCGCGCCGCCAGCTCGGCCGCGCCCGCGCGCGCAGCGGCGTGCAGCTGCGCGTAAGAGCACTCCCCCGCGGGCGTCCGCAGCGCCGTGTGTTCGGGCCGCGCCGCCGCGGCGCGAGCCAGCCATGCGTCGACCTCCATGGCGCACAGGCTAGCCTTCGCGCGATGAGCACCAGCTGGAGCCCCTCCCCCGCGCCCGCATCCGGCGAGCTCACGGACATCCGCTACGAGAAGTCCGAGGCGCCCGACGCCGGCATCGCGAAGATCACAATCGCCCGCCCCGAGGTCCGAAACGCGTTCCGCCCGCGCACGATCATCGAGATCTCCCAGGCGCTGGAGGACGCGCGCGAGGATCCCGAGATCGGTGTGATCGTGCTCACCGGCGAGGGCCCCGACGCGTTCTGCTCGGGCGGCGACCAGCGCGTGCGCGGCGACTCGGGCTACCTCAACGACGACGAGGCCGGAAAGGCCGGCATCGGCCGCTTCCACGTGACCGACCTGCACATCCAGATCCGCCGCCTGCCGAAGCCGGTCGTGGCGATGGTCGCCGGCTACGCGATCGGCGGCGGCCACGTGCTGCACCTCGTGTGCGACCTGACGATCGCGGCCGACAACGCGCGCTTCGGCCAGGTCGGCCCGAAGGTGGGCTCCTTCGACGGCGGCTTCGGCGCGGGCCTGCTGGCGAACCTGGTGGGCCCGAAGAAGGCCAAGGAGATCTGGTTCCTGTGCCGCCAGTACTCGGCCGAGGAGGCCCGTGAGATGGGCATGGTCAACACGGTCGTGCCGCTCGCGCGCCTGGAGGAGGAGACGGTCCAGTGGTGCCGCGAGATGCTCGCGCTGTCCCCCTTCTCGCTGAGGCTCTTGAAGGCGAGCTTCAACGCCGCCGAGGACGGGCTGTCGGGGATCCAGCAGCTGGCGCACGACGCCAACCTGCTGTTCTACGGCAGCGAGGAGGCTCAGGAGGGGCGGGACGCATATCGCGAGAAGCGCAAGCCCGACTTCTCGCGCTTCCCCAAGCGGGCGTGACGTGAGCGCGGTTCGCATCTGGGTGATGGCGGCACGCGTGCGCACGCTGCCGGCGGCGGTCGCGCCGGTGCTCGTGGGCACCTCGCTGGCGCTCGGCGCCGATCACTTCCGCCCACTGGCGTTCGTCGCGGCGCTGCTGGGAGCGGTCTTTATCCAGGTCGGCACCAACCTTTCCAACGACTACTCCGACGCGCGCCGCGGCGCCGACACCGAGGACCGCCTCGGCCCCGTGAGGGTTACCGCCGGCGGACTCGTGCCCCCCAGCCAGGTGCTGCTGGCGACGTACGTGACGTTCGGTCTGGCGGTCGCGTGCGGCGCCTACCTGGTGGCGGTCGCGGGACCGGAGCTGATCGCCGTCGGCGCCGCCTCGATCCTCGCCGGCGTGCTCTACACGGGCGGCCCGCGTCCCTATGGCTACGAGGGCCTCGGCGAGGTGTTCGTGTTCCTGTTCTTCGGCGTCGTCGCGGTCGCCGGCTCCTACTTCGTGCAGCAGCAGCACCTGCCGTGGCAGGCGTTCGTGTGCGCGGTGCCCGTGGGCCTGCTGGCGAGCGCGATCCTGGTCGTCAACAACGTGCGCGACCTCGAGACCGACCGGCGCGCCGGCAAGCGCACGCTGGCGGTCAGGCTCGGCCGGGCGCGCACCCGCGGGCTGTACACCGCGATGGTCGCGGGGGCGTTCGTGACGGCGCCGCTGCCGTGGGCGTTCGGATCGATGAGCGCGTGGCTGCTGCTGCCGTGGGCGGTGCTCCCGCTGGCGGCGCGCGTCGCCCAGACCGTGCGCACCCGCACCGACGGCCCCTCGCTCAACGGCGCGCTGGCGCGCACCGGCGCGCTGCAGCTCGTCTTCTGCCTGCTGTTCGCCGCCGGCATCCTCGCGAGCGGCGGCATCGGCTCCTAGGCGATGCAGCTCGAGCTCGAGCGCCGCACCCTCACGCTCGCGACGCCGCTGGAGACCTCCTACGGCGCCGTGCGCGAGCGGGAGCTGGTGAACGTCGAGCTGACAGACGGGGACGGCGTCACCGGCTACGGCGAAGCGGCGCCGCTGGAGGCATACGACGGCGTGAGTACGGATCGCGTGCAGCGGGTACTGGAGAGCTACCGCCCGGTGCTGGCGCGATCCGGGGATATGAACGGCGCGCAGGTGATTGAGGCCTGCAGAGTGATCGAGGACCTGCCGGCCGCGCTCGCGGCGATCGACCTCGCGCTGTGGGATCGCGCCGGACGCCGGGCGGGTAGGCCGGTGGCGCGGCTGCTGAGCGACGACCCTGTGGCGCGCGTCCCCGTCAACGCGACGCTGACGGCGCTTGACCGGCGCGGCGCGGCCGAGCAGGCGGCCGCTGCGGTGCGCGCGGGCTACTCGTGCCTGAAGCTGAAGGTCGGCGCCGGCGACGACGCCGGGCGCGTGGCCGCCACGCGCGCGGCCGCCGGGCCGGCGGTGGCGCTGCGCCTGGACGCAAACGGCGCGTGGGACGTGGAGCAGGCCGTCGCCACGATCGACGCGCTCTCGCCGGCGGGCCTCGAGCTGGTGGAGGAGCCCGCGCACGGCCTGCAGGCGATGCGCGAGATCCGCGAACGCGTGGCGGTGCGCGTGTCGATCGACGAGACCGCCGGGGAGCTCGGCGCGCTGACTGCGGGCGTCGCCGACGCGGTCTGCCTGAAGATCTCCCGCTGCGGCGGCGTCGCCGGGCTGCTGGCGGCCGCCACGCTCGTGCGCGCCACCGGCGCCGAGGTCTATCTGGCCTCGACGCTCGACGGTCCGCTGGGGATCGCGGCTGCGCTGCACGCGGCCGCCGCGCTGGCCTCGCGCGGGCCGATGCCGCACTGCGGCCTCGCGACACTGGAGCTGTTCGCCGATTTCGAGAACCCGCTGCCATCGCAAGCCGGCGAGATCCTGGTGCCCACTGCTGCGGGCCTGGGAGTCGAGCCCGCGTAGGATCGAGGTGTGCTCGTGCACACTCGGACAGCCGGCGGCGGACACGGCGAGCCCCGCCCGTCGAGCTCGACGCCCGCCGGGCGCCGCGCGCGGCTGGGCGCGGCGGCGCTGCTGGGGCTCGCCGCGCTGGCGCTCGCGCTGCCGAGCTCCGGCGGCTACCTGCGCCAGGACGCGCTGCAGGCGGCGTTCGGGACCGGCGGCGGGACCGCGGCAGGCGCCGGCCGCGGAGCGGCGGCTTCGCGCGGGCGCCTGGCCAGCTCGCCACCGCCGCTGCCCACGGGGAGGATCATCGGCACGAACGATGGCGCCGGCTGGGGGCCGCGGGCGGCGCGCACGATCCTGCGCGGGCAGATCACCTGGGACCGCGTCGAACTCCACGGCCCGTTCGACACGGTTCGCCACTCGCTGAACGCGGGCTTCAAGGTCCTGGCGATCGTCAACAACCCGCTGGATCAGGCGCCGCTCAGCGTGATCGATCCCAGCGTGTGGGGAGCGGGCGTCGTCTCCGAGCTGCAGGCGAACCCCGGCGTCAGCATCGCGGAGGCGGCAAACGAGGCCTATCTGAAGGGCGGGATCGCAGACCCGGTGCAGTACGGGCGCATGTATCTGGCCGCGGTCGAAGACATGCGAGCCGCCGGCATCGGAATCCCGCTGCTGTTCAACATGACCGGCGACATCCCGCTGGGCAGCTGGGCCGATCCGGGCGTGTGGTCGGAAGACGCGAACGGCGGCGGCTGGCTGCGCGACGCTGTCAACGGCGTGCCGGGCCTCGCCGCCGCGATCCTCGCCAACGGCATCGCCATCCACCCCTACGGCGCAGTGGGCCACAACTCCCGTGACGAGTGGGGCGTCGCGGCGGCGGCCGCCGAGGAACGGGTGGCGGGCGCGGTGCTCGGGTCGATCCCGCCGTTCTACGTAACCGAGATCGGCTACGACCTGGATCGCTGCGGCGAAGGCCTGGGCGCGTGCTCGGAAGGCGAACAGGCGAGCAAGCTGCGCGCCGCGTTCCGCGCGCTGTTCGCCGACCCGCACGTGCGCGGCGTCTGGTGGTACCAGTCGCACGACGACAGCACGGGCCACTACGGCTTCATGAACGTGAGCAACACGACGCGCCCGTCGTTCACGGCGCTGTCGGCGATCGCGCGCTCGGTCGGGCAGTAGCGAGCGCGTCGCTCAGGCCCAGCGGGTTCTCCAGCGCCAGCCCGTGGCCGCCTGCCAGGATCACGAGCTCAGCGTGCGGGATGAGCTCGACCATGCGCGCGCCCAGCTCGCGATACCTGTGATCGCGCTCGCCGACGACGACCGTCACGGGCATCTCGAGCTCGCCCAGCCGCGACCACAGCGACTGCATCGCCCCCGTGCCGATGCCGCGCAGCGCGGCGGCGAGCGCGGCGGGGCGGTTGCGGCGATGATCCGCGCGCGCGTGCGCACCAACGGCAGCCGGCTCGTCGGCGAACAGCGGCTGCGTGCGCCAGCGCTCGATGAAGTCCTCGAACGGCATCCGCTCCAGCTCGTCGGCAAGCGCGCGATCGGCCTGCTGTCGCCGCTCCCGCGCGGCCGTGTCGGCGATGCCGGCGCTGGTTGAGACGAGCACCAGGCGCGTGACCCGCTCGGGCGCGGCGAGCGCCACATGCAACGCCACCCGCCCGCCCATCGAGTACCCGCACAGGACGAAGCGCTCGGGGCCGCGCGCGAGCACGCGCTCGACGCAGCCGGCGAACGTGATCGGGCGCTCGGCATGGGCGGCGTCGCCGTGCCCGGGGAGGTCGAGCGCCAGCGGCCGGTAGCGTTCGTGGTCGAGCGCCGCGATCATGCCATCCCACGCGCGGCGCGTGCCGGCGAAACCGTGCAGCAGGACGACGTTCTCCGGCATCAGACGATCCTATGACCCCCACCACCGACATGTACACGCTGCTGCGAGCGTTCGTGGACGAGCTCGCGCGCTGCGGCATGCGCGCGGCGTGCACATCGCCGGGCTCGCGCAGCGCGCCGCTCGTGCTGTCGCTCGCGCGCGAGCGACGCCTGCGCTGCTACTCCCACGTGGATGAGCGCTGCGCGGGCTTCTTCGCGCTGGGGCTCGCCAAGGCGTCGGGCCTGCCGGTGGCGGTCGCGTGCACTTCCGGCACCGCCGCCGCCGAGCTGCTGCCGGCGGCGGTCGAGGCGCGCGAGGCGCGCGTGCCGCTGCTGTTGCTGACCGCCGACCGCCCGGCGGAGCTGCGCGAGAACGGCGCCGGGCAGGCGATCGACCAGCTGAAGCTGTTCGGCGGCGCCGCGAAGTGGTTCTTCGAGGTGGGCGTCCACGAGGCCGGCCCGGAGCAGCTGCGCTGGATCCGCACGCTCGCGTGCCGCGCCTACTGGACGGCGCTGGAGGGCAGCCCCGGCGCGGTGCACCTCAACTTCCCGCTGCGCGAGCCGCTGGTGAGCGAGGAGCAGCTGCCCGATGACACGAGCGGCCGCGACGACTGGGCACCGTACGTACGCCGCCCGGCGGCTGCCGGCTTGGGCGCCGACGCGGCGGACGGGCCGCTGCAGAGACTCGTGGCTGGCGCGCGGCGCGGCGTCCTGGTGGCCGGGCGCCACGAGCGCGACACACCGCTCGGTGAGGCGGCGGCCGTGTTCGCGGAGCACGCCGGCTGGCCGCTGTTGGCCGATCCGCTGTCGGGCGCGAGGCGTGGCCCGGCGGCGATCGCCCACTACGACGCGCTGCTGCGCGATGAGACGTTCGCGGGAGCGATGGCCCCGGACGTGGTCGTGCGCGTGGGTGACCTGCCGGTTTCCAAGCCCCTGCGCAACTGGCTCGCTGGGCTCGCGAACGCGCAGCAGGTGGCGCTCGATCCCGAGGGCGCGTGGCAGGACCCCGCGCCGGTGCTCGACCACTCGCTCGTGGTGGAGCCGGCGGCGGCGCTGACCCGGCTGGCCATGTGGCTGGCTGACCCCGGCGGCAGCGGCCGTGTGCCAACCGAAGCTGACTGGCGCGCACGCTGGCGCAGCGCCGACGAGCGCGCGTCCGCGGCGGTCACGGGGCTTGTGGGCGGCGACGAGCTCTCGGAGCCAGCAGTGGCAGCCGAGCTGGGCGTGCTGCTTCCGCCGGAAGCGACGCTGTTCGTGGCGTCCTCGATGCCGGTGCGCGACATCGAGACGTTCTGGCCGGTGCGCCCCGATCCGCCCCGCGTTCTGTGCAACCGCGGCGCGAACGGCATCGACGGCACGGTCTCCTCAGCCTTCGGTGCGGCCGCCCACGACGCCGGCCCGGTGGTGCTGTTGATCGGCGACGTCGCGCTCGCCTACGACATCGGCGGCCTGCTGTCCGCGACCCGCCTCGGCCTGAAACTGACGATCGTCCTGCTCGACAATTCCGGGGGCGGGATCTTCGACTTCCTCCCGGTGGCTGGCGCGGGGATGGGGCGCGAGCCCGACGCGAGCACCGCCGAGGCCATCAACGCCGAGGACGTCTACACCCGCCACATCGCAACCCCGACCGGCCTCGACTTCGCGAAGGCCGCGGACCTGTACGGGCTGGCGCATGAGCCTGTCAGCACCCGTGCCGAGCTGCGCACGGCGCTCGAGCGCGCGCTCTCGCCGTCGGCCAGCTCGACGATCGTGCACGTGCGCTGCGAGCGCGCGGCCAACGTACAGCTGCACCGCGATGTCTGGGCCGCGGTGTCAGCGGCGCTCGCCTCCTGACTCAGGCCACGAGCATCAGCCGGACAGCAACGGCAGCAGCGCCTGCAGCTTGACCTCCGTCTCGGCGAGCTCGCCGGCGGGGTCGGAGCCGCGCACGATGCCGTTGCCGGCATAGCAGCGGGCGACGTTGTCGTGCAGCAGCGCGCAGCGCAGCGCGACGCAGAATTCGCCGTCGCCGGTGGCGTCGGTCCAGCCGACGGGGCCGGTGTACCAGCCGCGGTCGAGACCCTCCAGCGCGGGGATCAACGGGGCGGCGAGCGACAGCGGCTCGCCGCCGACGGCGGGCGTGGGGTGCATCAGCTCGGCGAGCTCGAGCGCCTCCATGGGCGCGGCGAGCTGCGCGCGAATGGGGGTGGCGAGGTGCTGGATGTTGGCGATGCGCACGAGCCCGGGCTCGGGGGCGGTGGTGATCCAGATGGCGTGCGGGCGCAGCAGGCGCTCGATCCTCCGCGCGACGATCGCGTGCTCCTCGCGATAGCCGGGGTCGCGCAGCAGCTGCTCGCCGAGGTGCGCGTCGACGGCGGGGTCGGCGCTGCGGCGGCTGGAGCCGGCGAGCGCGAGCGTGGAGACGCGGTGGCCCTCGCGGCGCACGAGCAGCTCGGGGCTGGCGGCGATCAGCGTGGAGGCGCCACGTCCGACGCAGAACACGAAGCACGAGGGGAACTCCTCGCGCAGCACGCCGAACACGGCCGCGGGGTCGTAGGCACGAGCCCCCCCACCCGCGTGCACCTGCACTTCGCGGGCGAGCACGATCTTCTGCAGCCGGCTCGAGCCGATCAGCTCGGTGGCGCGCGCGACGGCCTGTTCGTAGTGCTCGGGCGGCATCGCGCTTGCGACCTGGAAGCGGCCGGTGGGCGCGGGGTCGAGCAGCGGCAGCGGCGCCTCGCGCAGCTCGCCCACGCGCCGCTGCAGCCGCGCGAGCAGCTCCTCGGGGACGTCGTCCGGATGCGCGATCGCCGACAGGGTTAGGCCGACCGTGGTGCGCCCTCCCCGTTCGCTGCGGGCGAGCGCGACCTCGGGGATGCTGAGCGAGGCCGGCTCGAAGCCGCGCCAGTGCGGCGCGGCGCCGCCGTCGGGCGCGAACGCGAAGCCGCCGACAGCGATCGGACCCCCACCCACCCCGGCGCCGGCGGGCTCGTCCGCGGGGTCCATCTTCGATGACGACGCGGCAACGGCGGCGGCCGACAGCGCACGCCAGCGGTCGGCGACGGTGGCGAAGCGGGTGGCGCCGGATGCCTGCAGGCTCGCGGCCTCCCCCAGTGCGGCGCGCGCGGCGCGGCCGCGGTCGGGCTGCTCGAACACGAACCAGTGCTCGCCGGGCCGCCTGGAGGCGCACACGACCGCGGAGGGATCGACGTCGGGCGACAGCGGCAGCGAGATCGACGCGAGCACCTCGCCGCCGGAGCGCCGCGCGCGGCGGACGGCCAGCGCGAGGCGCGCAGCGAGCCGTTCGCGGTCGGAGTCGGTGAGCGCGAACGGGGAGCGTGAGGCGGTCTGCTGCAAGCGCTAGGTCTCGGTGCGCCCCCGCGAGATCGCGATCTCGCCCGTGCGCATCATCTCGATCAGCCCGAACGGCCGCACCATCATCTCGAACGCCTCGATCTTCTCGGTGGTGCCGGTGACCTCGACGATGATCGCGCGCTTGGTCACGTCGACGACCTTGCCGCGGAAGATCTCCGCGATCTGCATCAGCTCGCCGCGCTGCACGCCGTCGGCGGAGACCTTGAACAGCGCGAGCTCGCGCGCGACCGTGTCGGCCGGCTCGAGGTCGCGGATCTTGAGCACGTTGATGAGCTTGTGCAGCTGCTTGGTGACCTGGTCGATCGGGTGCAGCGCGCCGTCGACGGTCAGCGTGACACGCGAGATCTGAACATCCTCCGTCGGTCCGACGGTGAGCGTCGAGATGTTGAAGCCGCGCCTGGCGAACAGGCCGGCGATCCGCGTGAGGACGCCCGACTTGTTTTCGACGAGGATCGACAGCACGTGCTTGCGGCCCGTGCGCATGTTGGTGGACGCTTCCAGCTCCTCGAGGCTGAGCGGCTCCTTGGTTCCCGGTTCACCCATTGCCCTCACCCCACCATCTCGCGCGCGGCGTGCCCGGCGGGGATCATCGGATAGGTGTTCTCCTCGCGCGTGACGCGCACGTCGACGAGCACGGGGCCGTCGGTGGCGATCGCGCGCTTGCAGTCATCGACGAGCGTGTGCTTGTCGGTGAAGCGCATGCCCGTGACGCCGTAGGCCTCGGCGAGCTTGACGAAGTCGGGGAACTCGCCCATATCGACGTGGCTGTATTTGCCGTCCCAGAACAGCTCCTGCCACTGGCGCACCATGCCGAGGTAACCGTTGTTCATGATGAACACCTTGATCGGGATGTTGTTCTGCGCGCACGTGGCGAGCTCCTGCGCGTTCATCTGCACGGAGCCGTCGCCGGCGATGCAGCACACGAGCCGATCGGGGTTGCCGACGGCGGCGCCCATCGCGGCGGGCAGCCCGAAGCCCATCGTGCCGAGGCCGCCGGAGTTGATCCAGCGGCGCGGCTCGGGGAAGTCGTACAGCTGCGCGGCCCACATCTGATGCTGGCCGACGTCGCTGGAGACGATCGCCTCGCCGCCGGTGGCCTCCCACAGCGCGCGAATCATGTACTGCGGCTTGATCTCCGCATCGGTGGTGTCCTCGTAGGTGAGCGGGTACTTGGCTTTCCAGCCGTCGATGCGGCTCCACCACGCGTCCAGGCGCGCGGGGTCGGCGCCGATCGCGCGGTACTCGATGACGAGCTTGGCGAGCACGTTCCGGGCGTCGCCCACGATCGGGATGTGCGCGGGCACGTTCTTGGAGATCTCCGCGGGGTCGACGTCGATGTGGATGAACTTGGCGCGCGGCGCGAACTCGGAGAGCTTGCCGGTGATGCGGTCGTCGAAGCGCGCGCCGACAGCGCAGATCAGGTCGGCCTCGTCCATCGCGTAGTTGGCCGCGCGGGTTCCGTGCATGCCGAGCATCCCCAGCCACTGCGGGTCCGGGGCACCCCCTTCGGGGGCACAGGCCGGGAACGCGCCGAGCCCCATCAGCGTGCAGGTGACGGGGAAGCGGTCGCTGCGCGCGAACTCGCGCAGCTCCTCGGAGGCGTTGGCGTTGACCACGCCGCCGCCGGCGTAGATCACGGGCCGCTGCGCGGCGGCGAGCGCCTTGGCGGCCTGGCGGATCTGCTTCTGGTTGCCGTCGACCTTGGGCTGGTAGCCGGGCAGGCGCACGTCGGTGACGGGCTCGTAGTCGATCTCGGCGCGGGAGAGGTCGAGCGGAAGATCCACGAGCACGGGACCGGGACGTCCGGTGCGGGCGATGTGGAACGCCTCGTGGATCGCCCGCGGCAGCTCCTGCGGGTGCTGGATCATGAACGAGTGCTTGACGACGGGCATGGTGATGCCGATCGTGTCGGCCTCCTGGAAGCCGTCGGTGCCGAGCAGATCGGTGCGCACCTGGCCGGTGATGAACACGCACGGCACGGAGTCCATCATCGCGTCGCAGATCGGCGTGATCAGGTTGGTGGCGCCGGGGCCGCTGGTGGCGAACGCGACGCCGACCTTGCCGGTGGCCTTGGCGTAGCCCTCGGCGGCATGCCCCCCGCCGGCCTCGTGGCGGACGAGGATGTGGCGGATGCCGCCGTTCACGAAGGCGTCGTAGGTGGGAAGGTTGGCGCCGCCGGGCAGGCCGAAGACGACGTCCACGCCCTCCGCCTTCAAACATTCCATCAACGCGTCAACTGCGCGCATGCCGTCGCCTCCCTTCCTATGTTCGATTGGTGAACGAGGGACCCGGCTGGTCGGCCTGCGGCCGACTGCGCCACCCTCTAGTGGCCAAAAAGCCAGTGTACCAGCGGGTTTGCGTCCGCTAGGACGACCCTATGCCGACGCCGATCGCGAGCACTATGGCCCCGCCGACGGTGACGACGAGCAGCGAGGAGCGCATCGAGACCTCGAGGAAGCGTTTGCGCACCCATGCGATCGCGAACAGCTCGAATGCGACCACGCAGCCGGCTACGAGCAGCGCTTTGTGCACGTTGGAGATCAGAAAGGGCAGCGTGTGGAAGACGCCGCCGAGCGTGGTCATGCCGCCGGTGATGGCGCCGCGCACGACGGCGGAGCCGCGGCCGGTCTGCTCGCCGGTGTCGGACAGCGCCTCCGACCAGCCCATGCTGACGCCGGCGCCGAGCGCGGTGGCGAAGCCGACGACGAGCGCGGTGCGCGAGCTCGAGTAGATGGCGGCGGCGAAGATCGGCGCGAGCGAGGAGACGGTGCCGTCGATCATGCCGACGAGCGCCGGCTGCACGACGCGCAGCACGAAGTCGCGCTCGTCCTCGAAGCCGGCGCGGTGGATCAGCCGGCCGATGAACGAGTCGCCCTCGCGGGGCGCTGCCTTGACGTTGGTGCTCATCGCCGCAACAGCGTATGCGAGAAGCCGGATTAGGCCGGCCGAATCCGCCTTAGGGCAGCCGAACTCGCAGGCTCGCAAACGGCGGACGCGCGCCGCGTCGGCTACTGCTCCGCGGAGACGCGCTCGGCGGGTACGCGCACCCAGGACTCGGGCGCGATCGCGACGTCGGGGAAGTCGAGCTCGGCGCCGCAGCGCGTGCACAGCGCGTCGTAGATCTTGGTGACGCGCCCGCACTGCGGGCACTGGCGTCGCAGCTCGTCACGCTCGACGCGGTAGGCGATGGCGGCGAACAGCCCGATGAAGGGGACGGCGAGAGAGATCAGGAACCACAGGAAGAACGAGCTGCCCTTGAGCTTGCCGATGATCCCGCCGGAGAAGCCGAAGGCGACGGCGATGATGACGTACGCCATGGGCCGCCGCGACCAGATCCGCGCGCTACAGCAGGACCCGAAGCGCCCAGATGACGGCGACGACGGCGACTACGAGCAGCAGCGTGCTGAACAGAAACGACAGCACGTGGATGATGACGCCGAGCAGCAGCCATGCGGCGACGAGGAACACCAGCGCCGCTACGACGGTCCGGCCGAAGGATCTGCCCGTGGACTCGTTCATGTCACTCGCTCGGAATGGTAGCGCGGCCGGACAGGAACTCCTACCCCTGCCCGGCCGCACCGCCAACACGCCGGCCGAGGGAAGCCGGCGCCGGTCGCTGCGGGGGAATCACTACATGCGATCCAGCCGACCGGACCACGCCTAACGGCGCGGTGCCCCGCGGGCAATCCTTGCCGTTGCGATATCGACGTTGCTGAAACCCGCGCGCCGACGACCACCCTGCCCTACGCTGGTGAGCTGGTAGCGGCGGATGCGCGGACCGTCATGCGGAGCATGCACAGCCTCCTCGGGCAACAGGATGAACCGCCGAGGAGATGAAACGCTGGATTTGGTTGCTGAACGGTTCATGGTCAGCATATTGGCGCGCGGGCGCGCGCTTGCCTTTGGCCCGAAGTCCAAAATATGGCGAACGGGGGTCTTCTAAGTGCCAGGCGACGAGCGCCGTATAACCATGGCTATACAGCGCTCGCGAGGTGACTTACACACCGAGCTTCACACGCCCACCCTCACGCCCCGAGCTGCTCATGCACGAGCCGCGCCACCTCGGTTCCGTCGGCGCGTCCCTTGGTCTCGCGCATGACGTGCCCGACGATCGGCCCGATGGCCTTGGCGTTGCCTTCGCGCACGCGCTGCGCGGCATCGGCGTTGGCGGCGAGCGCGGCGGCGACGATGCCGGCGAGCTCGTCGCCGCCGTCGATCGCGGCGAGCCCCTCGGCCGCGACGATCGCCTGCGGGTCGCCGCCCTGGGCCACGAGCTTGTCGAGCACCTGGCGCGCAGCGCCGACGCTGACGCGCTTGGCGGCGACGAGGCCCACGAGGGCTGCGAGCGCCGACGGCTGCACGCGCGAGGCAGCTGGATCCGAGCTCGATCCGGCGTCCGCGTCGTCCTCGCCGGCTGCATCCGCGTCGCCGTCGCCGAGACGCGGGGCGAGCTCGCCGGTGACCCAGTTGGCGAGCGCCTGCGCCGGCGGCGCCGGGTCGACGGCGGCGTCGAGCGCGGCGAGGAAGAAGTCGCCGAGCTCGCCGCGGAACGCGAGCAGCTGCGCGCTGTCGGCGCTGAGCCCGAGCTCGGACTGCAGGCGCTCGGCGCGCGCGGCGGGCAGCTCGACCATGTCGGCGCGGGCGGCGTCGAGCATCTGCTGGTCGATGGCGACGGGCAGCAGGTCGGGCTCGGGGAAGTAGCGGTAGTCGTGCGCCTCCTCCTTGGAGCGCAGCGAGGTGATGGCGCCGGAGGCGGGGTCGAAGTGCAGCGTCTCCTGCACGACGTGGCCGCCGCCGCGCAGGATCTTCTCCTGGCGGGCGATCTCGGCCTTGATCCCGCGTTCGATGAAGCGGAAGCTGTTCATGTTCTTGAGCTCGGTCTTGACGCCGAGCTCCTCTTGGCCGGCGGGTCGCAGCGAGATGTTGGCGTCGCAGCGCAGCGAGCCCTCCTCCATGTTGACGTCGGAGACGCCGAGCTGGCGCAGCGTGACGCGCAACAGCTTCAGCCACTCGCCGGCCTGCTCGGCGGAGCGCACGTCGGGCTCGGTGACGACCTCGGCGAGCGGCGTGCCGCCGCGGTTGAAGTCCACGATCGAGGCGTCGGAGCCGTGGATGCGCCCGCTCGCGCCGACGTGGATCAGCTTGGCAGCGTCCTCCTCGAGGTGCACGCGGTGGATGCGCACGTCGCCGAGGTGCCCGCCGAGGCACAGCGGCTCGTCGTACTGGGAGATCTGGTAGCCCTTGGGCAGGTCGGGATAGAAGTAGTTCTTGCGGTGGAAGATGGAGCGCGGCGCGAGCTGGGAGCCGAGCGCGAGGCCGATCATCAGCCCGAAGTGCACGGCGCGGGCGTTGACGACGGGCAGGCTGCCGGGCAGGCCGAGGCAGACGGGGCAGGTGCGCGTGTTGGGCGGCTCGCCGAAGGACAGCGCGCAGCCGCAGAACATCTTCGTGGCGGTGGCGAGCTGCACGTGGATCTCGAGTCCGATGACGGGCTCGTAGAGATCGTCTTCTATGGGGCCGCCTACCGGCGGCTGCGGCGTGCGCGCTGGCTCAGACACGGGCTGAGGCTCCATCGAAGCCGAGGCTCCGCTCGAGCGCGTGCGCGGCGTCGAGCACGCGGTTCTCGCTGAACGCGGGGCCGGCTATCTGCAGGCCCACGGGCAGCCCCTGGCTTAGCCCGCAGGGGATCGAGATGGCGGGGATGCCGGCGAGCGACATGGGCACGGTGCAGAAGTCGTTGAGATACATGGCGAGCGGGTCGGAGGTCTTCTCGCCGAGCTTGAACGCGACGGTTGGCGCGGTGGGCGTGACGATCAGGTCGACCTGATCGAAGGCGCTTCTGAAGTCGTCTGAGATCTTCGTGCGTACGCGCTGCGCGCGGCCGTAGTAGGCGTCGTAGTAGCCGGATGAGAGCGCGTAGGTGCCGAGCATGATGCGGCGCTTGACCTCGGCGCCGAAGCCGTCGTGGCGGGTGCGCGTGTACATGTCGAGCAGATCGCTGGGGTCCTCCGCCTTCGATGACGACGCCGCGCGCAGCCCGTAGCGGACGCCGTCGAAGCGCGCGAGGTTGGAGGACGCCTCGGCGGGGGCGATCACGTAGTAGGCGGACAGCGCGTGGGGCGCGTGCGGCAGGCGCACCTCGCTGACGTGCGCGCCGAGCGCTTCGGCCTGCGCGAGCGCGGCGCGGAAGGCATCGAGCACACCGGCTTCGATGCCCTCGCCGGTGAGCTCCTCGGGCACGCCGAGGCGCACGCCGTCGAGACGCACGGCGCTCGGCAGCGTGATCTCGCCGGGGAAATGCAGCGAGGTGGCGTCGCACTCGTCGCGCCCGACCATGTGGCGCAGCAGCAGCGCGGCGTCGCGCACGTCGCGCGTGAGCGGGCCGGCCTGGTCGAGCGAGGAGGCAAAGGCGATCATGCCGTAGCGCGAGACGGAGCCGTACGTGGGTTTCATGCCGACGATCCCGCACAGCGCGGCGGGCTGGCGGATCGAGCCGCCGGTGTCGGTGCCGAGCGCCCACGGCGCGAGACCGGCGGCGACGGCGGCGGCGCTGCCGCCGGATGAGCCTCCTGGTACGCGCTCGCGGTCCCAGGGATTGCGCACGGCGCCGTACGCGGAGTTCTCGTTGGAGGAGCCCATCGCAAACTCGTCCTGGTTGGTCTTCGCCAGCAGCCCCGCGCCCGCCTCCTGCAGCCGGCGCACGACGGTGGCGGTGTACGGCGGCAGGTAGCCCTCGAGGATCCGCGACCCCGACTGGCTGGGCACGCCCTCAGTGCAGAACAGGTCCTTGACCGCGAGCGGTACTCCGGCAACCGGGGCATCCATGGAGGCGGCCGGCGCGGGCGTTTCGTCGGCGACCCACGTGAAGCAGTTGAGCCCCGACTCGGCCGCGTCACGGTCGGCGGCGGCGCGCGCGCGATAGGCGTCGAACAGCTCGCCGGCGGACAGCGAGCCCGCGGCGATCTGCTCCACCGCGGCCGCGGCTGTCAGTTCGAGGACTCCGCTCATGCCTGTGGACTGGGGACCAGAAAGCCGTCGTCGGAGACGGCCGGCGCCTGCGCGAGCGCGACCTCGCGCGGCAGGCAGGGCCGCGGCTCGTCGGGGCGCAGCGCGCCGGTGACCTCGACGACGTGCGAGGTCGGCGCGACGCCATCGAGATCGAGCTCGCGGATTTTGGCGACATGGTCGAGCACGGCCGACAGCTCGCGCGCCATCGGCTCCACCTCGTCCTCGGCGAGCGCCAGACGGGCGAGCCGGGCGACGTGCAGCACCTGATCGCGGTCGATCACAACCGCGCATTGTATTGGCGCGACGCCGGTCGGCCCGACGCCGGCGGCTACGGCCGCGGGCGCGGCTCGGGGCGTGCCGGCGGGTACATCGACGGGCGTTCGTCGCGCAGCGCCTGCCACGCACCCATGAGGATCAGGACGGCGCCGGCGAGCGCGAGCCACGCGCCGAAGCAGACATCGGTCGCCTGGTCGGGGCGCTCCAGCGCGCGCACGAGTGCGGCGATGACCGCGGCCAGCCCGAGCGGCACGCACCACACGGCGCTCGACACCGGCAGCGCGGGGCCGCGCTCGGTGAGCGCGGTGATCACGACCGCGAGCGCAGCGCACACCGCGGCGAGCTCCAGCGCGACGCCGGGACCGAACGTGTTCCACGCGTCGAGGTTGCCGGCGGGACCCGAGTAGGAGCGCACGAACAGCGACACGAGCACGCAGATCGCGCCGAGGAGCGCGAGCAGCTCCCCCAGCCGCAGCCGCCTCACAGCATGTCCCTGTCGATGTCGGCGAGCATCGACTCGAGCTGCGCCTGGTAGCGCGCGGCCTGCAGCGTGTTGCGCAGCAGCAGCGCGATCGTCATCGGGCCGACGCCGCCCGGCACGGGCGTGATCGCGGAGGCGACCGCGGCGGCGGCGGCGAAGTCGACGTCGCCGACGAGCCCGCTCCTGTTGCCGGCCTCCTCGGGCGTGAGGCGGTTCATGCCGACGTCGATCACGACGGCGCCCGGCCGCACGAAGTCCCGCTTGACGATGCGCGCGCGCCCGACCGCCACGATCAGCACCTCGGCGCGCGCGCACACCTCGCGCAGGTCGCGCGTGCGCGAGTGGCACACGGTGACGGTGGCGTTGCGCTGCAGCAGCAGCTGCGCCATCGGCTTGCCGAACAGGTTGGAGCGCCCGATGACGACCGCCTCGGCGCCTTCGAGCTCGACGCCGGCGTCGTCCAGCAGCTCCATCACCCCGAGCGGCGTCGCCGGCCGCAGCCCCGGACGCCCGAGCGACAGCAGCCCGGCGTTGACGGGCGTGAGGCCGTCGACGTCCTTGTCGGGGCTGATCAGCGCGGTGAGCGACGGCCCGTCGAGGTGCTCGGGCACGGGCAGCTGCAGCAGCACGCCGCTCACCGCGCGATCGGCGTTGAGCGCGTCGAGCTCCTCTGCCACCTGCTCGAACGTGGCGTCGGTGGGCAGCCGCCGGTCGAACGGCACCATCCCCACCTCGGCGCACGCGCGCTGCTTGCCGCCGACGTACACCGCCGACGCGGGGTCGTCGCCGACGAGCACGGTCGCGAGGCCCGGCTGGCTGCCGTGCTCGCGGGTGAAGGACGCGACTTCGTCGGCGACTCCCGCGCGCACGCGCGCTGCGATCGCCTTGCCGTCGATGATCGTGGCGCTCATGGCACTGATGCTATGCGTTTGCGCCGACCGCACCGGCACCAGCTTCAGCGCCGGGTAACCGGCGCGTACTCGGCCATCAGCTTGCGCTCGGAGCCGTCGCCCGCGAAGCGCACGACGATCACGCCGTCGGGCTCCACGCCGGTGACGACGCCGTCGCCGAAGGCCGCGTGCGCGACGTCCTCGCCGAGGTGGAATTGACTGGCCGCCGGCAGCGTCTCGCGCTCCTCGCGCACCGCCGCGCGCCCGCCGCCGGCGCCCCAGTTGCCCGCACCGCCGCCGCGGCCAATGGCGCCGCCACCCGCCGAGCCCCTGCGGGCGGCGATCGCGGGCGGCGCGCCGCCCGACCAGCTGGTCTGCGAGCGGACCCCCATCTGCAACGGCTCCTCCAACAGCTCGACCGGGATCTCGTCGAGGAAGCGGCTGCGCATGCCGTAGCTCTGCGCGCCGAACACCGCCCGCCGGCGGGCGTGGGTGAGATACAGCTGGCGCATGGCGCGCGTGATCCCCACGTAGAACAGCCGGCGCTCCTCCTCCAGGCCCCCCTCCTCGATCGCGCGCGAGTGCGGGAACACGCCGTCCTCGCAGCCGGCGATGAACACGATCGGGTACTCCAGGCCCTTGGCGTTGTGCAGCGTCATCAACGTCACGAGGCCCTCGTCGCTGCGGCTGTCCGCGTCGGCCACCAGCGCGATCTCCTGCAGGTAGGCGGCGAGCGTGTCCTCCCCCTCCGCCGCCATCGCGTCGAACGTGCGCGCGCCCTCAACCAGCTGCTCGAGGTTCTCGATGCGCCCCTGCGCCTCGATCGTGCGCTCGGCCTCCAGCGCCTCGACGTAGCCCGTCTGCGACAGCATCGCCTCGAGCAGGTCCCCCACGGGCACGCCCTGCTCGGCCAGCTTGCCTGCCTGCCCTCCGCCACGGGGGGTGCCCGCCAGGGTACGCAGCTCCTCCATCGTGCCCATGAAGCGCCGCAGGGCCTTGATCGCGGCGGCGCCGAGGCCGGGGACCTGGTCGGGCTGCGCGGCCGCGTCCCACACGGGGACGCCCAGCGCGTCTGCGCTGGCGAGCACCCGCGCGAGCGAGGTCTGGCCGATGCCGCGCCGCGGCGAGTTGACCACGCGCGTGAAGCTGACGACGTCGGCCGGGTTGGCGATCAGCGACAGGTACGCGATCGCGTCCTTGACCTCGGCGCGTTCGAAGAACTTGGTGCCGCCGATCACCTGGTAGGCCATGTCCTGGCGCGTGAGCGTTTCCTCGAGCACTCGCGACAGCGCGTTCGTGCGATACAGCACCGCTATCTCCGCGCGCGAAGCGCCGTCGTCGATCAGGCGCTGGATCTCACCGACGACGTAGCGCGCCTCGGCGTACTCGTCGTCGAGCACGCGCAGCTGAATCTGGTCGCCCTGCCCCAGTTCGCTCCACAGCCGCTTGGCGATGCCGCCGCGGTTATTCGCGATCACCGCGTTGGCCGCGCGCAGGATCGTCTCGGTCGAGCGGTAGTTCTGCTCGAGCTTGACCACGCGCGCGTCGGGGAAGTCCTCCTGGAAATCCAAGATGTTCCTAATGTCAGCCCCGCGAAAACTATAGACGCTCTGAGAGTCATCCCCCACGACCGCCAGGTTGCGGTGCCCGACGGGCCCGCTGTACGTGGGACGGTCGCCCGGCTGATCGCCGCCGCGCTGCGGCGGCCGCCCGCCGCCGACGAGCAGCTGCAGCAGCCGGTACTGCGCGTGGTTGGTGTCCTGGTACTCGTCGACGAGCACGTGGCGGAACGTGTTGCGGTAGCGCTCGCGCACGTCCTCGAACAGCTCCAGGAGGTTGACGACCCGGAACAGCAGGTCGTCGAAGTCCATCGCGTTCATGCGGTGCAGGTCGCGCTCGTAGATCGCGTACACCTCCGCGATCATCTCCTCGAACTGCGAGCCCACCTGCTGGCCGTACGTCTCGGCGTCGATCAAGCGGTTCTTGGCGGCGGAGATCTGGTTGTGGATCGCGGACGGCGTGTGGCGCTTGGGGTCCACGCCGACGGCGTCCGCGGAGCGCTTGGCCAGCCGCCGCGCGTCCGCCTGGTCGTAGATCGTGAACTGGCGCGTGTAGCCCAGGCGCTCCGCCTCCGCGCGCAGGATGCGCGCGCACGCCGAGTGGAACGTCATCACCCACATCCCACGCGTGCTGCGCCCCAGCAGCCGCTCCACGCGCTCGCGCATCTCGCTGGCAGCCTTGTTCGTGAACGTGATCGCCAGGATCTCGCCCGCCTGCGCCTGGTCGGTGTAGATCAGGAACGCGAGCCTGTGCGTCAGCACGCGCGTCTTGCCGCTGCCCGCGCCCGCGAGGATCAACAGCGGCCCCTCGCCGTGCGTGACGGCCTCGCGCTGGGGCTCGTTCAGGCCCTCCAGCAGCTCCTGCAGGTGCGCCGCGTGGGGATTCTCAGGCATCGATCCCCAGCATAGATGCGCGCTCGGGTGGCAAAGCGCGCCCAGAGCGGGCTGCTCCGCGAGCCCTACCCGCCGGCCGGGTTCGGCCCGCGCACCGTGCGCAGCGGCCTCACCTCGGCCGCCGGCTGGTGCTCGCCCTCGGATGCTTCCCCGTCCCGGGACGATGCGGCGAGCTGCCGTTCCAAGGACGCGACGCGACTGGAGAGCGCCTGCATCGCCTCCGCGATCGGGTCCGGCAGGTGGATCCAGTCGGCGTCCGGGCCCTCCACGCGGCGCCCGTCCACACGCACGGGATGACCCGGGTTGCCGACGACGGTCGAGTTGGCGGGCACGTCGGTGATGACGACGCTGTTCGCGCCGATCTTGGCGCCATGGCCGATCGTGATCGGGCCGAGCAGCTTCGCGCCGGAGCCGATCGTGACGTTGTCCTGCACCGTCGGGTGGCGCTTGCCCGTAGCGAAGCCCGTGCCGCCCAGCGTCACGCCCTGATAAAGGGTCACATCGTCGCCGATGTCCGCCGTCTCGCCGATCACCACGCCCGCGCCGTGGTCGATGAACAGCCCGCGGCCGATGTGCGCCGCGGGATGGATCTCGATGCCGGTGACCGCGCGCGTGAACATCGAGATCGCGCGCGGCGCCAGCGGCACGCCCGCCAGCTTCAGCGCGTGCGCCACGCGGTAGGCCAGCAGCGCGTGGATGCCCGGCCACGTCGCCAGGATCTCCACCGGCGAGACTCCGCGCGCCGCCGGATCGCGGTCCCGCGCCGCAAGCACGTCGCGCCGCACCTCCCTGGCCACTCCTGCGAGCTTGCCGAAACCGGCCATTGCCAAAGCGTAGCGCGCACAAGCGCATTTGGTTGACCGCGCAACCGGATTGTCACCGCACCGCGACCCCGCGAACGCCCCGGAGGGGCGTCCTAAAAATCGTTTTACGGTGCGAAGAAAGCCTGCGAGACGTAGCGCTCGCCCGAGTCGGGCATCATCACCACGATTCTCTGGCCCTTGGACTCGGGGCGCTGGGCCACCTGCAGACCCGCCCACAGCGCCGCGCCGCACGAGATCCCCGCGAGCAGCCCCGCGCGTTTCGCGCACGTCCACGCGGTCTGGATCGCGTCGTCGTCGCTCACCGGGATCACCTCGTCGAGCAGCTCGCGGTTGAGCACCGGCGGCACGAAGCCCGCGCCGATGCCCTGAATGCGGTGCGGGCCGGGCGCGCCGCCGGACAGGACGGCGGAGCCGCGCGGCTCGACGGCGACCACGCGCAGCTTCGGGTTGGCGTGCTCGCGCAGGTGCTCGCCCACGCCCGTGATCGTGCCGCCCGTGCCCACGCCAGCCACCAGCACGTCCACGCGCCCCGCCAGCGCCGCCTCGATCTCGGGGCCCGTCGTGCGCCTGTGCACCTCCGGGTTCGCGGGATTGGAGAACTGGTCCGGCAGGAACACGTCGTCGTCGCGCGCCATCGCGCGCGCCGCCGCCACCGCCTCGCCCATCCCCCCCAGCGACTCCGTGATCTCCACGCGCGCCCCGTACAGCCGCAGCAGGCTCTCGCGCTCGCGGCTCATGCCCTGCGGCAGCGTCAGCACCAGCTCGTAGCCCTTCGCCGCGCACACGAACGCCAGCGCGATGCCCGTGTTGCCGCTGGTCGCCTCCACGATCGTCGTGCGGCCCGGCTCGATCCGGCCCTCCGCCTCCGCCGCCTCGATCATCGCCACGCCGATGCGATCCTTGACGCTGCCGCCCGGGTTGAACGCCTCCAGCTTCGCGAACAGCTCCACGCCGTTGTCAGCCGCCGGCGTCCCCTCCAGCATGCGAGGCAGGGCGACCAGCGGCGTGCCGCCGACCAATTCCGCAATGTTGATCGGGATTCGTGGCATCAGCCACGACAATAGCTATGTCTTCGGCTTGGGTCGCTGGCGCGCGAGGCGCACGCTCGCGGTGCGCGCCAGCATCGGCGCCGGCGAGGACTTGACGAGCAGCACGCTCGCGTTCAGCCGCCCGTGGCCCGCCTTCAGCAGCGCGCGCCCGGCGGCGTTCAGCTTCACGTTGACGGACACGTGCCTGCCGGCCGCGATCGAGAACACCGCCACGCCGATCGTCTTCAGCTTGAACCGCCCGTGCGCGGCCTTCAGCTTGACGCGCACACGGAGCTTGCCGGCGCAGCTGCCGCTACCCGTCCCCAGCAGCTTGAACAGCGCACGGTTGTGCGCCTGCACCGCGATCCGCTTGCTGCGCAGGCTCGCGCCGCACACCGGGCCCGACGTCGGCCCCAGGGCCAGCACCTCCTCGGTGCCCACCGGCAGGCTCTTGCCGCCCGGCGCCTGTTCGTTGCCGTTGTTGCCGTTGCCGCCGTTCCCGTTGTTGCCGCCGTTGCCGTTGCCGCCGTTCCCGTTGCCGTTTTCGCCCTGACCCTGTTCGGGGGTTTCTTCCTGGCCGGATTCGTGCCCTGACGGCATGAACGCGAATACCCAGGCCGCGCCGCGCTCGGCGCGCTCTCTGGGGCCGCCCGCGAGCACGATTTCGCCGTTCGCGGAGGCCGCCACGCTCGAGCCGAACCGCGCCCTGCTTTCCTCGCTCTTGCCAGCCACCAGCTCCCTCAGCGCGGCGCTCCAGCTCCCCCCCGAGCGCGCGAACACCCACGCGGCGCCGCGTCCGTCTTCGACGCGCGGCGCGCCCACGATCGCGCTGTCGCCTGCCGCCGACAGCGTCACGCTGTAGCCGAACTGTTCGTTTTCCGCGCCGGCGCCGATCAGCTTCGAGCCCTGTTCGCTCCACGTCGAGCCCGAGCGCGCGAACACCCATGCGGCGCCGGTGCCGCCGTTGTCGTCGCGCGCGCCCATCAGCGCCGTGCCGCCGTCTTCGGACAGCGCGACGCTGTAGCCGAAGTGACCGTCGGCCACCTCGCCCGCGCCGGTGAGCTTTCCGCTCTGCGCCGTCCAGCCGCCTTCCGTGCTCACGAACACCCACGCCGCGCCAACGAAGCCATCGTCGCCGGGACCCCCAACCAGCGCCGTTTCGCCGTCGCCCGCGAGCGCCACCGCGCGCCCGAAGCGCCCTTCGCCCACCTCTGCCGAGCCCGTCAGCGGTCCGCCCTGCGCGACCCAGCTCGTGTTGGCGCCCGAGCCGGTGAACACCCACGCGCGGCCATTGCCGGCCAGCTCGCCGGGCGCGCCCACGAGCGCCGTTTCGCCGCTGTCGGACAGCGCCACGCTGCGACCGAAGTGGCCCCCCGAGCTGGCCCCGGGGCTCGTCAGCTCCGTCGGCGTGGACGTCCACGTGGAGCCTTCGCGCGTAAAGATCCACGCGGCTCCCTCGCCCGAGTGCATGCGCGGGGCGCCGATCACCGCGGTGTCGCCGTCCGCCGACAGCGCCACGCTACGCCCGAAGCCGCATTCGTCGCCTTCTTCGCTTTCGCCTTCTTCCGCGCACGTCGACGTTTCGCCTATTTCCAGTTCGCTCAGCGCGGCTTTCGGCAGTTCAAGCTTCGCCTGCTGCACCCAGCCGGTGCCCGAGCGCGTGAACACCCACGCCGCGCCGCCCGTCCCCGCGGCGTCGGGCGCGCCGATCAGCGCCGTGTCGCCGTCGCCCGACAGCGCGACACTGATGCCGGCGTCTTCCTTGCCTTCGGTTTCCTGTTCTTCGCCGAGCATCGGCGACAGGCGCAGTTCCGCCGCTTCCACGCTCGGGGAGCCCGACGCGCGCGCGGCGCCCGACAGCACGATCGCGGCGCCGAACGACAGCGACAGGAGCGCCGCCAGCGCCAGCGCGCGCCTCGACACCCGCTCGCGCGCGAGCAGTGCGTTGCGTGCCGTCATCGGGCGTACTCCCCCGTTATCACGTGGTGGCCAGTAGGCCTCAGCATTTGCAACCCTCCGTAGTCGTGTTCAGATGTGGTACATGCTCGCGCCCGCGTCGCGCATCTCGCGCTCGAGCACGTCCGCGATCGTCGTGCCCGCGAGCACCCGCCGCGCGGCCTCGGCGGCGTCGGCGAAGATGCCCTGCGCGTCGCGCCCCAGCGGGCCGTCGAGCAGCTCCACGACCTCGAGCACCGTGATCGTCGAGGGCTCGCGCGCGAAGCGGTAACCGCCCTTGACGCCGCGCTGCGAGCTGATGATGCCGCCGCGGCGCAGCACCGCGAACAGCTGCTCCAGGAACTGCACCGGCACGTCGCGCTTGCGCGCCAGCTCGCCGATCGGCACCGGCTCCGCGCCGCTGCTGCGCGCCAGCTCGGCCAGCGCGAGCACCGCGTAAGGGGACTTGCTCGTGATCGAGATCACAAGGCGATGCTACGCAATGCCCGACTGAGACGACCGGCGGCGCGGCCCAACGGCCGTCTTAGAGCCAGCCGCGCTCGGTGGCGATGAGCACGGCCTGCGCGCGGTCAACCGCGCCGAGCTTGCCGTAGATGTTGTGCAGGTGCGTGCGCACGGTGCTGGTCGAGAGCGTCAGCTCGTGGGCGATCTGCTTGTAGACCTTGCCCTCGGCCAGGCGCTGCAGCACGCCCAGCTCCCTGCCGGACAGCGGGCACGGGTCGACGTGGCGCTGGCGCTGGCCGCTGGGGCTCGGCAGTTCGTACATCACGCGCCTGAGCTCGTCGGGCCCGAGGCCGATGCTGCGCGCGGTGTGGATCATCTCCGTGGGCGAGACGCGCGCGCCCTGCTCGTAGTGGGCGAGCATGTCCGCCAGGCGGATGAACGCGGCCTCGCCTTCCACGTCGGGGTTGTGGTGGCGCTCGATCGGCGTCGCCAGCGACGACGGCAGGCCCCAGCGGCGCACGAGCACGCCGCCGACGAGCGCGTGGTCGACGCCCAGCTCGCGGCGCTCCTGGTGGATGCGCTCCTCGGGCGTGCGCGCTCCGCGGTGCACCTGCGAGGGGTAGCCGGGGTAGGCGTGCAGCAGCACGAGCTTGCCGACGTCGTGCAGCAGGCTGGTGACGGTCAGCCGGTCGCGGTTCTCGTAGCCGACCTCCGCGGCGATGCGGTCGGCGGCGTGCTGGGTGGCGAGCGCGTGCAGCCGGAAGCGCTCCGGCGCCGCATCCCAGACGCTCGCGCGCTCGAAGAAGTCGAACGTGCGCATGCGGTTGGCGACCGCCTGCACGGTGTGGGTGCTCAGCGCCTCGACGGCGGCCACCGCGGTGTCGACGCGCGGGCGGCCGTCCTGCGAGCGGTTGGCGAGGCGCAGCACGGCGATGATCAGCGCCACGTCGGACTCGACCGCGGCGACAACGTCGGCGGTCGCGACGTGGTCCTTGGAGACCACCGCGAGCAGCCGGTCGCGCGACTCCGCGAGCGCGGGGAACGCCTCGAGCGCTTCGAAGGCCATCGTCAGACGGCGGCCGTGGCCCTCGTTCTGGTGGCGCTCGCCGGAGCCCGCACCGGGGGCGCCCGCGCGGCGCGCGGCTGGGGCTTGGGCTTGGCGTTCCGGGCTGGCGTTGGTCAAATTCTTCGCGAGCGGCGACGTCTTGGCTGCGCCGCGCTTGGACGTGGCGGTGAGCTTTTTTGCTGCGGTCAGCTTCTTTGCTGCGGCGGTAGCCTGCATGCTTCTTGACCCCTTCCTTGGGTTCGCCGACGCTTCGCGCCGGTGACTCCGGCGATGTGCTCCTATCGGCATCCTCAATCAAATGTTTAGGCGAATCGGGGTCGCGCAGCGCAGGAAAGAGCGCTTTTGCGCACCATCGCGCGGGTCTGACGCAGCCCTCGCGGGGCGGCCGTGGCGCTCGGACGCGCTCAGCCGTCGCCGAGCGCGCGGTCGATCCGCCGCAGCGTCTCGTCGATGCCGAGCAGCGCGACGCTCTCGAAGATGCCCGGCGAGACGGTCGTGCCGGTGAGCGCGACGCGCAGCGGCTGGTAGACCTCGCGCGGCTTGGCGCCGCGCGCCTCGATCACGCCCGCGAGCGCCCGCTCGATGCTCGCCTCGTCGAGCTCCCCCTGCCGCTCCCCCTCCGGGGACGATGCGGCGGCCTGCGCGAACGCGTCGCGGACGTCCGCGAGCGCCGCGCGGCCATTCTCGTCGAGCCAGCGCTCGCGCGCCTTGGCGTCGTCCACGGGGCCGTCCAGCAGCGCGCCGGCGAGCGGCAGGAAGTCGGCGAGCGTCTGGATCTTCTCCTGGCTGATGCGCGCCGCCTCGCGCAGGCCGTCGCGGCCGGTGAACGCCTGCAGGCGTTCGGTGAGCTCGTCAACGGACAGTTTGCGCACGTACAGGCCATCCAGCCACCGCAGCTTGACCTCGTCGAAGCGCGCTGGGTTGCGGCTGACGCGCTCGAGCGTGAAGCGATCGACCAGGTCGTCTGTGGAGAGCACGGTCGCATCGTCGCCCGCCCCCCAGCCGAGCAGCGCCAGGTAGTTGCGGACCGCTTCGGGCAGGTAGCCGGCGTCGCGCAGCTCCTGCACCGATGCGGCGCCGTGGCGCTTCGAGAGCTTCTTACCGTCCGGGCCGTGCAGCAGCGGCAGGTGCGCATAGGCGGGGATGGGGGTGCTCGGGCCGAAGCCGGCGGCGCGCGCGGCCCCCAGCACGAGCAGCTGCTTGGGCGTGTTGGAGAGGTGGTCCTCGCCGCGCACCACGTGCGTGATGCCGGCGTCGAGGTCGTCGATCGCGACGGCGAAGTTGTACAGCACGGAGCCATCCGCGCGGGCGATCACGGGGTCGTCCAGGTGCACGTGCTCGAACACGGTGTCGCCGCGGATCACGTCGTGCACGACCGTCTCGCCCTCGGCGGGCACGCGCAGGCGCACAGCGCCCTCGCTCTCCGCTTCGCCGCGGAAGCCGCGCTCGGCTCCGTACAGGTCCTTGAACGCCTTCACGTCGACGGCTGTGGCGTTCGAGCGGTAGGCGTGCCCGGACTCCAGCAGCGCCTGCAGCGCCTCGCCGTGGCGCTCGGAGCGCGCGGTCTGCATGATCGGCCCCTCGTCCCAGTCGAGCTCCAGCCAGCGCAGCGCGTCGATGATCTGCTCGATGTTCTCCGGCGTCGAGCGCTCGCGGTCGGTGTCCTCGATGCGCAGCACCAGCTCGCCGCCGAAGTGGCGCGCGAGCAGCCAGTTGAACAGCGCCGTGCGGGCGCCGCCGATGTGCAGCGCCCCGGTGGGCGAGGGCGCGAACCTGACTCTCATCGGATCCATAGGATCCGCGCATGCTAATCGGCGCGCACGTATCGCCCGCGGGCGGCCTGCCGAAGGCGGTCGAGCGCGGCGTCGAGCGCGGCTGCCGCGCGATCCAGATCTTCAACCAGTCGCCGCGCATGTGGCGCCCGACCTCCTACCGCGACGAGGACGTGGCGGCGTTTCGCGAGGCGATGCGCGACAGCCCGATCGCCGCGGTGCTGATTCACGCGGTGTACCTGCTCAACTGCGCGAGCGAGGATCCGGACATCCGCGCCAAATCGCTGGCGTCTCTGACTCATTCGCTGCGCGTCGGCCACGCGATCGGCGCGGCGGGCGTGGTGCTGCACCCGGGCTCGGCCAAGACGGGCGACGTCGGCGAGGCGCTCGCGCGCGCGAGCGCGACGATCCGCGAGGCGCTCGCCGACAGCGAGGGCTGCGAGCTGCACCTGGAGAACACCGCCGCCGCGGGCGGCACGCTGGGCCGGTCCTTCGACGAGCTGGCGCAGCTGCTGGAGGGCGCCGACGGCGGGGCGCGACTTGGAGTGTGCCTGGACTCCTGCCACCTGCTGGCCTCCGGCTATGACATCCGCACCGCCGCCGGGATGACGGCGACGCTGCGCGAGTGCACGCGCAAGCTCGGGCGCGGGCGCGTGCGTTCGCTGCACCTGAACGACTCGCAGACGCCGCTCGGCTCCAACCGCGACCGCCACGCCAACCTCGGCCGCGGGGAGCTCGGCGAGGAGGGCTGCGCCGCGTTCCTGTCGGCGCCGACGCTTCAGAAGCTGCCGTGCGTGCTCGAGACCCCCGGCGAGAACCGCAGCGGCGCCTGCGCCGAGGAAGTCGCGTTCGCGGTGCAGCTACGCGAACGCGGGATCGCGGCGCGGCGCTGACGCGCACAGCGCCTGCTCGAGCTCGGCCAGCAGCGTCGGCGTGTGGCGCACGCGGTACTCCTCGCCGAGGCGCAGCCGGCGGGTGCTGCCGTCGCTGGCGTCGATCTCGACGATCACCTCGGCCGTGCCCGGCGACTCCTCCAGGCGCTCGCGCAGCTCGTCGATCGCGGTCTCGCTCAGGTCCGCGGCGGCGACGCGCAGCTTGACCGGCTCGGCCGCAGCGGTGGCGCTCGCGGCGGCGGCGCGCGCGGCCTTGGTCGCGCGCTCGACCTCCTCCTGCGAGGGCGCGAAGCGCTCGATGCTCTGCACCACCAGGCAGGTCTTGCCGGCTTCCTTGTGATCGACGCGCCCCTTGACGATCACGACCTCGTCGACCGCCAGCGCCGCCTCGTGCTCGGCCAGCGCCTTGCCGAACACGAGCATCTCGACCGAGCCGGCGAGGTCGTCGAGCGTCGCGAACATCATGTGGTCGCCATTGCGCGTGCGGATCTTCTTCGCCTCGGTGATGATCCCGCCGACCGTCACCCAGTCCTTGTCGCGGCGCTCCTCGAGCGCCGCGATCGGGCAGTCGACCCGCGCGCGCAGCGCGTCGCGCAGCGGCTTGAGCGGGTGCGCCGACACGAACAGGCCGATCGCTTCCTTCTCGGCGGCCAGCAGCTCGGGCTGCTCGAACTCCTCCGTGGGTATCGGCGCGTGCACGGGCGCGGCGAACGCGCTCATCGCAGAGGCGCCGGCCGCGCCTGGGCCGTGGGCGTCTTCCTGCAGGTCGAAGATCGAGCCCTGGCCGATCTGCGCGTCCTGCTGGACCTGCTGGCCTTTGGCCTGCGCCTTCTCGAGCACTGCAAGCATGCCCTTGCGGGTGGCGCCGGTCGAGCCGAGCGCGCCGCACTTGACGAGCGCCTCGATCGCCTTCTTGTTGACGGTGCGACTGTCGACGCGCTCGCAGAAGTCCCAGATCGAGTCGAACGGGCCGCCGTCCTCGCGCGCGCGCTTGATCGCCTCGACCGCCTGGTAGCCGACGCCCTTGACGGCGTCAAGGCCGAATCGGATGCTGCCGATGCCGCCCGGCTTGTCCGATTCCCGCCCACCCACGCCGACCGTGAACTCGTGGTCTGAGAGGTTCACGTCGGGGGGCTTGATCTCGATGCCCATCTCCTCGCAGCGCGCGACGAAGAACGGCACCTTGTCCTTGGTCGACATCACCGAGGAGATCAGCGCGGCCATGTACTCGGCGGTGTGGTTGGCCTTCAGCCAGGCGGTGCGGTAGGCGATCAGCCCGTAGCAGGCGGCGTGGCTCTTGTTGAACGAGTAGTCGGCGGACTTCTCGTTGGTGTTCCACAGGAACTCGATCACCTCCGCCCTCGTGCCCGACGCGCGGCAGCCCTCGACGAACTCCGGCTTCAGCGCAGCCATCGCCTGGCGGTTCTTCTTGCCGATCGCCTTGCGCAGGTCGTCCGCCTTCGCCCCCGAGAAGCCGGCGAGCTCCTTGGAGATCTGCATCGCCTGCTCCTGGTAGAGGATCACGCCGTTGGACGATTCGAGGATCGGCCGCAGGCGCGCGTCCGGATAGGAGATCGCGTCGGGATGGTGCTTGCCCTTGGCGTACACCGGGATCTGGTCCATCGCGCCGGGGCGGTACAGCGCGTTGAGCGCGACGAGGTCGTTGAACTCGTCGGGGCGCACCTTCTTCAGCGCCTCGCGCATGCCCTCCGACTCGAACTGGAACACGCCGATCGAGTCGCCGCGCGCGAGCATCTCGTACGTGCGCACGTCGTCGAGCGGCAGCGTCGTCATGTCCGGGCGCTGGCCGCTGGAGCGCTCGATGATGTCGAGCGCGTCCTCGATCACGTCGAGGTTGCGCAGCCCCAGGAAGTCCATCTTCAGCAGGCCGATCTCCTCGATCGGCTTCATCGAGAACTGCGTGACCGTGCGGAACACGCGCTCGCCGTACTCGTCGGTGCCGGCGTCGGCGAGCTGCAGCGGCACGATGTCGGTCAGCGGCCGGTCGGCGATCACGACCGCGGCGGCGTGGATCGAGGAGTTGCGCACGATCCCCTCCAGGCCCTGCGCGACGTCGACGATCTGCTTCGCCGCCGGGTCCTCGTCGCAGGCCTTGCGCAGCGGCTGGCCGTTCTTCAGGCATTCCTCGAACGAGGGCGAGCGGCCCATGATCGGGTCGGGGATCAGCTTCGCGAGACGATCGCCGACGCCGTAGTCGAAGCCCAGCACGCGCGCCGCGTCGCGCGTGGCGGCGCGCGGGAACATCTTGCCGAAGGTGACGATCTGCGCGACCGACTCGCGCCCGTACTTGTCGGTGACGTAGCGCATCACACGCTCGCGCCCGCGCACGGAGAAGTCGATGTCGATGTCCGGCATCGATACGCGCTCGGGGTTCAGGAAGCGCTCGAACAGCAGGTCGTAGCGCAGCGGGTCGACGTCGGTGATCGCCAGGCAGTAGGACACGATCGAGCCGGCCGCCGAGCCGCGGCCGGGCCCCACGGCGATGCCGTTCTCCTTGGCGAACTTGACGAAGTCCCAGACGATCAGGAAGTACGCGTTGAAGCCCATGCGGTCGATCACGTCGAGCTCCATCTCCATGCGCTCGACCGCGGCGGCCGGCGGCGGGTCGCCGTAGCGCAGGCGCAGGCCCTCCTGCACGCGCGCGCGCAGGTAGGCGCGCTCGTCGCTCGAGTCGGGCGTGGGGTAGCTGGGGATCAGCTGCTTGCCGAGCTCGATCTCCACCGAGCAGCGCTCGGCGATCTCGAGCGTGCTGGCGATCGCCTCGGGCCACTCGGCGAATTTGCTCGCCATTTCCCGGCTGTCGCGCAGGTAGAACTCGTTCGTGTCGAACGTCAGCTTCGGCGCCGCGATCGTGCTCTTGGTCTGCACGCACAGCAGCGCCGTGTGGTGGTCGTAGTCCTCGCGGCGCAGGTAGTGCACGTCGCCGGTGCCGACGAGGCTGCCGCCGAGCTCGCGCGCGATCGTGACGATCCCCTCGTTGCACTTGTCCTGAGCGGCGAGGCCGTTCTTCTGCACCTCGAAGTACACGTTCTGCGCCCCGAACACGCGCAGCAGGTCGTCGGCGTGGGCGCGCGCCTCCTGCTCGCGGTCGTCGAGCAGCCGCTGGCAGAAGCGCGAGGCCAGGCAGCCAGTGAGCGCGATCACGCCCTGCGAGTGGCGCTCGACCTGCTCGAGGTCGACGGTCGGCTTGCCGCGCTGCAGCCCCTCCAGAAAACCGGCGGAGGAGAGCTTGACAAGGTTGCGGTAGCCGGCGTCGTCGGCGGCCAGCAGCGTCAGGTGGTTGCGCTCGACCTTGCCCGTGGCGGTGTGGTCGTCGACGAGGTAGATCTCGCAGCCGACGATCGGCTTGACGTCGTGCTTGGCGCACGCCTTATACAGCTCGACCGCGCCGTTCATCACGCCGTGGTCGGTGAGCGCGAGCGCCGGCTGGTCGAACGCCGCGGCGCGCGCCGCAAGCGCGTCGATCTTGCACGCGCCGTCGAGCAGCGAGTACTCGGAGTGGACGTGCAGATGGGCGCAGGAGATGCTGCTCACTGGTACTGCATGCTAGGCGTCCGCGCGGCGGAGGCTCACTGGCTCCGCCGCAGTTTGCGCTTGAGTTTCTGACGCCCGAACCACGACAGGCTGTGCCTGTAGTGGGGCAGCTGCATGACCGGCTCGCGCGGCACGACGCGCGCGAGCGGCTCCGGCGGCGGCGCAGCCTCGGCGCGCGCGCGCAGGCGCTCGACGGCGGCGGCGAGGGCGTCGGCCATGTCGGCGCCGCGCGCGTCGGGGATGACGCCCGCGGCCCCCGCGCGCGGCGGCGGGGTGCTCGCGCGCGCCGTCTCGGCGGCGAGCGCGGTGCCGACGCGGGCGACGATGCCCTTCATATCGCCGAGCAGCTGCTCCATGCGCCGATGGCCCTCGCGCATGCTCGCGAGCTGGCGCTCGGAGCGCTCGCGCGCGGCGCGCTCGGCCTCGAGCCCACGCTGGATCTCAACCGCGCGGCGCTCCAGGTCGGCGAGCCGCGACTGCAGGTCCTGCTCGGCGCGCCGCACGCTCGCGCGCTCGGCGCCCACCTGCTGTTCGGCCTCGGCGAGCTGGCGTTGGAGTCGCTCCAGCCGCAGCGCGAGCTCGCGCGCGTCCTGCTCGCTGGCGTCGAGGCGCTCGCCGAGCCGCTCGACCTCCGCGCGGCTCTCGCGGTCGGCGCGGGCGCCCGCGCCGGAGACGTGGGTCAACCGGTCCTCGGCCTCGACGCGCAGCTGCTGCTCGGCGTACTCGCGCTGCTTCACGCGCCGCAGCTCGTGTTCGCGCTCGTCCGCGGCCTCGCGCTCGGCCTCCAGCAGCTCGTCCATGCGCCGGCGCTCATCTTCGGCCTCGCGCAGGCGCTGCTGGAGGCTTGCGACATGCCGTTCGAGCGTCTGCACGGTCGCTTCGGCGGCCTCCGCGCGGCGCATCAGCGCATCCTCGCCGCTCTCTGCCGCGCGGCGCGCGCGGCGTTCGGCGAACAGGTCGCCCTCGCCGCGCCGGGGCCGGCTCTCGGGACCCGTGGGACGGGCTGGTGGGCTGTCATCCCCGTTCGGCGTTTCGCTCCCCTCGGCCATCATCGCGACGGCCAACTTAGATGGCGCGCCGGACGACCAGGCGATCGCGCGCGTGCGGGCTCGCGAGGCGCTGGTTCAGGAGTTGCGCAGCCGCCAGGCCATGCGCGACTGCAGCGACCACAGCTCGATGAAGCCCGGCGAGGCGGTCTGCGAGAACAGGCCGCCGGACTCGGAGAAGGACGCGAGGCTCGCGTCGTACACCGCGTTGGGCGAGGATCGCGTGACGACGCGCGCGTGGCCCTTGTACAGCTTGACGCCGATCGTGCCGGTGACGCGCTCGTTGACCGCGTCCATGTAGGCGTCGAGGTCGCCGCGCAGCGGCTCCCACCACAGGCCGGCGTAGACCAGATACGCCCACTGGCGGTCGAGCTCCGGCTTGAACTGGTTCTGGTGGATCGTGCAGATGAGATGCTCGAGCTCCTGGTGGGCGGGCAGCAGGATCGCGGCGGCTGGCACCTCGTAGATGTCGCGCACCTTCAGCCCGACGATGCGGTCCTCGATGTGGTCGACGATGCCGACGCCGTGGCGCGCGCCGATCTCGGCGATGCGTTCGATCAGCTCGACCAGCCCGAGGCGCTCGCCGTCGAGCGCGACGGGAACCCCGCGGTCGAACTCGATGCTGACCGTCTGCGGCTCGTCCGGCGCCTCCTCGGGCCGCGTGACCAGCTGGAACACGTCGTTGTCGGGCGCGTGGTCTAGATCCTCGATCCAGCGCCCCTCCGAGGAGCGGCCCCAGAGGTTGTCGTCGATCGAGTACGGGGTCACCTCGGTCCCGCCCTTGACGGGGATGCCGTGCTCGCGCGCGTAGGCGATCTCCTCCTCGCGGCCCATCTGCCACGAGCGCACGGGCGCGATCACCTTGAGCTCGGGCGCGAGCGTCGCGATCGTGGCCTCGATGCGCACCTGGTCGTTGCCCTTGCCGGTGCAGCCGTGGGCGATCGTGTCGCAACCGCTCCTGCGGGCGTACTCGACGGCGAGCTTGGCGATCAGCGGGCGTCCCAGCGCGGTGAACAGCGGGTAGCCGCCGCCGTAGAGCGCGTTGGCCTTGATCGCGGGCGCGAGGAAGTCGCGCGCGAACTCATCGCGCGCGTCGACCACGTGGCACTCCAATGCGCCCAACTGCAGCGCCTTGCCCTCGATCACCGCGTAGTCCTCGCCGGGCTGGCCGAGGTTGACGGTCAGGCACACGACCTCGGCGCCGTAGGAGTCCTGGATCCACTTGAGCATCACGCTCGTGTCGAGGCCGCCCGAGTACAGCAGCAGCACGCGGTGCACGTGCTCGGGGTCGGCCTCGTAGGAGGCGGTGCGGACGGTGGGGATCTGCTGCTCGCGGCTCACGATCGGCGAAGGCTACTGGGGCCGCGTCCCGCTCGCACGGCCGCCGGCCTCCGAGGGGCGGGCGCGTTCCATCAGCGGGTAGGCGGGCGCGTCCTCGACGAAGCCGAGCTTCGCGTAGAGCCCCTGCGCGTCGGCGGTGTGCAGCAGCCAGCGCACGTCCCAGGCGTCGCCGCCGTCGATCATCTCGCGCACGAGCTGCAGTCCGAGGCCGCGGCCTCGATGCGCGGGCAGCACGTACACGTCTGCCAGGTAGGCCATGATCGCGCCGTCGGAGACCGCGCGCGCGAACCCGACCTGCTCGTCGCCCAGATACAGCCCCAGGACCCTGCGCGAGCCCTCGATCGCGCGTTCGATGCGTTCGTGCGCGCGCCCGCGCGCCCAGTAGGACTCGCCGCTGAGGAACGCGTGCACCGCGTCCACGTCGATCCGCGCGGGGTCGTCGTCGAGCTCGTAGCCGTCCGCGAGCGCGCGCCGCATCGGCTCAACCCTCGAGCGCCCGCGCAAGCCGCCCGAGCGCCTCCTCGACCTCCGCCTCGGTGACGATCAGCGGCGGCAGCAGGCGCACGGTGGCGGCGCCGGTGGCGTTGAGCACGAGGCGCTGCTCGAGCAGCGCGCGGCGCACGACGTCCGGCGCGGGCACGTCCAGCTCGCACGCGAGCATCAGCCCGCGGCCGCGCACGGAGAGCACGTGCGGGAGCTCGCGCAGCCCGTCGGCAAGCCGCTGGCCGAGCTCGCGCACGCGCGCCAGCAGCTCGGGCTCGTCGGTCACCTCGAGCGCCGCCAGCGCCGCGCTTGCGATCACGGGCCCGCCCGCGAACGTCGAGCCGTGGTCGCCCGCAGTGAGCACGTCGGCGAGCCGCGCGCCGGTGACGAGCGCGCCGATCGGCAGGCCGCCGCCGAGCGCCTTGGCGACGGTCATCGCATCGGGTCGCACGCCCGTCTGCTCGTACGCCCACAGCGTGCCGGTGCGGCCCATGCCGCACTGCACTTCGTCGAACACCAGCGCCGCGCCGTGCTCGTCGCACGCCTCCCGCGCGGCCGCGAGCAGCTCGGCGGAGAGCACGTTGACGCCGCTCTCGCCCTGAATCGGCTCCAGCAGCACCGCCGCGGTGGACGCGTCGACCGCCGCGCGCAGCTCGCCGGCGTCGGGCGCGACCGCGCGAAAGCCGGGGACCAGCGGCGCGAACGGCGCCTGCTTGGCCTCCTGGGGCGTGGCCGACAGGGCGCCGTAGGTGCGCCCGTGGAAGGCGCCATGCACGACCACCACGTCGCCGCCCGAGCGCGCCTTGCGCGCGAGCTTGAGCGCCGCCTCGCTGGCCTCGGCGCCGGAGTTGCAGAAGAACACCTTGCCGCCGAGGCCCGACCGCGACAGGCGCTCTGCCAGGCGCATCGCGGGCTCGGTGTAGAACAGGTTGCTCGTGTGCATCAGCCGCCCGACCTGCTCGCGCACCGCCGCGACCACGCGCGGGTGGCAGTGGCCGAGGCTCGTGACGCCGATCCCGCACAGGAAGTCCAGGTACTCGTTGCCCTCGTCGTCCCACAGCCGCGCGCCCTCGCCGCGCACGAACTCGACGGGCATGCGCGCGTAAGAGCCGATCACGCTCGTGCGCTCGAGCTCCTGCAGCTCGGCCAGGCTCATGGCGCGGGCCTCCCCACCGGCGCGCTCACGGCGCCGCCTCGATCTTCGTGCCGATGCCCGCATCGGTGAACAGCTCGAGCAGCAGCGAATGCGCGACGCGGCCATCGAGGATGTGCGCCGCGCTGACGCCGTCGCCGATCGCCCCGAGGCACGCCTCGAGCTTCGGGCGCATGCCGCCGTCGAGCGCGTCGAGCTGCGCCTGCACGTGCTCGGCGGTGGCATGTCCGATGAGGCTCGCCGGGTCCGACGGATCGGCCAGCCAGCCGGAGACGTCGGTGAGGAAGATCACCTTGTAGGCGCCAAGCGCGCCGGCGACGGCGCCGGCGGCCTCGTCGGCGTTGACGTTGTAGGAGTTGCCGTCGCGGTCGGCGCCGACGGAGGCGATCACGGGGATGTAGTCGCTCGCGACATGCTCGATCACGCCGGTGTTGACGCGCTCGATGCGCCCCACGAAGCCGATGTCCTGTCCGTCAGGCCCACCCCGGCGGGCGACGCGGAACAGCGAGCCGTCGTCGCCGCACAGGCCGACGGCCGGCTGGCCGTGGCGGTTGAGGCGCAGCACGATCTCCTTGTTGACCTTGCCGACGAGCACCATCTTGGCGACCTCGACGGTCTGCTCGTCGGATACGCGCAGCCCGCCGACGAACCGCACGGGCAGGCCCAGGCGCTCCATGTAGCCGGTGATCTCGGGCCCGCCGCCGTGCACGACGATCGGGTTGAGCCCCACGTACTTGAGCAGCACGACGTCGCGCGCGAACTCCTCGCGCAGCTGCGCGTCCTCCATCGCCGCGCCGCCGTACTTGATCACCACCGTCCTGCCGTGGAACTCCCTGATGTAGGGGAGCGCCTCGAGCAGCGTGCCCACGTCGCGCATCCTGGCTCCGTTCTCCTGGCCTGTGGTCATGTGTGGTAGTCCGCGTTGACGGTCACGTACTCGTGCGAGAGGTCGGAGAAGAACACCTCGGTCTCGGCGCCATCTCCCGGCAGGACGATCTCGTACTCGACTTCGCGGGCCTGCAGCGCGCTTGCGAGCGCGTGCTCGTCGTAGGGGATGGCGGCTCCCGCGGAGCACACCTGGATGCCCTCGAGCTTCAGGTCGACGGCGAGCGGCGCCGGGTAGCCGGGCCGGCCACCGAGGGCTCCGCCGGCGGCCTGCACGATCCGCCCCCAGTTGGGGTCGCCGCTGTGCAGCGCGGCCTTCACGAGCGGCGAGTTGGCGACCGCGCGCGCGGCCGTCTCGGCGCCGTCGAGCTCGCCGCCGCGCACGACCACGCGGGCGATCCGCGCGGCGCCCTCGCCGTCGGCGACCATCATGATCGCGAGCTGGCGCAGCAGCGCGTCGAGCGCCTCGCCGAAGCGCAGCTCGTCCTCGCTATCGGGGGCGATGCTGACGCCGCTTGAGCCGGAGCACATCAGGATCGCGGTGTCGTTGGTGGACAGCTGCCCGTCGACGGAGGCGCGGTCGAAGGAGCGCTTGACGCACACGCCGAACAGCAGCTCCGCGGTCTCGGGCGCGAGCTCGGCGTCGGTCTGCACGAAGCAGAACATCGTGGCGAAGCGCGGCGAGATCATGCCGGCGCCCTTGCACTGGGCGGTGAGGCGCACGACGCCTGATGGCAGTTGCACCTCCAGGCAGGCGCGCTTCTCGAACGCGTCGGTCGTCTGGATCGCCTGCTGCAGGTCGGCGTCGCCCTCGCGGCGCAGCTGCTTGTGCGCGGCGAGAATGCCCTTGAGGATCGCGTCGACGGGCAGTTCGTCGCTGATGCCGCCGGTGGAGGCGACCGCGATCGCGGACGCCGGCACGCCGAGGGCGGCGGCGGCGGCGCCCTGCGTCTTGGCGGCGTCTTCCAGGCCGCGCCTGCCGGTGGCTGCGTTGGCGCAGCCGGAGTTGGCGAGGATCGCGCGCAGCGCGCCGAGCTCACAGCGCTCGCGGCTGAGCTGCACGGGCGCGGCGGGCACGGCGGTGGCGGTGAAGCGCGCGGCGCTGACCGGGCGCTCGGCGTCGCACACGAGCAGCGCCAGGTCGGGATTGCCGCTCGGCTTGATTCCGCACGTGACGCCGGCCGCGCGGAAGCCCGCGGGAAGCCCGGCGGCGGGGCCGGCGTCGCGCACGTGCGCGGGGGCGCTGACCCAGCGCGAGCGGAAGAAGGGCTGCTGGGGGCCGTCGGAGGCGCGGTCGCCGCGCACGTCTTTGCCGGCGCTCACAGGAGCCCCCTCGTCTCGGGGTAGCCGAACATCAGGTTGAGGTTCTGCACCGCCTGCGAGGAGGTGCCCTTCCAGAGGTTGTCGATCGCGCCGAACGCGATCACCTTGCCGGTGTGGGCGTCGGCGGCGGCGAACACGCGGCAGTAGTTGGTCTCGCGCACCTCGAGCACGCCGGGCGGGCCCTCGAGCAGCTCCACGAACGGCTCCTCGGCGTAGGCGGCGACGTACATGTCGCGCAGCTCCTCGGGCTCGACGGCGCGCGTGGTCGTGACGTAGCAGCTGGCCATCTCGCCCTGGTCGAGCGGCACGAGATGCGCCTGGAACTGGACCTTGAGGTCGCCGGCTGGGTGGGCGGGGATCAAATTATTCAGCTGCTCCTCGATCTCGGGCGTGTGCCGGTGCGCGGCGACCTTGTACGGGACGATGTTCTCGCCGGCGATCGACAGGTGCGTGGTCTCGTCGAACACGCGCCCGGCGCCGGAGATGCCCTGCTTGGCGTCGATCACGACGTCGGCGATCAGCCCGGCGCGCGCGAGCGGCGCGAGCGCGAGCAGCGACGCGGTCGGGTAACAGCCGGGGTTGGCGACGATCGCGGCGCCGGCGATGCGCTCGCGGTGCAGCTCGGTGAGCCCGTAGACGGCCTCGCCCATCAGGTCCGGGCGCGGGTGCTCGCCGTACCAGCGCTCGTACGCGGCGAGCGAGCCGAGGCGGAAGTCGGCGCTGAGGTCGACGACGCGGATGCCGCGCTCGCGCAGCGCGCCGACGGTGGGCGCGGCGGCGGCGTGCGGGTAGGCGACGACGGCGGCGTCGATCCCCTCGAGCCGCTCGACGTCAAGCGGCTCGATCGCGAGCGGCACGCGATAGCGCGGGTACACCTCGCGCAGCGGCCGGCCCAGCTCCGAGCGGCCGGTGACGGCGACGAGCTCGAAGTCGGGATGGCGCCACAGCAGGTGCGCGGCGAGCGCGCCCGTGAAGCCGGTCGCGCCGGCGACGATCACGCGCGGGCTAGCCACGCAGCTCGCCCCCCAGCTGCTCGAGCGCAGCGACGATCTTGGCGCGCACGGGCTCGACGTCCTCGTCGGTGAGCGTACGCTCGAGCGCGCGGAACGACAGCGCGAGCGCGAGCGAGCGCCGCCCCTCCCCCACCTGCGCGCCGCTGTACACGTCGAACACGCGCGCGTCCTCGAGCATCGCGCCGGCGGCGTCGCGCACGCTCACGAGCGCCTCGGCGGCGGCGACCGACTCGGGCAGCGTCACCGCGAGGTCCTGGCGCAGCGGCGGGAACGGGCCGAACGCGGCGAACTCGACGAGCGGCGAGGCCAGCGCGGCGAGCTTGCCGAGGTCGATCGCGAACGCGGCCGCGCGCTGCAGGTCCCACGCGCCCGCGACCAGCGGGTGCAGCTCGCCGAGGAAGCCGAGGCGGATTGGCTCGGAGCCGGCGCCCGCGAGCGCCGAGCCGGGACTGGGCGCGGCGAGCACCGCGGCGCTGCGCCCGGGGTGCAGGAACGGAAGGGCATCCGCCTGCACGGACCACTCGAGCCCGAAGCGATAGAGCAGAGCTTCGAGCAGCGCCTTCGCGGCGAAGAAGTCGGCCTCCGGAGGATCTCCGCGCCACGAGCGGGGAACGAGCGAGCCGCTGAGCAGCACGCCGAGGCCGTGGTGCTCATCCGCGGGGAGGTCGCCGGGAGCATCCGGCGCGGCGGCGCGGTAGACGGTGCCGGACTCGAAGATGGCGACGTCGGGGCCGTTGCGGGCGACGTTGTGGCGCGCGGCGTCGAGCAGCGAGCCGATGAGCGTGGGCCGCATGATCGACTGCGCGTCCGACATGGGGTTCTCGAGCGCGACGACGCGCCGCAGCGGATGCCCGTCGGGCAGCAGCAGCCGGTCGAGCAGCTCGGGGTCGGCGAAGCTCCAGCCGACGACCTCGCGCAGGCCGCGCCCGACCATCGCGTCCTCGGCGGCGCGGCGCACGCGCTGGGCGTGGGAGAGGCGGCCGGCGGCGCCGCGACGCGCGGGCAGCGTGGCGGGGAGCCGCTCGAGGCCGTCGATGCGCGCGACCTCCTCGATCAGGTCGATCTCGCGCGTGACGTCGTCGCGCCTGAGCGCGGGCACCGTCACCTCAAGCCCGCCGGCGCGCGCTTCGGTGTGGAAGTCGAGGGCGTTCAGGATCTCGGTCTGGCGCTCGAGCGCGACAAGCACTCCGAGGATCGCCTGCACGCGCGCCTCGCGCAGGCCAAGCTGAAGCCCACCGGCGACCGCGCCGGCGGCCTTGGGGCCGAGGTCGATCGTCCCGGGCGCGAGCGTCGCGCCGCAGAGGTCGATCATCAGCTGTGCGGCGAGCGCCTGCGCGTGCATGCACTGCTCCGGCTGCAGCCCCTTCTCGAAGCGCCCCGACGCCTCGCTGCGCAGCGCGAGCGCCCACGAGCTGCGGTGGATGTTGGGGCCGTGCCACGTGGCGACCTCCATCAGCACGCGCGTGGTGTCCGGCTCGACCTCCGAGCGCGCGCCGCCCATCAGCCCCGCGATCGACGTGGGGCCGTCGGCGTCCTCGATCAGGACGATCTCGGCGTCGAGCGTGCGCGTCTGCCCGTCGAGCGTCTGCACCTGCTCGCCTTCGCGGGCGCGGCGCACGGTCAGGCGCCCCCCGGCGACGCGGTCGAGGTCGAACGCGTGCAGCGGCTGCCCGGTGAGCAGCATCGCGTAGTTGGTGATGTCGACGACGTTGTTGATCGGCCGCTGTCCGGCCGCGGTGAGCCGCGCCTTCAGCCACGGCGGCGAGGGCGCGACGGCGACGTTCTCGAACACGCGCGCGGTGAAGCGGGGACAGAGGTCGGGGCACTCGACGAGCACCTCCGCGCCGGACACCGGGCCGTCGCTGCCGGGATCCTCGCTCCAGGGCGCATCGGCGAGCGGCGCGCCGGTCGCGGCGTGCAGCTCGCGCGCGACGCCGTACACGCCGAGGCAGTCGGGGCGGTTGGGCGTGATCTCCAGCTCGAGCACGTCCGTGGAGATCGCGAGCACCTGCTCGAGCGGCGTGCCGGGCGCGAGCTCCGCGTCCAGCATCTGGGAATCGAGCACCATGATTCCCTCCGAGCCCGTGCTGATTTCCAGCTCGGACTCGGACAGGATCATGCCTTCGGAGACGACACCGCGGAGCTTCGCCTGCTTGAGCTTGGTGCCGTCGGGCATGAGAGCGCCCGGCCGCGCCACCGCCACCGTCTGGCCGGCGGCGACGTTGGGAGCGCCGCACACGATCGTCGCCGCGGCGTCCTCGCCGTCGCCGACGTCGACCTTGCACACCTTCAGCCGATCGGCGTCGGGGTGCTGCTCGGCGCTGAGCACGCGCCCGACGACGAAGCAGTCGGTGGCGGGCACGCCGTGGCGGTGGATTGCCTCAACCTTGGTGCCGGTCATCGTCAGGCGCTCCTCGATCGCGCTCACGTCGAGCGGCGGATCGCAGTATTCGCGCAGCCATGGCAGCGGCACCTTCATGAGAACTGCTCCAAAAACCTGATGTCGTTCTCGTAGTAGAGGCGCAGGTCGGGGATGCCGTGCTTGAGCATGGCGATCCGCTCGACGCCCATCCCCCACGCGAACCCCTGCGCCTTCTCGGGGTCGTAGCCGGGCGCGTTGGCGTCGGTGGTGGGCACGTATGAGTAGACGTTGGGGTCGACCTCGCCGGCGCCGAGCACCTCGAGCCAGCCCTCGCCCTTGCACAGGTAGCAGCGCGCGCCGTCCTTGAGAAAGCCCCTGCCGTCGCAGTGAAAGCAGGAGACGTCGACCTCGACGGAGGGCTCGGTGAACGGGAAGTGGTGCGGGCGCAGCCGCACGTCGCGCGCATCGCCGAAGACGGCGCGGGCGAACGCGAGCAGCGTGCCCTTGAGGTCGGCGAGCGTGATGTCCTCGTCGACGGCGAGGCCCTCGATCTGGTGGAACTGGGGTGTGTGGGTGGCGTCGAGGTCGCGCCTGTAGACGCGGCCGGGGATGACGACGTACAGCGGCGGCGGGTGCGCCTCCATCGCGCGCACCTGCATCGGCGAGGTGTGCGTGCGCAGGACCAGCTCGCCCGCTTGAGCCTGCTGACGATCGGCGTGGCCGGCGACGTAGAAGGTGTCGGTGCGCGCCCTGGCGGGGTGCGTGGGGCTGTGGTTGAGCGCGTCGAAGTTGTAGTGGACGGTCTCGACCTCGGGACCCTCCATGACGGTGAAGCCGAGGCCGAGGAAGATGTCTTCGAGCTCGCGGCGGGTGGCGCTGAGCACGTGCAGGCTGCCGATGGGCTGCGGCGGCGCGCCGGGCAGCGTGACGTCGACGCGGTCGGCGACCAATCTGTCTCCGAGCTCGCCGGCGGCCAGCTCCTCCCCGCGCGCGTGGATCAGCGCGTCGAGCGCCTGGCGCGCCTGGTTGGCGGCCTTGCCGACGGCGCCGCGTTCCTCAGCGGGCAGCGCGGCGACGCCGCGCAAGAGCTGCGGCAGCTCGGCCTTGCGCCCGAGGTAGCGCACGCGCAGCTCCTCGAGCTCGGCGCTGGAGCCGGCGGCGGCGATCGCGCCGTCGGCCTCGCTGCGCAGCTCGTCGATGCGATCGATCATGACGCGGGGACCGTATCGTTGGGGCGGGCGGCACCACGATCCGGCCGGCGGGTCATCTCATACAGCGCGACGGTGGCGGCCATGGCGGCGTTGAGCGAGTCCGAGGCGATGGGGATGCGCGCGGCGCGGTGACAGGCGGCGAGGACGATGTCGGGCAGCCCCTGGCGCTCGGCGCCGACGAGCAGCGTGACGCCGCCGGGACGCGGGGCCGGCGCACCCGCGACGCCCGCGCCCTCGGGGCCATTGAGTGGCCCGCGCAGGACCTCCTCGGCGTCGGCGGCGAGCGCGACGCGTTCGCCGGGCAGCTCCTCCAGCGCGGCGACGCGCGCGAGCGCGACGGTGAAGATCGCGCCCATGCTGGCGCGCACGGCCTTGGGTCCGTGCGGGTCGGCGCAGCCGGGGCCGAGCGCGACGCACGAGGCGCCAAACGCCTGCGCGGAGCGCAGCACGGTGCCGACGTTTCCGGGGTCTCCGACGCGGTGCAGGTATACGCACAGCGGTCCCGCGGCGGCGCTCCAGCGCTGCTCGTAGACGGCCAGCACGCGCGTGCCGGAGCCGAGCGCGGACACGCTCGCGAGCGCGGAGCGCTCGACATCATGGAAGTCGTCGTTGCCGAGGCCGGACCCGGCGAGCCGGTAGCCCTCGACCGCGGGGCGTCCCGCGTGCTCGGCCGCCGCGATCAGGTCCTCGCCTTCGGCCAGGAACGTGCCGCTGCGCGCGCGCTCGCGCTTGGTGTGCAGGCGGCGCACCGCCTTCAGGCGGGGGTTGTGTAGTGATGCGATCTGGCTCATGTCGGTTGTCGGGTTCTGCTCGCTGCTCGCGGTTCCTTGCTGATGCCAACAAAAAGGGCGCCGTCCTTTTCAGGAGCGACGCCCGGGAGGCTGTCTGTCGTTTGCCGGGTCCCCGGCGCTCCGGGGTCAGGCAGCCGACGCCTCGCGGGCGACCTCGGCGAAACGTCGGAATGTGTCTGCGTCGCGCACGGCGATGTCGGCGAGCACCTTGCGGTCGAGCTCGACGCCGGCCAGTTTGAGGCCGTGCATCAGCTGCGAGTAGCTCATGCCGTTGATGCGCGCGGCGGCGTTGATGCGCGTGATCCACAGGCGGCGGAAGTCGCGCTTGCGGTTGCGGCGGTCGCGGTAGGCGTAGGCGTCTGCCTTGAGCAGGGCCTCCTTGGCGCGCTTGTAGTTGGAGTGCGCCTCGCCGCGGAAGCCCTTGGTCTGCTCGAGCACGGCGCGACGCTTCTTGCGCGCGCCGACGGAGCGCTTGACGCGTGTCACTTGCCCACCCCCAGCATGCGCTTGATGCGCGGGGCATCGTCGTCGGAGACGATCATCGCGCGGCCGAGGTCGCGCTTGTGCTTGGGCGACTTCTTCTCGAGGATGTGGCTCGTGAAGGCGTGCCGGCCGCGCACCTTGCCGCTGGCGGTGACTTTGAAGCGCTTCTTCGCGCCGGAGTGTGTCTTCATCTTGGGCATCGTGAGCCGATGATTATGACACGCCGGCGTCTGCGGCCGCGGCCCCGTCGTCCTCGAGCGGCGACGCGAGCGCCTCGGCGGCGACGTCCCCGCCGAGATGGCCGTCGGGGAACACCTCGTCGGCAGCGGGCGCCGTGTCGGCCTTGCCGGCGAGCACGGCTTTGGAGGGGGCCATCATCATCGTCATGTTGCGCCCTTCCTGCATGGGACGCTGCTCGACGACGCCAAGCTCGGAGAGCTCCTCGGCGAGCCGGTCGAGGATCGCGGTGCCGCGCTCGGGGTGCGTGACCTCGCGCCCGCGGAACATGATCGTGACCTTGACCTTGTCCTTGTGGCGCAGGAAGCGCTCGACGTGGTGCTTCTTGGTGTCGTAGTCGTGCTCGGCGATCTTGGGCCGGAACTTGATCTCACGGACGGTGATCTGCTGCTGGTGCTTGCGCGCCTGCTTGACCTTCTGCGCCTGCTCGTACTTGTACTTGGAGTAGTCGAGCACGCGGCACACGGGCGGGCGCGCCTCGGGGGCGACCTCCACGAGGTCGAGGTCGCGTTCCTGGGCGAAGACGAGCGCGTCGGCGGTCTTGAGCACGCCGATCTGCTGGCCCTCGTCGTCGATCAGGCGCACCTCGGGCACGCGGATGCGCTCGTTGATCCTGGTCGTGTCCCGCTCGGGCGGGCGCCGGTCGAACCTGCGGGGAACCGGCACTAGGTGTGATTGCTGCGCGTCAAGCGAATGCTACGCGCGGCGTTCTGAGGATTTGTTGGGCTTCAACGGCGGGGATTATAGCTCTCCCAGCAGGCGCGTCGCGAAGTCCGCGCTGGGCATGCTGCCGAGATCGCCTTCGCGGTGCGCGCGCACGGACACGGCGCCGTCCCCCTGCTCGCGCTCGCCGACGACCAGCATGTACGGGATCTTGCGCAGCTCGGCCTCGCGGATCTTGCGCCCGATCGACTCGCTGCGCGCGTCCAGCTCGACGCGCAGCTCCTGCCCTCCGAGGCTGTCTCTGACCGACGCGCCGTAGTCGTTGAAGCGGTCCGAGACGGGTAGCACGATCGCCTGCACGGGCGCGAGCCACAGCGGCAGCTCGCCGGCGTAGTGCTCGATCATGATGCCGATGAAGCGCTCGTAGGAGCCGAACATCGCGCGGTGGATCATCACCGGCGTGTGCTCCTGGTTGTCGGCGCCGGTGTAGGTGAGCTCGAAGCGCGCCGGCATGGAGTAGTCCAGCTGCACGGTGCCGAGCTGCCAGGAGCGCCCGAGCGAGTCGGTCATGTGCACGTCGATCTTGGGCCCGTAGAAGGCGCCGTCGCCGGGGTTGAGCTGGTACTCGAGCCCCATCTCCTCGAGCACGCGCATCAGCTTGTCCTCGGCGCGGTCCCACATCTCGTCGGTGCCGACGCGCTGCTCGGGACGCGTGGAGAGCTCGAGCTCGACGTCGAAGTCAAACAGCTTGTACGTGTCGAAGGCCATCTCCAGGCAGCCTTTGACCTCGTCCTGCACCTGCTCCTCGGTGCAGAAGATGTGACCGTCGTCCTGCGCGAAGTGGCGCACACGCAACAGGCCGTGCAGGACGCCGGAGGCCTCGTTGCGGTGCAGCAGGCCGGGCTCGGAGTAGCGGATGGGAAGGTCGCGGTAGGAGTGGCGGCTGAGCCCGAACAGCTGGCAGTGGCCTGGGCAGTTCATCGGCTTGACGGCCATGTCGCGCTCCTCGACCTGCAGCGTGAACATGTTCTCGCGGTACTTGCCCCAGTGCCCGGAGGTCTTCCACAGCTCGGAGTCGAAGATCTGCGGCGTCTTGACCTCGCTGTAGCCGCGCTCGGCGCCCATGCGGCGCGAGAGGCCGACGAGCGCGTTGTAGACGCCGGTGCCGGCGGGCAGCCAGAAGGCGGCGCCGGGCGAGACCTCGGAGAAGGCGAACAGCCCGAGCTCGCGCCCGAGCTTGCGGTGGTCGCGCGCCTTGGCCTGCTCGATGCGCTCGAGGTGCTGGTCGAGCTCGGCCTTGGAGAAGAACGCGGTGCCGTAGATGCGCGTGAGCATCGTCCTTGAGGAGTCCCCGCGCCAGTAGGCGCCGGCTAGCGAGGAGAGCTTGAAGGCGCCGATGGTCTTGGTGCTGGGCGCGTGCGGCCCGCGGCAGAGGTCGGTGAAGGGGCCGTTGGTGTACAGCGAGACGGTCTCCAGCGGCTCGCGGTGCAGGCTGTGCTCGGCGGCGGCGACGAGGTCGTCGATCAGCTCGACCTTGTAGTCCTGGCGCTCTGCGAGGAAGCGCTCGCGCGCCTGCCCGACGAGCACGTCCTGGCGCTCGAACGGCTCGGCGGCCTTGACGTGCGCGCGCATGCGCTCTTCGATCTTGGGGAAGTCGGCCTCGGACAGCGCGACGCCGTGGGGGAACTCGAAGTCGTAGTAGAAGCCCTCGTCGATCGGCGGCCCGATCGAGATCTTGACGCCGGGATACAGCTCCATGACGGCGGCCGCGAGCACGTGCGCGGCGTCGTGGCGGATCAGCTCGAGGGCCTTCGGCCCGTCGTTTTTAGTGAGGATGGCGACGTGGGCGCCGTCGGGCAGCGGACGGGCGAGGTCGCGCACCTGAGGACCGTCGCCGTCTGTGCGGGCGCCGTCCGGAGCGCCGCCGAGCGAGACCTCGACGGCGAGCGCGGCGCGCGCGAGCCCGGGGCCGATCGCGGCGGCGGCGTCGGCGCCGGTGGCGCCGTCGGGCAGCTCGAGCTGCTTTCCGTCGGGGAGTGTGACCGTGAGCGGCATGCAGCGATGCAGGCTACCCGGCGACGGCGAGACTTTTCAGGCGAGCCGCCAGAGCGCGTCGTCGGCGAGCGCCTCGCGGCGCGCGGCGCCGGCGCCAGCCAGCTCGATCAGCGCGCGCTCGGCGGCGTCGCGATCGGGCAGCTGGTTGTTCTGGGTCATGATCGCGGCGACCTCCGCGGTGACGAGCCCGTCCGGGAAGCGCCTGAGCGCGTCGATCGCCTGCTCGGGCGGCGCCTGGCGCTCGAGCGTGGGGTCGAGGTTCGCGACGAGCACGTCGTAGGCGTCGATCGTCTGAAAGCCGCCGGCCTCCAGGCGCAGGCCGGCGCTGTTCTGGAAGACGAGTGACGGCGCGGAGTAGCGCACGGGCCCGTCGGTCTGGCGCGCCTTGCCCTGGAAGTCGGTGGGGCCGCCCTCGGCGCTGCGGGTCTGCTGCTTGTCGTCCTCGTAGGCGGCGAGCGTGCGCTGGTCGTCAATCGCGGCGACGACGGCGTCGACGTCGAGTCCCGCGACGCGCGCGAGCGCCTGGGCGATGTCGGCGTCGTCGTCGAGCAGCAGCGTGGTGGCGAACCAGGCGAGCTGCAGCGCGCGCAGCACCTCGTCCTCGCGGCCGGGGTACAGCAGGCGCGTGGCGACGATCGCGCGGCAGGCGCGCGAGGTGGCGGTGACACGCGCGCGCGGCTGCATCAGCAGCGGCATGCCGAAGCGCCTGAAGTAGCCCTGCTGGCCGAGCGTGGAGCGCGTGGGCGTGTAGCCGGCGTCGATGTAGCGCTGGGGATCCTCGGCGAGCCCGATCGTGACGAGGCGCCAGTCGAGCTGGTCGCCGTAGCGCCAGCGCAGCACCGCGAGCGCGGGGCTGGCGGAGTAGGCGAACGGGCAGCCGGGGTCGGTGAAGTGCGTGACCGCGATCGTGCTCATGGGGCAATGATTGCACGTGCAAGCAGTTCTCGCGGACTGTGTCGTCTCGAGCTGTTCCCCAGCAGACATGCACCGCAGACAATCGTCTGCATATACTCGCGCGATGACCACAAACCAGCGAATCTCCATCTCGATCACCCTGTCCCCCGCCCAGGTCGACGCGGTGATGCGCGCGGCGACCAACAGCCGCGCGCCGGACGTGTCCACGCTAATGGGCGGCGCCCACCTGCAGGTCGACGAAAGCGACCCGCGCCTGTCGCGGTCGCTGCTGCGCGGCCTGTCGCTGCTGACGCGCTTCGGACCCGAGGACGAGGAGCGCGGCATCATCGAACTGGCGAACGATCTGAACATGAGCCCCAGCACGACCCACCGCTATGCGTCCACGCTGGTGGAACTGGGACTGCTCGAGCGCTGTCCGCGGACGCGCAAGTATCGCCTCCCGGCTACTCAGCTCCCAGTTTCCGAGTAGCGGCCGGCACCTGCGCGCGCTGGCGCGCCGTGCCGGCCTGGCCAGCGCCGTCTGTGGGGATGGCGTGACGATAGCAAGATACCAGCAGCTGGCTGTCTGGATCTTGCTACTCGCGACGTGCGATGTTTCTGATTGTGTCGGCCCCCACGCAGCCCGACGTCGCGCTCGCGGCGGCCGTGCGTCGCATGCGCATCGAGCGCGGCGACACGCAGGAGGATCTGGCACATCGAGCGGGCCTGACGGTGGCGGCGTTCGCGCGCATCGAGCGCGGCCACGCAAACCCCACGTGGACGACGGTGAGGCGCATCGCGGTCGCGCTCGACGTCAGCCTGGCGGGCCTCGCGGAGGCCGTCGAACGCGCGAAGCCGCGAGCTTGACGGCTCACGGCGCGAGCGGTCGACCGGCTACCGCGCCGGTGAGTGTTTTTCACCGCGGCCCGCGGCGTCCCAGGAAGTCGACGAGCGCGGCGGTGGAGATCTCGGGCTCGTCGTCCCACACGAAGTGCCCGGCACCGTCGAGGACCTCGAGCTCGGAGCCGGGCAGCTCCGCGTGGAAGCGGCGCGCCATGGCAACGCCGGCGAAGCGGTCCTCGGCGCCCCACAGGATCAGCGCGGGCAGGTTCAGCGCGGCGACGCGCCCCTCATACGGCACGAGCTTGTCGAAGTCGCCGGAGCGATACAGCTCGAGGTGCGCCACGCGCCGCTGGTCGTCGGCGAAGCCCTTCCAGTACTCCGCGAGCGCCGCGGCGCTCATGCCGCTGGAGACCGCGCGCAGCGCGCCTTGGAGCCCCTCGCGGGTGTACGCGTGCACGAGCTTCTCACCCTCCTCGGGGGTGCGCATCACGTTCGCGAGATCGTGCCAGCGCCGATCGGAGAAGAAGCCGCCGTCGGAGATCACGAGCGCGCTGGCCGCGCCGGGGTGATCGCACGCCCAGCGTAGGCCGATCATCACGCCCCAGTCGTGCATGACGAGCGCCACCGGTCCGGGCTGCAGCGCCTGCACGAAGCGCTCGAGCGCCTCTACGTGACGCTCCCACGCGCCGGCGCCCGCGTCGCCTGGCTCGGAGTCGCCGTAGCCGGGCAGGTCCGGGGCGAGCGCGCGCCAGCCCGCGGCGGCGAGCGCGGGCAGCGCGTGCTGCCATATGTAGGAGGACTGGGGATAGCCGTGGACGAGCAGCACCGCGGGGTCGGTTGCGGCGCCCGCCTCTCGGTAGGCAAGTCCGCCGGCGCGCGCGAGCCCGCTCATGCTGTCAACCCTACCCGAGCCGGCGCGTCCCGGGGCATTGTCCAGGTCGAGCCGAGCCTCAGTCGACGGCGATCTGCGCGAGAATGGCCCGTATGGAAGCACTGCGATCCGCCGACACAAAGCGCGAGACACGCCCGTGACGCCGACGGCCGACAAGCGCGTCGCGGTGAACGGCTCGCGCCCGGCGCCCGAGCGGTGGCTGGCGCAGGAGCTGCGCACGGTGGTGAGCGAGCTCGCCCGCTTCGAGCGCCCGTCGGCATCCGAGGGCGAGCGTCGCGCGGCAGAGTGGATCGCGGCGCGGATCCGCCACCACGGGCACAGCGCGACAGTCGAGGTGGAGCGCGCGCACGGCGGCTACTGGTGGCCGCTGGGACTGCTCAACGCCGGCGCCGCCGCGACCGGACTCGCGGCGCGGCGCACGCGCTCGCGGGCGGCGCGGCTGCTGACGGTATTGCTCGGCGCGGGCGCGGCGGCGGCGATCTGGGACGACGTGAGCGGCGGGCGATTGTGGTTTCGCCGCGCGGCCCTCCCCCACCGCGACACGTTCAACGTGCTCGCCGAGGCGGGCGACGCCGACGCCGCGGAGACGGTCGTGGTGGTGGCCCATCACGACGCGGCGCACAGCGGGCTGGTGTTCCACCCGGCGCTGCCGCGGCTGTTCGCGGAGAGCTTCCCCGAGCAGCACCAGCGCTCACAGCAGAGCGCGCCGATCATGTATGCGACATGGCTGGGACCGGTGCTGGTGGCGCTCGGCGCGCTGCTCGGACGCAGGGGCCTCTCGCGCACGGGCTCGCTGCTGGGCGCGTGCGCGGCGGGCGCGATGGCGGACATCGGCCGCAGCGAGGTGGTGCCAGGTGCCAACGACAACCTCAGCGCGGTTGCGGTGCTGGTGGCGCTGTCGCGTGCGCTGGCGGAGCGCCCCGCTCCGGGCGTGCGCGTGCTGCTCCTGTCGACCGGCTCGGAGGAGTCGTTCATGGAGGGCATGCAGGGGTTCATGCGCCGCCACCGCGACACGCTCGACCCGCAGGCCACGACGGTGCTGTGCCTGGAGTGCGTTGGCAGCCCGACGCTCACGCTGGTGGAGGCGGAGGGCATGCTGCGGATGCGCCCCTACAGCGAGGCGGCGCGCGAGCGCCTGGCGCAGGCCGCGAACGCGGTCGGCGTGGAGCTGGTGCGCGGCCTGCGCACGGTCGCGGCCACCGACGCGCTGATCGCGCTGCGCCGCGGCTATGACGCGGTCACGCTGGCGTCGATCGACGCGATGAAGTTCCCGTCCAACTACCACTGGCCGACGGACACTCCCGAGAACCTCGACTGGAGCACGATCGAGCGGGCGTTCGCGGTGACCGAGCAGTTCGTGCGCGCGAGCGCGCCATCCTGATTCAGAGGGAGCAGGGGCGCGGATTCAGACGGAGCAGGGGCGCGAGCGGCGATCGGTGCCGACTTCGGTGATGCCGGCGGACGTGATCTTGATGCGGGTGGGGACGTTGCCGCGTTCGAGCAGCTTGCGCAGCACCGACTCGCCCTTGGACTCGATCCCGGACCGCAGCGGCTCCTCGAAGCGCTCGGGCTTGAGCGAACCGGCGATCTGCACGTACACGTGCTGTTCGGCGCGGCCGTTCTGGACCTTCCAGCGGTAGAGGTCGCCCTCGCGCGGAACGGGGATGGGAGTGGGTCCGCCGATGATCTCGGGATCCGCGGTCATGTCATCAGCCTCCTCGGATCGGCTCCCTGGTTGAAGGGCCGACTGGCCAACATCCTCGCGGGGGTTTTGGACACGTGATCAGCGTTGGCTCACAGACGAGAGGAGCTTCGGGCGCGAGGGTGGCCACGACTGGTCTGCCGGTGTTTCGCGGCGCGCGGGTGAGCTAGTCGAGCTGGAACTGGCCGTCGCGGTAGATGACCTGCTGCTCGCCGCCGCGCAGCACGGCGGTGGCGATGCGATCGCTGGTCGAGACGACGTCGGTGTGCACGCTGGAGCTGTTGAACCCGAGCCGCTGCCACTCCTCGTCGCTGACGCCCGCGGGGTCGCCGTCGTAGGCGTCCTGGTAGGAGCGCCCGAGGGCGATGTGGGTGTTGCCGTGGGCGCCGCCGAAGTTCTCGTCGTAGAGCGTCTGGGCCATGAAGCGCGTGATCCGCGAGAAGCGCCGGTCGGTGAGCGAGAACTCGCCGATGCGGTTCGCGCCCTCGGTGGCGATCATGTCCTTGAGCACCTGCTCGTTCTGCTCGGCGCTGGCGCCGGTGACGAGCCCGTCGGCGAACGTGAGACGGATGCCCTTGACGAGGTTGCCGTAGCGATAGAGCGGCTGGTTGCAGTAGATCCAGCCCTCGGTGCCGCGCCAGTCGGGGCTGGTAAACAGCTCGAAGCTGGGGATGTTGCGCCCGCGCCCGCCCAGCCAGCGCCGCTGCTCGCCGACGCTGACCCATAGATCGACGTCCTCGCCCTGAACGTGCACGCGCTCGATCTCGAGCCCGTCGAGCCACTGGCGCGTGTGCTCCACGCGCTCCCCCACCTCGCGCCAGCGCGCGAGCGGGTCCGCATCGTCGAGAAAGCACGCGTCGATGATCTGCTGCCAGTAGGTCTCCAGGTCGGTGCCGGCCTCAGCGGCCATGCCGGGCGTTCCGTACAGCCCGAGCGTCCACGTGAAGCGACCCTCGTTCTCCTTCTCCCCGCGCCAGTCGAGCAGCTGGCGCATGGTCTCGCCGCGGCGCATGATCCGCGCCGGCTCGACGGAGTCCAACGAGCGCGGATCGCCGGGAGCGATGACGCTCACCTGGTGGTCGATCTCGTCGATCATCCCGCGCGTGTAGCGAGCGGGGAAGAAGTCGAGCTGCTCGGGGCTGGCCAGCTCGTAGAAGTCGCGCGCGAGGTTGACGTCGGGACCGTCGTCGGGCTGGTAGGCGCCGATCACATGGCCGCCGGCGCGCCACACGGCTCGGTTCAGAGCGGCGTACAGCGGCTTGGCGCTGTCGGGCGCGACCACGCGCACCACCTCTCCCGCGCGGATGCCGTCGCCGCCGCCGAGTGCGAAGTCCACGAGCACCGAGGCGTAGCGGTCGAGGGTCTCCTTGGGAGGTGTGTAGGGCACGCGCACACGATAGTGGGAGCACCGCGGCCAAGGCCGCCGCCGGTTCCCCGGATGACCTGCGCGCGGACCGGCTCAGACGGTCGGCGGAGAGGACCTGTGCGCGAGATGCCACAGCTGGGCGATGCCTTCGTTCCACTGCGCGCGCTCCTGCGCGAGCCTGCCCCGGTAGCGGGCGAGTGCGGCGGCGCTCGGCGCGCGGGAATAGGACTGCAGCGCCGACATCGCGCTCGCCAGTTCGCCGGCGCCTTCGGTCACCTGCGTCTCGGCGCGGGGGACGTCTTCTTCTTCGGCGCCTTCTTCGCCCTGTCCGGCGACGGCCCAGCGGCTTGCCCTCGCCAGATCGGCTCGCGCGCGCGCCGCGCGGCTCCCGAGCAGGCCCAGCGCTGGTCTCGTGGCCGGGGTCCGTAGCTGCCCGGCCATGAGCTCGACCGCGCGCGCCTCGAGCGCGACGCGCTGGGCGGACGTCCCGTGTTCGTCGAGGAACGTGGCGGCGCCCATCTGCGGGCTGGCGGTGGCGCACCCGGCGAGGGCGAGGGCGAGGGCGCCCATCGCGAAACCCAGGGCAAGCAAACGCTGACCGGCTTGACAACGTGCCACGCCGGAACCTTATATGGGCATAACGCTCTCGTAACACCGTGTGTCTCACGCGTCTACTAGCTTGCGGGAGCATCTCGCCGAGGCTCCACGGCAGGGGAAGCACGATGGTGCGCCGCTCCACCCGCGCGGCGCCCTAGCGTCTGACACCGCGCAAGGAGGACACGGAGGATCAGATGTTCGAAGTTCGCCTCGCCCGTGACGTTCAACTACCACGCCAACGGCTACGTCGAAATCGGCACGGACGGCACGGTCAAAGAAGGCAAGCTGGAAGGCGCGGGTGAAATCGAAATCGCCGTGCGCGGCCCGTTCAAGTGCGTGATCGACATCCCCGCCGGCACGTACCCGACGACGGCGCTGAACAAACGAATAGCGCGCCGGCGTCGCTCGAAGCGTCCGCCTGCGGACGCGCTACAGCGGCGGAACCTGGTTGTTGACCTGGCTCCCGTGATAAAGGTGATCCTGATCCCTGCAGGCAGCGGGGAAGAAGAACTGGACGCTGTCGCTGCGCACGCCGTTGTAGCTCGCGAACAGCGTCGCGTGGCCGACAGTTCCGACCTCGCACCCCGGATCGTTGCTGGCCTGCACGCGCACGACGATCTTCATCACGTTCCCGGCGTAGCCCCACATCGTCGCGTAATGAGAGTGGCTGACCAGATGGTGCGCGACGGTCATCGTGATCGACCGGGTTGGGCGGTTGCGGAAGTGCTGTTCCTGGCAGATGATCCCCGAGACGGTGCTCGCTTCCAGGTCGATGTCGCCGTGCCCGCGCGCGAAGCTGCCGATTGCGCCGGCCGGAGGACCGGTGTGAAAGCCCCAGGGCGGGATCCCGTAGACGATCGGAATCTGGCCGCAGCCGGGCGTATACCCGGCGGCCGCGCTCGACACGACGGCGAGCACGAGCATCGTCGTCAGCGCCAACAGCGCGATGCCGCCTCTGAGTCGGCTCCACGTCATCTTCAGGCGACGATAGTCGCCCGGCCTGCGCGGCCGCGAGGCACTGGACAGATATGCAGCCTCGCTCAGTCCGCTGAGACCTGCACGGCGGTGCGGCTCGCGGCGATTGCGCGCAGCCGCGCGGCCACCGCTACGTGCTGGGGATGCTCGAAATAGAGCTTCAACGCCCCGGGGCGCGCGAATATATTTAGCCTGAGCTGAATCTCTCGACGCCGGCACAGTCGCGAGGGAGGCTGGAAGCATGCTGGAGATCGTCTTCGACACCGAGGCTCTGACAAGCGTTCGCTTCGCGATCTCGCCGACGATCGAGCTGGTCGCGAGCACGGCGGTGCTCGAGGACCCGAGCCGTGGAGCGCTGCACCTGCCGTGGGTGGAGCGCGCGAGACCGCGCACGGCCGAGCTCGACCTCTCCTCGCTGCGCGCGCTGCAGGGCTCCGACACGTACAACCCGGACTTCATTCACCCGGTGCCGACGAGCCCGCTGACGCGCTTCGAGGAGGAGCTGGACAGCATGGTGAGGACGCCGCCCGAGCAGATCCGGGAGGAGGTGCGCGTCGCATACGAGGGGCACCCGATACCGGCGGTGCTACGTCCGTTCCTGGCCGAGCCGCGGGCGGCTGTCGAGGACCTCGCAGAGGTGATGCGCCGCTACTGGGAGGGCGCGATCGCCAGTGACTGGGAGCGGGTCCGCTCGCTGCTCGAGCACGACATCCTCTATCGCGCCCGCCAGATCGCCGACGGCGGCACGCGCGCGCTGTTCGCGGACCTCGACGAGACGGTCAGCTGGGACGACGGCGTGCTGCGCATCGACAAGGACTGCGGCGGCCACCAGAAATTCTGGGGCGGGCGGCTCGACCTCGACGACCGCGGCCTGCTGCTGATCCCGAGCGTGTTCACGTGGCCGAAGGTGTGCGTGGTGACGGCGCCGCCGTGGCAGCCGGCGCTGATCTATCCCGCGCGCGGCATCGGCATGCTGTGGGATTCCCGCCGAGACGCGGCGCCGGACGCGCTGGCGCGCCTGCTGGGACGAAATCGCGCCGCGGTGTTGATGGCGCTGGACTGCCCCCGCTCGACGACGGAGCTGGCAGGGCTGCTGGGTGTCACCAGCGGCGGCGTCTCCCAACAGCTGACGGTGCTCGCGGACGCCGGCCTGGTGAATCGCCGACGTGTGAGACGCCACGTGCTGTACCTGCGGACGCTGGACGGCGATGCGCTCGTCGACGCGGTCGCCGCCGCGCCTGCCTGATCTCTGACCCGGCCGACTCTCACGTGGGGCTAAATGTGTTGAGTGAACGTCGGCGTTGCACAAGAGTGAGCGCATGTTCGGCGATCACATTGCAACCGCCCTGGCGCGCGAGCGCCAGCGGGATCTGGTGCCTGAGCTGCGCGGGGTCGATGACGAGCGCAGCGGCTCCGGTGTCGAGGATGGGGCAGCCCGCAGGCTCGCCGTCAGTTGGCCATGGGCGGTCCCGCGCCGGCTGCCTTGGCTGCGCCCGCGATATCGCCGCGGAGCGCCTTGAGCGCGGCGACGTAGATCTCGGAGAACGTCGGGAACGGCTGGATCGTGTCGGTGAGAACGTCGAGCGGGATGTGAGCGCGGATCGCGAGCGTGGCCTGCTGCAGCCACTCGCCCGCCTCGGGACCGAGCGCGTAGGCGCCCGTCAGACGCTCGCCGTCGCTGAGCAGCGTCAGAAAGCCCTTGTGGTCCGCATACGAGCGCGCGTAGGTGGCGGCCTTCGCCACCTCCGACACCGGCACCGTGGCGCTGAAACGACCGTCGGAGGCCCCCACCGCCGCGGCCTGCGGGTCGGTGTAGACGACGCGCGGAACGGCCTCGTAGTTGGCCTTGCGCGGCTGGCCGAGGATGTTCGCGGCGACCACCTCGCCCTGATACTTGCCGACGTGGGTGAGCGGCCAGATGCCGTTCACGTCGCCGATCGCCCACAGGTTCTCGGCGGCACGCAGGTGCTCGTCGACCGGAACCCCATGCGGGTTTGGATCGACGCCGACGGTCTCAGACCGAGCCGGAGCACCCGCGGGCGCCGCCCGGTGGCGACAAGCAGCCGCTCCCCGCGCAGCTCGCGCCCGTCGTCGGTCTCCAGGACGTAGTCCCCACCCTCGTGGCGAGCGGCGACCGCGTCCGCGGACAGCACCAGCTCGATGCCCTCCCTGAGCACGGCGAGCCGCCGCCGAGCACGATCACGTCATAGTCATCGGACTCGTATGTCGTGCCCATCAGCTTCTCCTCTCAGCGGCCCGGCAGGCGCGTCGTGATCTCCTGCAGCAGCCAGCCGTTGCCATCCGGATCGCTGAAGGCGGCGAACGAGCCGTACGTGGCGCGATCGGGAGCCGGCCCGGGCACACGGTCCGCGGTATGGAAGCGGGCGCCGAGCGCCCCCTCGTGGAACACCTCGCTCACGTCCGCGCCACGCGCCACCAACTGCTCACGCGCAGCCTCGAGGTCTGAGACGGCCAGGTACATGCCCTGGGCGGAGCCGGGCGCACCGGACGCGATGTTGGTGCCGAACTGGATCGAGCACGCAGAGCCCGGAGGCGTGAACTGAACCAGGCCATGTCAGCGCTCGACGCGGACCACCAGGTAGTCGGAACGGATCTTCGCGGTGCCGTCACTCGCGGGGTTGAACCGGTGGATCAGCTCTGCGAACGCTCCCAGGAACTCCTCCCAGCGGTCCTGCGGCTCAAGAGCTGTCCGGGCCATCACGAACGGACCGAAATCCGTGGCATAACGCTCGACGGCGTCCTCGACCGACGGGAAGTCGAAGTCGACGGTCTCGCGTTCGATCGTGGTCGCGGCGCCGGCGGCGGCGAACATCTCCTCAGCGTGCTCCTCGATTCCCCACAGCGGTGGCGGCTGCACGCCCGCCGGCGGCGGTGGCATGACCGAGCCCATCAGCTTGAACAGCTCGCCGGCGAAGCCGTCGTTGACCCAGGTCGTCATCGCGATCCGGCCCCCGGGGCGGCAGACCCGGACCAGCTCCGCGGCCGTGCGGGCGTGATCGGGAGCGAACATCGCGCCGAACGTCGAGGTCACACGATCGAAGCTCGCGTCCTTGAACGGCAGGTCCTGCGCATCGGCCTCGACCCATTCGACCTCCACGCCCGCCGCTGCGGCGCGGTGGCGCGCATGCTCGAACAGCTCGGGCGTCACGTCGCAGCCCACCACCTTGGCCCCGCGCAGAGCGGCCGGGATCGCCACGTTGCCGCCGCTGCCGGTCCCGACGTCCAGCAGCTCCGTCTCCGGCTCGATCCCGATGCGGTCGAGCACGAGCGTGCCGACGGGCTCGACCAGCCGAGCGAAGTTGTCCCAGTCACCCGATGCCCACGTCGCGCGTGCGCGCCGACGAAACTCATCCGTAGATCCCATGAATTGCGATGCTACAGCGCAGTCACCGCGGGGTGGAGAATCGCGTGGCGCCGGCAGAGCAGCTCATGCTCGGGTCGACGTACAGCCCGGACAGGTGCCCGTCGCCGTGGTGCGAGACGGGCGCCAGCCCAGGCCCAACCCCCTACCATCCCGTTGATGCCGTTCGTCGCAGTAGCTGCCCATACAGGGCGCCACCGGGCAGTGAAGACCAGGGGTTGGACGCGATGACCGAGCCACCGATCAGGGTCGTGCTCGCCGACGTGGATGGCACGCTGGTGACACAGGAGAAGCTCCTGAGCGAGCGTGCGATTGCGGCCGTCGACGCGTTGCGCGCGCGGGGCATCGAGTTCGCCGTCACCAGCGGCCGCCCGCCCCGCGGAATGTCGATGCTGATAGAGCCACTCGCTCTGACCACGCCGATCTCGGCCTTCAACGGCGGGCTGATCGTGCGCCCGGACATGTCGGTTGTGGATCAGAAGACGATCCCCGATGCGGTCGTCGGCCCGGCAATCGAGCTGCTATCCGCGGCCGGGCTCGACGTGTGGCTGTACAGCGGCGCCGACTGGCTCGTGCGCGACCCCAAGGCTCCCCACGTGGACCGGGAGTCGCGCACGGTGCGGTTCGAGCCGACGGTGGTCAAGAGCTTCGGTGGCGTCAAGGACGTCGCCAAGATCGTGGGGGTCTCCGACGACCATGACTCGGTGGCGGCGGCCACCGAGCACGCGCGCGAGAAGTTCGGCGACCACGTGTCCGCCGCGCAATCCCAGCCCTACTACCTCGACGTCACGCACCCCCGCGCGAACAAGGGCGAGGTCGTCAGCTCCCTCGCCGCGCATCTCGGCATACCCGCCAACCAGTTCGCGACGATCGGAGACATGCCCAACGACGTCCTCATGTTCGCCCGCTCCGGCCTCAGCATCGCAATGGGCAACGCGAGCCCAGAGGTGCAGCGCGCCGCCCGGCGGGTTACCGCCTCCAACGAGCAGGAGGGGTTTGCGGAGGCGATGGAGCGCTTTGTGCTGAATAGAGCGCCGCACCGGGATTAGCTTGATGCGGAAGCTGATCTACTCGATGACTGTGTCGCTGGACGGCTACATCGCCAGGCCGGACGGCGCGATCGACTGGTCGGCGCCCGACGAGGAGCTGTTTCGGTTCCACCACGAGCAGGTGCGCGAAGTCGGCGTGCAGCTCTGCGGACGGCGGCTCTATGAAACGATGCTCTACTGGGAGACCGCTGAAGAGAGTCCGCTGGCCGCGGAACAGGTCGAGTTCGCCCAGACCTGGAAGGCGCTGCCGAAGGTCGTGTTCTCAGCGACGCTGGAGAGCGTCGTGGGCAACAACAGGCTGGCCACGGACGGCGTCGGCGAGGAGGTCTCGAGGCTCAAGGAACAGCCCGGAAAGGACATCGCCGTGGGCGGCGCCGGCCTCGCCGGCGCGTGTATGAAGCTGGAACTGGTCGACGAGTGGCGGCTGTTCGTTAGCCCGGTCCTACTCGGCGGCGGGACGCCCTACTTCCCTCCCCTGGAGAAAGGGATCGACCTCGAGCTGATCGAGACACGCACATTTGGCTCTCGTGTCGTTTACCTTCGCTACAGGCGGACGTCGGGCGGCCTGGTGACCGGCTCCACCGTGAGCGCAGCGTCGATCCTTGCCGCGCGCGACGCAGACCGCCGGTGAACTAAAGCTTCGTCTGCGACGCGTCGGCTATCGCCGCGCTGCCACTCGACAGCGCGCCCGCTGGTCAATAGGTCGCGCACACCAGTGACTCGGGCAACATCACGACGCCGGCTCTCGTCCTCGAGTGGACCCAGCGCCTACTACTCACCGGTGAGCTCGCCCGTTGCGAGCCCACGCGACTGCGCTACCGCATCCTGCACGTCGCTGCTTGCCTCTGCTTCCACGCCCGCACCGCGACACTGCGCATACAAGCAAGCTGGCCCTGGGCTCACGAACTCACCATCGCGTTCGCTCGGCTCAAAGCGCTCTCCACACCCCCGGGCTGACACGACCCCCACGCCCACGACGACCAACCAACCTCACCCTCGGCGCAACACGCCCCGCTAAGCCTCCCCGCGAACGGCACTCGACCGCCAACACGACCCCAGACCACGCCCCAAACACCCTGACCCGACGAGCCGCTGCTGCCCCAACCGACCCCACCCCACAACCACCAACAAAAACCTCACTTCACACGGCCTCCTGCAAGATCCGGGCTACGCAGCAATTTGCGCGAACCTGAGCTGATCTGAGAGCACTGTGGCCGGAGCTAACAGCGGCGGTAGAATAAAGAGCATGACGACACGCGCCCAGGCAGCCGAGAACGCGCTGGCGTCGGTTCGCGCCGAGGGCCTTGATCCGGGCGTAGCTGAGGCACTCCTTGGTCGCTGGGGGCGTGGGGAACTGACCGACGCGCAGCTGGACGACGCAGCGCGTCTGATAAGCGCTGGTGAGCCGCTCGGCGAGCTGCTCGTGCCGGAACGCGCGTAGTCTCCCTATCCACAATGGCGCTCGCGAGCCAGGGCGACAGCGAGAGCCAGATACGAGCCAAGGCGACCTCGATCCTCTCGGCGGCGTCGATCGTCGTGCCCGTCGCCGGCGTCGCGATCGCGAAAGGGTCCGCGTGGCCCATCATCCCTCTGGGGCTCGCGGCTCTGGCCTACCTCCGATGCGTGTGGACCTGCCCAGCGGCGCTACTGCCCCGAAACATCGAGGTAGGCCTGCTCGACGGCGAGATGCTCAAGCTCGCAACCGACAGTGGCGCCGACGTCGAGCAGATGCAGGCCTCCGCCTCAAGCTACATGGACGACCTCTATAGAGACAACCAGCTCATCCTCGAGAAAGCGTCCGAAAACGTGAAGTACGCTGTCATCGCCCTCGGCATTGAGATCGTGGCGTTGACCGCCGCGATCCCCGTTACACTCTTGACCTGAGATGCGAGCACACACCCAGCCCAAACCGGCTCCTCCGAGCCCAATGCCGCCGGCCCCTCCGCCGAACGTGATCGCAGTCGAGATCCGCTCGCCTAAACCGACCGAGTAGCGCGGGGGGTTCCTCACCCCGCCCGCCGATAGCGGATGTGCGTGGCGAGCGGAGAGTGGAGCACCTCGACGGGCTCGAACGCGAAGGACTCGACCCCGTCGAACAGCCGCTCGCCGGACCCGAACAGGACGGGGACGATGTCGAGCGTGAGCTCGTCGATCACTCCGGCGGCAAGCGCCTGACGGACGGTCGAGGCGCCGCCCGCGATATCGATGCCATCCTCGCCGGCCGTCTCGCGCGCCTGCGCGTAGGCGGCCTCGAAGCCCTGGGTGACGAAGTGGAAGCTCGTGCCGCCCTCCATCTCGACCGGCTCGCGGGGGTGGTGGGTGAGCACGAAGACGGGCGCATGGTAGGGCGGCTCGGAGCCCCACCATCCATCCCAGTCCTCATCCCACACGCCGCGGACTGGCCCGAACATGTTGCGGCCCATGACGTAGGCCCCACGGCGTCGCATAAGCCAGGCCGCCGCCGCCGCGTCGGCGTCGTTCGCGCGCTCGTCGCCGAGGTGCCAGCTGTGAACCTCCCTGCCGCGCTTGCCCAGCGGATTGTCCCGGCTCTGGTCCGGCCCGGCGACGAAGCCGTCGAGCGAGATCGACATGTGGCAGGTGGTGTCCGGCATCGGCGTCCTCCAAGTGATTGCGATCTGCAAGCGTCGGCACCGTACCGCACGGGAAATGTGGTGGCAAAGCTGCAAGCACCATCTACGTCATCGCGACGCGTCCGGCCCTCAGAAATGGGCGATACTGGGCTCGAACCAGTGACCTCCGCCTTGTCGAATCGACCTGGGGCGCAAACGACGATGACCTATGGGGCTGAATCCTCTTGTTTGCTGGGGTTTCCGGCGGCCTCCGACTTCGCCGCGCCACGTTGTCCCTCATCGTTTGTGGGAAGAATGTGGGAAGACTTGTGGGAAGGAAACCCGCCTGGCCTGCTTCCTGGTGGTCAGGGTTGCGGCTGGTTTCTAGGCGAGCAGTTCATCGTCTATCCCTTCCACACCCCCATCTGGCGGATCAAGCACCCATCGCCTCACAAGAACTTGGTCTGCCCGTCTCGTATCCTCGGAGCGATCGAGCGCCGCCCAGAAGCATCGGAGAGCAGGCTAACCGTCCGGCGCACGTCCGAGTGTTCGGCACCCGATGGTCACAGGCTCCCCAGACAGCTACCTCGTCCCACAAGACCGGTCGGCCCGTCATGCTGTTCGGCATGACGAACAGTGGCAGGAACATCGCCCGCTCCAAGCCGCGCGCTTCCGCTGGCCGGCCGGCATAAGCATGGCCAACGTGAGTCTTAGCGGCCGGGTGATGGTCCGCCCGGTGCGTCTGGGCCTGCTTGTGGCAGCCGATGGCGACGAGCTTGCACGTGCCACTCAGTGCGCAACCTCATCATGGGGAGGGATCTACACGCCGTTTCTTGATCCCGCTGATCGCAACAGCGCTCTACGCCGCGCTGACGCGCTGAGCGTCGATGCGATCTATGCCACCGCCGACAATCCTGCTGTTCGACAGATAACTGCAACACCGGGGTATCAGTGGGTCAGTCGCTCGCCCTTCGGTCCCTACGATGAGCCGAATGAATACAGATCATCGCGCTTGCTTGCTGCGAACATGCTCCTCGGCTCGATCGGCCACGATCACCAGTTGATTCACCATAGTTGGGCGCCTACCGATCCGCTGGCGTTGTTGTTCGCTGTCTGGTTCGGGGCATTTGGGTCCTCAGATTTCGACCGCACGCTGGAGGCGCAGTTCGTGGACCGGGCAGGCGAGGTAGAAATAGATCCAGAGGGTCACATTTTGCCCATTGAAGGCATCACGCCCGTGCAAGTCACGGCGGCGCACACCAGTTACACCGGCGAGTCCACGTCTGACGGCTTCGTCGTCCTCGACCCGTCGGACCCTGTTGACCTTCTGCGCTTCTGGAATGCGCGTGCGTATGGCGGCCGAGTGTTTCCGTGGCCGATAGGCCATAGCCAAAGAGTGACTGAGGCGGCTACGGCTTGGCTTGAGGACATGCGCGCTGATGGTGCGCTGGACCGCTGGCGACGCGGCGATGGCAGTCCGCTCCCACCCCATGTCACCGTGCTCTTGCGCCCCACCGACACGGCAGTGCCTGGTGAGCTTCTAGAGCTCCTGCGCAGCGCGACCGTGAACCCATTTGTTGAGCACGAGATCTCACTCATAGGCTGGACCGGAGCCCATCCGATCCAGACTGGGTTCTCACGCACCTTCTCGGTAGAAGCCGGCCCTAACGACTGGCATCCGAGTGTCCCACTTCCTACGCTCCCCCTGGAAATCGCACAACGGTCTGCAACTGCCGAAATGCTGGTGGCAGCACAAATCTCTCTCTCGGGTGAGAGCGACCCAACTGCGACACGTTGGGCTACCCTGCCGAACCTTCGCGTGCTGTCGGAACTACTTGGCAGGATGCCACTTTCGGCGCCGATGCATCGGCCAGTGAGTGAAGGCCGTGTTATCGCAGTCGGCACGACAGCCACCGACTGCCAGCTTGAGCTTGTGCCAGCCCATGACGCTGTTGCGGCTCTGTTTCGGGGATCACGATGGTCTTTCGACCAGAGTGACAATGGCGTATTTACTACCAGACTTGGGACGATCTTCGGAGGTCCCGACGCGTCGGCACCGATAGAACCGGCGACGAGAGAGATCTTGGCCGCCGTAATCCGCTCACCTCGTGGGAAGACTCGTAACCAGCTTGACGACATAGCCCGCAAACACTCGGGAAGCTGGCCAGGCGACTTCCTATTTGCCGCCCAGGAGCCGGACGCGTATGCCAGGGGCGTATCGTTGCGCCTGCTTCGTCGGAAGCTGCTGCGACCGTACCTGTCCGTCCGGTGCCCGGAATGCACGATTCCGGCCGCGATGCGTCCCGAGGAACTTGACACTGAAGTCACATGCCCGATGTGCTCGGCTTGTTATCCACTCGGCTTTGCTCTGGCCCACACGGGATCACAGGCTACTTGGAAGTACCGCACCCCACCGGACATTGACGAGGATCGCCTTTTCGAGGCGATCGCCCTACTTGCTACGCGAGCCGCTATCCGGGCCTGGAACCACATTGGAAACGCAGCGCCTCACATCTTTGGCGCGAAGTTGACGGCGACCGACCTGGCCGTAAGAGGACGACCAGGCGACACGTCATGCGAGATGGACTTTCTCCTGTTTGGCGATTCTCGGGGTCAGCCGCAAGTGATCGTCGGCGAGGTCAAGCACCGAGGTCGTGTAGAGGAGACCGACCTAAACAACATGCGAGCCGTGCAGGAGTGGTTCGCCTCCCAGGACATCGACTGCTGGCCACTCTTCGCGACCCTGCGATCCAGCCTCGACGCCAGCGAGGTCGAGCTTCTGCGGGTCGCTTGCGAGACCGCCCCGCGTGCCCGAGGGAGCCTGATCGTCCCGCAGTTCCCGATCATCCTGCTAGCGCCGGAGCTATCGGCTCCGTGGATGGACGACGACAGCATCGCGAAGTGGTGCTCATCGAGGTGCGCGGGAGATTTGGCAGTCGCGAGTTGCGCCCGTAACCTGGGCCTCCAGCATTTCGACTGGTCTCCGGCGCCAAGCCCGGGCTGGGTGTGTCAATGGGCCGCGGCGCCTTAGTTACTGCCTTGCGTAACGGTTACGGGTTGGGCAACGCAGCAGTGAAAAGCTGCGGGCCGCTTGGCGGCGCTACTCAACGGACAATGGTGCACACTTGAGCACATCCTGCGTGCCGCATCATGTGCTCGCAGCGGCAGCAGGTGGCTCCACGCGTTCACGATGGTCCAGATTTCGCGTGGCCCGAACGCCGCCACGAGAAGAATGTCCTTACCCCGTCCGATCGCGTCGGCCCGGCCGAGCCGTTTCCCACCCCACGGAGACAGGCGCCGCCGGCCCGCTGTCTACAGTCGGTCTCATGTCGAGCCGGAAGAGGGCTAGTAAAGGCAAGCGAAAGGCGAGTAGTTCGTCCTCTCGGCACCACGGCTCGTCTCGCCTGAGCGATCACGTCCTCGACAAAAAGGCAAGAGCACTCCAGCCGCCGATGCTCGCGCCTCCCATGAACGTTCAGACCGCTGAGTGGGAGCGGGACCTGCTCCCAGACATGCTGTGGATTGGCTCGCTCGTTGCTGAGGACTGGCCTGACCGGGGGGCACACCACGCGGCCCTAAGCGGGCTCGATCAGTTCGTTGACGACGAGCACGGACCATGCCTCGACGGACGCCTATCGAGCTTCTCGCTTGTGCCTGAGGAGCACCGATCAGAGGCGCGCCAGATCGTTGCCAAGGCGGGCGCGCTCGATGACGGCCTCGCTCACGCACTCTGCCTCTACTCCGAGTGCCCAGCGGCATGGCTGCTCGAGGACTGGCGTACTGAGAACCACGTTGACCCCGAGCGTGGGCTCACCTACTTGAAGGGACTCATTTCTCGGATGCGTGACGGGCACGGGCGCTGGGCGACTCAGCTCCGGGTCGTACCGCTATCGCGCATGGCGAAGAACGGGAAGCTGCACATCGCCTCTCACCTCCGCGTCCTCGATGACCTCAAGCGCTTCCCGCGCGACCTAGAAGGCGATGACCTCAAGCGCGCCGAATCGTCAATCCGCGCGATGTACCTCGCGCTCATGCAGGGCCTCAACGGAGACGATGCGCCCCGAACATGGGCCGAACACTTCTGGCGTCAGAACTGGCATCTGAGCGTATGCGAGCAGGCGAGGGCACTCGTGCTCACTCCCGAGGAGGAAGATGAGGACGGCCCGACGAGCGAGACTGTGCCGCCTACCACTCCACGCCAAGCACGCGACGCCTTCGTCGCGGCTGTTGAGCAACTTCAGAAGGATCTGGACACGCTGCAGGCGAGAGTGAGACCTGATCTGTATGACCCGGTTTCGGATGAGGTCCGGCTCGGATTGGTGGCTCGCGAGGTGCGAATGCTTTACCGCCTGATCGAGGACCCCAACTTGTGGACCGACGAGAACGCTCCCCATCACCTCCGCTCGATGGTGGACGCCCGCATCACGACCGCTTGGCTGCTCTGGAAGGACGACCCTGAGATGTACGCTCGCTACAAGGCGTATGGCCAGGGAAAGCTGAAGCTACTAAAGCTCAACTTCGCTGACGCGGTTGAGCAGAGTGGGTTTTCGCAGTCCAACGAGGAGGCACTGGAACGGCTTGAGGCCGCAGTCAACGAGGATGTCATGGAGGAGTTTCAGCCAATCTTCGTTACGCCAAACTTCGCTGACCGCCCGATACGCAAGATGGCCGAGGATGTCGGGCTCAAGGAGCTTTACGATCTCAGCTACTCGCCGCTCTCCGGTGAGTCGCACGGCGATTGGGGAAGCCTCATCAGTCATGACCTTCGTCGCTGCGCCAATCCGCTGCATCGCTATCACCGGGTCGGCCGGTTCCGCGCGAGAGAGCAGGGGCTCCGCCTTGCCTACATCCGCCAGGCGTACAACCTCATGGCCGAGACGGTCGAGGCGGTGTTCGCACACTATGGGTTGTCCACGGACGAGCCGCTGGAGCACTGCAGCGTGGCGTTTGCGCACGCCGTAGGCGCACACGGCGACCCGGATCAGGCGCCGAGCGCTCAGACACGCGCCGGGCATCCACGCTCGTCGGCTTAGATCTGAGCCCCGCTATCCGACACGGCCACGTAGGACACCGAGCGCATCCTACGCGCATGTCCGCTCAGTCTGGGAACCGGATGTTCAACGAAACCTCATCTGGGATGCGAATATGCCGCAAAATCTCCCCAAGGACACTGCGGACGTGCGAGTCATGGGGGATGCCGTGAATAACAAGTGTGCGTCCTGGCAACTTTTTCGTGAGCTGCTGAAGGAGCTCGGCCCAGTCGCTGACACTCCATAGCTGCGGGGCGTAGATGTGTATCTCCTCGCAGTCCTGTAGCGCCGACACGTCTCGTGTTGCGTTGTAGCCAGCTGCGCGACCTGAGCCGTGGACAGCTAGCGAACAGGGAGCACCAGCGCCGAACTGCCCAAGTTCATCGACAAGCGACCATCGGTTGCCGGCGTCGGTACGCTGATGTCGCACCGTGATCGATCCAGCCGCTGTAGCCTCAAGGTGCTTGAGCGCCAAGTGAGCGCCTCGGCCGCCACTCCTCAGCTCAGGCAGGCCGAACGGTGCGCCGTCGTCGTGCACGGTCACCACATGCTCCGTAGACCCGATGTACAGGGATCGCGCAGCTCCGTGAATGAGGGCGTTAAGCGCTAGCTCGTAAAGCGTCATATAGGCGAGGTCGGCGTGCACTCCCCATGCAGCCACGGCACCGACATCAGTCAAGAACTCGAACAAAGCGGTCCGGAGCTCCTCGCGATCGCTTGGGAGGTTCCGTTCAAAGGGCACGATGCTGCGGCGAGCCGGGCGATTATCCGGGTGTGGCCGTCCCTGCTCATCGGATGCAGCGTGCTCGGCGGCAGATCGCCAGACTTGGAGCAAGCTCACGTTGAACCGGCGTGCGTCGTCGTCGATCATCTTAGCGTGGTTCTGGCATAGCCAGACGCCATTGCTTGCTGACTGCCGCTCGTGAGGTGTCATGCTGGGGTCGTAGCGGGGTCCCCCCGGCGCTGCTGCTGTGATGTGCGCCGCGACCCCAACGCTCGATGCGCCCGTCCTGCGTGTGTCTGAGGGACCGCTGGTTGGCGCGCGGCACTCTGGCCGAGAGCAGCGAAACCCGGCTCGGCGGGCTAGTTCATTCTTTACGGAGGCCGGAAATCGTCGCGGATAGCCACCTGACCATCGTGCCATACGGACGGTCTTGCCCTTGGCGCTGCCAACCCACCCAAAGCCGACGGCTTCCTCCACAAGACATAACAGCTCCCCGGGCCGGCCGATGTGATCGCTACAACAGACCGATGATGCTGATGCCTGTCCCTGTGGTCGTTGACGCCGACGTGCTGATCCGCAACGTCGAGTACACCATCCGCAAGGGCTGGGCCGGCGCGCTGCTCGGCAGGGCGAGCGGCGGCTACTCGCTCTCCACGGGAGTCGTTCTGTTCGCCGCCGCACCTGCGGGCGGCGAGGCAATCAGGCATCTTCCGGAGGTTGCCGAACGTCAGGGCGTCGATCTCCAGATGGTTCGGGCAACATGGAACTCGCTCATCGTCCCGAACGTCCGCTTTGTCAAGCTGCGCGACGATGCCGTGAGCGATCCACGGATCGAGGGTGTGCACTGGAAGGACGTTCCCACGGCCATCCTTGCCTCTCTCCTGGCCCCGGCTGTCCTCGCCACCGACAACCGCAAGCACTTCCGGCCGTTCGGGCTCCCTGACGAGATCAAGACCGACGCCGTGGCGATCGACCTGTACGCCGTGGGCCAGTATGGGACCGGCGTCAACAGCGCCACGCTGGTCCCGCGACTCAGCGGGGCGATGGCGGTCGAGGGAGCCAAGAAGGCGAGCGCAAAGCTCGGCAACGACGCCGTAGCACTCATCGGCCTGGTGATCCTGGGCGGCTTGTTCCTGTTCCTCCTAAGTGAGCGAGGTCGCAGCTTCCGCGCCAAGGTCGGCGAGGCCGCGCGGGAGTACGGACCGCCGCTCATGGAACGAGTGGCGGAAGGCATGGCAGCGGGCGAGCGCGTGGGAGAGTTTGCAATCGAGCGGGTGGGCGATCCGGATGCCCTCGCAGTCCTGGCTCGACACCTTGCGGTAGCGCAGACGATGATGTCCACCGTCGATGTTGCCGGCGAGCTGCGGCGACGCGGCTACTCTTTCCGAGGCGGGGTCCGGCACGAGACGGCGACGAGGGCGTGGCTCATGCGCGAGCCCTGCTTCCACGAGTTCCAGCACGGCCACTGGGCATTTGGCTATCGAGCAGCGGTGCTGTGATCGTCCGAGTGACCGTACTGGAGGCGGCGTCACCCGCGCATCCGGTCTCGACCCCCGTCACGGGACGCTAGGCTGTCCCTTCGTCACGGAGATCGTCGATTGAATGGTAGTAGACCCGCGCGGCGCGACCGCAAGAGTGGGTGCGGCTGACCGGTAGCAGTTCCCAGCGACCTGCGCTATGTCAAGGCTGTGGGGCTTCTCCCGATAAGCGTCCCTAGCTGGGACACTTCGTTCCGGTCGAGCACGGCAGTTGGCGGCCAGACGACGACGTTCGTGTAGGGCCAGAGCCGCCGGATAGCGGGAGCAAGTTGTCCCCTGATCTCCAACGTCTTCTCATCCTCGGTTGGAACCCGGATGATCTCGATGACGAGATGGCCGACACCGAGGGTCATCCCGAATCCGGCGTGGTGCGGATCGCCAGTGTTTAGGTGAAGCGTGCGTGGACGTGCGAGCGCGCCGGCTCCAAAGTCGCACGCACTGAGCCAGACGAACGTCTGCGGTAGGACGCCCTTGGCGGCGTATAGCTCGGCGTATACGGACTCAGGCACGCAGCGATGCTCAGCCTCCTGCGCGAAGTCGATCATCGTGGCGGTCTTGAGTGCCCAGTAGGCGATCATCTCGGCACCTTCGGGGTAGAGCGTGCTCTGGTGCCCACGGATCATTGGTTCAAGGAACGGACGGGCTCGTTTCTCAAGCCGCTCCATCCAACCGTGATTGCACTCTGAACCGCAGACGACATTGGCCTTGAAGTCGATGACATCGGTTGTCCACGCGTGGCTCTCTGAATCGCTGCCCTCGGGCGCAGCCCACGTGTGCTTGAGTCGCCCAGCCCCAGGGATTACACCGAGGAGCCATTGCGGAAAGACGTGCTCGTTGGTCGTGGGCCTAGCGCCACAGAAGACACATCCGACCACAGCTACCCCCGGGTCGATGTTGGGAACATGTGTTCGATAGTACTCCCGGCTCCAGCAGAATGTCGGAGCCACTTCGGGGGGCCGCTAGATGCCTCCGGTAGAGATACGCTGAGTGAGCGAGGTAGCGGCTTCTGGCGGATCTGCTCCTGGGAGCGCTCGCCAAAATCGAGCATCTGATCGCGATGGGCCAGTGAAGTCCATAGCTACCACAACAGCGACCCTTCATCGAGAGAGTAACTCACGAAAATGGCTAACACCGACTGGCGTGACTACGAGGCTCACATCTACGAGAAGCTCAAGGAGATGGCAGGAGAGGCCGCAACGGTCGAGTTCGACCAGACGCTCCCCGGAAGGTTTAGCGAGATCGACCGGCAAATCGACGTGCTTATAACCGGACCCTTTGCCGGCAGTGTCGAGCCGAGCGTGACTGCGATCGTCGATTGCAAGTGCTATCAACGCAACATCGACGTTACTCAAGTCGAGGCGTTCATTGGTCTAGCCGAAGACGTAAATGCAGATTTGGGCTTCCTTATCACGAGCTCGGACTTCAGCCCCGCCGCAAAGAGACGTGCAGAGCAGCGGCACGGCATTAGGCTTCGAGTTATCGTCGCCGAGATCGAGCGGCTTCCTCGGTTCTACTCTCCCTCATACGGCGAGGCTTACTATTCGGGTGACTTCTGGGAGAGCCCGAGACCATCTGGCCCCGATGGCGCCATTATTGAGTACAACTATGTAGAGGAAAGCGACTTTCCAATTAATCCCGATGTTGATTTGGAGTGGCTAACCGATCCGCTCGCTTCTGACACGACTGACAGGCTGGATTGGGCCGATGACGTGTCACGCGGCGAGTGTGCTCGGATCGTGTTGCGGCACTGCCTAGGCCGCGAGCCTACAGTGGATGAGATTGACGAGCTTGTGGAAGCCATTGCGTGGGAATGGGCCGAAGGACAGCCGTGGATCCTTTACGCCGGTGACCTCGCTCGCACGATGGGGATTTAGTAACTGGTTGACCGGCGGCGCTACGTGAGGGTAATGGTGAGCTTCTTGTACCACTAAGCCGGGCGCCGGCAGTCAGACTCCAATGCCACCGTAGACCTCGCCGGATGCCGTTGGCACAGTGATCCACTGGCCTGAGTTGTGCTCAACGAGTTCGATTCGAGGCGACGTATTCTGGTCCAGCTTCTCGATCTGGTCGCTAGGGATTTCAAAGAAGATGTCGCCTTCCCCGATCGTCTTAGGGTCTACGTGCAGAATTGGCGGCATCTGTTCGATGGCTGGCAAGCCATCGAGCGCGTCCGGTTTCCATCGCACTGGAGGAAACCCCAAGGCCGTTATATTGCTCCAACGCTCCGTGCGAGTAAAGGCCTCCGGTAGTGTGTCCCAGAGAAGAGTCAACGAGAGGCTGGCGTTTCTCTCGCGCTCTCGATTGAAGACCCGCACGCGAACGTAATACAGGCGTACCGAACGGCCGCCGAACGGTGCCGCACCCGGTTCAGACGTGTCGAACGTGGCCTTTGCGATGACCCTAATCGTGAGGTCAGGAAACTCCCTAAGCGCCGAAGCCTGACTGCTGCTGGCGCTGATTGCCACGATCCCGACGAGAATGCCTGCCACAGCAAAGACTAGGCCTCCGTCGAACCAACCATTCGTAAACAGGTGGGCCGTGTGACGACCCGGAGATTCCGAGGCTACGATCTGTGTCTCGCCAATACCAACCAGTACGAGAAGCGCAGCGATGCTCAGCATGAGCCCCGCAACAGCCAAGAGGGTTACGACGTTCCGGGCACGGAGAAAGGTCCGCCATTGACCTGCAGAGTAGGGCGTCTGCTCGGGCAACGGAATCGACTTATCGCGGCCTCCCGTCAGCCGGAGTTCGACTGGGCCCACCCGCACTTGCGTAAGCCGTTTCCAGAGTCCCACGGGCCGGCACTCACTTAGAAGCTGGGGCGATGTGCATGGCGCCGTCAGCTTCCGCATGATCTTCTTGGGAGGATGCCGCAATTGAGACCGAACGCATCCGACGCGCTGCCTCGTGTGCTCGCTTAGGCAGGAGGTGGGAGTAAACGTCTACGGTGGTGGATGTCTTGGCGTGACCCGCAAACGCGGACACAAGCATGATGTCCTCGCCTTGACTGATTGCGTTCGTAATCGCCGTGTGCCGTAGGTCGTGAAGGCGGATCGTCTCGGGTAGACCAGCACGGTCGGCATACCGACGGAACACTCTTGTCACCATGCGCGGGCTCAGAGGTCGGCCAGTCGGGCGCATCACGCCGTCACGTCCACGCTTACGCTCGACTGTGGCAAAGACGGGTGCTTGGTCGCGGGTATCTACCGCAGCCGAAAGCACTTCTTCCAATGCTGCCTGAGCGCCGTCTAGGATCGGAACCAGTCTCTCCCCCGCCTCTGTCTTGGTCGTGAGTGGGTTCTCGCCGTCGTCATCTTCTTCTGGATTGTCGTATGCTCCGATGCTGCGCTTCACATACAGCACGCGCTCAAGCAGTGATACGTCTTCCCGCCTAAGCCCGATCATTTCTCCACGACGCAAGCCCGTGTCGAGCGCGACCGTGAAGAACTGTTGCCACCTCGGCGAGCAAGCGGCAAGGAACGCTGCAATCTGCGCCGAGCTGAGCGCAGTGCCGCGTGCGCGTTTGCGTTGCTTCTGCCCCCGCTTACGTGGAGCGCTCGCCGGGTTGATCGTGACCAATCCAGCATCCTGGGCGAACGCGAACATGGCGTGAATATGCCGGCGAATCTTCGCTACTGTTTCCTCGCTCAGCCCTTCCGCACGCTTGCGCCCAAGTAGAGCCTTCACCATCTGAGGCTTGCAGTCGTCAACGCGGACTGCACCGAGTGTCGGTGCAACGTGCTTATAGAACGTACCCTTGTAGTTCGCTGCTGCGCCCGGCTTGAGGTTCGGCTGCACATGCTCGCGTAGCCACCTGCGTCCAAGCTCCAACACCGTCAAGGCGGTCGGCACATAGAGCCCATCGTCAACGTCGCGCTGCAACTCTCGGACGATTTTCTGCGCTTGGCGCTTGCTTGACCCGGCGGCCTTCTCTACCTGCTTCCAGCGAACCTCGCCGGTCTCTGGGTCTACTACCTGTACGCGCGTGCGGACATAAAACCGGCCGCCACGCTCTCGGATGCTTCCAGCGGCCATCACGCATCATCTCCCATTAGGTTGGCTTCAACTTCATCCAGGGTCATGGTCGGCTTGCCTGTGGGACCAGTCCCGATATCGGGGTGACCTGGAATCAAACTGACGATCATCCAAAGGCCATAGTCGATCGCCCTAGGATCGCGGGTTCGTGACTTTCGGAGCGCGAGTCCCTGCCGATCGGCGACCCTTCGTAGCAAGTTCTCGCGGACCTTCTCGCTTGTTGTCGCCACAACCCTCCCACCTTCCCCGGTTGATGCTAAAACCTATGCTGGAAAGCATACCAGAACCTATGCCCTGGCGCGTGCTCTGGTAGCCTTGGCGCCCTTCATAGCAAAGACGGTGCTCATCCCAGCGCCCAATCTGGATCGTCGCGCCAGCCCCGGGCTCGTGGCTTCTCGGGCGGTATTAGGCGGCGCTCAGCAAGAAACCGCTCGACCTCCGATGCGCGGAACCTGATCGGGTTTCTGCCGCCGCCATCGGAGAGTCGGAACGCGCCTAGCTCGACTTGGTGGCGACGCACCCATTCCGACGTTGTAGCGAGCGTGTCGGCGAGCTGATCGACCGTCAGGAGCGGCTCGGGCGGGCTGCTCTGTCGCTGGCGCTCAGCGACGACCTGGGCAGCCCGCTCGGCAATCCGCTCTACCAACTCTGGGGAGATGTCAATCGACAATCCGGTCATGGCCCATGGGCGTTATTACGCCGCCTTTCGCACGACCCTCGCCTTGGCTGCTGGTGCGCAGGGCTTGCGAAAGACGAGCACGTCCTCGTGCGCGACTACGTGGGTTCGCTCGCCACGGGCGCGTGCCCGGCGCACTGTGAGCACCTGCCACAGCGAAGGGCGCATCACGAGCTCGCCATCTCTGATGGCTGCGAGTAGGCCGATGATCCGCTGCCAGTACCGCAGTCCGAGGTCTTCGCAGAGTGTGATCGTGTCGCCGCTGAGGTTGTGCAGCGCGCCATCGGAGCGCATGTCCTTGGTGACGAGCACGAGGAATCCGCCGGGCTTCAGTACGGTGGCGCACGCCTCGTAGACCTCGCTCATCGCGGCGAGGTAGGCGTGGCCGCGAGCGTGGCCGAGGTTGCTCCGGTCGGCGCTGTAGTTGGTCGTGTCGATCCGTCGTAGAGGTCCGACTCCTATGCTCGTAGCGTTTTCCACTACATCAGCGACTTGGCAGGCATAGGGCGGCGAGGTAACGATGAGGTCTACCTGCCGGTGCTGCTTGTCTGTGAGCAAGCGCGGTGTTTGGCGTGCGTCGCCTTCGATGACGTGCGCGGGGGAGCTTGCGTCCTGGTGGTGGGCGTGTTCGATGTTGGCGCGTGCGAGCTTTGCCCATCTGGGCTCCAGCTCTACGCCGACCGCTCGGCGACCCGTGTGGATTGCCTCCACGAGCGTCGTGCCGATCCCGCACATCGGGTCGAGGATGAGATCGCTGGGGTCGCTGTATGTCTCGATCGCGCGGCGGGCGAGCGCGGGGAGCATCTTTCCGGGGTGTCGGTTTGACTCGGGCAGGTAGCGGCCGTGGCGCTGCCATTGGCTTGTGGTCTGCGCGCACGGCCAGATTGCGAGCGGCAGGTCTGCGGTGCGGTGCGGCGCATGGGTTCTTGCCCGTGTTCGGCGTCGGGGGCGTTGCGGTGTCGCTGGGCAGCCTTGGTCGGGTACGCGACGACGGGTTGGAAGTGAGCGTGTGGTTTGGGTCTGCGGGTGCATCAGTGGTTCACCTTTCAGTGGTTTTGGTGGGTGTGTTGTCGAGCCAGTCGGTGAAGTGATCGGGCTGCTCGGCGGGTATGAAGATTGGGGCGAACGGGCCGCGTGCGGTCAGCTCTTCGAGCGTGGTGAAAGACGTGGGCACGGTCCCGTAGCGGCCTTGTGAGGGGTCGGAGCGGTACAGCGCGATCGTCTTTTGCACACGTCTACGTGCAGCCGCCGGGGTTTGGTCTGCGAGCACGACGAGCACCGGGGGAAACGTGCGGTAGTAGGACCGCCACAGCGGTCCCTCGGGGGTGTGGTTGCTGGGGCTGTAGTGGTTTAGCTGGGCGTAGCGGGCGAGCTTCGCCGCGAGCTGATCGGGTGGGATCGTCCCTCGGTCAAGCTCGATGAATCGCTGGTGAAGGATCAGCGACTCGTCGGGTGCTGCTTGGAGGTAGGACAGCAGCGCGTCGGCGATCACCAGATGCGTGCCGTTGCTGCTGCGCCCGGCGGTGTAGGGGTGCGCGATCTCATGCCGCCACGACAGCGGGCCGCAGCCGTCACCATCGCGCTCGCGGGCAGCCTTGACGAACGCGATCCCGGTGTCATTTACCGCGATGGTGTGCGCGCGCAATGGGCCTGCCGCCTGCGCGGGGGTCGTGACCCGGCGCCGGGGCTCGGCGAGCGTGCCCGCTGCTTGGATCGTGTCCGCGCCTTGGGCTGTGAGGAACCAGAGCCCTCGGCGGTGGGGTCCAGCTACGTGGTCGGCAAGTCCACGCTCGGCGAGCCCGGCGAGGATGCGATAGGTCCAACGTGGCCGCGTGGAAGGCGTATGCAGCGCATGTACTTGGCGCACCGTGAGCAGCCGGTGTTGGTGCAGGCTTTCAAGCACCTCGACCGCGACGGTAGACAGCGCTCTTGCCTCAGCGTGTCGCTGGGGTGCGGTCATGCTTCCGCGCTCTCGAGATCGGGGAGCTTCGGCAACGCTGCGCGCTCCGGCGTGCTCGCCTTCGCCACGTCGCCGGCTTTCGTGGCGAGGTGCGCGCGGATGCGTTCGTCGAGGGTGTCGAGCTCCCGGATCGTTTCGGCGGCGTTTGCGCGGCCGGATGCCTGGTCGATCGTGGGCTGTATGTCGGCGACGTGCTCGGAGTGGTGAGCGTCGGCGAACAGCTCAGTAACGGCAAGGTTCTCGAACTGGAACGGGCGGGTTAGCTCGCCGTGGTGTGTGGCCTGCGCGATGAACGTGTGGCGCGGCAGGTTGGTGATCGCGCTCGCTGGCGGCTCGGACGCCCACTCGCGGGTAATCAGCGCGGCGGCGTGCGCGTTCAGCGCAGTGACGATCAGGTGTGAGCGGTTGGTCGTCAGCGCGTTGAGCGTCGCGTTGGTTAGCCGCTCGGGGTTTTGGTTGAGTAGCGTCGCCCTTACCCCGTACTTGGCGGTCTGCTCCAACAGCGCGGCGAGGTTCCCCGAGGATGCGCCGTCGTAGGTCTGGACCTCATCGAGCGTGACGTAAAACTCGCGGCGGCGCTCGGGCGGTATGTGCGCTCGGCCCTTCGCGGCGTGCAAAAGGTCGAACACGATCAGGTTCGCCACGAGCCGATCACGGGCGCCCCCAGCGCCGGGGCACGCGAGCACGATCCGCCCCTCGCTCATCGCCTTGGCAATGTCGTAGGTCGTGTGCTGCGAGCCGAGCAAAGCGGCGAGCTGCGTGGATGAGCGAAGCCGGTCGATCAGGTTCGTGACCGGCGTGATTGCCTCCTCGGCCATCCTCGGGAACCGCTCGCTGAAAAACTGGCGGCGCGGAACGGAGAGGTACGGCAGGATCGCCGCTAGCCACTCGGGGTTGCCCAACAGCGTCGGTATCTGGAAGATCGTCGGCTGTAGGTCGGCGGGCAGAACGGTGGACAGCTCGATCAGCGCGGCCGTCGCCTGCGTGGTGAGTGTGAGCGCCCGGTTGTTTCGCTCCCCCCACTGCAACGCGCTTGCGAAGCTGTCAACGATCGCCTCGACCCGCCGCTCCCTCGCGTCGTCAGTCAGGCCGCGAGCGGCGAGCAAGTTCCAACCCGGCTGCCCATCACGGGAGCGGGTGCCGACGAGATCAAGCTCGATGATCCGCTGTGCGTGCTCGGGCTCGGTGAGGCAGCTCTTGATCCTGCGGATTGCGTCCTCGTGCGGGTCCAAGAACATGCCGCCGTGCCCGGAGCGCACAAGGCTTAGGAACTGTGTGATCGCAAGCTCGGTCTTTCCCCACCGGCTGCGGCCGGCGACGTAGGTAAAGAACGTGTCCGGCAAGCGCAGCCCGACGAGCCGCTGTCCCCGCTCGCCGCTGACGCGGCCGAGCGGGAGCACGTCGCGCTGCCTGGTGTACTCGGGGAGGTTGCGCGGCGGCGGGTACACGGCGGCGCCGAGGCGCAGCACATCGGGCGCGGCGCAGTTGACGGTGGGTGGCTTGAGAAACCCTGCTACCTCGCGGGCGCTCACGACACCTTGACGTGCCGGGCGGAATAGCCCGGTGTCCATGCGCCGGTCAAACCACGCCCGGCGGCCGGGAAGATCGGAGCCAAGGAACGCGACGCCCGCCAGCCGCACACCGACGACGCGGAATGAGTTGGCGCCAGCCCATGCGTCGAGGCATCCGAGAATGGCTTGCAGCCGTTCGGCGGCCATGCCCTTTACCGGGGCGTGGCAGCGCACGAGCACCTGTAGGTGAAACAGCGGCTCGTTTTGCAAAACCTTCGCGGCGATCTGCTCGCGCTGTGCTCGCTGCTCGACAACATCGGCCGCTGGCTGTCGCCCGGCTTGGCGTCCACCGCCAGTGAGCACGTCGAGCATCCCGCCACCGGCCGTGTAAGGAACGGCGGGATGGTCACGGCGGGCTTGTCGCAGCAGGGAGCGCCGCAGCCGGCGCCGCGCCCCGGCGGTACAAGGCAGGAGATCGACGGCGACCTGCGCGCGCTCACGCTCAGGGTCAAGGCCGGCGAGCGCGCGGGCGAAGCTCTGCAACGGATCGGGGGCGAGGCCGAGGTGCGCAAGCGGCTCGCTGCTTGATCGGGCAAGGCGAAGCTCGGCGCGCAACATCAACCCGTTTCCGATCGGCGGCTCGGGGTCTGCTTGGCGGACCTGTACACGGTCGTAGTTGCTGAGCGCCGAGCGGATCGCGGGCAGGGCGCGCTCGGGCACCACCAGCGAGTAGCGCATCGCGCCATCCGCTGAGCCGTCGAGCAGCACCCGCACGGCGCTCGCGCGGGGATCGAGCCAGCCGCCGACGAGCCGCCGGACACGGGAAAGCTGGGCGGCACATCGGAGTACACCGTCGAGCGTCGGCGAGAAGCTGTCCGGGGCGAGCACCACGAGCCGCACACGCCGGGCAAGCGAACGACGAGTCACGACGACACGACACGTGAGCGCCGCTAGGACGACCACGGCTATCGGTGCCGCCACATACAGAGTGAGCGATCCGGTGTGCTGGACTACCCATGCGGGAAGCTCACGGCTACGCACCAGTGCGAGCGCTACCAGCACGCCTACGACCCCCAAGAGCGGCCGAGCGTCCTGTGAGGGGCGGCCAGTCACCCCAAGTCACCACAGATAGAGATCTCGAAAAACGCGAAGCCGCGCGATCCCACACCAGCAAGCCGGAAACCGGGCATCGCCTCATCTGCGGAGGTGAACCGCAGTTGGTCCCTCAGTTGGTCCCTTAGTTGGTCCCTCAGTTGGTACACGGTGGGAGCCGTCATCCCGACCGCCTTCCCGTCTGCTGAGTAGTGACGCTCGGCGGCTGTGCGTACCCGTAGACGGGCGCTCGCTCGCCGACTGGATGGCTTGGCTGGAATGGGCCGACGCGGGTTACGTGCCCGGCGTAGTTGCCCTCGATGGTGACGATCTCACCGTTGGGGAGCACTTGGGCGACGATCCCGACGTGTGCGCTTTCGCTTGGCCCGGTGCCGTAGAAGATCGCATCGCCTGGCGCTGGCGTCGCGCTCGGAGGTAGGACTCTGCCGCCGTGTTCCTTGGCCCACGTGTAGAGCGACCCGGAGTATCCGTAGGCGGCGGTCTGACCGGGCAGCGGCACTCCGGCGTGCTGCCAAACCCACGCGGCAAACAGCGAGCACCACTCCTCGCACGGGCCGTAGATCGTGCAGTTCGAGCCGGGTGGGTTTTCGCCCTGGCCGATCTGGCTTTCAGCGACTTTGACGATCGCCTGCGAGCTGGCGGCTTCGGGCGCGAACACGGCCGCTTCGCATCCGCCGGTGGAGACGGGCTGCGCAAGCGGTGGGCTGCTCGCGGCAGGTGCTCCGCTGCCGGTGAATCCGTACTCCACCGCGCGGGCCATCACTTCGTCTGCGTAGCTGACGGTGCTGTCGGCGCACGCTCCGTAGTAGTGGCACGCGGCCTGGTGGTATTCGGCGTAGCTGCCGCCGGTCGGTGGGGCGCCCATGTCTTCGCGCAGGATGCGTGCGGCGGTGTAGATCGCGTCCGCTGGATCGTTGATCGAGAGGGGATGGCCGGGGTCGGCGTTGACGGCGTAGCGTTCCCACAACGTCGGGCCGGCGCCGGGGCTGCACGCGCTCCCCCGGACGTAGGCGATCTGCATAGGCCCGGCGCACCCCGAGCTGTTGGTGCCGGCGCACTCGCCGTTGCCGCACTCCTGCGCCCCAATGCTCGCCAAGAAAGACCAGTCGAGATCGAAGCGTGCCCCGCCCTGCTCATACAACCGCAGACGTTCAGGCGGGATGCTCTGCACGGCGTAGGCCGATGGCGTCGGCCCGCTCGTCGGGCTGGCGGGTGCGGAGCTGGGCTGGCAGCCGGTGAAGCTCGCGCCGAGCACAGCGACCGCGAGCGCGAAGATCGCCACGACCACAAGGCCGGTCACGCCAATGCTCCCGGCGAGCCACAGCCACAACCCCGTCCGGCTGCGCTGCTCGTCCATCAGCTCTGCTCCAACGCTGTGACGAGCAGCCGCCCACCTCGCGGCGCGAGGATCAGCCCGAGCGTGTAGTCGATCAACCCGCCGCTGTTGACAACGGCGCTCACCCCAACCTCGCCGGGCGGCGCCGGGGCGGCGTGAAGTTCGACCACGCGCGGGTGCTCGGAGCGCATCGCGGGCGACACTCGCGGCGGGTGCTCCGCGAGCGCCGCGAGCAGCGCGCCGGTCGCGTCAGTGATCCGCCTAGCGGGAGCGCGACCGCAGGTGTAGGCGAGGTAGCCCACGAGAAACGCGCGGCTCGCCTGCGCCGCGACCGGCGACAGCTCGCCGCCCGCAGTCGGTTCCGGCGTGGGTTGGCGTGGGTCGGGCGCCGTGGGCGTCGTCGTCTTGACAGTCGCCGCGTGAGCCGGTGTGCCGTGTGCGAGCGGGCGGGTGCTTGCGAGTCCGAGCGCGGCGGCGATGAGCACGACGGCGGTCCCCACGAGCGCGGTGCGGCGCTCGTGCTCGGCGAGCGGCCGGTCGCGCTGCCGGAGTATCCAAGTAGCCGGGCTCATCGCCTGTGCCCCTGCGCGTAGCTGAGTCGGCGGCTAACGGCCTCGTTGCTCGACGGGTCGATCTCGACGCCGAGAAAGTCACGCCCACGACGAACGGCGACCGTGCCCGTGTCTCCCGTGGTGCAGAACGGGTCGATGACCAGACAGCGCCCTCGGTCGTTGTGGTGCTGGCACGTGGGTCGCCAGTGCCGGCCGCTTCGCGTTTCCTTGACTGTCCGGGTCCACGGCGCTCCGCACGCGCCGCACGAGTACGGCGCGGTGCTCGTGAGCACGCACCACTCGATCACCTCGACTGGCAGCACGCCGGCCGCTCCTGGGGATGGCACACACCACGCCCGGCGAGGCAAAGGGCAGCTCGCGCAGCCGCGCCCCGGCCGCTGCGGCACCGGGTATCTCGGGCAGCCCGGCTCTTGCGGCGAGCGCGTGACACCCATGCCGCGCCGGGGGTTAAAGAGAAACCGCTCGCTCTTGGTGAGCAGCACGACCTGGCGCGGCGTGCTGATGGGCGCTGCGGGTCGCAGCCACGGCGTATCTCTGAGCGCTCGTGTCAGCTCGTGTGAGTTGCCGCCCCTGGTGAGCGCGAGCCAGAGCGTGCCGTCCTCGCGCAGCACCCGGCGAACCTCATCGAGCACCGCGAGCAGGTAGGAGACTGGCTCGTCTCGCCTCGGGCTAGTTACACACGTTTGCGCCCACTGGCTGGGTAGCTCACTCAGAAGGGTGAGCGGGTCTGTTTGTTCGACGCGGTAGCTCATGCTGGCTCCTCGTCGGGGTCGAACTCGTCGTCGTCTGAGACGGGCAGCGGGCCGCCTTCACTACCGGCGATCGGCTCGTCGTAGTCATCGCCCGGTTCGGGTACGTCCGTGCCCCGTGGTGGCGAACTAGGGGTAGCCACGGTGGCCTCCTCGTTTCGGTCGGTGGTTGATGAAAGTGAGTCGCCGAGGAAAATGTCGATTTTCGGCGGGTCTTCTTTGGGTGGTGGTTTGGGTTGCTTGCGTCGCCGTGCCATTTGTGTGAGACGGGTGGCGTAGTAGAGGTTCTGAAGTCGCCCGTTGTGGTCTTGTGCCGCTTGCGGGCCGGCGGTCGCCGCGAGTAGGTCTTTCGTCAGTCGCTCGCGCTGGATGAACACGGTCCACAAGAACGCGGCCTGCAACACGAACGCGAGTAGCCATCCGAGGTTTGAGGTCGCGTCCCCGACCGCTTGGCAGACGGCGAGCACAATGGCGAGAATCAGGCTGTATACGATCTTGCGCATGAGGTAGCCCGCGAGCTTCCCGAGCCATGAGCGAAAGAAGTCGTGGCCGCGTCCGGGGAATACCGCGAGCACGAGCGCGACGGGCGCGAAACAGAGAAGTGTCAACAAAAGGATTTGGGCGAGGATCACCCCGAGCGCGAGCGCGCCGAGTAGCAGGAACGCGCCGCTCTCGCAGCCGAGAATCACGATCGACAGCAGCATCCGCTGGTATTGGCCGCCCTTGCCCATCGCTTCGGCGGCGGGCTCATCCGCCTTGCCGAGCCGGTAGGTGCCGTTCGACTTGCCGGGGTCAGAGCTGGGGAGATCCCCGGTGTTGCCTTCTTCGAGCGCTTCGTGCTCTGAGTTGCGATCTTTGCTCTGGAATGAGTAGGCGAGAAAGTGCGGCGCGTACTTGTCGCGGTTGTTGATGCACGTCTTACCTTCCGCGTGGACTTCCACCCCGTTTTCGAGCTGCGCCGCGAGCCGCGTATCTTCGCCGGGGTTTCTGCTCAACGGGCGTACCGCGACGGAGCGCGTCTTGCCGCCGCTGGTGGTCGTGCAGTGCTCGATCCCGCCGAACTCAAGGACGGTCCACGGGTCCAGCACGAGCAGGTTGAAAAGCTGGTCGCTGGCGGCGCTCTTGGCCTGCTGTTCGCTTGAGAGACTGCCCTGGTTAGTCAGCGACAGCAGCCCTGCGGATATCTCGTTAGACAGCTTGCTCGCGGGTGCGATCGTCCGTTCGGGCTGAGTGACAATCCCGATCGCAAGCACGCAATACAGAAGTGAGACGGCGAGCGCGCCGGCTGTCTCGGTGTAGCGGCGCTGCACGAGCGCCTTCCACATCGCCCAGCACCCCGCGCACACGATGGCGACCACCAGCCACGGGGCGCCGAACGTGCTCGCGTAGATGTTGTGGATCGCGCTCGATACAGGGGTGAGCGCACCAGAGCCGGGGCTGCCGTTCCCGTTCACCAAATCAAGGTTGAACGCGAACCCAAACAGGGTGATGACCCCGTAAGCAAGCAATGAGGTGATCCCCCAAAGCGCCTGCGCGAAAAAGTAGGCGATCATCGGCGCGACGCCGGACACGTCCACGCCGCTCGTAAGTCCGACGCTGATCGCGGGGAAGTATTGGTCTAGCTGGTAGTTGGCGATCGGGTAGCGGCCGAAGATGCCGCCGCCCGTCACCTGCGGGGCAGGCCCGATGTTGCTGTAAACGTCCCCGGCAAACGCGGGCGCGGCTACCAGCAGCAGAGCCAGCACGGTTGCGACGGAGACTGTGAGTGCGACACGTCGGCGCGTTGCGCCACGGATCACACGGACGATGATGGTTTTCATTGTGCGGTCCTCTGCTGGCCGGGGGTTGTCTGAAACGCTTGGAGGAGGTGCGGGTAGACGAGATCGACTTGCACCTCGCCGACGCGGCCGGATAGGTCGCGCATCAGGCACCGGCCCGCGCGTAGTTCACGCACAAGCCCGATCAGCTCGCGCGTGGGCTCAAGGCCGATGAAACGCAGGGCGGCGCTCGCGGCGTCGTCGGAGTCCTGCCCGAACACGAGCACCACGCCGATCAGGTCCGCGAGGTCGCCGAGATCGCCGATCCTGTGCGTGCCCAAGAGAAGGGTCGCGTTGAACGCGCGGCCCAATCGGACCAATCGGTTAATGATCTGGCGTCCCTGTGGGGAGGCCAAGAGAAACCAAATCTCGTCAAGGCCGACGACCTTGTGACGCGAGCGATCCCCTGAGATCAACTGGAGCGCATAGGCCGCAACCAAGCTCAAGGTCGCCACGGACACGCGCTCCGCACGGGTGTAGGTGTCCCTCGCCGCCGATGGTTCGGGCAGCGACAGGCCCGGCATACGAATCGTCGTGACCGGCTTGACCGCCTCTATCCCGGTGGTTTGGCCGTCACCGAAGCCAAGGCGCGCGAGGCCGAAGTCACGGATTACCTCCAACGCTTCGCCAGCGTCCCGCGCACCCGCACGGTCACTGGTGAGCAGCAGCTCGACAACCCGCGAGAGGCTGCGTGACCCCTCGCGTACCGTGTCCTTGACCGCAAGGCTGACTGCGTTCTCCCACGTACTCGACGGGCCGGGCAGCAACTCCAAGAGGTAGGAGCAGGCAAGCTCCTCGCGCAAGTCCTCGAGACCAATCGCCAGCGGGTCGAGCTTGCCCTGCTGCGCGGGGTCGCCGGACAGCTCAAGCACTCCAACCCGCTCGCCCAGCTCGGCGAGCTTGTGCAGCCCGTGGTCGGGCTTCGGGTCGAAGTCCACCACGAGCGAACCTCTGCGCTCGGCGGCGTACTCGATCGTCTGCGCCGCGACCGTCTTGCCCGAGCCGAGCGTGCCGATCAACAGCACCGCCGACGCACGCGACTCTCTTGGCGCTTGTGTCGCGTCGAAGCGCACCGGCAACGGGGCGCCCGTGGGCGTGTAGCCGAGGTAAGGGCCACGCCCCGAGCCGACCGTGCGCGTCGCGGTGGCGACCATGCCGCCGAACTGCTCGACCGTGAGCTGCTGCACGTAATCGCGCATCACAGCCACCCGTCCGCTCGTGGCAGATGCTCAAAGAACATCGCCCGTTGCAGGCCAGCCGGTCGGTGCAGCGTGATATCGCCGTACTGCTCTTTCAGCGCGGCGACCCTGCGCTCAAGCTCCTGCTCGCTCGGGGCGCCGACGGCAAGGCCGATGAAGGCGTACAGCATCGGCGGGTGCCCGCCCGCCTGTAGCTGCGCCTCGTACTCCCGCGCGAGCACGCGATCCTCGCCGGCAAGCAGGCTCGGGCCGTGCGCCGCTCCCTGTACCTGCTCGTGGAAGGCGTGCTCAACGTCAGCGATCCGCTTGCGCACCTGCGCGAGCGCCTGGCGGTTGCCGAGCCACCGCGCGTGTACGACGGCATCCACCGGGAACCCGACAGCCTCCAATGGAGCGAACATCACCTCGGCGGTCGAGCCGGGAAACTCCGGGGCGTCAGCGAGCGCACCCACGGCGAGCATCGCCTGGTAGCAACGCCCCTGCTCGCCGTCTACCGCGAGGGTCTGCTGCTGCTCGGTGATCGCGGCGTTCGCGCACCGCGCGAGGTCGTGCCCTAGTGGCTGAAAGCCGACGCCACCGCCGGGCGTTTGGATAATCAGCGCGTCCGGCTGCCAGTGACGGTCAAGCTCGGGCTCTGACAGGCCACGGCACGCCGCGCGACGCAAGAGCCATTGAAGCTCACTTGTGCGAGCGCGCCGCGCTCCGATGACACCGCTTACTCGCTCAAAGATGCGCTGCTCGCGTGTGAGTAGTTCTGACAGCTCACCGCCCGATATGGGCGACTCGGAGCCGATGCCTGCCAACTCCTCGACGCGGCGGCGAACACGATCAACGCTGCGCACCAGTCCAGAGCCGACGCCGGCATGGCCGGGCGCTGCGAGTGACACGGCGAGATAGCACTCGGGTATGTGTGATCCGAGCTGGCGCAGCCGGTCGCGGTGGCCCTCCAAGAATGTCTGCCACGCCTGCGGCTCCTGGTGGCGCGCGTCCAACAGCCCGGCGGTGTGCTGCACGTAACGATCGGCCGGGTAGGCACGACTGACGCGCCACAGTGAGAAGTCAGCGGAGATCGTGTGCGCCAACCGCTGCAAGCGGCGCTGTAGCGCCCACTTCTCACCCGTAGGCAGATACGGGTAAGAGGTCATCGCCAGCCGGTACAGGCCGGCGGCCTCACCACCCCGGCCGACGAGGACGTTGCCGTGCGCGTATCTGAGGGGGAAGCTCACGGCCGCACCTCCACGACCTGGCCCTCGGACAGCTCGATCACTTCCGCGCGGCGCTCACCCGAGCGCATCCGGTGTCCCTCGGCCCGGCGGACTATCAGCCTGCCGCGCGCTGGGATCACCACGACGGGGCGGCCGAACACCAGCCGCGCCGGGCCGCGCACGCGGCCGTGGTGCAACACGGCCGCGTGCTCATCCGGTGCGACCCACACCTGCGGCGCCCACACATGCACGACGCCCTCGACCGGGATCGGCTGGTCAAGTGAGTGACAAGCCGGGCGCAAGCGCACCGATACCCAAGAGGTCAGATAGCGGTGAGCCGGGCGGCCATCCGGTGACGCCTGCCCGGCGAGCGTGGCGAGCATCGCGGGCGCGACGATCAGCCGCAGCGGCCACGCGAGCCACCCCAACACGACACCCACCAACAGCGCGCCAAGGAAACCCGCTGCACCGGCTAGCACCGCTCCCTTGGCGCCGTGTGAGCTCGCGCCGAGCAGAGCGCCGATCGCGCCGAGCACGAGTGCGAACACGATCGAGCGCTGGCTGAGCACGAGCACCAGCACGAGCGCGCCGAACGCCCAGCCAAGCCCTTCAAGCGGCACGCCACCGGGTACGGGCAAACGTCGCCCGTCGATCTGGTAGATACGCCGGTCGGGCCGGAAAATCCGCTGGTAAGAGCGGATCGGGTGTGAGGTATCACTCATCGCCCAAACCCTCAGCCGAATATCTGCTTGCCGATGCCTTCGGCCGCCTTGGCGATCTCAGACGGCGCGAAAACCATCCACGCCACCACGATCGCGGCGAACAAGAACACCGCAAGCTCGGTGTAACGGCGATTCAGGAGAAACACGAGGCTGACCACGGCGACGATCCCGCCGTACAAGTCGCCTGCGTAACCCTTCAACAGATTGGCGACGTTCTGGCCGACGTTGTTACCCGACGCGAAAGCGTCCGCTGGAAACAACGCCAGCACGCACACCGTCAGTAGGCACACGAACCGTAGGGGTCGTTTGTGTGACATGCCGATCACTTCCCTTCCGCGCTAGACGGCGCGGTGCTCGCGGGCTGTGTGACCGTCACCCCGGCGCCGCGTGTTGTGGTCACTACATGCGAGCCGGTGCTGAGGTATGAGGCCATGCCGCGAATAAGCAGCAACAGCACACAACCCCACAACAACATCCGGCCCACGAAACGAGTCAGGCGATTAACACCTACAGCCGACCCGTCCTGCTGTGATTTGGACTTACCGAAAATGCTCATGCAGCGAAAGTAAGACCGCCGCCGCCAGAACACCACAAGCGCACATCATGTGAAAGTGACCGCGTACATCAAACGTGAAAGCGTCGGCTTTCATAAGCCCACGCAAAAAAGCCCAGCGCCGGACAATCCCGGCACCGGGCTCAAAGGTGAACGCCGATCAGCTAGGCCGCGAGCTTCACCAAGTCCGCCAGCTCGTCAATCTGGCCGGTGATGCTCTCAAGCGTCTGATCCAGCAGACGGCACGCGGAGTAGTCCACCAGCGAGTAGTAAGTTGACGCGCCTTCGCGTCGTCGCGCGACGATCCCCGCACGGTGCAGGATGCACAGGTGTCGGGAGACGTTCTGCGGCGTGCTGGGCATCTGGTCGGAAAGCTGCTGCACTGTTCCCTCCTGCTGTTCGAGCAGCGCGAGTAGCCTCACACGAGTCGGGTCCGCGAGCAGCGCGAGGCGACTCGTTACCAGATCAACAACGGGCTCAGACCATGAACGGGCCATCGCTAACCCCTAACGACCTAGATAACCGAACTGTTCTGTATTACCGACGTGACCCGTGCTAGTGGGACGGCCAGTACCGACGCTTTTGGTCCTAGTGGGACGTTCGGGTCCACTACTGGGCACCACAACGACTACTTTTGTCGCAACTACCGGAGCCGGTGCTTTTTCCGGCGGCACTCGACGGCTCATCGTGGGCCGTCGCCCCTGGCGTGGTGCGCGCGCACGCGGATGATGCCCACGCACCGCCCCGTGAAGCGGATGGCGTTCGGGCGACGGTTGGCCCGCATGTAGAGCGAGCACCGCCACCACTAGCAACACCAGTGCGGCAATCACATACAAGGCACGGCGCGGAACACGCTCGCCGCGTAGTCGCGTCGCTGCACCGTTGGACGGCACAGTGAGCTTGTCCGCCGCCCCGTCTGTGTCAGAAAACGGGACGTGCGGAGTGTCGTCGTCAAATAGCTCGCTGTCCGTAAATGCGTCCATAACTGTTAATGCGAGCAAGGCGCTCGGAGAGACAGCGAATCCTTGGGCTGTTAAATAGTTACGCCCGCCACAGTGGCGGGCGTAACTATTCGGGGAGGGGAGTGCGGCCTGGCGTCAGTGTCGCACGGTTACGCGCACTGGCTTGCTGTGGCTGCTCGTGTATGGGTAGCCACCGTTCGGGACGGTCGCGGCCCTAAACAGATACGACGAGCCGGCACCGAGAGTAAACACATATTTGTACGTCCACCGTCCGCTGCTTGAGGTCGGTAGCACTTCGATCGTGCGCCACCTTCCGCTGTAGAAAATCTCCATCTGCACCGACTCACCACCAGCGGGAACGTATCCTCCGTGGAGCTGGCCGGCGAACGTGACCGCTTGCCCGAGACGCGCTCGGCGTGGAGCGTGCATCGACACCGCGCCTTGCACGTTCTCGTGAAAGCCGAGGCTTGACGCTGGAACTGTGTCGAGCGTGTGCGAGTAGAACACGACCTGTAGTAGCCGCGATGGCCCTGCCAGCGCCTTGAGCGACCACGAACCGTCAGCGTGGGTTGTCGCACTAGCAATCTGCGTCACCGCAGCCGACCCGCCGATCTGCTGTAGGAGCTTCACCTGCGCATCCTTGATCGGCGCACCCGTCGGGCCGATGAGACGCCCCGAGAGAGTAAGCACTGAGTGACCGAAGGCGCGTGAAATCATCTTGGGCTCGCCTGTGGTGGCGGACAGTCGTGCGGCTTCGTCGCAGGGAGTACCGTTGCACGGTCCTCTTTCCGGCGGCGGGATCGACACGACCGGGACGACGGGCGGCTGGTTGTCGATCGTGATTGTGCCCGCATATACGCTCGCCTTATTGCCGGCTGCATCTTCGACTTCGACCTTGAGCTGGTGCTGACCTTCGGCAAGTTCGCTGGTCTGCACTTCGGTATGCACACTGGTTTCCTGCGGGCACGGCTGCTGGCTGCGGAACTTCAGCGCGCCTTCGTAGGTGCCGTGCGCGACGCACTCGCCTTCGGTCAGATCGGGGGTGCCGGACCAAATGGTGTGACCGTCGATTTGGACTGTCGCGCGGTACACGCCCGGCCCGTGTTCGTCGCGCGCTGTGAAACTGAGACTCGCTTTGCCACTTGCAGGGTTATTCAGCAGCGTTCCGCCGAACCCCGTCCCGGTCGGCTTCGCTTCGTTTGCGAGCAAGACTGTCGCGCTTTTTATGTTCATTTGTGCGTCAACGCCACTTGAGCAATATTCTTTGCCCGACTGTGGGATGCACTCGGTAACAGCGTATAGGTGTGACCCGCCGTGGTAGTAGTCCGTGAGTGTGCTTTCTTTGACGGTTTTGCACAGTTCGGTGCACATCACTACCAGTTCGCTCACGTCGGTCGAGTTGTTTGGTGTAGAGAGGTACGCCTGCCCGCCAGGGCTCGCGAGGCTCAGTGTTATAGAGCCGCCTTGGATCGTGGAGAACGCCGGGGCGCTATAAACCCACATGGGTCCACTGTCGGCGATCTGGTAGCCAACTTCGTCTCGCAACGACAGCGAGCCTCCCACTTGTCCGCAGGTGTTACCGGGTTCGGTGACGGAGACGTAGCCGCCGATCGAGCCGGGCGCCCACCCTTCCGTTGAGACGGGTTCGCCACCGTCCGAGCACGTTGCTTGTGCCCACTCGCCAGCGTTCGCTGCTGATATGGGAGCGATCAGTGCCCAGCCCAGCACGAGCACGCTTGCCAAGAGCGACCCGGCGGCGAGGAGACCACGGCTAGATGTAGAGAGTTGGTGTATGGGTCGAGCAGTCATCGGTCTTGGATTCCTTTCCAATGTGTGTTGGGTTACTCAGCGTCCGAGGTAGCCCAAGCTGCTCCCACCGCCGCTACGCGACGGTGCGGGAGCTTCACTGCCGGACCCGTTAGACGACGTTGACGCTGCGGTTGCTACAGACGTGCTTGGTTGAGAGCTGCCACCGCCCGCGCTCCCCCCGATCGCCAGATAGCCGAGACTCTTGCTCGGCGGCGACACGTGGTGTCGTGTGGGCGCTTTGGCGGCAGGCTTTAGTGAAGTCGTGTGTGTCGAGGTCAGCCCGCCGGCAACGGCGGTCGGCGCGATGCTCGCGGCGGGCGCACCTGACGCCGAACGGGCGGTGACTTTGTGATGGTGGTGGACCGGAGCGGTTGATTCGAGCGAGTGAACGACTCTCGCCCCAACGCCGGCACCCGCGACCACGATCGCGCTCGTGACGGCCGCGGCCTTTACCAGACCGCCGCCGCCGAGCAGCCCGGCGGTGCGCTCGGCCGTCGCGGTGCCGCTCGGCGCACGGCCACTCGTGAGCAGCGAGATCAACCGCTCGATCCACCGACCATGCAGCCCGGCGGCGAGCACCGGGGGCGGCAGGAAAGCCGCGCTCGCTGCGCGCTGGTACTCGCGGCCACGCATTTCCCGCACGAGAGTCGCGTAAGAGGTCCGGCAGCTCGCGCACGCCGCGAGGTGCGTTCGGGCGGCCGTCTCCTGCTCGGGCTGGGCGGTCCCGTGCGCGTGCGCGTGGATCGCCGGCTGACGGTAGTCGCACATACGGCCGGCGGCGGTGATCGCCGCGACTTGATCGAGCTTTCGCTGCGCACTGCGGGATGCCGCGAGCACGGTCTTGATCGACTCGCCCATCGCCTTAGCTGCGCGCTTGACGCCAAGGCCATGCGCGGCCATCACCGCCATCACGCGCTGCTCGAACGGGTCGAGCTGCGCCATGAGGTCGGCGGCCGTGGCGATCCGCTCCCGCGCGGCCACGAGATCGAACGGCTCGTCATCGTCGCCGGGGAGCACTTCGGCGACGGGCTCGAACTCCACACGGCGCTGTGAGCCGACGTGCAAGTCTCGCCGGCCCGAGCGGTGGGCCATGAGCAGGTAGCCGATCGTCGCCCAGAACGCGCCCTGTAGGTGCTGCTCATCACGGATCGGCTTGCTCGACATGACCACAACGCCGATCGCCTCATCCACCAGCTCGTCGCGGACATGCTCCGGCAACCCGGCCACGTCGCGGCGCCAGTCAAGGCTCCTGCGCAGCTCCGAGCGCTTGGCCTTCAAGGCGTGCGCGGCCTCCTCGGGGGACAGCGCGCCGCGCTGGCCGGGAGCGCGCACGAGCCAGCGTGCGTGATCGCGCCGCACCAGCGGCAGCCCGGCGGGGCTGGGGATCGCTGCGGATTGAGAAGTCGCCATCACCCCTGTAATGCAGGCTGGCTCCCCCGCGCGACAAGAACTTTCGTCCAGGGGCAAAGAAGCCGTCGCCAACGACGGCCCCGTACCGGAGCGACGGCTGTTCCAGCGCATACTCGATCACGTCCCCTTGTCTTAGGACTCTTCGAGCAGGCTGGACTCGGGCTATAGGTGCGCAATGCCTCGCTCAACGACCCATCCAGCGGACCCCGGTCGGAACTCGTCAGTCATGCAGAAACCTACGCTTAACCGCTGGCTCCTCGCTACCTATAGGCTGACGCCGACAGCTAACTGTGGGTCGCTGGAACCCGCAACGACAGGGAGCCCTAGCATTGCCACAAGCCGGAGGTCGTCATCGATGAGCATCGAGGAGGACATCGCAGCCTGGGCGACGACCCGTCCCGCCTGGCAGCAGACCGTGCTCGGAGAGCTCGCGGAAGGCAACTCTTTCGATCCGAGCAAGATCAAAGCAATTGCTCAACAGCTCCGCGACGGCGCGAGCACATCTGCGACACCGTTGCAGACGGGACACATCTCAGGTGGTCAAGTCGCTGGCACCACAGTTACCCTAGCCTCTGTGAAGGATGTGACAAATGTAAACGCCCTTCTCGATGCTCAAGAGCTGACATTTGGAGGCGAAGGTCTTACGGTCATATACGGTGACAACGGCAGCGGCAAGTCTGGATACGCCCGCCTGATTAAGTCAGTGGTCGGAGCACGCCATCACGAGCCCGTCCATGCCAATGTATTCGCCGACACCGCCAATCAACCACAAAAAGCAGATGTCAGTTTTTCGACAGATGGCACTACGAAGACAGCGACTTGGCCAGCCTCCGTTAGCGACGAGCTTCGCGCCGTCAGCTTCTACGATGAGGCTTGTGGAGACGAGTACATTGGCGGCGAGTCCGAGCTGACCTATCGACCGTCAGCTTTGACCTTGCTCGACGGACTCATTGTCGTGTGCGACGAGGTACGCAAAGTCCTAGACGACGAGGTACGCGAAAACAATATCGCTCGGGGCGATATGCCATCCCTGCCGTCCAACAGTGACGCGGCAGCTTTTCTCGCCAAACTGTCCGGTACGACAACTAACACGGAAATCGACCTCGCCTGCGAAGTACCCGAAGACGGGGAAAGCCAACTCGGGAACCTCATCCAAGAGGAGGCGCGCCTCCGCGCAACTGACCCTTCTAAGGAGCGTACCCGGCTTGAAAACATTGCTACCAAAGTCGGCACGATTTGCTCGCATGTCGCTACAGTCGAGCTAAAACTCACTGACGAAGCAGTCACTCAAACGCAAGAGTCCCACAAAAAAGCAAGCGAACTACGTGCAGCCGCGACACTGGCCTCGTCGCAGTCATTCGACAGCGAGCCAATTCGCGGGGTAGGCGCTGAAACCTGGCGGACGCTATGGGACGCCGCACGGAAGTTCTCCGAGGCCGAGGCTTATAGAGATCAGGGTTTTCCTTACATCGGCGGCGACGCGCGTTGCGTGCTATGCCACCAAGAGCTTTCACCCGACGCCGGAGTTCGCCTAGCGCGTTTCGACGCATTTATGCACGACACAACTGCCAAGAAGGCGACGGCGGCCGAGGCCGATCTAGCCCAGAGGGAAAACAGTCTCAAGGCAGTGGACCCAACTCCGCCGCACATAGCCGCAGAGCTTGTCGAGCTTAGGGGACATGACTCGACCATCGCCGAGAACGTGAGCGCATGGCTCCAGACAGCAGACAGTCGCAAGACGACACTATTGGCCTACCTTGCAGGCAACGAACCAACGATCAGTGAACTGGGTTCCCCTGTGCAGCAAGTCCTGCGAGACCTGGCGGCTGACCTGCAACAGAAAGCAGCATCAATAGATGCCGCCCAGTTCCAGCAAACCCTCACTTCCGTTGTGACAAGCAAGGACAACCTAGAAGGCCGAATCACACTGAACAGGCATCGTCAAGACATCACGGCGGAGATCAAGAGGCTGGCCGAGAAAGCAAAACTTGACGACGCAAAGCGCCTAGTAGATACAACTGGCATAACACGAAAGTCCACCGAACTCTCCGAGGCTCACGTCACTACAGTCATTCGTGACAGGTTTATTCGAGAGTCTGACCGCCTATGCCTCGAACGTATAGAACTCAGGAAGACCGGAGGCCAAAAGGGCAAACTCAGACACCGGCCGTCACTTCTCGGAGCTAAGACCTCGCGGCCGGTCGAGCAGGTGCTAAGCGAGGGTGAGCAGACAGCACTCGGCCTAGCTGGCTTTTTTACCGAGGCACACTTCGACGACAGCAAGTCAGCTCTGGTACTCGACGATCCGGTGACTTCGCTTGACCATATACGGCGATCGCGTGTCGCAAATCGACTAGCCGAGCTCGCGGCCGATCGACAAGTGATCGTCTTTACCCACGACCTTACATTTGTGGGGGATCTCGCAATTGCCGCTACAAAAACGCAAGTAGCTCTTACCGAACGCTGCATAGAACGGCGGGGCGGGAAGACCCCTGGCATGACCACTGAGAAGCATCCGTGGAAGGCCAAGGATGTTGGTCGCCGCTTTAATGAGCTTGAGCAATACCTTGCCATGCTCAAGAAGGAACGTCCTAACTGGACTCAAGACGAATATGAGAAGGAATGCGCCGAGTGGGCTGGCAAGCTTTCGGAGACGTGGGAGCGACTTATTAATCTTGAGATTGTCTATCCGCTTGTAGACCCTGGCACGTCGCACGTCCAGCCAAAGATGTTCAAGGTTCTTGCCCGAATCACGGAGACCGACAACCAAGAGTTCCAACAGAGCTATGAGCGCTGTTCGGCCTGGTTGCGCCGCCACGACAAGAGCCAGGCAACGAACTATGTAGCACCGGAGCCAGATGAGCTAGACAAAGAGCTTGCGTTCGTGCGCGGGTGGTTTGACCGTGTTAAGAAGTACCGCAACTGATCGCGAAAGACCGGTGTCTGACTTTTCGAGAGCTGTTCTTGACGCGGTTGGCGTGCAGAGCTACGCCGAGCTTGTTGAGCTGGGCACCGAGGAGGTCATCCGCCGACTGGATGAGCATCAGCCGCCCCTCCATCCGTCTGATGCCTTCCTAGCGGTCTTGGTGCTCAGCGCAGTCTCCGAATTGCGCGAGACGGCGAAGGCGCTCGATGCGGCCAGGAGGGGATTTGAGCGCGCCACGCTTGTCCTTGCCGCGCTAGGCGTCATCGTCGCGGTGGTGGGCGTCATCGTGGCGCTATAAGGCCCTACGGCTGCTAGCAGGCGGCGCGAAAGACGGTCGGTGAGACTCCGAAGCACCCCCGGAACGCGCGGGCGAAGTGGGGAGGCTGGCGGTAGCCGACCTGTAGTGCCACGTCGCGCACGGGGATCGCGGGCTGGGAAAGCAGCTCGGCCGCTGCGCTCATCCGTCTGGCGACTAGATCGTCATGGAAGGTGCTGTCGCTGAATTGGGCGAAGGCGCGTTGTATCTGGCGAGGGGAAGTCGCAAGCGCCTTGGCGACCATCTCGACCGTCAAGGGTTTGCGGTAGTGACGCTTGATCGCGACGCACGCGAGCAAATACAGCCGGCGACGTTCGATTAGCGTGTGCTTGCGGAGACTTGGCGGCGGCGGTCTCCGCGCTTTCGCGGCGGCGGGTACTACGTCCAGGCGGAAGTGCAGGCGTAGTAGCTGGTGGATGCGTCCACGGCTGAGGTTGAATCGCTCGCCGATCTCATCGAGGGTGAGGCCCGTGACCGCGCGCAGCCGGAACATTTCGCGCTCGCGCTCGGTCTGAATGTGCCGTCCGTATCGAGAGAATGTGAGGCCGTGGCGGTGTAGCTCGCAGATCATCTCGTACAGCTCCAGTCCCTTGGCGAACTTGGGGTGCTGGATCAGGTCGCCAGTCCCGTGTTCAAGTAGCTGGTCAACCAGGTGAATGTCGGCCGCTTTCAGGCAAGCGAGAGTGGCCGGGCTGAGGTCAAGCTCAGTGACGTGCATGGCTTCGCGGGCGACGCTAGAGCGTCATTATTTGGTCGAAGCTCTTGGCGACCTCGGAGACGATCGCTCGGTCGCCACGGCGTTCGATGAGCCCGGCGCCATCCAGACGACTCAGCGCGTCGGTGATCGCGAGCTTCTGCTTCTTTTTCTTTGCGCTGAAGGCGTAGCGGAGGTCCTGTTCAGAGAGCGGGCCCTGGCCGTCGCTGTCGCGTACCAGCAGCGATTCGAGGACGGCTTTGTCCCAGTGACGTTCGCGCTCCGAGGCGGGGTCCTTGGGCGACTGCGTGATCTCGTGGAAACGCACGGCCGGGTGCGAGGCGGTCGCCAGGTCATTCCAGCGGTGGATGAGTCCCGCTATGCGCAGGCGCTTGAGGCTGGCGGGGACGTTGCCGGGGGTGCTGATCGTACGTGCGATCTCGGCTTCTGACCACGGCCGCTGCCGATCACTGTCGAGCATGAGTTCGAGAACGGCTTTGTCGAGACAGGCGTTCGCTTCGGATTCAACTGAGCTACGTTGATCGTGCATGGGAGTCGTTACCTCCTGTGTCACGGTCCCGGGCGGGGTTGCCGCCTCGCGCCGGGGCCATATTCGTTAGGACGCTTCTACATCTACAGTGCTTTTCAGGCTCCGTACGCGCGATGAACGACTCCGACACGAGGCCGTCACGACGATGTAACGCACCCGGCATCGGCCTATATCGCCAGTAGCCGGCCGTAGGAGTTCGGAGCGAGGCGATAGCCGACGCCACGGGTCGCAGGCACCCAATCCTCGGCGCCTGCGCGAGCAAGTGCTTGTCGCAGCCGGCAGGCGTGCGAGTCCAGAGTTCTTGTCGTGCCAGCGGAGCGAAAACCCCACACTTCTCGCAGTAGCTCGTCCTTGGTGTGGACGCGTTCGGGTTCCCGCGCAAGATGCACGAGCAGCGCGTACTCCAGCCGGCGCAAACCAACACGCATCACTCCGACCGTGACCTCATGTGCTGCCGTGTCGATCCGAAGCTCCCGGTACTCGATCACGCCAGGAATGTCCGCTGGTTCCCGGCGCACAAGCGCCTGCACGCGGGCGCGAAGCTCGGTGTAGGCGAAAGGGGCGCGGAGCACATCGTCGGCACCGGCCTCGAATCCGCGTAGCACGTCGGCCAGTTCCCCGTTTGGGCTCATCCAAAGCGTCCGCAGTCCGGGCTGGACCTCGGGCACGAACGCACCCGCGCGCAGTTGGCGCAGTACGTCGAGTCCCGCACCCCGGCGTGGAGCCCGCCCGAAGATCACGAGGTCCACCTCGCCGGACTCGCACAGCGCCCGCAGCTTCGCAGGGTCGCTGGCACTGCGAACGTCATAGCCGTCAAGCGCCAACTCATCGGCTAGCGCCCGGTTCACGCGCTCCTCGCCATACAGGAGCAGCACAGCCCGGCTCATGGTCAAGCACCCACTCAGAGCGTCAAGCGAGTGCTGGACGGGATACTCGGTGACGCCGGCCCGCGTTGTGACAGGCTCGACAGATACTGCGCTCATTCGGCCTCCTTTCGGGCACCGAAAACGCGCACCAGCGAGCACACCGGATCATCCGCAGATAGCCCTACGGTGGGGGCGTGGCATCGAAGGTAGGTGCTTCGGTGCTACAGGCCGGGCGGGTGCGCCAACATCCGCCCGGCCAAATCAGTTTTTGGGCTTGACGCCGCGATCAGAGCAGAGCTCGCGGCGGCAACTTTGCGCTGGGAGCGCTCCTCAGGGTTGCTTTGGGCGCCTGGGCGGGTTGCGCGAGACGGCGGCGTGTGGGAAGAATGTGGGAAAACGGCTGTCTAGAGCTTCAGTCTCCCGTGCCCCTTCGTAGAAAAAGCCCTGCTTTGCAGGGCTTTTTCTGATGGGCGATATTGGGCTCGAACCAATGACCTCCGCCTTGTCGAGGCGGCGCTCTCCCAGCTGAGCTAATCGCCCTGGGATCGGCTGCACAGGGTATCAACGGCGCGCGAGGCTGCCCGAATGGAAACCGTCGCCCTGCGGCCACGTGGGAGCCCAGCGCGCGAGACTCGGGCCATTGACGAGGACCTCCTCGCCACTGCACCCGATTCTCGCGCCTGGATCAAGGGACGATCGCCGTCCGGCCTTCAACTACGCCGGAGCCGGACGCTTCGTAGCCATATGGACCGGCAGCGCCGGCCGCTTCCGCGCTACCCAAGCCGGACCCTGCTTCGGAGCTTGAGCCAGCTTCGGCTTCCACCTCGGAGCCCTGCCTGGAGGCTTCCGCTTCGGCGTAGGGGCTCTGCGAGCCGTAGGGAGCAACTGTGTACGGCGCTTGCGCGCCACGAACCACCGCTGATTCAGCGCCATGCCGTGTCGTCGACGCGTACGCCACGCCGCGTCCCGACTCGATTGTCTTGACCGCCTGCGCGACGGTGTTCGAGGAGGTCGCGAAGCCCACACCGGTGCTGCCCGGCTGCGAGCCGCCCGCCGTTGACACGTCGCTTGCAATCTGCGAGTTGACGCCGATCACCTCGCCGTCTTCGTTCAACAGCGGCCCGCCCGAGTTGCCGGGGTTGAGCGCCGCGTCCGTTTGGATCGAATCCGCAATCTTGAAGCCGTCCGGCGCCTCGATTTCGCGGCCGAGAGCCGACACGATCCCGCGCGTGAGCGTATCTTCGAGGCCGTACGGATTGCCGATCGCGTACACGGCGTCGCCGACCTGGACCGAGCTGGAGCTGGCGAGCGTCAGCGGCGTCAGGCCGAGGCCGCTCGGATTCACGCTGATCAGCGCGAGGTCCTCGTTTGCTTCCTCGCCCACGAGCGCCGCGCTGCGCGTCGTCTTGGAGGATCCGCCGGTGTCCACGGTGATACTGGTCGCGCCCTTGACCACGTGGTCGTTCGTGAGGATCAGGCCTTTGCTGTTGAGCACGATGCCCGTGCCCTCATCCTCCCCTTCCGGGGTGGTGACCTTGATCGCCACGACGCCCGTGGAGTCGCGCTGGTAGATCTGCGTTGCCGACAGCGATGTCGATGCGACGTCGCGTTGCCTTCCCGCCGTCGAGGTCGAGGCGCTCGAGAGCGCTGCCGTGCCCGACGACCGCGGGCGCCCGCGCGATCCGAGGAGGAAAACAGCTACGCCTGCGACGAGTCCTCCGACCAGCGCCGCCAGCAGCATGGGTGCGAGCACACGTTTCAACGGGATCACCTCTCTCTTCTTGGGGTGCGCTCAGCATGCGATCCCGTGCTGTAGGGGCGCTAACGATGTCCCAAAGCCCCGCTAAGGCACGCAGAAGGGCTTCATACGGCGGCAGCGCTGCCGAAGCTGGTGCACGCAGCGGCCCCGCCCCCAACTGTCGCCCAGCGTCGCGTGGAGCAGCGGAGGCCGGCCCGATACGCTGTTAGGCCTTCTGGGCGACGTGGCGGAGTGGCTACGCAGCGGCCTGCAAAGCCGTCTACACCGGTTCGATTCCGGTCGTCGCCTTGGAAAAGCCCTGCAAATCGACACCTTTTGGCTAGGCAACTGCGCAGACGATCGTCTACTCTCCCACGGGTCACAGATCACCGGCAGCTTCACGCTGACCTCCGCGCGGAAGCTTGGCGACGAGCTGCAATCGGGCTCGCTGCCGATCAAGCTCGAGCTGATCTCCTCATCGCGCATGTCCGCTGCCGCCAGTCCATGAGCGGCGGGCATTCAACGATGATCGGCGGGATAATCCTACCCATGTGGCTAGCTGGTGGGTATAATTACCTCTATGAAGACGCCTGATCCACACGAGCTGCTCGACGATACGTTCAACTACCGCGAGGCCAGAAAGGCGGGTCTGAGCGATACCCGTATCTACGGACTGCGCGACGCTGGAGCGATCCTGGCCCTGGGCGGCGGCGTCTACCGGTGGGCGGACGCGCCCCCTGCAGACCTCGACCTGATCGAGATCGCTGTGCGTGTCCCGCGGGCAATGCTTTGCTTGGAGACGGCGCTCGCACGCCACGGACTCATCGACTCGATTCCGGCCGCGATCGACATCGCGATCCCTCGCGGAAAGACCCGCCCAGCCCTGAAAGCTCCGTGCCGCCTACACCAGTTCGATCCCCAGACCTTCGACGTGGGCCGAGAGACGCTCGACATCGATGCGCGCACCTCGCTGGGCATCTACTCCGCCGAGCGCTCGCTCGTCGACATCGTCCGAATCCGCCATCTCCAAGGCAGCGACATCGCATGGGAGGCACTACGCCGATGGCTTCGCCAACCCGGCGCAAGCCCCGCGCAGCTCATCGAGACCGCCAAACACTTCGCCAGCGCGGAGCAAGCGATCCGCAAGGCACTGGAAGTCCTACTGTGAGCGCGCCGACCCGGGCCGGCACCGCCGGTCGCGCCTACCTCGACCTGCGCAAGCTCGCGCGCGATAACCATCGTCCCGTCGATGAGCTGATGCAACTCTACGTATTGGAGGCGTTCCTCGTGCGGCTGACGGACTCGCGATTCGCCGAGCAGCTCGTACTGAAGGGTGGGGTCCTGCTGGCCGCCTTCGACGAGCGCCGACCGACACGCGATATCGACCTGCAAGCACATGCACTTGAGAACGACACGCAGACGATCCTCGCGGCGACGTGCGAGATCGCCGCGATCACACTCGACGACGGGGTCATCTTCGACGTCGAGGCTGCGACCGCCGAACCGATACGAGACGAGGCGATCTACAGCGGCGTTCGAGTGACGATGACGGCACAGCTGGCCACAGCGCGCCCTCACTTCCATGTCGACACGAACGTAGGCGACCCGATCAGTCCCGCACCGAAGAATGTGCGCCTGCCGCGGCTGCTCGGCGGAGAGATCGTCCTGCGCGGATACCCCTTGGCGATGGTGCATGCGGAGAAGATCGTGACCGCGATCGGGCGGGGGACAGTCAACACGAGATGGCGCGACTTCGCCGACATCTACGTGCTCGCCCGACATCACGCCATCGACGGGTCCGAACTCGCGCGTGCCATCCGCCGAGTCACCGAACACCGCAAAGTGAGGCTCCGCCCGCTCGCGCACGCCCTCGACGGCTATGGGCGAATCGGCCAGCAGAGGTGGACGGCGTGGCGCCGCCGGCAGCGGCTGGAGGACCGATTGCCGGAGCAGTTCGGTGACGTCGTCGCGGCCGTCATCGAATTCGCCGATCCCGCGATCCTCGGCTCCGCGGAAGGCCACTCATGGGAACCAATCACCCGCAAATGGTCATGACCGCCGCGCCCAGCACCACCGCGCACTCTCCCAAGACTCTCCCAACACGAGCGTTTTTTGAGGGCACCGGTTCGATTCCGGTCGTCGCCTCTCTCTCGGACAGTTCTCAATTGAGGTCTCGATAGTCCGCCGGTCCGGGTGGTCGCGGCGGTGTCGCGATCGGGCAACGCTTTTACCCGCGCGGGAAGCCGGGATGACTTGCAAGGCCTGGCACGGCTTACGTAAGATCCCAGGCAGAGGATGGAACCCCGAATCGACGTAATCACGCTCGCCGTCGAAGATCTGGAGCGGGCGCTCGCCTTCTACAAGGACGGCCTCGGATTGGACTCGCGCGGGGTGATCGGCACCGAGTTCGTCGGCGACGACGTCGAGCCCCATGGCGCGATCGCGATGTTCGAGTTGCGAGGCGGGTTGATCCTATGTCTCTACCCGCGCACCGAGCTGGCGAAGGACGCGCAGGTCCCGCTCGGTTCCCCGAGGGCCGGAGAGTTCAGCATCGGGCACGCGGTTGCGAGCAAGGCAGACGTCGACGCCGTGCTCGCCCAGGCCCAAGCTGCTGGAGCCACGCTCACCGACCAAGCGCATGAACGTCCCTGGGGCATCTACTCCGGTTACTTTCGCGATCCCGACTGGCACCTGTGGGAGGTGCTCTGGAATCCCCGGCTCGCCCGCACGCACGAGGATCAGCACTGATATTTGGCTCTGGGTGGTAATCGAGGGCAGCCCCCCTCTCGCCGCTGGTGACTGCGGGGGCAACCCGCCATCCGCCGGCGCGCCTGCGCTGCCTCGATCGACGAACGCTCAGCTCAACTGTGTTCCACGGCCGCCAGCGCGCGCTGCAGCGAGCCCACGCTCTGCGGCCCTCGCAGCATCATGCGGATGCGCCCGTGCGCGTCGACCACGAACGTCGTCGGCAGATCCGTCATGCGGTATGCGTTGCCGACGAAGCCTTCCGCGTCGCGCAAGTTCGGAAACGTCCACGCGTGGTGGTGGATGAACTGCACCGCACCCGAGCGCGCGTCGCTCCAGTCGACGCCCACGATCCTGCCACGCCCCGCCGGGCTGGTCGCGAAGCGCTCGATCGCCGGCGCCTCTTCCCCGCACGACTCGCACCAGCTCGCCCAGAACAGCACCAGCGCCGGCTTCCCGCCGGTCCCCGCCAGCAGGCTTGCAAGCGTCACCGGAGCGCCTACCAGCGATTCGTGCGGCAGCGCCGGCGCCGCGCGCCCCGTCGTCGGATGCGACGCCAGCCCAAACACCGCCAGCACCGCCAGAACCGCCACCAGCGCCAGCGTCCCCCCCAGCAGTCGCAGCCGCCGTGACATCGCCGACGTGCTCAGCGCGCGACCAGCAGCGGCACGTCGTGCGCGATTTCCGAGGGCTGGAAGCTGGACGCGTACAGCGTCAGCCGCTTGCCGGAGCCCGTGATCCCGTATACGAGCCCCGTGTGGTTGATGAACTGCGGCTGCTGCTCGTCCTGTTCGGAGCCCACCCCCCACGCCTTCCACACCCGCGCCAGTTCCTTCGCGGAGCCGATCAGGTACTGCATCCTGCCGGTTAGCTCGTGGCGAGCCAGAAACGCCGCCACCGCCTTCGGCGTGTCCCCGCGCGGGTCCACCGACACCGCGATCACCTGCACCTTCGACGCCATCTTCGGACCCAGCAGGTTCAGCGCCACGCGCAGGTTCGACGCGATCAGCGGGCAGACGTCCGGGCAGTTGGTGTAGAGGAACGTCACCAGCACCGCCTTGCCCGTGTAGGAGGCGATGTTCACCGGCTGGCCCTGGTAGTTGCGGAGCTTCAGCGGCGGCGCCTGCACCGCCGGCGTCAGCACCGCCGCCGCCTCGAAGTCCGCCGCGCGCGCCTGGCTGCGCGCCTTCGCGCCGGAGGTGCCGCCGATCGCCACCAGCGCCACCACGCCGGCCACCAGCACCAGCATCAGCAGCGACAGCAGCACCCGCAGGTCGAGTCCGTTCTTGCGCATCGCAGAGCGAAGTTATCAGCGTGCGAACACGCGCGCGGCAGCTCTGCCCGCCGTCCCCGTCGGCAATAAACCTTGCAGTCCTGCCTATGTAATGCATCTTGCAGGCAGATCTGGTAGCTTGCCGCCCGTTCGTGCCGAGTCCTGTTCCCCAAGGGGTCCAGGAGCGGGGGACCCAAGTGCGGCCGAGAGGCTGCGTGGGGCGAATCGCCACACAGTGTGGCGTAGCGTAGACGTTTACGCGAGCCCGTCAGCTAACCCCGTAGGCGCCATGCAATGGAATCGAAAGGACGCCTCGGATGCCGGGATCCCCGCGTGATCTTGCTGTTGTCGACCACTGGAGTGCATCGCTGGAGCGCTCACGCGCCCGCCGTGCTCGTGCCGAGCGCGGGCGTCTGCGTCGCGGCGCCCATTCGAGCTCGTCGCTTTCGGCGCTGCTCGACAACCGCGGCGTGCTGCGCCAGCCGCGCGACCTCGCCGACGAGGAGCCCTGGCAGCTCTCGCTGGGCCGCTCGCGTGCCCGCAGGCGCGCCGCGCAGCTGCGCTTCGTGCCTGCCGGCTCGCGCGCCAAACGCGTCTCGCTCGGAGCCCTCGCCGCGCTGACCGTCGGCCCCACCGCAAGCCTCGCAAGCGGCCAGTCCACGCTCCCCGCCACCAACCCCGAACCGGCCACCACCACCGAACACGTGATCGTGATCAGCGAAGGCGCCGAAGGCAGGCAGGTCAAGCTGCTGCAGCAGGTGCTCGGAATCAAGGTCGACGGCGTCTTCGGCCCCGAAACGGAAGCCGCCGTGCGCAGCTTCCAGACCAGCAGAGGCCTCACCGTCGACGGTGTCGTCGGCGCGCAGACGAGCGCCGCGCTGCGCACCCAGAACGCCGGCAGCGCGTTCATCGCCGACGTCAGCAGCACGCTCCCCGGCACCGTGTCGCTGCCCGCGCCCGCCACCACGCCCGTGACCACCCAGGGCACCGGTGCGACGAGCGGCGCGCAGGACGTCGCAGACGTCGCCGGCGCCGGCGCCAGCACTGGTGGCTCCGAAGCAGCCGCTGAAATCGAACCCGCCGAAGCGGAAGCCGAAGCGAAGACCGTCGCCGCCGAAGAACACGCGCAGGAACAGCACGCGCAGGCAGTCGAAACTGGCGCCGTCAAGGAGCTTCAGAGCGCGCTTCGCGTCGGCGCCGACGGCAACTTCGGCCCCGAAACCGAGGCCGCCGTGCGCCGCCTGCAGGCCCGCCACGGACTGACCGTCGACGGCATCGTCGGCCCCGCCACGTGGAGCGTCATCGGCGTGCAGCACAAAGAAACGCTGACGCCGCCTGCTTCAGCGCTGCCCAAGCCCGCCGCCCACCACCATCATCTCATCGCCACCGCCGCCACCAGCGACGAAGGGCTGACGCCCGGTAGCGGCGGTACCTCCGAAGAACCCCAGCAGCAGACCGCCACCGGCGCCGCCGCGATCGAATGGCTGCAGAAGAAGCTCAAGCTGCCCGTCGACGGCGAATTCGGCCCCGAAACCGAGGCCGCCGTGCGCCGCCTGCAGGATCGCCACGGACTCAACGTGGACGGCGTCGTCGGGCCGTCCACGTGGTCGCTGATCGGCGTGCAGAACGCAGCCACGCTCACGCCGCCGCACTCCGCGCTCGTCGCCGCCAGCACCCCCAGCGGCGAAGCCGGCCCGAGCGCCGGCGGAGGCGAAGCCGAAAGCGTCCTCGCGCGCGTGATCGCAGCCGCCGATGAAATCGCCACGCGTCCGTACGTATGGGGCGGCGGGCACGGCTCGTTCCAGTCCGAGGGCTATGACTGCTCGGGCTCCGTCTCCTACGCGCTGCACGGCGGCGGGCTGCTCAGCTCGCCCGAGGACTCCACCGGCCTCGAGTCATACGGCGAACCGGGACCCGGCAAGTACATAACGATCTACGCCAACGCCGAACACGCGTTCATGGTCATCGACGGCAAACGCTTCGACACGGTCGCGCTCGCCGAAGGCGGCTCGCGCTGGGGCGGGCCCTCCAACGACGGCGGCGGCTTCGTCGAACGCCACCCCGACGGTCTGTAGCCGCACGCGCGAGCGTCCCGTCCCAAGCGCGCTCTAGCTTGCGCCGCCCCGTACACGAAGGGCGAGCACAGGAGATGGAGCGATGCTGGCGCGGGCGCACGCGTTCACGATCGATGGGCTGCACACGCGACACGTCAGTGTCGAGGTCGACGTGCGCCCGGGCCTGCCCGGGTTCGCGATCGTCGGGCTCGCCGACGCCGCCGTGCGGGAGGCGCGCGAGCGCGTAACCGCCGCGATCATCAACTCCGGCTTCGAGTTTCCCGCTCGGCGCATCACCGCCAACCTGGCCCCTGGAGACGTGCGCAAAGCAGGCCCCGGCCTGGACCTTGCGCTCTCGTGCGCGGTGCTGGCGGCGGCGGGGCAGTTGCCGCCGCAGGAGCTCGAGCGCGTGGCGCTGTTCGGCGAGCTCGCGCTCGACGGCACCGTGCGCGCCTCGCGCGGCGCGCTTGCCATCGCCCATGCTGCACAGCGCTCAGGCATGCGCGCGCTCGTGCTCGCGCCCGCGTGCGCGCACGAGGCGCAGCTGATCGACGGCCTCGAGGTGATCGCCGCGGCGCGGCTGCGAAGCGCCGTGCGGGTGCTGAGCGGGGGCGCCGGCGACGCGCCCGCCGAGCCTGCCCGCGGCGGGCGGCGCGAACCGGCCACCGGCGCCGATGACGGCATGGCGGGCGGGGACCTGAGCGACGTGCGCGGTCAGCACCATGCGGTCAATGCGAGCGTCATCGCGGCCGCGGGCGCCCACAACCTGCTGCTGAGCGGCCCGCCGGGCACCGGCAAGACGATGCTCGCACAGCGCATCGCCTCGATCCTGCCGCCGCTGACGAGCGCCGAAGCGGTCGAGGTGACGCGCATCCACAGCCTGCTCGGCCAACGCGTCGACGCGCTCGCGCAGACGCGGCCGTTCCGCGCGCCGCATCACTCGATCACCGCCGCCGGGCTCGTCGGCGGCGCCAGCCGCGGCTCCGTCGGCGAGGTCGTGCTCGCGCACAACGGCGTGCTGTTCCTGGATGAGCTCTCGGAGTTCGCGCGCCCGACCCTGGAGGCGCTGCGCCAGCCGCTGGAGGACGGCCGCGTGGCGATCGTGCGCGCGCGCCACTCCGCCGTGTACCCGACACGGTTCATGCTGCTGGCCGCGACCAACCCATGCCCGTGCGGCTTCGCCGGCGAGGGCGACATGTGCGACTGCGGCGAAGCCGACATGGCGCGCCATCGCCGCCGCCTGAGCGGCCCGCTGCTCGACCGCATCGATCTGCTCTCCACGCTCCACCGTGAGCTCGCCCACGACCCGCACGCGCCATCCTTCACGAGCAGCGCCCGTGCCAGCGAGCAGGTGGCCAGCGCCCGAGCGCGCCAGGCCGCGCGCCTGCGCGAGGAGGGAGTGGCCGTCAACGCGCACATGGACGCGCGCATGCTGCGCCGGCACGTGCGCCTCGACGACCGCGGCCAGGAGATGCTGCGCGCGGCCAAGCAGCGCGGCCTGTTGAGCGCGCGCGGCGAGCACCGCGTGCTGCGCGTCGCGCGCACGATCGCCGACCTCGACTCGAGCGACCGCGTGCGCGCTCGCGACCTCGGCGCCGCGCTCGCGCTGCGCCCGGAGCCGAATGCTGCCGGCAACAGGGTCGCATGAGCGCAGGGGGAGTCCCATGAGCAGCGGCCAGCGCTCGCACATGTGCGGTGCCTGCGACGCGTGCCTGCGCCGCGGCTGGCTGCTCTCGCAGCTGAGTGGTCCGCTCGACTTCTGCGCACGCGATCGCGGGCGGCTGCTCGAGCTGCTGGCGCTCGAGGACGAGGAGCTGCTGGCGGCGGTCGCGGGCCGACGCACACGCGAGCTGCGAGACGCGTATGCGCTTGTCGACGCGAGCGAGCTGTGCCACGAGCCGCGCACGCAGACCATCTGCCGCCATCGCAGGGGATATCCGCGGGCGCTGCGCGACATGTCTGCGCCGCGCATGCTGACGGTCGCGGGCAACGGCGGCCGCTTCGCCGCGCTGACGAGCGCGCCCGTGGTCGCTGTCGTGGGCAGCAGAGCGCCGAGCGACTACGGACGCCAGATGGCGCGCAGCCTCGCGCGCAGCCTTGCGGCGAGCGGGGTGACGGTGGCGGCCAGCCTCGCGGACGGGATCGCTGCGGCTGCGCTCACGGGCGTCCTCGATGCCGGCGGGAAGGCCGGCTCAGGCGGCATTGCGGTGCTCGGCAACGGGCTCGGCATCTCCTGCTCGCCGCGCCTGCGACCGCTGTACAAGCGGGTGACACGCAGCGGCTGCGCCATCTCCGAGCTGCCCCGCGACTGCGCGGGCCGGCGCTGGGGCCAGCTGGCCAGCGAGCGGATCGTCGTGGGGCTGGCGTCTTTGACCGTCGTCGTCGAGGCCGCGCAAACACCGGCTGACCTGGCTGCGGCTGAGATCGCGCGGGCGCTGGGACGGTCGGTGGCGGCGATCCCCGGCCGCGTCACCTCCCCCCTCTCGCGCGGCGCGCACGCCCTGCTGATGGACGGCGCGCGCCTCGTGCGGGGTGCACGCGACGTGCTCGAGCTGCTGCACATCGACGGCGGCGAGGGCGCACGCGAGCCTGCGAGCCCGCCGGCTCGCGTGCGCGTCGAGCCGCTTGCCGACGGGCATCCCGCGCTACGAGCGGTGCTCGAGCGAGTGGGCTGCGGATACGACACCCCGGACAAGCTCGCGCGCGCTGGAGTCGACCTGGCGGAGGTGCTGCCAGCGCTCGGCGAGCTCGAGTTGGCGGGGCTTCTGGTGCGCGGCGACGGCGGTCGCTACCTGCCGCGAGACCCATTGGACTAATGGAAGTCAGTCGTATATTCAATACAGTCGTTTCTCAAGAGGAAGGCTCGTCGGCGAGCGCTTCAGCCCTGACGACGAACACGGACGCCCGTACGTCGAGACCTTCCGCGAGTGCCAGCAGCAGCTCATATGCCGGGTCTTTCCATATCTACGTCCTATGTCCTGCTTGCGAATATGCGTAAAGCTGCCGGCCATGGCAGCCCAGAAGAGGCCCACCTCTGTTGCACATCTGCGACGGCCTCGGCGTCAGCCACAGCCAGCTGTTGCGTAGAGCGGAGAAGCTAAAGGAAGGAAGCTCCGGCGCAGAGAGCGAAGGCATCGAAGCGGATGAAGGGAGTCAAACCCGCTTCTCGGCGGCACGAACCGTCTGAGGGCGCCGGCTGCCTACCCGCTCGCCAGCTCGGCAACGAGCGAGTCGGCGCGCTGCGCTATCTCCTCTCGGGTCGCGCGGACCTCAGCGAGCGGACGACCCTTCGGGTCGGAAAGATCCCAATCGAGGTAGCGCTTGCCGGGGATGTATGGGCACTGGTCGCCGCAGCCCATCGTCACGATCAGATCCGCCTGCTCGGCCAGCTCGCGGGTGAGCAGCTGCGGGCGCCTGTCGGACAGGTCGATGTCGAGCTCGCGCATGACCTCCACGACCTCGGGATGGACGCGCTCGGCCGGAGTGGTGCCGGCGGACAGAGCGGTGTGACGTCCCTGCGCCGCGCGTTCGAACAGCGCCTGGCTCATCTGCGAGCGGCCGGCGTTATGAAGACACACGAACAGAACGCACGCCATCGCGCGCAGCCTCCCCACCGTGCGGCATGACGACGTCGGCTGCCTCAGCCGGCGTCACGTCCGGGTACAGCGTCCTCACCACGAGGATCGCGCACGCGCAGCCGACGAGCTGCGCGAGGATGTAGCCGGGCGCGGACGCGGGCGCGATGCCGGCAAACGTGTCGGAGAACATGCGCCCGACGCTGATCGCAGGGTTGGCGAAGCTGGCCGAGCTGGTGAAGAAGTAGGCGGCGCCGATGTACGCACCGACCGCCGCCGGCGCCGTGTTCGTGCGCCGGGTGCGCGCGAGCGAGAAGATCACGAGCAGCAGGCCAGCGGTGGCGATCGCCTCCGAGAGCAGGTGCGCGGACGAGGCGCGGTGGTGTGTGGAGATGCTGACTGCGGCGAGCGCGAACATGCCGTTGGCCGCGATGGCGCCGAGCGCGCAACCGGCCACCTGTGCGGGCAGGTAGGCGAGCGCGTCGCGCCAGCGAAGGCCGCCGAAGCTCGCGTCGGCCAGCGAGACGACGGGGTTGAAGTGACCGCCGGACACCGGGCCGAACATGAGGATGATCGTGAACAGCCCCGCCGCTGTCGCCGCGGCGTTCTCGAACAGCTCCAGGCCAACGTCGTTCGGAGAGAGCGTTTGCGCCGCAATGCCCGAGCCGATCACGAGCGCGGCCAGGAAGGCCGAGCCCAACAGCTCTGCGAGCAGACGGCGGGCGAGTGGTGGTCCGGTGACCATCCTCGGATCGTATTGCATTGACAATCATCGCTTCAATAGGTATATGTAGATTGATGTCTGTCGATCTGGAGCTGGCGCCGAAGACCAAGCGCCCTGCTGGCGAGCGCTGCTGCGAGCCGGTCGTCTACCCCGACGTGCAGCGCGAGCACGCACTGCGCATGGCTGAGGTCGCGAAGGCGCTTGGCGATCCGATCCGTCTGCAGCTCGTGGACGTCTTGCGCAGGCACGCCGGGAAGGTGTGCGTCTGCGAGCTGGTGCCGCTGTTCGAGATCTCACAGCCGACTCTCTCCCACCATCTGAAGAAGCTCCGCGACGCCGGGATCGTGAACTCGGAGCGGCAAGGGCTCTGGGCGTACTACTACGTGATCCCGAGCGCGTTGGAGGAGCTGTCCGCGTGGCTGACGTGAGCCCCGCCGCGACCTCCGAGTGCTGCGCGAGCGACGCGCAGGCCGCGTGCTGCGAGCCGAGCGAGAAGGCCGACTGCTGCATGCCTGAGTCAAGCTCCTGCGGCTGCTCGGCAGGGCGCAAGATCCCAGGAGATCCAGGGCTTTCGCTTAAAGCGGATGAAGGGATTCGAACCCTCGACCTTCGCCATGGCAAGGCGACGCTCTAGCCAGCTGAGCTACATCCGCAAGGTCCGGCCATTCTACAGCGGTCGCCGGGCTTTGACCTGATAGACGGCTGTCAGCCCCTGTTCGAACCCCTGCCCGGCCGCGCGCAGGTACAGCCGCCACACCCGCGTGCGCTCGACCCCCGCCAGCGCCTCGGCCTCCGGCAGGCGCTGATCCAGCCGCTGCGCCCAGTGGCGCAGCGTCACCGCGTAGTCCTCGCGGAACCCCTCCACGTGCTCGGTGCGGAACCCGGCGCGCTCGAGCGCCAGCTGCACGCGCGACAGCGGCAGCGGCTCGCCGTCGGGGAACACGTAGCGCGTGGAGAACAGGTCCTCGAGCGGCTCCGCGTCGGGGTCGAGCGCGGCGATCGCGTGGTTGAGCAACACGCCGCCCGGCCGTAGCAGCCCGAACAGGCCCCGTGCGTACACGTCGATCTGCGCTTCGCCGACATGCTCGGACATGCCGATGCTGGAGATGGCGTCGAAGGACCCCTGCGGCAGCTCGCGGTAGTCCTGCACGCGGATCTCGATCCGCTCGCTGAGCCCCGCCTCCGCCACGCGTTCGCGGGCGCGCTGCGCCTGCGGCTCGGACAGCGTGATGCCGAGCACCTCCACCCCGTGCTCGCGCGCGGCGTGGATCGCGAAGCTGCCCCAGCCGCAGCCCACGTCGAGCACGCGCATCGCCGGCGCCAGGTCGAGCTTGCCCGCCACCAGCTCCAGTTTCGTGCGCTGCGCGTCCGCCAGCGTCTGCGCGCCGCGGGAGAAGATGCCGCAGCTGTACGTCATCGACTCGTCGAGGAACAGCGCGAAGAACTCGTTGCCGACGTCGTAGTGGTAGCGGACCGCCGCCGCGTCACGCTCGGCGCTGTGCAGGCGGCCGTTCAGCGTCAGCTCGAGGCTGGGGCGCCGCGGCAGGCCTCCGGGGGCGGCCGCCGCGACCGTCGCCAACCCCAGCCGCACGCGGTCGGCCACGCTCAGCTCAGGCGGGTCGAACTCGTCGACCACCAGCAGCGCGCGGTCGAGGTCGTCGACGGTCAGCGAGCCGTCCACGTAGGCGCGGCCGAGGCCCAGCGTCCCGGGCGCTGAGAGGAAGTGCGCGAGCGCCACCGGCCGTCGCACGAAGAACGTCGGCGCCTCGTCAACCGTGGCGGCAACGCTGTATCCATCCCAGAAGCGCACGTTGAACGGCCGTGATGGAAACACGCGCTGTAGCTCGCGGCCAAGTGGCCTGCTCACCTGGATGATCGCCACGACGCTACGATCGCACACAGGCGCCGATTGTTGAAGTGCCATCGGCTAGCCTGAACGAATGCGTTTCTTTGGAGGTCACAAGGCGACCATGGTCGAGCCGTCCGCCGCACTGCCGGGCCGCAGCGAGCCGGTGCGCGTGCCCGAGCGCCATGACGTGCTCGGTACGCCGCTACACGGCCCGTTCCCCGCCGGCGTCGACACGGCAATCTTCGGCATGGGCTGCTTCTGGGGCGCCGAGCGCATCTTCTGGGAAGCCGATGGCGTGTACACGACCGCGGTCGGCTACGCCGGCGGCACCACGCCCAACCCCACCTACGAGGAGGTGTGCAGCGGGCGCACCGGGCACTCCGAGGTCGTGCTCGTCGCCTTCGACACCGCCAAGACCAGCTATCAGGAGATGCTGCGGCTGTTCTGGGAGGGCCACGACCCCACGCAGGGGATGCGCCAGGGCAACGACGTCGGCACGCAGTACCGCTCGCTGATCATGTGGCACGGGGACGCGCAGCGGGAGGCCGCCGAGGCGTCGCTCAGCGCCTACCAGCAGATGCTGTCCGCAGCCGGCCACGGCACCATCACCACCGAGCTCGCCGAGCTCGACGCGGCGCACCCGTTCTACTACGCCGAGGACTATCACCAGCAGTATCTCGCCAAGAACCCAGGCGGCTACTGCGGGCTCGGCGGCACCGGCGTCGCCTGCCCCGTCGGCATCGCCACCTGAGCCGCCCTGAACCAGCAGCGGCCCCGCCGAAGCGGGGCCGCCATTCGTCTCAACCCTGAGGCGAGCGCGTCCGTGCGGAGGGCGCGCCCGCGCTGAGGGAAGCCCGTCTCCCTACGCTCCCGCCCCCGCTGGCACGGTGTCACCGCCGGGCTGCCACGCGGCGCCGTGCGGGCCGCCGAGCGTGGGCACGTCGGAGGGGTACACCTCGTTGCCGTGGATCGCGTGATCGCCGATCTCCAGTTCCTCGTCGGACAGACGCAGGGGGATGAAGATCCCGACCAGCTTCAGCAGGATGAACGTCATCGCGCCGCTGAACAGGATCACGAACAACCCTGTCTCCGCCTGCCAGCGCAGCAGCGTCCAGCTGCCGCCGTTGAACACGCTCGCTTTGCCGGGCAGGTTCGACGCGCCGTGCACGCCTATGTACTCGACGAGCGACGGGTCCGCGAACAGGCCCACCATCAGACCTCCACACAGTCCCGCGATCCCGTGCGTATAGATCACCCCGAGCGTGTCGTCGACGCTTCGGAACACGGGCGCCCGGCTCAGGAACCTGATCGACATCCACACGATCGTCGAGGCGATCACGCCGATCGCGATCGCGCCGTAGCCGTTGACGAACCCGGCGGCCGGCGTGATTCCCACGAGGCCCGTGATCATCCCGTTGACGGAGCCGATCAAAGACGGCTTGTCGCGGAAGATGTAGTCCCAGCCGACCCACACGAGCACCGCCACGGCCGTGCACAGGTTCGTGTTGATCACGGCCGCCGACGCGTTGGCTCCAGCGTAGTAGGAGTCCCCGCCGTTGAAGCCGTTCCAGCCGAGCCACAGCAGACCGGCCCCCGCCATCACCATCAGCAGGTTGTTGGGGGCGTCGATCTCGCGATCTCGTTGCAATCGTGGTCCGATCACCGCCGCAGCTACGAAGCCCGAGACACCGGCCGCCAGGTGGATCACGTACCCACCGGAGTAGTCCAGCGCGCCGTGCGCGGCGAAGTAGCCACCGCCCCAGATCAGGAACGCGTTGACCGTGTACACGAACGTGATCCAGATCAGCACGAACGGGATCCACGCCTTGAAGCTGATTCGCCCGAGCACCGATCCGAGCATCAGGATCGGCGTGATCGCCGCGAACACGAACTGAAAGTAGACCAGCGACGCCTCCGGGAAATGGAATGGCGGGCCTTCGGTGATCGACGGAATGATCGCCTGGCCCTCCTCGGCGCCCGTGGAGACGACGGTGCCCGACTTACCCCAGAAGGTGTCGAAGAACCCTTTCCCGTGGCCGATCGGGCTGCCGAAGCCCATCTTGAAGGCCCACAGGCACCACGCGACCAGCACCAGGCAGAAGGCCACGAACGTGAGCATCATGCTGTTGACCGACCAGCGCTTCTGCATGACGCCGCCGTACAGAACCGCCAGGCCGGGCAGGCTCATCAGGCCGACGAAAGTCGCCGCCGTCATCTGCCACGCGTTGTCGCCAGCGTTTAGCCAACTTGGGTATGCCAGCCAGGTCATGGGCCTCCGTTCCTTCGATTAGTGGATGCGATGGCGGCACTCCCCCCAGGAGCGAGGCACCGCGCATCGAATAACAGTTCGGGTATGAAATCCGGCCTGTGTGAACGCCGGTAGGGCCATCCGGGCCAACACTTGACCCGGGCCTTTCGACATTTGTCTAGACGGCCGAGAAAGCCTTCGGCTAGCCGGACCTGAACGGATAGCCGGCCCGTTCGCAGGCCGCACGCAGTTCATCGTGGATGCTGTGGAAGTCGCCGCCCGAGGCGCAGATGCTCCTGGCCCGCGCGCCGCATCCCTGCAGCTCGGCGCCGCCGAGCGTGCTTGCGAACGTCACTTCGATGCAGTCCTTGCGTCGCGGCGCGCCGCCTTTGAGCGCGAGCACGCCCAAGCCCACCACCGCGAGCAGCACGCAGCTCGCGAGCACCGCGACGATCGTCTTCTCGCGCCTTCCCCAGCGCAGCGGCTCCGACAGCCGCCGGGACTGATCGAACATGATCATGGCCGCGGGAAGGCTACTCGGCGGGCTTGAACGACAGCGCCGCGGAGTTGATGCAGTAGCGCTGGCCGTCCGGCCCCGGACCGTCGTCGAAGACGTGGCCCAAGTGCCCGCCGCAGTTGCGGCAGATGACCTCGGTGCGGCGCATGAACAGGCTGTTGTCGGGGCGCAGCTCGACCGCCTCCGCGACCGCCGGCTCGGTGAAGCTGGGCCAGCCGGTGCCGGAGTCGAACTTCGTGTCCGCGCTGAACAGCATCGCGTCGCACGCCGCGCAGCGGTAGTCGCCGGAGTCCTTGTTGTAGACGTACTCGCCCGTGAACGGCGCCTCCGTGCCGGCCCTGCGCAGCACGTCGTACTGCGCCGGCGTCAGCTGCTCGCGCCACTCCTGCTCGGTCTTCGAGACCTTCGGCTCGCTCGTTGACATGACACACGTTTTAGCACCCGGCGCCGCCCCCGCGGCTGCTATCGTGATCTTTACGTTCACGTCAGGTTCTCGAACAGGAAGGGCGGCAGCGAACAGCTTGAGCACCACCGCGCCCCCGCAGGCACCCGGCACGCCGCCGGCCGCGCGCTTCGGCGTCGCCGCCGGCCACGCCAACTACAAGTGGTGGGCGCTGTCGTGCACCAGCCTGGGGATGCTGCTCGCGGCGACCAACTCAGGCACGCTGATCATCGCGCTGCCCGACCTCGAGCGCTCGCTGCACACCAGCCTGCTGGCGCTCGTGTGGGTGATCCTCGCCTACCTGATCGCGGCGACCGTGCTCGTGCTGATGGCCGGCCGCCTCTCGGACCTGTTCGGCCGCAAGCGCGCCTACGTGGGCGGCTTCGTCGTCTTCGCGCTGGCCTCGCTCGGCGCCGGCTTCTCATCCGGCGCGACCGAGCTGATCCTGTGGCGCATCCTGCAGGGCATCGGCTCGGCGTTCCTGTTCGCCAACGCCGCCGCGCTCGTCACCGACGCCTTCCCCAAGGAGGAACTCGGGCTGGCGATGGGCGCCAACACGATGGTCGCCGCGATCGGGCTCGTGCTCGGGCCGGTGCTGGGCGGCGCGCTGGTGTCGATCTCCTGGCACTGGGTGTTCTGGTTCAACGTCCCATTCGCGCTCGCAGGCGCAATCTGGGGCGCGCTGATCCTGCGCGAGCTCGCCAAACCGGATTCCGTGCGCGGCTACGACGTGCTCGGGACGAGCACGTTCGTCGTCGGCCTCACCGGCCTCGTGTACGGGGTCTCGCGCGGCGGCATCAGCGGCTGGAACGACGGTCTCGTGATCGGCGCGCTGGCGGTGGCCGCGGTGCTGCTGCCGCTATGGGCCGCGATCGAGCGCCGCTCGCCAGCGCCGATGCTCGACCTCGGCCTGTTCAGCAACCGCCTGTTCGCGGCCGCCAGCGCCGCCTCGTTCATCAACGGCCTCGCGCGCTTCGCGCTGATGTTCCTGTTCGTCTTCTACTACCAGGGCGCGCAGGGCGCCACGCCGATCCAGGCGGGCGTCAAACTGATCCCACTGGCGCTCGGCATGCTGATCGCCTCCCCGATCGCCGGCATCTACGCCGACCGTCACGGCTCGCGGACGCTCGCCGCGCTCGGCATGCTCGTGACGGCGGCCGGCCTCGCCGGCATGACCACGCTGCAGGTCCACAGCGCCTACTGGCAGAGCGGCCTGTGGCTGCTCGTAGTCGGCGCCGGCTCGGGGATGTTCAACAGCCCCAACACCGCCGCGATGATGGGCGCCGTGCCGGCGTACCGCCGCGGGATCGCCGCCGGCGCGCGGACGCTGCTGCAGAACACCGGCGCGGTCCTGTCGATCGCGTTCGTGCTGGCGATCGTCACCGCCGCCGTGCCCAAAGCGACGCTGTTCGCGATCTTCTCCGGCCTCGCCAAGGGGCTCTCCGAGCAGAAGCTCGCGCCGTTCATCGCCAACATGCACACCGCGCTGTGGGTGCTCGCGGCGACCTCGTTCGTCGGCATGTTCGTGTGCCTGCTGCGCCCGCGCCACGTGCAGCCGGGCGAGCCGGCGCCAGAGCTTCCCTCGCAGGTCGCCGAGGAGCTAGCGAATGGGCGGGTCGCCGTATGAGCCTGCCTGGACCCGGCAGAGTGCGGATCGGCGATGTCGCGCGCCTCGTCGGCACGACGCCGCGCACGATCCGCTACTACGAGGAGATCGGCCTGCTGGCAGAGGTGCCCGCTCGGCCCGCCGGCCAGCACCGCCTGTACACCGACGAGGAGGTCGAGCGCCTGCGCGAGGTGATGCGCCTCAAGGAGCTGCTCGGAGTGTCGCTCGACGAGCTCAAGACGCTGCTCAGCGCCGAGGAGGCGCGCGCCGAGGTGCGCGCGCAGCTGCGCCGCGATGACGTCGACGCCGAGCGCCGGCGCGAGCTGCTGAACGAGGCCCTGGGCCACATCGACCGCCAGCTCGAGCTCGTCCGCCACCGCGCCGCCGAGCTGACGAAGCTCGAGCACGAGCTGCTCGACACGCGCCGGCGCGCCAAGCGCAAGATCCGCGAGCTGGAGCCGGATTCGCGCCTCGTGGCATCCTCGCGCGGGTAGCCCACGACGATCAGCCAGCGAAAGGAACCCCAGCGTATGACCAGCGTGCCCGTCAACCGAACCCCCGAGGGCGCCGGCCACGCGTTCTTCGCCGACTACCGTCCCTCAAATCGGCCCAAGGCAGCCGCAAAGCTGTGGCCGGAGATCGTGCCGTTCCTGAGCCGGCACCTGCACGCATGAGCTGGCGACTATGACCGTTTCGCTGGGCGCGCCGGCGGGCGGCTTGCTCCGGCAGGTACGGCCGTCGTTCATATAGTGGCTCAGAGCACGCAAGCGGAGTGAAGGAGAGGCCGGCTCTTGGATCGCAAATGGTGGACGCTGATCGCGGTCTCAGTCGCGATCTTCATGCTGCTGCTCGACATCACCGTCGTCAACGTCGCGCTGCCGGACATCCAGCGCTCGCTGCACTCCTCCTTCTCCGACCTGCAGTGGGTCGTCAACGCCTACTCGCTGACGCTCGCCGCGTTCCTGCTGACGGCGGGCGCGGTCGCCGACCTGATCGGGCGCAAGCGCGTGTTCGTCGCGGGACTGGTCGTGTTCACGGCCGCCTCGTTCGTGTGCGGCCTGTCGAGCTCGCCGCTGATGCTGAACCTCGCGCGCGCCGTGCAGGGCACCGGCGGCGCGATGATGTTCGCGACCTCGCTGGCGCTGATCGCGCAGGCGTTCCACGGCAAGGAGCGCGGCACCGCGTTCGGCGTGTTCGGCGCGGTCACCGGCGCGGCCGTCGCCGTCGGCCCGGTGCTCGGCGGCGTGATCACCTCGGGCATCGGCTGGCAGTGGATCTTCTTCGTCAACGTGCCGATCGGCGCAATCGCGGTGTTCGTGACGCTCACGCAGGTGGCGGACTCGCGCGACCCCGACGCCAAAGGCGTCGACTGGGGCGGCCTCGTGACGTTCTCCGCGTCGCTGTTCCTGCTCGTGCTGGCGCTCGTGGAGGGCAACGAAAAGGGCTGGGGCTCGACCGAGATCGTCGCGCTGCTCGTCGCCGCGGCGGTGCTGCTCGTGGCGTTCGTGGCGCTCGAGCGGATCCAAACCAGGCCGATGCTCGACCTGACGCTGTTCCGCCGGCCGGCGTTCGCAGGCGCGAGCATCGTCGCGTTCGCGATCTCCGCGTCGTACTTCGCGATGTTCCTGTACCTGACGCTGTACATCCAGGACGTGCTCGGCTTCAGCCCGCTGCAGGCGGGGCTGCGCTTCCTGCCGGTGACGCTGCTGTCGTTCGCGGTGGCGCCCGTGGCGGGCAAGCTGAGCGTGCGCATTCCCGTGCGCCTGCTGCTCGGCTCGGGTCTCGTGCTCGCGGGCGTCGGCCTGCTGGCGATGACCGCCGTCGATGCCGGCTCGGGCTGGACGACGCTGATCCCCGGCTTCGTGCTCGGCGGCGCCGGCATCGGCATGATCAACCCGCCGCTCGCCGCGACCGCGATCGGCGTCGTGCCGCACGAGCGCAGCGGCATGGCGTCGGGCATCAACGCGACCTTCCGCCAGGTCGGGATCGCCACCGGCATCGCCGGACTCGGCGCGATCTTCCAGCACAGCGTCACCGCGAACACGACCTCGAAGCTGCGCGCCGGCGGCCACCTCGGGGAAATCGAACGCCTCGCCCACAACCACCTGGCGACGTTGCTGCAGTCGGGCGAAGTCACGCACCTCGCGCGCTCGCTCGCGCCGGCCGCGCACACGGCGCTGCTGCACTCCTACCGCGTCGGCTTCACCGGCGCGTTCACGACGATCGCGCTGATCGCCGGGCTGATCGCGCTCGTCGGCGGCGCGCTCGCGTTTGCGCTCGTGCGCGGCCGCGACTTCATCGCCTCCGGGCAGCCGCCCCAGGCGCCGCCGGCGCCCCAGGTGGAGCCCGCGGGCGCGCTCGCCGGCTGAGCCCCGGTGCGACCCGTCAGCCTCCGCCGCCGCCCTGCGCGCCGCGCTCGCGACGTGGCCCGGATGGGGTATAGCCGGGACACTCGAGCACCGGCACCCGCGGGTAGCGTGGATACGCGGGGTCCTCGCGCGAGCGCCGGCACAGCGAGAACGTCGAGCCGCGCGTGTTGCGCACGAGCTGCTGGTGCGCGCAGGTTTCGCACAGGCCCGCGCGCGGCGAACGGGATCCTGCGTCGGGGCTGCTTGGCGCGGGCATGAACGGAGCTTATGAGCAGCGCCCAGGGCCGCGCGCTCGACCTGTGCTCGTGCGCCTGCAATAATCGTTGACCGTACAACTATGAGTACCTTCTACCGACTACTCGGATTTCTCAGCCCCTACAAGCGGGGCCTGTCGATCTCGTGGGGGCTCGCCAGCCTCGCGATGGTGATGACGGTGGCGCTGCCCGAGCTGAGCGCGCATGCCGTGGAAGCGATCAGGAAGGGGGCCGCGCACACCCACGGCGCTGTGGCGACGGCAGGGCGCACCGACGATCGCCACACGCTGCTCGTGCTGTCGCTCGTGATCCTCGGCGTGGTGCTCGCGCGCTGGGGTTTCATGTACTGGCGGCGGATCGTCGCGGGGCGCATGTCGCTGGCGGTCGAATACGACCTGCGCGAGCGCATGTACGGCCACCTGCAGCGCCTGGAGCTGGGCTTCTTCGACCACCAGCAGACGGGGCAGCTGATGTCGCGCGCGACCGTGGACCTCGCCGCGGTGCGCTTCTTCCTCGGCTACGGGCTCGTGTTCATCCTGCAGTCGATCCTCACGATCGTGCTGGCGGGCATCGTGATGATCTACATCAACCCTGGGCTCGGCCTGATCGCGCTCGCGCCGGTGCCGTTGGTGGTCGTCATCTCCTACCGCTACGGCAACCGGGCGCGCCCCGCCATCCAGGACACGCAGCAGCGCATCGCCGAGCTGACCGCGGACGCCGAGGAGAACATCTCCGGCGTGCGCGTCGTCAAGGCGTTCGCGCGCGAGCAGCGCCAGCTGGAGCGCTTCCGCGACACCGTCGGGCGCGTGTTCAACCAGGCGATGGTGGCGACGCGCCTGGAAGCGACGTACAACCCCGCGATCGGCTTCCTGCCGCAGCTCGGGCTCGCGGCGGTGCTGCTGGTGGGCGGCGAGTCGGTGATCCACGCGCACCTCGCGCTCGGCCAGTTCACGGCGTTCTACCTGTACGTGAACATGCTGATCACGCCGATGCGCTCGCTCGGCGTGACGCTCAACCTCGCGCAGCGCGCGACCGCGTCGGGCGCGCGCATCTTCCAGCTGCTCGACCGCGACCCGCACCTGCTGGACCGGCCGGGCGCGCCGGATCTGCCGACGGGCAACGGGCGCGTGCAGCTGCGCGACGTGACGCTGCGCTACGAGGACCCGCACGACGAGCTCGGCGCCCCCGCGCGCGGCCCCTCCATGACGGAGGGCGCACGCGCCGGCACGCCGACGGATGCGGCTCCCGCGGCGCCCCAGAGCGGGCGCGCAGTTCTGCGCGACATCGACCTGGACGTGCCCGCCGGGCGCACGGTCGCGCTCGTGGGGCCCACGGGCTCCGGCAAGACGAGCCTCGTGGCGCTGATCTCGCGGCTCTACGACCCGGTCGCGGGCGAGGTGCTGCTCGACGGCGCGGACGTGCGCGAGGTGACGGTGCGCTCGGTGCGCGCCGCCGTGGCGGTCGTCAGCGACGACCCGTTCCTGTTCTCGGCGAGCGTCGCCGAGAACATCGCCTACGCGCGGCCCGAGGCACCTCGTGCGGAGGTCGAACAGGCCGCACGCCGCGCGCAGGCGCACGAGTTCATCGCGCGCCTGCCGCAGGGCTACGACACGCAGGTGGGCGAGCGCGGCGTGACGCTCTCCGGCGGCCAGCGCCAGCGCCTGGCGATCGCGCGCGCGCTCGTGGCGAACCCGCGAGTGCTGATCCTCGACGACGCCACCTCCTCCGTGGACGCATCCACCGAGCAGAGCATCAAGCTGGCGCTCGCCGAGGCGATGGCGGGCCGCACCACGTTCGTGATCGCGCACCGCCTCTCGACGATCGCACTGGCCGACCAGATCGTCGTGCTGGAGCACGGCAGGATCGTCGCGCAGGGCACGCACGAGGAGCTGCTCACCCAGTCCGAGCTCTACAGCGAGATCGCGGCCGGCACCTCGACCGGCGGCGACGAGGCCGCGCTCGAGCGCCTGCTCGAGGCCGAAGGCAAGCCCGAGCTGAACGCGGGGGGCCGGCTGTGAGCGCGCGCGGCGCGATGGGCGGCGGCTTCGGCGGCGGACGCGGCGGCGGACGCGCGGGCCTCGGACCGGGGCTCGCGCGCGGCGGGCAGGGCTGGGACGGCGAACGCCAGAGCCGCGAGAGCCGCGGGCGCAACCTGCGCGGCCTCCTGCAGCTGCTGCGCCCCTACCGCCTGCGCGTCGCCGCGATGCTGTTCGCGCTGCTGCTCGGCACCGCCGCGTCGCTCGCGCCGCCGCTGCTGGCCAAGCTCGCGATCGACTCGGGCATCGACAAGCGCCACATCCACACGCTCGTGCTCGTCGTGCTCGCGTTCCTGGCCTCTGCCCTGCTCGTGTGGGCGGCGACGGGCGCGCAGACCTACCTCGTGGGCTGGGTCGGCCAGCGCGCGCTCGCGGACCTGCGGATCCGCATCTTCACGCACCTGCAGAGCCAGCCGATCGGCTTCTACGAGAGCCGCCCCGCGGGCGTGCTGATCTCGCGCATGACCAACGACGTGGAGGCGCTCGAAAGCCTCGTGACCGACTCCGTCGTGACCCTCTTTCAATCCGGCCTCACGCTCGTCGGCGCCGTCGGCGTGCTGCTGTTCCTGGACGTGAAGCTGGCGCTGCTGACGTTCTGCGTGGTGCCGTTCGTGGCCGGCGCGAGCATCTGGTTCCGCCTGATCTCCACCGGCGCGTTTCGGCGCACGCGAGAGACGATCGGCGCGATCACGGGCTACCTGCAGGAGACCCTGTCCGGCATCCGAGTGGTGCGCAGCTTCGGGCAGGAGCCCGCCCACGAGTCGCGCTTCGCGGAGCTGAACGCCGACAACCGCGACGCCAACATGACGACCGTGCATCTCAACGCGATGTACTTCCCAGGCGTCGAAATGCTCTCCGGGGTGGCGCTGGCGATGATCGTGCTGTACGGCGGCTACCAGGCGATCGACGGCCACATCACCGTCGGCACCGTGGTCGCGTTCGTGGCGACGCTGTCGTTCCTGTTCGAACCGATCCAGCAGCTATCCCAGCTCTACACCACCTACCAGTCCGGCATGGCCGCCCTGGAGAAGATCTTCCAGCTGCTCGACACCAGGCCAACGCTCGAAGACGTTCCCAACGCCCCCGCGATCGGCGCGATCCGCGGCGAAGTCAGCTTCGAGGACGTGTCGTTTGCGTATCGCCCGCGCTCCAAGCGGCGCAGGGAGGACGGCGCGACGGCGGCGCAGAACGGCAACGGCGCCACGCCGACAGCGAAAGCGGAGCCCGAGGAGGTGCTGGCGCTGGAGCACGTCGACCTGCGCATCCCCCCCGGCCAGACGATCGCGCTGGTGGGCGCCACGGGCGCGGGCAAGTCGACGATGGCCAAGCTCGCGGCGCGCTTCTACGACCCCACGCGCGGGCGCGTGCTCGTCGACGGCCACGACCTGCGCGAGGTTTCCAGCCAATCGCTGCGCTCGCAGATGGGCATCGTGCCGCAGGAGGCGTTCCTGTTCTCGGGCACCGTGCGCGAGAACATCGCCTTCGGGCGCCCGGACGCCGAGGACGCGCAGGTCCGTGCCGCCGCCACGGCGGTCGGCGCCGACGAGTTCATCTCCGAGCTGCCGCGCGGCTACGACACAGAGGTCGGCGAGCGCGGCGCGCAGCTGTCGGCCGGGCAGCGCCAGCTGATCGCGTTCGCGCGCGCGCTGGTCGCCGATCCGCGGATCCTGATCCTCGACGAGGCCACCTCCAACGTGGACCTGCACACCGAGGGCCGCATCGAAGCGGCGATGCGCCGCCTGCTCGCCGGACGCACCTCGATCGTGATCGCCCACCGGCTCTCCACGATCCGCCAGGCCGGGCGCATCGTCGTGCTCGAACACGGCCGCATCGCCGAGCAGGGCACCCACGACGAGCTGATCGCGGCGGGCGGTCGCTACTTCGAGCTGTATCGCGACTGGTCCTCGCAGGCCGCCGCCTGACGGCACGTCGCTAAGGGACAGCATCCTCGATAGCGTCGAGGCGCGGCCATACGAAAAAGAGACCTGCACCACGGTCGTTGACTGGGGGCACGCGGAATAATCATGCTCCGCTCGTCCCGCCCTTCGCCGGGACCGTCCCGGCACGCTCGACCGCAGCCTCAAGGAACGCCCCTCCTGCGTCAAGGAACGTTGCGAGGGCCGTAGCCGTATCACCTCGCTTGGCAGAGAGCGGCGCGGCCGGGTCATATTCCCTTGCAAACGTCAACCAGAGTTGATGTATGGCCTCGCCAGCGCGTCGGAACTCCGCGGTGATGGGGTGGTCGCTGCCAAGGCGTACCGCGAGACGTACCGCCAACGTTTGGAGGAGCACATGAGTCTCGATATCGCCGACAAGCGCGTCGACAAGCTCGGAAGCGTCGCCGACGCTGTACGGCACGATCCGCGACGCCACGATCGCCTCGGCTTGATTAAACGGCTGCCTAGCCTCGTCGAGCGCGACAGCGGCTTCATCGAGTAGGGCTCGCAGGTCAGCAATATCTGAAAGCTCGCGGGCGTGAGCGAGCGCCAGTTCTTGGCGCTCGCCAGCAGCCATGAGGTCGCGCTCCTGCTTCTCGCGCTGAGCGGTGATCTGCTTCGTCAGGCGTTTGTTGGTCGTGACTGCCGCCACGCTTGCGACGATCGCGGCAGCCACCACGGTTGCGATGCTGGTGATCAGACCGACGCCCTCGGTGCTGGCGACGAGGAGCATTTGCCCGACGCTAAGCCACACGCCGGACGAGAGGCGAACGTCCGTCTCCGCCGCGTCTGTTGCTGCCGGCAGGCGGATATAGACCCCAAGGCAGCCGAGCCGGCCAGCGGATTCTCCGCCAACGCTCGGCCCGCCTCACGACCTCTCAGCCACCATCGACGGCTCCGGGCTCAGTTGAGGACTTCTGTCCACCCCCAGCCTCCTCAACCAGGCCCCGCGCCCACTGAACCGTCGCGGTCGCCCATCTCGAAGCCGTCTCACGCTCGACGGCCTGCACCGTGTCATCGTCATAGCGCAGGCCAGCCGCGTAGGGCGTCAGCTGGTCTGCACCATCCATCTCTCCCGGTAGCGGTGCGCCCGCTTCCCTGCACAGCTTGGCCAGACCACTGATGTCATGAATGAAGGGAAACTCCACGCCGCGGGCAGCAAGAACGGCCTTGAGCGCCTTCTCGACAGCCTGCTGGGCGTGAAAGCAGACGAGCACATCCGCCACTTCGTTGATCGGCAGCATCGCTCTGGCCCCGGCCGCGTCCGTGTCAGCGCGACGAAGAAGCTGCTCTGCGAGGTCCTGCTTGCTGGCCATCAAGATGCCAGCTCCCTGCCCTCGGCCAACGCCGCGTGGATCAGACTCCCCCTCACACCCCGCCACTCCTTCACCCGGTGCTCACTCGCGACGATCACGTCCGCGGCCAGCACCAGATCCCCCAGCACCCTACGTAGCCGCACTGACTCCAAGGCGGGATTCTCGACCTCCGGCTCGATCACCAAGAAGTCCAGATCGCTATCCGGCGTCAGCTCGCCACGCGCAGCCGAGCCGAACAGGATCACCCGTGAGCTCGGTGGCGCCGCCTCTGACAGCCGACGGCCGGCCTCCGCTATCACCGCATCGTCAAGCACGCGCCCACGATACCCACTCGTCAACTCCGGGACAGGGACTCGAACTGTGGGCAGCGGATCGCGCAATCCCTGTGTCAGAGCCAAATATGGCTCCAGTGCAGGCGAAACGCCCGATCGCTCATCCGGCCGAGTCCGGCTGAATCCGCCCGAATCAGTACACGACTGGCCCAAGATTGGCCCGAGCTTTCACCCCACGAGCCTGAGCGCCGGACGCTTCCCGTCGCCTGCCAGATAGGCGTTCGCGGCCGCTGCCGCCTCGTCCAGGCCGCCGGGCATCAGGTGGCCGTAGGTGTCGAACGTCATGGCGATCGTCGCGTGGCCCATGATGACGCTCAGCGCCTTCGCGTTCACGCCCGCGGCGATCAACAGCGACGCGCAGGTGTGCCGCGCCTCATGCAGCGTGATCGGCTGCTGTGCGTCGTCTCGCACCTTGGCGAGGATCGTCCTCGGACCATCCGCTTCCTCGTTCGGGACTTCCTGCCAGCCCCACGCGACGAGCGCGTTCCGCCGGACGGTTTCCGGGTTGAAAGGCTCGGCCGCGGTCCTGCCGAACACCAGTGCGTCGCTCGAGCCTTCGGTGCGGAGCTTGTGCGCGGCCAGCTCCCCCGCGAGCGGCTCGAGGATCGGCACCCGCCGGTTGCCCGCGGCACTCTTCACCGACTGCTCGCGCTCGATCGCATCCCAGCCTCGCGAGACGTGGATCACATGGGCCGGCAGGTCGACGTCGCCCCAGCGCAGCGCACGCAGCTCCCCGCGCCGCAAGCCGGCGTAGAACGCGCACGCCCACAGCCCCCGCTCGCCCTCGGGGATGGCAGCGATGAGCGCCGCCGCCTCGGCGGGGTCGGCGATCCGCTCGCGCCGACCGTCGGGCCGGCGTAGCTCAAGCCGCTCGGTCGGGTAGGCCGTGACTTCTTCGTCACGGATCGCACGCCGATAGATGACGCGCAGCGGGTCGAGCGTGTTCTGGACGGTGCTCGCGCTCAGCCCTTCGGCCGTCAGCCGGTTGGCGAGCTCCTGCACGTCGCGGCGCTCGACATCCGACAGGCGCATGCCGCCCAGCGTCGGCAGTAGACGTTTGTTGAGCCCGACCCTGTAGCCCCGGAGCGTCGCGGGCTTGTAGCGGGTGCCCGATGCCGTCGGGATAGAGCCGTCGCGGGCGCCGGCCATGAACGCCTCGGCGGCCTGCCGGACGGTCATGGACGTGGGCGCACGGAGCTTGCCCTTGTTCGCCGCGGCGAGCTTGTCCGCCCGCCAGACCTTCGCCGCCGCCTGCGTCGGGAACGTCTTGCGCAGCTTGCAGTCGTCGCGCTTCGAGTAGACCTCGGCACGCCACGGACAGTCGCAGCGACCCTTGCCGTTGCAGCCGTTGCCGTGGCGTTGACGCACTCCGGTGGCCATCAGCAATCACCTCCAGACGATGCCGCGGTGTACGGTGCCGATTGCATGGGAGCTGAACCTCCTGTGTCATGCCCCCGGCCGCGACCACGGTGCGGGGGCGCTTTGCAGATAGCTCGACACGCTACTCCCCCACACCGACGCTTTCGGCGTGCCGGTCAAGCCAAGCCTGTACCGCCTAAGCTACAAGCGTGCCGACGCTTCCGCTGCGAACCGCAGGACAAGCTTGGCGGAGATCACCCAACGTGCGAACGGGTCCTCTTGGTCATTCCCCGAGATCGGTTCAATGGCCTCGCACCGAACCGCAAACGCGAACGCGACCTCGGCTGCGCTCTGATCCTCGAACCAGCCAACCATGTCCGACTTCTTTTTCGGGGTCTCCTCCGCGAGCCGCTGAAGCATGGGAAGAGCAAGGGCGGGAGTCGTCATTCGCGGCAGCATAGTAGCGATGTCCGAGCGCTCAAGCCATCCAAACGACCGATGAATGCCCAAGGACAGCGACGATGAGCAAGATCGACAACTTTGCATCGGAAGTCGTAAAAGTACCGCCCAACAAGCCGTGGGAGAAAGCGGTCGCCATCCTCGCTATGGCCATCGGCGGCCTGGTCGCGCTCGTGGCCCTTTGGATCTTCCCTCCGCTCGGCGTCCTCTACCTCATCGCGTCCATTCCTTTTTGGCTCTACAAAGCCCGCAAGAGAGAAAACCGCAAAAAGCTACAGCGGCAACTGATTATCACAGAGCGCATCGTCACCCTCGCGGTAGCTGTCGCGGAGGGTGGCTCCCAAACGCTTCCGGGTATAGCCAGATCGCTGGCAAGCGAAGGCTACGTGACGACTCATGAGTACACGCACCAAGACGGCTATGAGGTCGTCCTCGTCCGTCCACTCCAACGAGCGGCTACCTTCGTTGAAACACATGGAGCCGAAATACGCGAGCACGGCTGGGACAAGCCGCAACCGGAGCTTCTCAAGGCTGTCGGGCAACTGGGTGTCTACAACCGATGAGTGAACCGCTCATCAAGGTGGAGTGCGACAGGTGCGGCTCCACATACGTCGTACTCAAACCGGCGAGCGGCTTTCCGGCTCCGTGCAGCTTGTGCAAGCCTACGGGATCGGGCCAGATCAGGCCCGTTGCTCCGTAGCGATGACAAAGCTAACGGTACTCGCGACGGCGCTCGTCCTGTTGGGGGCGTGGCCGGGTGCGGTTCCTCCAAGCCCGCGTCGCCGAGTGCTGCGGCTACGAAAGCGTCAGCCGAGAGTCCGCTCTCGCAGTGCGTGCAAGCGTGGAACAACGGCTCAGCCGGCTACACTTCGAGCTCAGGGCGGAACAACATCGCTACGCAGGCGTATTATTCACACGTCGCGACCGTAGCCATCTACGCTGGGCCGGAAACCACGTACGTCTCCTCCGATTCTATTCGTCCAGGTGCGTGCATGGTGATCGCGGGCTACAGCGTCTGGATACAAATGACCAGCAGCTTGTGGGATGTGGGGCCAAATCTCGCCTCAGGACAATATTTTCGGTCCATCGGAAGCGAAGCCGAAACCTGGAGCGTGGAACACGCCAACGTTCGGGTGGCCCCAGAGCTCCTCCCGGGCGAACCGGAATCGGAAAACAACGGGAAGCTCACGGTGATGGACGGCGAGTCGCTCTTCCAGATGACCGCACAAGACGTCGAAGGCCAAAACTACGTAGAAAAGCAAAAGACCGAAGCCGACAATCGGACAGAATCAACGCCAACGTCGTCCGCGCCAGAACCATCTGCCGCACCGACTTCAAGTCAATCCACAGGCAAGCCGTGCCCGAGCAACGGCCTTCAGATACGAGGAGAAGAGCTTCCTAGCGGCGCGGGCACAATTGAAGACACTACATCCATCGGCATACCTTGCAGCGGCGCAATCGAAGTTGTAAAGACGTGGATCGGACTCAAGCCGAAGGGAGAGGCTGGCACTGTTAGCGGCTTTGCATGCGCCGAAGCAAAAGGCGAAAACAACCATAGCTTCACGGTGGCGTGCACGGCGCAAGGCAAGCGAGTCGCCTTTCGGGTCGAAGAACCGCATTAGCGTCTCGGCACCCAACGGGGCGACCGACGCGCTATAGCTGCAACCTACAAGGCTCTATGTTGAGCCGGGCTACCTTTCAGGTATGTATCAGTTGACGGTTCCGTTTCATGGTGCATCACAGGTCGCCACTGCGGCCGCGCACCACACCCACCTACAGAGCGATGGTCTTTGGTTTCTGGCGCTCGGTGCGCTCATGCTGATCGGAGCATTGATTGCGGCGGGGCCGCCTCGTGGACTTGACGGGATGCGCATGGCCCAGGGTAGAACGAACGAGCGAATCGCATGGTCGCTGAAACTTGCCGGCGCCGGTTCTGTCATCACAGGCAGCATCCTCTTGTTGATCGGCAATTTCCCGACCGACTGGGTGCTCTGGGTCTCAGGAGCGGCGGTAGTGCTGATATTCGGGATCGGATGGGTGGTCTCGGGTCGCCGCGTGGGTTGAGGCTTCCGCCGTCTCCCCTGACAGGGCGCGGATTATGCTGCGTGAACCACAACCGGCGGGGCGCTGGCCGCCTCGGCCGCCGGGATCAGGTGGTACTGCACGACGAAGCCGAGGCTCTCCGCGTAGCGATCGACGGTCGAGATCTTCGCATCGGCCGCTGTGCTCTCCAGGCGCGCGACGAAGGACTGCGAGGTCTCCATCGCCGCGGCGATCACGGTCTGCGAGCGCTTCTGCTCCTCACGCTGCCCGGCCAGGGCACGCAGCAACTCACGCCGCCGGCGAGCGGCATCCAGCAGCCGCGGAAACTCGGGGTTGCGCGCGGCGCGCTTGTCGATCATCTTGTCTAGGAAGTCGCGCTCAGGCATTGCCTTGGCCTACTCTCTGAATGGGTGTCGATACCTACAGCGGTATCTCTTTTGAGAGATAAGAGTAGCACCTCTCACTGATGCAGCGGGCGCCTGCCGCGCGCAACGCGCTTCTGATCCCCACGCCGCCGCCAATCCGCAAGACGTCTCTTCGCCAGCTCGATAGTGGCCGGGGGCGTCTTCTGCGTCTTCTTCTTGAACCCATCCAAGCCCAACAGAATCTGTCCGCGGCTGCCTTCCTCCGCAAACAGGATGCGGTAGATGACCCGATCTCCGTCCACCCTGACCTCCCAGATGTCGCCGTCGAGGTGGCGGGCAGCAGGCAGGCCCCGATCGCGAACCTCCTCCATGCCGGCAAGCACGGCCGCGGCATCGGAGTCGGAGAGCTTGTCGATGAACCCTTCGACCGGACTACGACCCGATGGGGTCCTGTAGTCGCGCCAGCGCCGCCGGATCGGAGGCGGCCCACCGGCAGCGGAGTCGGTCTTCTCCCTGGATCGCTTCGCTGGAGCCATCGAACGAGCTTATGCAGCGCCTCGGACCGAGTGCTCTTGGTGAGCACGACTGGCCCAAATCCTGGCCCAAGACTTCCCTAAAACGCAAAACGCCCCGTAAACACGGGGCGTAAGCGAACTCCGGGACAGGGACTCGAACCCCAATCTCCCGGACCAGAACCGGGCGTCACTGCCAATTGGACTATCCCGGACAGTGTCTGGCCCACAGAATACCCAACCGCACAGCGGAGCCGAACCCGCGGGACGGCTCGCCCACGGTCGCGAGAGAGCCAGCCCAGGGCGCTAGAACGCCGCCGGGGCGCCGTTGGGCGCGAAGTAGGCGGTGATCGCCTCCTCGAGGCCCGGGTCGAGCACCAGCAGGACCTCGTCGCCGGCCTCGATGGTGGTGTCGTGCTTGGGCACGAAGCCGGAGCCGCCGCGCAGCACGGAGATGATCAGCGCGCCTTCGGGCAGCGCGATGTCGGCAACGCGCTCGCCGACGGTGGGCGCGTCGGGGGCGACCTCCAGCTCGATGATCTCCAGGCGCTCCTCTTCGAGCGCGAGCAGGTGCACGAGGCCGTAGCGCGGCACCTCGTGCTCGATCAGGCGCAGGATCAAGTCGGTGGCGGAGACGGCGGGCTGGATGCCGAGCAGCCGGAAGTGGTCGTGGTTGCGGGGGTTGTTGACGCGCGCGATGATGCGCTCGCACAGGTACTTCTCCTTGGCGACCTGGCACACGAGGATGTTGTCCTCGTCGTCGCCGGTGACGGCGATCACGAGGTCGGCGCGCTGGATGCCGGCACGCTCGAGCACCCACAGCTCGGTCGCGTCGCCGTACTGCACCGCGTGCTCGAACTCGTCCTCGTTGGCCAGGTAGCACGCGCGCGAGGACTCGATCAGCGTGACTTCGTGCTCCTTGGAGATCAGCTCGCGGGCGAGGTTGCGCCCGACCTTGCCGGCGCCGGCGATGATCGCGTACATGCCCTCAGGCCGCCTCGGGCTCGAGCTCGCGCTTGAACATCTCGATCGCGTGCTTGGTCGGAGAGATCGTGCTGAGGCCCTGCTCGCCGTACCAGTCGGCGCGCGCGGGGTCCATCACGCGCACGATCGTCTTCTCGACGCCGAAGCGCTTCTGCGCGATCTGCGCGATCACGAGGTTGGTGTTGTCGCCGGCGGTGGACGCGATGAACGCGTCCGCGCGCTCGATCCCGGCCTGGATCAGCGCGTCGGTCTCCAGGGCCGTGCCGACGGTGAACTGGCCGCCGGAGTCCTCCCAGCTCTTGCTCTGTCCGGCGTCCAGGCGCTCGTGCGACAGCGGGTCCTCGTCCAGCACGGACACTTCATGGCCGGCCGCGAGCGCCGACTTGGCGACCGCCGAGCCCACGCGCCCGGCGCCGACGATCAGAACGAACATGCGAATGCGCAGTTGACCATAGGCCCGCAGGTTAGACCATTGGGGCGCTGGCCCGGTTGGCACGACGCGCGAGCTCCACGGGCGAGTCGCGCGCGGCGGGCGCGGTCACGATCACCCTGCAGTCGGCCTTGCGCACGACATACTTGGTGACGTCTCCAACGAACGCCTCCAGCGAGCCGCCACGCCCCCCCAGACGCCCGCCGCCGCGGATCAGCGACGGTTCCTCGGCGCCGAGCACGATCGCCTCCACGCCGCGCCTGCGCGCCTCATCGACGATCGCGTAGCCGGCGCGGCGCGTGCGCACGGTCGCCGTGGCGACGTGTACGCCGGTGTACTCCTCCCCCACCGCCTTGGCCCTGGCGAGCACCCCGCGCGCGTGCTTGATCTGCGCCTCGGGCAGGCTCGCGTCCAGCGGCAGCGACATCGGGATCACGAACATCCACACCGCCTCAATCGTTGCCGCGTCGATCGCCGCCTCGTCGGTCTGCTCGCCGGCGACCAGCAGCGCGGCCGTCTGCACGATGTCGTCGTCGAGATCGGTGCCGAACAGCGGCACGAGGATCGAGCCGTAGTCGCGCTCGGCGGGCGGCTCCGCTCGCAGCACGCGCGGCGAGACGGTGACGCGCCGCAGCAGGGAGACTTCGTCCGCGCGCCGGTAGACCACGTACAGGGCGATCCCCGCGACCATCCAGCCGAGGCCGACGTAGCGCGCGGCGGGATGCACGACCAGCACCGCCACGAGGCCAGCCGCGGACACGAGCGCGCCGAACGCCGCCGGCAGCGGCAGCTGGCCGCCGCGCAGCGTCACCGACCACGGCACCCGGTAGGGGCGGTCGCGGTCTGGCTCGGAGTAGCGCAGGCGGCAGATCGACAGGTGCGCGATCGTGAACGCGAGCGTCGCGCCGAGCGCGTAGATGCCGACGAGGAAGTCCAGGTTCTCGGTGGCGGCGAGCCCCGCTGCGATCACGCCGGCGATGACGATCAGCACGTACGGCGTCGAGCGCTCGGGGTGCAGCCGCCCGAGCCCGCTGGGGATCTGGCGGTTGGTGGACAGCGAGTACGCGAGGCGCGAGAGGCCGAGCATCGCCGAGTTGGCGGCAGCCACGAGCGTGACTGCGGCCATCGCCGCGACGAGGTACATGAGGCTCTTGCCCAGCCAGTGCGGGTGCACGTGGCTGACGACGCCGATCATCGGCGCGTTCAGGTAGCGGCCCGCCAGTTCGGTGTGGGTGCCGTGCACCGGCAGCGCCGTGACGGCCACCAGCGCGATGCCCACGTACAGGAACGCGACCGTCGCGGTGGTGCTGCCGACGAGGCGCTTGAGGCCGACGCGGCTGATGCGCACCTCACCGGCGAGGCCCGACGCGGACTCCAGGCTCGTGAACGAGATCACGGCGACGGTCATCGCGAACAGCAGGTGCGACCACGTGGGCGCGGTGCCCAGGTGGATCGGGTGAAGCAGGGTGTGCGGGTTGAAGAACAGCACGAGCCCCAGCACCACGATGAAGCCCTGCAACGCGAGGTCGCCGGCGAGCAGGATGCCCACGCGCCGCGCGCGGCGCCCGCCGAAGCCGCGGATGTTGCCGAGCACCACCAGCGCGATGAACGCCAGCGCGAGGCCCAGCGCCTCGTCGCTGCTGCCCAGCGGGCTCCAGAAGACCTTCAGGTACTGCGTCGCCGAGTACGCCGTGACGGCGATCAGGATCACGTAGTCGAGCAGGATCGCCCAGCCGGCGATGAAGCTGACGAGCTCGTTGAACGCGTAGCGCGCGAACACGGTGGAGCCGCCGCGATCCTGGTGCAGCGAAGCGCCCTCCACGTACGTCATCGCGGTCACCGTGTACAGCAGCGCCGCGACCAGGAACACGAGCGGCGTGAGGCCCAGCGCGTGGCCGGCGATGACCCCCAGCGAGAAGTAGATCGCGCTCGCCAGCGACGAGTACACGATCGTGAACAGGATCGGCGAGCCGATGCTGCGGCGCACCATCACGCGCGCGTGCGCCGCCCGCTCGGAGCCGTGACCCTCCGGCGGACCCCCTGGCGTGGGCGTGCTCATCTGTCGCGCGCCCGCCGCACTTCCACGTACCAGCGACCGGCGCCGGCCGCGACGAACAGCACCCCCAGCAACAGCCGCGGCGAGATCGCGCTTGCGTTTCCGCTCACCGCCTGCACGATCAGCGCCACGCCGATCGCGCCCATCAGCAGTGAGAGCACAAGCGTGCTCATGCGGTGCGCCTGTCTGCCGTTCATCTCATCCTGAGGTTATTCCGCTGCCGGTCACACTGTTCCGGGTGGTGCATGCACCACCCGGCGGGGCCGCACATGTGCGGCCCCGGGACACGCCGCATGCGGCGTGTCCGACGGACGGCGCATGCGCCGTCCGAGCAAGGTCGCATGCGACCCTGCGGCCCATCACATCAGGTGATCAGCGGGATGATCAGGATCGCGACGATGTTGGCCACCTTGATCATCGGGTTGATCGCGGGGCCCGCCGTGTCCTTGAAGGGGTCGCCGACGGTGTCGCCGGTGACCGACGCGGCGTGCGCGTCAGAGCCCTTGCCGCCGAACGAGCCGTCCTCGATGAGCTTCTTTGCGTTGTCCCACGCGCCACCGCCCGCGGTCATCATCACCGCGAAGAAGAAGCCGACGACGATCACGCCGATCAGCAGGCCGCCGAGCGCCTGCTGATCGATCAGCCCGACGATCAGCGTCAGGCCGATCGGCAGCAGCGACGGCAGGATCATCTCGCGCTGGGCGGTCTTCGTGACGATGTCCACGCAGCGCGCGTAGTCGGGCTCTTCGGTGTAGTCCATGATCCCGGGGTGCTCGCGGAACTGGCGGCGCACCTCCTCGACGACCGCGCCGCCGGCGCGACCGACGGCCTCGATCGACAGCGACGCGAACAGGCACACCATCAGCCCGCCCAGCAGCAGCCCGATCAGCACGGGCGGTTCGTTGATGCCGAAGTTGATCATGTGCCCGAGCTTGTTTTCGAGTTCTTTCTGAAAGCCCGCGAACAGGCCGACAGCCGCGAGCACCGCCGAGCCGATCGCGTAGCCCTTGGTGACCGCCTTGGTGGTATTGCCGACCGCGTCGAGGCGGTCGGTGACCTGGCGCACCTCCTCGGGCAGGTCCGCCATCTCGGCGATGCCGCCCGCGTTGTCGGTGATCGGCCCGAACGCGTCGAGCGCCACGATCAGCCCGGTCAGCGACAGCAGGCCCATGGCCGCGATCAGGATGCCGTAGATGCCGGTGATGCCGCCGCCCGCGAGCTTCCAGGAACCGAGGATGCCGAGCACGATCACGAGCGCCGGCAGCGCCGTGGCCTGCAGGCCGGACGAGAAGCCCTGGATGATGTTCGTGGCATGGCCGGTGATCGACGCTTTCGCGGTCTTCTTCACCGGCGCGAAGCGCGTCGACGTGTAGTATTCGGTTAGTCCGAATAGCAGCCCGGTGACTACGATTCCGATCAGCGAGCACAGGTACAGGTGGCTCCAGCTGGGGGCGTTGACGGTGCTGCCGACGACCTTGAACGTGAGGTTGCGCATCAGCCAGTAGGTGATCGGCGCGAACGCCGCCGCGGCAAGCACGCCCGAGACGACCAGGCCCTGCAGCAGCGCGCGCTCGACGTTGTCGGAGTTGGTGCGCACCGCGAACGTGCCGATGATCGAGGCGATGATCGCCACGCCGCCGATCACCAGCGGGTACAGCGCGACGCGCGTCGACTCATGGAACGTGAGCACGCCGAGCAGGATCACCGCGATCGCGGTCACCGCGTAGGTCTCGAACAGGTCCGCGGCCATGCCGGCGCAGTCGCCCACGTTGTCGCCGACGTTGTCAGCGATCGTCGCCGGGTTGCGCGGGTCGTCCTCGGGGATTCCCGCCTCGACCTTGCCGACGAGATCCGCGCCGACGTCGGCGGCCTTCGTGAAGATGCCGCCGCCGAGCCTCGCGAACACGGAGATCAGCGAGCCGCCGAAGCCGAGGCCGACGAGCGCGTCGACGGCCGTTTTGGGGCTGTCGTTGAAGAACGACGTCAGCGCGCCGTAGTAGCCCGCAACGCCGATCAGCGCGAGGCCGACGACCAGCAGTCCGGTGATGGCGCCGCCGCGGAAGGCGACCTTCAGCGCCGGCGAGACGCCGCCCTTGGCGGCCTCGGCAACACGCGCGTTGGAGCGCACAGACACGTTCATGCCGATGTAGCCAGTCGAGCCCGAGAGGATCGCTCCGATCAGGAACCCACCCGCGACGGCGATGTTCTGGATGAAGATCAGCGCCACGACTACGACCACGCCGACGCCGGCGATCGTTATGTACTGGCGGTTCAGGTACGCGCGCGCGCCCTGCTGCACGGCCAGCGAGATGCTCTGCATCTTCTCGTTGCCCGGCGACAGCGCGAGCAGGGACCGCGTCGTCACGAGGCCGTAGGCCACAGCACAGGCGGCGCAAACGAGGGCGACGACGACCCCATGGTTCGTCAGAAAGCTGCTCAACAGAAATCCTCCGCGGTCTGATTTGCGTGCCGCGCGAGGATCTGTCGCGCGCACATTTGTCGCCCGGTTCGCTCGGCGCGAGCGTCTACCCGGTGCAAACGCGGGCGCAGTGTATCGTGCCGGCCGGCGGTTTGCCGCTCGCTCAGCGTCCGGGCACCCACAATCTGCCGCTGGACTCCGCCGGTCCCGGGCCGGGCGGACCCTGCCCCTGCGCCCCCGGGCCCGCCTGATCGGGTCCCGCGCCGCCGGAGGACGACCCCGGCCCCGCCGGCCCTCCGGATCCGCCGCCAGGCGGCCCGCCCGCACCGGGCGCGCCCGCGCCGACCTCCTGCGCGTAGGCCATCTGCAGGCGCGACAGCGCGTCTCGCAGCGGCTTCAGCTCGTTCGGGATACGGCGCTCGAGGATCTCCAGCAGCGCCCTGACGGCGTCGATCGCGTCACGCGCCTGCTCGAGATCGCGTTCGGGGGAACGGCCGGGATCCTGATTGGCTCCAGCCGGCGCGAGGCGGTGCGCGCCGATGTTCAGCAGCGACACGGCCGCCTGCGCCATCATGTCGGTGCTCGTCAGCCGGCTCAGTTCCGCTTCGTAGGCCGCGCGCAGCTCATCCTCGCTCGGCTGCCCGCCGGCGCCGGCCGCGCCGGCCGCCGGCTGGGTCGCGCTGTCCTCGCCCTGCATGTCCTCTGCGCTCAAACCGTTACCTCCTCCGGGTAGCTCTCTCTGGTCTCCTCGACGCTCGCCGCGAACACGTCCTCGCGCGCGACGCCTGCGTCGATCATCCGTCGCTGGCGCTGCGCGCCGTTGCGCTCCGGGAACACGGGGTCGATCGCCAGCTCGGCGCGCACCGGCGCCGTCCACGCGAGCAGGCGCTCGATCGCCGCGCGCGCCGGATACTCCTCGGCGCGCTCCAGGTCGATCAGCCGCCCGTCCAGCCCGAAGCGGACCGCCCGCCACATGTTCTCCTCGATCAGCCGCGGTGCGGGGTCCACGAACGGCGCGCGCTCGTCGACGTCTCGCACCGCCTGCGCGATGCACGCGACCAGCAGGCCCGCGAGCGCCTCGGACTCCGGCGCGGTCGCCTGCGCGTCGCAGATGCGCACCTCGACGGTGCCGAACTTGAAGTGCGGCCTGACCGACCACCACACCTGCGTGAACTCGACGATCGAGTTGGTGCGCTGGAGGAACTCGATGTACTCGCGATACGCGGCCCAGCCGCCGAAAGCGTCCGGGACGCCGCAGCGCGGGAAGCTCTTGGTGAAGCTCTGCGTTCGCGCCGAGTGCAGCCCGCTGTCGCGCCCGTCCAGGAACGGCGAGTTGGCCGAGATCGCCAGCAGCAGCGGCAGCACCGGGCGCAGGCGATCGCAGGCGCGCACCGCGCGGTCGATGTCGCGCACGCCCACGTGCACGTGCAGGCTGAACGTGTTGTTGCGCCACGCCACGTATTTGAGGCCGTCCTCGACGCGGCGGTAGTGCTCGGTGTCGATGATCGGCTGCTCGCGATAGTCAGCCCATGGGTGCGTGCCGGTTGCGCCGAGCGCCACCCCCTCGGCGGCCGCGAGCGCGAACAGGCGTCGGCGGCGCTCGCGCTGGTGCGCCAGCGCGTCCTGCAGGTCCGCGCCCACGCCCGAGATGATCTCCACCTCCGACGAGATCAGCTCGCCGGCGATGCCGTCGCGCAGCAGCGGATCGCTCTGCGCGGCGTCGCGCAGGCGCTCGAAGCGCGGGACCAGTTCGAGCGTGCGCGGATCGATGATCGAGAACTCCTCCTCGACGCCGACGGTGAGATCCGCGGCGGCTGCGAACGTGTCGACGGCTCGATCTAGATCAAGGCTGTTCATCGCGTGGCGTCTGCGGGGTTCGCGCGCGGGGCGTGCGGGCGTCCAGTGTGACGCAAGACTCGGCGACGGGCGGAGACTTCCCGCCACGGGCGCCCAATCACGTCAGATAGAAGTACAGCGCGTAGAGCAGATCGACCGCCGGGCTGGAGGTGTGGACCGTCACCTCCGGCGGCACGTCGAGCAGCGACTCCGAGTAGTTGAAGATGATCTTCACGCCCGCGTCGACCAGCTCGTCCGCCAGTCCCTGCGCGGCCTGCGTGGGCACCGCGAGCACGCCCACGACGATGTCCTCGTCCTCCACCACCTGGCGCAGCTCGCCGATGTCGCGCACCACCTGGCTGCCCACCTTGGTGCCGATCTTGGCCTCGTCCGCGTCGAAGATCGCCACCACGCGAAAGCCGTGGTCGGCGAAGATTTCCGAGGACGCGATCGCCTGGCCGAGATGGCCGGCGCCGATCAGCCCGATGTTGTGCTGTCCAGCCGTGCGCAGGATCTTGCGGATCTGCGACACCAGCGCCTCGACGTTGTAGCCGACGCCGCGCTTGCCGAACTTGCCGAAGCCCGACAGGTCGCGGCGGATCTGCGTGGAGTTGACGTGCGTGTAGTCGGAGAGCTCCTGCGAGGAGATCGTCTCCTTGCCCATCTTCTTCGCCTGCGTCAACACCTGCAGGTAGCGCGACAGGCGCGCCGCCACGCCGAGCGAGAGCCGCTCGCTGGAGGAGCCGACGCCGTCGCGCGCGCCCGTCACGGAGGACGGCTGCGACGCCGTGCGTTCCCCCCCTCCGGGGGCGATGCCGTGGCTCATCGGCGGGACTCTAGACGCTCGCGCAGAAGCGCCTCATCGACGAAGTGCTCGCACAGCCCCTCGCCGTCCAGCGCGATCACCGGGATGCGCTCGAAATAGGCGCGATGCAGCGCGTCATCGCCCGTGATGTCAACCTCCTCGAGCGCGAAGGCGAGCTCGCCCTGCAGACGCCGCAGCGCCAGCATCGCGTCGACGCACAGATGGCAGTCAGGCTTGGAGTAGACGGTGACCGTCGCCATCGGGCTGACGCTCCCCTGTGGCATACGCGTCGAGCGAAAGGTAATGCGGGTAGACGAGCGGCTCGCGGAAGCGGGCGGCGCTCGCGATCATCGCGGCGTTGTCGGTGCACAGCGAGCGCGCCGGCACGTGCAGCTCTGCCCCCAACTGCCGCAGGCGCCGTCGCAGTACGTCGTTTGCGGCCACGCCGCCGCCCACCGCCAGGCGCCCGAGCCCGGTGTGCGCGAGCGCCTGACCAGCGCGCACCGCCAGCGACTCGACGATCGCCGCCTGATAGGAGGCGGCGAGGTCCGCCGCGCGCTCGCGCGCCCCGTCCTCCCCCAGGTCGCGGATCGCGTACAGCAGCGCCGTCTTGACGCCCGCGAAGGAGAAGTCGAGGCTGTCCGCGAACGCCTTGTGGCGCGCGCCGCGGCCGCCGCGCGCGCGCTCGGCGGCCGACCCCGGGAACGAGAACGCGGTCGCATCGCCGTCCGCGGCGAGCCGTTCCAACGCTGGGCCTCCGGGGAAGCCCAGCCCGAGCATCCGCGCGCCCTTGTCAAACGCCTCGCCGGCGGCGTCGTCGAGCGTGCGCCCCAGCACCTCGAAGCCGTCGTGCCCGGTGACGCGCGCGAGGAGCGTATGGCCGCCGCTCGCGACCAGGCACACGAACGGCGGCCCGAACGGCTCCGCCTGCTCCTCCCCCGCATCAGCCAGGAAGTTCGCGGCGACGTGTCCCTGCAGATGGTCAACCGGCGCGAACGGCAGCTCGCGCGCGGCGGCCAGCGCCTTCGCGGTGGAAAGGCCCACGAGCAGCGCCCCCACCAGCCCCGGCCCCTGCGTGGCTGCGATCAGATCGACATCCGCCAGCGTCGCGCCGGCGCGCGCCAGCGCCTCCTCCACAACCACGTTCACCAGCTCCAGGTGATGGCGCGAGGCGATCTCCGGGACGACGCCGCCGAAGCGCTCGTGCACCTCCTGCGAGGAGATCACGTTGGAGCGCATGCGACCGTCCGCGTCGACGACCGCCGCGCACGTGTCGTCGCAGCTCGTCTCCAGCGCGAGGATCGTCAAACGGATCCCACCGGCCCCGGATTGGGAACGTCGCCGAGCGAGCCTTCGAGCGTCGCCGGCGTGCGCCACATCACCAGCGCGTCCTCGCCGTTGTCCTGGTAGTAGCGCCGGCGCATGCCCGCCGCGCGAAAGCCCTCGCGCTCGTACAGGTGGATCGCCACCGCGTTGGAGCGGCGCACCTCCAGCGTGAAGCGCGCGTCGGCGTCGCCGACGCGCGCGTACAGGTCCGCGAGCATCGCCGAGGCGATGCCCTGGCGCTGGTGATCATTGTCGACGGCCACGTTCATCACGTGCCACACGGTGTCGTAGCGAGAGCAGATCAGGTAGCCCACAAGCCGCTGCTCGCCGCTCGCGCCCTGCTCGATCGCAGCCAGGCAGATCCCCGACTGCTTGGACAGCTCCAGCACGAACATCGCAAGCGACCACGGCGTCGGGAACACGCGCCGCTCGATCGCGATCACCTGCGGCAGGTCCTGGTAGCTGAGGCGCCGCACCTCCACGGCCGGCGCCTGCCCGATCGGCTGCTCTGCGGTTCGCTCGCTCATCAGGAGGGCCCTGGCCCGGACACCAAGGCTAGCTCCGCGTCCGGGCGCCGGCGGTAGTCGGGCACCAACTCGTGCAGCGGAGCCGCCGTCGCGTGCGCGCCCAGCTCGCACACGGCGGCCGCGCTGACGAGATGAAGCTCCGAGGAATCGGGCGCCACCGGCACGCCCGCGTCCTGCAGCTGCTCGCGAAAGCGCACCGCTCCGTCGCCCACAGCCAGCCACTTGCGCCGGGCGCCTCCCCCCTGTTCGACCTCAGCGATGACCCCGGCGAGGTGCTGTGGCGCCAGCGGGCGCGGCGGGACGAGCTCGCGCGGCGAACCGTCCTCGCCCGCCTCATACGCGGCCGCGAACGCCTCGCCGCGGCGCGCGTCGATCACCGCGAGCACGGCGTCGGGCTCGCCCGCGAGCGCCGGCAGCGCGAGCGCGCGGGCGCTCGAGACGCCGACGAGCTCCGCCGACAGCGACTGCGCGAGGCCCCGTGCGGTGGCCACGCCGACCCGCAGCCCCGTGAACGTGCCCGGACCCACCCCCACGGCCACCCGGTCGACTTCGCTCCAGGCGACACCAGCGTGCTCGAGCAGGCCGCGCGCCAGGTCGAGCAGCCGCGTCGCGTGGCCCGGGCGCGCGCCCGCGGGCGGATCGTCGCGCGCCTGCGTGACGCCGCCGTCCGCGCGGCGCAGCGCGACGGCGGTGGAGGACGTCGCGGTGTCGAAGCCGAGCACGATCATCGCGCGCCGCCGCCGTCCGCGATGCCCGGCGCGGCAGACTGGTCGGCAGCCGCCTGCGCCTCCTCGACGTCGATGCGGCGCCGATCGCCGCCGCCGTGACTGAGCGTCACCCGCACGCGGGCACCCGCGAGATCGGCGTGCGCGTCCTGCGGCCACTCCACGAACGCGATCCGTCCCGGCCCAAGGTAGTCGGCCAGCAGGTCCGGGTCCTCGCGTTCGAGCCCCGCCAGCCGGTACAGGTCCAGGTGCGAGACCGTCACCCCGGCGCCCGCGTAGCGGTGGCCGATGCTGAACGTGGGGCTGGTGACCGGATCGCCGACCCCGAGCGCACGCGCGGCGCCGCGCACCAGCGTGGTCTTGCCCGCGCCCAGCTCGCCGCGCACGAGCACCACATCGCCATCGCGCAGCGCCCCCGCCAGCTCGGCGCCGAGCGATTCCGTCTCTGCGGGACCTGTCGTCTCGACGCTGCGCGCGGCCACCCCGAGACTCTAAAGCCTGCCGGCCCGCGTCCCGGACGCGAACGAGGATGCCCAAAAAAATGACCGGCCCGCGGGAGAATGGTGCGCGGACCGGTCGTTACTCCTGGAGGGATGGAGACAGGACCTACATCGGCAGCCGTGCCTTTTGACTTTAGGACCCGAGCAAGATTTTTCGACGCCCCCGCAAAAGGCCCTGCTTTACAGGGAAAATGCCACTGGACATGTGTCTAGAACAGACCCAGCTGATCGACATCCGGCTCGCCCTGCGCCGCCCGCCCCGCGCTCGGCGACGCCGAGGCGACCGTCTCGGCCCGCTCGGGCTCGTCCGCGAGCTCCGGGACCTCCTCGACGGAAGGCTGCTCCGGTGCGCCCAGCGCCAGCAGCTCGGGCAGGCGCATGAAGTCCTCGCGCAGCGTCTCGAGCATCCGCGGCGTGTACAGAGCCGCGGCGGGATGGTAGATCGGGTACAGGCGCACCGCGCGCGTGCCCAGCACGAGCGCCTCGGGCTGACCGTGCAGGCGCGTGATGCCCGTGGGGTCGCCGCGCAGGAGCTTCGTCGAGAAGTTGCCCAGCGTGCAGATCACCGTCGGCTGGATCAGCTCGACCTTGCGCAGGAGGTACTCGTGGCAGTTGTCGAGCTCGATTGGCTGGGGATCCCGGTTGCCGGGAGGCCTGCACATCAACGTGTTGGCTATGAACACCTCCGAGCGCTCCATGCCGATCTCTTCCAGCAACTGCTGCAGGAGTTTGCCGGCACGCCCCACGAACGGCACCCCCTGCTCGTCCTCGCTCGCACCGGGCGCCTCACCGATGAACATCAGATCCGCGTCGGCGTTGCCGGCTCCGAACACAACCGTTTTGCGGGTCGCCGCAAGCTCCGTGCAGCGCGTGCAGCTGCGCGCCTGGACGAAGACCTCCTTCAGGGCCTCACGCCGCTCGGACGCAGACTGCTCACGCTCCAGGGAGGACATCGCGCGGATGGTAAGCGATGATCTGACGATGGCATCGGCCGGCGAGCACGAGGTGACGGCCCCGTTCGCGGGCGTCGTCGTGGCGATCGCCCACCAGCTCGACGAGCCCGTGGGCGCCGGCAGCGCGCTGGTGGTGCTGGAGGCGATGAAGATGGAGCACGAGGTGCTGGCGGAGACCGACGGCGTCGTGCGCGTCCTGTCGGTGGCGGTCGGCGACGCCGTCGAGGAGGGCCAGCTGCTGCTGACGCTCGCATCGTCCCCGGCGGGAGAGCCGGGCGCCGGCAACGGCGCGAGCCCGCCGAGCCTCCAGCCGCAGCGGGCGGACGGCGAGCGGGAGGACCTCAGGGCGGTGCGCGAGCGCCACGAGATCGGGCTCGACGCGGCGCGGCCGGAGGCCGTCGCGAAACGCCGCGAGCGCGGCCGGCGCACCGCGCGCGAGAACCTCGCCGACCTGCTCGACGCCGACTCGTTCGTCGAGTACGGGCCGCTGCTGTTCGCCGCCCAGGAGGCGCGGCGCCCGCGCGAGGAGCTGATCGCGCGCACCCCCGCCGACGGGCTCGTCGGCGGCGCCGGGCGGCTCGCGGGCCGCCCGTGCGTGGCGATGTCCTACGACTACACCGTCCTCGCCGGCACGCAGGGGATGCGCAACCACGCCAAGAAGGACCGCCTGTTCGAGCTCGCCGAGCGCCGGCGGCTGCCCGTGGTGCTGTTCGCGGAGGGCGGCGGCGGCCGCCCCGGCGACGTCGACATGCCGATCGTCGCCGGCCTCGACTGCCGCGCGTTCGAGCTGTACGCCCAACTCAGCGGCCTCGTGCCGCTCGTGGGTATCGCCTCCGGCTACTGCTTCGCCGGCAACGCCGCGCTGCTCGGCTGCTGCGACGTGGTGATCGCCACCGAGGACTCGAGCATCGGCATGGGCGGCCCCGCGATGATCGAGGGCGGCGGCCTCGGCGTGCACGCGCCCGGCGACGTCGGCCCGATCGCGATGCAGTGGGCCAACGGCGTCGTCGACCTGCGCGCCGCCGACGACGCCGAGGCGGTGGCACTGGCCAAGCGCTACCTCTCCTACTTCGCCGGCCGCGCCGCACCGGGCGCCGTCCCCGACCAGGAGCTGCTGCGCGACCTAATCCCCGAGCAGCGCAAGCGCATCTACGACGTGCGCCGCGTCGTCGACGGGCTGTTCGACGAGGGCTCCGTGCTGGAGCTGCGCCGCGGCTTCGGCCCCGGGATGCTCACGGCGCTCGCGCGCGTCGACGGGCGCCCGCTCGGCGTGGTCGCCAACGACCCCACGCACCTGGGCGGCGCGATCGACGCCGACGGCGCCGACAAGGCCGCGCGCTTCCTGCAGCTGTGCGACGCGTTCGAGCTGCCCGTGCTGTTCCTGTGCGACACGCCCGGCTTCATGGTCGGCCCCGCGGCAGAGCAGACCGCCACCGTGCGCCACTTCGCGCGCCTGTTCCTCGGCGGCGCCAACCTCAGCGTGCCCACCGGCACGATCGTGCTGCGCAAGGGCTACGGCCTCGGCGCGCAGGCGATGGCCGGCGGCGGCTTCAAGGCGCCGCTGTTCACCGTCGCGTGGCCCACGTCCGAGTTCGGCGGCATGGGCCTCGAGGGCGCCGTGCGCCTGGGCATGCGCCGCGAGCTCGACGCGATCGAGGACCCGCAGGAGCGCGAGCGCCTGTACGAGCAGATGGTCGCCGCCGCGTACGAGCGGGGGCGCGGCGTCAACATGGCCGCGTACGGAGAGATCGACGACGTGATCGACCCCGCCGACTCCCGCCGCTGGATCGCCACCATGTTCGACGAGCACTCCGGCGAGTGGTGGCGGCGCCAGGGCAAGAAGCGCCCGCACGTCGACGCGTGGTAGATCGCAGGCCGTCGTCGCGGCCCTCGCCACCTCGGGCGGCCGGCGCGGGCCGCGTCGTGTGACATTGCGCACATAGCACGCGGGGCCATTTACACGCCGCCGAGCGTGTGTATCATTTTCGATAGGCCGCTAACGAGCTTGCTCGCGTGGACCCGACCGCAGCATGCTGGAGATCTGAAGTCGCGCCGGTATCCGCAGGGAACTGGACCGAAGCCGATGAGCCCCCACCGAACCCGTACCCCGCCACGCGCATGAGGACCGTGCGCACAGTGGCCGAGCTGCGCTCAGCGCTCGCACCCGCGCGTCGCGAGGAGCGCACGATCGGGCTCGTGCCGACGATGGGCGCGCTGCACGACGGGCACCTGTCGCTGATCGCCCACGCACGCGAGCACTGCGACGTGGTGGTCGTCTCGCTGTTCGTCAACCCCTCCCAGTTCAACGAGCGCGCCGACCTGGAGCGCTACCCGCGCGACGAGCGACGCGACGCCGAGCTCGCCGCCGCCAGCGGAGCCGATCTGCTGTTCGCGCCGGCGGTCGAGGAGGTCTACCCCTCCGGGTTCGCCACAGCCGTCGAGGTGCTGGGCGTGACCGAGCGCCTGGAGGGCGCAAGCCGCGGCCCCGAGCACTTCCGCGGCGTAGCCACCGTCGTCACCAAGCTGCTGTGCATGGCGCTGCCCGACGTCGCGTACTTCGGCCAGAAGGACGCTCAGCAGGTCGTCGTCATCCGCCGCCTCGCCACCGACCTCAACCTGCCCGTGCTCATTGAGGCACTGCCGACCGTGCGCGAGCGCGACGGCCTTGCGCTGTCCAGCCGCAACGCGCTGCTGAGCCCCGAGGAGCGCGCCCGCGCGCTGGCGCTGCCCGCCGCGCTCGACGCCGCCCGCGCGCTGGCCGCGCGGGGAGAGCGCTCCGCGCGGGCGCTGCTGGACGCCGCGCGCGAGGCGATGCGCCCGTTCGACGTCGAGCCCGAGTACATCGCGGTCGTCGACCCCGACACGCTCGAGCCCGTCGACTCGCTCGACGGCGCATCGTCCCCGCATCGTCCCGGTACGGGGAAGGGGGAGACGCTGCTGGCGCTCGCCGCGCGGGTCGGGGAGGTCCGCCTGATCGACAACACAGTCCTTGCACCCATCAGCCAACCGCTCCAAGGAGAGGCGATCGCCACATGCAGCGCGTGATGCTCAAGTCCAAGATCCACCGCGCCACGGTCACCGACAGCGACCTGCACTACGTCGGCTCGATCACCATCGACCCGGAGCTGCTGGAGGCCGCCGACATGCTCGAGTACGAGCAGGTGCACGTCGTCGACGTCGACAACGGCGCCCGCTTCGAGACGTACACGATCCCCGGCGAGCGCGGCTCGGGCGACATGTGCGTCAACGGCGCCGCCGCGCGCCTGGTGCACCGCGGCGACACGATCATCGTCATCTCCTACGGCACCTACGACGAGGCCGACCTGGAGCGCTACGCGCCGCGCGTCGTCCACGTCGAAGCCGAGACCAACCGCATCATCACCGTCGACGAGCAGGTGGCGACCCTGCTCTCCTAGAGAGCGAGCGTCAACCGGCCCTCAGAGAGGAAGCAAGCATGTCCAGCCGCCCCGCCATCCAAGCCCCGTCCGACCCCGGCCGCCTGCCGATGACCCTGCCGCTGCTGATGGAGAAGAAGCGGCTCGGCGAACCGATCGTGATGGTCACCGCATACGACTACCCCAGCGCCCGCGCCGCCGAGGCCGCCGGCGTCGACCTGGTGCTCGTGGGCGACTCCGCCGCGACGACCGTGCTCGGCTACAGCGCCACCACGCCCGTCGAGCTCGACGACATGCTCGTGCTCGCCCGCGCCGTACGCCGGGGCCTGCGCACGCCGCTGCTGATCGGCGACCTGCCATTCGGCTCCTACGAGGTCTCCGACGAGCAGGCGATCACGACCGCGATGCGGATGGTCAAGGAGGCCGGCTGCGACGTCGTCAAGCTCGAGGGCGGCGGCGAGGCCTCCGTCAAGCGCGCGCGCGCGATCGTCGGCGCCGGCATCCCCGTGATGGGCCACGTCGGGCTCACGCCTCAGACCTCCACGGCGCTCGGCGGCTGGAAGGCGCAGGGCCGCACCGCCGCCGCCGCCGCGCGCATCGCCGCCGAGGCCGTCGCGCTACAGGACGCAGGCTGCTTCGCGATCGTGTTCGAGGCGATCCCCAGCGCCGTCACCGAGGAGCTGGTGGCGCTGCTGGAGATCCCCGTGATCGGCATCGGCGCGGGCCCCGCCACCGACGGGCAGGTGCTCGTGTTCCACGACCTGCTGGGCATCCGCGACGGACTCGGCGCGCGCTTCGTCAAGCGCTACGCCAACCTCCAGCAGGAGATGAACAACGGCGTCACCGCCTACGCCGAGGACGTGCGCACGCGCCGCTACCCCGGCCCCGAGCACTCCTACTCGATCGACCCCGGCGAGCTCGCGGAGCTGCACACCCTGTTGAGCGCCTAGCAGGCGAGCGCGGTGGGCGGGCATTCGGCCCCCCCACCGCCCGGCGGCGGGCCGCCGGGAGCGCCCGGGCTGGTGGGCGTCGAAGTCGTTTCCGTCGGGGTGGTGGGGGTCGAGGCTGGAGTTTCCACGCTCGGCGGAGCGGGCGCGGGCGTCGTCGTCGTAGTGACGGGAACGGTCGAGACAGGCGGCGGACCGGTCGGCGCGGACGGGTGGCGAGCGGCATGATGCCGACCGGCATGGCGGTTCGCCGTGGGCGTTGGCATCGCCGTGACCGGCTGCCCCGGTGCGGTCGGCTGCCCCGATGCGGTGGCCGTCGTCCCAGTAAGCGCCGCGAGCGCGGGCGCTCGGGAGCGACGTTTGACGCGGCTCTCCGACCTGCGGCGATTGGCAGCGGCGAACGCGGGCGTGCGGGGACGAATGCTCGGCGACGCCTGGGGCGTACCCGGCTGCAGCTTCAGCTCGCGGATGTGAGCGTCGCGGGCGAGGCTCGTGCTCAACACCAGCGCGAGCAGTGCGCACGCGACCGCAAGCGCAACGAGTCGGCGACGCAGGCGCCGCAACCCGGGCGGTGATGCGGCCGGCCGGTCGTCGGGCTCATCGTGCCCACCGCCGCTACTCCCCTCAACTGCATTGGAGTCAGCAATGGAGCCATGCCCCTCGGCCACGTGGCTCCAATCGACGCCAACGAGCTCGGCGGCACGGGCGATCGTCGCGTGTCGCAGCCAGGCGACGACGACGATCGGGCCGAGCGCGCGGTATGAGACGCCCGCTTCCTGCATCGCCGCGCGGCTCAGGCGGCAGGTCTCGCAGTCGCCGAGGTGGTCGCGCACCCACGCGAGCTCCGCGCCCTCGCCGAGCTCGTCGTCCTGGAGCTTTGCGAGCAGCGGCAGCGCGCGCTCGCATTCGGGCGATGCGGCCGCAATCGAGGCGAGCTCGCCGCCGTTGACGAGGTCGCGCAGGCGGATGCGGGCGCGGGAGATGAGCTGGGCGACCCCGTTGGCGTTGAGATCCACCACGGCGCCGATCTCCTCGTAGGAGAGCTGCTCGAGCTCGCGTAGCGCCAGCACCTCGCGCTGGCGGTCAGGCAGGCGCGCGTGAGCCATCCGCACCGTCTCGCGAGTGGCGGCCAGCAGGGCGGCGCGTTCGGGGTCGAGCTCCAGCGCCCCCGGCTCGGGGCCGGCCGGCTCGATCGGCTCGCCCACCGGCTCGACGCGGCGGCGCGCCCTGATCGTGTCGTAGCAGACGTTGCGCGCGGTCGTCAGCGCGTAGGCGACGAAGTTCACCTCGCGGCCCTCCAGCGCCGGCAGGCGACGCAGCAGGCGGACGAACGTCTCCTGGGTGGCTTCCGCGGCGTCGTCCTCCCCACCGAGCATCCGCAGGCAGAAGCCGTACACGCGCCGCTCGTGGCGGTCGTACAGCTCGGCGAACGCATCGCCGTCGCCGGAAAGCGCCAGCCGCGCGCGCTCGCGGTCGTCACGGGTGCTGCCAGCGGTTGCGGTCGTGATCGCCATCGCCCTAGGCTCACCGCGATTCTCCCACAGGCTCAAGGCGCCGGCAAGCGCCGGCGGTGACGTAGCTGGACATCTGTCGTGCTCCCTGGCTGGCATCTGCGTTGACGTCAGTTCAACTCGAACACCGCCGGATCCTTACGCCGCGAATTTCTTCGAGGGCGAGCGTAAGGAAGCGACTGGACCTCGGTTGACAGAGCACCAAACGCCAACCGGGCTCTCGCCCGCACAACCAGGAGGCAGCTCTCATGCACAAGATCCACACACTCACCACCCCGTCCGCTCTCGCCGCCGCGCTCGCAGTGCTCGCGCTCGGCGCACCCGCCGCCGCCGGCGCCTCGACCGGGCACGGCCACCACAAATCCCACAAACCGCCTGTGGGTCCCCGCGGCAGGACGGGCGCCACCGGCGAGCAGGGCACAGCCGGACCGGCCGGCCCGAAGGGCGAAACCGGGCCGAAAGGCGAAACCGGGCCACAGGGCCCCGGCGCGAGCGAGCTCGTCTACAACTCCACGGCGCCCGCCGCCACCGAACAGAACACCCCGCTGGGGACCGCCGGGCCGTTCAAGCTCACCGGCAGCTGCGTACAGGCCGGCCCCAAACTGGTGATCACGATTCTCGGCGCCTCCAACGCGCTCGACGTCCAGCTGGACGACCTGCGCACGGAGTCCGACGAGGGCAGCCCTGCCTACATGTGGTTCGAACAGTTCACCCAGACCGCCAGCATCGCGCCCGCCAGCCTGATGGGCCTGGCCGCCACCAACACCGGCAGCGGTGAAAGCTATGCGCAGGCCCACATCACCGTCACGTCACCGGTGCACGGCGAGCTGGAAGTCTACGAGCGCGCCTCCGAGGCCACCAACGAGTGCCACATCTCGACCGTCTGGATCCCCGCCTCCTGAAGGCGACTGCGCGCGCGCCCCGGCCGCCCCGCGCGCAGGGCGGCCGGGCCGGCGGGGGCGGTTGCGGCGCCGCTCACGGCGGCGACAGCGGGTCCCCGTAGCGCTCGGCGAACGCGAACTCCTCGACCGGTTTGCGCGCAAGCCGCTTGGGCCACGGGTCGGCGCGATGGCCCACTCCGATATGCGCCGCCAGCGCCACCTCCCCGGGGATCGCCAAAAGCCGCTTTACCTCCGCCTCCGCCGGCACCAGCAGCGTCGTCATCGCCGCGCCCAAACCCTCCGCGCGCAGCGCCAGCAGCAGGTTCTGCACGAACGGGTACACCGACGCGCCGCCCACGATGCTCTGGCGGGGCAGCTCCGCGTCGGTCACCGCCAGGTCGGGCAGGCGCACGCCCACCACCAGGTGGACCGGCACCTCGTGCAGACGCTCCGCGTACTCGTTCGCCCCCCGCACACGACGCACGATCGCCGCGTCGAACGCGTCCGGGTCCGCCAGCACCGCCGCGCCGCCCGTCTGCTCCATGTACGCGCGCCAGCCCGGCAGGTACAGGTCGCGCAGGGCGACGCGGCGCTCCGCGTCCCTCACGACGATCACGCGCCAGCCCTGGCGGTTGCCGCCGCTGGGCGCAAAGCGCGCGTTCTCCAGCGCCCGCGCGAGCACCTCCGTCGGCACCGGGTCGGGCTTGAAGCGCCGCGTCGTCGGCGCGCAGCGCATCGCCTCGTACAGATCCATCGGTGGGACGCTACCCGCTTCCGTACTCGATCCGCCGCAGCACCTTCGCGGGCGCGCCCGCCGCCACCGAGAACGCGGGAACGTCGCGCGTGACCACGCTGTTGGCGCCGATCACACAGCGCTCGCCGATCGACACGCCGCTCGTCACCACCACGTTCGCGCCAAGCCAGCAGTTGTGCCCGATCCGGGTCGGGCCCTTGCTCTCGAAGCCCTGCCACGTGATCGGCTTCTGCGGGTCGTCGTAGCGGTGGCCCGCGTCCGACACCATGCAGCCGTTCGCGAGCATGCAGTGCTCGCCGATCTCCACCAGCTCGTGCGCCGCCACCATCACGCCTTTGTTCAGGAACGTGCCCGCGCCGATCCGCACGCGCGCCGCCCCCGGCGCCGTGATCCACACGCCGGGCTCCATCAGTACTTGCGCCCCTATCTCCAGGCGCCCCTCGCGCAGCGCCTCCAGCACGTTCCCGTGCAGCGGCCAGCGCGCGAACGCTTCGCGGCGCAGCAGCTCCCAGTGGATCCGCGCGCGGTTCCAAGGCAGCGCGTTGCGCTCGTACCAGCGCCACTTCTGCGCCCACAGGCGCGCCGCGTGCGCCAGCTCAGGTGCGCCCGCGGGGGCCCGCTCGTGGCCCGCGTCCGCGTCCATCGCGACGGTTAGACCGCGACCTTCGCGCGGCGTTTGCGCGCCGGGCCTTTGCCGGTGTTGACCGTGCGGCGCCTCGTCGCCGGCGTCAGCAGCTCCGCCAGGAACTGGCCCGTGTGCGACTGCGGCTCCGCCGCCACCTCCTCGGGCGTGCCCACCGCGATCGCCATGCCGCCCTCCTCCCCGCCCTCCGGGCCCATGTCGATCAGGCGGTCCGCGCTCTTGATGATGTCCAGGTTGTGCTCGATCACCACCACGCTGTTGCCCGCGTCCACCAGGCGCTGCAGCACCGCCAGCAGGCGCTGCACGTCCGCGAAGTGCAGGCCGGTTGTCGGCTCGTCGAGGATGTACAGGGTCATGCCGGTGGCGATCTTCGACAGCTCCGTCGCCAGCTTCACGCGCTGCGCCTCGCCGCCCGACAGCGTCGTCGCCGGCTGCCCCAGCCGCACGTAGCCGAGGCCCACCGCCTCCAGCGTCTCCAGGCGCCGGCGGATCTTCGGGATGTGCTCGAAGAACTTCAACGCCTCCTCCACCGGCATCGCCAGCACGTCCGCGATGCTCTTGCCCTTGAAGCGCACCTCCAGCGTCTCGCGGTTGTAGCGCTTGCCGTGGCACTGCTCGCACGGCACGTACACGTCCGGCAGGAAGTGCATCTCGATCTTGATCTGCCCGTCGCCGCGGCACACCTCGCAGCGCCCGCCCTTCACGTTGAAGCTGAAGCGCCCCGGCTTGTAGCCGCGCGCGCGCGCCTCCTGCGTCTTCGCGAACAGGTCGCGGATCACGTCGAACAGGCCCGTGTACGTCGCCGGGTTCGAGCGCGGCGTGCGCCCGATCGGCGACTGGTCCACCGCGATGATCTTGTCCAGCTGGTCCAGGCCATGGATCGCGCGATGCGCGCCCGGGCGCTTGCGTGCGCGGTGCAGGCGGTTGGCGACGGCCTTATAGAGCACGTCGTTCACGAGCGTCGACTTGCCCGAGCCAGACACGCCCGTCACGCACGTCAGCACGCCCAGCGGCACGTGCACGTCGATGTCGCGCAGGTTGTGTTCGCTCGCGCCCACGATCTCGATGTAGCCGCTCGGCGTGCGCCGGTGCTTCGGCACATCGATCGTGCGCGTGCCCGCCAGGAACTGCCCCGTCAGCGACTCCTTCACCTTCTGCACCTGCGCCGCCGTGCCCTGCGCCACGATGCGCCCGCCGTGCTCGCCCGCGCCCGGCCCCAGATCCACCAGGTGGTCCGCCGCGCGCATCGTCTGCTCGTCGTGCTCCACCACGATCACCGTGTTGCCCAGGTCGCGCAGGCGCTCCAGCGTCGCGATCAGCTTCGAGTTGTCGCGCTGGTGCAGTCCGATCGACGGCTCGTCCAGGATGTACAGCACGCCCACCAGCGAGGAGCCGATCTGTGTCGCCAGGCGGATCCGCTGCGCCTCGCCGCCCGACAGCGTCGCCGCCGCGCGGTCCATCGACAGGTAGCCGATGCCCACGTTCTCCAGGAACTGCAGGCGCTCTGAGATCTCGCGCAGGATCAGCCGCGCCACGTGCCGGTCGGTCTCCGACAGCTCGATCTGCTGCACCCACTCCAGCGCCCTGCGCGCCGACAGCGCGCAGAAGTCCTCGATGCGCGTGCCCGCCACCAGCACCGCCCGCGACTCCGCGCGCAGGCGCGCGCCGCCGCACACCGGGCACGCGCGCAGCGACATGTACTCCTCGATCTTCTCGCGCGTCCACTCCGAGTCCGTCTCGCGGTAGCGGCGCTCCAGGTTCTTGACGATGCCCTCGAAGCGCGCCGCGTACGAGCGCCGGCGTCCGTAGCGGTTCTTGTACGTCACCTGCACCGGCTCGCCGTTCGTGCCGTTCAGGAACACGTCGCGCTGCTCCTGCGACAGGTCTTCCCACGGCGCTTCCAGGTCGACGTCGTACAGCCCCGCGATCGCCTCCGTCATCTGCTCGTAGTAGTTGGAGCTGCTGTTCGCCCACGGCGCGATCGCGCCTTCGCTGATCGACAGCGACGGGTTCGGCACCACCAGATCCGGGTCGATCTCCATCTGCGAGCCCAGGCCCGTGCAGCGCTCGCACGCGCCGTGCGGCGAGTTGAACGAGAAGATCCTTGGCTCCAGCTCCACCAGCGACGGGCCGTGCTCCGGGCACGCGAAGCGCTCCGAGAACGTGAACATCGCTCCCGGCTCCGGTTTCTCACCCGGGACGATCTGCGCCGCCGCCGCCCGCGGCCCCTTCGCGCCCTTCGCCCGCGACGGGCCATCCTCCGCGTCCCCATCGCCCCGCCCGCCTGATTCCGCCGCCGCCGTTGCGCGTCCAGCGTCGCCGTCGGACGCCGCGCGCGACCCCACTATCTCAACCTCTACGAGACCCTCGGCCAGCGCCACCGCCGTCTCGATCGAGTCCGCCAGGCGCTTGCGCACGTCGTGGCGCATCACCAAACGGTCGACCACCACCGAGATGTCGTGCTTGTAGCGCTTGTCCAGCACGATCGACTCCTCCAGCATGCGCACGCGGTCGTCGATCTTCACGCGCGCGAAGCCGTCCGCGCGCAGCTCGTCCAGCAGCTTGCCGTACTCGCCCTTGCGGCCCCTCACCACCGGCGCCAGCACCATGAAGCGCGTGCCCTCCGCCAGCTCCATCACCTGGTCGATGATCTGCTCCGCCGACTGGCCGACGATCGGACGCCCGCAGATGGGACAGTGCGGCTTGCCCACGCGCGACCACAGCAGGCGCAGGTAGTCGTAGATCTCCGTCACCGTGCCCACCGTCGAGCGCGGGTTGCGCGACGTCGTCTTCTGGTCGATCGAGATCGCCGGCGACAGGCCCTCGATCGAGTCCACGTCCGGCTTGTCCATCTGCCCCAGGAACTGGCGCGCGTACGCCGACAGCGACTCCACGTAACGGCGCTGGCCCTCCGCGTAGATCGTGTCGAACGCCAAGCTCGACTTGCCCGACCCCGACAGGCCCGTTATGACAACCAGCGCGTCCCGCGGCAATGTCAGCGAGATGTCCTTCAGGTTGTGCTCACGGGCTCCCGAGACGACGATCTGGTTGCTCTGCGGCATCTGCCGTCCATGATAGTTGGGCGAACAGATGTTCGGTTGACACGTCGGCGATACGTGTGCAAATTGCGCGGTTTCGGCCTCGCCGCTAGGAGTCGAACAGCTCGCTCACATCGAGATCGGCGACGCCCTCCGCGGGCGACGGGACCTTGGTGCCGAGGCCGTAGATCTCGCAGCGGCCGTAGCCCTTCGGGCCTGGCTCCGTGCGCACCTCGACCGCCTTTGCGGGGACGTCGACGATCCAGTAGATGGGCACAGGTGCCCACGCATACGTGTCGGCCTTGGTCTCGCGGTCCTTCTCGTGCGAGCTAACGGCGACCTCGACCGCCAGCAGAGCCGTTCGAGGATGCCTGAGCGAATCGCTGCTCGTATCCGGCGCGCGGTCTGCGCGCCCGCCCTACCCCTCGATGGCTGAATAAACCTCGTCGATCAGCTTGAGCCGATCGGGCAGCTGGAAGTTCTCGGCCAGGTAGCGCTCCGTGTCCGCGCGCGATTCGCCGTTCAGCGCCATGTTCAGCGCGATCAGGCGCGCGCCGTCGAGATCGTTGCCGCCGGCGTCCGGCGCTCCCGCCGGAACCGTCGCGGCCGGCTGCGGCGCCGCCTCGAACGCGCTGTCCAGCTGCGCCTCGAACGGACGCTGCTCCGGTTCGAACGGGCCCGGCGGCTCGGGCTCGTACTGCTGCTGCGGCGGCTCCAGGGCTTCGGCGGCCGCGTGGGCGCGCCCCGACGCGGCGTCGTACAGCTCGCTCATGCCCGTCTCCACCGCCGACAGGTCCGCCGCCAGGCGCCCCGCGCCCGCGCGCATGCTCTCCACCAGCGCGTTCACCTCGCCGTCCATCGAGCCCACGTGCTCCAGCAGCCTCGCCGTCACCTGCGCCACCGCCGCCACGTGCTGGCGCGCGCGATCCACCGCTTCCTCGCGCGTGCGATCCGCGTCACGGTCCGCGTCTTCCTTCACCTGGCGCGCGTTCTCCAGCGCGTGGCGCTCGATTTCCGCCGCCGCCGACTCCGCCGCCTGCAGGATGCTCTGCACCTGCGTGCCCGCCGTCGAGGCCACCGACACGTCGGCGCCGCCCGTGATCGCCGCGCGCTGCAGCTCCTCCAGCTCGTCAGCCAGCGCCCGCAGGTGCGCGTCCACCGCAGCTGGGTCGTATCCGCGCCGGCCTATAGGGAAGTCCCTACGCTCGACTGCCTGCCGGTCGAAATCCACGTCGGGCATCCTAAGCCATGTCGCCCGTCGGAGTCTCCTCGGGCAAGGTCCCGCCCACCGGCGCTTCCTGCGACTGGATCTCCTGCAGATCGCGACGCAGCTCGCGCAGCTCGTCACGCAGCTGCGCCGCGTACTCGAAGCGCAGATCATCCGCCGCCGCGATCATCTCCTCCTCCAGCTCCACCACCATCCGCTCCAGCTCGTGCTTGGGCATCTCCTCGCCCTTGCCGCGCTTCGCCGTGCGGCGTTTGCGCCCGCGTGGCACCTTCGACTCCGACTGCAGGAACTCCGCGATATCGGAGATCCCCTTCACGATCGTCGCCGCCGTGATGTTGTGCTCCTCGTTGTAAGCCAGCTGGATCTCGCGGCGGCGATCCGTCTCCGAGATCGCCGCTTTCATCGCCCGCGTCTCCCTGTCCGCGTACATCAGCACCGTGCCCTCGATGTTGCGCGCCGCGCGGCCGATCGTCTGGATCAGCGACGTCTCCCCGCGCAGGAAGCCCTCCTTGTCCGCGTCCAGGATCGCCACCAGCGACACCTCCGGCAGATCCAGTCCCTCGCGCAGCAAGTTCACGCCCACCAGCACGTCGTACTCGCCCAGCCGCAGGTCGCGAATGATCTGGATGCGTTCCAGCGTGTCGATCTCCGAGTGCAGGTAGCGCGTCTTGAAGCCCATCTCCAGCAGGTACTGCGACAGGTCCTCGCTCATCTTCTTCGTGAGCGTCGTGACGAGCACCCGCTCGTTGCGCTCCACGCGCTTGCGCACCTCGTTCATCAGGTCGTCGATCTGGTTCTTCGTCTCGCGCACCTCCACCGCCGGGTCCACGATCCCCGTCGGGCGCACGATCTGCTCGACCACGCGCGTCGACTGCGTGCGCTCGTACTCCCCCGGCGTCGCCGACACGAACACCAGCTGCGGCGTGATCGACAGAAACTCCTGGAACGTCTGCGGGCGGTTGTCCAGCGCACTCGGCAGACGGAAGCCGTAGTCCACCAGCGTCTGCTTGCGCGAGCGGTCGCCCTCGAACATGCCGCCGATCTGCGGCACCGTCTGGTGCGACTCGTCGATCAGGCAGATGAAGTCGTCAGGGAAGTAGTCGATCAGGCAGTACGGCCGCGAGCCCGGCGGGCGCCCGTCCAGGATCCGCGAGTAGTTCTCGATGCCCGAGCAGAAGCCCACCTCCCTCAGCATCTCCATGTCGTACTGCGTGCGCTGGCGCAGGCGGTGCGCCTCCAGCTGCTTGCCTTCGGACTCCAGCTGCTCGCAGCGCTCGTTCAGCTCGCGCCCGATCTCCGCCACGCCCGCCTCGATCGTGCCCTCCTTCACGTTGTAGTGCGTCGCCGGCCACACCGCCACGTGCTCCAGATCGTCCTCCAGCAGCTCCCCCGTCAGCGGGTCGAACTGCTGCAGGCGCTCCACCTCGTCGCCGAACAGCGTCGCGCGGAACGCCGTCTCCGCATACGCCGGGAACACCTCCAGCGTCTCGCCACGCACGCGGAACGTGCCGCGCGAGAGCACGCTGTCGTTGCGCGTGTACTGGATCGACACCAGCTTGCGCAGCAGCGCGTCGCGGTCGATCATCTCCCCGCGCCTGAGGAGCTGCATGTTCATCTCGTACGTCTCCGGCGAGCCCAGGCCGTAGATGCACGACACCGACGCCACCACGATCACGTCGCGGCGCGCGAACACCGCCGCCGTCGCCGCGTGGCGCAGGCGGTCAACCTCCTGGTTGATGGCAGAGTCCTTCTCGATGTACAGGTCCCTGCTCGGGACGTACGCCTCCGGCTGGTAGTAGTCGTAGTACGACACGAAGTACTCCACCGCGTTCTCCGGGAAGAACGTGCGGAACTCGTTGCACAGCTGCGCCGCCAGCGTCTTGTTGTGCGCGATCACCAGCGTCGGGCGCTGCACCTCCTGGATCACGCCCGCCATCGCCATCGTCTTGCCCGTGCCCGTCGCACCCAGCAGCGTCTGGAAGCGCTCGCCCTGCTCGATGCCCTCGGCCAGCGAGGCGATCGCCTTCGGCTGGTCCGCTGTCGGGGTGAAGATCGAGTCGAGCTTGAAGTCGGGCATGCGCGGGGCTCGATCCAGGGTAGCCCCTCGTCCAGCGACACACGTCGCCAGATAGAACCAGCCAGGCACTCGTGTCGGTCAGCTGGCTAGCTACACATGTGTTGGCACGAGGGGATGCAGCCCAATCGAGGCCCGAACAACCACACCCGCCGCAGCAGCGATAGTCAGGCTGAGAAAGCTCCCGATCAGGTAATACTCGGCGAACTCCTCCGAGTCGAACGACGGGAAGCGAGCAACGGACTTGGCGGCCAGCACCAGCGCCGCCGCGTCTGGCGCGCCAGCAACAAACAAGCCGTAGAGAAGCGCCCGCTCGAGCCACCCGATCAAGCGACCGGCGTTTTCCATTCCGACTGCGTGGCTCTCGATCGCGCTTGCGAACGAGCCGAGCACCCGACCGATTAGAGCACCCGCCAAGAACACGGCCGCGATGGCTCCGGCCACAACGATCACGACGTTACGATCTGCGCCCACGCTTTCGACCGCTTCCCAAGCGGCCGAGGGGTCGGTAACGAAGATCGAAAGCACGGTGGCCAAAGCAGCACATGCCACCGGGAGAATCGGCCGAGCGACCTGGCCGGCATCGGGGAGCGCCGCCGCGATACCCGCCGCACAGACGATCACCCACGCATGCCAGTCGCTCAGGTATGGGCTCAGAGCAGCCACGACGAGAACGCCGACAATGCCAGCGCGCATGCGACGGTCGGTGACGCCGACCGCAAACGGTAGGAGGACGGCTGTCGGAACAGCGAAGCAGGCTCTAACCAGCTCTTCGTGGCTCATGCGAGGACCGTGGCCGCCAGACGACACGCCAGTTGCCGCATTTCGTGCTCCTCCTCCGCACCGGCCGCTTGGAGCAGTTGACGTACTGCCTGCTGTTTCACAGCCCACTCCGTTGCGATCTGGTCGACCTTCCAGTCATCACGGAAAAGCATCGCCACCTCCCGCTGCCGCCTGGTCCTGCGCGAGAGGATGAAACCGAGCGCATGTAGCGAGGCGTCGAGATCCTTTGCCCCCTCGGGCTCTTCTGCGCGCAGAACCAGCGGACGCGTCGCGCGCCGAGCCTTGGCTCTGTCCAACGCTTCGCGCGCGAGCCAGAATGCGGTGCCACGTGACTCGCGCGTCGTGATGCCCAATGGATGCTCCACGTTGCCCAGCCCCACACCGACCCACCATCCACCGTCCTCGACGGCCTCCATGATGACCCCAACAAGAGCAGAGGGATCGTTCGTGAGTGCCTGCATCTCGTCGCCGGCGGTACGCACAAATGGCAGCTTCAGCCCTCCGAGATACGCCTCGTTGAGATGCTTGGCCCATTCATCAACCCGATCGCTTGCTTCGCGACTGAGGCGCTGATCGAGCAGAAGAACAGCTTCCACAGAAAACAAGATTATATGCTGCTTACGGGGAAAGCAAGATTATATGCTGCTTTTGCAGAATACAAGCTATGTTCTTGCTTTTGGTGGTTTCAAGAAGATTCCTTGCCGCTAGGCCAGCGCGTCCCATTGGCGGTATCCAGCCCGGCTGGTGCACGCGCTACTCGAGGCCGAGCTGGTGCGGATAAGTCGCGTGGTATTCGGCCTGCGCCGCGAGCACGCGGCGCACGTATTCGCGGGTCTCGGGGAACGGGATCGCCGCGACCGTGAGCCGGGCGCCTTCGTCATGGGCGTGCGCCACCCATTCGTCGACGTTCGTCAGCCCCGCGTTGTAGGCGGCCACCGCCAGCATCTCGTCGCCGCCGTAGTGGTCGAGCAGGTAGCGCAGGTAGTAGCTGCCGTATGCCAGGTTGACCCTCGGCGTCGACAGGTCGCTCGCGGTGAAGCGTGTGCCCCCGGAGAGGTGCGCCAGGTAGTACGCGGTGCTGGGCAGGATCTGCATCAGGCCCTCCGCTCCCGCCGGCGACGGGCGCGGATCGAACTTCGTCTCCGCGTAGATCACCGCCGCGATCAGCGCCGGGTCGAGCTTCTTCTCGGCCGCCTGTTCGCGGATGATGCTCGCATCGCTCAGCGGCAGCGCCAGGTTGCGCTGTGCCTGGTGCAGCATCGACGCGACAACGCTCACGAACAGCACCGTCACGACGACCGCCGCAGCCGTCCCAAGTACTCGCCGGCTCATCCTCCCAGCTTGCCAAGCACCGCCGACAGCTCCCGCTCCAGGTCCTCCACGCTGCCGTCGTTGCGCACCACGAACGCCGCCCGCCGCGCCTTCTCCTGCTGTGAGAGCTGCCGCGCCGCGCGCTCGTCCACGCTCGCATGCCCGCGTGCCGCCGCGCGCTGCTGACGCACCGACTCGTCGGACACGACCGCAATCGTCGCGTCATACAGCTGATCCAGGCCCGCCTCGAACAGCAGCGGCACCTCCACCACGGCCGCGGGCGGCGGCGGCTGCATCGACCGCGCTTGCTCGAGCCACCTCGCCACGCGCGCCCCCACCAGCGGCCACACCTGTCCCTCCAGCCATTTGCGGTCCTCATCCGACGCGAACGCGCGCCGCGCAACCGCCGCGCGGTCCACCACGCCGCCCGGCGCCACCTCCGCGCCGAAGCGCGCCACCACCACGTCGCGCAGCTGCTCGCCTTCGTACAGCTCGTGCACCACCGCGTCGCTCGACAGCACCTCGGCGCCCAACCTGCGCAGAGCCTCGAGGGCAGTCGACTTGCCCGACCCCAGGCCGCCCGTCAACCCCACGAACGGCACCGTCGACGCCGCCGGCACGGAGACGCTCGGGCCGCGTCAGTCCTGCGGCGCGGACTCGGCCGCAGGCGCGTCGCCGTCAGCCCCGCCGTCGGCGGGCGGCTGCTCCGCGGAGACCTCCGCGTCGCCCGGCGCCTCGGCGGGCGACGCGTCCAGCGCAGGCTCGGCGTCAGCCGCCTCCGTGGTCTCCACGACCGCGGCAGCCTCGGGCGCCGGTGAGGTCTCGACGGCCTCGGGAGCGGCCGCAGCCTCGGGCGCCTCGGGCGCATCCGCGGTCTCGGGAGCTGCGACGGCCTCGGGGGCATCGACGGTCTCAGCAGGGGCAGCAGCCTCGGGCGCCTCGGCAATGTCCGCCACGACGGCCTCGACAGCCGGTGCGGCCTCCGCCGTCGCCTCGCCGTCGCCAGCCTCGATCTCCGGCTCGGCACCAGCCTCGGGCGCCGGTTCGCCAGGGCGCGATACGGGCAGGATCTGGTCCTCCACGCGCTTGGCCGACAGCGACAGGCGCCGGCGCTCGGAGTCGATCTCGAGGATCTTCACGCGGATCTCATCGCCCGGGTGGACTATCTCCCGCGGGCTCTCGACGTGATGCGCCGCCAGCTCGGAGATGTGCACCAGGCCCTCGACGCCGTCGAGGATCTCGACGAACGCGCCGAACGTGACCACCTTCGTGACCTTGCCCGCGAGCTCGTCGCCGACGTTGTACGTGTCGACGATCCGCTGCCACGGGTCCTCCTGGGTCTGCTTGAGACCCAGCGAGATGCGCTGGCGGTCGCGGTCGATGTCGAGCACCTTGACCTTGACGGTGTCCCCGATGTTGAGGATCTCGCTCGGGTGGTTCACGTGCGACCACGAAAGCTCGGAGATGTGGATCAGCCCGTCGATGCCGTCGAGGTCCACGAACGCGCCGAAGTCGACGATGTTCGAGATCTGCCCCTCCACGACGAGTCCCGGCTGCAATCGGTCGAGGATCTGCTGGCGGACCTCCTTGCGCTCCTCCTCCAGAACCGCGCGGCGCGACAGCACGACGTTGTTGCGCGAGCGGTTGAGCTCGATCACCTTCGTCTCGATCTTCGTGCCCATGTACTCGTCGAGGTTCGGCACGCGGCGGATGTCGACGAGCGACGCCGGCAGGAAGCCGCGCACGCCCAGGTCGATGATCAGGCCGCCCTTGACGACCTCAATGACCGTGCCCTCCACAGGCTCGCCGGACTCGGCCGCGGTTTCGATGCGCCGCCACGCTTTCTCGAAGCGGGCGCGCTTCTTGGACATGATCAGGCGGCCGTCCTGATCCTCCTTGGTCATGACGATCGCGTCGACCTCCTCGCCGAGGTGGACCTCCTCGTTCGGGTCGACGGCCTTGCGAATCGAAAGCTCGTTCGCGGGGATGACGCCCTCGGACTTGTAGCCGATGTCGACGAGCACCTCGTCCTTGTCGATTCGCACGACGTGGCCGGTGACCACCTCTCCCTCCTCGATCGCCCGGAACGTGGCGTCGTAGTTGGGAACTATTTGGCCGTCGACTTCGAGCAACAGCCCGTTCGACCCGTCGACCACGCGGGCCTGAGGATTCTCGATCATTGTTTGCACCGGGCGAAGCCTAGCGCAGCCGTATCATTGCGGCCATATGCCCGTCCGAGCGACGAAGAGGGGAGCCGACCGAACCCCCCTGGATCGTGATTGCGACGTGCTGATCTGCGGCGCCAGCTTCGCCGGCCTGGCGGTCGCCCGCGAGCTGGCCGGCTCGGGCGCGAGGGTGCTGATGATCGACCGCTACGAGCTGGGCGAGCGCCAGACGTCGGCGTGCGCGATGCCGACCGTGTGGATGCAGGCGCTCGGGCTGATGGAGTCGCTGCGCCAGAGCTTCGACGCGATGGTCGTGCACACGTCCTATCGCACCGCGCGGTGGCCGCTGCCGTGGTCGTTCTCCACGTTCGACTACCGCGAGCTGTGCGCGCTGCTGTGGGACCAGGCGGCGTGCCCGGAGCTCGAGCTCGAGACTGCGACCGTGACCGGGCGCGACGGCGACACCGTCACCACCGACCGCGGCGAGCTGCGCGCCCCGCTGATCGTCGACGGGCTCGGCTGGCGGCGCGTGCTGTCCAACGCCGCCAAGATCCAGCCGCCCGAGGCGCGGCTCTCGCGCGGCCTCGAGGTCCACCCCGAGGGCTCCGGCGAGGAGATGGAGCTGTGGATCGACCACCGCTGCATCCGCGCCGGCTACGGCTGGAGCTTCCCCGCGCACGACGAGCTGCGCATCGGCATCGGCTCGTTCTGGCCGTCGCACCACGTCAAGGAGCCGACCGTGCGGCTCGCCCACGACCTCGGCCTCCCGCCAGACGGCTACCAGGGCAACTGGATCCCCCACCAGCTGCGCCGCGCCGTCGAGGACGACGTGTTCTTCGCCGGCGATTCGGCCGGGCATTGTCTCCCGCTCACCGCCGAGGGCATCCGCACGGCGCTGTACTTCGGGATCGCCTGCGGGCGCGAGCTGCGCGCGGTGCTCGACGGGCGCAGCACGCGCGAGCAGGCGCTCGCCCGCTACGGCGCCTTCTCCGACTCGCACGAGCGCAAATACCGCTGGCTGCTCAACGTCCAGCGCGCCGTCGGCCAGATCACCCCCAGCCGCGCCATGACCGCGATCGTCGGCGCCTTCGAGAGCCGCCGGCTCAGCTCGTGGGTGTTCGAGCACTACCTCGCGATCGCGCCGCCGTCGTTCGTCGGCGGGCGGGCAGGCGGCGGATCGCAGGCCGGGCGGGTGGCGGTGGCCGCCGCGCGCTGAAGGCGCTCAGGCCACCTCGCGCAAAGCCTCCGCCAGCCGCCTGATCCCCTCCTCGATCGCCGGCTCGGCGAGATTGGCGTAGCCGAGCACGAGGCCGTCGTGGACAGGCGCGACATCGATGTAGCTGTAGCCGAGCGGATAGACGCCGACCGAGTGGCGTGCGGCGGCGCGCATGAGCTCCATCCCGTCGACCGCGCGCTCCAGGCGCACGATCGCGTGCAGCCCCGCGGCCAGCCCGGTCACGCGAGCGCCCGAAAGGTGGCTCGCGACCGACCGCACGAGCGCATCGCGGCGCGCGCGGTAGAGCCGGCGCGCCTGACGCAGATGACGGTCGTAGGCGCCGCTGTCGAACAGCCGCGCCAGCGCCAGCTGCTCGATCGTCGGACAGCCGTGATCGAGCAGCAGTTTCTGCTCGAGCAGCGGGCCGAGCAGGCGCTGCGGCAGCACCAGCCAGCCGAGGCGCAGCGCGGGCGCGAGCGTCTTACTGACCGTGCCCAGGTACACCACGCGATCCGGCGCCAAGCCCTGCATCGCGCCCAGCGGCGGGCGGTCGTAGCGGTACTCGGCGTCGTAGTCGTCCTCGACGATCAGCCCGCCCGTGGCGGCGGCCCACGCCAGCAGCGCCGTGCGGCGCGCGGAGGAGAGCGCGACGCCCGTCGGCGACTGGTGGGCCGGCGTCACGAGCACCGACCCCACCGGCCGGCCGCGCTCTGAGAGGTCCGCGAGCTCCTGCACGCGGGCGCCGTCGCCGTCGACCGGAAGCGGCGAGAGCTGCGCGCCGTTGGCGGCGAGGATCGCGCGGTGCAGCGGCAGCCCCGGATCCTCGACCGCCATGCGCGCCCCCGCGAGCGTGCGCGCCAGCAGCGTGAAGCCCTGCGCGGCGCCGCCGCAGACGACGATCGATCCGGGGTCCGCGACGACGCCCCGCACGCGGCGCAGGTGCCCGGACAGCGCCCGACGCAGCTCGCCCGCACCGCGCGGGTCCGGGTAGCCGAGAGCCCGGTCGGGGGCGTCGCGCAGCGTCTCGCGCAGCGCGCGCAGCCACGCCCTGCGCGGGAACGTCGCGAGGTCGGGGTTGCCGGGGAAGAAGTCGAACGTCGGCGCACGCCGACGCGGCTCGGCCGCGGGCGCGGACGCCGTCCCCGCCGCGGCGGCCACGAACGTGCCGGCGCCGCGCCGCGCCACGAGATAGCCCTCAGCGAGCAGCTGCGCGTAGGCGTCCACCACCAGGCGTCGCGAGATGCCGAGATCGGAAGCCAGCGCGCGCGTGGCCGGCAGGCGCGTGTGCGCCGGCAGGCGCCCGGTGCGCACGGCGTCGCGCAGCCCGTTCTCGAGCTGTGCGCGCAGCGACTCGCGCGCGGAGCGATCCAGCTCCACGAGCAGCTCCGGACCGAAATTGGCCCCCTTTTTTGTGCTCAAAGTGGTCCTTTACGGGGCACCACCAGCAGCCTATCGTGGAGGTTCGGATGAGCGCAACCGCCACATCCGCGGACCCCACCCAGCACCGCAGCCCGCACTCGAAGGAGGCTCCCCATGACCCGCATCGAAGGCGTGCCCCGCAGCAAGGCCGGGCCGCTCGTCCGCCTCATCTACCGCGTGACCCGGCGCAAGGCCAGGCAGATCGCAGGCGGCAGCCGCGACTTGCGGCTCGAGCCGATCGAGGTCTACGCCCACGTGCCGAGGTTGCTGATCGGCTACGGCATGCTCGAGCAGAGCGTCGCCGCCAAGCCCCGCGTCGAGGAGCGCCTGCGCGCGCTGGCCGTCCTCAAGTCGGCGGTCATGCAGGGCTGCGAGTTCTGCCAGGACATCGGCTCGCACGAGGCGCGCCGGGCAAGCGTCACCGACGAGCAGCTGCTCGAGCTGCACCGCTACGGCGACAGCGACCAGTTCGACGAGACCGAGCGCCTCGTGCTCGACCTCGCGGCGGGCATGACGACGACGCCCGTGCAGGTCGGCGACGAGCTGTTCGCGGCGCTGCGCGAGCGCTTCGACGACGCCCAGCTCGTCGAGCTCGTCAACCTGATCGCGCTCGAGAACCTGCGCTCGCGCTTCAACGCCGCGTTTGGCATCGGCGCGGCCGGCTTCAGCGAGGGGCAGGCCTGCGCGCGCATGGAGGCAGCGCAGGCGACAACCGAGCACCCGTCCGACCGGCCCCAGCGCGTCCTCGCGTGAGGGTCTTTCTCGCCGGCGCCACCGGCGTGATCGGCCGCCGGCTCGTGCCTCTGCTGCTCGCCGACGGCCATCAGATCACCGGCATGACCAGGTCTGCGGCCAAGGCCGAGGAGCTGCGCGCGCTCGGCGTCGAGCCGGTGATCGCGGACGCGCTCGACAGCGCCACCGTGACGCAGGCGGTGCAGGCGGCCCGGCCCGATGCCGTAATCCATCAGCTGACGTCGATCCCGCAGCGGATCAACCCGCGTACGTTCGAGCGCGAGTTCGTGACGAACGACCGCCTGCGCAGCGAGGGCACGCGCATCCTCGTAAGCGCCGCGCAGGCCGCAGGCGCGACGCGCATGCTCGCGCAGAGCATCGCCTTCTGCTACGCGCCGGGACCGCCCGGCACCGTGCACCGCGAGCAGGACCCGCTGCTGGGCGAGGACGCGATCAAGTCGTTCCGGCGCTCCGCCCGCTCCCTGCGAGACCTGGAGAGCACGGTCCTCGACGCCGGCGGCATCCCTCTGCGCTACGGCTACTTCTACGGCCCCGGCAGCGCCATCTCCGCGAGCGGCTCGATGGGCCAGGACCTCGGGCGCCGGCGGCTGCCGATCGTCGGCGGCGGCGCCGGCGTGTGGTCGCTGATCCACGTCGACGACGCCGCGCGCGCCACCGTCGACGCGCTCAGCGCCGGCGACTCGCGCCCCTACAACATCGTCGACGACGACCCCGCGCCCGCATCGCAGTGGCTGCCAGCGCTGGCGCAGGCGGTCGGCGCGCCGCCGCCACGCAAGGTCCCGGCCTGGATCGCGCGACTCGCCGCCGGCAAGTACGGCGTCGCGACGATGACCACGGCGCAGGGCGCTTCCAACGAGCTCGCCAAGCGCGAGCTGGGCTGGAAGCCCCAGTACGCGTCGTGGCGCGAGGGCTTTCGCACGGCGCTCGATTGACCGGCCGGGCTCCGGCCGCACTGCGCACGGCCGAGCTACTTGCGGACGACGAGCACCACGCCCACCGCCAACAGCATCAGCCCGACGATTCGCGAGACCTCAATGTGCTGCCTGGCGAGGCCGAACAGGCCGAAGCGGTCGATCGCCACGGAGGTCGCCAGCTGACCTGTGATCACGACGGCGGTGAGCCCGCTGGCGCCGAGCGTGCGCACGGCGATCAGCGCCACCGTTACGTACACCGCTCCCAGCAGCCCGCCCACGAGCGCCCACCACGGCACCTCACGGACCTGGCCGAGGCTGCCGAGGCCGCCGCGCACGAACGCCGCGATCAGCAGCAGCACCGCCGTGCCGACGAGGAACGAGAAGCTCGCAGCCTGCAGGCTGCCGACGGATCTCCCCAGGCGCGAGTTGATCGGCGCCTGCATGCCCACGAGGCAGCCCGCGCCGATGCCGACCAGGACCGCCAGCCCGCGGCTCATCCGCGCTCCCCGCGCCCGGCGCTCACTTGGCGTCCAGCCATGTGCGCCCGTCGCCGATGTCCACCGCCAGCGGCGGCTCGCGCCCCTCCCACACGCCGACCATCTCGCGCTCGATCAGCGCGCGCGCGTCCGCGGTCTCGCCGGGCGGCCCTTCGAACAGCAGCTCGTCGTGGATCGTCAGCAGCAGGCGCGTGCTCAGCTCGGACTGCTCGAGCGCGGAGTGGCAGCGGACCATCGCCAGCTTGATCACGTCCGCGGCGGTGCCCTGCACGACCGTGTTGACCGCCAGGCGCTCGCCCAGGGTGCGCACCTGGTAGTTGCGGGCGCGCAGCTCGGGGATCTGACGACGCCGGCCCCACAGCGTCTTCACGTAGCCGTCCTCCTTCGCCTGCTCGATCGTCGCAGCCATGAACTCGGCCACGCGCGGGAAGCGCTCGAGGTAGGCGTCGATGAACTCCTTGGCCTCCGCGCGCGGGATGTTCAGGCGGTCGGCCAGCCCGAAGTCGGACAGGCCGTAGACGATCCCGTAGTTGATCATCTTCGCCTTCGAGCGCATACCCGGGTCGATCTCGTCCGGCTGCACGCCGAACACGCGCGAGGCAGTCGCCGTGTGCACGTCCTCGCCGCGCGCGAAGATCTCCATCAGCGCCTGCTCCCCAGCCGTGTGCGCGAGCACGCGCAGCTCTATCTGGGAGTAGTCGGCGGAGATCAGCACGCTGCCCTCCTCGGCCTCGAAGCAGCCCCTGATCTCGCGCCCGAGCGACGTGCGGACGGGGACGTTCTGCATGTTCGGGTTGGTGCTCGACAGGCGCCCCGTCTGCGCTACCGCCTGCAGGAACGTGGTGTGGATGCGCGAGCGCTCGTCGACCAGTCCGGGGAGCACGTCCAGGTAGGTCTTGATCAGCGTCGAGAGCTCGCGCCAGCGCTCGATCTCGGGGATGATCGCGTGCTCGGAGCGGATCGACTGGAGCACCCGCGCGTCGGTCGAGTAGCCGGTCTTGCCGCGGCGCTTGCGCGAGAGCCCCAGCTTCTCGAACAGGATCTCTCCCAGCTGCTGCGGCGAGGAGATCAGGAACTCGGTTCCGGCGAGCGCGAAGATCTCGCGTTCGAGCCCGTCGATCTCCGCGTGCACGCGCTCGGTGATCGCCGCGAGGCGCTCGAGGTCGAGCCGCACGCCCAGCAGCTCCATCTCGCGCAGCACCACCACCAGCGGCAGCTCGATCTCGTGCATCACCTGCTCGAGGCCGCGCTCCGCGATCTGCTCGCGCTGCCAGTCCGCGAGCACGCCCAGCAGCACCGCCTCCGACGCCGCCGGGTCCTCGAGGTCGCTCTCCAGGCCCCGCTCCTCGCACAGCTCCTCCAGCGGATAGCCGCGCCGCGCCGGCTCGAGCAGATACGCGCCCAGCAGCGTGTCGTGCGCGAGGTTCGCGGGCACCGCGCCGAGCGCCTTGGCGTCGTGGGCCACGACCGGGCGCTCGCCGCACGCCGTCACCACCTCCTCGGGGCCGGCGCACTCGCCCGCCAGCACTTCGCCGTCGGCCGCCACCGCAAAGCGCCACGGGGCGCCGTCGGCGAACAGCGCGCCCTCGGGCGGCTCGCTGGCGCGCACCGCGACGCACAGCTCGCTGTCGGCCGAGCCCACGCGCTCGATGTCCGCGGTCGATCCCGCGCGCAGGCGCGCGGTCAGGCTCACCTGCGCGGCGGGCGCCGGCGCCGCGGCGTCGCCGTCGCCCAGCGCCTCCTCCAGGCGGCGCAGCGGGTCTCGCAGCTCGAACTCGCGGAACACCTCGCGCAGGCGCGAGCGGTCGGGCTCGCGCACGGCCTCGGCGGCGATGTCGAAGTCGACCGCGACGTCGCGCTGCACGGTCGCCAGGCGCTTTGACACGCGCGCCTCTTCGGCGTGCTCGACCAGGTTCTGTTTGCGCTTGGCGCCTTTGACCTCGTCGATGCGCGCGAGCACGTCCTCGAGCGAGCCGAAGCTCTGGATCAGCTCGCTGGCGGTCTTCTCGCCGATCCCCGGGACGCCGGGGATGTTGTCGGAGGTGTCGCCCTTGAGGCCGTAGAAGTCGGGGATCAGCTCCGGCGCGATGCCGTAGCGGTCGACCACCGCCTGGCGGTCGTAGATCTTGGTCTCGGTGATCCCGCGCGCGGTCGCCATCACCCGCACGAGGTCGCGCGCGTCGATCAGCTGGAAGACGTCGCGGTCGCCCGTCACGATCGTCACCGGCACCGGCGGGTCGGCGCGCAGCGCGCGCTCGGTGAGCGAGGCGATCACATCGTCGGCCTCGAAGCCCTCGACGCGCACGTTGCTGTAGCCGAACGCCTCCACCAGCGGTTCCATCGCGGGCCACTGCTGCTTCAGCAGGTCTGGGCGCGAGCGGCGCTGCGCCTTGTACTCGGGAAACATCTCGGTGCGACCGGAGGTGCCCGCGTCCCAGGCCACCACGGTCGGACACACGCCGTACTCGGTGACGATCTTCACGAGCATCGAGGCGAACCCGAAGATCGCGTTCGTGGGCACGCCCGTGGAGGTCGCGATCGACTCGGGCAGCGCGAAGAATGCCCGGTAGACGAGGCTGGGGCCGTCGATCAGGAAGAGGCGACGCTCTGCGTTCACGACCGCGCACTCTACGAGTCATGCCACCCAGCCGGAGACCTCCTAACATCCCCTCCCGCCAACGACCGAGGGAGCATCACCAGTGAGCGCGACTCCAAGCGCCCAATACCGTCTCACGATTCGCGTCAAGCTCGAGGACTCGCAGGGCCTGCTCGCGCGCATCACGACCGCGATCGGCGAGACCGGCGGGATCGTGGACGCGGTGGACCTCGTGGAGGTCGATGGCGGCCAGAGCGTGCGCGACATCGTCGTCGACGCCTCCGGGCGCGACCACTGGACGCGCATCCTCGACGCGATCGCGGCGATCGACGGCGCCGAGCTGATCGACACGACCGACCGCACGTTCCAGCTGCACGTGGGCGGCAAGCTCGAGCAGGCCAACAGGCATCCGCTGAAGACGCGCGACGACCTTTCGATGGTCTACACCCCGGGCGTCGCGCGCGTGTGCCGCGCGATCGCCGACGACCCGGACAAGGCCTTCCAATACACGATCAAGCGCAACACCGTCGCGGTGGTGTCCGACGGCACCGCGGTGCTCGGCCTCGGCGACATCGGCCCGCGCGCGGCGATGCCGGTGATGGAGGGCAAGTGCTGCCTGTTCAAGGAGTTCGCCGGCGTCGACGCGTTCCCGATCTGCCTGGACACGACGGACACCGATGAGATCGTGCGCACCGTCAAGCTGATGGCTCCCGGGCTCGGCGGCATCAACCTCGAGGACATCTCGGCGCCGCGCTGCTTCGAGATCGAGGACCAGCTCAAGCAGCAGCTCGACATCCCGGTGTTCCACGACGACCAGCACGGCACCGCGGTGGTCGTGCTGGCGGCGTTGCTGAACGCCGCCAAGCTGACCGGCCGGCGCTTGGCGGATCTGAGCGTGCTGATCATCGGGCTCGGCGCCGCCGGCATCGCCGTCGCCAAGATCCTGCTCGCGGCCGGCGTCAGCCAGATCGTCGGGGCTGACTCGCGCGGCGTCGTGCACACGCAGCGCCAGGACTACCTCGACGGCTCGATGAACAAGATCAAGCGCTGGTTCGCCGAGGCCACCAACCCCGACTGCCGCGGCGGCGCGCCGGCCGACGCGATCGACGGCGTCGACCTGCTGATCGGCGTCTCGGGCGCGCGCGCGATGCCCGCGGAGGCGCTCGCGCGCATGAACAAGGACGCGATGGTGTTCGCGATGGCCAACCCCACGCCCGAGGTCAACCCGGAGGAGGCGGCGCCGTACGTGCGCATCATGGCGACCGGTCGCTCCGACTACCCCAACCAGATCAACAACGTGCTGTGCTTCCCCGGCATCTTCCGCGGCGCACTGGACGTGCGCTCGCCGGTGATCACCGAGGAGATGAAGATGGCCGCGGCGCACGCGATCGCCGCGATCGTCGACGAGGCCGAGCTGCGCGAGGACTACATCATCCCGTCGGTGTTCAACCGCGACGTCGCGCCGGCCGTCGCCGCGGCCGTGGCCGAGCAGGCGCGCGCCGCCGGCACCGCGCGGGCCGGCCAGGAGATCGGCTTCGCCCAGGGCGACGTCGCGGGCGCCGCCGCGGGCGCGCAGGTCGTCGACGGCCGCGTATGAGGGGCTGAGCGCATGTGCGCTCTGAGCGTCACCGTGACGGGAGCGACCGGGCTGCTCGGTCCGCCGCTCGTGACGGCGCTGCACGAGCGCGACGCACAGGTGACGGTGCTCACGCGCGACCCCGAACGCGCGCAGAGGCGGCTCCCTGGCGTGCAGGCGGCGGCGTGGGATCCCCTCGGCGAAGCGGCGCCCGCGGAGGCGCTCGCGGGCCGCGACGCGGTGCTGCATCTGGCCGGCGAGCCCGTCGCGCAGCGCTGGAGCGAGAAGGCCAAGCGCGCGATCCGCGACAGCCGCGTAATCGGCACGCGCAACCTGATGAAGGGCCTCGAGCAGCTCGCCGGCGCGCGCCCGCGAACGCTGATCAGCTCCTCCGCGACCGGCTACTACGGCCCGCACGGCGAGGAGCCGCTCGACGAGGACGCGCCGGCCGGCAGCGACTTCCTCGCGCAGGTGTGCGTCGAATGGGAGGCCGCTGCCGCGGCCGCGGGCGAGCTGGGCATGCGCACCGTGCACGTCCGCACCGGCGTCGTGCTCGACAGCTCGGGCGGCGCGCTCGCGAAGATGCTGCCGCCGTTCAGGCTCGGCGTCGGCGGACCAGTGGCGGGCGGGCGCCAGTACATCTCGTGGATCCATGCGCAGGATCTCGTCGGGATGATGATGGCGGCGCTCGAGGACGAGCGCTGGAGCGGGCCGATCAACGCGACCGCGCCCGAGCCGGTGCCCAACCGCGTCTTCTCGAAGGCGCTCGGCAGGGTGCTCGGGCGCCCGACGCTGCTGCCGGTCCCGCGCCTCGCGTTGCGCGCGCTGTACGGCGAGATGGCCGAGATCGTCACGACGGGCGCGCGCGTGCTGCCCGCGAAGCCGCTCGTGCTCGGCTACGAGTTCGCCCACCCCGAGCTCGAGCAGGCGCTGCGCTCGGCGCTCAAGCGATAGCCGGCACGCGCTGGGAGCTCGGCGCCGGCGGGTTCTGCGTCTCGATGATCACCCGGCAGGGGCGCTTGCTGAGCAGGTAGGCGGCCGTCGGGCCGATGCGCTGCTCGCCGGTCGGCGCGTGGATCGCCGACCAGTAGATCACGTCCGAGTGGACGCGTTCGGCTTCCTCCACCAGCGCCGCGCCGGGGTTGCGCGTGCGGATCAGCCCAGTGTGGATCTTGATGCCCAGGCGCCTGGCCTGGATGCGCGCGCTCTCCAGCACCGAGCGGCCGTGCGCCTCCTCCTCTTCGAGCCCGGACTCCAACGACAGCTGGCTGGGCACGGGCAGCACGTAGATCGCGTACACGACCCCTTCCGCGCCAATCAGCTTCGCCGCGCTGCTCAGCGCCGAGGCGCTGACGTCGTCGCCGAAGATCGGCACGAGCGCCGTCTTGTACTCCAGCTCCTCGAAGTCCGCCGGTCGCTGCGCGTGCTCGATCTTGTAGCTCTTGCGCGGGTCGAGGCCCTGACGCTTGCGATAGACGAAGTACCCGCCCATGCCGATCACCATCCACGGGATGCCGACGATCTTCGCCTCGGTGTGCAGGACCGTGACGGCGACCCAGGCGGCGGCCGTGCCGATGCCGCCGATCACCGCCGCCATCGGGATCACCGAGCCTTTGATCCGCACGCCCCACGGCGTGCTGTAGGGACGCTCTCGGCCCGGGTCGCTGACGCGCAGCCTCACGATCGCGGCGTGCGCGGTCGTGAACGACAGCATCGCCCCGAACGAGTACAGGTTGCCCAGCACTTCGGTGTTGCCGTAGATGATCAGCGTGCTCGCGAGCATCGAGAAGAAGATCAACGTGAACCACGGCGTGCGGTAGCGGGAGTGCAGCTGGGAGAAGATCTGCGGCAGCTGCCGGTGCTCGGATAGCGACCACGACAGGCGCGAGATCCCGATCATGCCGGCGTTGGTCGCGATGAACAGGATCGTCGCGGCGAGGATGCCGAGGTAGTACCGGGCGAGTTTCAGCACCGTCCCGTGCAGCCCGAGGTGTTCGACCACGCCGAGCATCGGGTCGTTTTCGAAGAAGCCGCCGAGCGAGGTCGCGTAGCCGGGGTGTTCGAAGTGCTGTTTGAGCTCGACGCTGTAGCCGACGCCGTGGTGCACGATCGGCAGCGCCGAGAGCGCGACGACCGAGATGCCGGCGTAGACGCCGAGCACCGCGAGCACCACGAGGTTGACGGCCTTGGGCACCTGCTTGCCGGGGTCCTTGGACTCCTCGGCCATGTTCGCGACCGTCTCGATGCCCGTGTAGGCGAGCATCGCCAGCGACAGCGCGAAGATCAATTCCTTCCACGTCGGCACCGATCCCAGGTGGACCTGGCTGACCAGCAGATGCGGGTTCAGCACGAGCACGAAGCCCAGAACCGCGAGCATGATCTGCGTCGAGAGGTCCAGCAGCGCGAGGACGATGTTGAGCTTGGCCGACTCGCCCAGGCCGCGGATGTTCAGCCACGCCAGCATGCCCACCACGATCAGCCCGCCGAAGATGTCGTCCGGGTTGTGCTTGAGCGCCCCCAGGCCGGGGAAGGCGCTCAGGTAGTGCGGCACGAAGAACGCTGAGATCGCGATCGTGAGGATGTAGTCGAGGCTGAGCGCCCAGCCGGCGAAGAACGAGACGACGTCGTCGAACGCGTGGCGCGCGAACGAGGAGGAGCCGCCCGCTTCGGGGAACATCGAGGCGCCCTCCGCGTACGTTTTCGCGGTCAGCGCGAACAGGCCGCCGGCGAACACGAACACCAGCGGCGTCAGCCCCAGCGCGTGCGCCGCCACGAGGCCGAGCGCGTAGTAGATCGAGGAGCCGACGTTGCCGTACGCGGTCGCGAACATTCCCGAGACGCCGACCGACTTGCGCAATCCGTGCTCCGAGAGGCGTGCCATTCGGGTCGAGAGGCTATCGATGCCAACCGGTGGTGCAAAATCCCATGCACCGCAGCAGCGAAAGCAGGAACCCGACGTATGCTTCCGACGGTCAAATGGAAACGGCGCGACGCGAAAACTACGACTCCGGTGAGGACTTCGTCCTCGAATACGGCGAGCTGCGCTTCACGTTCAACGAGACGGACTTCTCCGAGCGCTGCGAGCAGGCGGCGCTGAAGCTCGGCTTCGTCGGCGGGCGCCTCGGCGAGGGCGAGCTCGAAGACCTCGTCAACCTCGCGGTCAACGGCGAGATCATCGACCCCGCGTCGGCTCTCGGCGAGCACGTGAACGACTGCTGGCCCGAGCTCGTCGGACCGGCGGAGCGCTCGCTCGTGCACTGGCTGCGGCGCCTCGTGTTCCGCGGCGCGTGGCTGGATCAGCGCGTCAAGGAGGGCGAGCTCAGCATCAGCTTCGACGAGCAGACCGGCGGCTTCTGCTACGTGCAGCCGCTCGGCGGGCGCGATGGTGAGGTCGCGCGCGGCGGCGAGCCGATCGAGCTCGCGCCCGAGCCGAGCTGGGGTCGCGTAGCGTACAGGCGCTGACCGGGACGCCCGCTGGGGCGCCCCGGGTGCACGCCCGCGGTTCTGGGTTAACCGGCCGCCTCGACGGCTGCTGCGCGCGCCTTGGTGATCGCCGCGGCGCCGTCCTCGCCGACGAGCAGCTCGGGCTTGAGCGTGCCGCTGTTGGCGAGGTCGAGGATCGGCTGCTGGCCGGTCAACGTGAGCGTGGCGTCGAGCGCGATCACGGTGGTCTCGCCGCCGAGCGGACGCTCGGCCGTCGCGATCACGGTCACGGAGCCGCTGTCGCGCAGGTTGCGCGCCGCCGCCAGCGCCTTGCGCGCCGCGTGCGGGTGCAGCCCGTCGAGGCTGTCGATCGCCACGAGCGCGTTGCCGCCGCGGGCGGCGACGCGCTTGGCCGCGTCGAGCGCGCGCTCGACGGCCTGATCCTGGGAGTCCGCCGACGCGGCGAACGTCAGCGCGGCGACGGGCGCTGGCGCGCCCTCGCGCCACTGGGCGATCTCCTCCGGGCGCGCGCCCACGAGCACGACGCTCACGTCGAGCTCGTCGCGTCCCTGCAGCGTCTCCAGCACCCGGCGCAGCGTCTCGGTCTTGCCCGCGTGCCGCGCGCCGGCGATCACGACCCGCGAGCCTCGGCCGAGCGGCGTCATCCACTCGATCGCCTCGAGCGTCGGGTCCTGCGAGCCGAGCGCGAGGCGCTCGCGCGGCCACTCGACGGGCAGCTCGTCATAGCGGACGCCGTCGGAGACGCTGTCGGCGGAGGCGCCGTTGATCGTGTCGACGCGGACCAGCGACGGGTAGCGCTCGGAGCGGCGCGGCGTGCGCACCGGCCCGGTGACGCGGTCGCCCGTCACCAGCTCGCAGCGGCGGACCTGCGCCGCTGATATGTACACGTCCTCGTCGGAGGGCTCCGGCGGGTCGACGCGCAGGAACGCGGAGCCGTTGCCGAGCACCTCGACCACGCCCGCGGCGATGCGCCCCGCATCCTGGGCGCCGTCGTCAGCGCCGTCGCGAGCACCGCGAGCTGGCGCGTCGGCTGCGGCCGAGCCCCCGCGCGAGCCGCGTCGCCGGCTGCGCCGCGGAGCCGCGGCGGCGTCGGCTTCGGCGTCGCCGCCGTCCTCATCGGCGGCGACGGGCGCGGAGGCCGCCGTCTCGCCGCCGTCGGCCGCCTCATCGTCGTCGCGCGTGCGCCGCGAGCGCACCGGACGCCGTCTGCGCGCGCGCTGGCCCGCAGGCGGGCGCTCACGCGACTCGTCCGTGTCCTCGGCATCCGCCGCCGGCGCGGCTTCGCCGAGGATCGCGTCGATCAGGTCGCCCTTGCGCAGTCGCCGGTAGCCCTCCAGACCGACCTCGTTGGCGATCGTATGCAGGTCCGCCAGCGGGCTGGCCTCCAGCTCGGAGCGTGCAAGCACTGCCATGGTGTGTCCCCCTCTATGTCGTTTGATGGGCGGTTGGCGTCTCGCCGCGTTGGACAGCGGCCAGCACCCGGTGTGTGCCCCGCACGGGGCATGAGCCCTCAGCCTAGCGACTCGCGCGGGCGGTCGTAACGGATCGCCTCCGTCAACGCGAGGTCCCGGCCCACCTCGATCTCGCGCGCGAGCGCAGCTCGCACCGCCAGATAGTCGGCGGCGGCGGCCACGTCGTGCACGCGGAAGACGTGCGCGCCGTGGCGCACGCCGTGAGCGAGCGCGGCCAGCGTACCGGGCAGGCGCGCGCGCGGCGCGCGGCCGGTCAGCGCGCCGATGAAGTCCTTGCGCGAGATCGCCATCAGCAGCGGCCGGCCCAGCTCGTGCAGACGCCCGATCTCCGCCAGCAGCCGGATCGTCTGCGAGGGCGTCTTGGCGAAGTCGGGGCCAGGATCGAGCAGCAGCTGCTCGGGCGCCATCCCGCGCGTGACCGCGAGCGCCATGCGCTCCCGGAGGAACGCGATCACCTCGCCGGTGACGTCCTCGTAGAGATCCTCGCGCTGGAGGCGTTCGCGCGGGGCGGCGAGCGTGTGCATGAGCACGAGCGCCGCGCCGCTGTCAGCGCAGACGTCCGCCAGCGCCGGGTCGCGCAGGCCGCTGACGTCGTTGACGATCCGCGCGCCCGCGGCGATGGCGGCACGCGCGACCGCCGGCTTGTACGTGTCGACCGACACGATCGCGCCCAGCTCCCCCGCCAGCCGCTCGACGAGCGGCACCACCCGCTCGAGCTCCTCCTCGACGGCCACCGGCGGGCGCCCGGTGGAAGCCGACTCGCCGCCCACGTCGAGGATGTCCGCCCCCGCGGCCAGCAGCTCGCGCGCGAGCTGCAGCCGCGACTCGAGGTCCGTGTAGCGGCCGCCGTCGCTGAAGGAGTCCGGCGAGGCGTTGACGATCCCCATCAGCCACGGCCGCTCGCCCAGCTCTAGCGTCAGCTCGCACGCGCGCAGACGGTGGGCGGGCGCGCTCACGCCATCGCCGCCGGCGGCGCGGGTGCGTCGCCGGTGCCGTCAGGGTCGACGCGCGGTTCGAGCTCGAGCGCGATTCCCTCCGCGGCGGCCTCCTGCGCGAAGCTCGCGAGCTCGTGCTCGAGCCGCTCGCGGCTCCACTGCAGCTCGCGCGCCATCACGTCGCCCACGCGCTGCACCGGCGCGGGCGCCGCGGGCGCGGAGCCCGACATGGCGGACACACCGCTCAACGCCGCGGAGCCGCCCGACGCCTCCGCCCCAGCGGTGAGCGCGCGTGCAGCCAACAGCCCCAGCCGCGTGCGTCTGAGCAGCACGTCGCCGATGCTGCGCGCCTGCTCGCGGCGCGCGGCGAGCGCCACCTCCGCCAGCACGTCGGGCAGGCCCGCGACGATCGGCTGGGCGAGCTCGCCCGTGCCCTTTGGGGAGCCGCGCTCGGCGGCAAGCGCGAGCACGTCGTGCGCGGCGTGCCCGTAGCGCGCGGCGAGCGCCTGGTAGGAGTCCTCTGGCACGCCCGCCACGCGCGGCAGCTCCTGCGCGTCGATCGCCTGCCCCAGCGGGATCTCGTGCGTGCGGCAGGGCGCGTCGCGGGCGTCGCGCTCGACGAGCCGGTCGACGGTCTGCTTGGCCATGCGCCGCCACGTCGTGAGCTTGCCGCCGGTGATCGTGATCATCCCCGAGGACGTCTCGTACAGCTCGGACTTACGCGAGATGTCGACCGACTTCTTGGGGTCGCCCGTGGAGATCAGCGGGCGCACGCCGGCGAACGCGCCGGCGAGCGAGTCGACGCCGAGCTCCGTGCCGAAGAACGCGTTGACGGCGTCGAGCAGGTAGTCGACGTCCTCCTCGGCGGGGCGGATGTGATCGAGTGTGCCCTCGTAGTCGTTGTCGGTGGTGCCGACGAGCGTGTGCCCGAGCCACGGCAGCGCGAAGATCGAGCGCCCGCCGCCGGCCGGCACGATCGCGCCGCCGACGAGCGGCAGCCGCTCGCGGTCGATCGTCACGTGCGTGCCGCGGCTGGGCCGGATGCGCGGCAGCTCCGCCTCCTCGTGGAGCTCGTTGGGGCGGAGCTGATCGGCCCACACGCCCGTCGCGTTGACGACGTTCGCGCCGCGCACGTCGAAGCGCTCGCCGCTCTCGCGGTCGTGCGCCTGCACGCCGTGCGCGCGGCCGTCCCGCTCGAGCAGGCCGGTGACGTCGAGGCGGTTGGCGCACACGGCGCCGAAGCGCTCGGCCTCGCCGAGCACGGTCAGCACGAGCCGCACGTCGTCGGTCTGGCAGTCGTAGAACAGGTAGCCGCTGGTTGGCTCGCGCGCGGCGAGCGCGGGCAGCAGCTCCAGGACTTCCTCGCCGGAGATCACGCGATGGCGCTCGGGGCTCCAGGACTCGCCCTTGCGCTTGCGGTCGCGCGACATGACGTCGTAGAGGTTCAGGCCGACGCCGACCAGCCGGTCCGGGCGCGCGCCCTCGAACGCGGGCACCACCAGCGGCAGCGGGCGCACGAGATGCGGGGCCAGCGTCACCATCAGCTGGCGCTCAAGGAGCGCCTCGCGCACGAGCCCGAGGTCGAAGTTCTGCAGGTAGCGCAGCCCGCCGTGGACGAGCTTGCTGGAGCGGCTGGAGGTCCCCGAGGCGTAGTCGGCGCGCTCCAGCAGCGCCACGCTGTAGCCGCGCGCGGCCGCGTCGAGCGCAACGCCTGCGCCGGTGATGCCGCCGCCGACGACGACGACGTCGAACTCCTCCTGCGCGAGAGCCGCGATTGCCTGGCTGCGCTCGATCACGAGCCGCAGTCTCGCAGAGCGGTGCGGCGGCTTCTATGAGTCGCGGACCGGGCGGGGAGCTACAGCTGCGCGAGCTCGGCGGTGATCTCGCTGACCGCCGACTTGGCGTCGCCGAACAGCATCGAGGTCTTCGGGTCGTAGTAGAGCTCGTTTTCGATGCCCGCGAAGCCGGGGTTCATCGAGCGCTTGATCACGATCACCGAGTGACTCTCGTTGACTTCCAGGATCGGCATGCCGTAGATCGGCGAGGCGGGGTTCGTCTTGGCCGCCGGGTTGGTGACGTCGTTGGCGCCGATCACCAGCGAGACATCGGTGCGGCCGAACTCCTGGTTGGCCTCCTCCATCTCGTTGAGCTGGTCATACGGCACGTCGGCCTCCGCGAGCAGCACGTTCATGTGCCCGGGCATGCGCCCTGCGACCGGATGGATCGCGTAGCTGACTTCGACGCCGCGTTTCTCGAGCTCCTTGGTCAGCTCGCGCACGGCGTGCTGGGCCTGCGCGACCGCCATGCCGTAGCCGGGCACGATCACCACGCGGTTGGCGTACGCGAGCTGGATCGCGGCGTCGGCGGCGCTCGTCGATTTCACGGTCCCGGCGTGCTCGCCTGCGCCCTCGGCGCCCGCGACCGCGCCCGTGCCGCCGAAGCCACCGGCGATGATCGCGGGGATCGAGCGGTTCATGGCGACCGCCATCAGGTTCGTGAGGATCGAGCCGGACGCGCCGACGATCATGCCGGCGACGATCAGCGCCGGGTTGTTGAGCGCGATCCCCGTGGCCGCGGCCGACAGCCCCGTGAACGCGTTCAGCATCGAGATCACGACCGGCATGTCGGCGCCGCCGATCGGGAACACGACCGCGTTGCCGAGCAGCGCGGCGCACACGAGCATGCCGATGAAGATGCCCTGCGAGTGGTCGCCGGCGGCGATGTCCACGCCGGCCGCGACGGCCAGGATCAGCAGCAGCAGGTTGACGATCTGCTGCGCCGAGCCGAGGCTGATGGGGCGCCCAGGGATGATTTCCTGGAGCTTGCCGAAGGCGATGTTCGAGCCCCAGAAGGACACCGAGCCGACGATCGCGGCGAACAGCGAGAAGATCGTGATGTACGTGGCGGTGCCCTGATAGCCGTGCGTGAGGCGGAACTCCGACCACGAGATCAGGAACACGGCGCCGCCGCCGACGCCGTTGAACAGCGCGACCATCTGCGGCATCGCCGTCATCTTCACCTGGCGCGCCGCGGGCACGCCGACGGCCGTGCCGATCGCGATGCCGAGCGCGATCAGGCCCCAGTTGCCCTCGTTGCGGTTCAGCAGCGTGGCGATCACGGCGATCGTCATGCCGACGGCGGCGATGCGGTTGCCGCGCACCGCCGTGGTCGGACCCGACAGCCCGCGCAGGCCCTGGATGAAAAGCGCGAACGCGACGATGTAGAGGACGTCGAGGAAGCTCTGGTCCTGCAGGAAGGAGGTGGCGATCGGCAGGCCGCTCACGCGCCCGTCCCCTTGCCGTCCTTGCCCTTGCCGGCGGCGTCTCCCCCGCCCTGCTTGGGCTTGGACTTGAACATCTCGAGCATGCGGTCGGTGACGAGGAAGCCGCCGATGACGTTGATCGTGCCGAACGCGATCGCGATCACGAGGATCACCTTGTTGAACGTGCCGTTGCCGGACAGGCCGACGATCAACAGGCCGCCCAGCAGCACGATGCCGTGGATCGCGTTGGTGCCGGACATCAGCGGCGTGTGCAGCGTGTTGGGCACCTTGGAGATGACGACGAAGCCGATGAAGCCGGCGAGCACGAGGATCGCCAGGTTGGTCGTGAGCGTGCTCGCGAGGATCACTGCGACCCGCTTCCCGTAGCGGCGGCCTCGACGGCGGCCTTCGCCCCCGGGTGCACGATCTCGCCGTCGCGCACGATGCACGCGCCCTTGACGATCTCGTCGTCGAAGTCGAGCTGCAGCTTGCCGTCGTCGTCCACGAACAGCTCGAGCAGCGACTGCACGTTGCGCGCGAACAGCTGCGAGGCGTGCTCGGCCATCGTCGCGGGGAGGTTCAGCGGCGAGACGATCTTGACGTCGTGGCGCACGACCGTCTGGCCGGGCTCGGTCAGCTCGCAGTTGCCGCCCGCCTCGCCGGCGAGATCGACGATCACCGAGCCGGGCTTCATCCCTTCGACGGCCTCCGCGGTCACGAGCCGCGGCGCCGGACGCCCGGGCACGAGCGCGGTGGTGATCACGACGTCAAAGCCCTTGATCGCGTCGGTCAGCGCCTGCTGCTGCTGCGCGCGCTCCTCCTCGGTCAGCTCGCGCGCGTAGCCGCCCTCGCCGCTCGCCTCCAGGCCCAGGTCCAGCCACATCGCGCCGAGCGATTCGACCTGCTCTGCGACCTCGGGGCGGACGTCGTAGCCGGTCGTGCGCGCGCCCAGGCGCTTGGCCGTGGCGAGCGCCTGCAGGCCGGCGACGCCGACGCCGAGCACGAGCACCTTCGCCGGCGGGATCGTGCCGGCGGCGGTCATCAGCATCGGGTAGAAGCGGCCCATCTCCTCCGCTCCCAGGAGCGCCGCTCGGTAGCCGGCGACGTTGCTCTGCGAGGACAGGGCGTCCATTGCCTGCGCGCGCGAGATCCGCGGGATCGCCTCCATCGCAAACGCCGTCGCCTTCGCGTCCGCCAGCGCGCGCGTGGTCTGCGGGCTGGTGAGCGGCGCGAGAAAGCTGATCAGGATCGAGCCGGAGCCGAGGCCGCGGATCGCCTCGGGGTCGGGCGGCGCGATCGTGACGACCACGTCGCTGTGCCACACCTCCGCGCTGTCCTTGGCGATCTGCGCGCCGGCGGCCTCGAACGCGGCGTCGGTCAGCATCGCATCCGCGCCCGCGCCGCCCTCGACGGCGACGTCGAGGCCCTTGGCCTTCAGCTTGCCGACCACCTCTGGCACGAGCGCCACGCGGTGCTCGCCCGCTGCGGTCTCCTTCGGAACACCGATCCGCATATGAGGTGCGAGAACGTATCCGATCGCACGGATGAGCGCGTCTCGGTGTGCGAGACTCGCACCTGGAGGCCGAGCGATGACTGTCAATCTGACCCGCATCTACACGAAGCTGGGCGACGGCGGCGAGACGCATCTCGGCGACATGAGCCGTGTCTCCAAGCTGCATCCGCGCGTCGAGGCGTACGGCACCGTCGACGAGCTCAACGCGACGATCGGCGTGGCGCTGCTGCAGCCAGGGCTGTCCGAGCGCTACGCCGCATGGCTGCGCCGCGTGCAGAACGACCTGCTCGACATCGGCGCGGACCTGTCGGTGCCGGAGACCGCGAGCGCGAAGGGCAACAGCGGAGAGGATGGCGACGGCGAAGGCGGCGAGGAGCCCGACGCCTCAGCCAGCGCGCCGCGCGCGCGGCTGCGTGTGAGCGCCGACTACACGCAGTGGCTTGAGCAGGCGTGCGACGAGGCCAACGCGACGCTCGAGCCGCTGCGCTCGTTCGTGATCCCGGGCGGCACTCCGGCGGCGGCGCACCTGCACGTGTGCCGCACCGTCTGCCGCCGCGCCGAGCGGCACACGATCGCCGTCGGCGAGGAGGTCAACGGCGAGGTTGTGCGCTACCTGAACCGGCTCTCCGATCTGCTGTTCATCCTGTGCCGCGCCACGAACAAGAACACGGACGCGGGCACCAACGCCGGCGGCGCATCGTCCCCGGAGGGGGAGCCGTTGTGGAACCCCGGCGCACACGATCCGGGCGCGGCGCCTTCCTAAACGCCCGCGCGACGCGCGACGCGGGCGACGTGAGCGGCTACGGCCGTGCGCGGGGCGGCCAGCGCCTGTCGGCGGCGCGCACCGCGGCGACTGCCAGCGCCGCCCAAAGCGTCGCCACCAGGTAGCCGCCGAGCACATCGCTGGGCATGTGCCACGCGAGGATCAGCAGCGCACAGCCGACAGCAAGCGCGAACGCGAGGCCGATGCCGGCGACGATCGGCCGCAGGCGCGTGGGCACGACGAGCACCGCCGAGAGCGCCAGCGACATAGCCGCGGTCGAGTGGCCGCTGGGCCATGACGCGGCCCCGATGTATACGCCGCCGACGGAGAGGTGCGGATGCGCGAGCAGCGGCTTGAGCGTCTCGGCGGTGAGCGGCGCGAGCGCCATCACCGCCACGACCGCAAGCGCCACTCGCGGCCGCTCGCGCGCGATCGCGATCGCGACCAGCGCGATGCCCCACAGCACGAACTGCAGCGGATCCAGCAGGTGCAGGACGAAGTTGGCGGGATCGTCCACGCGCGGACGGCTCAGCAGCGTGAAGTCGTGCAGCGCGGCCGCGTCCTTCCACTGCACCGCAGGGATCAGCTCCGCGATCGCCCACACGAGCGCGAGCGCCACGACGCACAGCGCCGCGACGCCGAGCGGCCCAGCCGCGCCACGACGAAGCTCAAAGCGGCGAACGGCCTGCCGCGGAGGCATCGCGCCGGCGGTGTAGGCGTGTTCGGGCACCTTCACAAGGGTATGACGTTCGCTAAAGAATCGGTCAACGGATCCCGCGCCGGGAGCAAGGGCGCTCCAGGCGGGACGTCACGGCGGGGGCGCCGGCAGCGCGATCGTCGCGCCCGGCGCGAGCGCCACCGCGAAGCGATCTTCTAGCGCGCGCCGGTCGAACGCGCGCGCGGCAAGCTCGACGCCGGCTTCGTCGGTGCCCGTGACCACCCACACCGGCGCTTCCTGCGCGGACCCGGTCGTGGCCGCGAGCAGTCCGGCATCGCCGCGCAGCGTGCGCACCGGCCGACCCTGACGGTCGAGCAGCGTCAGCGCTCGCCCGCCGGCGGAGAGCAGCGCGTACACGCCGCTGGTGGCCGGCCCGCGCGCGATGCTCTGCGCCTCCACGTCGCTGCCGACGCGCGACCACGGGCCGACCATCACGCGCAGCGTTTCGGGGGCGCTGCCGCTGCCGATCGCGGCGACCGCTGCGGGCGCGCCGGCAGCGCGCAGACTCGCGGTGACGGCCGCGCATGCGCTCGACACGGACGCGCATTCGATCCGAACCGGCCAGCGCTTGCCTTCGACGCCGTTGACGAACGGCTCGGGGAACGAGCCGACAACCGCTGGGACGCCCTGGGCCTGTTCGCCGTCGTGCAGGTCCAGCCAGATGTGATCGCCGGGGTGCACCCGCTGCGCGGCGACCGCCTTGGCCGGGCGTACGCCGTTGACGAACACGGAAGCCACGGCGCCGGTGCTGACGCCGGCCACGCCGTTGCGGCGCAGCAGCTCCATGACGGTCTCCCCTGCACTCACCCGCAGCGCGCCGGTGCGCTGCACCACGCGGCTGCCGAATTCGCGCGTGACGAGCAGCTTGACGGCGGTGGGCGCGGGGCCCACGGCGATGCCGCAGCCGGCGAGCGCGAGCACGAGCGCGGCCGCGAGCGCACCTGGCACGGCGCCCCGCGCGGCCAGGGTGGCGTAGCGCCGGCCGGCGCCCTCAGCAGCCGACCGCATCCCGCAGCGTTCGACAGACCTGCGTCATTCGCTGATCCGACAGCAGCGCGACCTGACGCCGAAAGGACGAGCGCGGCAACGTGTGGAGGTTGTCGAAGTTGATGACGCACGGTGTGGGAACTCCGTCGTCAGTGGGCGTGAGCGACAGCTCGGAGACGAGCCCACGGCGAGTCCTCGTTAGAGCGGCAACGACTACTGACCCGATGCGATCAGCAACAGGGTCGCGGGTCAACACGAGCACCGGTCGATCGCCCCCCGGGGTCCCGGCGAACCAGATCTCACCGCGCTGCATCGTTCCAGTCAGCCCAGTCCTCGGCAGGCCCCCAGTCAGCGATCTCGGCAAGTGACTGCTCGGCGTCGGTAGCCGGCGTGCGCTGCCACACCTCGGCGTCGCGTTCACCGCTCAAGCCGACGAGATGCCGGTGAAGGGCATCGCGAAGGATCTCCGATCGATCCACCCCCAGTGCTTCCGCCCAGTGCTGGACCTCTGCAGCCTCGTCATCCGGTACGCGGAAGCTGAGCATTGTCATACACCAAAGACTAACACGTATGACGCCGCGCGACGCCGCCCCAATGCAATCGTCAAATCCAGCCGAGCAGCGGGCCGAACACGAGCCCGGCGATTAGGTCGAGACCCGCGAGCAGCGCCACCGTCTGCACCTGGCGCGCTCGCCGCGGCATGTAGAACACGGTGAACGACACGACATAGAAGGTCAGGTAGCCGAACACCACGATCACCGGGAAGCTCGCGACGTTCCACCACCAGTAGTACCAGTGGAACACGCCGTCGGCGTGCAGCAGCAGCTCGACGCCGACCGACACCAGCGACAGCCCGATCGCCATCGCCCAGCGGCTCGGCAGCCCCAGGATCCGCGCCGCGCGGTCGGCCGGCAGCAGCTTCGCGAAGACGACGCCGTTGATCGCGAAGAACAGCGTGATCTCGACGGTGAGGCCGATCAGGATCACGAAGCTGCTGCGTCCCGTGACCGTCCACAGGGCAGCGTGGCCGTCGAAGTGCAGCACGAGCGCGTTGACGATCTCGTTCGCCCAGTCCATCAGCCAGAAGGCGAGGCCCGCGAGCACCACGCTCCAGTTGGCGCGCTCCGCCTCGACCGCGTACACGTACACGGTCAGCGCCAGCAGCGTGACCGTCGACCACTCGAACAGGCCCGGCGCGCGCAGCAGATGCTCTGCTTCGCGCGTGAACTCGGGCACGCCTGCGGCGAGCTGCCAGACCCCCATCACGACCGCGCCGACCCCGCTCGGGCCTAGGACCCGCCCGATCCGACCGACGCGAGATCGGAGTCGAGGTCGGCGAGCGCCGCGCGGTGGCCCTCCTCCAGCGGGCCGCCGTCGACGATCAGCCGCCGCGCCGCGTCAAGGTCGTCCGAGCGCCCGAACGTGAGCGCGGCCTTGAGCGCGCCGTCCTTCAGATACCAATTCGTGAACGACCCGTCGGCGGGCGATCCGCGCATGATCTCCTCGTCCCAGTCGTGCGCCGGGCCCACGTACTCGAGCTCGCCCCAGTCGCCGAGCACCGAGAAGAAGTACGGCACCACGTCGTGCGGCACGTCCCTGCCGAGCATGTTCAGCGCGGCCGTCCTGCCGTGGTTGAACGCCACATCCCAGTGCTCGATCCGCAGCGGGCGGCCGCCGTGCACGACCGAGTCGTACTCGCAGATGTCGCCCGCCGCATATACGCCCGGCGCCGAGGTCTCCAGGCGCGAGGAGCAGCGCACGCCGCCGCCAGCGCCGATCTCCAGGCCCGCCTTCTGCGCGAGCAGCACGTCGGGTGTGACGCCAGCGCCGACCACGACCGCGTCCGCCGCCAGCTCCAGGCCGCGCCTGGTAACGACCTTGGCGACGTGGCCGTCGCCCTCGAAGCGCTCCAGCTCGTCGCTGCCGTGCACGCGCACGCCGTGCGATTCCAGCAGCTCCTGCACGAAGCGCCCGACCTCCGGGCCGAAGCCGCGTTCCAGCGTCGCCTGCTCCTGCATCACGATCGTGCAACTCTTGCCCATCATCGTCAGCGACGCCGCGACCTCGCAGCCGATGTAGGAGCCGCCGATCAGCACCACCTCCTCGGCGTCCGCCACGCCCTCGCGGATCGCGTCCGCGTTGCCGAGCGTGCGCAGGTAGTGGATCTGCTCGAGCTCACAGCCGCTCACGTTCAGCCGGCGCACGTTCGCGCCGGTGGCGATCAGCGCCTTGTCGAACTCCACCTGCTCCTTCGTCGACAGCGTCGCCGTGCGCGCCTGCAGGTCGAGCGCCGTCACGCTCGTGCGCGTCAGCAGCTCCACGTCCTGCTCGCCCCACCAGTCGCCCGGCCGGAACAGCGGCTCCTCGCGGGTCTCCTCGCCGCGCAGGTAACCCTTGGAGCAGTCCGGGCGGTTGTACGGCGCGTCGGGCTCGCGACCCACCAGCAGCACCTCGCCGTCCGCGCCCTCCTCGCGCAGCCAGCGCGCGCAGTTGGCCGAGGCGAGGCCTCCGCCCACCAGCAGATGGCTGACCTTGCGGGCTGACATGCTTCGCACCTTACAACCCCGGCGGATGGCGCACAGACCAGTGCGCCCACGTCGGGATGTGGCCGAGGATGCGCCAGCGCGGGCCGTCTTCGTCGCGGCTGGGGCCAACGTCTGTGCCATCGTGGGACGTGTCCAGCCTCAGGCCCGCGATGACGATGAACACGTGCGGCGTCGGGCCCGCGCTCGCGTAGATCGTCACCCACCGCCCCGGCCCCGGCGCGCCCCAGCTCACATAGTCCTGCGCCAGTGGGTTGTCTTTGAGGATTTCCGCGATCGGGCGCACGCCCGATCGGTAGAGCACATAGTTGACGGTGCTCGAGCAGTCCTCTTCGTAGGCGCCGAGCGGGTCGGGATGGCCGCCCGGCCCGTACGGCAGGTCCTGCAGCTCATTGCCCGCGACGACCATCGCCTGGACGGTCGCGGGCACGCCCGCGGGAACCAGCGCCACGTGGCCATCGCCGGGCGCGAGCTGCGCCTGCTCGCCAGCGATGAAGCGAACCGGCGTCGGGCTCTCCCCCTCCAGCCGTGTATCGGCCCCTTCGAGCCCTTCCGCGCGTTCGCCCGCCGCTTCGCCCGCGAGCAGCGAGGGCTCGGCAGCCGCTCCGTTCGTTGTTCCGCTGGCAGCGCCGCCGGTGCCGGAGGGGGCGCGATACCGGCTCGCCCACGCGTCAACCTCGCGCACATACCAGCCGGCGTGGTTGTAGGCATAGATCGCGCGTTCGTAATCACCCGGTGCGCCGGAGGCGCGCAGGTAGTTCGCGGCGCCGTAGATCGCGTCCGCAGGATCCCAGCGATCTGTGCGCCCATCGCCGTCACCATCGATGCCGTACGTCGCCCACGTCGAGGCGAGGAACTGCATCGGCCCGCCTGCGCCCGCCGAGTTGACAGCCCCCTCCTGCGTGCACGACGGATCGGGGTCGCGGCCATGGTCGCACTCGACCCTGCCGATCCCCGCGAGGATCGCCCAGTCCAGGCCGTAGCGTTGCGCCGCCTGCTCGTACAGGCGCAGGTACAGCGGCGGGATTTCCCTCTCGGCCAGCGCCGAGACGCCATCGTCCTGTGCTTCCGAGGACTCCGCGCCGGCGCCCAGCGATGCGCCGCCGAGCGACGTGAGCGCAACCAGCGTCGCGAGCACGAACATGATCGCCATCACCGCGGTCGCGCCGGCCACGATCCAGCCGATGCGGAAGCCTTGGCCACGCGCCCGTGCGGCAAGCGATGCCGCGGTCAAGACCGATCCCTGCCGAGCTGCCGTTTGCGCCGCGCCGCCACCTCGTGCGCGTCGCGCATGACGCTGGAGCGCGTCTGGCGCGACGCGGGCAGGCGCTGCCCGGCATCCTGCAGCCGCCGCTCCAGCGCATCGTCAAACGTCTTGCTCGCCTTGCGCCGCTCGCGCCGCCGCAGCTGACCCGAGCTCGTACTCGCGGACGTTGGCGTAGCCGTACTCGTGCCCGCATCCGCGAGCGCGCGAGCCGTCTCCCCCAGCTCCCGCCGCAGCGCCAGTTCGCGATCGATCTCCAGGCGCGCCGCGCGCTGGTCGCGAGGACCAAGCCGCTCATACTGCTCGCGCCCGTACCCAGCCAGCCCGGACAGCGCCGTGTAGTCTCGACGCTCTCCGCCGCGCCGCATCTGAGAGCTCGACGGCAGCGCCGCCTGCGCGTCCAGGAAGCGGTCCTGTGCCTCGCGGCGCTCGGGCGTGTGCACGTTGCCCGTTCGCCGTTGCGCCCGTTCGCCGTCACGCACGATTCCCTGCGCGGCCGTCAGCGCAGACTGCTCGCGCTCGATCTCGCCGCTCACGCGTTGGCCCCGGTGCGCGAGTTCGGCAGCGCGACGAGTGTCGCCGCCGGCCAGCGCGATCGCGCCCTCGCGCTTGATGCGCTCGAGCTGGGTGCGCCTTCCCGCGAGCCGGTGCTGGATCTCCGGTGCTGCCTCGGAGCGCCGCTGCGCATCGCCGCGCTCGCGCTCGAGCGTGCGCAGCGCCTGCTCGTCCCTGCTCGCTTCGGCGCGCTCGCGGCCGACGCGGGCGTAGTCGCGCGGCCGCACCTCGGGCGCCGGTCTGGTCAGCATCTTCCTCGCCTTGCGAACCGTCGCGATGCCCTGGCGGGGCGTGTCCAGCGCGTCGCCCACGCGCCGCGCGATCGACAGTCGCCGTTCGTGCGCGGCCGCCCCCCTCCCGCCGCCGAGCGCGCCGGCGGCGGCCCCGAAGGCCTGGTCGCGACGCATGTAGGCCCCCCACCAGAACGCGGACATCAGCAGCCACTGGGTCCACCAGCCGAGCGGGGTCAGCTGCGCCAGCAGCCCCAGCACCGCGAGCACGACCCCGAGCACGAACGAGAACAGCAGCTTGGAGATCGTCGCCCCGAGCAGCTGCAGCAGCCATCTGCGAAACAGCGCTCGACCGGTGTCGCCAAACGCCGGCGCGAGCACCATCGCGGGCGCAAGCAGCAGGTACAGCAGGCTGAAGATCGCGGCCTTGAGCAGCTGCAGCGTGACGAATCCGAACAGCAGCAGCATGCCGAGCAGGCCGCCCGCGATAAGCACCAGCCCTCCCAGCCGAAACCATGTGTCGCCGCCGGTCCTGAACTCGGCCTGGGCCGCTGTGGGACCCTGGCAGGTGGCCATTTCGCTGCTCTGGCAGAGCACGCGCAGCAGCGAGCCTTCGTCGTTGATCGAGTTTCGCGCCGGCCCGTTCGCGGGCAGCGCGAGGAAGATGGCGCCGTTGCTCTGTGCGTCGTGTAGCAGCTCGACGCTGTGCTCGATCGCCCGCGCCTGGGGGCTTCCGGCGGGCACGCACTGCGCCTGGAGCAGGACGCGCGGTTCGCATCCGATCTCGGCGTGCTCCTGAGCGGCGATCCTCAGCGCCGCCGCGCGCAGGCGCGGGTCCAGTTGGGATACCTCGCGACACCAACCGACGTTCCCGAACTCCAGGTAGCACCACGGCACTTCGATCGCCGTCGCGAACACGGCCCCGAGGCTGCCCGCGAACGCCCGCCCGGGCGCCTGCGGCGTGCCGTGGGCGGCCGCCGCCAGCGTCCCCAGGCTCGCCTGATCCGCAAACCGGCCGAGCGCGCCGACGGTGCCCGTCGGGTCGACGACGATCCAGACCCCGCCGATCATCATCGCTGCCACCAGCAGCACCTCGCCGAGCGTGTCGGCCACGCGGCGACGGATCAGGCCCTGGTACATCGCCGTGATCGAAAGCGCCGCGAGCACCAGCGGCAGCCACGGCTCGGTGAAGGTGGCCTGCATCTGACGCAGGCCCGTGCCCACTCCGAGCGCAACGGCGCCATGGAGCAGGTCGAGCGTGAAGCTCCATTCGAGCATCACCACGAGCGCGTGCACAGCCCACACGAGCGCCATCCACGCCGGTGTCACGAGGAAGTCCTGCGTGACGCTCGACAGCAACGAGCCGGTGCCCAACGCGCCGGTGTCGATGTGCACGTCGAGCCCGAAGTCTCCGGTCGGCTCGGCGGCCGCCACGAAGCCCGAGGTTTCGCAGTTGCGCCTGGCAGCCTGTGGGAGCTCGGCCGCCAGCGCGCCTTTGCACGAAGGACTGCCCAGCCCGTTGCTGACCAGCGGATCGACCTGCGCCTGCGGCGTGCTCGCGGCCGTTTCTTCGCCGTCGCCCAGCGCGCCGGCGGCCCCGGGCGTCCCAAGGGGAGCTCTGTTCGGAGCCCTGTTGGTGGAGGAGCGAGGCTCAGTGGGACCCGGGGAGTCCGCCGCGCGCGAGGACGCGCCCCGATGCGGCCCGGCGATCGCCGCCGCGGTCGCACTCGCAGCGACCGCCACCGGGCGGCAGGAACCGGCGGACGCGGTCAGTGCGACCGCTGTCGCGAGCGCGTACGCCCTCGCCCGCAATCAGCTGACCGGGGTGGTCGAGAACGCGCACAGCAGCGATGGCACCACCACATCCACCTGAACCGCCTCCACGCGCCCGTGGTGGTCGCGGAACAGGCAGCGGCCGGCTTCGAGCTCGAGCAGCGTCTGGCACATGCGTCGGTCCTCTGGATCGAGGCCGAGCAGCGTCAGCGCTCGCGCGGCCTCCGCCTGCGAGCGCATCCCGAACACGAACGTCGCGCCGATCAGGTTCTCGAGCGACTCGCGCTCGCCGATCAGCGCATCGGTGACGAGCTGGGTGCTGATGATCGGCACCGCCAGCTCGGAGCGCCCCATCCTCTGCAGCGACGTCAGCAGCGTGCGGCCCACCGGGTCGCCCAGCAGGCGCCAGCCCTCGTCGAACGAGAACAGCTTCAGGCGCCCGCGCTCCGAGCCCATCAGATGCATCGCGAACATCGCGATCAGACGCACGATCTGCTCGCCCACCCGCTCGGCCTGGGAGTACTCCGAGCGCGGCATCCCAGGCGGCGGCGCCGGCAGGTCGCGGATCGGCAGATACGTCACCTGGCGGTCGCCCACCGGCGGCAGCTTCACCTCCGGATCGGCAAAGCCAAGCTGCGTCAGCCCCGAGCGCGCGTACACGTCGAGCGCCCTGCCCACCTTGACGTCGGTGGCGTCGCCCTGCTCCAGCGCGCGCACCACCTCGCGGCACGTTGGGTCGGACGAGCGCGTGATGACGCGGTCGACAGCGCCGACCACCGCGGTCTCCCAAGCCGGCTCCGCCCGGCCCGGCAGCAGGTCCCGCAGGAACGAGATCGCGGCGTCCTGGCGCAGGTGCTCCGGCGCGACCCGCAGCGGGTCGAGCATGCCGCGCAGCGCCGGGTCGGGCCGCAGCGTCACACACTCCACGTGCGGGGCCACATCCGGCAGCAGGTGGAAGCGATGGTCGCCCTTGGGGTCGCAGTCGATCACCCGCGCGCCCTGCAGGAACCCCTCGTACTTGAGCTTCTGCGCCAGCGTCGTCTTGCCCGACCCGAGCGCCCCGACGCTGAGGATCGTCGCGTTGCGGTTGGTGTCGGAGCCCTCGCGCAGGTTGAAGATCACCGGCTGCCTGGAGCCCGACAGCGTGTGACCGAGGTAGAAGCCCTTGCGCGATCCGGCCGCGTGCGTGGCGGTCGGCATCATCGCCGCGACCTGCTCCGGCGTCAGCGTGTCGTCATAGCCCGCCAGCCGCGTCCGCTGTCCGGGCAGATGCTGGAAGAACAGCTGCATCTGATCGCCGAGCGGGCGGTGCAGCCGGATCTCCCCGTACGCGCGCCTGCACATCTCCACGCGCTCCTCGAGCTCATCCTCCTCGGCGGCCGCGACGGCGACCGCGAGCGTGGCGCGCAGCAGCGGCGGCTTGCTCGACGCCTGCAGGTAGGCGAGCAGGTCGCGTGCCTCCTGCGTTCGCTCGTAGCCGAGATCCGACACGCCCTGCTCGCCAACGGACTCCGCGCGCACGATCTGGTCGGCGTCCTGGATACGTCGCCGCGCGATGCGCATCGCGAGCTCATTGGGCAGAAAGCGCGCGTTCAGCGACAGGTCGATGCCGAACGGCAGGCTCTCCGCGGGCGCGAACATCAGCTCGGCGCGCGCGCCCGGGAACTGGATCAGCTCGGGCAGCGCGCCCAGAACCAGCTGCGCCTGCCAGCTGGTTCCGAGCTCGGACTCGATCTTGAGGGTCCTGCCGCGGTTCTCCACGTAGCCGTCGGTCCAGCGCAGCACGTCGCCCTCGAGCGGAGCCAGCACCGCCTCTCCGTTGCGCTCGAACACGAGCGCACGCGGCTCGTGCAGACCGTCGAGGAGCGGCTCCCCCAAACCTCGGCAGAACGCTCTGCGCACGAGCCACTGCAGCTCGACTCCGCGGGCCTGGCGCACCGGCAGGAAGTCGGCAAGCCGCGCATGCGCCTGGTCGGCGCGGGTTCGCGCCCGCTCGAGCTCGGCCACGCTGAGCATCCGCCGGTCGCGCAGCGCCAGCGTCCGCCTGATTCCCTGCCACCACTCCTGCGGATGCTGCGCCGCCGCCCGTGAGACGTAGGAGGCGACGTCGCGCTCGGGATCGCGCAAGCTCACCAGGATGAACACCACGGGCTGCGCCATGCCGACGTCGCGCAGACGGCGCGCGTGCTCCTCGATGTAGCGCTCGCGGGCTGGCGCGTGAGCGGCGGCGCTGGGTGACCACGCTTTGCTCTCCTCGCGCAGCATCTGCGCGTAGCGGTCGGGCTGCCAGCGCCGGCAGACCCGCAGGATCTGGACGTCGGCTTCAATCGCTTCCAGCGCCGCGATCAGCGCGAGGAAGCGGGCACGCTTGCCTTCCTCGCTCAGCCACGCGTACGAGCTCGCCGGAACCGCGAACGCCGCCCAACCGTCATCGAGCCCGCGCGCGAACACGCAGTTCCCGTACACGAACGTGATCGGCGCAGACATCGTCAACCCCGTCGCGATCCGTGCGAGCGCACCCGCATGCGCGCGCCCGAGCCGAGCGAGATCACCTCGCCGCGCTCCAGGCAGCGGGCCCCCTCGCGCTGTCGCAGCGTGAGCACGGCGCGCCGCCCGGGTCGAGCTTTGCCGCTCGCATCCAGCTCGAGCGCACGCCCCCGCCGCTCGTGCTCGATCGCCACGAGCACCGCGCCCGGCCCCGTGTAGCGAAGGTCGCGCAACCGCGCATCGGAGCCGTCGGGAAGCATCAGCATCGTCTCGGGTCGCCAGCGCTCGCCCACGGCCCGGCAGCGACGCGCGCCGGCCAGTCGCCGCGGTCCGACTCGATAGCGCAGGAGCGCGTGGGCGGCCAGATGGAACGTCCGGCCCTCCAGCCTGAGCGCGCTCAGAACGGTCGCTGCGATGCCCGGCAGAGCGAGGTCGCGCAGATACCACGGGAGCGCTCGAACGAGGCCGCCGGCGAGCGGCACGATCGCGGCGAGCAGTCCGGCCAGCAGCAGCGACAGGAAGTAGACGACTGCCCGCACCGGCACGCCGCCGGGGTTCAGGCGCAGCCGGTCGACGCTGTAGATCCTTCGCTCGAGATCGAATACGCGCCTGTAGGAGCGGATCTCGATCATGACGCGCCGAACAGCGAGGTGACGGTGTCGCGCAGCAGGTTCACGCCCGCGGGCGTCGCCAGCAGCACCGACACGATCCCCACCGCGAACACGCCCGCGGCCTCCTTGAAGTCGCGGCGGAACGCGAGCACGGTTGCGGCAACCGCGAACGCCAGGCCGATCAGGCTCATCGCCACCGCGCGTCCCGTGCTGCCTGCCCTTGCGGCAGCGGATTCCAGCGAGGTGGCGCTGCTTTCGCCTCCAGCGGCGGGCGGCGCGCCGGTGGTCGTGGTGCCCGTGGTGACCGCGGCGCAGGCCACCGGCGGCGCCGCAGCAACGCAGAGGCCTATGAGCACTGCCAGGAACGTCCAGCGGCAGCTTCGCATGTTCATCGTGTCTCCTCGGTTCGTGTTGGGGTGCTCCGCGGTCTACGCATCGGGGTCCATCTGCACGGCGGAGATCTCCCAGCGCCCCTGCTCGCGCTCCACGTCCAGTTCGTAGGCGAGCGTGTAATGAGCGCCGCGCGCGTCCTGCGCCTGGACCGTCGCCAGCACCGAGTCGGCGCCCGGCGCCCAGCTCAGGCGCTGCATCGACTCGAGCGTCAGCGGCAGGCCGGGCAGCGACACGCGGGCGCCCAGGGCGAGATCCGCCGCGAGCTCGCCGGAGGACGCGGCCAGGTAGTTGCGCAGTGCGCGCTCGACCACCGTCGCCAGCGACCGGTCGGTCACTTCGCGTAGGCGCGCGGCCGCCGGCGCGGGACCCGACGCGGGGGCGCCCACGAATGCCGGGTAGCCGGCCAGCGCGAGCCCGCCCGCGGCGGTGCGCTCCACCGCCACCGTCAGATAGAGCAGCCCGGCGGTGTTCGTCTGCGCCGCCACCGTGTACACGTGCTCGCCCGGGGCCGGGGCGCGCGCCTGAACGACTTCCGCCCATTCCACCTGCTGCTCGCCGCTGGGCGGAAGCTCGAGACCGGCGTCCGGTTCCATGCCCGGTCCGGCGAACGGTTCGAGCCCGCGAGCGCTCAGCTGCGGTTCGGCGCTGTTCCACGTCAGGTAGCGGCGGGCGAACAGCGCCGCATACGCTTCGGCCGCCGCGTCCGGCGGCGCTGGCGCGTGCGCGGCGGTGTCGGTCAGATGCGGCGTCGGCGGCGCGATCGCGAACCGTGCGCTCGCCGCCAGACCGGCGACGGACATCGCGCAGAGCAGGTATCGCGGCAGCTCGCGCGCGAGGCGGATTCGCCACAGCGCGCGGCTGGTGATCGTGACGGCCGGCCGCTGGCTGTCGTGCGCCATCCGTCCCCTCAGCGCTCGAATCCAAACTCGGGCTGCTTCACCGTGGCAGCCCCGGACGAGGCGGCGGCCTGCGCTGATCCATCGGCTGCCGGCGATGCGCTCGCGGTGATGGTCGATCCCGCCGTGCGACGCGTTGCTGCCGCGCGACGGGCCATCTCGACACGGCGTGCCAGCGTCGCGCTGCCGCCGCCATTAGCCGAAGCCGCGCGCTCAGTCTCATCGCCAGCGGGCGCGCCGTCCGTATCGGCAGGCGCGTTCCAGATGCGCGTGCTCGCCTCGTGCGACCGCCCGACTGCGCCGCCATCCGCAGACAGGCGGGCTCCCGCACGTCGCCCTGCGCGCGCCGAAGGCGACACACTGGTAATCACGACCAGACCCGCCACCGCCCCGACCGCGGCGACGAGCACTGTGACGCCCGCGACCCTGTGCGCATGCCGGTCGAGCTCGGGCGTTGGCGTTGGCGCTTCGCCGCATTGGCCGATGCCTGCGCTTGCGAAGAACTCATCCTCGTCGTACACCCGGTACACCTCGCGCGGCGCGCGGCGCAGGAGCGTCATCGAGATCCTCTCGAGCCGTACACGCGGGCGGCCGGGAGCCGGAGCTGGGAGCTCTCTGGATCCCGGCCGCTTGCGCGTGGATGGGGAGCGCCGCGTGGTCGTCCGTTCAACCGACCTCCGGCGTCCTCGGGGACGCGCCTATGAATGGGGGGAGATAGCTTCATAGGTGGTCCCTGTCTCCTCTTCCGACGGGCGCCGCGCAAACGGGACAACCGACTCGTCGCTTGCCATGAGCTGCTTCAGGCGGGCACGGGCCCGCTGCGCCACCTTGCGGTACTTCTCCGGGGTCCAGCCGTGAATCCGGCAGAACTCACTTGCGCCGCCCTCGTCGGCGCCGAGTTGCGCGGACAGCACGAGACGCTGGTCGGGCGACAGTTGGCGGGCGAGCGCCCCCACCCGGCGCAGGTCCTCACGGTGGATCACCAACGCCTCCAGCTCCGCGCGCAGATCCACGACGTCGATCCGCTCCCCGGTAACGCCATCGAACGACGCGGCGGCCTCGAGCGCCGCGTGCATCGGGCTGCGCCCCGAGAGCGCCCGCCGGCGATCGTGGACCCGAGAGAGGAACCGCTGCTCGATGATGTTGGCCAGATGCGACCTGCTCGAGATCTTGGCGCCGTTGCGCGCGTAGGCGATCAGCTCGAGCGCGGCCTGGCTGTAGCAGTCCTCGAGATCCTCCCTGCGCAGCCGATGGCGGTGCACTCGCAGCAGCAGCTCGCGCTTCGCGCTCGCCACCAGCGCCACCTCGTCGGCCGGATCGAAGCCCGGGCGTGCCCGCGCTCCCGCGCGCCAGCTCACTCCGGGGCCTGGTGTCGTCAGCTGCGATCGGGTAGACACATGAGCATGTCGCTCGTCGTGCCCTCCAGACCCCCCTCCCAGTTTTCGCTCGGCAGCCATGCGCGCCGCGGCGCTCCGGACGCCAGCAGGGTCGAGGCGATGCTGTGAGCATCACCGAGCGCCTGCAGAACCTCGATCGCCGCCAGCAGCGGAGCCCGCGGCTGTCATTCCTGGCGGCCGTCATCAAGAAGTTCGGCGACGATCAGGGCGGCCAGCTCGCGGCGCTGATCGCCTACTACGGCTTCGTGTCGCTGTTCCCGCTGCTGCTCGTGCTCGTGACGGTGCTCGGCTTCGTGCTGCAGGGCGACCCGGGAGAGCAGCGGCGCATCCTCGACGGCGCGCTGGGGCAGTTCCCGTTGATCCGCGACCAGATCAAATTCGAATCGCTGACCGGCTCAAGCGCAGGCCTGGCGATCGGCGCGATCGGCTCGCTCCTGGCGGGCATCGGCATCACCGGCGCCACTCAGAGCGCGTTCAACCGCATCTGGAGCGTGCCGTTCAAGGACCGCCCCAACTTCCTCCACGCCCGCCTGCGCGGCCTCGGCATGCTCGCGATCCTCGGCACGCTGTCGATCGTCTCGACCACCGCCGCCGGCTTCGTCGGCACCAGCTCACACGCCGCGCCCGCCGTCGTCACAGGGATCCTGCTCGCGTTCGTGCTCAACCTCGCGCTGTTCATGACCGCCTTCAAACTGCTCACCGCCGTGGACGTCACGTGGCGCCAACTGTTGCCGGGTGTGGTCGTCGCGGCCGTCCTCTGGCAGCTGCTGCAGCACCTAGGCGGGTTCTACGTGGAGCACGAGCTCAAGCGCACCGGCCCGCTGTATGGCGTCTTCGCGCTCGTGCTGGGGCTGCTCGCCTGGCTGTATCTCGGCGCGCAGCTGACCATCTTCGCGGCCGAGATCAACGTTGTGCGGGTGCGCAGGTTGTGGCCGCGCAGCTTCTTCTCGGATCCGCTGCTCGAGGCCGATATGCGGGCCCTGACATCATCCGCCGAGGTGGAGGAGCGGGTCGAGGACGAGAGCGTGGACGTCAGCTTTGACGCGCAGGACTGACCCACACGCGACCCTCATCGCTATAGAAATCGGTCGTTTTTGGCTCTGCAATGCCAATCCAGGCATAACCTCAAAACTACTTGCGCAAGCAACAACCCCGCGCTATACTAACTAAACTTTCGTAAGCTCATATGGAGCGGATACCTATGCCTCAGTCTTCCTCATCCCCCTCGGACAAGCCCATCGTGGAGCCCTCGGTGCCCAAGCAGCGCCTGCGGCTGATCCCCCTCGACGACACGGTCGTGTTCCCCAACATGGGCATCACGCTGACGATCGACGTCGGCGACGACGAGCGCGTGGTGCTGGTGCCGCGCCACGAGAACGAGTTCCTCGAGGTCGGCACGATCGCAGAGGTCTCAGAGCAGATCCGCCTCCCAGGCGGCGGACGCGCCGTGTCGCTGTCGGGCGAGCACCGCGCGCTGATCGGCGCCGCCCAGACGGGCCCCACCGGCGAGCTGCGCGTGGATGTGGACGAGCGCCCCGACGAGGTGCCCACCGACAAACGCACCCGCGAGCTGGAGCGCGAGTACCGCGCGACGGTCGAGGAGATCCTCGAGCTGCGCGGCGACGACGGGCGCATCTCCGCGTTCCTGCGCGCGATCCAGGAGCCGGGCGCGCTGGCGGATTCCGCCGGCTACTCCCCCAACCTGTCCTACGAGCAGAAGGTCGAGCTGCTGCGCACGCTCGATGTCACCGACCGCCTCGAGCTGGCCGTGAAGCTGCAACGCGAGTCGCTCGCCGAGCTGCAGGTGCGCAGGCGCATCCGCGAGGACGTGCAGGAGGGCGCTGAGAAGCAGCAGCGCGAGTACTTCCTGCGCAAGCAGATGGACTCGATCCGTAAGGAGCTGGGCGAGGACGACGCTTCGGTCGCCGACGAGTACCGCACGAAGATCGAGGACGCCGACATGCCCGACGACGTCAAGGAGCAGGCGCTCAAGGAGCTTGCGCGCCTGGAGCGCATGGGCGAGCAGACCGGCGAGTCGAGCATGATCCGCACGTACCTCGACTGGCTGATCGCCGTGCCGTGGGGCAAGCGCTCCGAGGAGAAGCTCGATCCGGTGGCAGCGCGCGCCGTGCTCGACGCCGACCACGCGGGCCTGGAGGATGTCAAGGACCGCGTCACCGAGTACCTGGCCGTGCGCAAGCTGCGCCAGGAGCGCGGCATCGAGGCGGATCCGAAGTCGGGCGCGATCCTGACGCTGATCGGGCCTCCGGGCACCGGCAAGACCTCGATCGGCGAGTCGATCGCGCGTGCCACAGGACGCGAGTTCGTGCGCATGTCGCTGGGCGGCGTGCGCGACGAGGCCGAGATCCGCGGGCACCGTCGTACCTACATCGGAGCGCTCCCCGGCCGTCTGGTCAGGGCGCTGCGCGATGCCGGCACGATGAACCCCGTGATCCTGCTCGACGAGGTCGACAAGGTCGGCGCCGACTGGCGCGGGGACCCCTCCGCGGCGCTGCTCGAGGTCCTGGACCCCGCGCAGAACCACTCGTTCCGCGACCACTACCTCGACGTCGAGCTGGACCTGTCGCAGGTGATGTTCCTGGCCACGGCCAACGTCGCCGACACGATCCCCGGCCCGCTGCTCGACCGCATGGAGGTGATCAGCTTCGACGGCTACACCTCCGAGGAGAAGCTCGCGATCGCGAAGGGCTACCTGTGGCCGCGCCAGCGCGACCGCAACGGACTGCGCGAGGACGAGGTCGAGGTCTCCGACGAGGTGCTGCGCACGATCATCTCCGAGTACACGCGCGAGGCCGGCGTACGCAGCCTCGAGCGCAACCTCGGCACGGTGCTGCGCAAGACCGCCACGAAGATCGCCTCAGCTCAGACGGGCGAGGACTCGTCGGAGCCCGACGCCGCGGTAAAGACGCCCGTGAAGATCGACCTGGAGATCGTGCGCGACGCGCTCGGCCGCCAGAAGTTCTTCCAGGAGTCCGCCGCGCGCACGGCCACGCCGGGCGTGGCGACGGGGCTCGCGGTGACCGGCGCCGGCGGCGACGTGCTGTTCGTCGAGGCGACCGCCATGAAGCGCGGCGGCTCCGGCGGCCACAGCCTCGTGCTCACCGGCCAGCTGGGCGACGTGATGAAGGAGTCCGCGAAGATCGCGCTCTCCTACGTCCGCGGCCACGCCGAGGAGCTGGGCATCGACGAGAGCGCGTTCGAGAACCGCGAGTTCCACGTGCACGTGCCCGCCGGCGCGATCCCCAAGGACGGGCCGAGCGCGGGCGTGACGATGGTCACGGCGCTCGCCTCGCTGCTGTCGGGCCGCCCCGTCAAGCACACGGTGGGCATGACCGGCGAGGTCACGCTGCAGGGCCGCGTGCTGCCGATCGGCGGCTTCAAGCAGAAGGCGCTCGCCGCCCACGCAGCCGGCCTGACCGACGTGATCCTGCCCGAGCGCAACCGCGGCGACCTCGACGACATCCCCGAGGAGGTGCGCGAGCAGATGACGTTCCACCCGGTGATGACCGTGCAGGAGGTCCTCGATCGCGCGCTGGAGCCCGCCCGCAAGGACGACCGCACCCGCCCCAGGCACGACGTCGCGCACGCGTAGGAAGGCAACATCCGCGATGTCATCACGCGCACGCAGGTGTGATCCCGTACCCGTGGAGGTCCGCGAGACCGCGGACCTCCTCGAGCGGCGCTGGCAGCTGTCGATCCTCTACGCCGCGCTCACCGGCGCGCTGCGCTTCAGCGAGTTCGCCGACGCCGTCGCCGGCATCTCGCCGCGCATGCTCTCCGAGCGCCTGCGCGACCTCGAGGCCGCGGGGCTGGTGCAGCGCACCGTGATCCCCTCCAGCCCGCCGACCGTCGAGTACCGCCTGACCGTCAAGGGGCGGCGGCTCGCGCCGATCATCGACGCGATGCGCGAGTACGCGCGGGAGCCCGTGTAGAGCCATACGGCTCGGGGTTGATGCCCACGAGCTGGCCGGATGCGCACTCGGCCGCGCTCACCTCGTCGCGGGGGTTGCGAATGCTGGCAGCCCCCACGAGGCCGCCGATCGCCACGAGCGCTGCGGCGATTGCCATGCCCAGGTGGAAGCTGTGCAGCGACGCCTGTTCGGCGGCCACGCGCACCGCGCGCGCCTGCACCGCGGGCAGGCCGTGCACGTCGGGGCTCCCGAGCGGCAGCCGCTTGGCGGCGCGCACGGCAGCGCGCGCGCCCGCGTCCAGCGCGGTCCCGGCGAGCTGGCCGTCGAGCGACGTGGCGAACGCCGCGGAGATCGCGGCGCCGACCGCGGCGGTGCCGAGCAGGCCGGCGACGCGCGCGACGGCGTTGTTGACCCCGGAGGCGATCCCCGCCTGGTGCTCGGCGCCGGCGAGCACCGCGGCAGTGAGCGGCGCGACGGTCATCGTCAGCCCCAGCGAGAACACGAGCAGCGGCGCCAGCACTTCGCCGAGGTAGTCCGCCCTGATGCCAGTGCGCTGGAACAGCAGCAGCCCGCCGGCGGCGACGAGCGGCCCGGCGCCCATGAAGAAGCGCGGGCCGTAGCGATCTGCGAGCGCGCCGAAGCGCCGTGAGAGCGCGAACATGACGACGGTTACGGGCAGCGTCGCAAGGCCGCTCTCAAGCGGCGTGTAGCCGCCGATCTGCTGCAGGAACAGCACCAGGAAGAAGAACATGATCGACAGCCCCGCGTACATCGAGAACGTCTCGACGTTGCCGGCGGCGAAGTTGCGCCGGCGAAACAGCCCGAGCGGCAGCATCGGGTCGCGGACGCGGGACTCGAACAGCGTGAACAGCGCGAACAGCGCGGCGCCGGCGATCAGCGGCGCGAGCACCGCCGGGCTCGACCAGCCGAGGCGCGGCTGCTCGATCAGCGCGAACACGGGCCCCCCGAGCCCGGCCGCGCACAGCCCCGCGCCGACGACGTCGATCCGCCGCCCGCTGGACGCGCGCGGCGCCGGAGCGGGGATCGCGAACAGGATCAGCGACGCGCACGCGGCCGCCAGCGGGATGTTGACGAGGAAGATCCAGCGCCACGAGGCCAGCGCCAGCAGCTCGCCGCCGGCCAGCGGGCCGAGCACGCCGGCGATCGCGCCCCACGCGGTCCACGTGCCGATCGCCCCGCCGCGCTCGGACTCGGGGAACGTGTTCACGATCACCGCCAGCGAGCTCGGCACGAGCAGCGCGCCCGCCACCCCCTGCAGAGCGCGGGCGGCGACCAGCGCGCCGATCGACGGCGACAGCGCGCACGCGAGCGACGCCGTCCCGAACCCCGTGACGCCGAGCGCGAACACGCGCCGCTCGCCGAACAGGTCACCGAGCGAGCCGCCGATCAGGATCAGCGAGCCGAGCGTCAGCAGGTAGCCGTTGACGACCCACTGCTGCGCCGCGAGCCCGCCCCCGAGCGCGCGCTGGATCGTGGGCAGCGCGACGTTGACGACGGATCCGTCGAGCAGCACGATCCCCGAGCCGAGGATGCACGCGATCAGCGTGAGGCGCTTGGTGTTGGCTTGCGCGTCAGCGGGCGGCGGATCCACGACGCATCAGCGCAGCGCGGAGCGATCGACCTGCGCGATGCTCGTGTAGCCGCTGAGCGCGAGCGTGAGGTCGAGCTCGGCGAGCAGGCAGCGCAGCACGAATTCGACGCCCGCCTGGCCGTCGAGGCCAAGCCCCCATACATACGGGCGCCCGAGGCACACGGCGTGGGCGCCGAGCGCGAGCGCCTTGAACACGTCGGCGCCGGTGCGGATGCCGCTGTCGAACAGCACGGGGAACGACTTGCCGACGGCGTCGCGCACGCCGGGCAGCGCGTCGAGCGCGCCGATCGAGCCGTCGACCTGGCGGCCGCCGTGGTTGGAGACGATCAGCCCGTCGACGCCAGCGTCGAGCGCGAGACGGGCGTCGTCGGCGTGCAGGACGCCCTTGAGCACGATCGGCAGGGTGGTCTGCTCGCGCAGCCACTTGAGGTCCTCCCAGGTGACGCGCGGGTTGGCGAACTGGTAGGCCCAGTGGCCGATCGCGGGTCCGGGGTCGTCCTCGGGGGTCTGCTCGAGCGCGCCGCGGAACACGGGGTCGCTGAAGTAGTTGGCGACGCCCTCGCCTTTGAGGAACGGCAGGTACGCGTTGTGCAGGTCGCGCGGGCGCCAGCCGAGCAGCCACGTGTCGAGCGTGACGACAATCGCTCCGTAGCCGGCCGCAGCGGCGCGCGCGACGAAGCTCTCGGCAAGGTCGCGGTCGCGGGGCCAGTAGAGCTGGTACCAGCGGCCCGCGGAGCCCATCGCATCGGCGACGTCCTCGATCGTGCGCGAGGAGGCGGTGCTGAGGATCGGCGCGAGGCCAAACGCGGCGGCGGCGCGCCCGACGGCGACCTCGGCGTCGGGGTGGACGATCGACTGCACGCCGACGGGCGCGAGCATCACGGGCGCGGCCATGGCGGTGCCGAGCACGGTCGTCGAGAGGTCGCGCTCGGAGACGTCGCGCAGCATCCGCGGCACGATCTGCCAGTGCTCGAACGCGCGCAGGTTGGCGGCCATCGTGCGCTCTGAGCCGGCGCCGCCGGCGACGTAGCCGAACGCCTCCGGCGTGAGGCGGTCCTGCGCGCGCGCTTCGAGCTCGCCGGGGAGCACGGGCAGCGCGGGCGTCTGCCCGGCGAGGCCGTAGGCGTAGATCTCGAACTGGTAGTTGGCGAACGCGTGCTCGAGCTGCGCGGGATCGCTGTCGGCCATGGCCAGACACTACGCGATTCCTTAGGAAGCCTTTCCACGGATGCGCTTTCGCGAGGGTCGATCAGCTCGCCGCCGCGCACGGCGTTGTCGGTGGCGTAGCGCTCGTTCAGCTCGAGCGTGACAAGCCGGCCGTCAGGGGGTAGCGCGCGGGCCAGCCAGATGGTGCTGTTGCCGCCGAGCGTGCCGAGCTCGAGGATGCTGCTCGCGCCGTGCATGCGCGCGAGCAGGTGCAGCAGCTTGCCCTGGGTGGGCGACAGCGCGATCGGCGGCAATCCGGCGTCGGCGCTGGCCTGCAGCGCCGCTTCCAGCGCGGGGTCCTCCCCCACGAGCTGCCGCTCGATGTAGGCGTCGACGTCGCTCCACAGCTGCTCGCTCATGGGCTCATCAGCGCGAGCGGCACGGCGAGCCCGGCGGAGCGGCGCACGCTGGCGATTCGCCGGCCGGGCTGCACGGCTGCACGCACCTCGCTGACGTTGGGGCCGAGCCGGGCGGCCCAGTCGTCGATGTCCTCGACGAGCAGCGCGAGGCCCCAGAAGCGCGCGGGATGATCGACGCCGCCGGCCTTGGCGATGACGTCGTCGGGCTCCTGGATCAACTCGAGGATCTCGTCGCCGAGGCGGAAGAACGCCTGGCGTGGAGCGCCCGCGGGGGTGGGCTGCTCGCGGATGCGGCGCAGATCGAGTCCTGCCGCCTGCAACGCGGCGACGCTGCGGTCGAGTCGCGGCGAGGCGGCGACGATGTGGTCGATCGCGACGACGCTGTTGGGGTGTACGGGCGCGGGCGCGGGGACGGGCTCCTGCGACACGGTCGTGGGCAGCCCGTCGAGCTCCCCCTCGGGGGACAGTGCCGCGCTCGCGATCCCGCGCAGCGACCAGCCGACGATGCCGGGCACGCCGGGCTTGCGCGCGTCACCAGTGAAGCGCAGCCGCACGGCGCCGATCTGGCAGACGCCGTCGCGTACGTCGAGGCCGAGCGCGGCCCAGCGGGCGGGCTCGTCGGCCAGGGTGAGCTCGTCGATCGTGACTGCGGGCATGGCCTTCCTCTGCGTGGCGCGTCGTGCGCGCGATCCGGGCTGCGGTCGCTGATGACGCTAAAACGGTCAGGCGTGAACGCTACACCCCAACTGAGCGAGCGCCGGCGCACGGCGATCCTGGCGATCTGCTGCATGAGCCTTTTGATCGTGGCGATGGACAACACGATCGTGAACGTGGCGCTGCCGTCGATCCGCCACGACCTGCATGCGTCGGTGTCGGGGCTGCAGTGGACGATCGACGCGTATGCGCTCGTGATCGCGAGCCTGCTTTTGCTGTCGGGCTCGACCGCGGATCGTCTCGGGCGCAAGCGCATCTTCCAGGTCGGTCTGTTGCTGTTCGTGGCCGGCTCGCTGCTGTGCAGCCTCGCCCCCACGCTCGACTGGCTGATCGCGGCGCGAGCGCTTCAGGGGGTCGGCGGCTCGATGCTGAACCCGGTGGCGATGTCGATCATCACGAACGTGTTCACCGAGCCGCGCGAACGCGCCCGTGCGATCGGCGTGTGGGGCGCCGTCGTCGGCATCAGCCTGGCGCTCGGCCCGATCGTCGGCGGCATCTTGACCGAGTCTGTGGGATGGCGCGCGAACTTCTGGATCAACATCCCGATCGGGCTCGCGGCCGTGGTCCTGACGGCGATCTATGTACCCGAGTCGCGCGCGGCGCGGGCACGGCGGATCGATCCGGTCGGGCAGCTGCTCGCGATCGTGGCGCTGGCGTCGCTGACGTACGCGATCATCGAGGGCCCGAGCGCGGGCTGGTTCTCGGCGCAGAGCATTGGCACGTTCGCGCTGGCGGTGGTGGCGGTCGTGGGACTGGTGCTGTACGAGCCTCGCCGTAGAGACCCCCTGATCGAACTGCGTTTCTTCCGCAGCGCGCCGTTCTCGGGCGCGACGCTGATCGCGATCAGCGCGTTTGCGGCGTTCACCGGATTCCTGTTCGTGAACACGCTGTACCTTCAGGACGTGCGCGGCTACTCGCCACTGGACGCGGGCCTGTGCACGCTGCCGATGGCGGTCGCGGCGCTGGCATGCAGCCCGCTGTCGGCGCGCCTGCTCGGAAACCGCGGGGCGCGGATACCGCTGCTGATCGCCGGCAGCTGCATGGTCGCCAGCGCCGTGGCGCTGACCACGCTCACGGCCTCGACGCCGCTGCTGTTGCTGCTCGTCGTGTACGGCGTGTTCGGCATCGGCTTCGGCTTCGTCAACCCGCCGATCACGTTCACGGCGGTTTCGGGCATGCCCAACAGCCAGGCCGGCGTGGCGGCTGCGGTGGCGTCGACCAGCCGACAGGTGGGACAGGCGCTCGGCGTGGCGGTGACGGGCTCGATTCTCGGCGCGGCGGTGGGCGCCAGCATCGGCCCCAACCTGACCTCGGCGAGCCATCCGGCGTGGTGGCTGGTGGCCGGCTGCGGTGCGCTCGTGGTCGCGCTCGGCATCGGCTCAACCGGACGCTGGGCGCGGCTCACCGCTCAGCGTTGCGCGGAGCAGCTGGAGCGGGAGGCGGCGGCGTTGCGGCCCCTACAGCCGGCATGAAGCGCGCGCGGGTGATCGCGTGGCTGCTGGTGGGCATGCGCTACGTGCTGCCGACGGTGGTGGTGATCGCGGGCCTGGTGTTCATGGCGATGGGCAGCGAAAGCGACCTGGAGGGCGGCGCGAGCATCGTCAGCGCGGGCCTTGCGATCTACTTCGTGAACTGGCTGTTTCGGATCGGCGCGAAGGGCGATCGGGAGCGCGACGCGGAGCAGGCGGCGCGCGAGTACTTCAGCCGCCACGGCCGCTGGCCGTCCTGAGCGGCGCTCCCACAGATGGGCACCGAGACGGTCCGCGGTTTCTCCATCCGTCGAAGGTCAGAGCGCGCTCTGCGCGGGAGACTCTCGTGGTGAGCTCGGGGGTGCAAGCACCGGAGGTGGACGGCTACCGCCCGCAGGCGCCGTTCCTGGACGAGCTGTTCGAGCTCGACGGGACGCCGCGGCCGACGGCGCGGGCGCTCGTGGAGGAGCTGAGGCGTCTGGGCCCCGAGGGCCTGATCGAGGCGGGCAGGCGGCGCGACGCGATCTTCATGCAGCAGGGGATCACGTTCGAGACGAGCGGCGGCGGCGGGCCGACGCACGAACGGCCGTTTCCGCTGGATCTGGTGCCGCGCGTGCTGAGCGGGCAGGAATGGCGCGACATCAAGCGCGGCCTCGCGCAGCGGATACGCGCTCTGAACCACTTCGTGGACGACGTGTACCACGCGCGCGAGATCGTGCGTGAGGGCCTCGTGCCGTGGCGCCTCGTGTCGTCATGCCCGCAGTTCGCGCGCGCGGTGCACGGCATCCGCCCGCCGGGTGGCGTGTACACGCACGTGGCGGGCTGCGACCTGGTGCGCCACAGCGACGGCACGTGGAAGGTGATCGAGGACAACGTGCGCATCCCGTCGGGCATCTCCTACGTGCTGGAGAACCGCGCGGCGATGGCGCGCCTGGTGCCGGAGCTGTTCGCGTCCTACCGCGTGCGCCCGGTGGACCACTACCCGCAGCTGCTGCTGAGCGCGCTGCGCTCGGTGGCGCCGTCGGCGGAGAGCGAGGCGACGGTGGTGGTGTGGACGCCGGGGCCGGCCAACCCGGCGTACTTCGAGCACGCGTTCCTGGCGCGCCAGATGGGCGTGGAGCTGGTGGAGGCGTCGGACCTGGTGGTGCGCGACGATGTGCTGTACATGCGCACGACGCGCGGGCTGGAGCGCGCGCACGCGGTGTACAGGCGCCTGGACGACGACTTCGTGGATCCGCTGGAGTTCCGCTCGGACTCGCTGCTGGGCGTGCCGGGGCTGGTGCGCGCGTACCGCGCGGGCAGCGTTGCGATCGCGAACGCGTTCGGCACGGGCGTGGCGGACGACAAGGCGATCTACTGCTTCGTGCCGGACATGATCCGCTTCTACCTGGGCGAGGAGCCGATCCTGGAGAACGTGAGGACGTACCTGCTGTCGGACCCGGAAGTGCGCGAGCACGTGCTGGAGCGCCTGCACGAGCTGGTGGTGAAGCCGACGGGCGAGTCGGGCGGTCGCGGCGTGATGATCGGCCCACACGCGGACGAGGTCGAAATCCAGAAGATGCGCCGCGTGATCACGACGCACCCGGAACGCTGGATCGCGCAGGACGTGGTGCGCCTGTCGACGGTGCCGACGGTGGGCCCGGACGCGGTGCTGCAGCCGCGCCACGTGGACCTGCGGCCGTTCGCGGTGTTCGGCGAGCGCATCGACATCGTGCCGGGCGGGCTGACGCGGGTGGCGCTGGAAGACGGCTCGCTGATCGTCAACTCCTCGCGCGGCGGCGGCTCGAAGGACACGTGGGTGCTGGAGGACGGCGACGACGCGGACCGCGCGGGGCCGCCGATCGCGGACACGCAGCCGCCGGCGTTGCCGGACCTGCGCTACGGCGAGTGGACGGGCCAGCAGCAGCAACAGCAACAGCAAGAAGTCTGATGCTGGCGCGGATCGCGCACGAGCTGTACTGGCTGGGGCGCAACCTGGCGCGCGCGGAGTTCACGGCGCGCGCGGTGGAGGCGGTGTTCCAGGCGGAGCTGCAGGGAACCTCGGAGTCGACGCCGGGCGTGAGCTTCGGCTCGGGTGGGCTGCTGGCGATGTTCGGCGACGTGCACGACGGCCCGCGCAACGGCCAGGCGCTGGGGCAGCTGACGCTCGATGCGGAGCGGCCGGGATCGATGCTGGCGAGCATCGAGCGTGCGCGCGAGGGCGCGCGCACGGTGCGCGACGTGATCAGCGCGGAGATGTGGGAGGCGATCAACACGACCGCGCTGGGCCTGCGCGGCGGCGGTCAGGGGTGGGCGGGGTTCCAATCCCCCGCGCCGGCGGGGCCGTCGCTGGCGTCGCAGTACGTGAAGGAACGCACGGCGCTGATCTGGGGCGTGGCCAACCGCTCGATGCTGCGCGACGAGGCGAAGTGCTTCCTCGACGCGGGCGGGCTGATCGAGATCTCGGACATGGTGCTGCGGATGCTGCGCGTGGCGCTGCCGGCGGGCGAGGACGCGCCTCCGGACGGGCACGCGCTGATCCTGCTGCAGGCGGTGGGCGGCTTTCACGCGTACCTGCGCGCGGTGACGGCGCCGCCGAACGCGCGCCCGGTGGCGCGCTTCCTGCTGTTCGAGCGCGCCTACCCGGACAGCGTGGCGGCGTGCGTGGACTCGCTGCACGAGGTGTTCACGACGGCGGACGCGGGCCCGCGCAACTCCAAGCCGGTGCTGCGCGTGAGCCGCCTGGCGGCCGATCTGGACTTCCAGCGCAGGGCGCTGCCGGACGGAGCGGAGCTGACGGGCATCTGCGAACAGACGCAACAGGAGCTGGCAAGGATCGACCAGGACGTAACCGAGCGCTACTTCGCGGGCGCGGCGACGGTGGGCCTGAGGAGGTGAGCACGACGTGCACTTCGCGATCCGCTTCCTGACCGAGTACCGCTACGACGTGCCGGTGACGGACAACCTGAACGCGCTGCGCGTGCGTCCGGCGACGACCTCGACGCAGCGCTGCGACGAGTTCCACACGCGCATCGACCCGGAGGCGCGCGTGAGCCGCCACCTGGACTACTTCGGCACGGAGGTGCTCGAGTTCGGCATCCCGACGAGCCACGAGCAGCTGACGATCGACGTGCGCGCGCGCGTTGTCACCTCGGCTCCGCCGGATCCGCCGGAAGGGTCGTGGGAGAGCCTGTTGAGCCCCGCGTACGTGGACGCGGCGGGCGAGTTCGCGCTGCCGTGGCACGACCAGCCGACGATCGCGGGCCTGGACGATCTGCACGACGCGCTCGAAGCGGACAGCCCGCTGGAGACGCTGGAGCTGCTGTGCGAGCTGATCCCCGACCGCTTCGAATACCGGCCGGGCGCTACATATGTGGGCTCAAGCGTGCGCGACCTGCTGGAGCTGGGCGCGGGCGTGTGCCAGGACTTCGTGCACCTGTCGCTGGTGCTGCTGCGCCGCCGCGGCATCGCGGCGCGCTACGTCTCGGGTTACCTGTGGGCCGCCCCCGAGGAGGATGGCACGGACTCGGTGGAGGTGGAAACGCACGCGTGGCTGGAGGCGCTGCTGCCCGGCTCGGACGGCCACGGCGAGCCCGTGTGGGTGAGCGCGGACCCGACCAACCGCCGCCTGGCTGGCGAGACGCACGTGAAGATCGGCCACGGGCGCTTCTACTCGGACATCCCGCCGGTGAAGGGCCTGTACATGGGCGGCTCCAACTCGGAGCTGAGCGCGGCGGTGACGATGTCGCGCCTCGACCCGCAGACGAGCGCGCGAGCCTGAGCTGGGCGGGCCGGACGCGGGGCCGGCCGGGCGCGGCACCGGTCGAGCGCGGCACCGGTGAGCGCCGCCGGGGCGCGCGGCGCCGTCCGCGTCAGCCGTGGTAGCGGGCGATCACGTCGGTGAACGCGTAGGGCTGGTGCGCGATGCCGCTGCAGTCTTCGCTGACGGTCTCGACCTTTTTCGTCGGTTTCGCCGTTCATCAAGGAGCTGCCGCGTGCTCATAGGCGTAGGCGGCGACGATGTCGCGCTGCAGCCCTTCCAGCTGATCGACGCAAGGCCCATGTCGGTGAGCGGCGCGCCGAAGTCGAATGGCATGATCGTCCACGCGGTGGGCTGCAAGCCGATCGCGGCGGCGTCGGCGATGAGGCTCCTGCCGTCTGGTTCGGGCCCGCCTTCTTCGGTGCCGAAAGTGATCGAGACGCGTCGATCACCTTCTGGTAGGCGCCGGCGAGCGCCGCGGGCGTCTTGCACGAGCTGCCGAGCTTCCTGCCGCTCCAGCCGCCGAAGGACACGTCGACTTCGCCGCCGGCCGCGCGGATGCTCTGGATGGCGGCCTGGTCGGAGCCGCCGAGCAGCGGGCGCTGGCCGTCCCACTCGGGGTTGCACTTGCGCCATTGAGTTCAGGATACACGCGCCACCGACGCTGTCTAAAGACCGTTCTGGCCGAGGGGGACAGCTTCGGCGGATGGGCCGGCTACGTTTAGACAGCTGTCGTCGGTCCTTACGTTGAGCCGCTGTCTCGCGGCCGGACGTTGGTGTTTGAGGTCTGTCGTGCGCGCGGACGCAACTCTCTATAGTCCAATAGTCGGTGTTGGGGCGACTGGGGGATGGGCGATGCTGCTTGGGCCAAGGCGATGCATTTCGGTTGTGGGTGCGGCCTGTGCCGTTGTCTTTGGCTGTCTGTGCTCTGCGTCGGTGGCGGTCGGCGCGGTCGACTTGCCGGCTTGCGAAGCGAAGTACGCCACGATTGAAGATGTGCGGCTGATCAGCTGGAGCGTTGCAGGAGCGAGCTTTGAAGCGGAGATCAACCCGGAGGGCACTGAAACCAGCTACGAATTCGTCGTCCTCGGTAGGCAGGTGCGTTTCTCCGAAGCGCCGGAACTACTGTCCGGACCTGTGCAGGACGGCCGGCTCGCTGCGGGTACGGGCACCGTCGCCGTGAATGCCTCGCTGCCGAGTTTGCAGTCGGGCTACGTCTATTGGCTTGAAGTGGTGGCGACGAATCTGGCCGGCAAGACCAGATCTACTCCCGGAGCATTCTTTTACGACGATCCGTCTGCCGAACACGAATCATGGTGGACCCCCTGGCCTTATAGGACTGACTTGTCGGGATGCGATCTCGAAGCTTTCCGTTTGGGTGGAGCCGAAGTTCTGCCGGAACAGCGGGAAAAGGAAACCGCTGAAGCAAAGGCCGCCGAAGAAGCGGCACGCAAGCGGCAAGCTGAAGAACAGGAACGGCCGCTCTCCCGTGTTCAGCCGGACTGTGTCGTACCTGGTCTAAAGGGCGACACGCTGCGCGTCGCGCGGCGCCAGATAGCGGCGGCTCATTGCAGCCTTGGCAGAGTCAAGCGACCATGGGTCCACCACGGAGTGCCCGTGGTTGTAGAGCAGACGCCACATCGAGGAGAACGCCTCAAGGACGGAGCGCGCATAACGCTGACGCTGCGCTCCCGTTAGGGTCCGGCGTGCAGCCGCTTGATCGCCTCGGCAGCTCGATCGGGCACCCGACTAGCATCGTGGACTGGTGAGCCGTACGGTCCGATTGTTGACATGCCTCATCGGTGTCCTGCTGGTGGGGTGCGCGGTGGCGGTGCCGGGCTATGCCCTTGCCGCCGATGAGAGCGTCACAGACCGAGTGTGGCCAGAGCCGCCCACGGTGCCGCTCATGACGTTGTCCGATGACGGTGCGGCTCACTCCCGCTCGGCCGGCTCCTGCGCCAGGGCGAACGGCGTCGCCTCCGAGTCCTTGCAGATCGCCCACCGCTCCCCCGGGTGAACCACCGTCCCTCCGAGCGCCTGCACCCGCTCGAGCGCATCGGCGAGATCGCCGACCGTGAAGTACGGCAGCGAGAAGGAGTCGCCGGGGCCGCGCCCGCGCTCGTGCACGCCGACGGCGGGAGCACCCGCTCGGGTCTGCCAGCCCTCCCCTTCCGAGCCCTCGCGCGCGTGCAGCTCGACGTCGAGCAGTCCGGCCCAGAAGCGCCGTGCGCGCTCGGGGTCGTCGGCGGGAAACTCGATCAGCGAAAGCGAGCCGCGTGGCACCACTCGGACGATAGCGACGCGGCCCGAATGCCCGGTGGCTACTGGGCGCGCTGCATGCGCTCGGCGTTCTCGGCGTCGCCGATCGCCCAGGCCAGACGCTCCATCAGCTGGGCCGCGCCGTGGTCGCTCGAGATGTGCACCGGGTAGACGCGCTCTTCGAGCAGCACGGGCGTGTCGCTTCGTTCGGTGTGATCGGTGGTGACGATGATCCTGGCCATGGAATCTCCCCTGGTTGAGCCTGCGGTGATGTCGGAGCCCCCATCGGAAAGGTCGCGCAACGACTTGAGCGCGAGGTAAGGGTGGGATGAGGCTGCTCTAACAATGGCGCGCGCGGTCCCGCGCGCGAGCGCGGCCGGACGGATGTCGCGCACAGACTGATGTAATGCCGTTCTAGTTTTGCAGTAGCCTTGCACGTATCTCCGCGGGCCTTGCGCCCGGCCCCGACGAGCGCGCCGCGTGGGGCATCGATCGCGACATCGACCCACGCGCGGTGGCGATCTTCCTGTGGGCGGCGTGGGACGGCATCATCGCCGCGCACCTGCTCCCGGGGAACATGGCTCTGAGCGACGACGAGTTCGAGAGCGTGCTGCAGGTCGCGCGCACGGTCATCCTGCGCGGCCTGCTCGCGGCGGAGACCGAGCCGCAGGGCGTCCACCCCACCGAGCCAGGAGCCACTCCATGAGCGAGTCACCCATACACAGCGCAAACGAGACGCTGGTCGCCTCCGGCCTGATCGAGCTCGCGCTCGGCGCGCTCACGGGCTGGCCGTATGCGCTTGCGATCGACGACCCCGAGGCCGCGCGGCGGCTCGGGATCGCGACCGTCAGCTGGGGCTTCTGCGGGCTGGCGGCGGTGGCCGTCAAACGTCGCCGCGGATCGAGCGCCCGCGCGACCTGAGCGGAGGCCGGCGACGCAGCGGCGGCGCCCATAGAGCGAAGGTCAGACACGTTGTGTCCAGATCCGTTGACAGCGCGCGCGACAGTCGGCTCACCTGCCGCGCATCAGCAGCCCCTCGATCAGATCGTGGATCACGCGCCGCACTTCTTCCTTCTCGCTCGTCGGGTCCTCGGCGTTGGCGATGCTCATGGCGGCTTCGTCGAGCGCGCCGATCACGATCGTCGCCAGGGGCCGGGTCGGCTGCGGCTTCAGCTCGCCGGACTCGATGGCGGCGCTGAGGAGCTGTTCGGTCATGCCCAGGCCGTAGCGCTGGTAGACCTCGCGGAAGCCGGCCCAGCCGAGCACGCTCGGGGCGTCGAGCAGCACCACCTGGCGGACCTCGGGCTCACCTGAGAGCTCGAGCCACGCATCGACGGCGATGTGGAGCGCGTCGGCGGGCGTCTTCGGCCGCTCGGCGGCGACCGTCGCGGCCAGCCGCTCGACCAGGTCCCGCTCGACCGCTTCGAGGACCGCACGGAATAGCCGGGTCTTGTCGGCGTACTGGTGGTACATCGCGCCGCGGGTGACGCCCGCCGCCTGCGCGATCTCAGGCGTCGAGACGGCGGCGTAGCCGCGGGCGCCCCACAGCTCCCGGGCAGCCGAGACGAGCGCCTGCTGCGTGGCCGCGGACCGTTCTGTCTGGGATCGGCGCACTTACGGACAGCTTGTTGGTATCTTGCGTGCAGCCTGCACGCAACTACTCATGGAGGTCGTCATGCCCAGCATTCCCCTCAGTCGCGGAACGATCCATTATGAGAAGTCAGGGCCTCCGGTCGGGCGCCCGGTGGTTTTCGTCCACGGCTACGCCATGGGATCGTCGCTGTGGCGGCCGTTGAGCACGCGCCTGTCCCAGCAGGGCTTCTCCTGCATCGCACCGACGTGGCCCCTCGGCGCGCACACCGAGCCGATGCGCGAGGACGGACAGCTGACGATGGAGGCGGTGGCTGCGCTCATCGGCGAGCTGCTCGACGCGCTGGGACTCGAGGACGTGCTGCTGGTGGGCAATGACACGGGCGGAGCGCTCGCGCAGATCCTCGCCACGACCGCCCCCCAGCGGCTTGGCGCGCTCGTGCTGACGAGCTGCGACGCGTTCGAGCACTTCCCGCCGCCGATCCTCAAGCCGTTCATCCTCGCGGCGAAGACCGGCCCGACGTTTCGCGCGGCGGCGCAGCCGTTGCGGACACGGATCGGCCGCCAACGAGCCTTCGGCGCCCTGGCGCACGCCGACATCGACCGGCTGGTGGCCGAATGGCTCGAGCCGGGCTTTGCCGACGGCAGGATCCGCGAAGACCTGCGGCGCTTCACCGCTTCGCTCAACCGCGGGAGCACGCTCCGCGCCGCAGAGGGGCTGCCGGGCTTCACGAAGCCGGCGCTCGTGGCGTGGTCAGCCGACGACGCGTTCTTCCCGCTTGAGGACGGCCGCCGCCTCGCGGCCGCCCTGCCCGACTCGCGGCTCGAGGTGGTCCAGGGCGCGAAGACGTTCTCGATGATCGACCAGCCGGACGCGCTCGCCGAGCTGATCGTCGAGTTCGCGCGCCGGGACGTCGCCGCAAGCGCGGCGTGACCAAGCCCCGGCGCCGGCGCGGCCCGGCGGGGGCGCGGGCCCGGCGCCGGCAAGGGCGCGGCCCGGCGGGGACTACGCGCCCGCCACCGCCAGCTGCTCGTCCATGTAGCTGTCACCGCACTCGGCCTTCTCGACCAGCGACGCCGGCGGCTCGAAGCGCTCGCCGTAGCGCTCGGCCAGCTCGCGGGCCCGTGCTACGAACCCCGCGACCCCTCCTTCATATCCATTTATGTACTGGAGCGAGCCGCCGGTCCAGCCGGGGAAGCCGATGCCGAGGATCGAGCCGATGTTGGCGTCGGCGACCGACTCGATCACACCCTCGTCGAGGCACTTGACGGACTCGAGCGCCTCCGCGAACAGCATCCGCTCCTCGAGGTCCATCAGCGAGATAGACGCCGGGTCGTCGGTCGGCGGGTAGGCGTCCTTCAAGCCCTTCCATAGGCCTACGCGCTTACCGTCCTCGTACTCGTAGAAGCCCGCGCCGCGCAGCCTGCCCGGCCGCCCCGCCTCGAGCATGTGGTCGACCACGGCGAACGCCGGGTGGGGCGTGAACGTGCCGCCCTCGGCCTCGACCGCGTCTTTGTATGCCTTGCGGATCTTCGCCGACAGCTCCATGTTGAGCTCGTCGGTGAGCTGCAGCACCGGCGCCGGATAGCCGGCCTGGTTGGAGGCCTGCTCGATCGACGGCGCGGGCACGCCCTCGAGCAGCATCGAGATGCCCTCGTTGATGAACGTGCCGATCACGCGGCTGGTGAAGAAGCCGCGGCTGTCGTTGACGACGATCGGCGTCTTCTTGATCTGCCTGGCGAGGTCGAGCGCGCGGTAGAGCGTCTCGTCGTTGGTCTTCTCGCCCTTGATGATCTCCAGCAGCGGCATCTTGTCCACCGGGCTGAAGAAGTGCAGGCCGATGAATTCATCCGGACGGCTGACGCCCTCGGCGAGCTCGGTGATCGGCAGCGTCGAGGTGTTCGAGCCCAGCAGCGCGTCCGGCGCGAGGTGCGGCTCGATCTCCGCGAACACCTGCGCCTTGACCGCCGGGTCCTCGAACACGGCCTCGATCACGAGGTCCGCGCCCGCGGCGGCCGCGGGGTCGGTCGTGGGCGTGATCCGCGCGAGCAGCTCCTCGCCCCTCTCCGGTGTGGAGCGCCCGCGCGAGACGGCCTTCTCGACGAGCGCCTGGGAGTAGCCCCTGCCGCGCTCGGCCGCCTCCTGGGAGACGTCCTTGAGAACGACCTCGATGCCGGCTTTCGCGCACACGTAGGCGATCGCCGCGCCCATCATGCCAGCGCCGAGCACGACCGCCTTCTTGGCGGTGTAGGGCTCGATCCCCTCCGGCCGGCCGCGATCGCCGCTGACGTGCTGCATGTCGAAGAAGAACGCCTGGATCATGTTCTTGGAGACCTGCCCGACGAGCAGGTCGACGAAGTAGCGGCCCTCGATCTCGATCGCCGTGTCGAAGTCGACCTGCGCGCCCTCGACCGCGGCGGCCATGATGTGGTGCGGCGCGGGGTAGTTGGCGCCCTTGAGCTGCTTGCGCAGGTTCGCCGGGAACGCCGGCAGGTTCTGCGCGAGCTTCGGGTTCGACGGCGTGCCGCCGGGGATCTTGTAGCCCTTGACGTCCCACGGCTGCACGGTCGGCTCGTCGCTCGGCTGTGCCTTGATCCACGCCTTCGCGGCGGGGACGAGATCCTCCTGCGTGGCGACGATCTCATCGAGGATGCCGACCTCCTTGGCCTTGTCCGGGCGCAGGCGCTGGCCCTGCATCAGCAGCTGCATCAGCGCGTCGACGATGCCGATCATGCGCACCGTGCGCACGACGCCGCCGGCGCCCGGCAGCAGGCCGAGCTGCACCTCGGGGAAGCCCATCTGCACCTTCGGGTCATCCACCGCGATGCGGTGGTGCGTCGCCAGGCAGATCTCCAGGCCGCCGCCGAGCGCGGCGCCATTGATCGCGGCGACGACGGGCTTGCCGAGCGTCTCCAGGCGGCGCAGCTGCGCCTTGCCCTTGCGCACCATCTCAGCGAGCTCGGGCGCGTTCTCCGGGGTCGCCTGCTTGAGGTCGTTGAGGTCGCCGCCGGCGAAGAACGTCTTCTTGGCGGAGGTGATCACGACGCCCGCGATCTCGTCCCTCTCGGCCTCCAGGCGCTCGACGGTCGCCGCCATCGATTCGGCATACGCGGCGTTCATCGTGTTGGCCGACTGGTTGGGATCGTCCAGTGTCAGGACGACGATGTTGTCCTCGCCCTTCTCCCAGCGAATGGTTGTGCTCTCTCCCATGACTAGATCGCCTCCACGACTGTCGCGATGCCCATGCCGCCGCCGACGCACAGCGTCGCGAGGCCGTACCTGCCGCCCGTGCGGTGCAGCTCGTCCACGAGCGTGCCGAGGATCATGCCGCCGGTGGCGCCCAGCGGGTGACCCATCGCGATCGCGCCGCCGTTGACGTTGACTTTCTCCATGTCCAGGCCCATGTCCCGGACGAAGCGCAGCACCACCGCGGCAAACGCCTCGTTGATCTCAACCAGGTCGAGCTGGTCGACCGTGATGCCGGCCTTCGCGAGCGCCTTGCGGCTCGCCGGCGCCGGGCCCGTGAGCATGATCGTCGGGTCCGCGCCCGAGACCGCCGTGGCGAGGATCCGCGCCTTGGGTGTGAGGCCGAGATCCTTGCCGGTCTGCTCGTTGCCGATCGTCAACAGCGAGGCGCCGTCGACGATGCCCGATGAGTTGCCGGGCGTGTGGACGTGGTCGATCTTCTCGATCCAGTGGTACTTCTGCAGCGCCACCGAGTCAAAGCCGCCCATCTCGCCCATCGCCGCGAACGACGGCTTCAGGCCGCCCAGCGTTTCGACGGTCGTGCCCCGGCGGATGAACTCCTCGCGGTCGAGCACCACGTTCTCGTTGAGATCCTTCACCGGGACCACCGAGCCGGCGAAGCGGCCCTCCGCCTCGGCCGCCGCTGCGCGCTCCTGCGAGCGCACCGCGTAGGTGTCGACGTCCTCGCGGCTGAACTCCTCGATCGTCGCGATCAGGTCCGCGCTGATGCCCTGCGGCACGAAAGAGGTGTCGTAGTTCGTCTCCGGATCCATCGCCCAGGCGCCGCCGTCGGAGCCCATCGGCACGCGCGACATCGACTCGACGCCGCCCGCGAACACGAGGTCCTCCCAGCCGGAGGCGACCTTCTGCGCGGCGATGTTCACGGCCTCCAGGCCCGACGCGCAGAAGCGGTTGAGCTGCACGCCCGCGACGGTGTCGGGCAGGCCGGCCTTGATCGCGGCGGTCTTGGCGATGTCGGCGCCCTGGTCGCCGACGGGCGAGACGACGCCGAGCACCACGTCGTCGACGCGCGAGGGATCCAGTTTCTCGTTGCGGATGAGCGTCTCGTGCATCAGGCCGACGACCAGGTCGACCGGCTTTGTGCCGTGCAGCGAGCCGTTGAACTTGCCCTTGCCGCGCGGCGTGCGAATCGCATCGAAGACCAGTGCGTCGGTCGCTGCCATCGGTGAAACCTCCTGTGTCGTCGAACCTCAGGCGGGGCGCGCGGGTCCGGATGAAAGCTGGTGGAGCAGAGCGGGGCGGAACGCTAGCGCAGCGAGCGCCGTCGAGTGCCGGCGCCACGCCGCTACGCTCGCAGCGTGACGCCGGAGGCGCTCGCCAACCTCGCGCATCTGCGCCGCGCCCGCGATCTGATGGACCGCGAGTACGCGACCCCGCTCGACGTCGCGGCTCTCGCCCGCGCCGCGCTGATGTCGACCGCGCACTTCTCACGGCAGTTCCGCGCGGCGTACGGGGAGACACCGTACGCCTACCTGATGACACGGCGAATCGAGCGGGCGAAGGCGCTGCTGCGCCACGGCGACCTGTCGGTGACGGAGGTGTGCATGGAGGTCGGGTGCTCGTCGCTCGGCTCGTTCAGCGCCCGCTTCACCGAACTGGTCGGCGAGACGCCGACGGCCTACCGGGCCCGAGACCACAGCGCGCTCGCGACCGTGCCGGGGTGCGTCGCCAAGGACCTAACCCGCCCAAGCCGCGAGCCGAGCAGGATCGGAGAAGCGCGCGGGAAGCTTGCGCACTAGCGTTGCCGCCATGAACCTAACTCTCTCCACATGCTTCGTACTCGTCCATGACCCCGACGCCGCGCTGGCCTTCTACCGCGACACGCTCGGCCTCGAGCTGCGCAACGACGTCGCCCGCGGAGACTTCCGCTGGATCACCGTCGGATCCCCCGACCAGCCTGGCGTCGGGATCGTCCTCACGAACTACCTGAACGGCAGTCCCGCCGATAGCGACGCGCTCGCCGGCCTCCTGGCCAAGGGCGCCCTCAACGGCGTCCACTTCCACACCGACGACCTCGACACCAGCTTCCAGACGCTGCAAGCCTCGGGCGCCGAGATCGTGCAGGAGCCGACCGACCAGCCGTGGGGCACGCGCGACTGCGCCGTGCGCGACCCGTCCGGCAACATGGTGCGCGTCGACCAGCCGCCCGCCGCGTCCGCCGCGTGATCGCGGGCCGCTCGGGCGGCTTCGAACGCCGCCCGAGCGCGCTGGTCAAGCTTCACCGGCTCGCCGCGCTGCGCGCCGCCCCGCGTCGGCGGGCGCACCCCACGGGCGCGCACCCAGCGGCGGGGCGAGGCTACGAGGCGAGGCGGAACGGCGGGTAGCTATCGGTCACCAGCACGTGGGCGTATGCGATCACGCGGTTAGTCCAGCGGCTGACGCCGACGAGGAAGTCGAACATCCCGCGCGGGAAGCGACCGGTGAACAGGATCGCGAACCAGGCGGCGATCACGACGAAGAACGCGGCGATGTAGAGGAAGAACAGCACCACGTAGTGCGGGATGGCCAGCAGCCACTTGACCAGCGGCAGCCAGCGGTTGAGCTCGTTGCGCGCGTCCGGGTAGGGGAACTCGAGGTGCACCGCCTGATGCTCGTCGGTGGAGGGATAGCGGTCGTCCATCAGCGCCAGGTACACGCCGACCCGAGCGGAGAACCGCATCAGCTCCAGGTTCCAGTCAAACCACCAGCGGGGGTACTTCTGGCGGAACACGATCATCAGCAGCGTGGGCAACACGACCAGCCCGACGGCGCTTGCGGTCCCGCCCGCCCTTCCACCGTAGGCGGACACGCCGCCCTCGAGCAGAGCCAGCACGATCGCGATCGGGATGACCATGAACAGCCGGAAGAAGCTGGTCATGCGGTTGAGCGGCCGGTCCGGGTAGTCGACCGAGTACTGGACGGGATTCGGCGCGTCGGGGTTCATGCGATGCCTTTCGATGAGGTGTACGGCGTACACTCGTTTGCGGGACTATAGGTGTACGCTGTACACTTGTCAAGGTCGATGACGAAACCGAAGACGAAACAGAAGACCGCGACGCGGACACCGCTGAGCCGCGCCCGCGTGCTGCAGGCCTCCGTCGCCCTCGCCGACGAGGCCGGGCTCGAGGCGTTCAGCATGCGCGGGCTCGCACAGGAGCTCGGCGTCGTGCCGATGGCGCTGTACAAGCACGTCGCCAACAAGGAGGAGCTCCTCGACGGCATGGTCGACATCGTCTTCAGCGAGGTCGAGCTCCCCCCCGAGGACCTTGACTGGAGGTCCGCAATGCGCCACCGGGCGATCTCCACGCGCGAGGCGCTGGGGCGCCACAGCTGGGCGATAGGGATGATGGAGTCGCGGCGTCCGGGGCCCGCGAACCTGCGCAACCACAACGCGGTGATGGGCTGCCTGCGCAAAGCCGGCTTCTCATTCAAGCTGGCGATCCACGCGTACTCGGTCCAGGACGCCTACATCTACGGCTTCGCGCTGCAGGAACGGGACATGAGGCTCGAGACCCCCGGCAGCGCCGGAGAAGCTGCGCGCAGGAGGGCGCAGACGATCGGCGCGCTGGATAGCTATCCGCACCTGCTCGAGATCGCCGCGAAGCTCCCCGGGTCCGGATACGACAACGCCGTCGAGTTCGCGTGGGGGCTGGACCTGATCCTCGACGGGCTCGAGCGGCTTCGTCACGCCGGAGCCGCGCCGGCATGAGTCAGCGGCGACTATCCGGTCGGCTCGGCGATTCACTCCGAGCGCGAGCTGAGCGAGCTGCTCGGGGTCAACCGGCACGTCGTGCGAGAGGCCGTCAAGCGCCTGGAGCAGGTGGGGCTGGCGAGGGGCACGCAGGACGGGCGCACGACGGTGCTCGACTACCGGCTTACCGCCGGCCTCGACGTGCTGGCGCTGCTCGCCGAGCACGTCCGCGAGCCGGAGCCACTGCTCGTCGCGGCCCTTGAGATGCGAGCCGGGATCGGCACGGACCTGGTGCGGCTCTGCGCCGAACGGTCCACGCCGGGCTGCGGGCCGAGCTGCCCACGATGGCCGAGCGAATCCGCGTGACCGGCTCGGGCGAGGAGCTGCTTGCGCTCGACGAGGCGTTCTGGCGGCCAATCCTCGACGGAGCCGCCAACCTCGCCTACCAGCTCGCCTTCAACAGCCTCATCCGCGCCGTCCACGCCCGCGTCGAGATCAGCCTGCCGTGACTGGAAGACGAACTGCGGCGATGCGGACATCGAGGCCCAATCGGCGCCGCGATCGCCGCGGGCGACCCGCAGGCGGCCGAGATCGCCGCCCGCGAGGCTCTGACGCCGCCCGGCGATCTCGCTTCGCGGCTCACGCGAAAGAGCAGGCGAGGATGAGCGCCGAGCCGATACCCGCCGAGTACCACCACGAGCTGACGTCCAGGCGGGCGGACCTGACGCGCCTGGGGGCATGCTGGCGGGAGTTCCTGACCCACTCCTCGCCTCGCGTCGTCGCCGCGGCGATCGCGGTGGTGCTCGCCGCGCGGCTGTACGTCGGCCAGTGGTCGTGGCGCGACCTGGCTCCCCCACTGCTGCTGCTGGCGGCCCAGCCGTTCGTCGAGTGGGTGATTCACGTATCTGCTGCACCTCAAGCCCATCTCGATCAGAGGCAGGCGCATCGAGCTGTACGGCTCGGTCCAGCACCGTCGCCACCACCGCTCCCCCTCCGACCTCGACCGAGTCCTCTTGAGGCACGTCGAGGTCATCGCCTTCCTCGTCCAGATCGCCGCCGCGGTCGCGGTGCTGGCGCTGGCCATCGACGGGGCCCCTGGGGTGGCCCGTCGAGGCGCAGGCTCTGACGGCGCTGCTGTTCGCCTACGTCGGCCTGTTCCGCTAAGAGTGGTCGCACTTCCTCATCCACACCCCCTACGTCCCGCGTACTGGTCGCTGCGTTTCGCGGAACATGAACCTATCGGGGAGACAGAGGTTGGAGGGCATGGTTACGCGGGATACGGCGGGGCGTGAGCGGTTTCGTGTGCGGTCGAACGACCTTGGATCGGAGATAAGGCCTTCCCAAGACTTCGGACAACCCGCCGGGATTCCGCCAGCGAGAATGCGCCGTGATATACGCCAGCGATTCGACGCCGCCTCACGAGCCATACTTCTTCGGGTGCTGTTGCGCGGTGTTGGGATTCCACGGGCCACCCAGGCCACCATCATCTTGGGTGCCGGAGCCTCACGCGGAGCTTCGTTCGTCGACGCCACCCGCCAGGTTTTGCCGCCACTCGACGCAGACTTCTTCCGCCAAGCTCAACGACTCAACGAGGAGACGTTCCGTGGGCCCGTCCGGGATGTCATCGAGTTCGTCCGGGAGGAGTACGGCGCCACAAAGCTCCCCACGCTAGAGACGGTCTTTACGCAGCTTCAAGGGTTTGATCAGTATCTTCAGCAATTCGCTGCGGGAAGTGGTCCGCGAAGCCCACGCTACAAGAAGCAGCTGGGAAACCTACTTGCGCTGATATCGGTCGTATTTCGAGCCGCATTCGAAGAGCACACGTGCACTTGGCACGATCGGATTGCTAACTCGCTGCGCAAGGGAGACTCGATCATCAGCTTTAACTACGACACTCTTATCGATGCCTCTGTGAGTCGCTTTTGCTCTGGAATCTGGAAAGCCGACAAAGGCTACGGGTTCCACGTTCGCGACGGGGCCACCCACTGGACGACGGCCAAAGCTGGTGCTGGAGCGTTCCCGAAAAAGAACTACCTCCGCCTCCTCAAGCCTCATGGATCGTTGCACTGGCAGGACGTAGACAGCGCTCACCGCCGGCTGCGACTCGGCGCTTCGGACTACTACGGTATCGCTGCGAGCGACAACATCATCCCGCCGACATGGGACAAGACCATTCTTGCCGACTGGCCGTGGCGCGATGTCTGGCGGCAGGCAAGCCGCGCACTCCAACGCACGCGTTGCCTGATCGTCATCGGTTATTCGGTCCCTCAGACCGACCTCTCATCACAGGCCCTTATACGGTCCTCCCTCAGCGGCGGCGACCTTCGACTCCTAGTCGTTGCGAACCCAGACGAAGACGCGAGAGCACGCGTCGTCGACCTCGCCCGAGGCGCCATCCGGCCTCACACCCGTATCTTCGAAGTCGGCACGCTAAGTGAATTCGGTGGCCTGCTGGACGAGACACAACCCGAGCGGACTGCACGTGAGCAAACCACGCGACAGCTCGCCACACTCCGGCGCAGACTCGCGAGAGAGGTACGAGAACTCGACTCCCGGCTCGACGACTTGGAGGATCGTGCAGGCGCCTTGGACTGGCACGATCTCGATGACATCGACGCGCGCCTCGGAAGCGTCGAGGCTGCTGTAGCGACTCTCGACACCTAGCGGGACTCGTTCAGGCGCCGCCTCACGGCCAGTGTGGAGGCAGGCGAAGATAAGCCACCGCGATGAATCCTCTGCAGCTCTACTGGGATGCGTCTCTCGAAGCCAGCAACGCGCGTGCCACCGCGGCGCTGTAGTAGCGACGGTGCGCCGCCACGCCATGCGACGGGATCAGGCCGTCGTCTGTCCAACGCTGTAGCTGCCGCTCGCTCGCTCCCGTCAGAAGACGGAGCTGACCGAGAGTGAGCGGATAGCGCACGTCCTCCGATAGCGCCGGATGCAAGCTGGGGTCGGCGGCCCACGCTTGTTGCTCCGAGGTCAGCTCGGCATACACGCCATCGACGAAGGCCCTCCCCATCTCCTGCGCGTTGACCTCGAAGCCATCCAGCTCCGCCGACGGCTGACGGGTGGCATCTCGCTTGGCCATCGGAGACGCCAGGAGGTCTCGCTGTGCCGCCGAGAGCTTCTTGGGCGCGTAACGCTCACCCAAGCGCGCCAGGCGAACGCGGACCAGCAGCGGTAGCTCCGGCCGATCAGCGAAGCCAGCAATCCACGCTCCTGCGTATGTGTAGCCCTCGCCATCGGCGCGAACGAGAGGGACAGGGCTAACAATCGAAGCAAACACGACCTACGACCATAACGAAGACAATCGTCGGTCCCGCTTTCTGCCAATATCATGTCGATTTCACGTCGATGCGCTACCCTTGAGCTATGACACTCGCATACGCCGAAGAGGCAATCCACGTCCATGACACCGGCCATCTTTCCGACCGCGAGATCGCCCGCGCGACCGGAGCGGCGCCGAGCACGGTCCGCGAATGGCTCGCCCGCCGAAGCGCGCCGAGCGGAGTACGCGCCGAGCGCCTAGCCGAGCTCTCGTCGCTGGTCGAACGCCTCGCCCGCGTCATCCGCCCCACCTACATCCCCGTCTGGCTGAGCAAGCCGATCCCCGCACTCGACGACGACAAGCCGATCGACCGCATCGCCCAAGGCGACTACCGCTCTGTCGCCCGCCTGATCTCAGGCCTCGAGGACCCAGGCGCAAGCTGACGTGACGCTCGACGTCACAGCGGTCGCCGTGCGCGGACGCTGGATCAAGCACACCTACCTAAGCTCCCCTCCGCTCCCCGACCGAGACCCACCGCCCGACAACCGCTGGCAACGCGGCGACGTCGTAGACGCGCTCTACCTAGCGAACAGCGAGGACACCGCCTGGGCCGAGTGGTATCGGCACCTGGCCGAGCGCGCGATACCGCCACTCGCGCAGATGCCTCGGGAACTGTGGACATGGGACGTCGATGTCGAGGTCGCCGATCTAGCGTCAGGCGTTCGCCTGGAGGCTGTCGGCCTCGCGCTGCCAGCCCCTTCGCGTAGCGGATGGCTGGTCTACCAACAGATCGGCGAGCAGCTTGCGCGCGAGGGATGGGCTGGCCTGATCGCTCCGAGCGCTGCGCGACCTACGGGACAGGTCCTCTGCCTCTTTCGAGACGAGCGCGGCGTAGCTGGTGCGAGACCACTGCCGCCCCCACGCCGAGTCTCCGAGCCGCCCCCACCACCAACGGGGCTGCGAACCTAGGCGGCGACAGCACGCCTCACACGAGGCGGAACTGCGTGTTGGCGGCGAGCCGCTCATAGGCGGCCGCCACGCGGTCGAGCGCACGGTCACGGTCACGGTGCCCGTACAGGCGACGTACCAGCTCGCCGCCGTCGGTGTGCCCGAGAGCGATCGCAACGTCCTCCGAGGGCAGCTCGAGGACGTTGACCATGTACCAGCCAGCGAAGTGCCGCGTCGCCAGATACAAGCTCCCCTCCCACCCTGCCGCAGCCCTGACCGCCTTCCAGTGGTAGGCGCGCGCCGAGGCGGTCCAATGCTCTCCACGAATCGGCACGAAGCAGAACTCGCTTTCGACGGGCAGCGAGACAAGCGCCTCGCGCGCAGGTTCGGTCAGCGGCGCGTCACGTACCTGACCGTTCTTCGGCAACGTGAACGTGCGCGTCGCCGCACTGAACTGCTCCGCCACCTGGATGCGCGAGCGATCCAGGTCGACGTTCACGCGCCGCAACGCGTCCAGCTCGCCCGGTCGGAGCCCCGTGAACGCCGCTACTTGCAGCCATGCGGCGAACGACGGTGTTGCCAGCTCTCGCGCAGAGCGGATGATCTTCCAGACCTGCTCCTCGCTCGGCGGCTGTTCGTGCCGACGACCGGGACCGCGTGAGATCCCGAGTCGCGCAAACGGGTTGCTGCGCACGATCCTGCCGGCCTTCGCCGAGGCTGCATCGTTGAACATCGCTCGCAACGCCGGGACGGTGCCATTGCGCTTTCCGCCGGCGAGCCACTCCGCGACCACGGCGTCGTCGATCTCGTCGATCGGTCGCGCGCCGTACCTGGCGACGAAACTCTTCGTGCGCTCACGATTGTGGATATTCGTGGACTCCTTCGGTCGAGCGAACAGCGAATCGGTGGTCCAGCGCTCCCAGAACGCCGCTAGCGTGACGGCTGCCTCCGTGCTGTCTCCCAGGCGCTCGCGCGCCCGCTCCCGAGCCCGCTTGGCCTCCGTCTTCGTCGCGAACGTGCCCGGACCCCCGAGGAGGGTCGAGACGCTGACGTTGGTCCCAGTCGCCGGGTCATACACCTGCGCCCGCCAGCGACCCGACGGAAGCTTCGTCACGCTCAAGTCAGCCTCCTTCGCTCCACAGCCCACGCGATCGCTGCCGACGCCCGAAAGCGTCGCGTACGCCGTCCCCAGGTGACCGACGGCATACCTTCGGCCACCAGTCGATCCACTGTTGCCACGCTCACCCCCATGAGTCGTCCCAGCTCGTGACGGGACACGAACGGCTCCACGTTCGTGTCCCATCGCCGAAGACGAAGGCTCTCAGAGGTCGTGCCTGTCCTATCCACACCCTAAATGACCCCCAAGGGCGCAAACCGGCCAACGAATTACCCTGCTTCACTCGCCGTCTCGCCAGAGATTCGTGTTGCGGCGCCCGCTACGACGCTGGCGACAGCGAGCACGCTCCTCGTTGCCCAGCAGCGCGTCGCCCGGCATCGCGTGGTCGTCGATGTCCGCGCGATCGTCGGTGGGCTCACTCCACTGCCAGAGGCAGTAGGTGGCTGAGCCAAGACGCCACGCTGCCGTCCGCAGCCGATTCGCCATCTCGAACCAGCCATCAGATGAATCGTTCCCATCGAGGAGCGCCGTCGCCTCCGCGAGCACATCGGCCATCGCCGAGCGGAACCGCTCGAACTCCTGCTCAGCGAGCGCTCGCGCCGCGCGCCACGCTTGATGCTGTGGAGACTCAGGCAACTCCACGCTGCCGGCATGCCGCAACTCGCGGCGCCCCGCAGGGGTAAGGCTCCACATCTCGACGCCGTGGGGCGCGAGACGTAGCCAGAGCGCCTGCGTCGATGAGTGCCCGCATCTGCGGCCTGACTCGGCGCGCGCGTCGTGGGAGGCCCAGGTGTTCGAGGATCATCCAGATCGGGACGCCGGAGCGCCCTCGGTGCAAGGCGGCGCGCTCGACAGCCGCGAGGATCATCGCGTCGGGAGTGGGAGTCGTGCTCATCGGTTCCTCCTGTCGTCGGAGGCTCCGGGAGGACTGCTCGGGGCGGGGAGGAACCGCGCTGTCTCGCTAGGGTCCCTGTGCGCCGGGAGTTCAGGCTCTCGGTGCCACGCCCCCGGCCGTTAGCGCGGCGCGGGGGCACTTTGATATCCGCGTGAGCATAGTGGATGAAGCGGATAGGCTCAAGCGCATAGACGTAAGCACCTGATCCTGCCAGGCTCCCGCCTCGATGCCGCCCCGACTACCGACCGACCCTGCCCTCGGGCAAGCGATCCGCCAGATGCGAGAGCAACGCGGGCAAACACAGGAGGAACTCGCCAGCGCCGCCGGCATCACATTCGGGACCGTGAACCGCCTGGAGTCGGCCAAGAGCGCACCCGCCTGGGCAACGGTGAGAGCGCTCCTCGACGCGCTCAACTACTCGCTCGCCGATCTCGCGAAAGCGATCGACGCCGCAGAGCGTCCACGCTAGCCGCCAGCACACTCCTCTCGACTCGACGTACCCCCTCGAAACTCAGCGATCCAGCGGGTCACCGCCTGACCCTGCCCGCCTTCCGGCGACTGCGCCATCCGCTGACATCCGTCGCTCGTAAGTCAGTACAGACTAGATGCACGGGTCCGAGCAGGGCGACGGGTGGCCCCTCGAATTCGTTGGCCGGTTTCGCGGGCCCAGGGTCATTAGCCACAGACGCACAACAGCGTCCGAACCCGACACGAGGAGATGACCATGAGCCAGCGACTGAAGATCACACTCTCCGACGCCGTGATGGCCGAGCTGAGAGGCGCAGCCGCGCGCGACGGCGTGCCCATCGCGCGCGTAGCCGCGGAGCGCCTGTCCCAAACATCCCCGAGCGACCGCAACGACGCAACCAGTCCGCTGCCAGCGCTCATCGACGACGACCTCATTGACGATCGCCACGCGCCCTGGATCGAGCCGGTTATGGGCGATCTAGGATGGCGTCGGCGGATGTGGGGCTCGATCGCCGCCCTGTACGGCCGCTACCCGCGCCAGCTCGCCTACCTCCGAGAGGGCTGGTGGAAGGACTCGTCTCAGGTCGAGGCGCTATGTGCGCTGGTCGTCTGGCGCGACTGGATCGACGTGGCCGCGGAGGACCCGCGACACGAGCTGGCGTTCCAAGCCCAGCTCACCGACTTCAGCCAGCAGCTCCGACAGGAAGGCGGCAGCGTCACGACGGCGTGGAAGCCGGGGGCGGCGCCAGCCAACTGGATGTGAGCACGTTCTGGGGAAACGCCCGGGAAGCACCGAATACCCCGTGGCTGGCTCTGACGCCCCCACATCGTAGGCTCCACCCCATCGCTGCCGCCGCCCTGACGACTGAACAGTCGACCTACCTGCTTGCCTTTGCTCAAGCGCTCACGGGTCTACTCGCTATCACTGCCGCGGTGTTGGTGTTCCTCGCCGACCGAACTGTGCAGCGTGCCCGAGCGAAAGACCCAGGCTACAAGCGCGTCTCGTGGCTGACAATCGGGTTCTCATGGGCGACGATCGCCCTCGGAGCGCTGTCGTGGTCGACCTGGGACCAGGCCACTCCTTCAGGCGTGAGCCTGCTGATCGGATGGTCGAGCAAGGTTTGGATCGGGCTGATCTTCGGCGGCACCTGCTTGGTGGCGACGGCAATTTCGGTTACTGCCGTCGGCGCCCTCGTAAAACTCCACAGCGCCGCGGCAGACTGGCAAGCGTGAGCCGGCGCATCCGAATCCCCTCCGAGCGCCAGCTCAAGGTCATCGATGACAACGGGCTGCACAAGGCGCTCGTGTCTGACCACCATGACGAAGTCCGGCGAGCGCTCGAAGGTGTCGCGCACGGGGTTCCCGGCGGCGTGCTCCACCTCGACCTCGCCGTCTCGACGCTAGCCGAACTGCTGCGGACTCAGCACGGGATACGCGCGCTTGTCACCGATGTCGTCGCCCTCGGCGCCGCACCCATGAGCGAGAAGGAACTTTTCGCGGCGCTGTCTTGCTGGATCATCGACAATCAGATCGGACGCGGCTTCGACTGGGACACGACGGTCGAGGTCCGACGCCTAGAGCGCGAGCGCTAGCGCCCACCGGTCGAGGTGCCTCGTTCTCGTGAGGTCGCTGGCCCAAAACAGCGCGTCCTCGCGAAGGCGCTCCGACGCAGAGAACCCAGGCTCAAGCGCTAGGCGGACCTCTGCGCCCTTGGCGTGGAGATAGTGACGCTTCGTCAGGAACAGCGCCTCGGGAGTTGGAGAGTCGAACTCGGCGACTCCGCCACCACGGGTTTTGCGGGTCCTGATGTTGACCTCGCCGAACCTTCCAAAGTTCGAAGGCTCGTCACCGATGACGTCCTGGCACACATCGCATCCGCACACGTGCTCGAAGAATGCCGAGGCAGTCGCTATCTGGTCCTGAATGGCCGCAATTGCTTCGGGCACTCGGATGCGCTCGCGTAGACCCGGGTGAAAGTAGCGAGCCGTAGGCAACCCGCCAGACGCAATCGGCTCCCAGCCCTTGCTTTCCCAGTAGTTGACGCCGTGAGCGACGGACGACAACCCGGAGGTCAGGGCGAATGTGGAGAGCGAGCCTCCGAATGCTTGATGGACGTATATGCCGCGGTCAGCGAGCGTCTTGAAGCTACTGAGCATGCGCGAGGCTCGCTGCAGCGAAGTCGCGACCTCGTCGTGATCGCTGATCCACCACAACAGATGGGAGATACCCGTCTCTGTGAGTACGTCGGCGTACGCCTTTAGCCATTGATCAAAGGCTGGATGGTCGAAGACATCAAGCTCGGCCAGAAAGCCCGCCGCAAGACGGTCAGCCGACATTAGGCTTGCAGCCTCCCTGAGCATTTGAAGGTTTAGCGCCATCCAGTCTGGCTCCGTTTCGCCAGCAGGGTCGCTTACGGCCAGCGGAAAGAAAGGCACCGTCAGAAGGGCCGGAGCGATTGGCTTAGCGCCGTACTTGACGTCGAACTCATCCGGCGCGAAGACACGCTCCTGCCACCCCAACACACGGTCGACGCTTGCAGTGACGTCCTCGAAGTCAGCGGCGACGAGAGCCCTCCCCTGCTCGAGAGCACCATCAAAGGGCGCCCCGAACTCTTTTGCAAGCTTGACGTACGTCCTCTTGTACTTGGTCTTGTCGCTGGAGGACCGAAGGTACGCTGGGCTGGCCGCGAACGCATAGGTGATCGGATCAATCCAGATGGGCTTATCGAGAGGCCAGGTTGCGATGCCCTGCGGAGCAGACGCCGCTAGATTGCCCTGCACGATAAGCACGTCGAAGTGGTCTGCAGACGCCTCAATTACTTTCTTGTCGCTCAAGGAGCCGACACGAAGGCAGTGACGTGCATCGAGCGGCCAGTGGTCGATGCTTTTCATGCCGCAGGCCGATGACTTGCCCGCTGCGGCGTCTGGATCCATCGCCGAAAGGCCGCTTTGCCCGACTCAGCCTCGGCGATGACTTCGCAATGCCCGTTGACAGAGAGAACGCCGACGCCTGATGCTGAGAATCCGTGCATAGCCTTATCTGAGCAAGCGCGGTGGACGTACGGAGCCCAGACGCCCACGAACGTCCGATGAACGGCGGGCTGGACTATTCGAGCCTGTTCCAATCCCCTTCGCCAGTCTGCGACCTTGAGCTCAACGGCGACGGTCCGCCCGTCCGCATGCTCGGCGAAGAGGTCGATCCAGCACCCCAGGTAACTGACGTCACGCCAGCAGGCGTATCCCTGGCCGGTCAACCATCGCGCAACAGCCGGATACAGCGCTGCCTCCGGTATTGGCTCCGGAAGCCCACCTTCAGGTCTGCTGCCGGCTGCAGGCGCCGTTAGACGCGCTGGTCGTGGATAGCCCTGAACCAGTTGCCCACGTCCGCGGCCTCGCCGCTTTTCGACGCGTCCGCTCACGCCTTCAGGTGGGTCAGCTTGGTATTCGTCGCGGTCTCGGGATGCTCGTGATAGAGCCAGCGAAGGAGGCTCGCTAGCGGCTGACCATTCCATGTTTGCTTCAACTCGTCGAGGACTTGCTGATCGTCCTCCGAAATTGGGAGTTGCTGCTCAACGAACTGGCGCCCCTTGTCAGTCAGCCTGTAGACCCAAGTTGCGTCCTCGTACTCCCACGGTGCGAACTCAGGATCACTGGTGCCCCATGAGTCGGACGTGGCCTGCTGCTCACCCGTCTCGGCGGGGGGCTCCTCCCCCTCTGGGTCCTTCCTGATCAGTCCGACATTTTCGAGGAACTCAAGGTCCGCGTAGATCTGGTCATCGAACGGCCCGAAGTCATAGGCTCGGAAGTCATATTTCGTTCTGAGGCGTGGCCCCCAGCCCTCCTGCTCCTGCAGCAGATAGAGATACTTCTGGAGGCGCGTGACGCCTGTCACAGGCCCGCCGCCCGCTGCGGCAAGGACGAGCAGAAGCAGATCCTTCCGGTTGTCGATCGATGCGCTGCCGGTCACGACCATCACGCTACCGTGCGCGCGCGACGAACGCCGAGAATGTTCGGAACCCGCGATCGCGCGGAACTGCGACGCTCCACTACTTGGGCCCGGCAGCCGCACAATCTGTGCCGCCGTGTGCGGTCCGCGCGGACCTCGTGTGCAGTCTCGTGTGCGGACTACGCCGGATCGTTCTATCCGTCAAACGCCCAAGCGCGGACACAGATCCGCATCCTAGAGCCAGACCTTCGGCCCCCAGGCGCTTCCAGCCCCCACCAGCATCCAACGAGAACTTAGTCGGGGAGACAGGATTTGAACCTGCGACCGCCCGGCCCCCAGCCAGAGGGACTGGGTTCCGGTCAGGTGCAAAGGCCCGGATTTATTGGGTTTTCTGGCCCTGAGTTGTCCCCCGTTTTGCTCAGTTTGTTCCCCGTTTTGTTCCCCGAACGTACGTTTGGGTACCTAGCATGTCGGTCTCTGGCGCGGCCGATGCGTCGCGGCTACGGCACGAGGACATGGCGATCCGGGCGCTGGCGGCTCTGAGCTCCTGGGACATCGGCGAGCAGGAGCGCATTGAGATACCCCAACCGCTGACAGGGGGTGTACATCGTCGCGCCCGAGTTTGATCGGCGAGAGCGTGACGCGGGTCCGCATGCCTGCCGAGGAAGATTCTGGCACCTACGAGCCCGGCCGCAGCGTTCACGCGGTGGCCCCCCGCTAGGAAACGACGACCAGCTCTGCGTCGCGGATCTCGTCAGGCCGGTCGTCGAAGCCCACGACAAGGTGGGTGTCGAATGCTTCGGCGAGCCGTCTCAGAGTCGTCACACTCGTCGGGCTTTGGCCACTCTCGATACGGGAGATGACCGAGTGGCTCGTCCCGACGCGGCCCGCGAGCTCCTGCTGGGTCAGGCCGAGCGCCTGACGGCGCGCGATCACGATCCGTGCGAGACCCTCGTAGGGCGCGATGCGGCGCAGCTCCTCACGGTAGGCTGCGCTTCGCTGCGCGCGCCGGCTACTGGCCGCCCGATGAGTCGAGCCGATCGGCGAGACATCGCCGGCAGCAGCTGCAGCTTTCCGCGTAGGTTTGTCCTTGGGCGCAGTCATAGCTAATGGGTTTCGATCCGGACGGCCTAGCTTAGCATTATTGCGAAATCTCTACGGCGTGTCCCGGCCGGCGGCGCGGGGCGGGCGACGCGGCTCGCATCGTGGATCGTCGGCGTCGTGACGGGCACGGAGTAAGCCTCGCCATGAGGCCGCCGCTCTGATGACTCACGCAGCGAGGACCTCGATCGGCGCGTGGCGTGCCTGTTTGCGCTTGGGCTGCGGGCGCACGCGCATCTCGATGTAGACGTCGAGCGCATCGGCGACATCGGCGACGGTATCCAGCTGCACGTTGCGGCCCTTGCCATCCAGCAGCCGCGAGACGACCGAAGGCCGCACACCGATTCGGCGCGCGAGCTCGGCCTTGGAGACATGACTGCCTGCGCGAATCTCGTCGAAGATGTTCAGCAGCTCGGCGAAGGCGACCAGCTTTGCGACCTCGCGCTCGTAGGAGGCACGCTCCTCGTCGGTCGTGAACGTCTCGGCCAGGAGTTCGCCGAATACTGCGCTTTCGCTGGATCTACTCATGAAGGCACCTCGTGTCGGGGGAGCCCGATCGTAGCACAGAAGCTACGACAGCTTTGGGTCGAGCTTTGGCCACCACTCGACCCCATCGCGGCTCATTCCAACCCGGTGGGTGGCTCTGTAGTCCTTGCGATAGCGGTCGATCCGTCGGTACTCGGCCTGCGGCGCCTCCGTTCGGATGGGCTTGATCACGCCGCCGAGAAGCACGAGCGAAGGCAGCGCGAGTCCGTGTGTCGGGGCGTCCCGGTCGATCACGCAGAACAGTCGGTAGAGCTTGTCGGAGTGCTTGTCCCGAGCCTCGCAGATCCCGCTCAGATCGACCTCCTTCTTGCTGAAGGGAGCATGCATGAGATGCCACCGCGGCGTCGATGTCGGAAAGCGTGGCGGCCCGACCTGCAGCACCGCCCTGATGGTCACCAGCAGCTCGACCCGGACCTCGCGCGCCATCTCGTTGCCGGCGAGGAAGTCCCAGGCCGGCCGCTGGCCGCGAGCAGTCTCGTAGAAGACGGGCTGCCACCGCTCCGGCGTTCGTTTCTTGGCGCTCTTGGCCATCGCGTGGATCATCTCCTACGCGTTGGACACCTCACCGGGCCGGTCCTCGACCGGCTCGCCCGGTGCTGGCGTGAACGCGTCGTTGACCATCTGGACCTCGTGCTCGGACGGCGCGTAGTGGGCGTAGATCTGCGTCGTCTTGCTGTCGGCGTGGCCGAGGAACTCCTGGATCGTGCGCAGCGGCTGCCCGGAGGCCGCCAGGCGTGTTGCGAAGGTGTGGCGCAGGTCGTGGAACTTGATCTGCCGTACTCCCGCGTCCTTGCAGGCTGCCTTGAAGCGCTTCGTGACCTTGGAGCGGTCCAGCGGCGATCCCGTCTGCGGGTGCGCGAAGACGAGGTCGTCGTCGCCGCGGTACTCGGTGCGCTTGGAGTAGCCGTCGAGCTCGCGGGCGAGACGGTCGGCCATCGGCACCGAGCGGCGCGTGGAGAGGTCCGACTTGCCCCGCTTGGAGTGCTCGCCCCGTACGAACGTGTTGCGCACCCGGATGCGCTGCGCGTCCCAGTCGACGTCTCGCCAGCGCAACCCCAGCAGCTCGGACTGGCGCAGGCCGGTCATCGCGGCGGCCAGGACCAGCACGCGCAACACGGGGCCGAGCACGTCGGGCGGAGGCGGCGGCGCCGGTCCGCGGCGACCTCGGCGTGTCGGCGCCGGCGTCCGTGCCACGACTTCGTCGGGGATCGCCCGCAGCACCGCGTCGAGCTCGGGCAGGGTCAGGAATTGCAGGTCTGGCTCTGCGTCGCCTTGGCGACGGCGCCCGGGCCTGACCGCGCGGCGGACGGGGTTCTCGCGCGTCCAGTCCTTGTCGATCGCGTGCTCGAAGATCGAGTGCAGGAAGCTCAGCACGTTGCGAACGGTCTTCGGCGAGCGACCCGCGCGCAGCATCCCGCTCGCCAGCGCCTGCACGTGAGCGCTTGTGACCTCGGTCACCGCCTTGGCGCCGAGATGCGGAGCGATGTGAACGCGCTGCATCGACTCGCAGCCCTCCAGGTAGGAGCGCCGCGCGCCGCTCACGGCGAGCTGCTGGCGCAGCGAGTCGCCGACCTCGCTGACCGTCGGCGTGTCGGCGCCGCGGACCGGTCGCGGCGCGCGCTCCTCGGCATCCTGCAGCCGCCTGAACTCCCGCTCAGCCTGCGCGCGGGTCAGGCCGTCACGCGTGCCCGGGGTTCTGACGGGCCCGACCTTGCGGTTCAGCAGCCGTCCATCGAGCGTGCGCCAGCGACCGTAGTAGGAGCCGCACTTCTCGTACAGATGCCCGGCACCGGCCGTTCGCTTGCCGCTCACGGCCACACTCCCCGTCCGCCCCGCCGCACGTCCGTGCTGCTGCCCGCGCCTCGCTCGAGCTCTGTGATCCACTGGGTCACGGCGGTTCGGCGGTAGCGGACGTAGCGGCCGAGGGGCACGTGCGGGATGCGCTTGGCGCGGGTCTCGGCGTAAACCCATGCCTTGGTGACGTGGAGCATCTCGGCGACCTCCTCGGCGGTCAGCAGGGCCTCGGTCCCGACACGCTCGCCGGGGGATGACTCCGGAATGACGCCGAGGGAGCGTTGGGCTCCGAGCCGCAGGCGGCTGGCGTGACGTGGCGGGATAGTGGCAAAGGGTCTCAACGGGGTCTCCGATCATTCGTTGTGGTCTGGGGTCGGCAGGGCCCGCCCTGCCGACGTCGCTGCCCCACAGCGGAGGGGACAGGTTCAGTCAAGTCCGAGGCCGTCAGGCCCCGCCGCAGGCGGCCCGCAGGGTCGGACTTGACGGGTTCTGGCCCCGGAGCTACACGCGCGATGCCAGCCACCGCGATCACGGTTCGTAGGTGAGCCGGTCGATGCGGTGCTCGGTTGGTGGGTGACTGGTGTCGGTGAGCCAGATGAACGGGACCGGGAGGTCGTTGTCGAGGGCGTTCGTCTCGAGGAACTGCGCGAGCGAAGCGCCTTGGCCGAGGTGCGCTGCGTAGTTGTCGGCTTGGTGCTCGCGGGAGCGCCAGTACGCGCCCCATGGTGCGCGGGTCAGCCACACCGCCAAGCCGCCCGTGGCGAGCATCGTGATCGCGCGCAGCCCCCGACGTGCCGGTCCGCGCGGCGGGGTCGTGAAGCGGTAGAGCGCCGCGGCGAGCCTCGCGTCGCTCGAGTTGAGGTGGCCGAGCTCGTGCGCGAGCACGCCTTCCAGGTAGTTGCTCTCCAGCAGGCCGCGGGTGACCAGCAGCGTGTCGGCGTAGACCGAGGCGTTCAGGTGGTAGGCGTCGAGGACCGCCCAGCGTCTCGGAGGGCGGAGGCTGGGGTCGGCGTGTTTGAGTGTCGCCAGCGCGTCCTCGAACACGAGCTGCTCGCGGCGCGAGGGCGAGCGTCCGCCCATCTGCTGCTCCCCCAGCCAGCCGCCGACCGGCAGGATCAGCGTCGCCAGCGACAGCAGCAGAGGGCCGTAGCCGATCAGCAGCGCGAGGTCGTTCACCGGGGCGGTGGACTGGCCGAAGACCTTGAACAGGATCCAGAGGGCCGGGTAGACGATGAACCCCGCGCGGAACGTGGCGCAGATCAGCTGCAGCGCGAACGTGCCCGCATAGAGCGTCACCCAGCTCGGGCTGATGTCCGCCGGGCGGATCAAGTACGCGCCGAGGCCGCGCCCCTGCGGGGGCGCCGGCGCTTGTGGTTCGGGTGTGCCGCTCTCGCTGTGCACCGGGTGCCTCCTACGCATCGCTCACTCCGTGGCGTCCGAGGCTAGGTGCCAGCCGTCCGGCTTGCGGTGAAAGCGCGTGTCCTTCGCCCTGTAGAGATGCTGGGAGACGTTCGTCACCGGCACCCCCAGCGCGTCGGCGATCTGTGCCGGTAGTGACCCGGGGTGCGCCGCGAGGAACGCGGCGATGTCATCCTGGGTGATGCGCTTGCCGCGCGCGGGGCCGCTGGCGGCCTTCCCGGCCAGCTCGGCCCTCGCCGCGAGGAGCCGCTGCCGCTCGCGGCCTAGCGCCTTTTCCTCTCTGTCCAAGCGCTTCAGCTGCTGGTCGATCTCGCGGACCACCCCCAGTCCCGCGCCACCCCTGGCATTTGGCCTACCACTCACAGCCGGCCTCCCCTCGTGTGTTGTCGTGCCTGCTTGTCATTCTCATCTTGCATCACTATAGTCAGATATCAGTCTGATGTCAACATCTTCGCCTCGTGATAATTGGGGTCCATCCCATGAGTACCTGCCGCCACCAGGCCCGCGTCGCGGACGCTGGAAACTTGGCGCGATCGCGCTCATCGCGAGCACGCTCCTGCTGCTCGGCTACCGCGCCAACCAACCCAACGGCCAGAACGCGCTCGCCTGGACGCTGCACGCCGTCACCCGCGATGGGCTCGCGCTCGCCGTCCTGGTCATCGTCATCCGTGCGCTCGCCGCCGGTCGGCTGCGGCTGCCACTCTCCATGGACCAGGCTCCAGCTACTCGGCTCGCTGAGCGGATCGCCGACGCCCGAGACCCGGGCGAGGCGGTGCGCGCGCACTCCCAAAGGCTCGGCGGCGGCGCCTATCTCGGCATCTCCACCACCGGGCGCTGGATCACCGCCAACCCCGAGCACGCCGTGCTCGTCCTCGGACCACCACGCGCAGGCAAGACCACGAGCGTCGTCATCCCCTCGCTGCTCGCCGCCCCCGGCGCCGCGCTGTCCACCTCCACCAAGCGCGATGTCATCGACGCCACCTGGCAGGCACGCTCCCGGCTCGGACAGGTGTGGCTGTTCGACCCCGCCGGCGAGCAGACCACCTGGCCAGCCGGCATCCGCAAGCTCTGCTGGTCACCCGTCGCCGCCGCCACCAGCTGGGACCAGGCGCTCATCATGGCGCGCGCCATGACCACCGTCTCCCCCGCCGCGCACGGCACCCGCAACGAGCACCACTGGAGCGAGCGCTCAACCGCCCTGCTCGCACCCCTCCTCTACGCCGCCAACCTCACCAGCCAACCCATCTCCACTGTTCTGCGCTGGGTTCTGCGCGCGGAGCTCGACCCAGCGGGCAAAGCCCTCGAAGACCACAACGCCACCGTCGCCGGCGATGTCCTCATCGGCATCGCCCGCACCGACGAGCGCGAGCGCTCCTCCATCTTCTCCGCCACCGCCGGCACCCTCGCCGCCTACAACGCCAACGCCACCCGCCGCGCCGCCGCCGACCCCAACTTCGACCCCCACCACTTCGCCCGCTCCACCGACACCGTCTACATCACCGCCCCCGCACACAAGCAGAGCCTCGCCGCACCGCTCGTCGTCGGGCTGCTCGAGCAGATCCGCCACGCCACCTACCAGCACGCCACCAACGACAAGCCCTCCACCCCACCCGTCTACCTCTGCCTCGACGAGGTCGCCAACATCGCGCCCATCCACGACCTCCCCGCGCTCATCTCAGAAGCCGGCGGCCAACACCTCCACATCCTCGCCTGCCTCCAAGACCTGTCGCAAGCCCGCACACGCTGGGGAACAGACGCCGCCGACGGGTTCCTCTCGCTGTTCCAGACCAAGCTCATCCTCAACGGCATCGCCGACACCCGCACCCTCGAAAACATCTCCACCACCCTCGGCGAATACGACCGCCACCTCATCTCCCACACGGTCAACCACAGCGAACCCGACGGGGAGCCGCTCACCGATCGCACCCACGACACGCACAGCCAGAGCACCACCTACAACACGCAACGCCACCGCACGCTCAATCCCGGCGACATCGCCCGGCTGCCGCCCGCACACGCGCTCCACCTCCACGGAACACACTGGAAGCTGCTGCGACTCACGCCATGGCACCGAACCGAGCCATGGAAGGCGATCGCCAAAGGCGTTTGAGCGGCTCGCTAGCCCTCGATGCGCTCAAGCTCGTCGAACGCGCCATCGGCCACCTCGATCGAGACCTCGTAGCCAAGGCCCGCGAGCCGCTCGAGCAACACCTGGACGTGCTCGTACGCGCACTCACGTGCGCGGATCATCGGATCGAGACTCTCGTGCGCATGATCGTGCGCGTCGATCTCCGCAGCCATACCCCGGGGACCCAGCGCGAGATGAGTGACATGGGTCGCTACATCGTGATGCCCCACAAAACTCGAAACCAGCTCGAACGCCAGCCCACGGCCAGGCAGCACGCTCGCCACCGTCAGCACATATGCGCCAGCCCACACGCACGTCGTCTCGCTCTCCACGCGACGCCCGTCGAGCTTCACATCCAGATCAACGATGCGCCGCGCCGCTCTCACGCAGAGCACCGTAGCGCTCCCCCGAGACAGCAGCGCGCGACGCGAGCGGCGCGCCCCACAGCGCGCGCCGCCCGCGTGCCTCCATGGCCGCTACTCACTCACCTCCGGCGGGAACGCCAAGTACTCGAACTCGCCGTTGATCAGCGGCACCTGCTCGGGATGGCGCGCGGCCCATGCCGCGCACCGCTCAAGCGTCAACTCGCCACGGCGCATCGCCGCGACCCGCTCACTGGGAGTCATCTGCCACAGGGACCTCAGCCGTGCTTGGCGCGCCCTACGTTCCGTAACGATCTGCTCTGCGATTTCGTTTCTGTGCATCTGCTGCGCTCCTTTGGTCGGTGGTGCCAGTTGCGAAGCCCACCGCCGCCAACCCGCAACGCACGACACGCAGCCCAACCGAAGCACAACGCGACGCTCCCTCCGCACGCCCCGTTGTAAGCGGCGATAATCGGCAAGGAACTGGCACCACCGACACCGCACGCCATGTGCAACCCCGCTGAACGGCAGGCACCCGAACAATAAGCGGGACCCGCAGCAGGGTCGCCAACCCGGCGCCTCGTGCTACCTGAAGTTGCACACGCCCGCTGGCACCGGGAAAGCAGAACTGCTTCAACCCCGTGAAACCCAGACCCCCGCTGATCGTCCGCAGCGACACTGTTCGGCCCCTCTGCGGCGGCGACTGCTTCGCCACACATAAGCAGTCGTGATCGCGATTGCCCCGGACCGGGAGTAGGGGGCGCGATAGTGCTCGTGTCGTGGTGCGACAGCGCTCGGGCTCGAATCACCGCAACCAAATTGGTGCGTGTCTAGCTGTCGGCGTTGGCGGAAGCCCTCCTCGCGGTCGCGAACCCGCAGCACCGCGTGGATTGTGGCCAGATAGACGCAGAAGGCACACCGTAGCCAAGGGTGGCCGGGGTCCGACATGTGGGCGTTCGCCCACAGCGCCAAGGTCCTTGATGAGACGTCCTTCGAGAAACGTGTCGATACGACCGAGGCATGTCGGTCGATGGCGCTCGGTCACGCGAAACACCGCGACTCGAACAAGGACAAGCTCAAGTGACGCTTCATGTTCTTTCGGATCGCGCTGGTCGCGTTGACAGCAGACGTCGTCCGGTGGCAGGCTAGCATCGGCCTACGGTGAGTCTATGCGCCCTGGTGCCCGTACTCGCTGCGGGCCGCCGAGCGGCCTACCGTCTCGACACCCATCAGCTGGGATGAGGTGCGCGCGGCGGTGAACTCAGGCGATCCAGCTCAGCTCGTGTTCGAGGCCAGTGACGTGCTTGACTGGGTGGCGGAGAGGGGCGACTTGCTCGCGCCACTGCTGTCGCTTGTGCAGGCACTGCCCGGAGCTTGAGGTCGCTGGCGTCGCGCCGGCAACAGCCAGGTGCGACGCCAGCCGATCGCCTCAGGTCGAGCTCAGTGTGACCGAGCCACGAGGTAGGACCACGCCTTTGACTTTGTAGCTCTGGTTGTTGGTCGCCGCGTTCGGGGCTTTGACTTCCACTTCGCACGTTGTTACGAACGGGAAATAAAAGCCCGTGCAGCCATTTTTGTTCACCGTCCAGCCACCAGTGAGTTCATCCGAGACATAGAGCATGCCGAGTAGTGTTCTATCTTCGATCTTGACTTTTGTCCCAGTGTTGCGGGCAATGGTGACTGTCGCGGGGGTGAAGGTGAAGTGAGCGCCGACCACTTCGACGATCACCAGGTGCCCAATCCTCACGAGGAGCCAAGCGGCAGGATGAGCTTTTGTGCCCGCGCAATTGCTTTCGACTTTCGCTTCTTGTTCTTCAGCCGCCGCTTCGAGTTCTTCGCTTTTGCTTTCACTGAACGCAGTGGTATAGGGACCCTGGGAAGTCAGTTCGAAGTGACACGTCGAAGTTGAGATCGTTATGGCGCCGCACGTTTTGGGCCCAATCGAAACCGTGCCCTTCACAGCTTCTTCGGTCTCTTCCACGACTTTGTATTCAAGCCGACAGGTGCCCGTTGACACGGTCGCCGCGCTTTCGGCTTTGGCGATCACAGCTTTGCATTCGCTGTAGATCGGATCGACCGTGAGCGTGGCGCTCGATTCTTTGAGTTCGCCGGTGGCTTCGGTCTTTTTGCAGGTAACGGTGTCTTCGCCGTCTTCGAGTATCTTCTGACTTTCGCTGCGCGTTCCTTCGATTTTGACTGGGTATGTGTTCCTGGCGACGAACTCGTTTTCTTCGCTTGCGCCTTCGCAGGCAATGGCAATGCCCGGAAGGCCGCTAATTGCGAATATGACCCCAAGTCCCATCGCTACGCTTCTCCTTGAGAGGCTATGGGCTGTATTTAATCGAAACACTAGGTCCTCCAACGGTGAGATAGCTTGTGTGCTACAGTTGCACTGTTTAAGGTCGAATTGGATAGGGTTCCTTACGGTCCGCACGGGGCTTACTTCAGTGGAGCGAGGTTGGGATTGAGGGATGTTGCAGCTCTCCACGGTGTTGCTGTGCTCGTGGGTGTGCCGTGCTGTATGACGTGTTCGTTGCGCTCATGCTCAAACGGTCGGTACTCACCGCAACGTCAAACATGACCTCTCGGGTGCTACTGCCTGAGCGGCAACCACGATGACTACAGCCGTAGCGAGTACCCTCTAGCCGGAAATGCCGCTCGGGCAACCGGCGCCCGCCCGCGTGAGACGCCTGCCGCGACGGCCAATCCCCTGGCTGGCGCGATCGTAAGAGTCCCTCGTTGGCGTGCTCCTGCATAACTCCCCCGCTACGAAGCCGGTGGCTGCCAAACTCGTGGTCAAGCAGACCGGAGCTTGCAGTATACGACGTTACGTCGACGACGGGTGGGCAACTGCCAGAGACACAATCGGCGAGCTTGCCGCAACGCGTTTCGCTGTGCTAGAGCCAGAAACTGAGCGGCGACCCTGAGAAGTTGATGCCAGATGTGTTTCCTACTCCTGAACTCACCTCGGTGGGCACTTCGGCTCGCGTGTGTGGCTCTTTGGCGTGGGCGAGGTTGACGAACAGCGAGATGCGCTCGACCCGCGTCTGGCGGAACATGAATTTCATTGTCGTCTCCACTGAAACAACTGGGACGCCTGAGCGGGAGCGTCATTCGAGGGACCGCCCAGAGGGCCTGATCATGGACGTAGAGGGGATTCGTGTCTGGGCCTTGACCTGGGGCGAGGTGATCAGCGCCGCCCAGCATCGCATGAGGTTCGTGCAGCAGGGTCTCAACTACCATCCGAGCGCCGATCCTGCGCTTGAGTACCTACGCCGGACGCATGAGCATTGCCTGCCACCAGATCTCTGCCCCGCCTGCCGCGAGCCGTCAAGTGGCGGCCGATCCCGTAGTGGACAGTGGCGAGGCTTAGCCAGACTGCGTCACTGAGCGCATCGTGCCCTTGGTGAGCGGCATCAAAGCCGCGCGGGAGGCGGCGCCACTCGACGAGCAATCGATCCGTCTCGACGCAGGTTCTCGCAGCTCGGGGCTCGGAGCCGTCGAGCACGGCAGCCGCTCGCGCTTTGCTGATCGAACGGGCGTCTGCCCGACGGCCGAGCAGACGACCGGCACGGACGAGCCGCGGCTGCGTTTGCGTGTTGGATCTCTGGCTTGACGATCTTGGCCGATGCCATCTCATCGTACCGCGGCCCGTCAAACTCTCCACGTGACCGCCGCTCGCTCATGCTGTCGAGGTGGGTGGCGCAAGTGCCAAGCATCCCGGACATCCTGTCCCGCGGATTAAGCTGGCCCGCCGTCAACCCCATCCCTCGCGTCCCTTCGGTGATCGCTCGTTACCTGCGCCGCCCGAAGCCGCATCCTTCCCCATGCCACAAGCTTCGAGGCTATGAGTACGGTAGCTGTCTGTACGTGGGCAGACAAGCCATGTCTCCTACTTGGCTGCCTGGCCAGTCTAGAGGCGACGGGCCGACAGCTCCTCGACCGCGCGTTGACGCCACCGGCGTGAGCCGTTTGCGCGAGTGCGCGCAGCGCGTGGTGACGACGACTTTTGCGCGCGTTCATCTCTCTTGCTCACTGAGCTTCGACCCGCAAGCCGGGCTGTGACTCGCCGGCTCACTTCAAGAACTTCAATTACTTGGAGCCAGCGTAAATCCGCTACCAGCCCACTCTTCCGACGGCGGCATCCGCCAGACCTCGATCTCGGACTTGAAGGGGCCGAAAGTCTGGGAGAGACCCCCGTCGCTCGCGCTTGCCGCTGAAGGCGAGTGCTCCTGGCTCTATCGCAACGGACAATCAGCAGGCACGCGGCCTTCGGATCGCGGCGTGCGATGGTGTTCTCAGGCATGGAGCGGTCGCCCGAGTGGGTCCGCGCCGACGGCCCGCGCCGACGCTACTCGATTCCGTTGCCGAGGCTGGACCCGCGGTCGCGATCCTGCTCGATCTCCTGCTGCTCGCGCATGATGCGCCCCACCTCGCTCTCGCGTTCCTCGAGCTGTGGGGGTCCGGCAGCGTAGGCAAGATCGTCTTCTGTCGTTGGCCCGCCGGGCGGCTGCTGGTCGAGTCCGGGGGCGAGTTCGATCGCGGGCGCGAGGTCGCGCTGGTGGGCGAGGGGCGTGGTGATGCTGGCTTGCTTTGCGTGGCTTTCGGAGATCTGCTCGCCGAGGCGCTCGATCGCGCCGGTGTCCATGCCTTGCTCGCCGAGGTCCTCGCGGGAGACGTAGATGTCGGTGCGCTCGCGGGCGCGGCTGAGCGCGACGTAGGCGCGCTCGCGGTCGGTCTGCCAGCCGCCGGTCAGCACGAACGCGCGGTCCACGGTCGCGCCCTGTGCCTTGTAGACGTGTTGGGCGTACGCCAGGCGCATGTCGTGGAACTCGGTCGTGTCGACGTGTACGTTCTGCTCATTGGCGCCCCTGGTCTGTACGGCTATCTCGGACCGGCCGTCAACGCTCACGACACGGCCCAGCGTCCCGTTCTCCACGCGCGGCGCGCCGGGCTGGCGGAGTAGCGCGGTGAAGATCACCTCATCGCCCGCCGCAAGGGCATAGGGACGGTCGGGCAGCTCGGCCCGGTCGGCGCCCAGCTCGCCCGCCTGTGCGCGGTGTTCCTGCGCGCGCGTGTTGATGCGGTCAAGCTCCACGTTCGGGGCGTCCGTCAGCATCAGCGTGCGCTCCCCCGGGTGTTCCTGGCGTGCCTGGTTCCAGTCCGCGAGCATCCGCTCTGCTGCCTGCTCGCGAGTGTCCGCGAGGTGCAGCCGGTCGTGCGCCTGGTAGGACGCCAGCGCCTGCTGCGCGCGGCCCTCGCGGAGTTGTCCCCACGCGTCGCGCTCCCACTCGTGCTGGGCGCGGTGCACCTCCGTCAGCTCGGCCGTCGGCACGCGGTCCTGCAGCTCCGTGAACACGCCGCCCGCGCCGATCGGGGACAGCTGCGCCTGATCGCCGACGAGCACCAGCTTGCTGTCGCACTCGGCCGTCGCCTGCACGAGCGCCGCGAGACGGTTCGTGTCGGCCATGCCCGCCTCGTCCATCACCACCACCGTGTCCCGCCCCAGGTGCGTGCGGCCGCTGTCAAGGCCCGCCAGCAGCGCGCTCGTGTTCAGCGAGCTCTGTATCTTCGCCTCCGCTCCCAGGCGCTCCGCCGTCGCGCCCGCGATCGCCGTGCCGATCACGCGGTAGCCCTCCCGCTCCCACGCGTTCGTCGCCGCCGAGAGCACCACGCCCTTGCCCGTTCCCGCCTGCCCCACCAGGATGCTCACGCCGCCCTCGCCCGTGATCGTCTGCAGCGCCGCGCGCTGCTCATCGCTGAGGGTGCCGCCGATCTCACGGCCCGCCTCGCGCCGCGCCTCCCGCAGCGCCTCTTCGCTCACCGGCGCCGCATGCTCACCCGCCCGCGACTGCGCCGTTGTGAGCGTCGCCTGCTCGCGCTCGCGCAGCTCCCTCGTCGTCCATACGCCACCCTGCAGCTCGATCAGCTCACCCGCCTGCACCAGCCCCCCCACGACACGGTCCGCCTGCACGGGTGGACACACGCCTGCAGCCATCTCGTACGCGCGGGCGCGCAGATCGCGCTCCCTGACCATCGAGTGCTCGCGGTTGAGGTCTCGCAGAAGCTCGCGGCCCAGATCGCGCGCCTGCTCGCTCGTCACCGCCTGCGCGAGCGAGCTGTCGATGCCGGTGAACAGGGCCTGCGCCTGCTCGCGGGAGAGGCCGTACTCCTCCCCCACCGCCAGCCACGCCGCATTCACCTCGACCGCCGGCACGGACGTCTTCGTACCCCGAGTCGCGACGGTGAGGGAGCCGAGCTCTCCCGCCCGCGGCTCGCGTCCGTAGCGCTCACGGAACTTGACCGCGGCCTGCTGGATGTCCCGCGAGCGCGCCGACCACCGCTCCGCCAGATCGGCCGGCACGCCTGTCAGCTCGAAGTAGCGACCGTCACGGCCCGTGCCGCCCTGCACCTCCAGGCCGAGCCTGCCCAGCTCGTTCGCAAGCTCCGCGCGATACCACGCGCCGTTCGCGCGGGCGGAGCGGAACAGCTCCCGCGAGTCGACCGCCGCGAAACGGCCGTCCACCCGCTGCGCGCCGAGGACCACCACGTGGGAGTGAAGCTGAGGGTCGGGCACTCCGCCCCGCTCCTGCTCGATCGTCATGCGGCTGGAGGTGTGCACGAACTCCGCCGCCAGCAGGCTCTCCGCGCGCTCCCATTGCAACACGCCGGACTGGCGGCTTCGCACCAGCTCCACATCCCGCTCGATGTGCGCGAGCGTGCTCGCGACCGCAAGGCCGTGCGCGCGCTCGATCTGATCGCGCTCCATGCGGCCGCTGACCGCCCACAGCACGGACACCGACTTCGGGGCGCTGAACGTCAGGTCGATGCCCGCGACACGTGCGCCGTTGCCGCCGGCCGCACGCAGCTCATGCCCGTCGACCGGCGAGACGCCGTCCATCAACGCGATGAGCTCTTCGCGGCCCACCGGCTCCTCGGCGGAGAGGCCAAGCGTCGCGAGCAGCTGCGGCGAGCCGTGCCAGCGGCTCTGGCCCACACCCGCCACCGCGATCGCCGCGTTGTCGCTGTCGCTGTCCTCGTGGCCGGCGTAGTAGTCACCGCGGCCCGACTCCGAGGTCAGATACGCAGCGAACCCGGACGCTGACGGGCTCGCGATCTTATGCGTCGTCTGCACGAACGCGAAGGTAACACCCACCCAGCCAACCCACAATAGATGTAAAACTCACAGCAACCGAAAGCAGTTCACACAAACCGAGGTGACAAACCTCAGCCAAAGATTTATGTGACAGCTGTACTCACAGCACAGGGGGTGCGTATAGTCTGCTCTGCTTCTCGCCTCGGTTCACCGTACGCGTTGGTCGGGGAGCGCGTCGGTGAGCAGGACGCGTGGGAGGTCTTGGAGGGTGGCGCGCAGGATCGAGCGCTGCTCCGTCTGGTGAGGCGATGTGCGCAGCTGTTGGGGAGGGTGCACGATGATGCCCATCGCGCGCCAGCCGTCGGGGATCATCTGCGAGTCGTTCCTGAGCACGCGCAGCTGGTGGATCATCTTGCCCTCCTGTTCGCTCGCCGGCTTCGCGTTCTTCGCGTCGATCACCCATACGAGGCGCTTGGCGTGGTCGGTGAGGATCACGTCGAGATCGATTCCCCCCTGCGGCGGGGACCAGCGCGCCGCGAGGTAGGCGAGCTGGTCGTGACGCTCGCACAGGTCTGTGGCCGTGGCGATCACGATGCGCTCCCACGCGATGCCCGCCGCGGCCGTGTGCATGCCCTCCGTCGGCGAGCCGCCGCGAGCGTGGTAGCGGTCCAGTGTCGCCGCGGCGGCGCGCTCGTCGTCCGGTTCGATCTCCGCGTGCACGCCCGCCGGGATCTCTTCCTCGAGTTTCGAGAGCGCCTGCACGAGCATGCCTCGTACCGCCTGGGCGTCGAGCCGTTCGCTTGGCTTGCGCTGCTTTGGTGGGGCCAGCCCGAGCAGTTCCAGCAGCGCGCCGACTGCCGCCTTGGCGTGGGTGAGCGCCAGGTGCTGGGGGCGCGGCGCGCGGGCCTCGCCGCGGTCCAGGCACGCCATTGGGTCGGTGTGGATCGCCGCGTGCTCCGTGTCCGCGATCACGCACAGCGCCTGCGGCTGGCCGGGCAGCACCGCGAGCAGGGCGTCCGCGCGCCTGGGCGGGTCCTCGGATTGGGCCGGGCGGATCACGACGGACACGTCGCGTTCGCGGGCGCCGGCGAGCGCGTGGCGCAGCCACTCGGGGAGCTCGCGCACGCTCGGGGCGCACACGTCCAGGCGGTCCGTGGCCGCTTCGACGACCTCGCCCACCGCTTGGCGGACGCGGTAGGGGTGCGGGTCGACCAGCTCCCACGGCCTGCCTTCGCCGTCGGGCTTTGATTGGCCGATCAGGTCGGCGAGCCACGCTGGCGGCAGGGCGCGCGCTTCGGTGATGTCGCTCAGGTCGAGGATCTCGCTCGTGAGGCTTGGTCCGTAGTGCTCGTGCAGCCAGCGCGTCAGCTCGAGATCGTCGATCGCGTGCTGGGTGAGCGCGACCCGCGGCTGGTATGGACGGTCGTTCTCGAAGTAGACGAGGAGGTGTGTGTCGGGGAGCCGCAGCACGTGCGGAAGGCTTCCCGTGCCGGACGGGGCGCCGCCGCGAGCGTCGGCGACCACGTCGAGGACCTCGGCGATCTCGACGTGGCCGTCGATGCCGCCGTCCCATGAGGCGGCGGCGCTCAGGCCCATGCGGGCGAGGCTCGCGGGCGTCGGCGGGTCGAGCGGGAGCGTCAGGCCGCCGTCTTTGCGGCGCGGAGCCACGACGCCGTCGAGCGCGGTGTAGGGCAGGCAGCGCCCGCGGGCGTGGTCGACCCAGACCAGGTACTCGCGTTCGATCGGCGCCAGCTCATGCGCCAGCTCGCCCCGCACCCGCGCGACGCCCGCAAGCGACAGGCCCGTCGCCGCCGCGATCAGCTCCTCGTCCGCCGTGACGTCGGCGAGGCGGCGGATCGTGGTGTGCAGCGGGGTGCCGAGCTCGCGGCAGCGGACGCTCGCGCGGACGCGGTGCACCGGGATCTGCAGCGGGATCGCGCAGGCGACGTTCATGCCGCGCGCGAGGCTCGGGGGCGGCTGATCTCATAGCGCGTGTCGCCGTCGTGTACGCGCGCGGCGATCAGCGTCGCGACCTTCTTCAGCGGCTCGCCGATCGTGCCCGACATCGCGGCCCGCAGGTCCGTCGTGACGATCAGCAGATCCTTGGCGCGGCTCAGCGCGACGTTGATCCGGTTCGGCTTCTCCAGGAACCCCGCGTACGTCGTGTTCACGAAGCTCACGATCACGACACAGTCCTCATCGCCCTGGAAGCGGTCGACGATCCCCACCCGCACGTTCAGGCTCGGGTAGCGGCTCACGTCCAGGCGGGCACGCAGCCGCCGGGCCTGCGCCGCATACGGGGTGATCACCGCCACCCCCAACGGCCCCGGCTTCTTCGCCGGAGGGCCGACGCGCGCGGCGTGCTCCTGCAGCCCATCGAGCTCCCCGCGGATGTGGTCGATCTCTTCGTCGCGCAGGTTGCTGCGGCTGCCCTGCCCCTCGCGGCGCTGCCTGCCCGGGATGTCCAGCAGCCGCACCTGCGTGCCGGGCGCGAACGAGCTGACACGCGGGTCGCGATCGGCGAGGTCGCTTGGGCGGCCGTGACGCAAGGCGCCCCCGTAGAAGACCTCGCTGACGAGCTCGCCGATCGCCGGGACCATCCGGTACTGCGTCGTCAGCGTCTTCTCCAGCTCGCTGCCCTCCAAGTGCCGCGCGAAGTGGTCGAACAGCGTCTCCTCGGCCGCGTCCACGCGCTCCTGCGGTGTCTTGCCGAGCCTGCTCGCTCCCGCGGACAGGCGGCGGGCGTCCTCAGCGAGCTCCGGGCGCTTGCTCGCGATCGTCGAGGGCTTTCGCAGCGCGTCGCCCAGCACCCCCCAGACGTGCGGCGGCAGCTGGCGGCTGTCGCCGATCAGGATGCACCTGCGCGAGCGCAGCATCAACATCAGCGCCTCCGGCGGCGAGGCCTTGCCCGCCTCCTCCAACAGCGCCGCGCTGTAAGAGCGCGCCCGTACCGCCGCGTTCGCGCTCACCGCATGACACGTGCCGGCAACCACACGCGCTGCGGCAAGACGCGCCGCCGCGCCCGGCTGCATCCCGTCCGAGGCGAAGTACTCCATTTGGATCTCGAGGATCATCCGCATCTCGATCTCCTCGCGCACATCGTCAGCATCCAACTGAGCCAGCGCCATCCGCCGGAACGCCTCCGCCCGCAGCCGCACCAGCGGCTCCCACGGCTCCGGGCTGTCGATCCAGTAGCGCTCGCGCACGAACGGATCGATGCGAGCCGCCACATACGGGCTCCCCACCCGCGCCATCTCCAGATCCGGGTCCGCGCGCGCCAGCTGCTTCAACACGTGGTCGATCGCCTGATGCGTCTGCGCCGCCAACAGCACCGTAGCCTGCGGGTCCCTGGCGAGAAACTGGCGCACCGTCTCGCAGATGAACGTCGTCTTGCCAGTGCCCGGCGGACCCTGCACGACCAGGACGTCCTCGGTCGCGAGCGCCGCGTCCACCGCCGCACGCTGACCCTCGTCGAGATCCTCGTTGAACAGGCCCACCGCGCGACGCGAGCCTGCCTGCGACCCGAGCATGGGCTGCTCGATCAGCGCCGACAGGCGCGCATCGTCCCCAGTGTCCTGCAGCGCCCAGCGCGCACGATTCTGCAGCGCCGTCGTCTCGTTCGCGTCCTTGCCCAACCGCAGGTCCTCTCTGCGCAGGCGCCGCAGGTGCTCGACCACGCTCGCCGGGTCCTGCTCGCCGCAGTCGATCAACAGCCGCTCCCGATCGACGTCCTCCACCCGCAGCGCCACCTCGAGCCGCGGCAGCCGGTACACGAAGCCCACGCCAGCACGGCTCGCCTCCGCCGCCGAGCGCGCCAGCAGCACCAGCTGGCCCTCCGCCAGCTCGTCCTCGTCCAACGGCGCATCCGCGAGACGGATGCTCTCGTCGTGCTCCTTCGCGAGGAACGCCTGCAGCTCGACCATCAGCTTCCAGCGCTTCAGCTGCTCCGAGGACGGACGCTGGGCCCTCGCATGAACACGCGTCCAACGCTCGCTCAACAACGCATACGCCTCGGCGTCCAGCGGCCCGTCCGAGCCGAACGGCTCGTCGTAGCGATCCCCGTAGAGGACTTCGTTCTCGGTGTAGTCGCCCGGCTCGCGCGCACGCGCGCTGATCAGGATCAGCGACCCCGGCTCGTCCAGATCCTCCAGGTAAGCGTCCTGGCACACGCACGGCCGGCGGCCGCAGACACACAGGCCAGCAGGCAGCCGATAGCCCGACAGCTTCGCGATGTAGTAGAAGCGCCGGCCGATCAACCGCAGCTTCTCCGGGGTCTCGCGAAACCCGCGCCCCGACGACAGCGTCCAGCCCTCCGCCAGATCCGCACACACCGGCTTCGGGTCGTAGTAGCCCGGCTCGCCGCCCACCACCGCCGCGGTCTTCGCCTTGATGCTCGCCTCGAAGATCACTCCCTCAGCCTCACGTCGAAACGCACCTCCCCGCCACGCAACCGCGCCTCCAGCTGCGCCCGCGCCTCCTCCGCGCGATCAGGATCGACGACGACACAGAACTCCCATTCGTTGCACTGATACGCCTCCCCGCCGCAGCCATAGGCGACCTCCTGCAGCGTCGCCGCCGCCTCCGCGAACGTCGCCTGCCACGAAATCCGGCCGAACAGCTCCAGATACTCACCAGCCTCGCTCGTATCCGCCACCACCGTCAACTCGCTCGTCGCGTAGCCGAAACGCCGGCGCAGCGCCAGATGACGCACCAACGACTGCGCGTCGCCCAGCTGCGTCACGCTGCTGCGACCCTCCCGCCGCCCAGCGCCTTCCACGCCCACCATCGTCAACAGCACCGCGCGGCACAGGCCCGCGACGACCGCCACCGTGTCCTCGCCCGCGAGCACACCCGGCGCCCACCCGCAGCGCAGCACACGTTTGCCCACTCGCACCTCCGTCACTCGCGGCCTCGCCGGACCCTCCCAGTCGGTGTGCACGGCAAACTCCACGCTCGTCTCGCTGCTCACATAGAACGCCTCGACCGACGCCAGCAGATGCTCACCAATGACCTCGCGCACGACGCCCGCCAAGCGCTCGAACGCCGGCGTGTCGACCGCGTCCTCGCGCTCTCCCGCCGCCAGACGCGTAAGCGCATCCAGCGCCAGCGGAAGCCGGCGCGCCCAGCCCGCGCTCTCATCCAGCGCCAAGCGCGCGCCGCGCAACCGCGCCTCCGTATCCGCCAAGCGCTCCTGCAGCGCCGCCACGTCGCCGCGGCGCACACCGCCGAACAAGGCGCCCCGGAGTGGCAACGGCCCTGCCTGCTCGTCCCTATCGTCCTCTGTCTCGGCCACGACTGACAACGTATCGAGCGCGACGCGCGGATCCTTACCAGACGAACAACACTCCTCATACAAACGTCGGCAAAGGGCAACCCGCACTGGCCGGCCGACGAGCGATAGCCATAGCTGCTCTCACCTCACTGGCTGCTCGTCCTGAAATGGCATGTCAAGCAGTCCGGCGACCTCGAACAGCCGGCGGATCTGCGGCGGCCCCTGAACCAGCCCGAACTCGCAGCCATGCTTCTGACACACGTCTCGGGCGAACAGCACAGCCCGCAGGCCGGTGGTGTCCATGAAGGCGAGCTGGCTCAAGTCCAGCAGGACCGCCGCGGCGCCGGTCGAGCACACCTCATCGAGGCAGCCCTCAAGCGACCGCGCGGCGTCCGCGTCCAGCTCGCCGCGAACGACGAGCAGGTGACGTCCACCGCTCACCACGTCCTCGAGCGCGAACCGGCTCAATGAGCAGATCACACTGGTGCGAGTGGCCTCACGGCCCGGCACCAATGGAAATCGCGCCTCAAGTCGGAATGTTCCCGACCAGACGCGGGCGCCTCCTTGGACGCCAGTCCCCGGTGCTCGAGCGCGGTTCCGGCGGCGGAAGATCATCTCGACCGGTCCTTCGCCTTGAGCTGTTCGGCGCGAAGGACGAACGCCGAGGGCGCGGTGTTCAGCGCGTCGGCGAGCTTGCCCATCAGCTCGAAGTCCGGGTCGAGCCTGCCCGCTTCGAGCCTCGCCATGCGGCGCTCGCCGATGCCGGCCTTGCCGGCGAGCCCACCCACGCTCTTGCCCTGCTCCTCGCGCAGCTGGCGGATCGCCTGCCCCAGGAACACCAGCTCAGGGTCGCAGTCCCACAGCAGCGGGTTGCGCCGCCCGCCCCGGCGCGCACGACGCACGGCGCGCGCTCTCGCGTCAAACGCCTCATCGCCCAGGGCACCCAGGTCGTCCACATCCGCGCGCGCATCCTCGGGCTCCCGCCACTCCCACAAGCAGTAGCTCGCCGACCCCAGCCGCCTGCACGCGCGGTGGAGCTGCTCCCCGACCTCGAACCACACATCCGAGGTGACGCCAAGAGCAGCATCCGGCGCGTCAACGGCCGGCGGGTCCGGGACGGGAGCAGCCAGCAGCTCGCGGGCGTGCTCCACCGCGTCGAGCAGCTCCAGCCGGAACCCCTCGATCCTCTGCCCCGCCAGCGCCCGCGCCTCCCGCCACCGCCGGTGCTGCGGGGACTCGCCCAGCGCCGGAAGCCGGCCCGCGCGGCGCGCCCGCGACAGACGCCGCCGCCCCCTGCTCGTCAGCGCCCACACCGGCAAGCTGCGACGACGCACGCACTCAAGCGACCCCGATGCCTCGAGCTCCTGCAGCAACGCGCGGGCACGGCGGGCGCGCTTCGTGCGGCTCGCGATAGCCAGATGATCGAGCACTTGCCAGATCGGGACGCCCTTGGTGATGCTGGCGCTGTGGCGCTCAGCGCGGTCGACAGCGGCCAGCACCAGCACGTCGGAGACTTCATCTACGGGGGTGTTGCTCATCGGTTCCTCCATCCGGATCGGAGGCCCCGGGAGACAGCCATCGGCACGCATGACCAGCCAGCCCCAGCCGGGGTACGCTGCGCCGTGCGCCGGGAGCCACAATCTCTCGGTGCCACGCCCCCGGCTGTTGACCCAGCGCGGGGGCACTATTTACATTGTCGGACTGCCGTCCTCTGCTACTCGCGCCGCGGCCGCATCACTCGCGCAGGAGCTCGCGAAAGCGGGCCGCCGCGGGCGTCGCGAACACAAACCCCTCGCAGCGATCCACCAAGCCCGCGGCGTGCAGCCCCGCCACCGCCAGCGCCGCCGCCTGCCCGCAGGCCAGCTCGCGCGCGAGCGCCTGCAGCGACCACCGCGCCGGGCGCTCCGGGTCCAACAACAGCGAGTGCACCGCCAGATGGATCTCATCGCCAAGCCGCTCCGCGGCACGGCTACCACTACGCTGAGCGCGCATGGGAAGGACTGACCTCCTTTCCTTGCCACGGCCCCGGGGCAGCTACCAACTGTCGCCGGGGCCACCATGTGGCGTTGACCCGGCGCACGCTACACGCCGACAGGCGTGTACGCAAGGAAACCGGGGAAACTTGGCGCGAACGCGCTCATGGATCTCGCCGAGGAGCTGGAAGAGTTCTTCGGCGAGCCTCGCGACGAGCGCGAGAGTCAGCGGTCGGCGGCCTCGGCGATCAGTCGTTCCCAATCGCCACGCAGCGGCTTAAGGCGGAGCAGGTGCGGAGCGCGCAGCTTCGCCAGGTCCGAGAGTTCGAGCTGATGCGGCGGGTCGGCGGCGTGACAGGCGCTGACGACGTGTTCGCGCGTCACGCACGCGAGCAGCCGCGCCGTTCGGCCGCGGTAGTGCTCGATGGCCTCGGCCGGTGTTCTACTTCGGGGTGCCATTGGGCGGGAGCGTCATCGCGAGGCGCGTAACGGCGGGACTGTCGTCTATGTCAATCTCACCCGCACGTAGGCGCCGCTCGAACTCCTCGCCGGTCAGCTTCCTGAGTCCTCGCGAGGACTACTCGGGCCGAAAGCGAAGACGCCGGGCGGCCTCGACCGTACCGAGGCGTGTAGATGGTAGGTCACCACCACTCAATAGTCGGAGACAGCTCGGATCCAATTCTCGGGCTATCCGCGTCCATTTCCGGCCCCACAACTGCAAAACCGGCGGCAACAAGTTCGCTGGTCATAGCTTTAGTAGTTGCGCTCCAGCAGCCTGCGTATTGTCGTCTACTGCAACCTCGGTTCGGCAGTTGCCGCCTTCGTAGCTGGGGAGATGATGCATAACCATGCCGACAAAGGACCTTTACTAAGAGAGGCCGCGCTGTCGGCTCGCTGTGAGAAGTGCGGAGGAGGCTAGCGTGGCAAAGCGCCATCGTTCCATGCCCAGGGCATTGGCTGCTCCCCGAGCAGCGCAGGCCGCAAAGCGCTCTTGGCATCCACAGGGCAACGCCCGCTGGTATCGCGTCGCGCTCGCAGGCGCCCTTGTCACCCTAGCTGCACTTGGCGGTTTCATGATCGCGAGCGCCAACAGCAATCGGGACGCTCGTGTAGACCACGAGGTCAGAGCGCTGCTAACCGGGATACCCCAGGATGGGCAAACGCTAGGCACTCCCACCGCGCCGGTGACCATGCAGCTGTTCGCAGATCTGGAGGACAACGACAGCCAGCTCTGGTTCCTCAAACTACTACCCACAATCATCCGTAAGTTCGTACGTACCAGCGTCCTGAAGATCGAATACCGAGCCTTCAAGACGAACACGATCGACTCTGAAACGTTCCTCAAGCAACAGGCCGCCGCCCTCGCGGCCGGCACACAAGACAAGCTCTGGAACTACGCCTACACCTTCTACTTCGACCAGGGTCAAGAGTACACGCCCTACGTAACTGAAACCTACCTCGAAAACATAGCCCATCAAGTTCCCACGCTAAACATCCAGCAATGGGACACCGATCGAAACGCTGACCCTCAAATCGAACAAGTAGTTGAACAGGACCAGCAAGGCCGAGCCGCGGGAATCCACGTCACCCCGGCCTACCGGATAGGACGCACCGGCGGAACGCTCAAGAACTTCGCAGGCAGCAAATCCATTACCTTTGCCCACCAAGAGCACCCCACCACCTACGCCAGCGCGGAAGATCTCGCCAAGGCTATCAACGAAATCCACTAGTAAAAGCAGACCACTGTGTCACGAGCACGCCAGGCGACGCGCAACGAGACGAACAAGCACCGTGCGCTAACGAGCAACGCCGCCGAGCAAACACGAACGTCCGCATGGAACTCCATCACACGAATGCGTGCGATCGCTATACTAGCAGTAACGGTTGCGGCAGCTGGGAGCATTCTCGTCGCCACACGCATCAGCGACGTCGCAGGGCCACCCGCACGACCGTCATCTGCCGTCGTGGAGAACGAAGTCTCTGGGCTCCTGCGTGGCATACCGCAGAGTGGAAATACGCTTGGGCAGCCTTCGGCGCCGATCACGCTACAAATGTTCGGCGATCTGGAGAGTAGCGATGTCCGAACATTTGTGCTGTGGCTGTTGCCACACATTATCCAAGAATGGGTCCGTACCAATATCGTCAAGATTCAGTATCGCTCCTCTATGACAGCCTCATCTCCTTACCCAAACGTCTTTGTGCGCCAAGAGGATGCGGCGCTCGCTGCTGGTGCCCAAGCCAGACTGTGGAACTTCATCGAGACGTTCTACCACGAGCAGGGCCAAGAACACACGCGCTACGTAACAGAAGCTTACCTTGCCGATATCGCCAGACAAGTTCCCGGCTTGGACCTCTCCGAATGGGAAGGCGCCCGTGAAGACAGACGGCTAACCGGCCAAGTCGCTGAAGACGTTCACACTGCCAAAGCAGTACAATTTCCTGATGCTCCGATCTTTCTAATCGGCAGGACGGGCGGAAAGCTAGTTCCCTGGCCTGGCTACCGTCTGTATCAAGAGCCGGGCCTCAAGCGAGGCTTCATAAGACTTCCAGCGCATCCCGTCTCCTTTATCACTAGCAAAACGCTGAAAAGAATAATTGAACGCCTTCTACAGGACTGACACAGCTCACAAGAATACTAACGAAACATTGGAGATGCCGAATTAGCGGGGGTCATGCCAGGCCCACCGTCGACTGCCCGGACTGGATCGGGTTACTTACCCGACCAGCCGCGTAAGCCGGATTTCGGCACCCACACCCTGTGGGGACTCGACCTCAACGTCGAATCCCCACAGTATCGAGACTACGAACACAGTCGCTTCGCTTCGTCGCCCAAGCGACATGTGACCCCGGCCATAATCAGTCGTTCCCGTGTCGGTCTTTTATTCGACTATCTGCTTCGCCGTGGGAGTTGCTTTACCACCTCCCGCAGACAAAGTTTCGACTTCGAAGCCCGGTTCTTGTGGCGTAGTTTTGGGTTTCATCTGATATTCAATCGTGTCGAAGCATTTTTCAGTTTTTTTCAGTACCAACGTTACTTTGCATTCAGCGCCTTTCGGTTTTATGAACCTTGTGCACCTAATTGCTCCCGCGAAAACGCATTCCGGGTTTGGGGAGTTGAGCGTTTCGCGCTTTATTTCAACTGATTCGTTTAGATTTTTGTTTTCGATTTCGTATTCGCACCATTGCCCTTCGACGTTGAAATTCACCAAAGCTTCTTTTTTAGCATTTTCTTTCGTAGCGCATGCCCCTCCTTTATACCATTCATGCGCTGTGACTGAGATTTTCTGTTCTTCGGCGGCGCCTTCACAGGCTAGTGCCACACTAGGCGCGAGCTGCGCTGATAGAAAGAACCCGACTAGAAATACCGCTACTCGCCTTACGCCTGCTAAATACCGAATCATTTGAGCCTCCTTTATTGTTTGATGATTCCCGGGCGGTAGCGAAGTACGGCGAGTCTGGAACCACCACTCGCGGAACCAATGCCCGCCAGCGCAAGAGGACCGCCGCGGACCCGCGCTGCGCCCTCGTAGGTGCTTCCTTGTGGTGTGATCTTGCATGCCCCCACCTACTGAGCCGGCCTGCCAAGCCGTCAGTCAAGCTGAACCGAGGATTGTGGTAGGCGACGTTACGCCTGCTGCTGGTGCGATACTGCCAGAGGCCCAGATGAGCGAGCCTGCACTAGGCGGGTTCCCTTTGCTGGAGCCAGAAAAGAGGCTAGATACCCGCGGAGATGATTCCAAGTATGTTTCCTATTCCGATGACGTATCTCAATGCCCGTGTAGATGGTCCTCTCGGCTTACTCCACGTGCTCAGGTCTCGGCGACGGCGCGCCCCTCGCGCAGCGCCCGCGACCATCGTTCCTCGGACCTCGGCGCGCCGCTGAGCAAGCGCCTCGTGCATGACGATCACATCGACAAGCTCTCCGAAGCCGCGCACAGCACTTCGAGGTGGACGGCCACAGGGAGCCGGCCTTGGCCCGAGAGCCGCTCCTGCACGCACTCACGGAGCTGTTTGTTGGCCGCGAGCTTCGCCGCCTTGGGGCGACGCGCGACCACCTCTGCCTTCCATTACGCGACCGACGCGCGGTCTGTCTGCGCGGATCTGCCTGCATTTTCCGAAGTTTGCGTGCTGGTGGCTCGGCCAGCGAGCTTGCCGGCGATCTCGGGTATCTGAGGCGACGATCGACCCTGTGGGGTTACCCAGGAGGAGGTCGACCTGGGGGAACGTCCTGGGATGCGCTCTGGTGAGCACCTCGAGCTTTTCCAGTCCGCGTGCTCGGATCAAGAAGCTCGAAGCCGAGCTCGAGTTCACGCCGAAGGCGTCGCGCCACACGACAGCCGGATTCTGATGTTTCACTATAGTCCAATCCTTGACGCTCCCTCGCCTGCTCCCTAGGCTCTCGTCGAGCTTGAGTCGAAGCTCAAATCAGCCCGCGCATTCGCGCGGGCAGCCATCGAGACACGGGAGAAGACGAGATGCGGGTGATGCACTCCGTGCAAGCACGGCGAGTCCGGCAGAAGCGCGATAGGTCCACAGACCCCGAGCACCCCGACTTCAACGGTCGAGTGCGGCGTCGAGTCGCGCTGCTTACTTCCCTGCTGTTGCTCCTAAGCGGCGGGGCGATGGCGGTCGCGCAAGCGGCTGCCGCGTCGAGCTTCCCCGGGACGGAATCGCTCGATACCTTCGAAGGGCCCGCCGAAAACCCGCTGTCCGACGGGGGCAAATTCTCCAAGCTCGCGTGGGCGACGTCGATTGGTCGTGTGTTCGGCGAAGGGTTTGGCTGGGCGCCAAAAGAAGGTGGCGAAGAAGCGACCGAAGCCAATGCCGACGGTGCCTACTGGAACGCCAAAGAATACTCCGACCCTGCTGTGTCGGTACACATGTACGCCGAAAACCTCAAAAACTACGCCGCACTGTGGGCCGACACGACGGGTACCGGCTCGAAGAACGGCTATCGCCTGCGCATCGTCGGACTTGGGAAAACGAACTATGCGTTCAAGCTCGTGCTCGAAAAGTGGGTCAGCGGCACCCAAACAGTCCTCGGCGAATCGGGCGAAGTGCTGTTCAAAGGGCTTACTCATGAAAACGTCGTCGGTATCACTGCTGTCAGCGGTAAAGTGGCGGCCTGGTACGGAACGAGCGAACTAGGTCTCGCCACGGAGGTCGAAGCGTCCGACTCCACTTTCAGCAAAGGCTACGTGGGAATCGAAGGGACCAACGAAAACGCCTACGGCGAGACACGGCTCCGGGCATCCACAGCCTTGCCGATTGAACCCCTCGAAGCTCCCAAGATAACCCTAGAAACACCCGACCAAGCAGTTCCGGAGACTGTGACGACCGGGAGCTGGGAACATGAACCGACTGAATTCAAATACGAATGGAAAAGGTGTACTCCGAAAAGCGAAATCTGTGAAACGATCGGGGGAGCGACCAGCTCGAAATACACACCAGTTGAAGCCGATGTCGGAAAAACTCTGTTCGTGAAGGTCTGCGCGATCAACGGCTCGTCCGAAGCCTGCGAATCCTCCGCAAAGACAGGTACAGTAAAGCCGATCGGCGAAATCACCGAATATGAATTGCCGGAAAAAAGCGAAGCCAACGGGATTACAGAGGGTCCAGAAAAAGAAGATCTGTGGTTCGTCGATGAAGGCACGAGTAAGATCGGGAAGATCACGACATCGGGCACTATCACCGAATACTCACTCCCTGCGGGAAGCAAGCCGACGAGCATTACTGACGGTCCAGAAAAAGAAAAAGCTTTGTGGTTCACGGAGAAAAAAGCGAATAAGATCGGGAAGATCACGACATCGGGCACTATCACCGAATACTCACTCACCAAAGGTAGTGAACCAGATGCCATCACGGCAGGACCTGACGGGAATCTATGGTTCGCAGACTGGGGGTCGAAGAAGGTCGGGAAGATCACGCCGGCGGGTGAACACAAAATCACCGAATACGCACTCGGTAAAGAAGTCTATCCAACCGCGATCACGGTTGGTCCTGATGGCAATTTGTGGTTCACCAGCTGGGGTGGTGGAACGAGTGTGGTAGGAAAGGTCACGACCTCGGGTACCATCACCGAATACGCACTTCCTAAAGGTAGTGGTGGCGAGGGGATCACTGAGGGTCCTGAAAAAGAAGACCTCTGGTTCACCGAGGAGAACTCGAGCAAGATCGGAAAGATCACGACAACGGGTTCCATCACCGAATATTCGATAAGCGGTTTGCAGCCCTGCGGGATTACGGTGGCTCCTGACGGCAATCTGTGGTTCGGGGTGAACGAAAACGCCATTGGACGGATTACAACGGCAGGTACGGTCACCGAATATAAACCGCACCTCAAAGAGGGCCCCCTCCAGGTCGCTGTTGGCCCCGACAATAATGTGTGGTTCACAGAGGGCTTCGCAAATCGGATCGGGAAGATCACGCCATAAGGAGACGGGCGTTCCTTAGAGGGGGCGTACGCCCACCTCGCGGCCCTTGCAGCCCTGCGACCGACCCCCGAGGATGTTTCTGTCTCGCGGGGTCGGTCGGTGGGCCGCGATAAGCTCGATTCCATGTGCTGTTGTCGTTCGACTTTAGGGAATGGGCGTCACTATGCAGCCTAAACGTTGCATCTTCCCACTTCTAGCGCCGTTCGCCGCGGTCCTGCTTGCGCTCGCGCTGCCGGCGATCGAGCCCGTGGCTGCGAGGGCAAGTGGTGTCGAGACCGGGCCGCAGGGCATCGCCGTCAACGGTTCGGGTGATGTGTATGTGAGCGATTGGGCTCGCCAAACGGTTGATGAGATCACGCCGCAGGGGGTGTCGATCCTCGCCGGGACTCCCGGACGGGCCGGCGTGCCGACACCGGGTCCGGCGACCGATTCCATGCTCGGCAGCCCAAAGGGACTGGCGGTATCCCGGGATGGTGATTTGTACATCGACGACTTCGCTAACTGTGCGGTCGAGAAGGTAACACCAACTGGGACGCTCTCGATCGTGGCCGGGAAGGCCGGCCATTGTGGCACGCCGACGCCGGGGCCGGCGACCAGCTCGATGCTCGCATCCCCGCTTGACGTCGCCGTCGACTCCGACGAAAACGTGTACATCGCAGACCAGGGCACCCGGAACGGGTCCAACAACGTGATCGAGAGGGTGACACCGTCCGGGACGCTGTCAATCTTCGCGGGCGAGCTCGCGGAAAGCGGAGAACCGACACCTGGACCCGCGAGTGACTCGAAGCTCAACTTCCCACAGGCGGTCGCGGTCGATGGCGCCGGCAACGTGTACATCGCCGACACTGAGAATCGCGTGGTGGAGAAGGTCAACACTCAGGGGATTCTGTCGATCTACGCCAGCGCGGAAGACCCACAGGGCGTCGCGGCGAGCGCAAGCGGCGACGTGTACGTGATCGGCGGCAACAGGGTCCAAGAGGTGAACACATCGGGTCAGCTGACGACGATCGCGGGCGATGGCCAGGCGGGCGAACCGACCCCTGGACGCGAAATCGTCTCGATGCTTGACCAGCCGATCGATGCCGCCGTCGACTCCTCCGGGAACGTGTACATCGCAGATACGGGCAACGACATAGCCGAGAAGGTCACGCCAGCCAGCGAATTGGACCCCGGTGAATTGTCGATCATCTGGGCCACGGAAGACCCAATCCCCGGCTCGACGTTGACAGCGGTGCTCGCCGGCACGGGCTCCGGGAGCGTCGCAAGCTCCCCGCCGGGGATAGCGTGCCCCAAAACATGCTTCACAGGCTACGAACCCGACACGCCAGTGACGTTGACAGCGACCCCGAACCCCGGCTCGACGTTCGCTGGCTGGTCGGGGGCCGGCTGCTCGGGCACCGGCACCTGCCAAGTCACCATGAGCACGGACATCGCGCTCACCGCCATCTTCCAGCAGCTACCCCCGGTGACGCTGACGGTGGCGCTCGCGGGCTCCGGCTCCGGGAGCGTCTCGAGCTCCCCGTCGGGCATCGCCTGCCCGGGAACCTGCTCCCACGCCTACGAATCCGACCTGCCGGTCACGCTGACAGCAAACCCGAAGCCCGGCTCAACATTTGTCGGCTGGGAAGGCTCTGGCTGCTCGGGCACCGGCAGCTGCCAGGTCACCATGACCTCCGAAATGGCCGTAACGGCCATGTTCGAAAAGCTCCCTGTCCTGAGCGTCTCGATCGCCGGCTCGGGCTCCGGGAGCGTCTCAAGCTCCCCGTCAGGCATCGCCTGCCCGGGAACCTGCTCCAACGCCTACCCGCCAGGAACACAGGTCACGCTCACGCCCATCGCCCCCGCAGGCTCACGGTTTGTCGGCTGGGAAGGCTCGGGGTGCTCGGGCACCGGCACCTGCCAGGTCACCATGAGCTCCGAAATGGCTGTAACGGCCATGTTCGAAAAGCTCCCTGTCCTGAGCGTCTCGATCGCCGGCTCGGGCTCCGGGAGCGTCTCAAGCTCCCCGTCGGGCATCGCCTGCCCGGGAACCTGCTCCAACGCCTACCCGCCAGGAACACAGGTCACGCTGACCGCGACCGCGGCGCCGGGGTCGAGGTTTACCGGCTGGGAGGGAGCCGGCTGCTCGGGGACCGGCGCGTGCCGGTCGACCGTGGGAAGCGAAACGACCGTCACCGCCACGTTCGAAAGACTGCCCGTGCTCGGCGTGTCGATCGCAGGCTCCGGAGCGGGGTCGGTGGAAAGCTCGCCGTCGGGGATCGCGTGCCCGGGAACCTGCTCCCACGTTTACGAACCCGGCACCACGGTGAGCCTGACGGCCACCCCCGCGGCGGGGTCGAGGTTCGCTGGCTGGGAAGGCTCGGAGTGCTCGGGCACCGGCACCTGCCGGGTGACGATGAGCTCGGACGCTGCGGTTACTGCCATGTTCGAACAGCTTTCGGTCCTGAGCGTCTCGATCGCCGGCTCGGGAGCGGGGTCGGTGGAAAGCTCGCCGTCAGGCATCGCTTGTCCGGGAACCTGCTCCAACGCCTACCAGCCAGGAACACAGGTCACGCTCATGCCCGTCGCCCCGGCCGGCTCACGGTTTGTCGGCTGGGAAGGCTCGGGGTGCTCGGGCACCGGCACCTGCCAAGTGGCCATCGCCTCGGATACGGCGGTCAGCGCTGTGTTCGAAAGGCTTCTGTCTGCCACGCCTTTTGAACAGCAACTACCTGAACAGCCATTTTCGCCGCCTGCCTCGTTCAAGCCGCCCGCCCCGGTCCTCTCGCACGTCAAACTCGCCCCTAAGCTCCTGACTGTTAGGAGAGGCGCTTCGCTGCAGTTCGTGGTCTCGCAGTCCGCGACGATCGAGGTTGAGGTCGCGCAGCATGTCAAAGGTCACAGGCCCGGGCGTGTATGCAAGGCGTCGGTGAAGAAGGGTAGGCACTGCGCGGCCACGGTCGAGAAGCGCACATCGACGTTCTCGGCGACTGCGGGACCGAACACGTTTGAGCTCAGGCTCGCTGGCTTCGGCAGGGGTTCTTGCACGGCCATGATCGTCGCCGAGAACATCAATGGCACGTCGACGCCGACCAAGCTGGCTTTCACGATCGCGAGATGAGCAGAAAACAGCACTGGCACCGTCTCGGCTCGCCCCGTTAGGGTCGCTTGCATGTCCGGCGAAGCACGCGATCGCGGTACGCGGCGCCTTTCGAGCGTCTCGGTTGACCTCGCAGCTTGGCAGATCGGCGTGATTCTGGTGCTTCTCGGCTCAGGTCTGCTGTTCCTCTCACACGTGCTCGAAGGCGCCAAGGGGCCCGATCCCGGGGACACCACCCTTCGCGAGGGCGGAGCCCTGTTGTTGGTCACAGGCGCCCTGAGCGTGCTCTGGGAGCTACGCGGGCGACGAGCTCTCACAGATGAGGTGCTGGCGGCAGCGGATCTGTCGTCCGACATCACGAAGGCCGGACTGAGGCGAATCGCGATGCGTTACCTCGAGATCGAATGGGATGCCCTTTTGAAGGAAGCCAGCCAGGTCGACCTGTTCTTCGTGTACGGCCAGACTTGGCGCAACACTCACGCGACCGGCCTTCGCCGGCTGGTCGAACGCGAGGGCACGCAGCTGAGGGTCATCCTTCCCGATCGGGACGACCAGGCCTTGATGGCTCGGCTGGCTGACAAGTTCAACTACACGGCATCCGATCTCCAGGGCCGTATCGACAACGCAGAGGGCGACTTCGCCAACCTCAGTCGCCAGGCTGCCGGCCGAGATGCTGTCGAGCTGAGGCGCACCACCGAGTTCCCCGTCTTCACCTACTATCGGTTCGATCGGCGCTGCTTCGGGGTCCTCTACTCGCAAACGGAAGGACGAGTCGAGGTCCCGACGTTCGAGTGCGAGCAAGGCGGGACGCTCTTCGAATTCTTCGCCGGCCAGTTCGATGCGCTCTGGGAGCGTGGTTCCGTCCGATAGCTGGGCCATGATTCGAGCCCATGAGCATGCTTCTGGCAGAGTCTGCGCTTCAAGCTCTTCCCGTACAGGTCTTGGAGAGCGATCTCGACGAGCATGCATTCGAGCACGCCCTTGCCTCATCAGTCCTCGCGTGGGACATCGAGACCACTGGCCTTGACTGGCGCACGGAGCGAATCGGGACCGTCCAGATCCAAGTGGAGGGCCTGGCGTACGTAGTTCGCGTCGATGGCCATACGCCCTACCACCTGAAGGCCCTCATGGAGGATCAGGCGATCCGGAAGATCCTGCATCATGCGATGTTCGATCTCCGTTTCATGGCGTACCACTGGGGTGCGACCCCCGCCAACGTCGCGTGCACCAAGATCGCATCGAAGCTCGCCGACCCCGCTCTCCCGTGCAAGGAGCACTCGCTCGCGCCTCTCGTGCTCCGCCATCTGGGCGTGACGCTAAACAAGGGGCCCCAAGTGAGCGACTGGACCGGCGAGCTTAGTCCCACCCAGCTCCAGTATGCAGCCAATGACGTGCGCCACCTCTCGCGGCTGTATGAGGCGCTGGACGAGCAACTCCGGCACAAGGAACTACGCGGACTTCGCGACCGATGCTACGCCCATCTGCCCACGCAGGTCGAGCTGGAGATTGGCGGATTCCCCGATGTCTTCGCGTACTAGCGCATCTGCTCAGAAGCCAGCCAGAGGAGAGTCGTGAACGGGCAGGCCGCTCGGCTGAGGAATGTCACGCGGACAGACCGTCGGTCTCGCCGGCTTCGGGCACTCCATCCCAAAGTCGGCGGCTCAAGCCGGTAGCGCGAGCCGCAGGACGTTGGATCGCGGCGCGGATCGAGGCCTCCTCGCCGACCACGACCAGCTCGCGGCGAGCACGGGTGATCGCCGTGTAAAGCAGCTCACGCGTGAGGATGCGCGAGCTTGGCGGCGGCAGCAGCACCGCAGCCGCCTCGAACTGCGAGCCCTGACTCTTGTGGATCGTCATCGCGTACGCCGTGTCCACGGCGCCGAGGCGGCTCGGCGACACCGCAAGCGCCGCGCCGCGATCGAACACCGCCTCCCGAGAGCCGTCGTGGCGCGCGATCACCACACCGGTATCGCCATTGAACAGCCGCAGGTCGTAGTCATTTTCGATGACAAGCAGCGGACGGCCCACGTAGAAGCGACCCTCGGCGGCGTCGAGGTCCCCCGACAGCCAGGACTCGACCTCTCGCAGCCACCGCGCCACGCCGTGGGGCCCGCGCCGGTGCGCGCACAACACACGGAACGCCTCGAGTGCCACGAGCGCGTCGTCAGCATCGCCGGCACGCGCGGAGGCGACGATCGCGCGGCCCGCGGCGACCGCGCGGTCCCGGACCGGCGCCAGGATCCCAGCCGGATCGGCGTCAGCTGGGTCGACCGGTATCCAGATCACCCCCTCGGGCCCGCGCGAGAGAGCCTCCACAGCAGCGTCGGCGTCACCACGCCGCACCGCCACCGCTACCTCGGCGATGCCGGGGCCAAAGCGGTACACGCGGTCCAGGACAGCAATGCCGTCATACTCGGCCGCCCCACTGCCAACGATGTCGCCGAGCACAGCCCCTGCCTCGATTGACGTGAGCTGGTCCGGGTCGCCGACGAGAACCAATCGCGCGTCCGGGCGCAGGGCTTCCGTCAGGCGCGCCATCAGAGTCAGCGAGATCATCGATGCCTCATCAACGATCACAACGTCGTGTGGAAGGCGCCGGCCCCTGCCGTGGCGAAAGCGACTGTGGCGGGCCGGCCGCCAGCCGAGTAGCCGGTGCAGCGTCGAGGCCTCCAGCTCCCCCATCCACGCTCTGAGCGACGAGTCGCCCGCGACCTCGCCGGCACAGTCGCGGATCGCCTCCTGCAAGCGCGCCGCAGCCTTGCCCGTAGGCGCCGCCAGCGCCAGTAGCGGCCGCTGCGGCTCCGCCTGCTCGGCGAGCAGCGCAGCGATCCGGCCAATCGTCGCCGTCTTCCCGGTGCCAGGACCACCGGCCACGACCGTCAGACGATGCGTCACCGCCGCCCAAGCCGCCCGCCTCTGGCTGCTCTCCGCCTCCTCTCCGAACAAACGGCCGAGGCCGTCGTCGAGTCGGGCGAGGTGCACCTCTGCCGGCCGCCCGTCGCGCAGCGCCGCGAGATCGGCCGCAACCTGACGCTCCTCACGCCAGTAGCGGTCTAGATACAGCGAGCTGCCGAGCAGGCGAAGCGGCCGGGCCTGCCCGTCCTCGCCATCGGCCGTCTCGTCATCGCCGACGGCGACAAGCGGGCTCTCGAGCAGACGCCGCACCCACGCAGCCGACTCGGGCCACGGAAGCGCATCCATGTCCAAGGGCTCCTCCGCATCGACCGCGACCGTGTCCCGGAGCGCCGCGAGGCTCACGTAGACATGCCCCATCCGCGGGGCGCGCACCGCGAACGCAGCGGCGAGAATCACCAGCGCGTCCTCGTCGTGAGCCAGCGCCGCAAGGCGGCGGGCAATCTGGATGTCGGCGGCGGCCAACACCCCAGCGTCGTTGAACAAGCGCAGAAGGCCGTCCGCTCCCTGGACGCGATACGCAGCGAACGGGTCAGCCCGCACGGGGCGCGGGATCCTCGTCACCGCGGGCTTCCTCGATCGAACAGGTCGCTCAGCGCGACCACCAGCGACGGCGCAGGCCGCCATGCGAACACGCCGCAGGGCGATCCCTCCAGCACAGGAGTGCCTGGACCGACCATGCCCCGCAGGAACAGATACAGAACCCCGCCCAGATTCTCTTCGGGATCGTAGCCCGCGAGCCGCCAGCGCAGGTAGCGATGCAGCGCCACGGAATAGAGCAGCGCTTGCAGCACATAGTGGGCGCGAACCATCTCCGCAGCCAGCGCAGACGGTCGGTGGTGCCAAGCCGTGAGCAGCTCCCCATGCTGCGCCAGCCGGTTGGTCTTGTAGTCGACGACGGCAAAGCGCGATCCGGAGCCCGAGTCCGCAACCCGGGCCACCAAGTCGATCGTCCCCGTCAGATAGCCGCACAGGACGCGACGCAGAGACGGGTCCGACAGCCGTCGAGCATAGCCGCGAAGCCGATCCCCGGCCGGCAGCCCCAAGTCGAGCTCGACGGCGATCGCATCCAGCGTCAGCTCACTCGTCGGTGTGTCACCGCCAACCAGCGGCAGTTCGAACGCGAGCTCGTTTAGGCGATCGCACGAGCGCAGGTCCCGAAGGCGAACGCCACCAGCAAGCGGGCCGAGCGGCGTCTCGATCGCGGTCCGCAGGCCAGCCGCCAGCTCACCCGGATCGCCGACGTCTACGCGTCGGCGGCGCAGCGCCTCGGCGACCCGCGTGCGAAGCTCGGCGTCAAGGTCGGCAGCGGTGAAGTCGGCTGCCTCCAGCACAGCGTGCACCAGCGTGCCGACGCGCGCGCCCACCGGCATCTCGCCCAACGGGGCCGGCACCGCCGACAGCTCTGCCTCTCGGTCTGCGTCGTCATCGCCGGCGACGACTCCAGCGGGACCGTCTGCCTGCAGGTCGTCCGCCCCTGCAGCCTCCTCGATTTCGCTCGCGACCAGCTGCTCGGGGACCCCCGCCGTGATGCCCGTGTAAGAGGTGCGCCGCCAACGGCCGTCGAAGCCGCGATCCAGACTGGCCGCGTCGAGGGGGAGCGTTTCGGGCGCCGGAGGCATCCAGCGGGCGGGAGCCGGGTCAGTTGGCGTCACAACAGCGATTCGTCCAGGCGCACGAGCAGCGAGCGCGCGAAAGCATTGCAGCGCCTCGTCGTCGTCTGGTGGAGGACTGCCCTCTGACGCCACGTTGCCGCGGTCGTCACGATCGAAAACCAGCCGGCCGAGCGCGGAGTCCTTGCTCTGCCAAGCTCCCACCCACCAAACCACCGCCTGATGGCGGGCGCGGGTGAGGGCGACGTAGGCCAGCCGCAGCTCCTCGCCGCGCTGTTCGACGCGATCCTGCTGACGGTGGCGCGAGTAGTCCTGCCCTTCCAGCGCGACGTCGATTGTGCGCTGGTCCTCGTCGGCAGCGTCGTGAAACGTGACCGGCTCGGGGTCGTTTCGAAAAGAGCGGGCCTGCCACAGGTACGGACAGAAGACGACCGGAAACTCGAGGCCCTTGCTGGCGTGGATCGTCAACACCTGGACCGCTGCGGCGTCGGACTCCAAGCGCCGCGCGCGATCCTCAACGCCAGCGTCTCGCTCGGCCTCACCGATCCGCCGGCGCAGCCACGACGCCAGCGCCGTGGTTCCAAGCTGCGCCTGCACCGCAAACGCGTGCAGGAGCTCCGCCGTGTGGCGCAAATCGGTCAGGTCGCGCTCACCGCCGGCGCGACCGAGCATCCGGGCCGGCACACCCTCGGTCACCATGATCGTCTCGGTCAAAGCCGCGACACCGCTGCCACGCAGCACGCTCGCCCAGCGGTGCAGCCGCTGGTGCAGCGCCTCCCATTCCTCATCACCGGCGCTCGCCACCCGCTCGGGCGACCATCCCAGGAACGGCGTCAACGCCACGGATCTGGCTCGGGCCGCGGCGCTTGGACGCTCGAGTGCCTCCAGGAGCCGCAGCCAATCGCGTGCCGTCTCGGTCGAGAACACGCTGCCCGCGCCGTTGATCACCGCCGGAACGCGAGCGTCGTCCAATGCCTGCTTGACGAGACGAGCCTCGAAGTTCGTCCGCACGAGCACGGCCAGGTCGTGCGGCTGTATCCCGCTCTGGACAAGCACCGTGCCGTCCTGCGCCCGGTCCTCGATCCGGGCGCCCGAGGACAGCAGGGCGACGGCCTCCGCCGACAGATCCCGGGCGACGTGGTCGCGCGCAGAGCGCACAGTCGCATAGCCTTTCTGCGTCGTCTCGATGCTCGGAAGCTCGCGGCAAAACACGCGGATGCTCAGCGGGGCATCGGCGGGCGCGCCGATCAGACGGGGGGCGTGGTTGCCCGGTGCCGCCCGCACCTGCCGGTAGGCGATCTCGGGATGGCCGAGACGCACTCCTTCAAACAGCGCGTCATACGCTGCCACAAGGCCCTCATCGCTTCGCCAGTTCGTCGCCAGTGTACGACGCACCACCGCGCTGCGGGCCGCTGCCAAGTACGCGTAGACGTCAGCGCCGCGAAAAGCGTAGACCGCCTGCTTGGGGTCGCCGATCAGCACAAGCGTCCCGTCGGGGCCACCGAATGCGCGGCGCACGATCTCCCACTGGCTCGGGTCGGTGTCCTGGAACTCGTCGATCAGCGCTACGCGGTAGCGGCTCCGCAGCCGCTCGGCGATCACGGACCCTTCGGGGCCTTCGAGGGCCGCCTGCAGGCGGGTCAGCAGATCGTCGAACGTCAGCACCGCTGCCGCACGCTTGCGCCGCTCGACCTCTTGACGCACTCGTTCGGCCAGCAGGACGCGGACCCGAGCGACGCGGAGCTCCGCGCTCACGGGCGCGATCGGGGCAGCCGGGTTGGTGACCGCCAGAGTCGCGATCGCCCGGGCCTGCGCAGGGGAGAACGCGGCGGCATGGTCAAGAAAACCGCGCACATAGAGATCCCCTACCACCTCCTCGATGAGGTCACCCGGGTCGTCCACGAAGCTGTACTCAAGATCGACATCGCCGGCGACGCCGAGGCCGCCCAGCACCTCCTGGCAGAAGCCGTGCGTCGTCGTGATCGTCGCAGCGTCAAACTCGGCGAGCGCGCGTGCGAGACGCTCGCGCCGCCGAGCAACGTCCTCCGGGCGCCCTGTAGCAAGCTGGCGCACGAGCAGGTCCCCCAGGTCAACGGCGGTTCCGTCCGTCGCGCCATCGAGCGCACGGTGAGCCGCGGCCAGCCGCTCGCGGACACGATCTCGCAGCTCCCCCGTCGCCAGGCGCGTGAAGCTGACAAGCAGCAGGCTCTCCAGCGGCAGCCCCTCCGCCACGTAACGCGTGGCCAAGGCCGCAATTGTGTATGTCTTGCCGGTACCGGCGCTCGCCTCCAGCACCGTCACTCCAGGCGGCAGCGGTTCTCCGATGTCGAACGGCGTAGCGTCGGGAGCGTCACTCATCGATCAGCGCCTCGCGGGCGAGCAGGCCGCCCCACAACAGCCGTGCGTAGCGACCGAAGCGCGTCGGCTCGGTCTCATCCCATCCCGCGCCTGCCTCGTCGACGCGCGGCGGCTCAGCAAGCAAAGCCTCGAACGGCACCTCCGCCCCGAGCACCCGCACGTGCTCCTCCCGCTCCTGCTCGCCGGTACGCCGGTTGCCGCGCCGATCCCAGCTCGACTCCCAGGCGTCAGCGGCGTCCGTCTGGCCGCCAGCGGCATACGCAGCCGAGGTCTCGCAGAAGACAGGCAGCGGCTCGCGCATGCCACGGTCGTACAGCTCGACGAGCTGGGCCAGCTGCTCGAGCGCCAGCGCGTGCCGCTCGTCGGAGCCGCCCGCCAGCGCCGGTATCGATGCGACCGTCACCCGCTTGCCCTGGCTGCGGGCGCGACCGACGGTCACCGCAGTCATCGGCCGCTCGGGATCCGCGCCCGTGAGCACGAGCAGCCGGATCCAGGCAGCAAGGCGATACGCCGCGCTCACGCGCGAGAACAGAACCGTCCGCAGGAGCTCGCCCGAGACGCCCGTGACCGTACCGGCGATCGCACGGCCACCCGGGAGCTCAAGCCGCACGTCGACCGTGCCGTCCCCGCCCAGCGCACCGTGCCGGGCCGCTGCGACAAGCACCGCGTCCACCAGCGGCATGAGCCGAGCAAGCATCTCCTCGCCGATACGACCCGGCGGCAAGGTGCCGCGCGCCCGCTCAGCCGCAGCCGCCGCAGATGCACCGATGCCGGCGATGCGGTGGGCCATCAGTCGGTCGCCCACGCCCCACAGGCCCAGCTGGTCGAGCTCGACGGGCAGCGCGTCCTCGACCTCGGCAGCGCGCGTGATCGCGCCCACCCCCAGTCGCTGCGAGAGGAAGGCGGAGATCGGGTTGCCTGCGAAGGAGACGAGGTCATCGAGGTCGACGAGCGGGGCGGCGCGCGACTCGAGCGGCCCCTCCAGGAAGGATCGCCTCCCGGGACGCTCGGCCAACGTCGCACGAGCTCCGTCGAGCGCCGTACGATCGAAGCTCCACGGCGCATCGGGCAGAAGCCTGCCCGCGATGAAGTTGTCGGCGTCAAACGGCTGAAGCCGATGGTGGAACGTCACCGCGTGACGCGCGAGCTCGACGTCCGGGCGCGAGCGCCATGCATCCCCGAGACAGACCGTGTCATCGACGACATCGAGCAGCTCAGCCACCGGCACCGAGGGCGGGTGCGCCGCGTTCGTGCGCTCGCTCCTGCCCGTGTAGGTGATGAGCAGGCTGTCCGTCGCCGCCATCAGGGCGTCAAGCAGTATCTGCCGGTCCTCCGAACGGGGGTCGCGATCGCCTACATGCGGATCGTCGAGCAACACGTCATCGCCGTCGCGCGGTCCGCGGCGCGGGAAGACCGCGTCGTCCAGGCCGAGAAGACAGACGACGCGATGGGGAACCGAGCGCATCGGCGCGAGTGTGCAGACAGTCAGGTGGCCTGTGCGGAAGTTAGCGCGCGTCGGTCCGCCCGCGAGGCGGTCCGCCAGCAGCGAGCGGATGTCGGCGAGCGCCAACGCGACGGCTGGCCCACCATCTGCGATCTGTGCCTCGTCCGCGAGATCCGCAAGCAGCCCTTGGAGCTGCGACCGCTGCCACGCGTCACGCGGCACGGTCGCCGTGAGCTCGTCGGCCGCCGAGTTGATCGCCGCGATCCACTCGACGAGCGGCTGCGCCGTCGCGAGGCCGCGCAGCGCCCGGCCCAGCCGGTCCATCAGCTCGATGAAGCGCCCCGCAAGATCAATCGAGGCGCTGTCGACGTCGTCCAGCGGCAGGACGCCGTCGAACAGACGCGCCCCGCCCTCCGCCATCGCCACTCCCAGCGCCAGCCGATCCAGGCCTACGCGCCAGGTTCCATCGGTCACGCCCTCCATGCGGTAGGCACTTCGGTGATCGGCACCCAGGCCCCAGCGCACCGCGCTCGCCGCCACCCACTCCTCGAGCCGGGCAAGCGCCTCGTCGTCGAATCCGAAACGGCGGCGAACAGGCTCGCGATCGATGAGGTCCAGTACCTGCGATGCGGTCACCCGCTCCTCGGCCAGCTCGAGCAACCTCGCAACGACGCCAAGCAGGGGATTGGCCTGACGCATCGAGCGGTCCGCCAGACGCACGCGCAGATGCTCGACACGCGGCGCCTGCCCGCCATGCGGGATCTCATCCTCGTTCGCAGCTCCAAACGTCGCCTGGATCAGCGGCGCGAAGGTCTCGACATCGGGGCACATGACGATCACGTCACGAGGCTCGAGAGTCGGATCGTCGGACAGCAGATGAAGGATCGCGTCGCGCAGAACCTCAACCTGCCGGGCGCGACCATGGCAAGCGTGGATCTGGATGCTGCGATCGCCGAGCACGAGCGGCAGCCGCTCGTCGGGATGCCCCGGCGCGGGCGCCCCCGGGGGCGGGCGGTCTGCGCTGATCGCAGCCTGGACGTGCGCCAGCACGCTGTCATTCGCGGCAGCGACCGGGCGGTGATCGTCGGCGAGCGCACCGGAGGACGCCAGCATCAGTTGCAGCTCCCGCGCGTCGCGTCCCCATGAGGCCAGCAGCGGGTTCTCCGGCAGCGCAATCGCGAGAGCCCGCTCACGGCGATCGACCCGGCCATGCTCGGCGACTGCAACCGCAACGCGCTCCCATGACGCCGGGGAGGGGTGGAGCAGGAACAGATGAATCTCACGAGCGGCGCCCAGCGCCTGCAACACCTCGACATGCGCGGCGGGTATGCGCGTCAGCCCGAAGAAGCAGACACGATCGGGTAGAGCCGCCAGCGCCGGCTCCTCGCGCAGGCACGCGCAGGCCGGGCCCAGCCGCTCGGCGAAGCCCTGGACGCCGATCCGCTCCCGCAATCGCCGCCACAGCTCCGCCTGCCAGGCTGCCGCGCCCCGCAGCGGAGCTCCGCAGTAATCCTCGTCACGCCCGTCCGCCCAGGCCAGGATCATCCGCGGGCGCTCGAGTTCATAGCGCGTAAAAAGGCCCATCAGGTGGCGAAGAGCGCTGATGCGCCGCGAGCGATCCGCTTGCGCGACGTGCCTCTCGGGCGCCACGCTCAGGTGCCGGGCGACCGGCGCGAGCCACGGCTCGGAAAGACACGCCTCCACCGTCTCCACAAGCGACCAGAGCGCGCGCCGCGGCGCCCAGGGATCGGCGACGGGGTCGACACCGCTCGCGCCGGCCACCGCATCGGCGAGCGCCGATGCCGGTGAGGGAAAGACCACGTTCGCGCAGATGCCGTCGGCGCGCCCGCCCGACGTGCCGAGCCGCGCGGCGAGGCGCTGTGTCAGCCAGCGCTCCATGCCACGGGTCGGGACCGCAACCACCTCCGACGTGAAGGGGTCGGGCAGCGGTACTTCGAGCAGCGCCGCCAGCGTCCCCGCAAGGCCATCCGCTCGCTCAGCGCGGTGGATCCGAAGCACGATCCTCGACGGTCTGCACCGTCAGTGCCCAGAGAGCCGGCATGGCATGTGATCCTATTTGGAATCTGTCCGTCACGCGGGACTGAGCCGAGTGAGCCTCGAACGCACGCCGACTACGGAGGTCGACGCCGATTACCGCGGAAGCCGGCCGGTGTTCGCCAACGGGAGCAAAACCAAACGGACGGATCGCTCGGCCCGAATCATCAGTGGGAAGCCGCCCAGGCCGCTCATGGCCGCGATTCTTGTTCCCCGTTTGTTCCCCGTCGGGCCTCGCCTCAATCCTCGATCAGCCTAAAAAGTGCTGATTTGCAGGCAATTCGTAAGTCGGGGAGACAGGATTTGAACCTGCGACCGCCCGGCCCCCAGCCGGGTGCGCTACCAGACTGCGCCACTCCCCGTGGCCTTCGTTGATTCTACGGAGAAGCGCCGGCCCGCGTTCGGGGGCCCCGTTGTCCGACCAGCATGGGAGCATATGTTCGTCCCAGCGCAATCCGCCCTCACGAGGACCTGCGGGCGCTGCAACCGCCCCAAACCGCTATCGGACTTCGCCTGGCGCCGGCAGGCCCTCGGGCAGCGCGACAACTACTGCCGGCAATGCCGGGCGAACTACAAACGCGAGCACTACGCGAAGCATCGCGAGCGCTACGTCGCGAACGCGCTGCGCCGCAAGCGAACGGTCGTAGCGGAGCGCGCCGCCTATCTGGTCGGCTTCTTCCGCGAGCGGCCGTGCGTTGACTGCAGCGAGACGGATCCACTCGTCCTCGAGTTCGACCACCTCGGACACAAGCGTTTCAACATCGCCAAAGGCATCCGCGACCGCAACTGGCAGTCGGTCCTCGACGAGATCGCCACATGCGACGTCGTTTGTGCAAACTGTCATCGACGACGAACCGCCCGCCGGGCTGGGTTCGCGCGTGCGGTGGTAGCTCAACGGTAGAGCCTCGCCCTTCCAAGGCGATGATGCGGGTTCGATTCCCGTCCGCCGCTTCGAACGCGGGCCGCTCGCGTCCCGGCCCTACCGCCGCTCCTCCACCGGCACCACCCCCGCCTCGTCCGCAAGGCCCGGCGGCGGCCACGGCCCGAACCAGTTGTCGCGAGCGCCGTCCAGCGTGATCGTCGAGCCGTTGAACGCGCGCCCCAGCGGCGAAGCCAGCAGCGCCACCAGCCAGGCGTGCTCCTCCGGCGTTCCCAGGCGCTGCAGCGGCACCGACCGCGCCGCCCCAGCGCGCACGTTCGCCGGGTACTTCGCCAGCACCTCCGTGTCGAAGGTGCCTGCCGCCACCGCCATCGCCGCCACGCCCGCCGGGCGCCAGCGCTCGGCCAGTTCCCGCGTCAGCGCCTCCACCGTCGCGCGCGCCGAGCCCGAGTGCGCCATGCCCGGCATGCCGTGGTGGGGCGACAGCGTCACGTTCACGACCGTGCCCGCGCCCGCCCGCTCCAGCGCCAGCTCGAACGCCGCCTCAGACATGTTCAGCATGCCTTCCACGTTCAGCCGCCACACCGCCCGCCAGCCCTTCGCCGCGATCAGCTCCGCCGGGCTGAAGAACTGGCCGCCCGCGTTGTTAACGAGCACGTCCAGGCGTCCGTGGCGCTCCAGCACCGTCTGCACCAGCGTGCGAGCCTGCGAGCGCTCGCGGATGTCGCCCGCCACCCAGTCCACCGCCGCGCTCTGACCGACCGCATCGTCAGCGCCAGCCGACGGGTCCGGCCCAGTCCCCGCGCCCAGCCCAACCGCCTCCCCCAGCTCCGCCGCCGCCTGCTCCAGCACGTCCGCGCGCCGCCCCGCGATCGTCACCGCCGCGCCGCAGCGCGCCAGCTCCAGCGCCGTCGCCTTGCCCAGGCCCGTGCCGCCGCCCGTCACCAGCGCCACGCGGCCGCTCAGCAGCCCCGGCGCGAACACCTCCGACTGCCTTCGCGCGCCCTCCATTCGCGCGATCATAGGCGTCCGTCGTCGGCGCCTGCAGCCGGCGTCTGTCCCCGAGCACCTTTAGGGTTCAGCGCGTGTCCCGCAGATCGCTGGTCTTTGTTACCGGGCTCACCGTCGGCGACTACCTGCTGTGGAACTGGTCGCTCAACGGCAACCACGACGTGCTCGCGCTCGTCTCCGGGCTCACGCTGCCGCCGCTCGCCGTCGTCTGCGTGTGGCTGCTCGCCCTCAGCGTCGCGCGGCTGATCGCGCGCTCCGCCTCCGCCTCGCGCTCAGCGCACCGTGGCGCCAGCGCCAGCGCCAGCGCCAGGGCCAGCGCCGGCGCCGGACAGGCGCGGCGTGCCCGGCGGGCCTCTGGCAAGGGACGCAGGCGCGCCGCTACCGTGGGTGGACGATCGCGCCAACCCGTCGCCATGAACGCCACACCCACGCAGGAGCCACCCGCCTCACCCACGCCGGCCGGGTCCAGCCCTCGCAAGCTCGCTGCCTGAGCGGTCCGTCGAGCCGGTGAGCGACCATCGCAGGCGCCCGCCCCTCGGCTCGTGGCGCGTCCGCGCCGCGCTCGCCGCGCTGCTCGTCGTGATCGTCGGCGCAGCCGCGCTCGGCATCCACCTCTACCAGCGCCAGCGCACCGGCAGCATCTACCACCCGCACGCGCGCTTCGTGCCGCAGCCCACCCCCACGCTGCCCACGCGCGGGCCAGCGCGCTTCGCGTGGCCCATCTACGGCTACACCCAGAGCCACACGCGCTTCTTCCCCGCGCCCAGCCGCGTGCGCCCGCCGTTCAAGCAGCTGTGGGTGCGCAACAGCCACACGCTGCTCGAGTTCCCGCCCGTCATCCACGGCGAAGACCTGTTCCAGCTCGGCGACGACGGCGTGCTCGACGCCATCGACAAGCGCAACGGACGGCTCGTGTGGTCGCGCGCGCTCGGGCGGCTGTCCGCGTCCTCGCCCGCAGTCACCGCCAACACCGTGTACGTCACCATCCTCTACAGCGGCCACCCGCACAGCCCCGGCCGCGTCGTCGCGCTCGACAGCGCCACCGGCGTCACGCGCTGGTGGCGCGCGCTGCCCAGCGGCAGCGAGTCATCGCCGCTGATCGACCACGGGCGCCTGTTCTTCGGCTCGCAGAACGGCACCGTGTACGCGCTCGACGACCGCACCGGCGCCACCGTGTGGACCTATCGCGCCGCCAGCGCCGTCAAGGCCAGTCCCACGCTCTCCGGCGGCGTGCTCTACTTCGGCGACTACTCCGGACGGCTGCAGGCCGTCTCCGAGCGCAGCGGGCGGCGGCTGTGGGTCAGCAAGTCCGAAGGCGCGCTGCTCGGCAGCGGCAACTTCTACTCCACCGCCGCCGTCGTCTACGGCCGCGTGTTCCTCGGCAACACCGACGGGCGCATCTACGCCTACGACGCCTCCAGCGGGCACCTCGACTGGGCCGTGCAGACCGGCGCCTACGTGTACTCCTCGCCCGCCGTCACCAACGCCCCCGGCCTCGGCCCCACGATCTACGCCGGCTCCTACGACGGCGACTTCTACGCGCTCAACGCCCGCTCCGGTCACGTCAGCTGGCGCTTCAACGCGCACGGGCGCATCTCCGGCTCCGCCACCATCCTCGGCGACGTCGTCTACTTCTCAGACCTCGCCCACCACCGCACCTACGGCCTCGGCATCTCCACCGGGCGCGTGCTGTTCCAAAAGCCCACCGGGGCGTTCGACCCCGTCGTCAGCGACGGCACCGACGTGTACCTCACCGGCGACACCGGGCTGTACGGGCTGCAGCCTACCGACCTCACGACGCGCCCCCCACACACGAGCCCCCCGACGAGAAAGCACGGCTGAGCGAGAAGCGCGCCGCCACCGTCGCCGTGCCGCCCGCGCGCAGCGTCACCCGCGTCCAGCCGCCCGGCGCCGGCGCCACGCAGCCCGCGCCGCGCGTCAGCGTCCAGTAGCGCGTGAAGCGCACGCGCACCATGAAGCTCCCGGCCCTGTCCGCGCTCAGCGTGAACGAGTCGTGCCCCAGCGCCGTCAGCCGTCCCGGCCCGCTCGCAAGCGGCGGCGCGCCCAGCACGCGGAACACGCGCCAGTGCGCGCTCGCGAACACCTCGCGCAGATACGGCAGGCCGGCGCGGATCAGCGTGCCCTCCTGCGCGCTCGAGGAGTCCAGCGGCACATCCGGCAGCGCCACGTACGACACCGCCTGTTCGCGCAGCCAGCGCTCGTACGCCGCCGCGGTCAGGCCGTGCGCCAACAGCACGCCGTCGTAGCGGGTCTCCAGCTGCTTCTCCCAGCCGCGCGCCAGCGACACCGTCGGCGCCAGCAGCGCCGCCTCCCAATGCGAGCGCGTCAGCGGCACCTCCACGCGCACCGGCGAGCCCGGTGGCGCCTGCACGCCCGCCAGGTAGCGCTCCAGCGGCGCGTAGTACGACGCGCTCGTCGCCTCGCCGCCCGCCACAGCCCGCGTCTCGCGCACCGGCCCCCACACCACCCACACCGCCATCCCGCACAGCGCCAGCGCCGCCACGGGCGACACGCGCATACGCGACAGCGCGCCCGTGCCCGTGCCCGCAGCCGCGCCCCTGCGCCGAGGCTCCGCCAGGCACGAGCACAACAGCAGCGGCCCCGCCAGCAGCACCGCGTAGCGCTCCACGTTGCTGCCGATCGGCGAGCGCACCGCCAGGCACGCCACACATGCCGCCAGGTACACCCAGCCGCCGATCCGCAACAGCCGGGCCGAGCGCGGCAGCGCCACCAGGAACGCCGCCACGACCGCCGCCGTCGCCGCGAACGACAGGATCGGATACGGCTCATAGCCGCCTTCCCCGAACAACGCCGCCGGGACCAGCACCACCACAGCCGCCGGGCCCGCCGCAACCAGCAGCGTCCGCGGCGAGCGTCGCGCCAGCGCCACCGACAGCGCCGCCAGCCCCAGCAGCGCGCCCGCCACCGGGCTCGCCGCCGCGCACAGCGCCGCCAGCGCGCCCGCCAGCCACCAGCGCTCGCGCGCCAGCGCCAGGCCCGTCGCCAGCGCCAGCGACACGCCCAGCGCGAACGTCAGGCGCCCGCTCCACACGTCGCCCAGCGCCGCCACCGCGAACAGCGCCGCGCCCCAGCGCGCGTGCTCGCCGTACGCCAGCCGCGCCAGACGCGCGAACAGCGCGCTCGACGCCAGCACGCACGCCGCCGCCAGCAGCCGCATGCCCAGCAGCGACGCCAGCGCCGGGTAGATCAGGCTGTAGCCCGGCAGCGCGTGGCCCGCGTACCAGTGCTCGTCCCACACCGCAAAGCCCAGCTCGCGAAACAGGCCCACGCGGTACACCTGCGCCGCCAGATCCGGCGTGCGCGGGTCCACCGCCAGCCACGCCGCCACCAGCGCCGACGTCCACAGCACCACGCCCAGCCACCACCGCGCCGGCGCCGAAGTAGCTGTGCTTCTCGCGGGCACGCCAAGATAATGACGGCCATGACCGCCGCCACCGCCCACAACGCACGCCGCCGCCGCGGCACGGCGGCGCTGATCGCCACCGCCATCTGCGCGGCGCTCGCGCTCGCCGGCTGTGGCACCAGCCACCCGGAGCCGATCCTCGCCGACGAGCTCGCCGAAGCACAGACGTTCCCGTACTACCGCGTCTACTGGGTCGGGCCCAGCTTCGACGGGAACACGCTCGCCGCGGCCGACGGCCTCAAGGGCTACCTGCCCACGATCGGCGACAGCGTCTACTACGGCGACTGCGTGCAGAGCAAAGGCATCTTCGGCGGCGGCACCTGCCAGCTGCCGCTGCAGGTCACCACCGTCGTCTACGTGCTGCACCTCAACGCCGCGCTCGGCAAGCAGCGCAACATCCTCGTGCGCGGCGTGCCCGCCACCGTCTACGACGAAGGCCAGGCGATCGAGATCTACACCGGCCGCGTCGCCATCGACGTGTTCTCCGACACGTTCGCGCACGCGCTGCAGGCCAGTGAACAGCTCTACCCGATCAACGCGCCCGGATCGTCCTCCGGCCCGCTGCCGCCGCCCGTGTTCTGCCCCGGCCTCTCCGGGCCAATCGGCTCGAGCGTCGCGCGCGTGCTCGCCGCGCTGCCGCGCCACATCTGCCAGCAGACCGCCGCCCAGCAGGCCTACACCAAGCGCATCACCGCACGCTAGCCAGGCGCCACCGGGGCCACCGGCTTGCCGATGTCGCGGCGCAGGCTCAGGAACGCCACCGAGCCGATCAGCGCCGGCAGCCACAGCGAGATCGCCCGGTACACCACCACCGCCGCGATCACCAGCGACGCCGGGCGCACGTCGAACAGCAGCAGCATCCCCACCAGGCCGCCTTCCACCGCCAGGAAGCCGCCCGGTACGGGGATCGAGTTCGCCAGCATGCCCACCAGGTAGGCCATCGCCACCACCCAGAACGTCGGCGCCGGGCCGAACGCCGCCAGGCACGCGTACAGCACCAGGTTGTCGAACAGCCAGTAGCCGAGCGCCCCCAGCAGCCGCCAGTCGTGCTCGCGCAGCAGCTGCAGCGCGTCCTGCACGCCGCCGCTCACCGCCGCCAGCGCCACCGCCACACGGCCGTGGCGCAGGCGCTGCGCCGCAGTCGCCCGCCGCGCCCACGACGCCAGCACCAGCGTCCCCGCGATCGTCGCCGCCGCCGCCAGCGCCGGCGCCAGCGTCAACAGCTCATCGCGCGAGCCCGCGATCACGCCCAGCCACATCGGGATCCCGATCACCACCACCGCGCCCACGTTCACCACGCTCGTCAGCACAAAGATCAACACCGAGCGCTTCGCGATCCGTTCCACCGACACACCCTTCGTGCGCAGCACCCACGCGCCCAGCGCGATGCCCGCCAGGCCGCTCACCGACACCACCGAGTTGACCGCCAGCTCCGCCAGCGACAGCCGCGAGCTGAGGCTGCGCCCCAGCCTGCCGAACACCAGCCCGAACAGCACCACGTAGCCCAGGCACGACAGCGCCTCGAGCCCCACCCCCGCCAGCACCCAGCCCATGTTCGCGTGCGCGATGCGGTCCGCCGCTTCGTCCAGGCCCGGCACGCCGATCAACAGCGCCGCCACCAGCGCGAAGAAGATCGCCAGGCTGATCAGGCTGTTGCGCAGCGTGCGCGACTGCGCCGCCATCACATTCGCGCCGTCCTCCAACTCCCTCTGCCCCGTGATGACGACCTCTCCCTTCGCGATTCTTAGCGTTCTCTTCACCGCCGCTTACCCCAGCCGGCGCCGATTTCCATCACGCTAGCCTCATACATGCGCTCTACCCGGCAGAGCCCCGCGCCAGCAGCGGCGCCCGGCAGCCCTGGCGGCGCTTCGATCATGGCCGAGCAAGCACGCATACTGGTCGTCGACGACGAGCCCGCCGTGCAGAACGCGCTCTATCGAGCGCTCACGCTCGAACACTATGACGTCACCAGCGCCCACGACGGGCACGAGGCGCTCGAGCGGCTGGGGACGGCCGCGCCCTACGAGGCGATCATCCTCGACATCGCAATGCCGCGCATCGACGGCCTCGACGTGTGCCGGCGGCTGCGCGAGGGCGGCGACAGCACGCCCGTGCTGATGCTCACCGCGCGCGGCGAGGTCGACGACCGCGTCGCCGGCCTCGACGCCGGCGCCGACGACTACCTCGTCAAGCCGTTCGCGCTGCGCGAGCTGCTCGCACGCGTGCGAGCGCTGCTGCGGCGCGCCGGCGAGGACGACGGCCAGGAGGAGTCGCTCGCGTTCGAGGACCTGCGCCTGGATCTGCGCGCGCACGAGGCTTGGCGCGGCGAGCGGCTGCTGTCGCTCACCCGCACCGAGTTCCTGCTGCTCGAGCTGTTCCTGCGCCACCCGCGCCAGGTGCTCACGCGCTCTGCCATCTTCGAGAGCGTGTGGGGCTATGACTTCGGCTCCAGCTCCAACTCGCTCGGCGTGTACATGGGCTACCTGCGCCGCAAGACCGAGGTCGGCGAGGAGCCGCGCCTGCTGCACACCGTGCGCGGCGTCGGCTACGTGCTGCGCACCGTGCCATGAGCTTCCGCAGGCGCATCACCATCGTGTCCGCCGCCGCCGTCGCGATCGCCGTCGTGCTCGCCGCGACCCTCACCTACGTGCTCACCTCCAACCAGCTGCACGGCCTCCTCGACACGCAGCTGCGCGAACGCGCGCGCGCTCGCAGCGAGCTGATCCGCGCCGGCGACGCCAAAGGCCTCGGCGGCGATGCCCTCCGGCGCCGCGCGCGACGCAACATCTTCAGCGGCCTCCCCCCCGGCCCCGACCAGGTGCGCGGCTACCAGCAGATGATCAACGCCAAGGGCTCCATCCTCGTGCGCTCCGCCCAGCGCGTGTCGCTGCCCGTCGACGCCGCCACGCGCGCGCTCGCCGCGCACGGCGGCAAGCCGGTCTTCCGCGACGCCACCGTCAACGGCATCCACCTGCGCGTGCTCGCCGAGTCGCTCAGCAAGGGGCAGGCCGTGCAGTTCGCGCAGCCGCTCACCGAAGTCGACAGCCTGCTCGAACGGCTGCGGCTGATCCTCGCGCTGCTCGTCGTCGGCGGCATCGCGCTCGCCGCCGTGCTCGGGCGGCTCGTCGCCGGCGCCGCCGTGCAGCCGCTCAAGCGGCTCACCAACGCCGCCGAGCACGTCGCGCTCACGCGCGACCTCAGCGGGCGCATCGAGCCCTCCGGCGACGACGAGCTCGGGCGGCTCGCCCGCAGCTTCAACGCCATGCTCGACGCGCTCGGGCACTCCATCAACGCGCTCGACGCCTCCGTGCACGCGCAGCGCCAGCTCGTTGCCGACGCCTCGCACGAGCTGCGCACCCCCGTCACCAGCCTGCGCACCAACATCGAGATCCTCCAGCAGCAGGGCCAGGACATGGACCCCGAGGACAGCAGCCGGCTGCTCAGCGACGTCGTGCAGCAGATCGAGGAGCTCACGCTGCTGATGAACGACCTCATCGACCTCGCCCGCGGCGAGGAGCCGCGCGCCGGCGCCGAGGAGCTACGCCTGGACCTGCTCGTCGGCGAGGTGCTCGAGCGCGCCCGCCGGCACGCGCCCGCCACGCCGCTGCACGCCCAGCTGCAGCCCACGCTGCTCACCGGCGTGCCCGCGCGGCTCGAGCGCGCCATCGGCAACCTGATCGACAACGCCGTCAAGTACAGCCCGCCCGGCGAGCCCGTCGAGATCCGCCTCCAGGACGGCGAGCTGTCCGTGCGCGACCACGGGCCCGGCATCTCCGACGAGGACCTGCCCTACATCTTCGACCGCTTCTACCGCGGCGCCGAGGCGCGCGGGCGCCCCGGCTCGGGGCTCGGGCTCGCAATCGTGCAGCAGGTCGCCGTCCAGCAGGGCGGCAGCGTGACCGCCGGCGCCGCGCCCGGCGGCGGCACGCTCATGCGGCTGCAGCTGCCCGGCACCGAGGCGCTCGAGGATGTCGAAGCAGACGGCGATCGCGGCGCCGGCGACCTCCACGGCTCAGCCGTCGACGGCCACCGCCCGGTCGCCGACGGCCAGCGCGCGCCCGTCTAGGACCGCGCCCGCGCCCGCAGCGCCGCCTCGCGAAAGCGCGCCGGGGACAGGCCGTAGCGGCGGCGAAACGCGCACGCGAAGTGCGTGCCGTACGAGTAGCCCACGAGGCGCGCCACCTGCTCGACCGACAGCGAGCGCTGCTCCACCAGCAGCTGCGCCGCAACGGACATCCGCCGCGCGAGCAGATCCTCGCTAAACGTCGTCCCGCCGAACTGCTCGAACGCGCGCTGCATCTGCCGTGGCGAGCTGCCCAGGCGGCGTGCCACCAGCTCCAGCGTCAGCTCCCGCCGGTAGTGGCGGACGATCACCACCCGCGCCAGCAGGTACAGCCGCTGCCTCGCAGCCATCGTCTCGGGGCGCATGCACACCCGTCCGACCGCGCAGCCCCAGCGTGACAGCCGGCCACACCGCGTGCGCCCGCCGGCAGCGTCACATCGCGGTGCTGTCCGCCGACCCGTCGCGGATCTGCGCCAGCAGGCCCTCGCACGCCGCCTGCACCAGCTCGAACACCTCCTTGAACCCATCCGCGCCGCCGTAGTAGGGGTCTGGCACGTCCAGCTCCCCGCCCTCCGGGTCGAACTCGCGCAGCAGCCGCACCTTCGCGCGCTGCTCCTCGTCCGCCGCCATCCTGCGCAGCTCGCTCGCGTTCTCGCCATCCATCGCCAGCAGCAGGTCGAAGTCGTCGAAGTCCTCCGCGCGCACCTGGCGCGCGCGGCCCTCCAGCGTCACGCCGTGCGCCAGCGCCGCCGCCGTCGCGCGCTCGTCCGGCGCGCTGCCCACGTGCCACGCGCCCGTGCCCGCCGATTCCAGCTGCACCAGGTGCTCCAGCCGCTCGCGCGCCACCAGCGCGCGCATCACGCCCTCCGCCGTCGGCGAACGGCAGATGTTGCCCAGGCACACGAACAGCACCCGCGTCGCCGCGCCGTCATCGCGAGCTTCGATCGCAGCGCCATCCTCGCCGGCGCCGGAGGCGCCCATCTAATCCTCTCCCAACTCGAGCACCGCCAGGAACGCCTCCTGCGGCACCTCCACGCGCCCCACCTGCTTCATCCGCTTCTTGCCCTCCTTCTGCTTCTCCAGCAGCTTTTTCTTGCGCGTGATGTCGCCGCCGTAGCAGCCCGCGATCACGTCCTTGCGGAACGCCTTCACCGTCTCGCGCGCGATCACGTGCGCGCCGATCGCCGCCTGGATCGGCACGTCGTACTGCTGGCGCGGGATCCGCTTGCGCAGCTTCTCCGTCAGCGTGCGCCCCATCTCATACGCCTTCTCGCGGTGCACCACCATCGACAGCGCATCCACCGTGTCGCCCGCCAGCAGCACGTCCAGCTTCACCAGATCCGACGGCTTCATGCCGCTGATCTCGTAGTCCAGCGACGCGTAGCCGCGCGTGCGCGACTTCAGCTGGTCGAAGAAGTCCAGCACGATTTCCGCCAGCGGCAGCTCGTACGTCATCTGCACGCGCTCCGGCGACAGGTAGTGCATCCCCGTGTGCTCGCCGCGGCGCTCCTGGCACAGGCCCATCACCGCGCCCACGAACTCTTTCGGCGCGATCACCGACGCCGTGATGAACGGCTCGCGGATCTCCTCGATCGTGCCCGGATCCGGCATGTCCGACGGGTTATGCACCTCCAGCTCCTCGCCGTTCGTCAGCGTCACGTCGAACTCAACCGACGGCATCGTCGCCAACAGCTCCAGGTCGTACTCGCGTTCGAGGCGCTCTTTGACGATGTCCATGTGCAGGAGGCCCAGGAAGCCGCAGCGGAAGCCGAAGCCCAGCGCGTCCGAGGTCTCCGGCTCCCACGACAGCGCCGCGTCGTTCAGCACCAGCTTCTCCAGCGCGTCGCGCAGGTCCGGGTAGTCGTCCGAGTCGATCGGGAACAGGCCGCAGAAGACCATCGGTTTGACCTCCCGGTAGCCCGGCAGCGGCTCGCTCGCTTCGCCGGGGTGGCCCTGCGCGGCCGAGCCGCCGGCCTTCGCGCGCGTCGTCAGCGTGTCTCCCACGCGCAGCAGCGTCACGTCCTTCAGGCCCGTGATCAGGTAGCCCACCTCGCCCGCCGCCAGCTGGTCCGTCGGCATCATCTGCGGGCTGAAGAAGCCGATGTCGTCGATGTCCGCCTCCGTGCCGGTCGCCATCGCGCGGATCGGCTCGCCCTTGCGGAACACGCCGTCCACCACCCTGATGTACGCGATCACGCCGCGGTACTGGTCGAACTCCGAGTCGAAGATCAGCGCCCGCGCCGGACCGTCCGGGTCGCCCGCCGGCGGCGGCACGCGCGCCACCAGCTCCTCCAGCACCTCTCCCACGCCCGCGCCCGTCTTGCCGCTGATCTTCAGGATCGACTCCGGCGGCTCGCCAATCAGCTCCGACACTTCGCCCGCCACCCGCTCCGGCTCCGCGCCCGGCAGATCGATCTTGTTCAGGCACGGGATCAGCTCCAGGCCCGCATCCACCGCCAGGTACGTGTTCGCCACCGTCTGCGCCTCCACCCCCTGCGACGCGTCCACCACCAGCAGCGCGCCCTCGCACGCCGCCAGCGAGCGCGACACCTCGTACGTGAAGTCCACGTGGCCCGGCGTGTCGATCAGGTGCAGCTGATAGGTCTCGCCGTCCTTCGCCGTGAAGAACACGCGCACCGCCTGCGCCTTGATCGTGATCCCGCGCTCGCGCTCCAGGTCCATCGAGTCCAGCAGTTGCGCGCGCATCTCGCGCGCTTCCACCGTGTGCGTCAGCTCCAGGATGCGATCCGCCAGCGTCGACTTGCCATGGTCGATGTGCGCGATGATCGAGAAGTTGCGGATGTGCGCCTGGTCCATCGTCGGCTACAGCGTAGATGGCGCCGGCCCCCGTGCGGAGACCCGCTAGCGTTGTACGTCCGGCGGATCGCCAACCCGACAAGGACTCATTCAGCCGCGGCAACGCGCCACGCGCAAGCGTGGCGGCCTGTCCAGGTGTCGGGAGTGTTAAGCCGCCCAGGCGAAACACACAGTCCTGGGACGTATGTAGTAAGCGGCGATCCATGTTCGGGCGCAAGCCGGGTGGGCCTTGGTCCACCCGGCCTCTGCTCGGCTATGCGCGTCCCAGCCGCGCGCGGATCATGCCGCTCACCTGGTGCGCCTCGGGGATGCGCATGATCAGCACCGCGCGCACGTACACGAGCAGGCCCGCGCCCGCGGCGGCGCCCACGCTCACGATCTGCGCCGGCAGCGACGCGCCGATCAGGTCGTCGAGCAGCCGCCACACGACCCACGACACGCCCGCCAGCAGCCCCGAGGCGACGAGGATGCGCACCGTGATCATCGTCGTGTGCGCGCCCTCCAGGCGGCCGTTGAGGCCCGTGCGCAGGCGGTAGAACTGCAGCGCCGTCATCACGATGTTGGCGACGATCGTGCCGATGATCAGGCCCGCGATGCCTAGCGGCTTGTACAGGGCGACGCTGACGATGATGTCCACGACGATGTTCATCGCGGCGAGGCTCGTCGGGATCCACGGACGCTGCACCGCGAAGAACGTGCGCGTCAGCAACAGGTTCAGGCCGCCGAACGGCAGGCTGAACGCGAACCAGAACAGCGCGATCGCGACGAGATGGGTCGATTCGGCGTTGAATTCCCCGCGCTGGAACACCAGCCGCACGATCGGGGTCGGCAGCACCGCCATGAACGCCGCCGCGGGGATCAGCAGCAGGTTGATCTGGCGCATGCCGCTGCCCACCGCGCGGCGCATCGCTGTCGGTTCCCTGCCGGAGGCCATGCGGCTGAGCGTCGGGAACAGCACCGTGGCGACCGCCACGCTGAAGATGCCCTGCGGCAGCATGTAGATGCGAAACGCGTTGTTGATCGCGCTCGGCGCGTGTTCGGAGACGAGGCTGCCCATCGCCGCGTTGATCAGCTGGTCCAGGTTGACGATCCCCAGGCCCAGCATCACTGGCAGCATCAGCGCGAACACGTGCCTGACCCGCGGGTCGTGCCAGTCGATGTGCACGCGCAGGCGAAAGTCGATGCGGCTGAGCGCCGCGAACGCCATCAGCACCTGCACGACCGTCGCCGCGAGCACGCCGATCGCGAACGCGTAGATCTTGTCTTCGCCGTGGAAGCGCGGCGCGAGCACGACCAGCAGCACGATGATCACGAGGTTCCACACCGCCGGCGACAGCGCCGGGATCGTGAAGTGGTCGTAGGACTGCAGTACGCCCACCAGCAGCCCGTTCAAGCCCAGCAGCAGGATCACCGGGAACAGCACCCGCGAGAGGCCCACCGTGAGCTCGTTCAGAGAGTGGCTGAACGTCGAGCCGATGAACAGCGGCATCACGAGGCCCGCCGCGAGAACGAACACGGCCGTGATCGCGCCGAGCCCGATCAGCATGATCCAGAACAGCGTCGAGGCCAGCCGCACCGCCTCATTCCGGCGCCCCTTCTGCAGCAGATCCGTGAACACCGGCACGAACGCCGCCGACAGCGCCGACTGGGCGAACAGCTGCGCGATGTAGTTCGGCACCTGGTAGGCGATCGCGAACGCAGACGCGAAGCCCGACGTGCCGAAGTAGCCCGCGAACACCACTTCCCGCAGCAGCCCCACGACCCGCGAGATGCCCGTCAGGAACGAGAAGATCGCGGTGTTGCGCGCCACGCGGGTGCCGTGGCCGCCGCCGCTCGGCGGGGCGGGAACGACAGGCTCCTCGCGGAAGGCTTCTGCACTGGCTGTCAAGGGCGCTATAGTACGGCGCTCTGCGGCACGTCCGGGCTGTTCCCTGGCGCTTCGCAGCACGAGCCATGGCCAACATCCACTCCCAGAAGAAGCGGATCCTGCGCTCCGAGCGCGAGCGTCTGGAGAACCGCCGCTACACGTCCACGATCAAGACGTACTTCCGCAGTCTGGAGTCACTGGTGGAGGGCGGCGACAAGCCCACGGCCGAGACCACCCACCGCGAGCTCGTCAGCACGATCGACAAGGCCGTCAAGCGCGGCGCGATGCACAAGAACACGGGCGCACGCAAGAAGTCCCGCGCCGCTCGCACGCTCGCCAGCAGCAGCAAGTAGCTCCGCCGGCGGCCTGAGCGGCCGGCTCCTCCCGAGTTTGTGCGTCGGCCCTACGAGCCGATGCTCTCGATCGCGTGCAGCGCGAGCGTGTCCTCGGAGAGCGGCGCGAGCGCTGTGCGGCTGCTCGTGAGCGGCGCGCCGCCAGACGCTGCCGCCCTGGCACCCCGGACGAGCCAGCACAGCCGCACATGGCGCTGCCATTGCGCAATCCCTCCAGCCTCGTGAGGCCGTAGCGCTTCCACACATCGGAGGCTCGTGTGTGGCACATGATATGTTCCCGCGTATCGTACCGTCCCGACTACCGGGACCTTGATTGTCAACCTGGTGCAGAAGCCGGCCAAGCCGCCCCAGTGACCCTCTACGCCGTAAGGAAAGGAGCTGCAACGCTCATGAGAAGAGCTCTGATGCTCGTCGTTCCTTCGTTGCTGACCCTCGTGCTGGCAAGTAACGCCGCGGCTGCCACCGCCGAAGGTCAAGCCGAAGCTGCTTCTGCCTGGAACTCGCCTGCCAGTATCGCAACGGCTGCCAAGGTGATAGGAGTATCCACGACCCAAGCGGCGGAAGACCTCGCCCTACAACACGAAGCACGTCAGACCATCACGGAACTGATGGAAGCCGGGGACCACGTGTGGTTTGACAACACGACCGCCTCGATCCACGTCTATGGTCCGACCACGTCTGTTGCTGTCGCCCCGTCAATAGCCGGCCACATCGTTCACGATGCGACGTTGCATGTCTTTCCAGCCCAGAACGTCGAAGCGACCGCGGACAGCTGTGGCACGTCAAGGTCTTCCGAAGAGTACTGCTCGCCGCTGGAGGCTGGCGTGAAGATACACCATCAGAGCGGCGCCATCAATAGTGAATGCACCGCCGGATTTATGGTCCGGCCCTACGGGAATGACGGGGTCGAGTACATGCTCAGTGCCGGGCACTGCAACATCTGGGGGACCACGTTCTTCGAAAACCCATACACATCGGACACCTGGCCCGGCCTCAAAGGCTGCACGATGGGTCCATGGACGCGCGGCGACTCCCCCTGGTCAGGGTATGACGCGTCCATTACGGAAATAACTGGATGCGAAGGGGTAATTCCTTATATACACAATTGGGAAACCGGCGTTAACACTCATCAGGAAGGCGCCACTAACTCGCAATACGTGGGTGAATACGTCTGTCACTGGGGGATTACAAGTCTTCACCAGTGCGGAACTGATGTCGCTGCGAACGTCGAAACCAAAATCAACTATGAAGATTCCGGATCAGGAAAATGGTGGATTAAAGAAACAGACCAAGTTTGTGGTTACGCCGCGGAAGGCGACAGTGGCGGGCCTGTCACCAGTGGCGTCTACCAGGGTGATGCTACTGGTATCCTGCTCGGCGCCGGTCCCCGTCAGAGCTGTGGTGGCGACGACACATTTTGGGTCGAACAGCGCATATTTGCTGCCCTTGGCCTATTCGATGTCTACGTCGCATCCTCGTAGGCTCAAGCCGCTGATCCGACATCTACGTGAGGGGCCAGTACGCCCCTCACGTAGTGCCGCCAGCGAAGTCAGTGACGGCTATTGACGCTCCGCGGTGAAACAATCTGAAACGCTGCGATTGCGATGCTGGGTGAAGTGCTGGCGGAGCTTACACTGGCCTCGGCCCGATACGAGCCGGCCGCCAGTACCCGCGAACCCACTCGTCCCGCGAAGGTGAAGCTGTTGCTCCCCGGCATACCTGCACGCACAAGCGCCCCGACTTTCCGCAAGGCATTGCAGCGCACATGAAGCAACAGAGAACTCGGGCTCGCCTTGCTCTTGCGCCTCAATCTACCGACGAGGAGCGCCTTACGAGTCGCCGCAGTGGCGGGCAGACAGACTCCCCGGGCATCATGCAAGCCGGGCACCACCTCGCCGATCGTGATCGTCACGGCGTCTGGGCCGGAAAGCGTGTAGCTGATTGTCGAGTTCCACGCTACCCCGCGCCCCGGCCTCGTACTCTCCGCCGTGTCGCGGATACGCGTGCCGCCGCCGACAGCAAACACGGCTGGGGAGAAGGAGAACGCTGAGAGACTCACGGGTGGCGAAGCACTTCCATGCGGAGGAGATGGTGACCCAGGGGAGGTCGTTATTTTGTAGTCTGCGAATGCCACGGGCGGTACTGTCACCGACTCGCCCGGCGCGTTACATTCACTCGCGACCGGCGCGTAGACGGCGTCGCCGCTGTAGCTGGCGGTGAACATGTAGATCTCTTCTTCGCCTTCCGGTGGGAAGAACGCGTTCGATGTGGCGCTTGTGCCTGCTGCGTCCACCGGATTGGTCGAGGTGTACTCCGGTGCCCCTACGCAGCTCCCCGGTCCATACACGTATGGGTAAGTGATCGGCCCGTAAACATTGAAGGTCACGGTGCCGGTCGGTGCCGGTGAGCCCTGGGGAAGCCCCGAGAGCGTCGCCGTATCGAAGAACCGCGATTTGGCGCCAACACCAACCCCATCCACGAAAGACGTCTGAGTGCTGATAGTGAGCGTCACCGGACTTCCGGCCAGTGCCGACCCAGCGCCAACGAGCAGCGTAAAGCCCGCCGCCAGTGCGCTTGCAAGAACCAGCATTCGGCGCGACCCTAGACGCCCGATATTCATATGCATGGCCTAGTTCCTCCTGGCAGCCAGTTCATTAGCCTAGTTTGACGGATTCTAACACGCGGAGTGCGGGACATTGGCCAGCGACGGCTGGGCTGCGCCACTCGCTCTACCGGCCTCCGTACCAACGGCGAGCCGAGCGCCTTTACGCCGTGATCGTCTCGACCGCGTGCAGCGCGAGCGTGTCCTCGGAGAGCGGCGCGAGCGCGGTGCGGCTGCTCGTGAGCGGCGCGCCGCCGCGCGTGTCGAGCTCGAGGTCGGCGAGCGCGGCGAGCGCGGCGTGCAGGCGCTCGAGGTCGGTGCGGGCGACGTCGGCGACGAACCGCTCGGCGGCGCGCGCGGGCATGCGCAGGCCGCGCTTGATCTCGGCGACGGACTCGCCGGCCTGCAGGCGCAGCGCCACGGCGACGGCGTCGCGCAGCCGCTGGGCCATCAGGTAGGTGAGGCCGGACACGCGCTCGCCCTGCTCGCGCAGGCGCAGGTAGGAGAGGGTGGCCTCGCGGGCGTCGGCGCCCACGAGCGCGTCGGCGAGCGCGTATGCGCGCCACTCGGTGGAGTGCGCGGCGCGGCGTTCGATGTCCTCGACGCCGATCGTGCCGTGCCCGTCGCCTTCCAGCGCGAGCTTCTCCAGCTCGCGCAGCAGCCGCTGCTGGCGCTCTCCGACCTGCGCGACGAGCGTCTTGGCGGCGGCGGCGTCGAGCGGGATGCCGAGGCGGCTGGCCTGCTCGCGCGCCCACTTGGCGAGCTCCCACGACTTGACGGTGGCCTGCTCGACGATCTGGCCGCCGGCCTTCTTGACGAGCTTGTGCAGCGCGGCGGGCGCCTTGGCGCGCGCCTCCTCGCGGGCGAAGATCGCGAGCGTGGTCTCGGGCGGGACCTCGGCGAGCGCGGCGGCGAGGTGCTTGGCGATGTCGGCCTCGCGCCAGCGCTCTGCGCCTTCGACGATGATCACGCGCCAGCCCATGGCGAGCGTCATCGCGGCGAGCGCGTCGGCGACGCCGGCGGGCGTGGCGGCGTCGCCCTCGAGCAGCTCGATGCTGGCGCCGCCGCCCTCCTGGCGTTCGACGAGCGCGCGCAGCCCCGCGCGGCGCTCGGCGACGGCGCCGTGGTCGTCGCCATGGATCAGGTAGGCGGGCTTGAGGTCGGGCACAGGCGCGAGTCTCTCACGCCCGCTCCCGGAAGAGCCGCTCGCGGGCGCCGTCTACCGGACGACGAGGTTTACTAGCTTGCCCGGCACCACGATTTCCTTGACGATCTGCTTGCCGTCGACGTGCGCCATGACGTTGGGCGCGGCGCGACACAGGTCCTTGAGCGCGTCGGGGCTGGCGTCGGCGCTGGCCTGCACGCGGTCGCGCACCTTGCCGTTGACCTGGCACACGAGCTCGTAGGAGTCGCGCTCGAGCAGCGCCTCCTCGGCCTGCGGCCACGGCTCTTCCCACACGCGCCGGCCGGTGAGCAGCGAGTACGCGTCGGCGCTGACGTGCGGCGCGAACGGGAACAGCAGCGAGGCGGCAGTGGCGAGCGCGAAGCGCTGGGTGTCGAGCCCGGCTGAGTCGCGCAGGCGCGAGCAGTCGTTGAGCAGCTCCATGACAGCGGCGATGGCGGTGTTGAAGGCGAAGCGGCGCAGGTCGCCGCTGACCTTGTCGATCGCCCAGTGCGTCTTTCGCAGCAGCGCGAGGTCGTCGCCCTCGGGCGCGGCGGGAAGCGGCAGCTCCGCCTCCCCGTGCGGGGACGATGCTGGCGACGTGGCGTCGAGCGGCCCGCCGGCCTGCTCTGCGGTCTCGGCGGCGAGCCGCCATAGCCGCGAGAGGAAGCGGTGCACACCGTCGACGCCCTCGTCGGCCCAGTCGGCGTCCTGGTCGGGCGGGCCGACGAACAGGATGTAGGCGCGGGCGGTGTCGGCGCCGACGCGCTCGATGATGGACGCGGGCGAGACGACGTTGCCCTTGGACTTGCTCATCTTGGAGCCGTCCTTGGTGACCATGCCCTGCGTGAACAGCGCCTGGAAGGGCTCCTGGAAGTCGAGGTGCCCGAGGTCGGCGAGCGCCTTGGTGAAGAAGCGCGCGTACATGAGGTGCAGGATGGCGTGCTCGACGCCGCCGATGTACTGGTCGACGGGCATCCATTCGCGCAGCACCGCGGGGTCCCATGCGGCGCGGTCGTTGCGCGCGTCGCAGTAGCGCAGGAAGTACCAGGAGGAGTCGACGAACGTGTCCATGGTGTCGGTCTCGCGCCGGGCGGCGCCGCCGCACTGCGGGCAGGTGGTGTTGACCCAGTCCTCGGCGGCGGCTAGCGGCGAGCGGCCTTTGGGCGTGTAGTCCTCGATGTCGGGCAGCTCGACGGGGAGCTGGTCGTCGGGCACGGGCACCATGCCGCAGTCATCGCAGTAGAGGATGGGGATGGGCGCGCCCCAGTAGCGCTGGCGCGAGACGAGCCAGTCGCGCAGGCGGTAGTTGACGGAGGCGTGGCCCTTGCCTTCGCGGTCGAGCCACGCGACGATGGCGCCGAGCGCGTCGCGGTTGGGCAGGCCGTCAAAGTCGGCGGGCGCGTTGATCAGGAAGCCGTCGCCGGTGTACGGCAGGCCGTCCTCGCCGGGGGCGGCCTCGACGGTGTCGAGCGCCTGGTCCGGGGCGATCACGCGCCTGATGGGCAGGTCGAAGGCGCGCGCGAACGCGTGGTCGCGCTCGTCGTGGCCGGGCACGGCCATGATGGCGCCGGTGCCGTACTCCATGAGCACGTAGTCGGCGACGTACATGGGAATCTGCTCGCCGTTGACGGGGTTGGTGACGGTGCGCCCGAGCGGCACGCCGGTCTTGGGCTTGTCGGCGTTGCCTCGCTCCTCGTTGGTCTCGGTGAGCGCGTGGATGACGTAGTCGTGCACGGCCTGCTCGTACTGGGTGCCGCGCGCGAGGCGCATGACGTCGGGGTGCTCGGGGGCCATGACGAAGAAGGTGGCGCCGAACAGCGTGTCGGGGCGGGTGGTGAAGACGGGGTAGTCGACGTCGAGCGCATCGCAGCGGAACGTCACCTCGGCGCCTTCGCTGCGCCCGATCCAGTTGCGCTGCATGGTCTTGACGTGCTCGGGCCACTCGATCTGGTCGAGGTCGCTGAGCAGCCGCTCGGCATAGTCGGTGATGCGCAGGAACCACTGCTCGAGCTGCTTGACTTCGACGATCGCGCCGCAGCGCTCGCAGCGCCCGTCGGCGTCGACCTGCTCGTTGGCGAGCACGGTCTGGTCTTTGGGGCACCACTTGACGGCGGCCTCCTTGCGGTAGGCGAGGCCGGCGCGGAACAGCTCGAGGAAGATCCACTGCGTCCAGCGGTAGTAGGACGGTTCGCACGTGGCGAGCTCGCGCGACCAGTCGATGGAGATGCCCCACGCGCGGAACTGGCGCTGGAAGGAGGCGATCGACTCGGCGGTGGAGTCGCGCGGGTGCACGCCCGTTTTGATGGCGTGGTTCTCTGCCGGCAGGCCGAAGGCGTCGTAGCCCATAGGGTGCAGCACGCGCGCGCCGAGGCGGCGGTGGAAGTGGGCAATGGCGTCGCCGACGGCGTAGCACTTGAGGTGGCCGATGTGCGGCTCGCCGCTGGGGTAGGGCAGCATCTCGAGCACGTAGGAGTTGGACGCGCGGCCACCGCCGTGCGCACCGGCACCGCCGACGCCAGCGGCGCGGCCGTCGCGCGGGTCGGCGGCGGCCTCGTTGACGACCTCCCAGGTGCGCTCCTGCGCCCACATGGCCTGCCAGCGGGGCTCGATCTCGTGCGGGTCGTAGCGGTGCTCTGCCATTGGTGGTGGCAGGTTAGCGGGCGGCCTGGGACGGAACGCGCCGGCCGCCCGCCGGCACGATCACCGCGGCGTGGCGAGCGCCTCGTCGAAGCGGCTGCGGGCGCGCAACAGCTCGACTATCGCTTTTGGCGCCTTGTGCGGCGAGCCGGCGTCGAACGGCGGCTGCGGGTCGTACTCGATGCCGAGCTGGATCGCCTGCGCGACGGTGTCGCCGGCGATGCGCGCGGCGAGCGTGAGCGCCATGTCGATGCCGGCGGAGACGCCGGCGGCGGTGACGAGCTTGCCGTCGAAGACGACGCGCTCGGACACCGCCTCGGCGCCGAGGCGGCGCAGCTCGTCCATGGCGAGCCAGTGGCCGGTGGCGCGCTTGCCGTCGAGCAGCCCGGCGGCGGCGAGGATCAGCGAGCCGGTGCACACGGACGTGGTCCAGGTGCTCGTGCGGTCGACCTCCCTGAGCCATTCGAGCACGACGCCGCCGGCACGCTGCGTGACCTCGCCGGGCCCGCCTGGCACGAGCACGATGTCAGGCTGCCCGGCCTGCTCGAGGGAGCGCTCGACGAGCAGCGTGAGCATGCCGTTGTCGGTGCGCACGGGTCCGGGCTCGACGGCGACGAACGTGACGGTGGCGCCGGGCAGCCGGCTGAGCACCTCGTACGGTCCGATGGCGTCGAGCGCTGTGAACTTGTCGTAGAGGACGATGGCGACGTTCATGTGACTGTCTCCTTTTTCGATTGGGAGTGCGCGGTGGCGGAACGGGGCTGCTGGCGTGGCGCGGAGGCTGGCTCGTGATCGGGCGCGACGTGCGCGTGGAAGCGCCGGCGGTACTCGGCGGGGCCGACGTGCAGCGTGCGCAGGAACGCGCGGCGCAGCGTCTCGGGCGTGCGGAAGCCGCACCGGGCGGCGACGGCGGCGATCGGCTGGCGGGTGTCCTCCAGGAGCCGGCGCGCGGCCTCGAGGCGCACGAGCTCGACGTGGCGCGCGGGCGTGACGCCGGTCTCGGCGCGGAACGCGCGCGCGAAGTGGCGCGGGCTCATGTGCGCGCGGGCGGCCATGGCCTCGACGGAGTGGTCGCCGGCGACGTCCTCGAGCACGGCGCGCTGGATCTCGCGCAGCGGCTCGCGCGCGGCGCGCTGCGCGGCAAGCGTGGCGCTGAACTGCGACTGGCTGCCGGGGCGGCGCAGGAACAGCACGAGCTGGCGCGCGATGGCGAGCGCGAGCTCGCGGTCGAGGTCCTGCTCGACGAGTGCGAGCGCGAGGTCCATGCCGGCGGTGACGCCGGCGGAGGTCCAGGTGGAGCCGTCGCGCACGTAGATGGGCTCGGGGTCGACGCGCACTTGCGGGTACTGGCGCTGGAGCCTGTTTGCCCACGCCCAGTGGGTGGTGGCGCGGCGGCCGTCGAGCAGGCCGGCGCGCGCGAGCACGAACGCGCCGGTGCACACGGACGCGGTGCGCCTGGCGTTGCGGGCGGCGCCCTGCAGCCACTTGATCAGCTCGGCGTCCTCGGCGGCGTGGGCATGGCCGGGGCCGCCGGCGACAATCAGCGTGTCGATCCAGCGCGGCGCGCTGGCGAGGGCCGCGTGCGGCGCGATGGCGAGGCCGCTGGAGGTGGTGAGCGGCTGCCCGTCGCGGGAGAGCACCTGCACGTGGTAGCCGCGGTCGCGACGGCCGGTGGCCTCGATGATGCGCTGCGCGGTGGCGAACACCTCGAGCGGGCCGGTGACGTCGAGGCTCTGCACGTCGGGGTAGGCGACGATGGCGACGAGGCGCGGCTTGTGTGCGTCTGGCATGCCTCGATCATGGACCACTCGCCACGTGTCCTCAAGGACATATTTCCAACGATCTCTGCCACCGTCTCCCCGGGCGAGTGCAAACGCCTGGCTCCGGTTGCCAGTGATAGCGAGAAAGCCGCGGCCGAACGTGGACGTGTCGCCGCACGGCGCTTTACGATGGCGTGATGCTGAGGAGTCGGGGTCGGGATCAGGTTCAGGACGCTGAGCAGCTCCCGTACGAGGAGGAGCAGCCGACGGACCACGGCCCGGACACGCTGGACGCGGCGCCGGGGCGCGTGGCGAACATCGTGGGCGCGGCGGAACGCGCGTCGCTGGAGCTGCGCGAGCAGGCGGAGGCGCGCGTGCGCGAGCGGATCGCGGAGGCGGACCGCGCGGCGGAGAACCGCGTGCAGGCGGCTGAGGAAGAGGCGGACGAGCTGCTGGACGCGGCGCGCGCGCAGGCGCAGGACACGGCGCGCGACGCGCAGTCCGCGGCCGCGGAGCTGCGCCGCGAGGCGGGACGCGACCGCGAGGAAGCGGGACGCACGCTGGAGCAGGCGCGCGAAGACGCGGCGCACACGGTGGAGCAGGCGCGCGAGCAGTCGGCGCGCACGCTGGAGCGCGCGAGCGAGCAGGCGGAGCGGGTGCTGGCGGAGGCGCGCGACGAGTCCGAGCAGATGTGGGCGGCGGTGCACCAGGAGTCAGAGCGCGTGCGCGTGGCGGCGCGCGAGGAGTCCGAACAGCTGCGCGCGAGCGCGCAGGCGGAGTCGGAGCGGCTGTTGGAGGGCTCGCGCAGGGAGGCGGAGCGGCTGACGAACGAAGTGCGCGAGCAGACGGAGGGCATGCTGGCGGCGGCGCGTGAGGAGGCTGCACGCGTGCACGCGGAGGCGGACGAGGCGGCGAAGGAGACGCGGGCGAAGGCGCGCCTTGAAGCGCGCGAGATAACGAGCGAGGCGCACGTGGTGGCGCGCGACATCCTCGGCGAGGGCACTGAGGTGTCGCGCAACCTGCGCGAGCTGTCGACGTCGCTGCGCAACAACGCGGAGCGCCTGATCCGCGACGTGCGCCTGACGCACGGCGGCATGACCGCGCGCCTGGACCAGGTCACCACGGGCGGCGGCGACGAGCGCGAACCGCCGGAGGCGCCGCAGCCGCGCGGCCGGCGCCGGCCCTCCGCTCCCCCGGCCCCCAGCGACGATCTGGACGTGCCGGAGTTCATCCCGCGGGGGTAGGAAGCACCGGGTACGACCTCATGTTCGATCTCGATCCAGAGCTGCTGCGCGTTCAGTGCAAGCTCGCACGGCGGCGATCCGGCGTGCTCCACGTGAGGCTCCATACGAATCGCCGACCGTCCGTAGCCTGGGCGGCTACAATTCTTGAGGTGATCCTGGGGCTATAGCTCAGCTGGGAGAGCGCCGCCATGGCATGGCGGAGGCCGTCGGTTCGAGCCCGACTAGCTCCACCATCTTGACGACAGTCGAAACGCCCCGGCCCCCGAGAGGGAGGCCGGGGCTTCGGCGTTTCCTGGGGCGCAGGAGCGCGTCAGGCGGCTAGTTGAGGCGCTCATGGCTACGCGACGCTAAGACGATGAGGTTGCATTGCCAAGTTGAAGACCGCGCAAGCCAAGTTCGATAAGGCCCGAGGCAGTTACCTTAGCGTGAAGGCGGCGCACCAAGCGGCGCAACGAGCCTTCAGCGAGCGCCTGGGGTATGTGAGACAGCAAGAACGTCAACGTGAGGAAGCCCGCTCACGGCGTCTCGCTGCCAATGCGCCAGATACTACGAACGAGGTTGTCCGAGCGGCCATCAAGGGCTCAAAGCGATTTGTGCAGTTCTCGGATGATGACGTCCGTCTTTTACGATAGGTGGCAGCCGGAGAGCCAAGAACTTCGAGTACTTATGAGCGTTGCTGGGGACGCCGAGGTAGATGAATACAGTGCCGTTGAATGCTGGCCTGAGCTGATCGTGGCTGCTGAGCGGCTGCGAGTCGCTACTCGGCCCCGACAGTCCCGGTAACCTGGGCCGCGTCGCGCAAGCGGTATTGACTGACCCGAGCCCTGACTGTCTTCAGGTCGACGGAACAGGTGATCGGCAATCAAGTAAGCCGCTCACTGACTGTCGCGGGTATCACCGTGGCCCTACAACGCATCCCGAAAGGCCAGATGGTTCCGAGGTGACTACGGGCAGGAGGGGCGGTTCTGAATACTCTCCGGCTGCCTTCTTCTGCGCGGCCAGAGCGGACCGCGGGCACGACGACGTGTCACCGTCAGACGAAAACACCGCCCAATACTTCGGGGGCGCGCGAAGCGCCGCGACGGTCAGTTCGGCCTCTGCGGGGAAGAGTCCGCTGAGAACGAGATAGCCCGGGTCGTCCGGCTGGTCGCACCCCGCCCCGTCGCCCTGGCTGCCGTCGGGCTCAACCATAAGATTGATACTCTGGCCTCCGGCGAGCGATTCCTCGCTGGAGTCCCCTCCGCAAGCCGCGGTGAGGGTCGTGTGAAGCGCTGCTACCCGCAGGGTACAGAGATCCCCACCGTAAAACGGCACCACAGCAGAGAACGGCCTGCCGATGTGTCCAACTGGCACGTCGCCGTCGTGCGGCACTGAGGCTCCCTGGTGGCCACAGACCGGACTGTTGGACGGGTAGAGGGCGTCCACTTCGAGCGGGGGGTATTCCGCTTCGCTCGCGGTGTAGTCAGTTGTCGTGTTGGTTAGGGTCGCCGTGCCCGAGACTGGCGCGACCACGTTGAGATAGCCGGGATTCTCGTTTGTGGTGTTGGTCGTGGCTTGACCAAGGGTGACATTGAACGCCACGCTGAAAGCGTAGTTACGTTTCGTGCTGATAGTCGGTACTGACCCCGAGTAGCTCAGCTTCGGTGTCGCCGCGCGGGCGGGCACTACCGCTCTAGTGGACACGGCCTTCGACGGCTCGGCGCTAGAGGACGCGACGGGCGACGCTTGCCCGCCACAGGCCGTGAGTACCAGCAACCCCGTCGCGGCCAAGGCTAGGGATACGATGCGAATTGCAGAGGTTATACGCGCCGACATATCAAATCTCCTTTTCGGATGGGGCACTCGATTCGAGTGGCGTAGGCGTCACCCGAAGGCGTTGAGGATGCCGGGTGGTCATCGGCGAGCATGACGCGGAGGCGCGCAACAGTATCAACAACTTGACGATTGAGCGGGCGCGGATCACAGGGTATCTCCGGGCACCGGCATGGTGACGACGAACCGGCAATTCTGGACGGGCTGACGAGCCCTCATAGCTATACCCATGAGCGATCGCACCGCCCGATCTCGCGGCGTCCTCGGTGCTTGGAGTCGTCTATATCCGCTCGGGCGTCGCTCGGCTTGGGCCACTCGTTGAGGCAATAGGTTGCCGAGGCGAGTGTTCGGCAGGCGCGGTCGAGGCTCGCCCCCCTCTCAAACCATGTATCGGAGTCGATCTCCGGGGTCTCGAGGAGGGCATTCGCCTCGGTGAACCCGTCGCGTAGCTTGTCGCGGAACTCGGAGATTCGCTCGCGGGCGGCGGTGCGGGCTTCGCGCCACTTCTTGTGCTGCGGTGACTCGGGGCGTGGTTCGATGTCGCTGCCGATCGCCTCTATCCATTGGCGTCCAAGTGGCTGACGCGCTTGGCCAAATCTTCGATATAGGTCCGTCGCCCCCAACTCGCTCTGGCGCTCCGGAGGCTCCTTCGCGCAGAATGCGAGGATGGTCTTGATGCCCCAGATCGCGAGTGTCCTCTGCTGCTCAGGGTTGAGGGTAATCCCTTGGAGAGAGGCCAGCGCCTAGTGTCTGGCAGCTGCGGGAGAAGAGGCCTGGCGAGCCGCCGCGTAGAGCGGCTCAGGGGCCATGTCAGCGCCGTTGGGCCACGTGACGGTGCCAGCCTCTGCGTCCACCGTTACGCGTGCGAAGTAGTCAGGATCACGCAGCGGCTCAAAGACACCTCTCCACTCGCGCCCTGTGAAGTCGACCTCGCCCACTGTGCCGTCGTCAAAGGTCAGGCGCAGGCGGTACTCGCCGCTGATCTCGACACCGATGACATCATGCAGTTGCTCCACGCAAGCCATGTTACGCCAGGGCATCGATCGGCTCCAGCGGCTCGTCTCGACGTGCTCGCTCCCAGTTCGCTGCTAGTAGGTTTGCGCGCCGGCCGATCGGTCATCCACCTCGGAGCGCGCTCAGTCGGTTGCAACCGGCGTCAGCAGCTTGTAGAGTAGAAGGCCCAGAATGACGCCGAAGGTCGAGGGGTCCACGGTGTCTGGGTCGGCGAGGTGCTCTATGGCGATGCCGTTGGAGAGCGCGAGCACGGCAACGGCCAGTTGCTCCGCTGGCGCCGGGAGGGTGACCCCTGCCTCGATAGCCCGTGCCTCGAGGAACTGTGCGATCAGTCCGCGCACGGAGCGTCGCTCGCGAGCGAACTCATCGTGCAGCTCCGGGTCGCGAACCGCTCGTGCCCAGAACTCAATGAACAGCAGGTGCCAGTCACGCTGGCTCGACATGAGCTGGGCCAGGCCGCTGCCGGCGTCGCGCGCGATGTCCAGAACCGTCGCCTGGCGCTCAACGGCTTCCGTGACGAGCGCCAGTCGCTCGTCGATGCGCTCCCGCATCAGGGCGTAGAACAAGTCGTCCTTGCCGGCGAAGCTGGAGTACACGGCACCCTTGGTCAGACCGGCTGCGGTGGCGACGTCATCGAGCGAGGCGCGGTCATACCCGCGCTGGGCGAACACCTCGCCCGCGGCCTGTAGCAGCCGCTGTTGTGTTTGCGCGCGCGTTGGGCGCTGACGCTTGTTCTGATTCCGGATGGACGTCACGAGCAAGATGATACTGTGGAGTATTCAGTACCGATTGGTATTGAAATATGCTCGGCCTCGCTCACCAGCCAGAAAGGCCCAAGATGCCCAACTTCACCCAACCGCTGACACCCGAGGCTTCCGGCGTCTCTCTCGGCCACGAACGCCTCGCGGGACGCAAGGTCCTGATCGTCGGCGCCGGCCAGCAGAACTACGACATCGAGAACCCTCCAATCGGCAACGGCCGTGCGATCAGCAGACTCCTCGCCCGCGAAGGGGCTCACGTCGCGATAGCCGATGTCGATGAGGCCGCCGTCGAGGAGACGGCCCGCCAAGTACACACGGAGGGCCAAGCCGCGGTAGCCATCGTCGCCGATGCCGGCGAGCCCTCCGAGATCGAACGCATGGTGGGCGACGCCTGCACAGGACTCGATGGCATCGACGCACTGGTCGTGAACGTCGGCATCGCCGGCGGGTGGGGCATCGAGCACACCAGCGCCCAGGACTGGGACCACGTCTTTCAGATCAACGTCCGCGCGCACTACCTGACCTGCAAGCACGCACTCGCCGTGATGAGCGACGGCGGCGCGATCGTGCTCACCTCTTCGGTCGCCGCGCTGATGCCAGCCAACGAGGTCGTCGCCTACCACGCCTCCAAGGCCGCCCTGCACGGTCTGTGCACGTGGCTGGCCAAGCACGCCGCAGCGCGCGGCATTCGCGTCAACCTCGTCGTCCCGGGCTTGATCGACACCTCCCTCGGACGGCTCGCCGGCAAGGCCGACCCAAGCCGGCAGGAGCGCCCAATCCCACTCGGACGCCAGGGCACCGCGTGGGAGGTCGCCCATGCGACCTCGTTCCTGCTCTCCGACGAGGCCAGCTACATCACCGGGCACGCGCTCCTGGTCGATGGCGGACTCCAGGCCCTGCGCTGAAAACGATGGCCCGCCTCCCCTACATCGATCCTCAGGCCGCATCGCCCGACGTGCGCGAGGCTCTCGACGCGCTCCCGCCACTCAACATCTTCGCCACGCTCGCCCACGCCGATACAGCCTTCATCCCCTACCTCGCCCTCGGCGGCGTCCTGCTAACGCAACTCGAGCTCGACCCCCAGCTCCGCGAGCTGGCGATCCTCCTCGTCGCCGCACATACCGGCGCAGAGTACGAGTGGATCCAACACGTCGGCATCTCGAGAGCAATCGGTATCGACGATGAGCAGATCGCCGCCATCCAGCGCGGCGATCTGGAAGCGACCTGCCTGAACCCCAACGCCCGCGTCCTGCTGCGTTTCACCCACGAAGTGCTCCAGAGTCCACGCGCCGACGACGACACCTTCACAGCGCTGCGCGAGCGCTTCCCGCCCCGCCAGATAGTCGAGCTGCTGCTCGTCATCGGCAGCTACCACATGCTCGCCCGCATCATGACCACCCTCGATATATACCTCGACGCCGCCGTCGGTAGTGCCGTCATCGACGAAGCACAGCGCCGCCTCCAGGAGTAGATCGCGGCGCGCGCTCGCTACCGGCTTCGATCCAGAGCGCGACGCGAGCATCGTTGGCAAGCCGCTTCCCAACCCGCGCGCTCTGGCGCCTGACGTGCAGCGTGCCGTGGGGGCGCACCGGCCGGTGGACGATTCCGAGGCGGCAATGCGCCGCGGCAAGAGCGCGGCGGGCAACCGCGAGCGTATCGCCCCTCAGTGCGGGACTACACACGCTGGGTTCATCGTCGGGTGGACTGCCGCCTGCTGTGCTGCTTCTCCTTCACGGCGCTTCCGGGCTTCTGCTTCTTCAGCGGCGTGGCTGGCAGCTTCCTTTGCCTTCTGTTCTTCCTGTTCATTTTCCCGCTGTTCTCGAACTGTCCGTTCGGCGGCTTCGTTGCCGCTCTGGTTGGCCCAGGGCAGTTCTGGGGGGTGGTAGGGAGTTTCGTCCGATCCGCAGCCCGTCGGGCAAGCTCCCGCCGGGATCGACTTGAATTCGCCCGAGAAGCTCGTCGTGCCAGCCGGGCTACTCGCTTCGACCGTGTACTGGTACCAGGTGTCAGCTTCTAGTCCTGCCACCACGACGGTGACCATGTGGCTTTCATCGGCGGCGAGCAGCCGACCCTCTGTGCTCTGGCACCCTCGCTCGTCCGGGCAATCCAAGCTGATCGTCCACAACGCAATCGAGTTGTGTAGCGGACGCGCGGAGGCTGCATTCTCCTGAGATTCGGAATCATAGTGACGGGCGAAGTCGAATTCCGCTGAGCGGATGGGCGCGAAGCCACGCACACGGGCATCACGCTCAACACCCACGACATCGGCGCCGCGCACGCGCAGTTCAAGTCGCTTGGCGTGGACGTAGGCGCCGAGGTCTCGCGCGTGGGCGACCCCGTGCCGCCGATGTTCTGGTTTCGCGACCCGACCGGCCACGGCCTGATGGTCGTGGAGACGAGTTGATCGACACCAGCTCCCGATTCGTTAGATTCCAGACCGGCCCGAGGTCGTCGACCAACACGTGCCTGGACGCGCGACAATCGATTTGGAACGGAGATGGTGCTTGTGATCAAGAGAGTGCTCGGGGTATCGCTGGCAGGTTTCGCCGCACTCAGCGGGGTTGCCTTCGCGGGCTCGTCGAGCTCCCCAAAGCCCGGTGAGCTCTACACGTCGGAATTCCTCACGGTGACCGTTGGCAAACCGGCGACCAAGGCCCGCATCTTCGTCGAGTGCCTGCCCGCGTCCGGCGCGGCCGGCGGCCAGTGGCTTGGAACCGTCAAGCTGACTCACGGCTCGTTCAAGCTCGACCAGCAAACCACGATCAAAAAGCTCCCGAGCGGCACCACCACCGGCGTCGTCGAAGTCACAGGCAAGTTCACGCACGGCGAGTTCCAGGGCGCCTGGCACCTCGGCGGCTTCGCCTGCAACAAGACGAGCTACCGGACCAAAGCCGGATCCGGCGGTTCGGGCCACTAGCTGACTGCAGCGGCCAACACCTCGACAGCGCTTCACACGGTGCGCAGCGCCTCCGTGGGTGACAGCCTTGCGGCGCGCAGCGCCGGGACCAGGCCGGCGACCGCGCCGATCAGGAGCGCCGCGCCGAACCCGCCCGCCCACGCGAGCGTCGGGATCACGACCGCCCAGCCCTTCGTGGAGGCGTAGATCGCGGTCGCGAGCGCGCCCGCTGCGATGCCGACGGCGCCGCCGCCGAGCGCCAGCAGGATCGCCTCGCAGAGGAACTGCGTGCGGATCTGCCCGCGGGTCGCGCCGAGCGCGCGGCGCAGCCCGATCTCCGAGCGGCGTTCCAGCACCGAGATGACCATGATGTTCGCCACGCCCACCGCGCCCACCAGCAGCGCCACCGCGCCGAGTCCCAGGAACAGGCCGTTGAAGGCGCCCTGCGCGTCCGCGCGCGCCGTCAGCGCGGCGGAGGGCTGGCTGACGTTGACTTCGTTCGGCGCTTCCGGGTCGGCGGTGGCTGCCAGCACCGACTGCACGGCCGCCACCTGGCTGCTCTGGGCGCGCAGGTAAACGCTGTTGGGGTGCCCGTTGAACTGCATGAAGCGGGCCGCGGCCTTGAAGCCGACGAGCACCGAGCTTTCGATTTCCGGTACGAGGACGGACGGGCCGAGGATCCCCACGAGGTACAGCCACTGGTTCGCCGCCCAGATCCGCTCGCCCGGGTAGATGTGGTCGATCCCCAGTCGCTGCGCGGCGCCGGCGCCGAGCACCGCCGCCGGCTCCTGCGCCGTGGCGGCGTTCAGGTAGCGACCCTGCACCACGTCGATGCCCAGCGTGCGCGGCAGGCCCAGGCTCGCCGCCTGGATGCTCAGCGCGTTCGTTTCGACGGCCGGGATCACCGGAGAGCGGTACACGTTGCCTTTCACGCCCCCCGTCTCCGCGACACTTTCGACCGGGTAGATCCGGCCGATCATCGCCGGCGCCGCGAGCGGCAGCTCCGCCGGTTTGCCGGCGAAGCTCTGGCCGTTGCTGATCGTCAGCAGGTTCGTCCCCAGACGTTCTATCTCCGACAGCAGCCCCGCCTGGCTCGACGAGGACAGGCCCAGCACCGCCACGATCGCCGCCACGCCGATCGCGATCCCCAGCGCCGACAGCCCCGCACGCATGCGCCTCGTTCGCAGACCAACGCTCGCCACGCGCGCCAGATCGGACGGGCGCAGACCGCGGGGGGCCAGATCCATGGGATTGGGAGCAACGCTCCCGGCCGCGCTCATGAGGGGCGTCCGGGCTGGGTGTTCACGAGCGCGAACGTCGCCGGCCTCACGTGCTCGACGCTCGCCTCGACCACATAGCCGCCCCGCGTGTCGTCGGCGGTGAACGCCGGCGCGACGGCTATCCCGCACGCGTCGGCTTTCACCTCCAGCCTGCGCCGGTGGAACGCCTGGACGCGATTGCGAAGATCGCGCGAGCGAACGGTGAAGCGTCCACTCGCGCCGGCGGCTGGCGCCGAGAACGTTACGAGCGCGCCCGGGACCGCGTTGCCCTCGGCATCCGTGACAGTAACCGCGAGCCGGATCGGGAATCGGGCACCCGCGGGGGTGGACTGCGTCGAGCCGACCCCCGCCGTGAGCTTCACCGGTTCACCTGCCGATACGGGTACGCGTCTGCCGAGCGTCGCGCACCACACCCCCGCGGCGGCGTTCGTCAGCGAGAACGACACCCAGCCGTACCGCGAGCTCGCGGTGACCGTGTAGCTGCCCGCCACCCCATTCGCGGTGAACGGCGGCGCCGCCACCGCACCCGACGCGTCGGCGCCCACGGTGACCGTGCTGGAGGCGCTCGTGGAGAACACGCCGCTCGCGCCAGCCGCTGGTGCGCTGAACGTCACCGAAATCCCCGCCGCGCCGCTCGTCACCGGACAGCCGTCGCTGTTGACCAGCGCCACCTGCAGGCCCGTCGCGAATGCCGTCCCCGCCAGCGCCGTCTGCGGTGTGCCCGCCACGAGCGTCATCTCGCTCGGCGGATTCGACGACGGGCACGCCGGAGCGCCAGCGGGCGGCGCTCCGGCTTCACCCTGCGACCCCGCGGTTTCGCCCGCGGCCCGCAACGGCACGCATGCGAGCACACCGAGCACCGCAAGCGCGCCAGCGACCGCCACCACCGCCTCCCCAGCCCACCCGGCCCGGTGGCGCAACCACGCCATCCCTCTAAACATCTGCAGTTCCAGCCTCGGTATCGGCGACGATGCGTCCGTCCAGCACCTGCACCTGTCGCGGCAGGCGGCCCGCGAGGTCGTGGTCGTGGGTGATCACCAGGATCGTCGCGCCATCCGCGTTCAGCTCCTGCAGCAGCGCCAGGATCGCTTCGCCCGACGCGCTGTCGAGGTTCCCCGTCGGCTCGTCCGCCAGCACGATCGCCGGGCGGCCCACCAGCGCACGCGCAATCGCCACACGCTGGCGCTCGCCGCCCGAGAGCCTGCTCGGGCGAAAGCCCGCGCGGTCGGCCAGCCCCACCCGCGCGAGCGTCTCCGCCGCTCGCTCACGGCGCTCGGACACCGCCACGCCCGCGTACAGCAGCCCTTCCGCCACGTTCTCCAGCGCTGTCGAGTGCTCCGCCAGGAAGAACTGCTGAAACACGAACCCGACGCGCGTCGCGCGCAACGTCGCCAGCTCGCGATCGGCGAGCCCCGCCGCGTCCAGGCCCGTGATCGAAACCACCCCCGAGCTCGGCCGCTCCAGCGTGCCCATCACGTGCAGCAGCGTCGTCTTGCCCGAGCCCGAAGGGCCCACGATCGCCACCAGCTCGCCCGCGCGCACCGCAAAGCTCACCTCCCGCAACGCGTACACCGGCGGCTCCGCACCGTACACCTTGCTCACGCCGTCCAGCTCCAGCACCGGCTGCGCGCCTGTGCCCTTCAGGGTGCTCATGACTGCGGCACCACCACGCGCTGGCCCGCCGACACGCCCTCGCCGCTCACCTGCACGAGGCCGTTTGCGTCGTCGAACAGGCCCAGCGTCACCGCCTCCAGACGGTGCACGCGGCCTTCCGCCACCTCCAGCGCGTAGCCGCCGCCCGCGAGCGCCAGCAGCGCGTCGATCGGCACCGCGAGCGCGTCCGGCACGCTTTCGCTCGTGATCGACACGTTCACCGGCGCCTGGTCCAGATGCCCCGTCGCCGCCGGGTCGGTCGGCGTGACGTCGACCGCGATCGTCGGCGCGCCTTCTTCTTCGCCGCCACCGCCACCGCCACCGCCGGATTTGCTTGAGGGCGACGTCGCGACGCTCGACACATACGTGATCCGCCCCGGCGTCGTGTCGTCGTCCGGCAGGGTGATCGTCACTGCGTCGCCCACCTTCACGCTCGCCTGCTGCGCCGCGTCCAGCGCGACCTTCACCTGGCGGGCCGTCGAGGTCACAGCGAGCACCGGACCCGGCATCACCGCCTGGCCGACCGCCGCCGTCACGCTCGTCACGCGCACCGGCCCCGGCTCGAACACCACCGAGCCGAGCGGCAGCTCGCGTGTCGCCGGCGAGCCGTACCGCAGCACCACCGGCCGACCGCTGATCGCGTAGAGGGTCTGTCCGCGGGAGATCACCTGGCCGACCGCCGGCAGCTCCGTGAACGTCGAGCTCTGGCCGTAGGACACCTCCGACGACCGCGCCGCCGCCAGGCTCGCCTCGGCGCTCGCCAGCGACCCTTCCGCCGAAGCGACCTGCGCCCGGTCGCCCGTCACCTTCATCGCGGCGCCCGATGAGCCCTGCTCCGCGCTCGACACCGCCCGCACGTCGCTCGCGCACAGACCCGCGCCCGCGCCGCCCGCGCCCCCGCCGGTGGCGCCTTCTCCGCCGGTCGCGCCTTCTCCGCCGCCCGCGCCCCCGGCGCCCGACGACGAGCCGCTGGACGCGCTTTCCGCCGCGCCATCGCCCGCGCAGTCGACCGTCTCCTTCGCGCGGGCCGCCGAGACCGTCGCGCGGTTGTCCATCAGCGCTTCGCCGTCGGTCGCCAGCGATGCTCTCGCCGTGCTCAGCATCGCTTCGGCGCCCGTCACCGATTGCCGCGCCTGCGACACCGCAGACGGCGCCGTCCCCGACGGCACACCGATGCTCGACGAGCCCGCATAGCCGAGCGTCCCGCTCACCTGCGTCTGCGAGGACAGCGTCTGACGCGTCACAGTCGCAAGCGACGTCGCGGTCGCGTTGTCGGTGACGCCGTCGCCGGATCTGGTCGATCCGCCAAAGGGGTCGGTCGCGGTCAGGACCGCCACAGCCGCGACGAGCACCAGCCCCGCCCCCGCAAGCACCCTCCGATTTCGGTTCGTATGAATGCGTTGCGGCATCGGTTTCCTTCGGAGTCTGCTTCGGGGATCTGCGTCACCTCCCGCAGCGGTTCTACGCGGTGGGCTGTTTCATCCTTGTTTCGCTCCCCACAGCGACGCCTCTCAGATCCACGGTCAATGCCCCGCCGCGAAGCGGGCCACGGCGGCCTTGGTTAGCGCCCCGTGGGTGACGCCGACGCACGCGTCCGCGGCCTGCAGCACCGCCGGCTGATGCACGTCCACGCCGGCGCTCGCGAGCATCTCGTGGGTCAGCTCGCCGCTGCCCGACGGGTCGGGGAAGTTCTGGACGCCGTGCATGCGTATGCAGCGGGCGAAGGCGAGCAGGTCGCTGAGGCGCTGCGCGCGCTGGGCCTGGCTCAGCTGGCCGCCGTTCGGCTGCAGGCGCTGGCAGGCTCTCTGGGCCGCAACCACCTGAGAGTTGGCGACCTGCTTGAACGCCCTGATGGCGGCTTCCTTCGTGATCGCGCCGCCGCTCGCGGGGTCGGGGAAGTTCGGCACCCCGTGCGAGCGCATGCAGCCGGAGTAGGCCAGCGCACCGCCCTGCGCCGTGGTGGCGGTGGTGGCGGTCTTGGAGGAGGTGATGCTCGCGACCCCCGGAGAGCCTCCGCCGCCGCAGCCGGCCGCGAGCAGCGAGAGCAGGGCAACCGCGACGGCGGTTGTGAGGATCGGCGTGCGGCGGTCTGCGCTTCGCGCCAGCGGCTCGCCGGCTGCCGGCTTGGGTGCGGCGCGGCGCCCGACGCGCCAGACCGTGGCGCCGATCAGCGCGACCGCAGCAACGAGGAAGATCGCGGTCTCGAGTACCTGCAGCGGCCAGTAGTGGCTTGGCGGCTGGTAGGCGACGAGCAGCTGCAGGTGTTGAGAGAGCGCGCGAGAGCAGGGCAGAAAGGCGCCTTCCGTCAGTTCCGCGCCCTTGCCGGGGCCCGTGGCCGTCGGGCAGTTGCGCAGCAGCAGATCGTGCAGCTGGGCGGTGCTGAGGACGCGGTGGGCGCGGTCGACGAGCGAAGCCGAGATCGCCCAGGCATTCGGGAGCGGGGGCACGCCGGCGAAGACGCTGAGGCCCGATGCGCTCGGGAGGAGCTCGACGCTCTTGCCCAGCGTCAGCGGGAACAGGGATTCCCGCGGCGGCAGAAGGTGCGGGCGAATCAGGAGCGTGAACGCGATTCGCGTCGCGACGAAGCCCAGCAGTGCCCCGGCCATGGCCGGCAGCGTGCGGCGGGTCAGCGCGCCGGCCGCGACGCCGAGCGCGAACGCGAAGCCCGCGTAGCCGATCGCGACGATCCCGCGCTCGGTGAACACGCTCGGGTCGAAGCGGTTCACGTTGACGGCGTCCAGCGGCGCGAACCACCAGCTGACGAGCCAGCTCGCGAGGCCCGCCACGGCGAGCGCGGCCACGCCCACGAGCGCGACCCTGACCAACAGCCAGTGCCTGCGTGTGACGGTCTGCGTCCACGCCAGGCAATAGGTGCCGCTCTCGAGCTCCCGCGCGAGCAGCGGCGCGCCCCAGAACATTCCCAGCAGCGCCGGGATCGCGAGCAGCGCGGGGCCGAGGACATCCGGCAATGTCGTGTCGTGGCCGGTGAGCGCGCCGCAGTCACCGCGTGCGTTGCAGTGCGCGCCGCCCAGCGAGTCGTAGACATCGCGCAGGTGCAGGCCCGTCACGAGCACGAGCACGGCGAACGCGGCGAGCAGGGTGAGCGACACGAGCGCCTGCGTTCGGAACTGGCGCCAGGCGAGCCAGATCATCGGCCGATCCTCGACAGCTCCGCATCGCCTGCCGCCCGCCCGCCCGTAGGCGGGCTCATGTACGCGAGGACGATGTCCTCGAGGCTCACCTCCTCGACGCTCCACGCCGGGTCGATGATCGGCTCCTCGGTGCGCACCAGCAGCATGCTCTGGCGCTCGGTGTGGCGCTCCTCGACCACCCGCTGGCTCGGCGGCAGCCGCGCGCTGTCGCGGCGTGGCCCGCTCAGCCGGCGGTGGGTGGCCAGCAGCTCGTCGATCTCGCCGGCAAGCTGCACGCGACCCTCGGCGAGGAGGATCAGGTAGTCGCAGACGCGCTCGAGGTCGGCGACGACGTGCGATGACAGCACGACGCTCACCGTGTGCTCGGCCGTGAACTCCATCAGGCCCTGCAGGAACTCGCGCCGCGCCAGCGGGTCGAGGCCTGCGGCGGGCTCGTCGAGCGCCAGCAGCTCAGGCCGCTTTGCGATCGCGAGCGTCAGCGCGAGCTGCGCGCGCTGGCCGCCGGAGAGCGTGCCGGCGCGCTGCGCGCGGTCGAGCCCGAGACGCTCGATTCGCGCCTGCGCAAGCGCCGCATCCCAGCCCGGGTTGAGCGCGGCGCCCAGGCGCAGGTGGTCGGCAACGGACAGCGACGGGTACAGCGGAGTGTCCTGTGCCACGAAGCCGACGCGCGCGAGCTGCGCCGGCGTCGCCGCCACCTCCTCGCCGAGGACCGCGACCGAGCCCGCGCTCGGCTCTATCAGGCCGACCGCGAGATGCAGCAGCGTGGTCTTGCCGGCGCCATTCGGGCCGACGAGACCGGCGACGTGGCCGGCGGGGATATCCAGCGTGCAGCCCGACAGCGCCCAACGGCGCCCGTAGCGCCTGCCCAGGCCGCGCGTCGCCAGCGCGACTCCAGCTCGCGGAGGGCGGGCGTTCACGCTACCCCCTCGATGCGGGCGGAGCGAACAGCGTCGCGAAACAGCGCCTCGATCGACTCCTCGTCGAGGCCCGCGCGCCGCGCCTTGACGATCCAGCCGCGCAGCTCGCGGCGCAGCGGCGCGTTCGCGGCGATCGCCGGGTCGGCCAGCGAGCCGGTGACGAACGTGCCGGCGCCCGGCCGTGCGCAGACGAGCCCGGCGTGCTCCAGCTCGCGGTAGGCCTTCAGCACGGTGTTGGAGTTGATCGCAAGCCGCGCGACCACCTCCTTGACCGTGGGCAGCTGGTCGCCGTCGCGCAGCAGGTCGAGGCGCAGGGCCTGGCGCACCTGCTGGACGATCTGCATGTACGGCGAAACGCCGGAGCGTGAGCTGAGGTGGAACTCGATCACAGTTGTCTCCCTATATGAATAGCTTCATAGCACTTTAGGGGAACGGCCCTTGCCTGTCAAGGCGTCGCCGCGCTGCTCTGCGTCTCAGTCAGTGGTTGTGCAGCGGGAACGCGCACGCGGCCGCCACGCGCGTGAACATCGGCGACTGCTGCTCGATCGTGCTCGGGAAGATCAGGATCACACCTTCGATGTCGCTGATCACGCCGCCGCGGCTGGAGCCGAACGGGTTGGACGGGACCGACGTCCGGGGATCGGGGAAGTCGTAGACCCCGTGCTGGCGCATGCACCGCGCGATCCTCAGGAACCTCGCGAGCGTCCGCGGGGACGGATTTGTGGTGGAGCCGGGGCCAGGGGGGCCGCCGCCCGGCAGGAGCTTGCTGCACTTCGCCTGCGCCGCCTTGAACACCGGCGATGAGGGATCGATTCCGGTTCGCGCATTGAAGAGGAGGCCTCCGCCGGGCTTCGGGTTCGGGAAGTCGGGCACGCCACGCGAGCGCATGCACTTGGCGAAGGCGACCGCCGCCCGCTGGAGGCTCGCCGGGCCTTCCTGGCCTTCCTGCGGCGAGCCGCTGCCCGCGGAGCCCGGCGACGAGGCGGCCTTCTCCGAGGAGAGGCGCGCGACGCCGGGGCTCGACGAGCCGCCGCAGCCGGCGAGCGCCAGCGCGACGCTCACGAGAGCCGCGGCGGTGAGCAGCAGGGCCCGCCGCGAGCTTAGCCTCCTGGTAGGAATGCTGTACGGCATCTGGCCTCCTTCGGACTGCTTCGGTCTGCTTCGGGGACATGCGTCCGCTCCCGGACCAGTTCTACGCAGTGGCTTGTTTCAGCCGTGTTTCGCGCCCCGAGGCATGCGGCGGCTCGTTTGGCGGAGCAGACGAAACAGCCATGAAACGTCGCGGCGCTACCTTCTCGACACGGAGCGACTGATGCGAGTGCTGGTGATCGAGGACGACGAGGAGCTGGCCGCGACGGTCGCCGCGGGCTTGCGCCATGCGCGAATGGCAGTCGACGTCGCGCTCGACGGCGAAGCCGGTTTGACGCGCGCACTGGTCAACGACTACGACGTGATCGTGCTCGATCGCGACCTTCCCGCGCTCCACGGCGACGAGGTGTGCGCCAAGCTGGTCGCCGCGGGCGGGCGCAGCCGAGCGTCCCGCCGGTGCTGGAGCACGGCGACGTCGTGCTCGACACGGCCAGGCGCTGCGCGCAGCGCTCCGGCCGTGATCTCGAGCTGACACCAAAGGAGTTCGGGGCGCTGGAGCTGCTGCTCGCCGCCCAGGGCCGGGTCGTCTCGGCCGAGGAGCTGCTCGAACGCGTGTGGGACGAGAACGCCGACCCGTTCACGGGCGCCGTGCGAATCACCATGAGCCGGCTGCGCGCCAAGCTCGGCGAACCTCCCGTCATCGACACCGTCGCAAAGGCCGGCTACCGCATCGGAGATCGGTGACGGGCGCCGCGCACCCCCGGCCCGCACCGCGCTCTTGGCTGCGATTGCCTCGCCGCACCGCCCGGCTGCGGCTCACGGCTTTCTACGGCGGCCTCTTCCTGCTCTCCGGCGTGGCGCTGGTCGCCACCACCTACGTTCTCTTCGAGCGGGCGACCGAATACAGGGCGCCGCATCTCCCGACGATTCCACACACGCCCGCCATCCAGCGTCTCCAGCTTCCGGCTGCCGCTGGATACGGTCCGGCTCCGCCCCGAGGCCAAGCCGTCGTCATCCAGCATCCCCGCCAGCTCACACAGGCTCAACAGGAGCTCGGCAGGGCTCAGCAGGAGCTGGTACAGGCTGGGCCTCGACTGCTGCTGGGTGTGCCAGCCGAGCTGACCCGGATCCGCCATCAGCTCGCACAGGCCCAGCATCAGCTCGCACAGGGCCAGCGTCAGCTGGCAAGCGCTGTGCATCAGGTCGCACAGGCAGGATCCGTCCAAGCCGCACAGCGCGCCGCCGACTCGCACCAGCTCCTGGTCGACTCGGGGATAGCTCTGGGAATCGTGGCCGTCCTCGCGATCCTCGCCGGCTGGCTCGTCGCCGGCAGGATGCTGCGACCGATCCGCACCATCACCCGCACGGCTCGAAGGATCTCCTCCACCAGCCTGCACGAGCGCCTGGCTCTCGACGGCCCGCAGGACGAGCTCAAGGAACTCGGGGACACGCTCGACGACCTGTTCGGGCGTCTCGACGCCGCGTTCGACGCGCAGCGCCAGTTCGTCGCCAACGCCTCGCACGAGCTGCGCGCGCCGCTGACCCGCCAGCGGGCGCTGATCCAGGTCGCGCTCGCCGACCCGGACGCGGACCTCGCCTCGCTGCGCGAAGCCCACGAGCGGGTGCTCGCCTCCGAGCTTCAGCTGGAGCAGATGATCGACGCGCTGCTGACGCTCACGCGCGGCGAAGCCGGCCTGCAGCGCCGCGAGCCCCTCCATCTCGCGGCGCTCGCCGCCAAGGCCGTGCTCGCGCGCGAGTCAGACGCCGCGGGCCACGAGCTCGAGGTCCGCACGACGCTGGCCGCAGCGCCCGCCGTGGGCGATCCGCGGCTGCTCGAGCGCCTGATCGCCAACCTGATCGACAACGCCATCCGCCACAACATCCCCCATGGACACGTCGAGATCGCGACCGGCACCCGTGATCAGCGCGCGTTCCTGGCCGTCGCCAACAGCGGTCCCGCGATCCCCCCCGAGGAGGTGCCGCGCCTGCTGCAGCCGTTCCAGCGCCTCCACGGAACGCGAATCAACCACGCCAGCGGGAATGGGCTGGGGCTCGCGATCGTCGACGCGATCGCCGCCGCCCATCGCGCCACGCTGAGCGCCCAGCCGTGTCCGGACGGCGGGCTGGCCGTCGAGGTCGCCTTCCCTCTCACGCGAGCTGCGGTCAGGCGGCGATGAACTGAGCGTGGTAGGCGAACGGCGGACCGAAGCTGCGCGCGAGGCGGAAGCCGGCCGCCTCGGCCATCGGTCGCAGCTGCCGTGCGGGCACGAAGTCGGGATCCACGATCATCTCCCCCACGATCAGCCGCCCGCCGGGCTTGAGCACGCGGCGCAGCTCGGCAAGCACCCGCCGGCGATCCGGGATCTCACCCAGCACGGTCACGATGTAGGCAGCGTCGAACGAGACATCGTCGTATGGCAGCCGCCCGGACGCGGAGGCAAGCGTGGCAACCACGTTGCGGGCTCCCCGGCGCTGCGCACGCGCGACGGTGGCCTCGAGCATCTCCTGCTGGAGATCGAGCACATCCACGCGCCCCTGCGGACCCACGTACCCCGCCACCTCCACCGCATGCTGGCCAAGCCCGGGGCCGATCTCGAGGATCCGCTCGCCCGCCCGCGCCGCGAGCGCGCGCCGCAACGGGCCGGCTGGCCGCGGAATTGCCAGCTCCCAGCGCAACGCATAGGGCAGCGGCGTGGGCTCGCCACGGCTCCAACGCCTTGCGAGCGCGTCGCCTACTACAGCCGCCACCACGAAACCAAGCGCCCTTCGCCGGCGGCGTTGCACGAGCGACGCCAACGCGACGAGCAGAGCTGCTGCCGACACCGCCTGGGTCCAGTCCTGCCTGCGCATGCCAGTCGATCGTACCCATCCGAGCAAATGGACTCTGGGATGCACACATCGTCGCGAACCTCGTGATCCCCCCGCCGGCCGAGCGGCCGGCGGGGGCGAAGCGACGATCGAGGCGCTGCGCGTCCCAGCGCGTGACCGTCAGTGGGTGTAGAAGTCCACCCCCACGATGCCCGCCATGACGCCATAGCCGAGCGTGGTCGGGTGGATGTCGGCGTTGGGGCTCGTCGGGTTGAACGTGCCGCCCGGGCACATCGCCGTAAAGGCGCAGATCGTCGGCAGGTCCGTCGTTTCCGGCGCGTGGGTGACGATCGACGTGTTGAACGCGGGCTCGGGGTTGGCGAAGCTGGTGTCCGGAACGGCCGACGCAACGCTCGACAGGGCCGCGTTCAGCCCCGCGGTCGTCGTGTCGCCACCCGGTGCCGGCAGGACCGTCGGGTACGGGTTGTAGAGCCCGATCAGCACGATCTGCGCTTTCGGCGCGGCCGCGCGCAGCTGCGAGAGGATCGAGAACACGTTGCCGGCGATGTGCGCGAACTCGCCTTCCACTTCGGCGGCACTGCACGTGAACGTCGCCGGGAAGCCGCACTTGCTGGCGAGGAACTGCAGCACGTCGTTGGCGCCGATGTCCAGCGTGATCGGGCTCACCTTCGGGTTTGCTTTGAGGATCGCGAGCGCGTCGGCGAGCTGCGAGGTGTGCGAGCCGTAGGAGTGGTGCAGGAACGCATATGGGAACGGCGTGCCGGTGGGGCCGCCCGCGCAGTAGCCCGGGATGCCGGAGCCGCTGATGAACGTTTCAGTGGTCTCCCCCGGGCAGCCGTCGTTGATCGTCTGCAGTTTGGGATGGGTGAGCTTTAGGACCGCACCGAAGTCGTCCACGTAGCCTTCGTCGAACGTCGCCGGTTCCACGAAGCCTTTGCTTTCCAGCTCGCTTTTGAACTGGGCCGCGTGGTAGCCGTAGGCGAGCGAGTCGCCGAGTGCCAGATAAGTGTTTCCGACTTGGGCCGCACCGGCGGCCGGGGTGAGCGCGAGCAGCGCCGCGAGCGCGGCGATGACCATGGCGGCGGCCGTCAGCGAACGCGCCGAAACCCTGTGCAGGACAGACATGAAACCCTCCTCGAAGGTCGATGGCCGTGCCGGGGCGGAACTGCTGCTAGCGCCCTCAGCCCTGGCTGGAGCATCTAGCGTAGCCGTCTCTCACGGCACCGAGACGCGGAAGCTCCCGACGGTGACGCCAACCTGGGTCGGGCTGCGGCCGCAGCAGAAGTGGCTGGCAATCACCTCGTACAGCGGCCCTTCGCCCGCGCTGTCAGACGTCCTCGCTTCGCTGTAGCTGCCAGAGGATCTGGCGAAGAACACCCGCCCGGAGTACGTCGTGCGGCAGCGACTTTCCAGCGACAACGGAATCTGCACCTGCTGGCCCGCCGCGAGCGTCCGCTGCGTGGGTTGGGCGACGATCACGGTGGGGGTCGCGCAGCCGGCGACCCGGCGCGGCCGCAGCTCCACGTCGTAGCCGCTGGAGATGTTCGGCGCCGCCTCGGGCGCCCTGAACGTCACCACCAGCCCCGGCCCCGGCCGCGTGCCGGCCGAGCCCGGCCGCGTGAACGTGTGCCCGCCACGGCCTTCGGCCAGCAGCGGCGGGCTGTAGGGCAGCAGTGGCCGGTAGGACAGCCGCAGCGCAGCGCCTGCCCTCCCCTCCGCGGGCGGCGCGGCGCTCGCGACGCCGAGACCCTTGGGCGTGCAGCGCTGAGCGTCGCTGTAAGCGGGGATCTGGCACTGGCTGCCATCGCGGTAGGCGACGGTGAGCGTCGCCATCCCCTGCCGGACGTGGCTTCCGTATGGGCCCGCGCTGCGCCCGCTGTTGGCATGCGCGGGCGCCGGCAGCACGATCAGGTACGCGCCGTCGGATCCGGAGGGCGTGACGGTGAGCTCGCGGCCCCGGGTCAGCCGATCGCCAGGCGCGTTCACGCGAATGCTCGCCGCTTCAGGGCCCAGCATCCCCACGGCGACCTCGCGCAGGTCGACCTGCGGGCAGCGCACGCCCCAGTCCTGCTGGCCGGGAAGGTCGCAGTGCACGCGCTGGTACGGGTACAGGTTTTCGCCCGCCAGCGACAGGCCGTCGGCTGTGACGATCGCCGGCGCCCGCGGCTGGAAGGCCCGGCCGCCGGCGTCGACCGTCGCGCACGAGTCCTCGCTGATCGCGTCCGCGGGCGAGAACGGGTGGAAGCGGCCGTCGCCCTTGAACGCGTAGCCGATGCCAATGCCGCCGAGCTCGCCGTCGAGCACCCTGCCCGCCTGGATGCACGCGAGGCCGCGCGTGGTGCGGATCACGCGCATGCCCCACGGCGGACCGCCGGCCGGGTCGGCGACCCGCAGCGGCAGCAGCGCGAGGCTCGGCGCCAGCGGTCGGCCCAGCCCCACGGTCGGCATCGCCGGCAGCTCGAACGCCGGCGTCACCGGCCTGCCAGGCGCCAGCAGCAGCGCGCCGCCGCCGGCGCCCGTCAGCGCGAGCGCGCCCAGCGCGAGCGACACCGCGACGCGACGCCGCCGCCACCAGCCGCGCTTGGGCGACGCGCCCGTCACGGTCGACGCGCCGGCGACACCGGACGCGCCCGCGACACGCGGCCCAGCGGAGTGACGCTCCTCGGCGGCGTGCAGCAGGTCGCGCTCGAGCTGCGCCAGGATGCTCATCGCTCACCCGCCAGCCGAGCTCGCAGGACGCGCAGGCCGCGGCTCACGCGCTGGCGAACGACGGCCTCCGAGCAGTGCAGCTCACCGGCGATCTCCGCGTAGTCGCGCTCCTGCAGCACGCGCGCGTGGATCGCGCGCCGCTGCTCCTCGGGGAGCGCCGCGAGCGCGAGCGTCGCGTGGCCGTGATCCTCGTCGGCCAGCGCCGCGATGGTGTCAGCGGCGTGATCGTCGAGCACCAGCCTCGGCAGGCCCAGGCGCTGTCGCGCGACCGCCTCGACCCGGCCGCGGCGATAGCTCGAGCCGAGCACGTTGCGGGCGATCCCGAACAGCCAGCTGTCCGCGCGGCCTCTGGCGGGGTCGAAGCCGTCGAGCGACTCGAGCGCGCGGGCGAATGTCTCGGCGGTGAGGTCCGCCGCGAGATCCGCGCGGCCCGTCGCGCGCATGAAGAACCCCAGCACGCCGCGCTCGAAGTGCCGGTAGAAGGCCCCAAATGCCCGCGGATCCGCCCTCGCGGCGCTCAACAGCGCCTGCTCGTCGTCGCCATCGACATCCATCTCATGACCCATTAGCTCAAGCCGGGCCTGTTGTGACAAGCGGCGCGCGGCGCGCGTTGCCCGTTGGTGGAGCGAGTAGCGCACTCCCGACGTGCACCCCTCAAGTTCTCCTAATGGCCACCCGATATGGGCCCATGGCCGCACCGTACAGCCTCGCGAGGCTCTCCTAGAGGAGCCACCTCGATCGCGAGTGACAGCGCTGTAGCGGACGGACCACAACCGACAGTTCCCTCGAAACCGGAGCACGAATCATGGAAATAGCCGCGAAGCAGGCAGTCAGGCCGTCGCCAGCAGAGGTGCTGTCGACGTGGCGTGAGTATCGACGGAGCGGCGATCTCCAGCTCCGCGACCGGCTGATCTTCATGTTCATGCCGATGGTGCGTCACATCGTCTACCGCAAGGTTCGTGCCGTGCCGGCCCACTGCGACGTGGAGGACTTCCTCTCGTGCGGGCTGGAGGCGCTGATCCACTCGATCGAACGCTATGACCCGGACAAGGGCGCCTCGCTCGAGCAGTATGCATGGACGCGCATCCACGGCGCCGTGCTCGACGAGCTGCGCCGCCACGACTGGGCGCCGCGCTCGCTGCGCCGTGACGAGCGCACGATCAACGGCGCCCGCGACAGCTTCTACTCCGAGCACGAGCGCCAGCCCAGCCGCGAGGAGCTCGCCGCGAGGGTCGGCATGACTCCGACGCAGCTGACCGACCGGATGGACCAGGTCGAGCTCGCGGAGGTCGGCTCGTTGAATCGCTCCGTGCGCTCCGACGAGGGCGCCACGACCGAGCAGATCGACACACTGGAGAGCAGCGACAGAGACTGCGACCCGGTCGCACGGGCCGAGCTGGGCGAAGCCAAGGCGCGCTTCCGCAAGGCGTTCGCGCGGCTGTCCAAGCAGCAGCGCGAAGTCGCGGTGATGCTGTACGTGGAGGAGCGGACGCTGCGCGAGATCGGCGAGCGCCTCGGCGTGTCCGAGAGCCGCATCTCGCAGATCCACACGCAGCTGCGCAGCAAGCTCTACGAGCAGCTGTCGGGCGAGCTCGCGCTGTTCGGCAACTTCAGCTGAGCGCGGGGACGCGCTCAGCGCCCGCGCGCTTCGGCTGCCCGCCGGAGCGCTCGCGCAGGATCACGTTCGCCTGACCGGCGGGGCTGAGCGTGATGCTGCGCCGTCGCGTCCGCTCGGGCGCGGGGTCGACGGCCGCGACCTCGCAGCGCCCCAGCACCGCGCTCAGGACCACCCGCATCTCCAGCAGCGCGAAGCTCGCCCCCAGGCAGCGCGTGCGACCGCCGCCGAACGGGATCCACGTGTACGTCCCCGGCCGCTTGCCGCCCTCGCTCTCCAGGAAGCGCTCGGGGCGCAGCGCCAGCGGATCGGGGTAGATGTCGGGGTCGCGGTGCACGAGATAGGCGCTCGCCACCAGCGCCACGCCAGGCGGGTACTCGACGCCGCCGATCTCGATCGCCTGCTTGACCACCCGCGGCTCCGCTTCGGCAAGCACCGGGCGCAGCCGCAGAATCTCCTGGATCGTCGCGTTCAGGTACTCCTCGCCCTCGCCCGCGTCCAGCTCCCGCGTGAGGCGGCGCACCACGGCGGGCTCGCGGGCCATCCGCTCGAACGCCCACGCCAGCTGCGACGCGGTCGTCTCGTGGCCGGCGACGAGCGCGGTCACCAGCTCGTCGCGCAGCTCGTGGGCGCTCATTGGCGAGCCGTCGGCGTGGCGGGCTCCGAGCAGCAGGTCGAGCACGTCGTCGCGCTGGCCCTCGCCGCCGCGCATGTGACCGCCGTCGCCGTCGTCCTGTTCGCCGCGCTCACGCCGGCGCTGATCGATCAGCTCGTACAGCTGCCGGTCGACGTCCGCGTGCAGCTGCGGGAAGCGCTCCCAGCGCCCGCGCCCGGAGAGCACGCGTTGCGCGGCCGGCAGCAGCGACAGCGGGCTTTCGCTGAAGGCCAGCAGCTCCGTGAGCGTCTTGCGCAGCTCGTCCAGCTGCGCGCCCTGGCGCAGGCCGAAGACGACGCGCAGGATGATCTCGAGCGTGACGCGCTGCAGCTGCGGGTGCAGCTCGATCGCCTGCCCGCGCGGCCAGCTCGCGAGCTCGCGCTCGACCAGCTCGTCCATCACGCCCGCCAGGCGCTGCATGCGCTCGCCGTGGAACGCGGGCAGGAGCAGCCTGCGCTGCTCCATGTGCGCGTCCTCGTCCAGCAGGATCACGGAGTTGCGTCCGACGATCGATTCGAGCACGCGCACGCCCTCGCCCGGGTGCAGCACGTCGGGGGCGGCCATGAACACCTGCTTGATCTCCTCGGGGTCCGACAGCACCACGAACGGCGGCTGGCCGAGCACGCGCATCGTGAAGCGGCGTCCGTAGCGCTCGCGGCAGCGCTCCAGGAAAGCGGTGGGCCGCCTCCAGGCTAGGATCGTCTGCAGGGCCGCCGGTTGGCGCGGTCCGGGGGGCAGCTGCGTGATGCGCCGGCTGATCATGGCTTCTCCTGAGGTCAGGTGTCCATTTAGAATGTACCAATGAGTATATCTACTGATCAGTATCTGTCAAGCTGATGCCGCGCGGCCAGTTCGACCGCAGCGAGCGCAAGGCGGCCACGCGCGCGAGCCTGCTGGACGCCGCCGCGCGCGTGTACGCGCGGCAGGGCTTCGCGGGCGCGACGCTCGACGAGGTCGCGGCGGAGGCCGGCTTCACCAAGGGCGCCGTGTACGGGCACTTCGGCAGCAAGGAGAACCTGCTGATGGCGCTGCTGCAGGAGCACCTGGCGGGGCAGATCGCCGAGCAGCTGGAGCTGTTCCAGCGCGAGCGCTCCGACGGCGCGCGCCCGACGTGGGAGCGCCCGCTGGCGGGCAGCGACAGCTGGATGCGCCGCCTCGACGAGGACCCCGATCCGTTTCGCCTGTTCGTGGAGCTGTGGAGCTACGCGCAGCGCGACGAGCAGCTGCGCACGCGCCTGGCGAGCGGCCTGCAGGCGCTGCGCGCCACATTCGTGCGCTTCGGCATCGACAGCGCCGCGGACGCCGGCGTGCAGACCTCGGATGTGGCGCACGAGCATTTCGCGAGCGCGCTCGTGGGCCTGATCCTCGGCGTGGGCCTGCTCAAGCTGGCCGAGCCCGATGCCGTCCCCGAGCGCCTGCTGGGCGTCGTCGCCTCGATCCTGATCCGCGCGCTGGAAGCGGACCCCGAGGCGCGCGAGCTGCTCGCGGACGCCGCCGTACCGCGCCCACGATAGACGCCGCGAGTCGCCGCGAGTCGCCCGGCAAGCGCCGCTGCGCCATCATCTGGGGGTGCTCCTGCTTGCCGTCAAGCTGCTGCTTGCGCCCAGCTTCGTGGTCGGCGCATCGCTGACGGCGCGGCATTTCGGGCCGCGCATCGGCGGCCTGATCGGCGGGCTGCCGGTGGTGGCGGGCCCAATCCTGCTCGTGTACGCCCTCGCGCACGGGCGCACGTTCGCCGCGGGCGCCGCCGCCGGCACGCTGCTCGGCCTCGTGTCGCTGATCGCGTTCGTGATCGTCTACGGTCGCCTCGCGGGGCGCCTGTTCTGGGGCGCGAGCATGCTGGCGGGCTGGCTTGCGTTCGCGCTGGCGACGGTGGCGTTCAGCGCGCTGTCGCTGCCGCTGGGCGCGGCGCTGGGGCTCGTCGCCCTGGCGCTGCTTGCAGGACTCGCCTGCCTCCCCCGCCCTGGCCCGGAGGTGCTGGTGCACGAGCGCCCGCCGGCGTGGGACCTGCCGGTGCGCGGCGCGTGCGCGCTCGCGATGGTGGTGGCGCTGACCGCCATCTCGGGCTGGCTGGGTCCGCAGCTGAGCGGCCTGCTGGCGCCGTTTCCGATCATCACGACGGTGCTTGCGACATTCACGCACGCACAGCGCGGGACCGACGAGCTGCTGCGGCTGCTGCGCGGGCTGGTTGGCGGCTTTGGCGCGTTCGCGCTGTTCTGCTTCACGCTGTCGGTGTCGCTGCACCACCTGGACACGGCCGCTGCGTTCGCGCTTGCGACCACGCTGGCACTTGCGACGCAGGCTGGCGTGATCGCGCTGGTTCCGGCCGCGCGCAGCGCGGACGCCGTGGCGGAGTTCTAGCGCAGGGCGCCGGACGGCGGCGGCTGAGCGGAGACCGTCGCGGCGGCGGGCTGGTGGCGCACGCGCTCGCGCACGTCGGCGTAGCGCAGCGCCTCGTAGGCGATCACCGCGACGAGCGCCGCGGCGAGCACGCCGAGCGCGGCGAGCGCGGGCAGCGCGGCGCCGGCGGGTATGAGCGCGAGCAACACGACGGCGCACACGAGCCGGCGCAGGCTGAGCGAGCGCATGTTGCGCAGGCGGAAGGCGACGTGCGCGAGCAGGTACATGGCGGCGCCGCCGAGCAGCGCGGCCGCGGGGACGAGCTTCAGCGGATCGTCGACGCCGAGCAGTGTGCGCTTGATGCCGACGGCGATCAGCGCGATCCCGGCGACCATCGGCAGGTGCAGGTAGGAGTAGGAGTCGCGCGCGATCCTGTTGCGCTCGCCCCCGGCGGCCGCGCGCGCGAGGCGCCTGCCGGCGACGATCGCGACGACATCGAAGTACGCCCACCACAGCGCCGCGGCGACGACCACGCCAAGCACCGCCGCGACCACGACACCCGCGCCGATCGCGGGGCGCGCGCCGATTCCGATCGCGACGATCGACTCGCCCAGCGCGATGATCACGATCGCGCCGTGGCGCTCGGCGAAGTGGCCGGGCACGAGTTTCCAGCCCTCGATGCCGAACACGAACGGCCCGCCGTAGTCGAGCAGCAGCGCGAGCGCCCACAGCCCGAGCTGCAACGCGCCGCCGGAGAACGCGGCGGCCACCAGTAGGCCGACGCCGACGGCGGTGCTGGCGGCCAGCCCGACGACCGAGCGGCGCAGGTCGGGATCGTGGCGGCTGGCGATCACGAACAGCGCGATGTGCGCGGCGCGCACGGCGGCGTACGCGCACGCGAACAGCAGCGCGTCGGCGCCGAACGCGCCGGGCACGCACAGCGCGGCGACGAGGAACGCGGCCATCGCGGCGAACATCGCCAGCCGCACGGCGCCCTCCTCGGGGTCGACGACGCTGGTCAGCCACGCGTAGCCGGTCCACGACCACCACAGCACGCCGAGCACGAGCAGCCCCTTGAGCATGCCATCCCAGGTGGGCGTGTGCACGATCAGCGTGGTGCACTGCGTGAGCGCGAGCACGAACACGAGGTCGAAGAACAGCTCGAGCGGCGTCACCCGCTCGCCGTCGCGCAGCACCGCGCTGACGCGCGGCACACGGGGCGGGTGCGATGCGCTCACGCGCTCATCTTCGCACCCGCCCGTGCCAGCCAACCGAATTCCGACAGTTACCCGCCGGCGTCTCCGACCGCATGGGCGGGAGCCTCGCCCCACAGCTGCTCCAGGCGGTAGAACTCGCGCGTCTCGGGCGTGAAGATGTGCACGACGACGTCGAGGTAGTCCATCAGGATCCAGCCGCCCTGCGCTGAGCCCTCGACGCGCCGCGGCAGCGTTTGGTGGTCGTGCTTGAGCCCCTCGATGATGCCGTCGTGGATCGCTTTGGCCTGGCGGCCGGTGTTGCCGGAGCAGATGAGGAAGTAGTCGGTGTAGCCGAGCACGCCGCGCAGGTCCAGCTCGACGACGTCGATCGCCTTCTTGTCCTCGGCGTAGCCGATGATCGCGCTCAGCAGCGCCTGCCCCAGCAACGGCTGGCCGGCGGCGCTCATCTGCCCGCCACCGCGCCGGCTTTGGCGTACAGGCGGTGCTCGGCGATGTAGCCGGCGACCGCGGGGCCGACCAGCGCGTCGATCGATTCCCCGCGCGCGGCGCGCTCGCGCGCCTGCGAGGAGGAGACGGCGACGGGCGCCATCTCCAGGAAGCGCACGCCGGCGGGCGCCTCGCCGGCGCGACCCTCGGCGCCCGCGCCCACCGGGTTGATGCCGGCGAGCGCGTCGAGCACCTGCCGGCGCGGCGCGCCGGCGCGCGTGGCGACGGCGAGCTGCATGAGCTCGAGCAGCTGCGCGGGTTCGCGCCAGGAGCCGAGCGTGCTCGCGGTGTCGGCTCCCACGATGAACGTCAGCTCGGCGTCGGGGTTGCTGGCATGTATGGATCTCAAGGTATCCACCGTATAGGACAGCCCGCCGCGTTCCACCTCGAGCGCGCACACCGACAGCCCGTGCTCGCCCTCGACGGCGAGCTGGCACATGCGCAGACGGTGCTCGGGACCCGGGTCCCCCCCGCCCTGGCGATCGCCGGCGGACTTGAACGGGGAGGTGTGCGCGGGCACGAGCAGCACGCGCTCGAGCGCGAGCTCGTCGCGGGCGTGGCGCGCGACGGCGACGTGGCCGAGATGGGGCGGGTTGAAGGTGCCGCCGAGGATGCCAAGCGATCGCGGGCGGCTGGCCGAACGCTCGGCCAACGCGCCCGGCCGCTCACGCGCGGACGTGTCCGTCGCCTTCGACGAGGTACTTGAACGTGCACAGCTCGCGCAGGCCGATGGGCCCGCGCGCGTGCAGCTTCTGCGTGGAGTTGCCGATCTCGGCGCCCATCCCGAACTCGCCCCCGTCGGTGAAGCGCGTGGAGGCGTTGACGTACACGCAGGCGGCGTCGACGCCGAGCTGGAACGCGCGCGCGGCGGCGGTGTCACGCGTGACGATCGCCTCGGAGTGCCCGCTGCCGTAGCGGCCGACGTGCTCGATCGCCTGCTCGACGTCGTCGACGACCCCGACGGCGAGCACCGGCGCGAGGTACTCGGTGGCCCAGTCCTCCTCGGTGGCGTCTTCGAGGTTTAGATCTTGGATGGCGTCGCTGGCGCCAAGCGCGTCGCGGGTGCGTGCGTCGGCGCGGATCTGCACGCCGGCGTCGGCGAGCGCGCGCAGGACACGCGGCAGGAACTCGGCGGTGATGCGCTGGTGCACGAGCAGCGTCTCGGCGGCGTTGCACACGCCGGGGCGCTGCGTCTTGGCGTTGAGCACGATCGCAAGCGCCTGGTCGAGCTCGGCGCCGGCGTCGACGTAGACGTGGCAGTTGCCGGACGCGGCGTAGATGACGGGCACGGTGGCGACGGCCTGCAGCGCCTGCTTGAGCCCCTCGCCGCCGCGCGGGATGATCAGGTCGACGGCGTCCTTCTGTGTGGCCAGATCGGCAAGCTCCTCACGGCCGCCACCGGCCACGAGGCTGACGCAGCCGTCGGGCAGCCCGGCGGCGACGGCCGCCTCGCCGGCGATGTGCGCGAGCGCGGCGTTGGAGTGCATCGCCGAGGACGAGCCGCGCAGCACGATCGCGTTGCCCGACTTCAGGCACAGCGCGGCGGCGTCGATCGTGACGTTGGGGCGCGCCTCGTAGACGACCGCGACGACGCCGAGCGGCACGCGCACCTTGCGCACGTCCAGGCCGTTGGGCAGGCGGCGCCCGTCGATCACCTCGCCGACGGGATCGGCGAGCGCGGCGATCTGACGCACGGCGCGGGCGATCGCGGCGACGCGCGCCTCGTCCAGGCGCAGGCGGTCGAGCAGCGCGGCGCCGACCACCCGCTTCGCGGGCGGTGCCCCAGCCTCGCGCGCGAGCTGCATGTCGCGCTCGTTGGCGGCGAGGATCTCCTCGACGCGGTCCTCGAGCGCGGCGGCGATCGCCTCGAGCGCGGCGTCCTTGACGGCGGTGTCGGTGCGCGCGAGCACGCGTGCCGCGCGCTTGGCGGCGCGGCAGGTGTCAGCGACGGATGCGACGGCGATTGCCATTGCCGTACAGGGTAGAGCGCACGAGGCGAATCGGGGCGATCGCGCCGGGCGGCGGCGGGCGGCGCGCGTCAGTCGAGCACGAGGTAGTCGCGGTGCACGGCCTCGTCGCTGGCGCGCGGCAGGATCTCGCGCACGGAGTCGGACTTGAGCCCGAGCACGCGCCGCAGCTCCTCGGCGGAGTAGCTGCAGATGCCCTTCGCCAGCGGCCGCAACGTTCCGCCGGAGGCAGTGTCTCGCTCTGCGATGTCGACGGCGTCGCCGGCGTCGAACTCGCCCTTGACTTCGGTCACGCCGACGGGCAGCAGGCTGGCGCTGCCCTCCCGCACGGCCCGCGCGGCGCCCTGGTCGACGACGACGGTGCCGCGCGAGGGCTTGGCGTACTTGAGCCACAGCTTGAAGCTCGAGTAGCGCGCCTCGCGCGCGGGAAAGCGCGTGCCCTCGCGCTCGCCCGCCAGCACCGCGGCGAGGGCCTGCGGGCGCACGCCGTTGCAGATCACCACGGGGATGCCGGCGGCGGTGGCCATCTCCGCGGCGACGACCTTGGAGCGCATGCCGCCGGACCCCAGCGGCGAGGTGGTGTGCCCGATCTCGAGCTCGTCGAGCGCGTCGAAGTCGTCGACCTCGGCGACGATGTGCGCGTCGGGGTGCAGACGCGGGTCGGCTGTGTAGAGCCCGTCGATGTCGGTCAGCAGGATCAGCTCGTCGGCGGCGATCAGCACGGCGACCTGCGCCGCGAGGAAGTCGTTGTCGCCGAAGGAGATCTCGTCGGTGGCGGTGGTGTCGTTCTCGTTGATCACGGGCAGCACGCGCCACTCGAACAGCGTGGTCAGCGTCTGGCGCGCGTTGAGGTAGTGCGTGCGCGCGCTCATGTCGAAGAACGTCAGCAGCACCTGCGCGCTGATGACATCGCGCTCGCGCAGCAGCTCGTCGTAGATCCTGTACAGCTTGCCCTGCCCGACGGCGCTGGCGGCCTGCAGCGCGCCGACCGTGGTGGGCCGCTGCGGCAGCCCCATCACGCGCATCCCCCGCGCGATCGCGCCGCTGGTGACGACGATCACCTCATCGCCCGCGCGGTGCAGGGCGGCGAGCTGGTCGCACACGCTCGCGAGCACGTCCATGCGCGGCGTGCCCTCGCTGTCGGCGACTACGCTTGATCCGAGCTTGATGACGAGGCGTCTCATCGGCGTCACGGAGCGTAGACGGTCAGTGCGGGGATCTCGGATTCCCGGGTCTATGTAGGCGGGCGATCTCGAGTGACTGCGCGTCTGCGCGTTTCTGCATACATAGCTTCGACGCTGCGAATGCGGTCCGAGGGCGGGAGCTCCAGGTGTTGATGGATCAAGCTCTCATCCACGCTTGGGCGCACAGGAGCGTCAAGCACGAGCCGATGCCCGGTCGCCCACACGGCCTTCTCGAGCGTCGCCACTGTCGGATTGGCGCCCGGCCGCTCAAGCCTGGCGACCGCTGCCTGGCTGATCCCCATCCGGCGGCCGAGATCCGCCTGTGTCATTCCCGCCCGACGGCGAGCTTCCCTGAGCAGTGAGGCGGAGTTCGACACCTACAGAATTATAATATATAAGTTGTAATCTACGGTGCTTCGTGCGGGTCCAGCTCGAACGTCACGCCCGCGATCTCGATCTCGTCCCCAGGCTGGAAGCCCTTGGCCTCGAGCGCGCTGAGCACGCCGATCCTGCGCAGTCTGCCCTCCAGGTAGGCCATCGCATCCTCGTTGTCGACGTCGAAGCGCTCGAACAGGCGCTCGATGCCCCTGCCTCTGACGGCGAATGCGCCGTCGTCCAGCTGCTCGACGCGAAAGCCCGCGCTGCCGGTCGGCCGGAACACCATGTGCTCGGCGAGCTCCTGCTCGGAGGTGGCGCCGGCGCCACGCACAGCATCGGTCGCGGCGGTGCCCTCCGGCACGATCCGCAGCAGCAGATCACCCAGCTCGCGCATGCCGAAGCCGGTTGCGCTCGACGTGGCGAGGACGGGCACGTCCTCGCCGAGGCGTAGCCGCCATTCGGCGATGGCCTCCTGCAGCCGCTCCGCGGGCACGAGGTCGGCCTTCGACAGCACGAGCACGCGCGGCAGCCGCGCCAGGCGCTTGTCGTGCGCCGCCAGCTCGCGCTCGATCGTCTCGTGGTTGGCGAGCGCGTCCGCCTGCTCGCCCATCGATATCTCGGGTGCGACGTCGAGCACGTGCACCAGCAGCCGCGTGCGCTCGACGTGCGCGAGGAAGTCATGCCCGAGCCCAGCGCCCTCGCTCGCGCCCTCGATCAACCCGGGGATGTCGGCCACGACCAGCTGGCGTTCGGGAGCGCCATCGTCCCCCGCCGCCGTGTCGAGCACGCCGAGCACCGGCGAGAGCGTCGTGAAGGGATAGTCGGCGATCTTCGGCGCGGCGCGCGTGAGACGCGAGAGCAGCGAGGACTTGCCGGCATTGGGCAGGCCCACGAGCCCCACGTCGGCGAGCAGCTTGAGCCTCAGCTCCAGCCATCCTTCCTCGCCGGCGAGACCGCGCTCGGCGAAACGCGGCGCCTGGCGCGTGGGCGTGGCAAAGCGCTTGTTGCCCTTGCCGCCGCCACCGCCGCGCGCGATCGTCGCCGTCTGGCCGTCGGCCAGCAGCTCCCAGCTGCGCCCGAGCAGGTCGTCGGCCCGTTCCGCACCGCCGACCCCGTCCCTCTCGTGGGCACCGTCCTCGTCATCGCTCGCCGCTGCTGGCACACCCTCGATCTGCGTCCCGGGCGGCACTCTGATCGTCAGCGTCTGCCCGTCGGCCCCGTGACGCAGCGCGCCCGAGCCATGCCCGCCACGCCCCGCGCGATAGTGGCTGCGGCGCTTGTAGCTCTGCAGGTCGCGCAACGAGTCGTCGCACACGACCATCACGTCACCGCCGCCGCCGCCGTCGCCGCCGTCGGGGCCGCCGCGCGGCACGTGGGCTTCGCGGCGAAAGCTGATGCAGCCGTCGCCGCCGGCGCCGGCCTGCACGTAGATCCTTGCGCGATCGTGCAACTCGTGCGACCTACCTCGCAGGTCGACTGGCGAAGTACAGGCCGGCGCCCGCCGCGGCGCCGGCGATGGCGACGGTTCCGTACACGCCCGCGCGCGGAAGGCTCCTGCGTGCGACCACGGTCGCGAGCACGTCGACGGCGTCCACGAGCGCGCACAGCTGCTGCACGCGCGGCCCGTTCACGGGGTCCTCGAGCGTGCGCAGCGTGGCCAGGCCGAGCGCCAGATCGCGCGCGCCGAGCGAGCGCGCGAGGTCGCCCACGATCGGCAGCTGCGCGTTGTCCCGACCCAGCCACCGCGAGGTCACCTGCTCCGGCGCCGCCAGCACGGCGACGCCCAGCGCGGCGCGCCCCGCAGCGAGCAGCCAAGCGCCGCGCCGCGGGGATATGCGAGGCATCCGAGTCCTACTTGGCGTCGGCCGGCAGCACGCTCACCACGCGACCGCGCCAGCCCTGGCTGAACTGCACGGTCCCGGCGGCGCGCGCGTACAGCGTGTCGTCTTTGCCGATCCCGACGCCGGCGCCCGGCTTGAATTTGGTGCCGCGCTGGCGCACGATGATCTCGCCGCCGGTAACGGTCTCGCCGGCGAACGTCTTGACCCCCAGGCGCTGGGCGTTGGAGTCGCGGCCGTTGCGGCTCGATCCGAGCCCCTTCTTATGAGCCATCTGCAGCTTTCTCCTTGCTCGCCGTGGGCGTCTCGCTCGCAGCGTCAGCCTGTTTGGCTTTGCTCGCTTTGGCCTTCGCCGCTCCCGCGCTGATCTCGGTGACCTCGATCTTGGTGAGCTCCTGGCGGTGGCCGGTGCGGCGCTTGTAGCCGCGCTTGGGCTTGAACTTGAACACGCGCAGCTTCTCGCCGCGCACATGCGCGATCACCTTCGCCGTGACCTTCACGTTGGCCAGCCCGGCGGCGTCGAACACTGCCTCGTCGGAGCGGTACAGCATCGGCTCGAGCGCCACGTCGGCGCCCTCCGCCGCGGGCAGGCGCTCCACGAGCAGCGTCTGGCCCCGCTCGACGCGGTACTGCTTGCCGCCTGTCTTCACGATCGCGTACATGTCTGTGGGTCTCGATTCTCGTATGGAAAGGGCGCCTCGACCGGCTTGCGCCGCAGGCTGCCGCCTACTCCGGGGTCGCCTTGGCCTTGGCAGCCGAACGGCGCCGTCCGCCCCTGCGGCCACGACGCCGAGGTTTGGATTGTAGGCCATCCTCGGCCCCCTCGTCCTGGGGTGCGTCGCCGCCGCCCTCGACGGCATCCGCGCCGACGGGCACCGCGACCGTCGGCTCCTCCTCGGGCTCCGTGTCGATCGAGGTCGCCGACTCGCTCAGCCCGGCTTCGCGCCGCGCCTCGGAGTCCTCGCTTTCAACCGGCGCGCGGCGCCTGCGCGAGCGCGGCTTGGGTCGGGCATCCACGGCGCGCACGTCCCGCGAGGGGCGCGCGGGCGCGGTCACCACCTCGCCGGACTCATCCAGCAGCAGCGCGCTTGCCGCCGTGCGCCCGACCTGATCGATGCGCACCATGCGCTTCTCGCCCACGTACGGCGAGGCGCCGGCGATGGAGATGATGTAGCCGTCGATTTTGGCGACCGCGTCGTCGACGTCGTACATGTGCGGCTCGACGATCTCCACGAGCACCTCGTCGCCCTGGCGGAACGGCAGCGCGCGCTCCTCGACCTCCTCGCGCGTGCCCACGAACGTGATCGCGAAGTGATCCAGCGCGAGTCCTTCGGAGCCCTCGAACAGGAACGACTTGCCGGTCTGCGACTCGAGCGCATGCAGCACGCGCGAGTTGTGGCCGGTGAACTGCGTGCTCACGCGCGGGTTGATCTGCACGAGGAACGCCTCCGCGTCGGGATGCTCGACGGCGACGTCGCGCAGCTTGCGCTCGAACTCGATCGCGATCGTCTCCTCCGAACGGATCACGCCCTCGCCCTCACACGTGGGACACGGGCGGCTCATGATCTCGCGCACGCCCTCGGTGACGTTCTGGCGGGTCATCTCGACCAGCCCGAGCTTTGAGATCTCGGCGGTGAACGTCTTCGTGCGGTCCTCGTCGAGCGTCTTGCGCAGCACCTTCATGACCGCGTCGCGGTTGCGCGCGCGGGCCATGTCGATGAAGTCGATGACGATGATGCCGCCGATGTCGCGCAGGCGCAGCTGGTTGACGACCTCCTCGGCGGCCTCGAGGTTGGTCTTGGTGATCGTGTCCTCGAGCCCGGCGCCCTTGCCGCGTCCGATGAAGCTGCCGGAGTTGACGTCGATCACCGTCAGCGCCTCGGCGTAGTCGATGATCAGATAGCCGCCGCTGGGCAGGTCGACGCGCCGCGAGAGCACCCCTTCGATCGCCTTGTCGACGCTGTAGGCCTCGAACAGCGGCTCCGGCTCCTTCCACAGCTCGACGCGCTCGACCAGCTCGGGGGCGGTGCGCGTGAAGAACGACACGAGGCGGTGGTACTGCTGCTCGTCGTCGACGATCGCGCGCTCGAAGTGCGCGGAGAAGATGTCGCGCACGACGCGCACCGACAGGTCGGCCTCCTGGAAGACGAGATCCGGAGCGACGGTGTCCTCGACGCGTTTGACGAGCACCTCGTGCAGCTTGTGCAGGTACTTGAGCTCGCGCTCGAAGTCCTCGCGCTTGGCGCCGTGCGCGGCCGTGCGGACGATCACGCCGCCGCCCTCGGTCTGCAGGCTGGAGGTCTGGCGGCGCAGCCGTTCGCGCTCCTTGTCCTCCAGGCGCCGCGACACGCCCACGCCCTCGCCGGTGGGCGCGTACACCATGTAGCGCCCGGCGATCGTCAGCTCCATCGACAGGCGCGCGCCCTTCGTCTTGAGCGGGTCCTTGACGACCTGCACGACGATCTCCTGACCGGGCTTGAGCAGGTCGGAGATCTTGCGCCCACCGCCTGTGCCGCGCCCGCGCTTGGGCGTCTCCACGCCCGGCAGCACGATCTCGTCGACGTGCAGGAAGCCGTTCTTCTCCAGGCCGATGTCGACGAACGCGGCCTCCAAGCCCGGCAGGACGTTGTCGACCTTGCCCTTGTAGATGTTGCCGACGATCGAGCGCCCGCCGCGGCGCTCGATGTAGAGCTCAGCTACGCGGTAGCCGGCCTCAAGGCCTTTGCCGCCGCGTTTGCGTCGGCTCGCCGCGGCTTTGCTGGCCGCCGAGGACGACCGCGAGGCGGCGGGCGTTCCGCTCGCCTCCAGAAGCGCCACGCGCGTCTCCGCGCGGTCGACGCTGACAAGCACTTGCTTTTTCAATTTGATCCAGTCTTTCGGTATGGAAGAGCGCCGAGCATCGGATGGATCGGCGCCGGGGCGGCGAGCCCGCGCGCACCCGGAGCGTCGGGTGGGGGGCAACCCGCGCGAAGCGGCGCTGACGGTCTGATAGGGGATGCTGGGCGAACATTGGGGTCTAGTAACGCAGTACGCGGCCCTTCAGAGCTGCCGAGGTTCGCGCCTGGACATAGATCGATTGCAGTAGGCCAACGCTCAGCAGAGTGGCTATCACCGACGACCCGCCGTAGCTCATGAGCGGAAGCGTTACGCCTGTGACGGGCATGATCCCGACCGTCATCCCTACGTTTACGAAGACCTGGAACATGAGCATAGCTGCTACGCCGGCGGCGATCAGCGACCCGAACAGGTCCTTCGCCATCACCAGCACGCGCAGCGTTCTGGAGATCAGCAGCGCATACAGCGCCAGCACCAGACCCGCCCCCACGAACCCGTACTGTTCGCCGACCGCGGCGAAGATGAAGTCGGTGTTGCTCTCCGGCACGAAGCCGCCCGCGATCTGGCCGCCGCTGCCGCTGACGCCGGTCTTCTGCCCCGCGCCGATCGCGATCTTGGACTGCTGCAGCTGGTAGGTCGGATCGGTCGCGGACCCTTCCTTGGGGGTACTCGACGGATGCAGGAACGCCGTCAGGCGTTCCACCTGGTAGGGCTTGAGCACGTGCACGCCCACGGCCGGCCCGGCGGCGAGCACGAACGCGATCGCCACGCACACGAGCGCCGCGAGCGCCGCCAGATGCCGCCACGGGGTGCCGGCGACGAACAGCAGCATGCAGGCGATCGTCATGTACACGAGCCCCGAGCCGAGGTCGGGCTGCGCGATCACGAACATCGTTGGCACGAGCGCCGCGATCAGCACGCGCACGGTCGTGTCGCGTTCGCGCAGATGGCGCGAGCGATCGACGATCAGCGCCGACAGCGCGAGGATCAGCAGCACCTTGCCGAGCTCGGACGCCTGGAAGGAGAACAGCGGGAAGTTGATCGCGCGCTGAGAGCCCTGCGCGGAGTGCCCGAGCCCGAGCACCGCGAGGATGGTGAAAAGCAGCGTCCCGTAGATGACGTTCCTGTAGCGGCGCAGCAGCGCGTAGTCCAGGCGCGAGATCACGAGCATCGCCAGCAGCCCGATCCCCAGGTAGACCGCCTGGCGATCGACGTAGTAGTGCGGGTCGCCGGAGATCGTTCTGCGCGTGGCCGCCTTCAGGTTGACGATCGAGCAGGCGCACAGCCCGAGCACCGCGAGCGTGAGCAGCGGATCGAGGGGCAGCCGCAACGCGCGCGGCGGCGGCACGGGCGCCTCCTCCGTGGGCTTGATCGGGCTGAGCGGGCTCAAAAGGTCTTGGAGGTCCCGACGACGAACTTCTTTGGCTTGCCGTACCACTGCGAGGCGATCAGACGCGCGATCGGCGCGGCCGTTTCGGCGCCGAAGCCGCCTTCCTCGACGGTCACCGCGATCACGATCGGCCGCGTGGCGTTGCCGAGATAGCACATGTACCAGGACTGGTCTTCGTGCCCGGTGCGTTCCGCCGTGCCGGTCTTGCCGTACACCGGATCTTCTTCCTGATCCCAGCCCTGCCACACGTCGGTGGAGGTGCCGCCCGGGGCGCTTGCCGCCTCGTGAATGCCCTCCATCACCAGGCTCACATCTTCGTAGTTCAGGTGGACATGGTGGGAGCCGAAGCGCAGCGTCTGCAACAGCGTGTGGTTGGGTTCCTCGACCTGCTTGCCCAGGTGCGGGGTCACGACCGTGCCGGTGCCGCCGTTGCGATACGCGGTGGCGAGCGCCGAGTAGGCGACGGCCATCTGCAGCGGATCGGTCAGCAGATCGCCCTGACCGACCGCCAGGTCCATGTTGTAGCCGACCGTCCACGGCGCCCCCGGTTCGGCGACGATGTAGCAGCGGTGGTGTTCGCGGCGCTCGCATTCTGCTTCCGCCTGGTTCTCTTCGGCCAGCCACCTGCGACTCGGCACGACGCCCTTGAACTCGTTGGGCAGGTCGATCCCCGTCCTCCTGCCGATGCCCAGCTCTTCGGCCTTCTTCTGGATGAGTTCCCCGCCATGTTCGTTGGCGAGCCTGCCTACCGTGAAGAAGTAGGTGTCCGAGGACTCCTTCAGCGCTTCCACCAGGTCTGCCGCCCCGAATTCTGCTTCCCCGGCGTTGCAGAAGTGCTCGCTGGAGACGTAGATGCATTTGCCCGCGCCGAGCCCCATCGACGGCGTGATCACGCCCGCTTCCAGCGCCGCCATCGCGGTGATCGGCTTGAAGGTCGAGCCGGTCGGGTATTCGCCTTCGTCGGCGAGGTCGGTCAGCCGTCCCGGTTCGTCGCCGCCGCGGCCGCTCAGTTCGGCGTATTCGGCGGGAGTCAGCGGCTTGGCGAACTTGCTCGGGTCATAGCTCGGCGAGGAGCCCATGGCGAGGACTTCGCCGTTGAGCGGGTCGAGTGCCACGAACGCGCCCGCAATCGCCGGTTTCCCGCCGGCCCGCGCGTGTTCCATGCCTTCCTGCAGCGCCTTTTCGCTGGCCCGCTGCAGGCCCAGGTCGAGCGTCGTCTGCAGCGCGTGACCGGCCTTCGGCGGCTTCGGCGGCAGGTGGTTGGCGACCGGCTGGCCTTCGGCGTTGACGGCCACCCGCTGCACGCCGGGTTCGCCGCGCAGGTAGTGGTCATATTTGAGCTCCAGGCCCGTCTGGCCGACCACTGTGCCCTCCTGCACTCCGCGGAAGACCGAGAGCTTCAGCTCCGGTCCGGTGATCTGGCGCGCATAGCCGAGCATCTGCGCTGCCATTTCGCCGTCGGGGTAGTGGCGGATCGAGACCGGCTGCTGCACGACGCCCGGGTATTCGCTCTGGCGCTCCCCCAGCTCGGTCAGCACGCTGCGCCCGGCGTCGGTCTTGATCGTGACGTTCGCGTAGGGGGTCGTGTCGATTCCCTCGACGACGCGTTCGTCGATCGTCCGCGGGCTCAGCCCGATGACGCGCGCGAGGCGGTCGAACAGACTGCGGACCCGGACCGCCGAGCGTGGCAGCGCCGGCACGCGCAGCACCGGACGCCGTGCGGCTGCGCGCAGTTCGAGCAGTTCGCGGCGCAGCGCGCCATGCAGACGCGAGGCGTGGTCGCCATGGAGCGCCTCGAAGCGCCTGAGCTGTTCGCTGGCGGCTCGGTAGGTGGCTTCGAGCTTGGTCGCGTGTTCCTCGTAGACGAGGACCTGTTCGCCGATCGCGGCGGGCATCTCACTCGGCACGATCTGCACCGCGTTGGCGGTCGTCGAGTCCACGATCGCCTGGCCGTCGCGGTCGAGAACTTCCCCGCGCGGCGCCGCGATCGGCAGATGGCGCGCGCGCTCGGAGTCGGCCTGCTGGACGTACTGTTCGCTGGATAGCACTTGCAGGTACCACAGGCGGAAGAAGATCACCCCGAACATCACCATCGCCACGCCGCCGAGGATCGCCACGCGCAGCGCCAGCTGCGGCGAAACCGGGATTCGCGACCGGTCCTGCGGCCAGCGCGACCGGACTGGCTCGATCGAGCTCACGGTTTGGAGAGTGGGCTCAGGCCACCGGTCGTGTAGGCGCGCCGCCGCCGGCGCCGGCGCGGATCATCCGGCAGCGCGCCGTCGAGCACGCGTTTGGTCAGCGCCCACATCGGCAGCGCGAGGATCGTGTTGAGCAGCACGCCCAGCACGATCTCCCGCAGCAGCTCCACGCTCACCGGGGCGTCGACGCCGAGCATGAACTCGACCAGCGAGTAGCCGAGCAGCGCCAGAGCCGAGGCGCCGGCGCCGACGAGCAGCGGCATCAGCGCCGCCTGCGGATCGTGCTGGCCGGCGAGCGAGCGATCGTGCACGCGCCCGCAGCCGTAGCCGATGAGCGTGAACACCAGCGAGGTCAACCCGAGCGTCTGCAGCAGCGCCAGGTCGACCAGCAGGCCGACGGAGAAGCCGACGACCGCGCCGACCGTGGAGCCGCACATCAGCCCGACGAACGCCACCAGCAGCGAGGAGATGTCGGCGTTGACGCCGAACACCGGCACCTCGGAGACGACGCCGATCTGGAAGAACACCACGACGAACGCGAACGCGGCCAGACGCGGCGGCAGCGAGCTCGACGGGGTCGTGCTCATCCGCCCACCTGCGTCGAGGCCAGCTGTTCGCCGCCGTTGTTCGCGCCGGCCTGCGCCGCCGGCAGGCTCGTGGCGAGCCGGCCGAGGTTCGCCGCGCGCGTTCCCGCCGCGGCGGTCAGCACCTGGACGATGTCCAGGTCGCGCAGGTTGGCGATCGGGTGCACGTTCACCGACTCGTACGCGCTTTCTTCGTTGGACGAGGTGACCTGCCCGATGATCAGGCCGGGCGGGTACAGCGATTCGCCGGGGGTCGAGACGCTGCCGGCGGTGACGACGTATTCGCCGGCGGTCGGCTGCGTGCTGGTGGGCAGGTACTGGAGCAGCAGGTCGTTGGGGTCGCCGACCTTCGGCACCACCAGGCCGGTCGCCGTGCCCGCGCCGATCCGACCGGAGACGCCCATCGTGCTGTCGGTGATCAGCTCGACCTGGGCGCCGTCGGAGACCACCGCCGCGACCCGGCCGACCAGCCCTTCCTCGTTGATCACCGGGTCGTTGACATGCACGCCCGCGGATTCGCCCTTGTCGATGTTGACCGTCGAATACCACAGGTTCGGCGTTTTGCCGACCACGGTGGCGGTCACCGGGCGGTAGTCGCCGACGCCCAGCTGATCCAGATGGGTGAGCGCGAGCAGCTGTCTGTACGAGCGTTTTTCGGCCTCCTCGGCGACCAGTTCGCGGCGCAGTTTGTCGGTCTGCTTGAGCGACTGCGCCAGCTCGCTTTTCGCGTGCAGCGTGTTGCCGAACCAGCTGAACAGGTCGCGTACGGGCTTCAGCGCCTTGTTGGCGCCGTCCTGGATCGGCGAGACGACCGTCAGGAAGTCACGCTGCACGGCGTGCAGCCGACCGTTTGGAGACTCGCCGAAATAGGCGGTGAGAAGCAGCAGTGAGAGCACGACGAGCAGAGCGAGCACCACTCGTCGACGCCGGACCGTCTTGTCGTGCACCGATGAGTACCTTCCGAAAGCGTTAGTTCAACAGACTACCCACGGAGCAGGCGGGGCGTGTCGGGTGGCGCACCGACTCAGCGGCGCCGCCGGCTGCGCGATGTGCGGTTGGAGCGATGGATCGCCTCGAACTCCTCGAGCGAGCGGCCCGAGCCCACCGCGACGCACGTCAACGGCGACTCCGCCAGGTGCGCGGGCATCTGCGTCTCCTCGCGCAGGCGCTCGTCGAGGCCCTGCAGCAGCGAGCCGCCGCCCGCGAGCATGATGCCGCGATCCATGATGTCCGAGGCGAGCTCCGGCGGCGTGCGGTCGAGCGTCTCCTTGACCGCGTCGATGATCTGGTTGAGCGGTTCGGCCAGCGCCTGGCGGATCTCCTCGCTGGTCAGCACCACCGTCTTTGGCAGCCCGGCGACCATGTCGCGCCCGCGGATCTCCGCCTGCAGCTCCTCCGCCATCGGGCACGCCGAGCCGATCTCCAGCTTCAGCTCCTCCGCGGTCTGCTGCCCGATCAGCAGCTTGTACTCCTTCTTGGCGTAGTTGATGATCGCCTCGTCCATCTCGTCGCCGCCGACGCGGATCGACTGCGACACGACGATCCCGCCGAGCGAGATCACCGCGACCTCGGAGGTGCCGCCGCCGATGTCCACGACCATCGAGCCGGTCGGCTCGCCAACGGGCAGGCCGGCGCCGATCGCCGCCGCCATCGGCTCCTCGATCAGGTACGCCGTGCGCGCGCCCGCCGACAGGCACGCCTCCTCGACGGCGCGCTTCTCCACCCCGGTCACGCCCGACGGCACGCACACGACCACGCGCGGGTGCGCCCAGCGGTTCTGGTGGACCTTCTGGATGAAGTGCCTGAGCATCTGCTCGGTCACGTCGAAGTCGGCGATCACGCCGTCCTTCAGCGGGCGGATCGCCTGGATCGTGCCGGGCGTGCGCCCGAGCATGCGCTTGGCCTCGATTCCCACCGCGTGCACTTCGCCGGTGCGCGAGTCGATCGCCACGACGCTCGGCTCCGACAGCACGATGCCGCGCCCGCGCACGTACACGAGCGTGTTCGCGGTTCCCAGGTCGACCGCCATGTCGCGGCCGCCGAACCCTGTCAGATAGCTGAAGATGCCCATGTAGAGAGAGCGGGCGCGCTCAAATCCGGTCCCGCGCCACCGCGTGGCAGCTGATTCGGCTACCGGCGCTCATCGGGTGCGCCCGTGGTCGGCAGTCTAGCGAACCGCATTGCCGGGCCTCCAGCCTTGCGATCGGATTTGCAGCGACCTACGCGAACAGCTCCGGGCACAGCTCGACCAGCGTCTTCAGCGGCAGGCCGACGACGTTCTCGACCTCGCCGTCGATCGCGAGCGCCAATGCGGCGCCCTCGCCCTGGATCGCGTATCCGCCCGAACGCCCGCGCCACTCCTCGACTCCCACGTACCAGTCCAGCAGCCCCTGGTCCAGCTCTCGGAACGTGACCCGCGTGCGCACCACGGCGGTGCGCTCGACCGCCGCCCCGGTTGCGCCGCTCTCCGACCCCTCTCCAAACAGGATCGCAATCCCGCTGATCACCTCGTGCGTGCGCCCGCCGAGCGCGGCAAGCGTCCTGCGCGCCGTCGCCGCGTCGGGCGGCTTGCCGTAGATCACGCCGTCCAGCACCACGATCGTGTCGCATCCCAGCACCGCCTCCGCCGCGCCCGGCCGGCTGGCGGCGCGCGCCTTGCGCAGCGCGTTCTCGACCGCCACGCCCGCCGGGTCCTGCCCCTGCTCGAGCTCCGGGGCGTCCGACACCCTGACAGTGAACGGCACGCCGAGACGCTCCAGCAGCGCCCGCCGTTGAGGCGAGCGCGACGCGAGGACGAGGGCGGGCGGCTGGGAGACGGCGTCTACAGGTCTCCGAAGAACAACGCCGCCTCGCGCGCGGCGGACTCCGGCGAGTCCGAGCCGTGGACCATGTTGGCGCCCATCTCGATCGCGAAGTCGCCGCGGATGCTGCCGGTGGCCGCCTCCAGCGGGTTGGTCGCGCCGATCAGCTGCCGCGCGGCCCTGACCGCGTCGAGGCCCTCCAGCACCATCGCCACGATCGGCCCCGAGGTGATGAACTCGACCAGCTCGCCGAAGAACGGCCGCTCGGCGTGCTCGGCGTAGTGGCGCTCGGCCAGCTCGCGCGTGACGGTCATGTGCCGCATCGCGGCGATGCGCAGCCCCTTGCGCTCGAAGCGGGCGACTATCTCACCCGTCAGGCCTCGCGCGAAGGCGTCGGGCTTTACGAGGATCAGCGTTCGGTCCATGGGTTCCTTTGGTCGGGCTGGGTCTGTGTGCGGATCTGCGGCTCAGGTGCTCGGACGCGCGCGGCGCCCGGAGCGCGATGAGCTGCGTGGTCTGGTGGTCGGCTCGGAGGCCAGCGCCGTCTCCGTCGGCTCCTGCTCGTCCTCCTCCGCCACGGACGGCACGTCGAGATCCGCAAGCTCGCTCTCGATCGCCGGCGCAGCCGCGGCGGCCGCCGCACCGCGGCGGCGACGGGAGCGCGGCGCGGAGATGCCCGGCACGTCGGCCTCGCAGTACGGGCAGATCGTCCACGCCTGGTCGAGCGGGCGCGAGCAGCTGGCGCATCGGTCCTTGAGCTTGCGCAGGCAGCTGGGGCAGCGGATGAAGTCGCTCTCCACGCGATAGCTGCAGTGCGGGCAGCGGGTCTCGTCGAGCTGGTGCAGGCGCGCCTCCGCCGCCTGCGTCTCCAGTTCGCGCTCGCGCACGTCCTCGAGGTACTCGGGCGGGCGCAGCACCATGTAGATCACGGTTCCAACGAACGGGAAGAACGAGGCCGCCGTCGCGCAGAAGACGAGCATCGGGTCGACGATCCGCCGGCGAGCGTCCGCGTAGGTCCAGTAGATCAGCGAGATGTACAGAACGACGACGAACAGAATCAGCAGATCGATGGCCAGATTCAAGCCGCTGCTTTCGATTCCGAAATATGCGAAGGGGAGCATCGGCCGGCTGAGTTTAGAGAAACAGGCGGCCGAAACCGTAGCCAGCGGCGAAGAACACGAGGATCACGAGCGCGACGATCAGCGCGACGGCTCCGATCATCGTGAGCACCGACGGTCCTCCGTCGTTCATCCGGCGGCGCTCTCTCGCTCCGCGCCGGCTGCGCGCGACCCGTCAGCGCGGGCGAGCTCGCGCAGCAGATCTCCGACGAGGTACACCGAGCCGGTGGCCAGCACCGCGCCCTGGTGCGCGCGCGCCCACTCCTGCGCCTGCGCCAGCGCGCGCGCGGGCCTGGGCTCGCACACGCTCACATCGAAGCCCAGCTGGCGCGCCAGCGACTCGAGCGCCGCGGGCGACAGCGCGCGACTGCTCGGCGGCGCCGTGAACCAGGCGCGCCGCACCGCCGGCAGCAGCGCGGCGAGCATCGCCGCCGCATCCTTGTCGTCGAGCACGCCCAGCACCAATGCGATCGGCGCTGGCGATGCACCGGGTCGAGCGCTCAGCACCTGCGGCAGCGACTCGACCAGCGCGAGCACCGCGTCGGGGTTGTGCGCGCCGTCGAGCAGCGTCGGCGGGTCCTCGTCCACGAGCTGCATGCGGCCGGGCACCTCCGTGCACGCGCCGGCCTGCGCCACCGCCTCCGCGTTGACGGGAATGCCGGCCGCGCGCAGGTACTCCTCGGCGGCGACCGTGGCGAGGGCGAAGTTGCGCTGCTGGAAGGCCCCCCGCGCGCGCAGCAGCGGCACGGGCACGGGCGCCGCGCGCGGTCGCACGATCCACGCCTCGCGCTCGGCCGCCACCCGCTCGGCTACCGCCAGCGCCGGCGCCGCCAGGTCCTCGCCGAGCACCAGCGCGGTATGCGGGCGCGTGACCGCGAGCTTCTCCTCGGCGATGTCCGTGAGCGTCGGCCCGAGCCAGCGCGTGTGCTCGAGGCCGACGTTCGTGAGCACCGTGACGCGCGCGTCGATCACGCTGGTCGCGTCGTAGCGACCCCCCAGCCCCGCCTCCACGACCGCCACGTCGACCTCCCGGCGGGCCATCTCCCACAGCGCGGCCGCCGTAAGGAGTTCGAACTGGGTCACGTGGTCGTCCTCGGCGAGCGTGCGGTTGACGCGCTCCGCCGCCCACGTCGCGCGCGCGACCGCCGCGGCGAAGGCATCCGCGTCGAGCAGGCGGCCGTCGATCAGGATGCGCTCGCGGTAGGAGACCAGGTGCGGCGACAGGTAGGCGCCCGTGCGCAGCCCGTGGCGCTCCAGGATCGCGGCTGTCATCCGCGTGGTCGAGGACTTGCCGTTGGTGCCGAGCACGTGGATCGCGTCGAAGCGGCGCTCGGGCGAGCCCAGCACGGTCATCATCCGGCGCATCCGGTCCAGGCCGAAGCGCATGCCAAACAGCTCCAACGAGCGCAGCTGGCGCTCGGCCTGTGCCTCGGTCCAGCTCACTTGCAGCGGCGACGGCGCCCGCGCCGGCGTCGCCGACCGCGGGCGAGCCCCCCCAGCTCGCGCGTCAAGCCCTTCGGGTCGAGCTTGACCACGAGCCCGCGCAGCTCCAGGCGCTCCCTGATGCTGAGGTTCCCCACGCGCCCGCGCGATTCGCGCGCGAGCTGCACCAGCCGGGAGCGCTCCTTGGGCGAGAGCCTGCGTACATGACTGCCGATCGCGATGCCGGCCTGTGCGAGCACCAGCCACGGGACCGTCTGCAGACGGTCGAGCGTTGACCTGCGGGTTGGCTTGCGAGCGGCGCTTCGCCTGGGCACAGTCGCGATGGTAGCGCTCGCGCCCGCCCGTCGAGGGGCGCCCGGCCCGGCCCGATGCGACTAGGCCGACTCCTCGCGCAGCGCGCCGTCCTCGGCGTCCTCGGGCGCGGCTTCGGTCACGAGCGTCGGGGTCAGGCCCTTCTCGACGGTCTCCTTGGTGACGACGCACTTCTTCACGTCGCGCCGGGAGGGCAGCTCGAACTGCACCTCCAGCAGGATCTCCTCGATGATCGAGCGCAGCCCGCGCGCGCCGGTTTCGCGTTCCAGGCCCTTCTCGGCGATCGCGATCAGCGAGTCGTCCGAGAACACCAGCTCGATGCCGTCGAACGAGAAGAAGCGCTGGAACTGCTTGACGAGCGCGTTGCGCGGCTCGACCAGGATCGACACGAGATCCTCGCGCGTGAGCTGGTGCACCGCCGACATCACCGGCAGGCGGCCGATGAACTCGGGGATCAGCCCGTACTCGATCAGATCCTCGGGCAGGCACTGCTCGAACACTTCGCCGGTGTCGCGCTCGGCTTTGGCTTCGATCGCGGCGGCGAAGCCGACGCCTTTGTGCCCGACGCGCCGCTCGATCACCTTGTCGAGGTTCGCGAACGCGCCGCCGCACACGAACAGCACGTTGGTCGTGTCGATCGTCAGGAACTCCTGGTGGGGGTGCTTGCGCCCGCCCTGAGGTGGCACCGACGCCTGCGTGCCCTCGAGGATCTTCAACAGCGCCTGCTGCACCCCCTCGCCGGAGACGTCGCGCGTGATCGACGGGTTGTCGGCCTTGCGCGCGATCTTGTCGACCTCGTCGATGTAGATGATCCCCGTTTCCGCCTTCTTGACGTCGTAGTCGGCGGCCTGGATCAGCTTCAGCAGGATGTTCTCTACGTCCTCGCCGACGTAGCCAGCCTCCGTCAGCGCGGTCGCGTCGGCGATCGCGAACGGCACGTTGAGGATCCGCGCGAGCGTCTGCGCGAGCAGCGTCTTGCCGCAGCCGGTGGGGCCCAGCAGCAGGATGTTGGACTTCTGCAGCTCGATGTCCGAGTCGCCGGACATCATCATCTGCACGCGCTTGTAGTGGTTGTAGACTGCGACCGACAGCGTGCGCTTGGAGGGGTCCTGGCCGACCACGTACTCGTCGAGCACCTCGTAGATCTCGCGCGGCTTCGGCAGGTTCTCGATGTCGAACGCCGGCGGAGCCGAGAGCTCCTCGTCGATGATCTCGTTGCAGAGATCGATGCACTCGTCGCAGATGTACACGCCGGGCCCGGCGATCAGCTTCTTGACCTGCCGCTGGGACTTGCCGCAGAAGCTGCACAGAAGCTGCTCGTTGGAGTCTGTCGGTCGGGCCATATCCCTTGGTGCTCCCCGCGCGCCCCGAGCTAATGCTCGGAGATCACACGATCGATTATTCCGTACTCCTTGGCCTCGTCAGAGCTCATGAAGTAGTCGCGCTCGGTGTCGTTGCGCACCTGATCGAGCTCTTTGCCGGTGTGCTTGGCGATGATCTCGTCCAGCCTGCGGCGCACGTCGATGATCTCCTTGGCGTGGATCTCGATGTCGGTCGCCTGCCCCTGGAAGCTCGATGAGACCTGGTGGATCAGGATCTTGGCGTTGGGCAGCGCCATGCGCTTGCCCGCGGCGCCGCCCGCCAGCAGCAGCGCGCCCATCGACATCGCGATGCCGACGCAGATCGTCTGCACGTCGGGCTTGATGAACTGCATCGTGTCGTAGATCGCGAGGCCCGCGTACACGGAGCCGCCGGGCGAGTTGATGTACAGCGACACGTCCTTTTCGGGGTCCTCGGACTCCAGGTGCAGCAGCTGCGCCACGATCAGGTTGGCGATCTGATCGTCCACCGGCGTGCCGAGGAAGATGATGCGCTCGTTGAGCAGGCGGCTGTAGATGTCGAACGCACGCTCGCCACGCGAGGTCTGCTCGACGACCATTGGTACAAGTGGGCTCATAGTCCTCGCTTCCGGCGCATAGTCCTCGCCTTTGTTTCGCCTCGCCTTCGAGATTCCTTTAGAAGGCTAGCGATCTGGTGTCCACAATCTGCCGGGAGCGCCCGCCGGCTCCTCCGCGCCGGCCTGCGCGGCCGCGTCCGCCTTCGCCGGCGTCCACAGCTGCTCGCGCGCCTGCGCCTGCGCGAGCGGGATCGGCTTGGCCGCGGCGGCGATCAGATCGATGGCCGCGCGCGCCGCGAGATCCTCGCGCACCTCCTCCAGCCGCCCGGCGCTCAGCAGCTGCTCGAGCAGCTGCTGGGGCTCGGTGCCCTCGCGCTCCGCGGTCGGCGCGAGCGCCTGCAGCAGCTCCTGCTCGGAGGGCTCGATGCCCTCGGCGGCGACGACCGCGGTGATCACTGCCTCGCGGCGCAGCGCCAGCTCGGCTTCGGGCTGCATCTCCGTCAGGACCTTGTCCTCCTGGCGACCGGTGATCTGCAGGTAGGCCTCGCGCGAGATGCCGCGGTGCGAGAGCGAGTGCAGCAGCCGCTCCCACATCTCTCGCGCGCGCGCCTGCGCCAGCTCGGGCGTGACCGCGACCTGTGCGGCGGCGACCGCAGCGTCCAGCGCATCCTGGCGGAAGTCGGCTTGGACCCGCTCCTCGTCGAGCTCGAGCAGGCGCTTGCGAATGTCCTCGCGCAGCTCCTCGAGGTCGTCGAAGCCGGCGTCGACCGCGAGGTCGTCGTCGACCGCCGGCAGCTCCTTGAGCTTGACCTCCTTGACGGTGATCTCGAACGAGGTGTCGCGCCCGGCGAGCTCCTGGCTGCCGTAGTCGGCGGGGAACGTCAGCGGCACGGTGCGCGTCTCGCCCGCGGCGGCGCCCAGCAACCCCTCCTCGAAGCCCGGGATCAGGTTGCCGGAGCCGAGCTCGATCAGCTGGTCGCGTCCCTCGCCGCCCGTGAAGGGCTCGAGCGTCTGATCGCCGCCCGAGTCCTCGCCGACGAGCGAGCCGACGTAGTCGACGACGACGAAGTCGCCTGTGGCGGCGGGCCGCTCGGCGGTCTGCAGGCGCGCGAGCCGCTCGCGCATCGCCTCGATCTCCTGGTCGATCTGCTCGTCCGCGACCTCTGGCTCGCGGCGGCCGACCTCCAGGCCCTTGTACTCGCCGAGCTTGGCCTTCGGCAGCACGCCGATCTCGATCGAGAACTCGAGCGCCTGGCCCTGCGGCGGCAGCTCGCCGAGATCGAGCTGCGGATCGCCGACCGGCACGATGCCGGCGCTCTCGATCGCGTCGGAGTACCAGCTGGAGAGCGTGTCGCGCACCGCTTCCTCGAGGATCGCCTCGCGGCCGAGGCGCTGGATCACGAGCGGCGCCGGCACCTTGCCGCGGCGGAACCCCGGCAGTTTCAGGTCGCGCCCCAGCTGCTGGGCCTTGCGCTCCACGCGACCCTCGACCTCGCCTGCGGGCACCTGCACCTGCAGCCGTACGCGCGAGTCCGCGAGCTCGGTGACGGTGGTCTTCAGGGTCGCGGGCACCACCGCCACGATACCGTGCCGCTCGATGCGGCCATCGTCACGCCCCAGCGCCCGCCGCCGCGCGGAGGCGCGCCTATGGACGGGCCCGGCGGGCCACCTGGTGGGCGGCTCGCTGGACTTCGCGACGGCGCTCGCGCGCTACCTGCTGGCACGCGCGCGCGGCTGGACCGTCCGTTAGGAGACCCGGCCGCGCGCTGCACCGCTGCTCGTGCTGGCGCTAAGCGACCGCCGGGGCGTGCGCGCCGGCGCCGAAGCCGAGCGTCACGCCGCGCGGCACGACGAGCACCGGGCAGGTGGCCGTCTCGATCAGGTGCGACGCGGAGGAGCTCAGCGACACGCGACCCTGCTCGGCGTCCGCGCGCGAGTCGATCACGAGCAGGTCGGTCTGCTCGCCGGCGACCGGCTCGACGGTGGCGCCGAGGCCGCGTGCGAGCGCCTCGGCGGTCTGACGGGCGCCGCCGTCGGCGTCGCCGACCGCGACGATCCGCTGGATGCCCGAGCCCTGCACGCGCTCGCCGAGGTCGACCGGCGCGATCGCGATCGCGGTGCGGCCGCCCTCGAGCAGGCGCTCGGCGGAGTTGCCGACGGCGATGTGGCCCTTGGCGGTGTGCGAGTCCGAGCAGAACACGATCACGTCCGCGCCCTCGCGCTCGGCCAGCGACGCGAGCCCCTGCGGGGTCGAGCGGTCGGTGACGACGTGGCGGTTGGAGCTCGGCGTGCCGAGCAGCTCCAGACCATGGTCGAGAACGCCCTCGGCCTCGGCCTGCGCGATCTCCTCGCGCACGCTGTCGGTCTCGGGGTTGTGGCGCACGTATGCGAGCGACACCTCGGCACCGGCTGCGCCGAGCAGGCGGCCGAGCGTGATGGCGTCCTCCTCGTTGGCGGTGCCGTCGTAGGAAACGATGATCTTGGCGGGCATTTGACTCTCTCCTTGTGCGGGTCGGCCGCGTGGCCGGCAGTTTGCTTGCTTGGATCTCTCGGCTCGATTTCGCTCAATCTTGACACCCTCCTGCCATCAGCTCCAATGATCTTGATGATCTCTGCTATAAGCATTTCTAATGCTAAGCGTCGCCCGATTGAAGGTCCTGAAGGAGGTCGCCTACCGCGGCTCGCTCTCCTCCGCGGCATCGGCGCTCTCATACACCCAGTCGGCCGTCTCCCAGCAGATCGCCGCGCTCGAGGCCGAAGCCGGGATGGCGCTGCTGGAGCGCCACCCGCGCGGCGTCAGCCTGACGGCCGCCGGGCAGACGCTGGTGGGCCACGCGGAGGGCATCCTCGCGCGGCTGGACGCAGCCGAGGCGGCGCTGGCGGCGATCGCCGGGCTGCGCGGCGGGCGCCTGCGCGTCGCCTCCTTCCCCACCGCCGGCGCCACGCTGATGCCGCTTGCGATCGCCACCTTCAGCGCCGCCTATCCCGATGTCGAGCTGACGCTCGCCGAGGGCGAGCCCGAGGAGATCGTGGCGCGCCTGCGCGCCGGCGAGCTCGACCTCGCGCTGCTGTTCGAGTTCGCCGGCGAGTCGCTGCCAAACGACGAGGTGACGCGCACGGAGCTGCTCGAGGACCCGATGTACCTGGCGCTGCCGCGCGCGCATCGGCTCGCGTCCAAGGGACGCCTGCGGCTGTCCGACCTGGCCGAGGAAGCGTGGGTGCAGACATCCAGCTCGAGCCCGTGCGCGCGGCACGTCGTGCGCAGCTGCCACGCGGCCGGCTTCGAGCCCAACGTGGCGTTCGAGAGCGACGACTACCAGACCGTGCAGGGGCTCGTGGCGGCGGGCGTCGGCGTCGCGCTGATCCCGGAGCTCGCGCTGTCGGTGGTCCGCGAGGACATCGCCATCCGCGCGCTGTCGCCCTCTTCCCCGGTGCGCCAGGTGGTCGCGGCAACCCCCGCGGGCGCCCGGCTCGTGCCGGCCGCGCCGGCGATGCTGGGCGTGCTCGAAGAGGCCGCCCGCGCCTATCGCCGACGGCGAGGCGCCCCGTCCGATTGACCGTCCGCGACGCCTGCCATCGTCTGCCGGCCATGAGCGTCCTGCTGCTGATCGTCGGAGCACTGCTCGGAGCCGCATGCGCGACGGCGCTGATGCGCCGTGATCGCACCCGCGCGCGCGAGGAGCTGCAGGCGATCTCCGTGGACGTGCTCGCCCGCACCGGAGAGTCGCTGGCGCAGCGGGTCACCGACGCCCGCCGCGCCGAGGAGGAGCGCGCGGCCGGCGAGATGGCGCTGCGCACCGAGGAGATCAAGGGGCTCGTGGCCCCAGTGCAGGAGAAGCTCGGCCGCATGGAGAGCGAGATCGGCCGCCTCGAGCGCGAGCGCAGGCAGGCGCAGGGCGAGCTGTCGCAGATGATCCGACACCTCGGCGACGGCGTCGGCACGCTCCGCCAGGAGACCGGCAACCTCGTCTCCGCGCTCAAGCGGCCCGCCACGCGCGGCTCGTGGGGCGAGATCCAACTGCGCAACGTCGTCGAGATGGCCGGCATGGTCTCCCACTGCGACTTCGTCGAGCAGAGCACGATCCAGACGGGCGAGGGGACGCTGCGGCCGGACATGCTCGTGCGCCTGCCCGGCGAAAAGCTGGTGGTGGTCGACTCGAAGGTCCCGCTCGACGCCTACCTGTCGGCGCTCGAGGCCGCCGACGAATCCGAGCGCGAGCTGCACACCGCGCGCCACGCGCGCCAGACCCGCGAGCACATCGCCAAGCTCGCCGCCAAGGGCTACCAGCGCCAGTTCGACTCGACGCCCGAGTTCGTCGTCATGTTCGTGCCCTCCGACGGGATCTACCAGGCCGCGCTCGCCGAGGATCCGTCGCTGATCGAGTACGGGGTGCAGCAGCAGGTGCTGATGGCCACGCCGACGACGCTCATCGGGCTGCTGTGGGCCGTCCACTACGGCTGGCGCCAGGAGCTGATCGCCGAGTCCGCGCGCGAGATCGCCGAGTCCGCGCGCGAGCTGCACAACCGCCTGGGGCGGTTCGTCGAACCGTTCGCCAAGGTCGGGCGCCAGCTCACGTCGGCCGTCGGCGCCTACAACGAGGCGATCGGCTCGTTCGAGCAGCGCGTGATCCCGCAGGTGCGCAAGATCGAGCAGGCGGGCGCGTCCTCCGAACGCAAGGTGCAGAGCCCGGATGCGGTGGAGATCACCGCTCGCGCGATCACCCAGCGGCCGGGGTTCGAGGACGCGCAGCCGACGCCGCAGCCGGCTGCGGAGCTGCCGGAGCTGCCGGAGCTCGAGGCTCGGCGGCGTCGGATCTCCAGCGGCGCCTGAGCAGCGTCAGCACCAGCGCCAGCGCCACCGGCACCGTCGCGGGCAGCTCGTCCACCGCGAAGAACAGCAGGTCGAAGCCGAGCGCGAGGATCGCGGTCAGCGCCGCCGCGCGCAGCTGCGCGCGGCGCCCGACCGTGGCCGCGAGCAGCCCGCCGAGCGCGCCCGCGATGAACAGGTCGCCGTAGCCCATCACCGCCGAGCCGAACACCGCGCTCTGCAGCTGCGGCAGGCCAGCCACGGGGCGCGCGGCGTTGAGCGCGTTGTTGGGCCGCTGCAGCAGGTCGGAGACCACAAGCGCCGTGTCGGCGCACGCCATCGCCACGATCCCTGCCGCCAGCCAGCGCGGCGGCGTCACCGTGGCAAGCAGCACGCCGAGCGCCACGCAGCTGAGCGCCGAGAGCCCCAGCGCCGCCGCGTCGCCCGCGAGGCCGCCGCGGTCGGCCCACGCGAGCGCGAACAGCGGCAGCACCAGCAAAGCCCGCGGCCAGCGCGGCCGGGCGGACGAGCGCGCATCCCACAAGAGCCAGCCGAGGGCGAGCGCCGCGAGCAGCGGCACCGCCCCGAGGGCCAGATACGTGAGGCCCTGCGCGCTCGCGTGTTCAGCGGCGCGCGCGCCAAACACGAACGCGATCACCGACAGCGGCGGCACGAGCGCCCAGCGGCGACCGCGCACCCATGCGGGCAAAGGCAGGCGCGCCGGAAGCCCCGCGGCGATCGCGCCCGGCAGCGCCACGAGGACGCCCTGCGCCAGCGACAGCGCGGCGATCGAGATCCAGAACGGGAGCACCAGCGTACGATGACAGCGTGAGCGCATCCGCCACGCAGGCACCGCCCATCCTCCACCTCTCCGCGGTGGTCGGCAGCGCGCTGCGCGACGCCGATGGCGAGCGCCTGGGCAAGGTCGAGGACCTGATCGTGCGGCTCGGCGGCACGGGCTATCCGCCGATCACCGGCTTTCTCGTCAACGTCGCCGGGCGGCCCTCGTTCCTTGGCGCCGAGCGCGTCTCTGAGATCGGCACCGACGGCGTGGTGATGCGCAAGGCGAAGCTCGACCTGCGCCCGTTCGAGCGCCGCGCCGAGGAGGTGCTGCTGGGGCGCGACCTGCTCGACCGACAGCTGATCAACGTGCAGGGAGCGCGGCTCGTGCGCGCCAACGAGATCGAGCTCGCGCTCGTCGCCGGCTCCTGGCGCGTCGTCGGCGTCGACACCGGCCCCCGCGGCGGGCTGCGCCGCCTGCTGCCGAAGGCACTCGGCGCGCACATCGCCACCGGCGAGTTCCTCGACTGGGCCGGCGTCGAGCCGTTCGTCGGGCACGTGCCCACGGTGCGCCTGCGGGTGCCCCACCCTAAGCTCGCCAAGCTGCACCCCGCGCAGATCGCGGACCTCGTCGAGGCCGCCTCGCGACACGAGGGCGAAGAGATCATCCAGGCCGTCGGCGACGACGACCGCGAGCTCGAGGCGGACGTGTTCGAGGAGCTCGACGATCAGCACCAGAGGGAGTTCCTGGAGGACCGCCCCGATGCCCAGGTCGCGGAGATCCTCTCGCGCATGGCGCCCGACGACGCGGCGGACATCGTCGGCGAGCTCGACGAGGATCGGCGCGAGCCCCTGCTCGCGCTGCTGCCGGTCAGCCACCGCATCAAGGTGCGCGCGCTGCTCGGCTACGACCCGGCTGAGGCGGGCGGGCTGATGAGCCCCGACTTCATCCTGCTGCGCGGCACGACCTCCGCCGCCGACGCGCTCGACGCGGTCAGGCACAGCAAGATCGCGCCGGCGCTGCTGAGCACGGTGTTCGTCAACTCCGCCGAGGGACCGCTCGAAGGCAGCATCCCCGTGACCGCGCTGCTGCGCGTCGAGCCGGGGCGCAAGCTGGCCACGATGGTCAAGCACGAGACCCCGTGCCTCGCGCCCGACGCCTCGTTCGAGGAGGTGGCGCGGCTGATGGCCGACTACAACCTCACTGCGATACCCGTCGCCGACGAGCACGGGCGGATGGTGGGCATCGTCACCGTCGACGACGTGCTCGAGGCGATGCTGCCGCGCGGCTGGCGCCGGCGCTTCGGGCTGCTCGGCGAGGACTGATGCGCCGACCGGCCGACGCCGGCGGGGCCCGGCGACGGGCACTGAATAGACTCCCAGCCGTGAAGGCTCCCAGCGGAAAGCTCGATGGCGGTCCGAGTACCGTCCGTCATGCGTCGTATCCGGTCGGCCACGCGTGGCCGACCGCGTCTGCCTGCGCGCCTTAGCCCCCGCCGCGCCAGGATCTTCGCGTTCCTCGGCCTGCTCGGCCCCGGCCTGATCGCAGCCAACGCCGGCAACGACGCCGGCGGCATCGCCACGTACTCCTCGGTCGGCTCCAAGTACGGCTACGAGCTGCTGTGGACGATGGTGCTGATCACGATCTCGCTCGGGCTCGTGCAGCTGCTGGCCGCGAGGATGGGCGTCGTCACCGGCAAGGGCCTGGCCGAGCTCGTGCGCGAGGAGTACGGCATCCGCTGGTCGGTGTTCGCGACGAGCGCCGTGCTGATCGCGAACCTCGGCATCTGCGTGTCGGACTTCGTCGGCATCGGCGCCGCGCTGGGCCTCGCGGGCATACCCGTGCAGGTGTCCGTGCCGCTGGCGGCGGTGGGGATCTGGCTGATCATCGTCCGCGGCTCCTACCGCTCCGCGGAGCGCATCTTCATCTGGTTCACGATCCCGTTCTTCGCCTACCCGATCGCCGCCGTGCTCGCGCATCCCCACTGGGGGGCGGTGGGCAAAGCGCTGGTCGTGCCCCAGCTGCACACCAACTCCGCGTTCCTGGTGCTGCTGATCGCCACCACCGGAACCACCATCACCCCGTACATGCAGCTGTACCTGCAGTCCGCGGTCGTCGAGCGCGGCGTGCGCGAGGACGAGCTCGTGCACGAGGAGCGCGAGGCCGTCGCCGGCGCCGTGTTCGCCAACCTGATCGCCTCGTTCATCATCATCGCCACCGGCGCCACACTGTTCACGCACGGCATCCACGACATCTCCTCGGCCGCCGATGCGGCGCGCGCGCTGAGCCCGTTCGCCGGCCGCTACGCCGAGGTGCTGTTCGGGATCGGGCTGCTGGGCGCCAGCCTGCTCGCGGCGGCGATCCTGCCGATCGCGACCTCATACGTCGTCTCGGAGTCGCTCGGCTACGAGAAGGGTATCGGCAGGCGCCGCAGGGAGGCGCCCGTATTCGTGAACATCATCACCGCGATGATCATGATCAGCGCGTTCGTCGCGGTGCTCCCCGGCGTGCCCGTGATCTCGCTGCTCGTGGGCGTGCAGGTGATCAACGGCTTCCTATTGCCGATCAACCTGTTCTTCATCTGGCGCCTCTCGCGCTCCAAGCATGTCATGGGCGAGCGGCGCTCGCGCGGCCTGATGGACGGCGCCGCCGCGGTCACCGTCGCGGTCACCTCGACGCTGTCGCTCGCGCTCGTGGTGATCACGTTCGCGGGTGTGTAGCCGCGGCGGCGTCAGGCGACGAGCAGCGCCGCGCCGATCGCGCCGCCCAGATCGCCGAGCGCCGCCACGTGCACGTGCGGCGGGCGCGCGTCGGCGAACAGGTGCGGCTGCATCTCCTGCGCGATCCGCTGCGCGAACGGATGGCCGAGCCTGACACCCAGGCCGCCGCCGATGATCACACCTTCCACGTCGAGCACGTTGACGACCGACGCGACCCCCGCGCCGAGCGCCCTGACGGCGCGGTCGAGCGTCTGGATCGCGAGCTTGTCCTCGCGCTCCAGCGCGCGCGCCCAGATGCCGCTCGTCAGGCGCGTGCGGTTGTGCTCCTGCATCAGCTTGAACAGGTCGGTCTTGCGCCCCTTCTCCTCGTGCAGCCTGCGCGCGTGCGCTTCCATCGACGCGCGCCCGGCGTACGCCTCCATGCAGCCGCGCCGTCCGCACGTGCAGCGGGCGCCGTCGATCTCCACGACCACGTGCCCGATCTCGCCCGCGCCGCCGCGACCGGTCCACGGCTTGCCGTCGAGGATCAGCCCCCCGCCCACGCCCGTGCCCCAGAACACGCCGAGCAGCGAGCGGTACAGCCGTCCCGCCCCCAGCCGGAACTCCGCGTCGGTCGCCACCTGCACGTCGTTGCCGACCGCCACGCGACAGCCGAGCCCGCGTTCCAGCGTCGCCGCCAGCGGGAATGTGTCTTCCCAGCCCGGCAGGTTGCGAGCGCTCGTCACGTCGCCGTCTTCGATCGTTCCCGGCGAGCCCACCCCCACTCCCGCGAGCGAGGACGGCTCGAGCTCGGCCGCCTTGGCCGCGTCGCGCAGCGCGGTCTCCATCTCAGCCGCCACGTCAGCCGGGCCGCCCTCGGTCGGTGTCGGGCGACGGGCCGAGCCGAGCACGCTGCTCTCGTCGTCGACGATCGCCGCCTGGATCTTCGTGCCCCCGAGGTCGATTCCGCCGTACGTGGGCATCCGCGGCGGATCATCGCAGAGCCGGGGCGTGTACCCGCCGGCTCCTGGACTCAAAGCTCATGGACTCAAAGCAGGTCGGCCGCGGGCGCGAGGCGAAAGTTAATCCCCGCTTGATCCCTTTCTTCGCCCGCTCTTACAGCCCCCGCCGACTATCTAGGTGAACACGATGACCGACCGCAAGGGAGCATCCTGGCTCGTCTACGCACTGGGGGCTCTCTGCACCGGCGCGATAGTCGCTGCCGTGCTCGTCGTCGGCCCCGCCTCCGGCAGCCAGACGAGCGTCACGCGCACCGCCACCGTCGCACAGGGCGTCGTGCAGTCGACGGTCTCCGGCAGCGGCAACCTGCAGGCCGTCAACCAGCTGAACCTCGGCTTCAAGACCGGCGGCGCCGTCACGCACATCTACGTCTCACAGGGTCAGCAGGTCGTCCAGGGCCAGCTGCTCGCGACGCTCGACCCGCAGAGCGCCGAAGTGACGCTCGAACAGGCCAGGGCCAGCCTGCTGTCTGACGAAGCCAATCTCGCCAAAGAGGAAGAAACCGGCGGGGAAAGCGGCTCCAGCGCGTCCGGCGGCGGCGGGGGCGCGACGGCGTCGAGCGCGGCGACCGCGCCCAAACGCGAACCCAAGAAATCGACGACCGAACGCGAAAGCAAGGAATCGAACACCGGCGGGTCTTCCGCGAAAGCGGCGATCAGCGCGGCCACTCGCGAAGCGAACCTCGCCTCCGCGCGGGCGGCCGTGAGAAGCGCGACGCTGACCGTGCAAAGCGACGAACAGGCGGTGCAGGACACCAACCTGTACGCCCCCGAGAGCGGCACGATCGTCTCGCTCTCCGGCCAGGTGGGAGAAGTCGTGTCGGGGAGCGGCACCACACGGGCCTCCAGCGCTGCGAGCTCCTCCAGCGGATCGGGCGGAAGCGGGACGGGTGCGACCGGGGCGAGCGGCCGCGGCGCCACCGCCGCCGCGAGCTCGTCCGGCTCGGCCGCCTCCTCCTCCAGCTCTTCGAGCTCCGCGTTCGCGGTCCTCAGCGACCTGAGCACGATGCAGCTGGTGGTGCCGTTGAGCGAATCCGAAATCGGCAGCGTCAAGAACGGCCAGATCGCGACGGTGACCGTCGAAGCGCTCAGCGGCACGAAGCTCGCCGCCCACGTCAGCGAAGTCGCGCTGCTGTCCACGAGCAGCAGCGGCACCGTCAGCTACGACGTCACCTTCCAGCTCGACCAGCTGGCGGCCGGCCTGAAGCTGGGGATGAGCGCGACCGCCGAAGTCGTCGTCAAGCAGGCCGAAGGCATCAACGTGCCCACCAGCGCGATCACAGCCGACACGGTCACGGTCGAGCGCGGCGGCAAGCAGGTGCGCCAGCGGGTCGTCACGGGACTGGCGGGCAACACCTCGACGATCGTCCTCAGCGGCCTGAAGGCGGGCGAAACGGTCGTGCTGCCGGCGGCCAGCACGACGAGCTCCAGCGCCACCAACATCATCTCCAGGATCAGCCGGCTCGGTGGTGGTGGCGGCGGCGGACTCGGCGGCGCGGCGGGCCTGGGCGGTGGAGGTGGAGGCGGCGCGTTCCTCAGGGGCGGCGGTTGATGCCCCATCCGGTGATCCGCGTGCAGCACGTCGCGAAGGTGTTCGAGCTGGGGCAGATCCGCGTGCGCGCGCTGCGCGACGTCTCGCTGCGCATCGATACGGGCGACCTCGTCGCGATCATGGGCAGCTCGGGCAGCGGCAAGAGCACGCTGATGAACATCCTCGGCTGCCTGGACGTGCCCACGAGCGGCCGCTATGAGATCGACGGCGTTGACGTCAGCCGGATGGACGAGGACGATCTCGCCGACCTGCGCAACCGCAAGATCGGCTTCGTCTTCCAGAGCTTCAACCTGGTCGCGCGCACGAGCGCGCTCGTCAACGTCGAGCTGCCGCTCGCCTACGCGGGCCTGCGCGGCGCCGCGCGGCGCACGCGCGCCGAACGGGCGCTGCGCTCGGTGGGCATGGCCAACCGCATGCACCACCAGCCCTCGGAGCTCTCCGGCGGCCAGCAGCAGCGCGTGGCGGTCGCGCGCGCGATCGTCACCAACCCCGCGCTGATCCTCGCCGACGAGCCCACCGGCAACCTCGACTCGCACTCCACCGAGGACGTGCTGCGGATCTTCGCGCGCCTCAACGTTGAAGGACGCACGGTCGTGCTGATCACGCACGAGCCCGACGTCGCCGAACAGTGCAAGCGCGTGATCCGCCTCAGCGACGGCGAGATCGTCGAGGACCGGCGCGCGCTCGGCGTGCACGACACACCGCGTGCGCTCCACACCCAGAAGTCGGCCCACCGTGTCGGCGCAGCGGGCGTCGTGGAGGCACGACCGTGATCGGCACGGAGATGCTGCGCATCGCCTGGAGCGGCATCACCGCGAACAAGCTGCGCTCGGGCCTGACGATCCTCGGCATGACGATCGGCGTCGCCTCCGTGATCGTGTTGATCGCCGTCGGCAACGGCTCCTCCAAGGCCGTGCAGTCCACGATCCAGAGCCTCGGCACGAACGTGCTCGTGGTGCAGGCCAGCGGCGCCTTCCGCTTCGGCGCGCGGGCGAGCACCGCGGCCACCGTGTCGCTGACCAAGCAGGACGCCGAAGCGCTGCAGAGCCCCGGCCTCGCACCGGACGTCAAAAGCGCCTCGCCCGTCGTCGACGCCAGCGCCGTGAAACTCGTGTTCGACGGGACCAGCTTCGAACCGTCCTCGTTCATCGGCACCACCCCCTCCTACCTGACCGCCCACACCTACAGGATCGCCGAAGGCGCGCCTTTCACCGCCGAAGACGTCAGCCGGCACAGGCGCGTGGCGGTGATCGGGCAGGAAGTCGTGCAGGAACTGTTCGCGGGTCAGAGCGCCGTCGGGCAGAACATGAAGGTTGACGGCAGCAACTACGAAGTGGTAGGCGTGCTCTCCAAAAAGGGCACCAACGGCACCACCAACGAGGACGACGTGGCGATGGCGCCGATCACCACCGTGCAGGACTCGCTCACCGGCGTCGGCCCGATCGACTCGATCACGGTCCAGGCCAGATCCGAATCCTCGCTCAACGCCGCCGAAGCGGAGGTCACCACGATCCTCGAGGAACGCCACAGGATCAGGGGCACTGCAGAACCCGGCTTCAGCGTGCTCAACCAGGGGTCGCTGCTTGAAACATCGAGCTCCACCAGCAGCGTGTTCACGACGCTGCTCGGCGAGGTGGCCGCGATCTCGCTGCTGGTCGGCGGCATCGGCGTGATGAACATCATGCTCGTGTCGGTCACCGAGCGCACGCGCGAGATCGGCATCCGCAAGGCGGTCGGCGCCCGGCGCGGCGACATCCTCACACAGTTCCTGACCGAGGCCGTGCTCGTGTCGCTGGTCGGCGGCGTCGCCGGCGTCGCCGTCGGCGTGATCGGCAGCCAGTTCGAGATCGCCGGCGTGCACCCCGAGATCGCCACGTACTCCGTGTTCCTCGCGTTCGGCGCCGCGCTCGCCTCGGGCCTGTTCTTCGGCACCTATCCGGCGGCGCGCGCCGCCCGCATGCGACCGATCGAAGCGCTGCGCTTTGAGTGACCCCAACCTCGCCCACCAGGAGGCAGCGATGCCCGACCCACAGCCGGCGACGGTCCCGCAGGAGCCCGTCGAAACGCAGGACGAATGGCTCGAGCAGCCCGAGGAGCTGCCGCGCCGTCCGCGGCGGCGCCTGCTCGGGGCCGGCGGCAATCCGCTGGCGCTCGCGCTGCTGGGCGTGCTGCTGACCGCCTGCGGCTTCATCGGCGGCGTGCTCGTCGAGAAGGGCGAAACCTCGACGAGCTCCGCGAGCGTCTCCGCCACGGGCAGCCTCGCCTCGCGCTTTCGCTCGCTGCGCACGGGCCTCGGGGCGGGCGGTCCCTCCGGTGGCGCCAGCGGCGCTGCCGGGAGCGGCGCCGGCTTCACGCCGACCTCGGGAACCGTCGCGTACGTAGCCGGCAACACTCTGTACGTGACCAAAGCGGAAGGCAACACCGTCAAGGTCAAGACCTCGGCGGCCACCAGCGTGACCAAGACCGTCAGCGCCTCCGTCAAGGGCATTCACCCCGGTGAAACCGTGACGGTGACGGGCACCGCGGGCGCCAGCGGCGCGATCAGCGCCGAAGCGATCAGGGTCGGCTCTGGCGGTGGCCTGGCGGCGCTGTTCAGCGGAGGCGGCGGCAGCAGCGGCCGTACCGGACGCGCCGGCGGCAGCAGCAGCAGCGGCGGCAGCAGCAGCAGCAGCAGCGAACCCTCGCTGTTCGGCGGCGGCTAGAGTCAAACCTGTACAGCACTGCCAGGCGGGCATGCGAAGCAGATCCAGATAACCAACAAAGGAAGTCCATGCATCACACTCACAGCAACAGCAGCAGGCCCGCGACGGCGGCGCTGATCCTGGTGCTCGCCAGCCTCGCGCTGGCGGCATGCGGCGGCGGCTCGAGCACCACTACAACCAACGCTAGCGCCACCACGAGCAAGACCGGCCTTCCCGGCATCGCCGGAAAAGCGCACGTGCCGGGCACGGGCCGCTTTCTGGCACTGCGCGAATGCCTGAAGAAGAACGGCATCACGCTGCCCCAGCGCAAACCCGGCCAGGCGACGCCCGGAGCCGGCGGCCTGCTGGGCGGACCCGTGCTGCCGAAGGGCGTGACCAGGGCGAAGTACCAGGAAGTCGTGAGCAAATGCGGCGGCGGCTTTGAGCGCGGGCGTTTCGGAGGCAGCGCGCGCAACCGCCTGGACAGGCCACAAGCACGGAAAGCGCTGCAGAAGTTCGCGGCGTGCATGCGCGCAAACGGCATCGACGTGGGCGAGCCCAACACATCCGGGCGAGGCCCGATCTTCTCTGCCAAGGCCGACACGAAAACCACGCAGTTCGCGGGCGCGGAGCACAAGTGCCAGAGCGACCTGCGTGGCGCATTCGGCGGCAGACCCGGTGCACAGGCGGGCGCCGCGCCCCCGTCTGGAAGCGGCGGCTAGCCTACCGGTGCTTCGGATCGGGGATCGCGGCGGGGCTGGGCTTCGCCGCGATCTTCGGCGCGGGTAGCGCGCCAACCCGCTGCATCAGCTGGTCCCACTGCGCCGCGCTGAGCACGCTCGTCGTCACCAGCGGCGACGGCGCCGTGCGACCTGAGCTCGCGGAGTGCGCGACGGTGCTGGCCGCCGCTGCGCTGAGTGACGGCGTGGCCGGCAGCGGACGGAAGACGAGGTGGATGCGGTTCGCGTACGCGCGCGAGGCGTGCGTACGGGAGGAGCTGGGGAAGCGCATCAGGCTGTCGATCTGGTGCGGCACGAACTGCGCCGGCAGCGTCAGCAGCGTGCGGATCGTCAGCTCGGTGATCGTTTCCGGTCCCTGGTGCCCGGCGATCGCGGTGCCGTTGATGGCGGTGATGTCGAGCTCGTCGCTCGCGTTCGCCGACGCGTACTGGCGCTGGCTGCAGCGCACCGCGCTGACCGTCGGCTCGAGTCCGCTGCGCGAGAGGAAGGCGAGCACCGCCAGCGCCCGCCTGTCGACCATGCCGGCGGCGACTTCGTGGCGCGAGCAGGCATCCAGCGTGATTCCCGGTTCCGCGAGCACGGCGCGCTCGAGCTGCGCCTTCGACAGCAGGAACACGTCGCTGGCCGTCGCGCCGAGCAGCGCGTTGTCGGCCTTTGCCCCCTGCGGGTGAAGCGCGCTCTGCAGCTGCGCCCAGTTGGCCAGCACCGGCCCCGGGTTGATCGTTTCGGCGTCGCCGGCGGGGCGGATCGCGAAGCGCAGATGCCCGTCCTTGCCGTTCGGCGGAACGCGCACGCGGCCGAGCACCGTGCCGGATGCCACGACCGACCCGCGCCGCAGCGGCAGGCGCTGGCCGGCGCGGTCGCTGCGAGCCTTCCTGGCCGCGCTCGCAACCGCAGCGGCGCGCGCGTCGGGGTTGCCGGGATGGGCGAACAGGCGCACCCGGTCCATCCCCGGGGGCGCGACTTCCTGCGTGTCCGCCTGCACGGATACCGAGCCCGTGCTCGCGGGCTTGCTGTTGGGAGCTTTCACCTGCAGCGTCAGCGGCGACTGCGTGCCTGCGCTCGCCGGCTGCGACGGCGCCTTATCGCGCGTGCTGGCCGCTTCGACGACCGTCGAGCGAGTCTGTGCATGCGGCGTCTTCGGCAGCACGTACGTCGGGGCGATCGAGCCGAGCCCGGCATACGTGAACACGTCACCGTAGACGTCGCGCAGAACCACGTACTTGCCCAGCTTGCGCGAGTCGCCGATCTGCGTGATGCGCCCGTCCTGGACGGCCACCACCGACGCGTTCGGAGCGCTCATCAGGTCCACGAGCTGGAGCGGCACGGCGGCGGCGTGCGCGTGCGGGGTCGCCGTGGCGGCCGCCTGCGTGGGCGAGAGCGCCGGCGTGGAGCCGGGCGTGGCCGCAGCCGCCGCGGCGGAGCCCGGGGCGGCGGCGGAGCCCGGGGCGGCGGGCGCGACGGTCGACGGGGCGGCGGCGTTGGCGTTGGCCGTGCCGGCCCCGACGGCGCTCGCGCCGGCGGTCGCGGTGGACGGCGACGGGGCGGTGACCGCGAGCGTGGTCCACGCCACGTGGTGGCCCGTCACGGGCAGGCGACCGTCGATCAGGCCCGTCAGCGTCGCGATCACGGCCTTCGGGTAGGTGGAGATCAGCTTCGCCCGCAGCAGCACCGATTCGACGTATTCTTCGGAGTGGTTGTAGGCGAGGATCGCGGCGCGCAGGTTGGTCGCCGCGCCCGCAGCCCGCAGGTAGCGGGCGGCCGCGAAGATCGCGTCGACGGGGTTGTACGGGTCGGCGTAGCCGGCGTTCAGCGCGTCCACCCCGTACTGCAGCCACGTGCTCGGCTCGAACTGCATCCAGCCGACCGCGCCGGCGGTCGAGACCGACTGGTCGGTGCCGTAGTCGGTCTCGATTTCGTTGATCGCGGCGAGAATCTGCCACGGCACCCCGTACTGGACGGCGGCCGCCTTGTAGATCGGCAGCAGGAACAGCGGGATCCGATAGAACGACAGCGCCTGCGCCGAGGCTTCCGAGGAGGCCAGCATCGCGGCGAGCGCGCCGGCCTCGGCGGCGACCGTCTGCGGCGATGACGCCACGCCGTTGGGACCGGACGCCTTTTCGTTCTTGCCGCCCGCGCCGCCTGCCTTCGTGCTCGTCTGGCTCGGGTTGGAAGGCGCGCTCGCCGACGGCTTCTGGCGCTTGCGTTTGAGCACCACCGTGGGCGCCGCGGACAGCGAGGGCTCGCTCGCCTGCGGGGCCGTAGTCGTCGGGACGGTCGCGGCTGGAGCCGTTGTCGTCGCCGCCGGCGGGGTCGTCGGCGTGGTCGTCGGCGGGGAGAGCGGCGGCGTGGTTGTGGTTTCGGGCTGGGTGGTCGTTTCGGTCGGCGTCGTGGTCGTCGAGGTTTCGCCGGTTTCGGTCTGCTGCGAGCCGCCACCTTCCGCGGAGGGCTGGTTGCCGCTCGTTATGCTCGCGCCCAGCGCCGGAGCCGCGAGCGGACCGCCGAGGCCGGCAGCCGTCAATCCGCCGCCGGCGAGGGCGGACACGAGCGCGCGAAAAGCCCGGCTGCGGGCTCGATTCACGGGCGGCATAGGCTCAAGTCGATCATCTTGGGGACGTCCCATCGTGGTGGTTGGCGCAGCAGTCCCACACGCGCGGGGCACGCCCACCGGCATTCTTATCGGCAGCGAACCATGAATCCGTAAAGGATTCGTAATCGCACCGGTAATTCGTTGTACGCGCGAAATCCATTTGAGGCGTGTAGCTCGGGCACCGTAGCGAGGTCCGCGGGCGGAAGCGTCGCAGTTTGGCCGAGCCGCTGCCTCTTCTAGGGCCCGCGTCGCTCTCCTGCCCCCTCGTTGGCGTATCGTTGAGAGCGAGGGAACTGTTTGGTTGACAGAGCACTGAGATCGATCGGGGTCGCAGCGGCGCTCACGGCGGCGCTGCTGGCGGCCAGCCCCGCATACGCCGAAGAAACGGTGCGGATCACCGAAGCCGGCTTCTCGCCCGACGTGCTCGGCGCCCCCACGAACGCCTTCGGCAGCGTCACGATCGCTTCGAGCACGCCGGTGCCGTCGCCGATCATCCACGTCGACGTGTTCGGACCCGCGGGTCTCACGCTGAACCTGGCAGGCAGCGGCACGTGCGTGAAGGAACGCCTCGAACAGATCGGCCCCAAAGGCTGCCCCGCGAACTCCAAAGCGGGCGTCGGCGGCGGCGAGGGCGCCTACGAACTCGCGCACGAAGTCATCAGGGAGGCGTACACGCTGGAACTCTTCCTCGCCGACAACCGGCCGGGGCACGTGGCGCTGCTGGCATTCCTCAAGGGCTCCACGCCGGTCTCGATCGAAATCATCTTCGGCGGCACCGTCATCACCGGACCGCCGCCGTACGGGCTCGGCTTCAGCCTCGAAGTGCCGCTGATCAAAGTGCTCCCCGAAGCCTCGGACGCGTCCGCCACGAGCGCCTTCCTGAAGCTCGGCGCGAACGGCCTCACCTACGAGAAGACCGTCCACGGCAGGCGCACGCGGCTGCCCATCAAGGGCATCGTCCTCCCCAAGCACTGCCCGCGCGGTGGCTGGCCGGTGGCGTCGCAGTTCAGCTTCCAGGACGGCGCGACGGTGATGGCCAAGCGCACGATTCGCTGCCCGTAACCGCGCCGCAACGGCATCCGAAGCTGTATCCTGCATCGCGTGGAAACGATCCTGTCCGTCCTGGAGATCGCCTTCGCGGTGATCACCATCCTGCTGGTGCTGATGCACTCCGGCAAGGACTCCGGCCTGTCCGGCGCGTTCGGCGTGGGCAGCGGCACCGGCCCCCTGGGCGGCGGTTCGCTCGTCGAGCGCAACCTCAACCGCTGGACGATCTTCTTCGCGGTGCTGTTCTTCCTGAACGCGGTCCTGCTGCTCAAGCGTCCCTGGGCCTGAGCTTCTCCAGCCGGTCGAGGATCTCGATCGCCTCCGCGCGCAGGCCGGCGTCGATCGCCTCGTAGTCCTCGGGCGAAAGCTTGCCGGTGCGGTAGTCGAGCTCCGCGTCGCGGATCTCGCGGTACTTGGCCTCGCGCGCGGCCTCGAGCTCCTCGCGCGAGAGCCCTTCGGCAGCGAGCTGTCGCGCTTCGCCCGTTCTCAGACGAACGCCAGCCACATCCGCCGAGTCGGAGACCCCGGACCTGCGCGCGCGGCGCACGGGCGCGCTGACGACGGCGGCCACGAGCGCGATCAGCGCGAGCATCAGGATCACCACGAGAAAGCCCACCGCTTCAGGGTCGCAGGACGCCTGCGCGTCAGACGCGAGCCAGACCGCGCACTGCTCGAGCGCGCGAGCGCGCGAGCACCCGTGCGCGAACGGCGCTCGGCGCCGGCCAGATCGCGATCAGAGCGCCCGCCAGCACGATGAAGCCTCCGAGCCAGATCCACATGACCAGAGGCGAGACCTCGAAGTGGAACTGTGCCTGCGGCGGGTGCTTGAGGTATTCGCGCGCCAGATAGGCGATCGCGACGATGCCGTCTTCGGGCGGCAGCGTGCTGTTGCCCGTCTTCACGATCCGCTGCAGCGCCGGCGCTTCGATGTCCGGCTCGATCGCCGCCCAGATGTCGCGCGCGACGCCGCCATCCAACGCCACGTGGCTCACCGGCTGGCCGCCGATGAGGCTGCCGACGGTCCCCTGGCTGGCTTCCTCGGAGGCGTAGAAGCCCTCGCTGGGGTACAGCGTCGTGACATGCCGTCCGTGCTTGGTCACGTCCAGTTCGGCGCCCAGGTTGAGCGTCGAGCCCGTGTGTTCCTGGTCGTACTTCGGCGTGATCGTCGCCGTGGGCTTGACGTAGCGGACCTCGTAGGAGCCCACGCGCGTCGACTGTCCGGGCGAGAGGCCGAGCTCGGACGCGTGCTGGAAGGACGAGGAGGCGGCCACGCCGACGAACAGCACCGCGATCCCCACGTGCACGATGTAGCCGCCGTAGCGGCGGCGGTTGCGCCGCACGAGCGCCACCAGCGCCAGCGGCAGCGCCTCCGCCGCCATCGCCCTGCGCACGCGCGTGCCGCGGAAGAACTCCTGGCCGATGCTGCCGAACACGAACGCCGCGCAGCAGAACATCACCAGCGCGAGCGGCTTCTGGGTCACGCCTGCGAACTCAAGGACCGCGAGCATCGCAAGCGCGCTCGAGACCGGCACGAGGAAGTTGCGCCGCGCGTTCGCGAGCGTCGCGCGCCGCCACGCGATCACCGGGCCGATGCCGCTGAGCAGCACCAGGATCAGCGCCAGCGGCACGGTGTAGCGGTCGAACCACGGCGGACCCACGGATGCTTCCTGGCCCGTGAGCGCCTCGGAGATGAGCGGGAAGTAGGTGCCCCAGAAGATCACGAAGCACAGCGCCACAAGCACGAGGTTGTTGGCGAGGAAGATCGACTCGCGCGAGAGCCACGAGTCCAGCCGGTGCTCGGAGCGCAGCATCTCGCGCCGCGAGACGACCAGGTAGATCGACGCGGCGATCAGCACCGCGATCAGGCACACGAACGGCACGCCCAAGGTCTGCCCGCCGAAGGCGTGGATCGAGTTGAGGATGCCGCTGCGCACCAGGAACGTGCCCATGATCGCGAGCGTGCCGGTGGCCAGCACCAGCGAGACGTTCCACACCTTCAGCATCCCGCGCTTCTCCTGGATCATCAGCGAGTGCAGGAACGCGGTGGCCGTCAGCCACGGCATCAGCGATGCGTTCTCGACGGCGTCCCAGCCCCAGTAGCCGCCCCAGCCAAGCTCCGAGTAGGACCAGCGGGCGCCGAGCAGGATGCCCATGCCGAGGAACAGCCAGCCGGCGAACGCGAAGCGGCGGATCGCTTTGATCCAGTCCGCGTCCACGCGGCGCGCCAGCAGCGCGCCCATCCCGAACGCCAGCGGGATCGTGCACAGCGTGTAGCCCGAGTACAGCATCGGCGGGTGGATCATCATCGTCGGGAAGCGCAGCAGCGGGTCGAGCCCCGCGCCTTCCGGCGGCGCCGGATGCGTGGTCGCGAACGGATTGGCGTAGAAGACCATCAGCGACACGAAGAAGCCGCTGAAGCCGAGCATGATCGCGGTCGCGTACGCGGCCACGTCGCGCATGCGCTTGCGCGTGAGGAACAGCGCGAGGCTCGACCACAGCGACATCAGCCAGGCCCACAGCAGCAGCGAGCCTTCCTGCGAGGACCACACCGCGGCCGCCCTGTAGAAGGCCGGGGTCGTGCGGCTGGAGGTGTCGGCGACGGTGTTGAACGCGAAGTCGTTGGAGAGGAACGCCACCTCGAGCACCAGGAACCCCACCGTCAGGATCCCCGCGAGCGCGTAGACCGAGCGCCGGCCCGACTCCGAGAACTCGACGCGCCCGCTGCGCACGCCGTACAGCGACGCGCCGATCCCGTACGCGCACACCGCCAGCGCCAGCAGCAGGCACGCGAACCCGAGCCCCGGCATCAGCGCCTAGCCCTCGGGCCGGTCGTGTCCGCGGCGCGCGAGCGCACTCAGGAGTTCTGGTTCTCGCTCGGCGGAGCGGTCTTGTACTTGGAGGGACACTTGGTGATCAGCGAGTTCGGTTCCCCGACGAAGCGCCCGCCCTGCTTCTCGACTCCCACGATCACCTCGCGGCCTTCGTGGAAGGGGTCCGGCACCACGCCCGTGTACGCGAGCGCCACCGTCGAGCGTCCGTCGGCGCGGTCCGTGACGCTGAAGTCGAGCACCGCGCCCTCGCGGTGCACGGAGCCGGGCACGACCGTGCCTGTGAGCTGGTAGCTGCGGCCGGGCGCCGCCTGGCGCAGCAGCTGGCTGGGCGTCAGGGCCGGGCTGGCGGCGCTGAAGCTGGTGTAGATCAGCGCGCTCGCCAACAGCACGGCTGCGCTCAACGCCACGACCAGACGCACCGTTCGCTTGCGCGAGGGGTTCATCGGCCGTAAGTATCTCAAACCTCATTTGGGGCCGCGCTGGGCGCCGGCTGGGAGCCGCGCAGGCGCGCCACGAGGAAATCTCCCCTGCAGAGCGAAACCTTTGGGCGTGAATGACGTCATAGGGGGTAGAGAATCTTGAAACCGAGCCTTCTGCACCCCCTTCGCGAGCCGCGCCACGCGCGCCGTCACCGTCGCGGCACGCCTCGCGCCGGCGAGGCGGCGAGCACAGTCGAGCCGGATCCTCGCGCCGCCCCCGTCCCGGAGCCCGTAGCGCACCAGTGCGACCCGGATGCCCGCCGCGTCCGCCAGGCGGGCGGACCGATCGATCGCGCCTCCTACAGCTGCTCGTGCGGCTACGTGTTCCATGCCAGTGTCTCGACCAGCGTCAGCTGCCCGCACTGCGGCGCCGAGCAGGCCTGGTAGCCGGAGCCGACGGCACCAGACTAGCTGCGTCTAGGCTGACTAGCGATGTCTGGCCGGACTACTTGATGTGCATCCCCGAGATCGCGCGCGAGATCACCAGCTGCTGGATCTCGGCGGTGCCCTCGAAGATGTCGTAGATCTTCGCGTCGCGGTGCCAGCGCTCGACCGGGAACTCGCGCGTGTAGCCGTTGCCGCCGAGGATCTGGATCGCGCGCTCGGTCACCCACACGGCGACCTCGCCGGCCTTGAGCTTGCTCATCGAGCCCTCGGCGTTCTCGAACGGAACCTGGTTGCGGCCCATCCACGAGGCGCGCCACACGAGCAGGCGCGCGGCGTCGATCTCGAGCTTCATGCGCGCGAGCGTGAACGCGATCGACTGGTTCTCGATGATCTTGCGGCCGAACTGCTCGCGCTCCTTGGCGTACTCGAGCGAGTACTCGTACGCCGCGCGGGCGATGCCGAGCGCCTGCGAGCCGACCGTCGGGCGCGAGGACTCGAACGTCTGCATCGCCGCCTGCGAGTTCCCGCGCTTGCCCTCGCGCACACGCGCCAGGCGCTCGTCGAGCTTCTCCTTGCCGCCCAGCACATAGCCGGCCGGCACACGACAGTCGTCGAGGAACACATCGGCCGTGTGCGATGCGCGCAGGCCGTGCTTGGAGACCTTCGAGCCCTGCGAGATGCCCTTGGCTTCGCTCATCGGCACGACGAACGCGGCGTGACCTTTGGAGCCGAGCTCGCGGTCGACGGATGCGATCACCACGTGCACGTCGGCGATCCCGCCGTTCGTCGCCCACGCCTTCTGCCCGTTGAGGATCCACTCCCCCGCGGCCTCGTCGAACTTGGCCATCGTGCGCACGCCCGACACGTCCGAGCCGGCGTTCGGCTCCGACGCGCAGAACGCCGCCACCTTCAGGTCATCCGGCGTGCCGAAGCAGCGCGGGATCCATTCGCCGATCTGCTCGCCCGAGCCCTGGCCGAAGATCGCCGCGACCGCGAGCGCCGTGCCCATGATCGCCATGCCGATGCCGGCGTCGCCCCAGAACAGCTCCTCGTTGACGATCGGCAGCATCAGCCCGGTCGGGTCGGCGAAGAACTGCGCGAGCCCTTCAAAGCCGTACAGCCCGATCTTGGCGGCCTCCTCGATGATCGGCCACGGCGTCTGCTCCTTCTCGTCCCACTCGTGCGCCGCCGGGCGCATCACGTCGGCGGCGAAGCCGTGGACCCAGTCGCGGATGTCCTTCTGGTCCTGGGTCAACGCCAGCGAGAACGTCACGTCCTGTGAGGCTGCGCCGGCGATCGCCTCGACCGCCGCCTCGGCGGCATCGGTGGCTGCGGCGCTCGGGACGGACGAAACGGTTGTGGGCGGGGCTGACATCGGGCTGGATCTCCTTTGGTGACTGACGCGGGAAGCGATGGGGGCGGGCCTCCGAAGGGGGCGCTGCGGGTAGTAAAACCCTTGACAGGAGCCGCTGGAAGCCCTTGACAGAGTAGCCCACAGATCGGGCCGTGGGGCCGAAAACCATAAAACCGATATGACCTGAGAGGTTCGATCTGCGAGCGGTTCCAGCGGCGCGCGCAACGTCCCTGGGCACGTCACCTAGCGCGTCTGCCAGGCCTCCTCCTCGCGCGTGAGCGCGAGGACCTCCTTCGGCAGCTTGCCGGCGGCGACATCCGCGACTGTCACCCGCTCCAGCACTTTGCGCAGGTTGGCGCGCAGCGCCACCCAGACCTGCTGCAGGCTCTCGGCCGAGCCCGCGTACTCGACCTCCTCGGGACGCTGGCCGCGCACGCCCACAAGCGGGCCCTCGACCGCGCGGATGATGTCCGCGAGGTTCAGCTCGTCGGCCGGATGCGCCAGCCAGTAGCCGCCTTCGGGGCCGCGCTGGCTGCGCACGATGCCGGCGGAGCGCAGCTGCGTGAGGATGTTCTCCAGGAACGACACCGGGATGCTCTGCGCCTGCGCGACTTCGTCGACCTTGCGCGGCGAGTCCTGGGCGCTGCCGGCGAGCTCGATCACGGCGCGCACTGCGTAGTCGGCCTTGGCGGTCACGTGCATCGCTTGATTCTCGCCTATTCGGCGGCGATGCAGCCTGCTGCCCATGCAGTTAGGCAACCCTAACTGCTGTGGTACGGTCCTGATGGCATCCCGACCCCGCCGATCGGATTTACAGGCATGAACCCCCGCAAGCTCTCCCTCCTCGGCGCCCTGCTGAGCGCCGCCGCCCTGGCGCTGAGCGCCTGTGGCTCCTCCGGGGCGGGCGGCGCGGACACGATCACGCTGTACAGCGGCCAGCACGAACAGACGACCGCCGCGCTCGTGAAGGCATTCGAACGGCAGACCGGCATCAAGGTGAGCGTTCGCAGCGGCGACGAGGCCGAACTCGGCAACCAGATCATGCAGGAGGGCTCGAGCTCGCCCGCGGACGTCTTCTACACCGAGAACACACCCGTGCTGGAAGCGCTGCGCGAGCACGGCCTGCTGGCGCCGGTCGAGGCCGCCACGCTCGCCGCCGTCCCCGGCCGCTACGACTCCGCGCAGGGCGACTGGGTCGGCGTCTCCGCGCGAGTGTCGGTGCTCGTCTACAACACCTCCCAGGTCAAGCCCGCGCAGCTGCCCGGCTCGATCCTCGAACTGGCCGAGCCGCGGTGGCGCGGCAAGGTCGGCTTCGCCCCCTCGGAGACCGACTTCCAGCCGCTGATCACCGCGATCGTCAAGCTCGACGGCAACGCCGCGGCCGAACGCTGGCTGAAGGGTTTGCAGGCGAACGGCAAGATCTACCCGGACAACGAGACGGTCGTGGCGCAGGTCAACAACGGCGAGAGCGCCGTCGGGCCGATCAACCACTACTACTGGTACCGGCTGCGCACCGAGGTCGGGGCTGGCGCCGTGCACTCCGCGCTGCACTACTACGACCCGGGCGACCCGGGCGACCTCGTGGACGTGTCCGGCGCCGCGGTGCTGCGCTCCAGCTCGCACCAGGCGGCCGCGCAGAAGCTGCTCGCGTTCCTCGTCAGCCGCACCGGCCAGGAGACGATCGCGCACAGCCACAGCTACGAGTACCCGCTGCGGCCGGGCGTGGCGCCCGCGCCGGGGTTGCGCCCGTTCGCCCAGCTGCGACCCGCGGCGCTGACTCCCTCCGAGCTCGGCGACGGCAGCCAGGCGCTCGCGCTCGAGCAGAAGCTGGGGCTGCTGTAGGGCGCGGTGAGCACGTTGGCGCCCCCCACCCCGTTCGCCGGCCGCCTCACGCGCGCCTGGTCGGGCCGCGGGCGCTGGCCGCTCGTGAGCCTCGCCGGCGCCGCGATCGCGGCGGCGCTCGTGCTGGCGCCGCTGGCATTCGTGATCGTCGAAGCGCAGCAGTCCGGCTGGGGCGAAGTGCGCCACCTGCTGCTGCGCCACTCGGTTGCGGTGCTGCTTTGGAACACCGTCCGCCTGGCGCTCGCCTGCACACTGGGGTGCGCCGTGCTCGGCGTCGCGGCGGCCTGGTGCGTGGAGCGCACGACGATTCCCGGCCGCCGCCTGTGGGCCGTCGCGCTGGTGCTGCCGCTGGGCGTGCCCGACTTCGTCATCGGCTTCGGCTGGGTCTCGATCGACCCGGCGCTGCACGGATACCTGGCGGCGGTGATGATCATGACGCTGGCGCTGTACCCGCTCGTGTACCTGCCCGTCGCGAGCGCGCTGGCGAACATCGACGGCGGTCTCGAGGAGGCCGCTCGCAGCCTCGGCCTCGGCCCTTGGCGCGCGTTCTGGCGGGTCACGCTGCGCCAGATCCGCCCCGCGGTGCTCGGCGGCTGCCTGCTCGTCACGCTAGCGCTGCTGGCCGAGTACGGCGCGTTCGAAATCGTGCAGTACCGCACCTTCACGGTCGAGATCTTCACCGAGTTCAAGCTCGGCTTCGACACCATCGCCGCGTGCGTGCTGTCGCTCGTGCTCGTGGCCCTGAGCGTCGCCGCGCTCGCCGGCGAGCTGTCGCTCACCGGGCGCGGACGGGTCGCGCGCGGCGGCCCAGGCGCGCGGCGGATCGCCCCGCGCGTCGCGCTGGGACGCTTCGCCGTTCCGGCGCTGGCGGGACTGGGCACGCTCAGCGCGCTCGCGCTCGGGGTGCCGATGGGCTCGCTCGTGTACTGGATGGCGCGCGGCAGCTCGACCACGCTGCCGTCCGCCTCGATCGGCTCCGCCGCGCTGCACACCGCCGCCTACAGCGCCGGCGCGGCCGCGCTCGCAACGGCGCTCGCCGTGCCCGTGAGCGCGCTCTCGCTGCGCCACCGCAACCGCGCCACGGTGCTGCTCGAGCGTCTCGCCTACCTGCCGATGGCGCTGCCAGGGCTCGTGATCGCGCTCGGGCTCGTGTCGTTCACGGTGCACCACGCCTTCTCGCTCTACCAGAGCGCGTCCGAGCTGATCGTCGCCTACGCGATCCTGTTCCTGCCGCTGGCGCTCGTCTGCGTGCGCTCCGCGATGGCACTGGCGCCCGCGCGGCTGGAGGAGCTCGCGCGCTCGCTCGGCGCGCGTCCCGCGACCGCCTGGCTGCGCGTGACGCTGCCGCTGATCGCGCCCGGCCTGGCGGCGGCGTTCGCGCTCGTGTTCATCTCCGCCGCCACCGAGCTGACCGCCACGCTGGTGCTGCGCCCCACCGGCGTCAACACGCTCGCCACGCAGTTCTGGGCGTACACGAGCGAATTCTCCTACGGCGCAGCCGCGCCCTACGCCGCCCTGATGGTGGCCATCTCGGCGGTCCCCGCGTACCTGCTCAGCCGCCGCGTGAGCGCGCTCACGCGCACGGAGGGCCAGGCATGAGCCAGCTGTCAGTGCACGAGCTGTGGAAGGGCTATGGCGGCGAGCCGGTGCTGCGGGGCGTCGAGCTCGAGGCCGCCGCCGGCTCGCTGACCGCGGTGCTCGGCCTGTCAGGCTGCGGCAAGACGACGCTGCTGCGCTTGATCGCCGGCTTCGAGCGCGCCGAGCGGGGTTCCGTGTCGCTCGGCGGGCACACTCTCGAGGACGCCACCACATCGCTGGCGCCAGAGCGCCGCAGCGTCGGCTACGTGCCGCAGGAGGGCGCGCTGTTCCCGCACCTGAGCGTCCAGCAGAACGTCGGCTTCGGGCTCGCGCGCCGCGAACGCCGCGGCAAGCAGGTCGCAGAGCTCCTGGAGATGGTCGGGATCGCGCCGCTTGCCAAGCGCCTCCCGCACGAGCTCTCCGGCGGCGAGCAGCAGCGCGTGGCGCTCGCCCGCGCGCTCGCGCGCCGCCCGCAGGCGCTGCTGCTCGACGAGCCGTTCTCCTCGCTCGATGCCTCGCTGCGCGCCCGCGTGCGCGAGGAGGTGCACGCGCTGCTGCGCGCGCAGGGCGTGACAACCGTGCTCGTCACCCACGATCAGGAGGAGGCGCTGTCGCTGGCCGACAGCGTGGCGGTGCTGCGCGACGGCGCCATCATCCAGCACGCAGAGCCCACCGAGCTGTACGAGCGGCCCGCCGACGAGCGCCTCGCGCGCTTCCTCGGCGCTGTCAACCTGATCGACGCGCGCTTCGAGGACGGCACCGCCCTGACGCCGCTCGGCGCGCTCGCGCTGCGCGGCGGACACCCGGCGGGCGGCGCGCGGGCGGGCGTCGTGATGATCCGCCCCGAGCAGCTCGACGTGCGCCTGCGCGCCGACGGCGAGCCCGCCGAGCAGGGAGCCGCGGGGCCGCTCGACGGCCGCGTGGAGCAGTGCCGCTACTACGGGCACGACGCGCTCCTGCACATCCGCCCGGAGCCGCCGCACGCCGGCGCGGAGCAGTCTCTGACGAGCCCGGAGCCGCCGCGGCAGGAGCTGCTGCTGGCCCGCGTTCACGGCGAGCAGGCGCTGCCCGTGGGCACGCCCGTGACGGTCGCCGCGCGTGGGCCCGCGACAGCGCTCACATAGAGCGGGAACAGCGCGCACGCAAGCAGCACGAACAGCGGTCCCGAGTTGAAGTCGGTTGCGCCTTCGCTCCAGAACGGCCCGCCGAGATCCTGCCCGAGGACCCAGTACGCGAGCGAGATCGCGATGCCGAGCGCCAGCGCACCCGAGCGCCACGGCGTCCACACCCCGACCGCGACCGCAAGTGAGAGCGCGGCCAGTCCGATCGCGATCGCGGCGCCGTGACCCTGCGTGTGCGCGCCCACGGAGCCCTGAAAACTCGCGAGCCAGCGCGGCGAGGCTGCGGCCATCGCCGCGATCATCGCGTGTGTGGCGCCCTGCGCGCGGTTGACGTTCACCAGCCACAGGCCCGCGCACAGCACCCACAGCCCCGACCACGCGTACAGGCCGCCGCGGTCGCCGAGGGGGCCCAGGTCCGCCGGCGAGCGCCCGTGCTCGCGGTCCGTTGGCCACACAAGCACGCCGACGATCGCGTACAGGATCACCGCGCCCGGCGCGCCCATCAAAGGCGAGGGCAACGTGCTCGACGTCAGGCCGCCGAAGCCCTCGCCGAACCACCACACCACGAGCGCCCAGCCAAACGACGCCGCCAGCGCCGGCCTGACCGTCCTGCGGCTGAGCATCAGCCCCAGGCCGATCGCCACCTGGATCTCACCCGAGAGCGTATTCCACAGCGTCAGATCGCGGCCGTAGAAGGCGTCGAACGTGCGCATCGGGCCACCGACGATCGACCACTGCCTTTCGGCCGCCGGCGCGAACACTTCGCTGACGATCCCGTGCGTGTACATGAAGCTCTTGAACTGGAACAGCCCGTCGAGCAGCCACACGACGCCGAGCGCGATCTGGATGCCGCGGGTGCTGATGCGGAAAATGACGACGCCTCCCTGTCACTGACCGAGCCGGCGGCACTGAGCGCCCGCCGGCGTCGGTGAGAAGCCCCGCGTCGCGGGGCCGGACGGTGGGACGCGAGACCGCCGGCGCTCAGCGGCTCGCGAGCGCCGCCGGCGGGGCCCGGCCGGCGAGAGCTGCGGCGATCAGACGCCCGCCGCGGACCATGCGCGCAGCCGCCCCCGGGAACGCGGGCACCCGTGCAGCGACGCGTCGGCGTCGCCGCGACGGACGGACGCGCAGCCGCGCGATCGCGCGCTCCCCCATATACGGGCGGGCGAGCATCATCGCGGCGAACATGAGCGCCGGCGCCATCGTCAGCAGGCCGCTCTGCAGCGGATCGATCGCGCCCGCGAGCACCAACGCCGCGAGCAAGGCCAGCGCCATCACCGGCACCACCCGCCGCAACAGTCGCGCGCACCTGCCGCAGTCCGAGCCCAAGACGCTCATCGCACGCAAATACTAGACCCGCAGCGTGGCGGCGGCGCTGCCCGCCGGGAACGCCGTATCGGGACCGCGGCCGTGTGCTACCTTCGCGCGCATGGGCTCCATGAACATGAGCATGAGCCACGGAAGCAGCCATGCGACGGCGATCGGCGGAATGTCGATGAGCCTCGGCGGGCACGGCGCCGTGAACATCCTTCCCGCGTGGCTCGCGGTCGTCTGGACGCTCGTGTTCCTGGCGATCGTCGTGATCCACGCGCGCCACGTGCTCGACAGTGACGACCTGCAGCGCCGCACGTGGCACTCCGGGCACGTGCTGATGGCGCTCGGGATGGCGTTCATGTTCGCGCCGTCCTCGATCGATCACTTCGACGTCCCCGGCGGCTTCTGGCAGCTCGCGTTCGCCAACGGCGCGCTCGCGGTGCTCGCGTGGATGCTCGCGCAGGCGCTCAGCAGGCGCGCGATCAACGTGCTGTGGCTGGTGATGGCGCTGGACCTGGGGGCGATGGCCTACATGTGGTCGCCGAGCGGCTTTCAGGCGCCGATCACCTGGCTGCTAGTGGCCTACTTCGCCGCGCAGTCGCTGCTGTGGGTCAGCGACCGCATGCGCGATCTCGACCACCGCGCGCTGCCCGGCGCCGCGCTATCGGTGACGCCCGGCGGCGCCGTCGCGATCGCGGCGGCCGAGCCGCTGGTCTGCTTCCGCGACCTGCGCCTGTCGATGTTCGCGATGACGCTCGGCATGGCGTACATGTTCGCCGCCATGCAGCTCGCGCTGTAGCTCAGCCGATCGGAATCGCGAACGAGCCGCCAAGCGGCCGGGCCGCGCCATCCGCGCCCGAGACCCGGAACGACCATTCGCCGGCGGTCAGGCGCGCCTGACCGATGAAGTGCGCCGGACCGGCACGGTAGAGATGGACCGTGGCCCGCGCGCCCGTGCTCGAGGTCGCGCTCATCGCGATCGAGCGCAGCGTCGGCTGGCCGGCGCCCAGAAGGTATACGTGCAGCGCGACGTTGCCCGGCTGCAGCGGCAGCGCGTTGACTTCGAGCGTCTCGCCGTGCGCCTCGGCGACCGTGCGCTCCGCTTCGCCGGGCGCGGCGAACGTGCTGGGATCGGCCAGCACCATGCCGCCGAGGATCGCCGCCGGCAGTACAGTCGCCACCGCGAGGCTCGTCAGCCGCTGGCGGCGGGAGCGCACCGGCGTGGGCCTTCCGGGCTTGCCGAAGCTGCGCAATCGCAGGCTGTTGGCGACGACGCACACGCTCGACAGGCCCATCGCCGCTCCGGCCAGCGTCGGGCTGAGCAGTCCCGTGATCGCGAGCGGCAGCGCGATCAGGTTGTAGCCGAACGCCCAGCCGAGGTTCTGCAGCACGATCGCGTACGTCTCGCGGGCGAGCCGCAGCGCGCGCGCCACGCCGCGCAGGTCGCCCGAGACGACGCTGATGTCGGCGGCCTCGATCGCGGCGCCCACGCCTGTGCCCATCGCGATGCCGAGGTCGGCCTGCACGAGCGCCGCCGCGTCGTTGACGCCGTCGCCGACCATCGCCACGCGCCGTCCCTGCTGCTGCAGCCGCTGCACCTCCGCGAGCTTCGCGTCCGGGCTGACGCCGGCGAGCACGCGCGTGATGCCCACCTGCGCCGCGACGGCGCCGGCCGCGCGCGCGTTGTCGCCCGTCAGCATCGCCACCTCGATCCCCATGCGCTGCAGGCCGGCGATCGCGTCGGCGGACTCCGGCTTGACCGTGTCGGCGAGCGCCAGCGCGCCCGCGATGTGCGCGTCCCGCTTCACCAGCACCGCCGTGCGCCCGCTCGCCTCCCAGCGCCCAATCACCTCCAGGCGCTCGGCGGGCTCCTCGCCGGGGCGCCCGACCCACACCTCGCCGCCGCCGACGGTGGCGCGCACGCCACGACCGGGCAGCGCGCGAAAGTCGGCCGCAGACTCGATCGACAGACCGCGCGTACGCGCCGCCGCGACGATCGCCGCCGCGACCGGATGCTCGGAGCCGGCCTCCGCCGCCGCTGCGAGCGCGAGCACCGCGTCCGGGTCCTCCCCGTCGGGCGCCCACACGTCTGTCAGCGACAGCTCGCCGGTCGTGATCGTGCCGGTCTTGTCGAGCACGATCACGTCCACGTCCTGGCTGCGCTCGAGCATCTCGGCGCCCTTGATCAGCAGCCCGAGGCTCGCGCCGCGGCTCGTGCCGACGAGGATCGCGACCGGCGTCGCCAGGCCGAGCGCGCACGGGCAGGCCACGACGAGCACCGCGATCGCCGCGAACAGCCCGCGCTCGGACTGGCCGGCCAGGATCCACCCGAGCGCGGTCGCGGAGGCGAGCGCGAGTACGAACGGCACGAACACCCGCGCGATCCGATCGGCAAGGCGCTGAATGCTCGGCTGCGAGGCCTGCGCCCGTTCCACCAGCTCGATGAGCCGCGCCAGCGCCGTGTCCGCGCCGACCGCCGTCGCGCTCGCGCGCAGCACGCCGTCGATGTTGAGCGTCGCGCCCGTCAGCGGATCGCCCTCGCCCTTCTCCACCGGCAGCGACTCGCCCGTCAGCATCGACTCGTCGACCGCCGAGGAGCCCGACACGACCATGCCGTCGACCGGCACCTTGTCGCCCGGGCGCACCAGGAACAGGTCGCCCGGGTGCACCGCCTCGACCGGGACCAGACGCTCGGCGGCGGCGGGGTCGGACGGGTCCAGCAGGCGCGCCTGCTGCGCGCCCAGCATCGTCAGCTCGCGCACCGCGCGCCCGGCGCGCCCGCGCGCGGTCGCCTCGCACCAGCGGCCCACGCACAGGAACGCGATGATCACAGCCGGCACGTCGTAGTGCAGGTGCGCGTTGAAGTCGCCGCCGGGCCCGCCGTGGACGTGCACGTTGGGCGCCGTCAGCAGCTCGACCGTCGCGTACACGAACGCCACCAGCGTCGCGAGCGCGATCAGCGTGTCCATGTTGGTCGTGCGCGCCCGCGCCCGCACCCAGGCGCCGCGCAGGAACGGCAGCCCGCACCAGAACTGGATTGGCGTGGTCAGCGCCGCGACGATCCAGCGTGCGGTGACGTCATGCGGCGCCGAGTAGGTGAGCGCCACGACCGCCACCGCCAGCGGCGCCGCGACGAGCATCCGCCGCAGCCAGTCGGCGCGCTCCCGCTCCTCGCCGGCCTCCAGCTCGGCCACCGCCTGCGCCTGCGAGCGCGCGCCCGCGCCGAGCGCGCGTGCGCCGTAGCCGATGCGCTCTACCGCCTCCACCAGCAGCCGCGGGTCCTCCCCGCGCGCCACCTCGACGCTCGCGCGCCCCGTCGCGTAGTTGACCGACGCGTGCTCCACGCCCGGCGCGGAGCAGAGCGCCGCCTGCACGCGCGCCGCGCACGACCCGCACGACATGCCCGTGACGTCGAGCTCGATCAGCTCGTGGGCGCCATCGACCGGACCGGCGCGGCCTTCGGCCGGCTGGGTTGCGACGGGCGGCTCCGCGATCTGGCTCATGTGGGTCCTCGCGACGGCATTCGAAGAACGGCGGCGGGACGCCGCCACCTCCATTTCAGCATGCCACCGCGCCGGATCGGGCAGGGACTTCGCGACAATGTCGCGATGCGAGTTTCCGACGCGGGCCGAGCGCGCCGCATCAAGATCCGTCGCCGCCGGCTCGCGGCCGCGATCGTGCTCGCCGGCGCGATCGCGTTGATCGTCGTGCTCAGCTCCACCGGCCACCCTCCACGGGCGCCGGCAAGCTCGCGAGCGACGCTCACGGCGCCGATCGCCAAGACCCGTCAGCCGGCCACCTCCGACAGCCTGCAGGATGCGGTCGCGTCGGTGCGCGCCTACACGCCGTTCGTGAAAGAAGGCAGCGCGAGGGCGCCCGACGTCGCGTTGACGTTCGACGACGGACCCGGCCCGTACACCCCCGGCGTGCTGGAAGTGCTGGAGCGATACCACGTGCAGGCGACGTTCTTCGAGATCGGCGAGATGCTGCGCTACTTCAGCGCCTCGACGGTGCGCGAGCTGCGCGACGGCGACGTGATCGGCGACCACACCGAGACCCACCCGGAACTGGCGCGGATGTCCGCGCACGACCAGCACGAAGAGCTGTTCGAACAGCTCGCGCGCATCGAGCTGCTGGGCGGACCGCGGCCGACGCTGTTCCGCCCGCCGTACGGCTCGTACGACGCGACCACGATGCGCGAGCTGCACGCGCTGCACCTGCTGATGGTGCTGTGGTCGGTCGACACCGACGACTACCTGCAGCCGGGCGTGCCGGAGATCGTCCAGCGCGCGCTCGAAGGCGCGCATCCGGGCGCGATCATCCTGATGCACGACGCCGGCGGCACGCGCACGCAGACGATCGAAGCGCTGCCGACGATCATCACGCGGCTGCGCGCCCGCGGCTATCGGCTCGTGACCGTCCCGCAGCTGCTGCGCGACGACCCCCCGCCGCCGGGCCAGACGCTACCGTCGAGCCTCAGAGGCGACTGATGGACATCGAGCAGCTGCGCACTCGTCGAGAGGAGCGCCGGCGAGTGATCCGGCGTCGTCGGCGCATAGCCCTCGCCGGGCTCGCCGCCGCGGCCGCGCTGGTGGCGGCGATTGTCGTCGTGGCGCTCGGCTCCGGCGGCGGCGCTCCGCGCGCCCGCTCGGCGGCGCTCGCGACGAGCACGACCGCCAAGCATGCGTCCGCCATCGCGAGCGCGTCCACCAGCGGCCGCACCGGCCCGCCGGGCACGGACCCGGTGCCGATCCTCATGTACCACGTGATCGCCGCCCCTCCCGCGGGTGCGCCGTTCCCCGGCCTGTACGTCGAACCGGCGGAGTTCGCCGAACAGATGCAGGCGCTGCGCCACGACGGCTGGCACGCGGTGACGCTCGACCAGCTGGAGGCGTACTGGCGCCGCGGCGTGTCGCTCGGCCCCGGCAAGCCGATCGTGATCAGCTTCGACAACGGCTACAACTCGCAGTACACGCAGGCGCTGCCCGTGCTGCGCAAAATGGGCTGGGTGGGCGACGAGAACCTCCAGCTGACCGGGCTGCCGCCGTCACAGGGCGGGCTCGGACAGGGCCAGGTCCGCGGGCTGCTGGCGGCGGGATGGGAGCTCGACACGCAGGGCATCAGCCACGCGGACCTGATCACGCTGGATGCCGGACAGCTGCACGAACAGGTCGCGGTCGCGCGCCAGACGCTGCAGCAGCGCTACCACGTGCCCGTGAACTGGTTCTGCTACCCCTCCGGCCACTACGACGCGACGGTCGTCGCCGCGGTCAAGGCGGCCGGCTTCGTCGGCTCCACCACGGTCGTGCCAGGCTGGGCGCACCCGAACGACGACCCGTATCGCCTGCATCGCCTGCGCGTGCTCGGCGGCACGAGCGGGCAGGCGTTGCTGCAACTGCTGAGCGACACCCGCGACGCGCCGGCGCCGCCGGCCTCCTACAGCGCATGAGCATCGAGCCGCTGTCGCTGCTGGGCGAGTGGCTGGAGGAGGCCAGGGCCGCGAGCGTGCCCGAGGTCGGCTCGGTGGCATTCGTCACGGTCGGGGCCGACGGGCGCCCGTCGGCGCGAACCGTGCTGCTCAAGCGCCTGGAAGGCGACGCGCTGCTGTTCACCTCCGCGCTGTGGACACGCAAAGCGCAGCAGATCGCGGAGAACCCGCACGTCGCGCTGCTGTTCTACTGGCCGACGCTGGGACGCCAGGCGCACATCACGGGCGACGCCGCAGTGGCCGGACGGGAGCTCGCCGCCGAGCTGTTCTCCGAGCGCGACCTGTCGCATCGGGTGCAGACGCTCGTCTCGCGCCAGGGCCAGGAGATCGATGACATCGACGCGCTGCGCGCGCGTCACGCGCACCTGATGGAGGTGCTGGAGGCCCCGCCCGCGTGCCCGCCTGACTGGGGCGCGATCCGCGTGGTCCCCGACTCGATCGAGCTGTGGTCGCAGGCGCCGGACCGCATGCACGACCGCGTGCTGTACACCCGTTCCGAGCAGGGCTGGCGCAGCGCGCGGCTGGCGCCGTGAGCGCGCCGTCCCCCCGGCGGCGACGCTCACGGCCCAGGCTGCCCCCGGCCCTCAGTGCATGCGCGGGTCGACGAACACGTCGTCGATCCGCGAGGACCCCGTCAGCGCGGTGAAGCGCAGCGCCGCCTGCGCGGTGCCGCCCGACAGCGCTCCCGTGACGATCGAGCCGGTCAGCATCGGCAGCGTCGGCTGCCAGCCACTCGTGAGCGCCACCGCGCCCAGCGGCAGCGCCACCGGCCCCACGGGCGTCTGGTAGACGACCTGCACCAGCACCGTCGCCAACAGGGAGTCCGGATGCACGAAGAAGCGGAACGTCGGGTACGAGGCGTCGACGCACGTGAACGGCGACTGCACCGAGGCGCCGGCGCGAAGTTCCAGCGAGTGCGAGCCGACCGCGCCGGTGGCGCCGTAGGGCTCGCTGCCGGCGACCAGCTGGGCGCCGCCCGAGAGGCTCCAGCCCGCGAGCGAGCCCTCGAAGTCACCGCCGGGAAGGAGCTCGTAGGAGCTCGCGTCACCCCAGCGCTGAAACGGCTTTGAGAGGCTCGCTTCGTTGCACGCGCCGGTGCTGATCAGCGCCGCCTGCGCCGAGGTCGCGGAGCACACGGCGATCAGGACGCCGACCGCGACGAAGGCCGCGAGCAGCCACGCGCGGTGCGAGCCGTGCGACGCGTTGCGGGCTGGCGGTACGTATGGGGGGGTGTGAAACACGAGCGCCTCCAAGCGTGAGCTGGCGGCTGAGCTATCTCGCGTGCGAGACCCCTGGCTTTGCGTCCCCACCTCGCGGTGGGTTTGCCTTTTTCAGTGCTGGTTTATCGGTCAGCGCGCAGAATGCGGCCCCTGCCCCCGGAACGCAAGGCACACGGACGGTTGTTCTAGCGAGACGCGGTGTAATCGTGCTCAAGTTCCAATAAACAGACCTTGACGCGTGCTTGCCCGGTTATTTCCATAAATCGCTTTGGCTGTCAGCCAGTTCGTGACGATACGCGCGGCGACGCCCTATGTCCGTTCACGCATTCACCGAATCGGAGCGTCTGCGCGCCGCGTTCGCCGGGCGCGAGCAGCGCATGGTCGACGCCGAGCGCAGCTCCGCGCTGACCGTCGGCGCCGGCTTCCTCGCGGCCGCGCTGGCACTGGCGCTGCTTGCCGGCGCACAATCGTGGCCGTCGCCGGCGACGGTGGCGCTGTACGTGTGCGCGCTCGCGGCCGCGAGCGAGGTGCGCTTCGAGATCGGCACGGGGTTCACCGTGCCGACCCAGGCGGTGTTCGTGCCGCTGCTGTTCGTCGTGCCGGCCGCATCCGCGCCGCTGCTCGTGGCGCTGTCGTTGGCGCTCGCGATGGCGCCCTCGATCCTCACCCGCCGCGTACCGCTCAGCCGCATGCTGACCGTGCCCGGCAACAGCTGGTTCGCGCTCGGGCCGGCGCTCGTGCTGACGCTCGCCCACGACCACAGCCCGGACGGCCGCTGGGGCGTGCTCGCGCTCGCGCTGCTGGCGCAGTGCGCGTGCGACATGGGCGCCAACGCCGTGTGGGAACGCCTGCGCGGCGGCGTGACGATCGCCGAGGTGGCAGCGGAGATGCGACAGGTGTATCTGATCGATCTGGCGCTCGCGCCACTCGGGCTGGTCGTGGCGATCGCCGCCATGCGCCATGCGTGGGTGGTCGTGATGATCGCGCCGCTGTTCGGCATGCTCAGGTGGTTCTCCAAAGAGCGCCGCGCGCGCCTGGAGCAGCTGATCGAGCTGAACGACGCCTACCGCGGCACGGCGCTGCTGCTGGGGGACGTGGTCGAGGCCGACGACACCTACACCGGCGCGCACTGCAAGGACGTGGTGCTGCTGGCGCTCCACGTCGCGCGCGAGCTGGGGGTGGCCGTGGAGCGCCAGCGCGCGGTCGAGTTCGGCGCACTGCTGCACGACATCGGCAAGATCGCTGTGCCGAAGGCGATCGTCAACAAGCCCGGCAAGCTCGACCCGCACGAGTGGGAGATCATCAAGACGCACACCGTCGAGGGTCAGCGGATGCTCGAGCGCGTCGGCGGGTTCATGGGCAACGTCGGGCGCATCGTGCGCAGCCACCACGAGCGCTGGGACGGAGGCGGCTACCCCGACGGCCTGCATGGAGCGGAGATCCCGCTGGAGGCGCGCATCATCTCCTGCTGCGACGCGTTCAACGCGATGACCACCGACCGTCCCTATCGCAGCGCCCTGCCGCGCGCCGCCGCCGTCGCCGAGCTCCTCGAGCATGCCGGGTCGCAGTTCGATCCGCGCGTCGTCGAGGCGCTGACGCGCGTCGTCGATCGCACCGATTGTCGTTAGCAGACGCAAGCGGTCGATTCGCCAAGCGATAAAGCAGCGTTCGGGCGGTGCCGATCCGATTGCACTGATGCCGCGTACACAGTCGATCACCCCTGCCGATCAGCTGCACCGCCTGGGACACGCGGTGAGCGCGCGTACCGACGACGTCGTCGCCGCGATGCTGCGGCGCACCAGCGAGTCCGGCTGCCGGCTCGACGCTGCGGTGGAGGAGCGCTTCGCGCGCGTCGGCCACGTCTCGACGGTCGCCGTCGCGCGCTGGATGTCGGGCGAGGGCGCCGAGGTGGCGCGCGAGGTCGGACAGGAGGCCTGGCAGATCTTCGGCCAGCTCGCCTCCCAGCGGGCGGCGCCGCTCAACGAGGTCACCAAGCGCTGCCTGCGCTGGTGCGATGCCGCGGGCGAGATCGTGAGGGAGTGCGCGCGTGAGCTCGAGCTCGAGCCCGCGGTGCTCGAGGAGGCGCTCGCGATGCTGCAGCGCAGCCTCAACGTGACGCTCGTGCGCATGTGCGAGTCCTTCGAGTTCGAGCGCCAGTCCGCCGACAGGGAGCTCGAGCATCGCCAGCGCGAGCTCGCGTTCCTGGCCACCCACGACGCGCTCACTGGCCTGCCGAACCGCACGCTGATCCTCGACCGCGTCGAGCAGCTGATGCTGCGAGCGCGGCGCGAGAAGACGCCGCTGGCCGCGCTGTTCATCGATCTGGACAACTTCAAGGCGATCAACGACTCGCTGGGACACGCTGCCGGCGACGAGCTGCTGCAGGCGGTCGCCGCGCGGCTCACCGCCGTCGTGCGCGAGAGCGACGCCGTCGGGCGGCTGGGCGGCGACGAGTTCGTGGTGATCGCCAGCGAGCTGTCGTTCGCGTCCGGTCCGGAGCTGATCGCAGAGCGTCTGCTGGAAGCGCTCGACCAGCCGTTCAAGCTCGCCCCCACCGGGCAGACATCCCTGAAGCTGACCGCCAGCATCGGCATCGCCGCGGGCGACCGCGAGTGCGCGGACGAACTGCTGCGCGACGCGGACGTCGCCATGTACCAGGCCAAGTGGGACGGGCGCCACCGCTACGTGCTGTTCGAGGCCGGCATGCAGACGGCCGTGCAGTCGCGCATGGAACTCGAGATGGAGCTGCGCGTGGCGCTCGAGCAGAACGAGTTCTACCTCGTCTACCAGCCCACGTTCAGCCTGAAGGACATGAGCCCCACCGGCATGGAGGCGCTGATCCGCTGGCGCAGCGAGACGCGCGGCATCGTGCAACCCGACGACTTCATCCCGCTGCTGGAGGAAACGGGTCTGATCGTCGAAATCGGCAAATGGGTGCTGCTCGAGGCGTGCCGCCAGGGTGTCAGCTGGCGCGAGGCCGGCCACCCGATCGGCGTCGCCGTCAACGTCTCCGCGCGCCAGCTCGACACGGACGAGTTCGTCGAGGACGTCGAACGCACGCTGCTCGAGACGAGCCTCGAGCCGGACATGCTGACGATCGAGATCACCGAGACCGCGCTGATGCGCAACATCGAACAGGCCTCGGGGCGCCTGGCGAGGGTCAAGCAGCTGGGCGTGCGCATCGCGATCGACGACTTCGGCACCGGCTACTCCTCGATGGCGAATCTGCAGCAGTTGTCGGTCGACGCGCTCAAGATCGACCGCTCGTTCATCACGCAGATGAGCCACAACATGGAGGGCGAGACGATCCTTCGCACGCTCGTGCAGCTCGGCAAGGCGCTCTCGATCGAGACGCTCGCGGAGGGCATCGAGCAGTCGCACGAGCTGCGCCTGCTGCAGGGCGAGCGCTGCGACAGCGGGCAGGGGTTCCTGTTCGCGCGACCGCTGGATGAGGCCGACGCGGCGACGTTCCTGCGCAAGTGGACGGCCGAGAAGGCGCTCGCGGCCGGTTAGCGAGATCGCCAAGACCGCGCGCGGCGATCCGTCCGCCGCGTGCCGCAGGATGCCTGGCCCCGTTGACGCGCTCCTCCTCGACATCCCTGCGAGCCTGGCAACGCCATGCGCTCGACCGCCTCGGCGGCTGGGACGGGGGGCCGTTCCTGATCTCCGCCGCGCCGGGCGCCGGCAAGACGCGGCCGGCGCTCGAGCTGGCGGGAGACCTGCTGTCGCGCCGGGTCGTAAGGCGCGTGGTGGTGCTGTGTCCGACGACGCCGCTCACCCGCCAGTGGGCCGCCGCCGCCGCCGCGCTGGGCGTGCAGCTGCAGCCCGACGCGCCCGGAGCGGACCCGCCTCGTGACTTCCACGGCGTCGCCGTCACCTACGCGCGGGTGGCGACCGATCCCGCCGGCTGGGCGGCGAAGGTGACGGCGGACACGCTCGTGGTCGCCGACGAGGCGCACCACCTCGGCGAGGATCTCGCGTGGGGAACCGGCTTCCTGCGCGCGTTCGCGTCGGCGCCGCGCTGGCTGATGCTCTCCGGCACTCCGTTTCGCTCCGACGCCGCCGCGATCCCCGGCGTCCGCTACGACGAGGAGGGACTGGTCGTCCCTGACGTGTCCTACACGTACGCGCAGGCCGTCGCCGACGGCGTCTGCCGCCCGGTGGCGTTCGTGACGTTCGACGGGACGCTTTCGTGGCGCAGCGGCGAGGACGTGATCGAATCCTCGTTCGAGACCGTGCTCACGGCGCGCGAGGCAGCGCGCCGCTACCGCACCGCGATCTCGACAGAGCTGCCCGACGGCCTGCCGCGGATCCTGCGCGAGGCCGACGCCAAGCTGCAGGCGCTGCGCGCCGGCGGCCACCGCGACGCGGGCGGGCTGGCGGTCGCGGCCGACGCCACGCACGCCCGTCGCCTTGCCAAGCTGCTCGCCGAGGCGACGGGCCGTTCGCCGCTGGTCGTGCTGCACACGGAGGCCAACGCCGCGCGCAAGCTCGCGGACTTCCGCAGCTCGCGCGATCCGTGGATCGTGGCCGTGAACATGGTCTCGGAGGGCGTCGACATCCCCCGCCTGCGCGTCGGCGTGTACGCGAGCGCCGCCAAGACGCCGCTGATCTTCCGCCAGATCGTGGGACGCTTCGTGCGCACGATCCCCGGCCGGCAGGCCGAGCCGAGCTGGCTGTATCTGCCCGCGGAGCAGACCCTGAGCGCCCATGCAGCCGCGATCGAAACCGAGCTGCGACACGCGCTGCGCCGCGACGAGCTCGACGCCGAGCCGCTGGAGCCGTCGCAGCGGCGCGCCACCGAGCCGTCCGAGAGCGCCGAGTTCGTGCCGCTGAGCGCTGAGTTCGCCGCGCAGATGACGCTCTTCGGAGCGCCTCAGCCGGCTCCAGCTCCGCAGCGACAGCCGCCGGCGGCGGAGCAGCCGGCCCCCGTCGCGGCGTTCCAACGCCGCGACGACCTCCGCCACGAGCGCAGCCGCCTGGTGGCGGAACTTCACCGCCGCGACGGGCGCAGCCACCGCGAGATCAACGCCTGGCTGAACCGCGCGGTCGGGCTCCAGCGCGTGGAGGAAGCCAGCATCCGCCAGCTCGAGCGCTCGATCGAGGCGCTCACGCAGGAGCTCCTGCGAAACCGGCGGCGGGCTGCGACCGCCGGCGGATAGGCGGGCGTCCTCCGAACGCCCACGTCTCCGCGTTATCCCGAGGAATGGAATATATGTACGGAAGCTGTCTAGCAGTTCTCATCTAGACATCTATTCCGATTAATCGTTAGATCCCCTATATCCAGATAGCAAGCCTCGATCGTATCGACCTGCCCGTCGACCGCATTCCGGAGCGTTGGTACAACGTGCTGCCGGACCTGCCGCGCATGCCCGAGGAGTACCTGGACGGTACGACGGGGCGTCCGCTCCCAGACGAGCAATCCGCGCGGCTGTTCTCCCCGGCGCTGGTCGCCCAGGAGCGCTCGCTGGAGCGGTGGGTCGAGATCCCTGGCCCGGTGCGCGACGCCTACCGGATGTGGCGGCCGACCCCGCTGTTTCGCGCCGTCGAGCTGGAGCGGCACCTGCAGACGCCGGCGGAGATCTACTTCAAGTACGAGGGCGCTGGTCCCGCTGGCAGCCACAAGCTCAACTCGGCGCTGGCACAGGCCTACTACGCCAAGCGCGACGGGATCCGACGGCTCGTCACGGACACCGGCGCCGGCCAGTGGGGCCAGGCGATCGCGCTGGCGTGCGCGCGCTTCGGGCTGGAGCTGACCGTGTACATGATCCGGGCGAGCTACGAGCACAAGCCCTACCGCCGCATCCTGATGGAAACCTACGGCGCGCAGGTTCACCCCAGCCCCGGGCCCGACACCGAGCTCGGGCGCAAGCTGCTGCGAGAGTCGCCGCAGCACCCCGGCAGCGAGGGCACCGCGGTCAGCGAGACGATGGAGACCGTGCTCGCCGACCCCGGCGCACGGATGGCAGTCGGCGCGTTCTCCAACTTCTGCCTGCTGCACCAGAGCGTGGTGGGACTGGAGACGCGCGAGCAGCTGGAGCTGATCGACCGCGAGCCCGACTTCCTGATCGCGTCCGTCGGCTGCGGGTCGAACATGGGCGGCTTCGTGAACCCGTGGGTCGCCGACAAGCTGGCCGGCCGCGAGGTCACGTTGCTGGCGGCCGAGTCGACGGCGTGCCCGACACTGACGCGAGGCGCCTACGCATGGGACTACGTCGACTGCGCCGGCAGCGGGCCGCGCGTGCTCAGCTACTCGCTCGGGCACGACTTCATCCCCCCTGTGATCCACGCGGGAGGGCTGCGCTACCACGGCTGCGCGCCGCTGCTGGGACTGCTGCGCCACGAGGGCCTGATCGACGCCGTGGCGCTGCGCCAGTCGGAGGTGTTCGCCACCGGGAAGCTGATGGCGCGCCTGCACGGCTACCTGCCGGCGCCCGAGGCGGCGCACGCGATCAAGGCAGCCATCGACGTCGCGCTCGACTGCAAGCAGGAACGTCGCAGGGCTGTAATCGTGGCCTGCTACAGCGGCCACGGCCTGCTCGACCTCGCCGCCTACGACGAGTTCAATCGCGGCGTGCTGCCCGAGGACGTCGAGCCGGATCTCTCGACGGTGCCCGCGGAGGCGCTCACATAAAGAGCTATCCGATGCTGATCGGCGGCCGCGACGAGCCCGGCCTGGGATGGACCTACGTCGTGCGCGCCTCCGCCTGGATCGCCGATGCGCCCCGGGCGTTCAACCTCAAGCGCGGGCTGGAGCTCGCCAGCGCCGAGCTGCCACCGGCGGACGCCAACGCGGACGTGGTCGCGCGCTGCGCGTGGGGAGACTCCAGCCACAACGAGCAGGCTCTCGCCGCCGCGGCGCAGGCCAGCGAGACCTACCGACGCTTTTCCGTCGCCCAACTGCGCGAGATCGGCGCCGACCTCCACCGCGAGCTGGTCGCGCGCGCCGACGAGCTCGTGGAGATCCTGATCGCCGAGGGCCATCCCCGCCGGCTCGCGCAGTGGGAGGTCAGCGGCGTCGTCCAGGGCATCGACGAGCTCACCCGCGACTGGTACTACCGGCAGTTCCACCAGCGCTTCGCGGTCGCCGGCCGCGAGCTGCAGCTGCTGCGCAAGCCCGACGGCGTCGTCTGCGTCAACCCGCCGCAGAACGCAGCGGCATCGAACTCCGCGATGGGCGCGCTCGCGCTGCTGGCAGGCAATGCACTGGTCGTCAAGGCCCCGCGCAGCACGCCGACGGGCGTGATGTTCCTCTACCGCGAGATCGCCCAGCCGGTGCTCGAGCGTCACGGCGCCCCGCCGGGAACGCTCAACCTGATCTCCGGCGATACGCAGCGCATCCTCAAGCAGTGGCTCGCGAGCCCGCACGTCGACGACGTGCTGTTCTTCGGCTCGAGCAGCTCGGGCCTACGATTCGGCAGCGACTGCTACGCCGCGGGCAAGAAGCCGATCCTGGAGCTGTCCGGCAACGACGGCCTGCTGGTGTGGCACGACGCCGATCTCGACGGCGCGGCGCATGCGCTGAGCGAGTGCTTCCTCGGCTCCGGCCAGATCTGCATGGTGCCCAAGTACGCGATCGTCCACCCCGCTGTCGCCGAGCAGCTGCTCGCGATGCTCACCGCGCTCGCGGGCGCGATCCAGCCGGGCTATCCCGAGGATCCGGACGTGGTCCTCAGCCCCGTGCTCAAGCAGGATCAGTTCTTCGACTTCCTCTCGGAGGCGCGCGAGGCGGGCTGCGAGATCCTCACGGGCGGGCAGCGGGTGGGCGTCGACGGCAATCCCGATCCGGCCGGGCTCTTCCTGCAGCCGACCGTCATCCGCGTGAACGGCCTCGCCGACGCCCGCCGGCTCTCGTGCGTCCGCGAGGAGACGTTCTTCCCGATGCTGCCGGTGATCGTGCCCGACAGCGCCGGCGCCGAGCTGCTGGAGGAGACGCTGCGCTTCATGAACGCGAACGCGTACGGCCTGCGCAACTCGCTGTGGTCCTCCGACGAGCACGTCATCGAGACGTTCGTGCGCGGGCTCTCCAACGGAGGGCTGCTGAAGATCAACGACTCGCACGTCGGCTTCGTCCCGATCCTCGCCACGCACGGCGGGACCGCGAACACGGGCGGACCCACGGGCGAGCTCAACTACGTGATCCTGAGGACGACCCACCTGCAGGGAGTCAGCCGTGCGCGCAGCCCGGTCGGCCCGGCGCCGCGCGCGCTCAGCCCGCCGGCCCCCTGACCGCCTGCCACGCCGCGTCCGCCAGAGCGGGACCCGCGCGGCGGATGACGGCAGCGACATCCTCCGCCGCCGCCGTGGCGATGACCTCGATCCCGTACTGCTGCGCCGGGCCGAGGATGATCGAGCCGTAGACCAGGCTCGGCAGCCGGCGGATGCGACCGGACGACACGTGCGGCTCGCGCCACGCCTCTGCCGTTCGCGCGAACTCCTCGTTCATCAGCTCGAGCTGTGCGAGATGCTCGGAGGAGAGCCAGCTGGCGCTGAACGACAGCACGTACTGCGCCAGCGCGACGTTGCTCGCCAGCCAGTCGAGGTGAAACAGGACCACCGACTTCACTCCGGCCGCCGCCGAGCGGTGCCGCTGGAGCTCGGACAGCAGCTCCCGCTGGTAGGAGGCGAGGGTATTCAGATAGAGGGTGTCCTCGAGCTCCTGCATGCCTCCGGGGAAGTCACGATAGACCGCACCGACACTGGCATCGGCCTCCGCACAGACATGGTGGATCGTCATCGCCCCGCGCCCGCCCCTGCCGTAGCACGCGGCCGCCGCGCCGATCAGCCGCGCACGACCCTCCCCGTGAGAACCCCGCCTGCGGGACACAGCTCCCTCCTTATCCTCGGTGTGCGCATCGTAGCCCAGCCCGCAGCTTGGAGACAGTGCTGGACTGCCGGTGGTTGACGCCGTGCAGAGTGCTCAAGTGTCGGGCTTGTGAACACCGGCCATGCGAGTGAACCGACATCAACCCACGGATTCCGCCGCCATGTCGCATTATGATGTCGTTAGCAAACATGGAACTTCCGCAATCTCGATGAGTTCGCGGAACGGCTAGAGAGGTAATAATCGATGCCAACGCCCACAACCGAACCAGCACACTCGCGCCCCCGCGACGAGCGGGAACCCGCTTGGTCGGATCCGAGCCTGCGTGAGCCGCGCTACTCGCAGTCGCTGGAGCGAGGCCTCGCGATCCTCGGCTGCTTCACGCCCAAACGCCCCGTGCTCGGGATCGCCGACATCGCCGACGAGCTCGGCATGAGCCGCTCCACCACCCACCGCTACGTCATCACGCTCGTAGCGCTCGGCTACCTCGAGCAGGGCGCCTCACGCAAGTACCGCCTCGGACTGCGCGTCACCGACCTCGGCATGTCCGCCCTGAACTCCACCGGACTACGCGAGCACGCACACCCCTATCTCGAGGAGCTCCGCCAACGCACCTCCTACACCACCGGCCTCGGCGTGCTCGACGCGACCGACGTCCTCTACATCGACCGCATTCGCACCTACCGCCGCGGCCACGGCAAGATCGAGCTGAACCTGCACACTGGCTCGCGCGTGCCCGCGTACTGCACGTCGATGGGCAAGCTGCTGCTGGCGAACCTGCCGGAGGCCGAGCAGCGCGACCTGCTCGCGCAGATGAAGCTGACCAAGCGCGGCCCCAACACGATCACCAGCAAGAAAGCGCTACGCGACGAGCTCGACGAGATCCACGCCGCCGGCTTCGCCGTCGACGATCAGGAGATGACGAGCGACTTCTACGCGATCGCGGCGCCCGTGCGCAACGAGGCGCGCGAAGTCGTCGCGGCGGCGGCGCTCGCGGCGCAGACCACGATGATCTCGCTGGAGGAGCTGGTCGACGCGCTCGGCCCGCATCTCGTCTCGACCGCGGACCGCATCTCGGCGCGCCTGGGCTACAGGCGCGACGACGAGGCGAGCTGAGCCGGCGAGCGGAGGCCGCGCTCGTCCGAGCGTAGTTTCCCGGCGCCGCTCATCCGGTGGAGCCGCGCTGGCTCCGCCGTGGGATAGCTTCTTGCGAATGCCGGCCCGCACGCTCCGACTCGTCCGACTGCTCGGACCGCGCGGTACGGCGTTGTTGATTCTCGGCGCTCGCCAGATCTCCTGGACTCGTCAAGCGGCGCGCCTGGTCACGATGGCCGGCAGCCTCGACCCGCTGCCCTACACGTGCCAGACGGGCGCCGGCGAGGCGTCGGCTGCATGCCTGAACCGTGCGGTGCCCGCGCATACCGCGGCGACGCTGGCGACGGGGGTCGGCAACTACCAACCGCTTCCGTACCTGCTGCCGGCCGCCGCCATGCGCGCGTCCAACTCGGCGCCAGCGGCGCTGCGACTGGCCCGGAGCGCCGGCGCTTTCGTCGCGCTGCTGCTGCTCGCCCTCGCGCTATTCGCACTGTACGACCCGGCGAACCCCGTCCTGTCGGTCCTCGGCCTGCTGCTCGCCGTCACGCCGATGACGATCTTCTGCGGCGCGATGCTCAACGGCAGCGGCATGGAGATCGCGGGCGCCACCGCCTTCCTCGCGTGCCTGCTGCGCGTCATGCGCACGCCGAGCCGGCGCGCCTGGCTGTTCGCGGCGGCGGCATCCGGGGCGGTTCTCGCGCTGAGCCGACCCGCGAGCCCGCTCTGGCTTGCGACCGGACTGCTCGTCGTCGCCGCCTGGACCGGAGCACGACATTTCGGACGCTCCATCGCAGGCAGTCGAGGCTGGTTGGCAGCCGCGGGCGTGGTCGTCATCGCGGTCGTCCTGAATCGCATCTGGGAAGCCTTGTACGGCTCGCACGTGCCGATCGATTCGGGCCAGCTCCGCGCGGGCGTGGTCGCCGGGTTCCACCAGTGGTGGCGCGCACTGCCGGAGCTCGTCGGCAAGTTCGGCTACATCGACGTCAAGCTGCCCCTCGCGCTCCCTGTGATCTGGCTCCTGCTGCTCGTGCTCGTGGCTGCGGCACGAGGCTCGCGCCGCGATCGAGTGGTCCTCGGCGCGCTGCTCGCCGCCCTGGTCGTGCTGCCGCCGGTCTTCTACGCCCTCTTCACCCGCCCCACGGGCTTCGGCCTTCAGGGACGCCAACTCCTGCCCGCCGCCGTGGCGCTGCCGCTGCTCGCAGGCGAGGCCTGCTATCTGGCGCGAGAGCGGCTTGGCGCGGCCACGACTCGGCTGCTGTCTTGGCTGGTGCTGCCAGTGGTCGGGATCATCCAGGTGGCGGCGTGGTACACGGACGCGAAGCGCTTCGCGGTCGGCGCCTCCGGGCCCGTGTGGTTCGCGTCCCACGCGAGCTGGAACCCGCCGCTCGGGTGGGGGATCTGGCTCGCGGTCGTGCTTGCGGCCCTGTTCGGTTTCGCTCCCGCCGTGATCGCCGCAGAAGCCCAGACGTCCCACTGGGGCCCCATCCACCCGGATCCCGCCCAGCTTCTGCAATAACCGACCAAGCTCGCGACGCGACGTCAGGAGCCTGGCGGGTGCCAGGCTCCGGCTTCGTCGTATGGACGGAAGCAAATGAACGCCGACTGGCTGTGGAACGATCGAGCGGCGTGATCTGTGGTCTCCGCGCGATGGCCGGCGCCTTGGGGCTGTAGAGGCGGCTATCCCGCAGGCCGGGCGCCGTAGTCCTCCTCGCTTACGTGCCCGCCCCATGACACCGCGCTGCCGTGGTCATCCACCTGCTGCATCGCGACGTGGACCATGAAACGGTCCGGGGCTGCGCCGTGCCAGTGGCTCTCGCCGGGCTCGAAGAACACGCGGTCGCCCGGTCGTATCTCCTCGATGGGGCCTCCCTCCCGCTGGCAGCGGCCTACGCCCTCGGTCACGAAGATGGTCTGGCCCAGCGGATGGGTGTGCCAGGCGGTGCGGGCGCCCGGAGTGAAGTGGACGTTGGCTGCGGCAAGGCGGCAGGGCTCGGACGGCTCCGCGACGGTGTCTATGTACACGTCGCCGGTGAACCAGTCGGCCGGTCCTTTGCTGGTCGCGTTGCTGCTCCTTGTGATCATCATGGCTGCTCCTTTAGCGTCGACGGGAAGGCTCGTTCGAGCGCGGGCTGGGTCCATCCGTGCGGCATGGTTGATGGCGATGGCCGGCGAGTTGACTTGTCAGGCGTCTATGAAGCCGCGGGCGAGCTCGACGAGCTCCGCGGTCGCCTCGCGGGCCTCGTCGAGACTGGCTTGTGCGACGAATGCCGCGGCATAGGAAGCTTCGTTACGACGTGCGCGTGAGGCATCGAGGCGTTCCAGAGCGAGACGGTGCGCTCAGGCCGTCGGCGTCAGCGTCACACTCGCCAGGAAGATCGGCAGTAGCAGCGGCGGGCTCGTTCGCATTGTCGAGAAATATATCCACACAAAAGCGAACGTCGCTCTTGCGGTCTGGCCGAGAAGCCCTGCAAGCGGCGGACGGGGGTCGAACCCGCGACCTCAAGCTTGGGAAGCCGGATACCATCCGCCGAGTAACCGCCGTTTCGCCCCGGATTCTGGGGCTTTTTGCGTAACAGGCCACCGTATTGATGGACACGGCGCGTCGCGGTGACCGCGTGGGGACCGCAAATCTGGCGCCTCCGGAGCTGCGAATCAAGACTGAGCGGCCGAGCCGCGACGCGGTCACAGGCCGACCACGGATCCTCCTAGTCCACGGTGCGACGTCCGACTCAGTCGAGCCACCGGCGAACATGCGTTCGTGAGAAGGCACGGCCGCCACCTTACAGGGGCCGCACGACACGCTCATCTCGCGTGGGTCACGATGCTGCGATGTCGTCACGACTCATGTCGTTGTGGTGCTCAAGCGCCTTCCGCTCCATGCCGGCCCGCTGCGTTTGGGCCGTTCAAGCCGAGTAGCGCCCCGGTCACTGCTTCGCCTCAAGCGGCCGCAACGCCTGCTCAAGCAGCTCCGCGTCGCGCCGCTGTGCAGCGAGCTGAACCCCCGGTGCTCGCTGTTGGAGACGCGGCCAGGTCGCCTCACGGTCGACCAGAACACGGCCGTCCCGGAGCGCGTCTGCCATCAGCCCCGGCGAGGCGTCCGCGTCGCGTGCGGAGACCACCTGCACCTCCCGCCCCGCCGCGGCGGACAGATGCTCCTCGAGTTCGGCCAGCTGTCCCGGCGTAGGCGCGTCGAGCTCAACAAGCACGTCCAGGTCGCTGCGTCCGTGTTCACGCCCGCGAGCCCCCGAGCCGAACAGGACGGCAAGACGCACGCTCGGCTCCGTCCGAAGCGCCCCTCGCAGCAGCGCGACTGTCGGCCAGTGCCGTAGTACCCAGTCGCGCTCCTCACCCCTGATCCGGAGCCGGCGTGCGCTCGGGCGCTCTGCACGGATCGTGCCATCGGCGACTGCCCGCCGCAATGTGCGCTCGCTGACGCCGAGCTCGCGTGCGAGGTCGTGCAACACCGTCATCCCTTCTCATCCTCCGCCGCGTATGTCCAATAGCATGTCCACTAGTCTGTCCCCTACCATAGTCAGATGCCTGATGACGGTCCACGGGTGCCAGATCTCCCCGAGAGCCTCGGGCACGACCAGGCACCTGTTGATGCTCGCCCCCTGTCAAGGCTCCTAACGGTATGGCGCTCAACGCGCGTGCGCACCTACTTTTGGTTCGCAATATTCGCCATGACACTCGCCCTGGCGACTTATCAGGCTCTGCAAGGCGAATCGGGCGGCGGTCCCGGGTTCTAGCCAACCCACCACCCCGCTTCGGCTGCCGCTCAGATGGCCTCAGCGGTTGTCGTGCTTGCGAATGCATCTCGTTGTCCCTCGCGGCCCTCAGTGTTCGGCTGTATGTCTACGAACGAGAGCCAGCAGAAGTTCCCTCGACCGCACGTGTTCATCGCCGGAACGGCGATCGAAGCCAATCGCCTGACGCTTTCGACTGCTGAGGTTGCGAGCGTTCTACGCCTCCAAGCGACGGACGTGCGCAACATGATGAGGCGGGGTGCGCTAAGCGACGTCTCGTTTGACCGGACGCCGCGGCTCGACCCCGACGAGGTGATCAAAGCCGTCGAAGAGCGCGTCCAGCGGGGCGAGCTCGAAGCTCACGTGTTCGTTGAGCTCGCAGCTTTGGTCGCTGGGCTGCTCTAGCTCAGGCCGCCAACTGCGTCCCCCACGGAGCCGGGATCCGCAGAGGCCTTAGACAGCGCGCCGTAGGCTCTCCGTCCTTGGTGGTCCATCCCTGCTCTTTTGGCCAGCGTGAGAGAACGTCATCGACGGCTTCTCGTCGGGTTCGTGTCTGCCAGAACCTCTCGTTGACGCCGGGTACCCATATCCGTCGGTAGTTGGCACCGAGCGAGAAATCGACGGGGATCTGATCGGGCTCCCAAGGCCGCCGATCCGGCCGAGACGGTAGATGTTCGCCCTTAGCCCAGCGCGTGACCGTCGACCGAGCCGGCAGATCGATCAAACGGCAGAACTCGCTGAATGTCAGCCACTTGCGTATCGCTGCTGGCTTGTCGCCTGGCGTCAGCGCTTTGCCGAGCACGCCTTTCTCGACCGCATCCAGGTCCACCTTCTCTGCTCCGGGGGGCTCAGAGTCCGGCACCGGTACCCAGGTGCTCTTGTCGTACTTGAAGAGCGCCAGCTTTGCGAGCGTATCGGCCTTGAGTCGAGATAGCTGCACAAGCTGATGGGTTACGCCGGCACTCTCGAGTAGCTCTCCTTTGAGCTCCTTGACCATCGTGATGAGATCCTCTTGACGACGCAACACCACGTCCAGCCGGCTGGGCTCGGATGCCTCGGCCCGCGGTAGAGCACGTTGACCGCCCAGCGCGTGCCTCGCTTGTAGCGTCTCGGCGACCTGTGCCAAGTGGCGCTCTTCGTCCTCGATTCGCCACAGACGAATGAGCTCCTGTTCATATGCCTCGATGTTCGGGCGTTTCCGCTCGCCAGTGCCGGTAGTCAGAAGCTCCCAGCCGATCTCGCTTGCGCGGCCCGCAACCACCTCTAGCATGGCCAGTGTGCGGCGATCTCCATAGAGTGCCCTCATATCGCTCTCGACATCTCCATTATCGAGCAACGCCGCTGCGTAGTAGGGAATCGGTGGGTTCGAGTCGGCACCGGTCGCAGGATGGCGTTCGTTGAAGAGTCGCCCCGAGGCTTCGGCGAGTTGGTTAGCGAAATGACGGTACTCGTGCGTCGTGTAACCGCAGTGGCAGTGCTTCTCAGGTGGGACATGCTCCCGGATGTGGTCAGCATCCTTACCAATAAGCGGCAGGTATGTGCCGCTGCCAGCGATTCGCCGCTGAATCCAGGTGCCTGACATAGGTTTGAGACGCGGCGATGGCAGCACGACCAGCAGGGGACTCCAGTCGTCCGCCGGGGGACGTCCTCTGGCAGCCAGTGTACGATCCATCAACTCCAAATAGCTGTCAACTATGAGAGCAGCCTGGCGCGGGATTGGCTTCCGGCGGATCTCATCACGGTGTTTTCCCTTCTGAGGGACGAGGTCCAGCGCCGCCCCTCGTCTGCGGTCCGGCGGGGGACCGACATAGTCACGGATGTAGTCGCATCGACGTAGACGCATGATCGCGGCTTGCCTCCCACCTGTGAGCACCATCAAGACCAGCAACAGTCGGTCGCGCATAAGACGCCACAACCCTCGGTGAAGCAACGTGATGTCACCAGACCCAGCGATCCCCGCAAGCTCCTCCTCAATCGTGCTCACGCCGAGGCGCTTGTGGATGTCCTGCATCATCGTCGCCAGGACGGTGCGAACTAGCTCCACCCGCGGCGCGACGACTTCATAGCCACCGGTCGGCATCGACGGCATATCCAACTCCGGCACATAAGTCCACTGCCGGCAGGCCGGCAGCTCACGGAGACGGTGAATCAGCCGAAACAAGCTGAGCGCCTCGCTGAGCATTTGCTTGACGGTCGCGGCTGCGCGTTGTCCAGCGGGACGACGCCGATTGGCTTCCACCCTCTCCAACGAGAAGCGATAGATCGCGGCCTGCGCCCTCGCGGTCGCCACCTTCGGCCCATGCGCAATAATCGCTGCGATCACTGGCACCCAGCCATCCGGCGCGACGGTAAAGAGGACGCCACGATCGAAGATCGCATGCACCGGTCCTCCGGCCCGCATCGCGGCGTCCCGGTAGGCATCGTGCACCAGAAACGGGCGCACCTTCTGGCGAGCCTGATCGATATTTTCGCCGGCAAGAGGGCACGACAGCCCAGTAACCTCATGAACAGACGGAAGCTCGCACCCTTCCACGACCGGCCTTGCCTGCAAGTACTCCCGAAGGAATCTTCCCAGGCCGGCTACATGGGGATATTCCTGCTTCCTCTTCCCAACCGCCACGAACAGCACTCGCTCGGCAGCGTCAATCAGCTCATCATCCACGACAACTCCTTTCCTGGTTTTCTAAATGCGTTGCAAAAGCCCTAACCACTGGCGCTGACCTACAGTCGTCAAGCACTTCAAGCGCTGCTTGTGCACGCGTTTTTTGCCCGACGCTCGTGCAGGTGCAACGCCCAAGACGCCCCTGGGCAACAGCGCGCCCTGGCCGCCGAAAGCCTGCATCGCGCCGCCTCCGCTTGGCGCACGATCCGGCACCCCCCACGGCTGCATTGAGCGAGACACGTACTACGGTGCAAACACCAAAGCGCCCTCTCTCTCCAGACTGATGGCGCTTCAGAGCCGGCAACCCACTGCTCGCAGCCGCCCGCCACTGATTCCGAACACCAACTCAGTAGCGACCGGTCACCCAACAGTGGGGCACGCGCCGACGCGAGCCGCTGCTCGTGACCACCGCCCACACTGAGCGAAGAACCCACGTCCGCCTATCGCGGGTCATCGCCGTTCGCCCCCCCACCACGGTTCCCACTCGTCATTCGAGTCGAGACGCACCGCGGGCTCGCCGATAGGGGAGTCGCTGCCGCGCTCAAGCGTTGTGCGGCTTGCAGACGTGGAGGCTCAACTCCTGGTCCAGCGCCAGGCGGAGGCTCGGGGCGCCTAGCACGCCGTGACGACGCCGACGATCCACGCACTCGGGATCGCGCCCCGGTGGTATGCCCGGAGCGGTTGGAAGCTCGCGGGCGACCTGCGGCACATTGGGGCGCCGTCCTGCGTGCTTACGCCTATGAGAGCGCCGCTTCGGTCGCGACGCCGCCGGATCCAGGCGATGGGATACCCGTCAGACCCGGATTGGTCGCGTGAGCAGACGCCCGGCGCCCGGGCTACCCTCTGGCTATGGATTCGCTCACTTCGCCAACGGCGTCACTCCGCGACCTCGTCGAAGCCGTTCGCGATCTTCCATACGGGCGTCCTACCCATCGCACCGTCGACGGGATGCTGAAAGAGCGTCGTGGCACGTGCTCAACAAAGCACCTGTTCCTAGCCCAGGCCCTCGTAGACCGTTTCCCCGAGACCTACCCCCGAATCATCCATCGCGTATATCGGCTTGATCGGGCCCACGCGCGCGAGCTCTACGGAGGTGAAGTTGCCGCTGTTGTTCCCGACGTCGGCCTCACAGACGTGCATCGCTTTCTGACGATCGTCCTTGACGGCCGGCGCGTGGAACTCGACGCGACGTTCGCCGGCGAGCCGTGGGACGGACTTTCGGCGATTCATCCTTCGTGTGGGCCGGGCACCGATCATCTCGCAGGCGGGGATCCCGACGTTCACAAGCGCGCTCTCGAGGCGGCGAACTGCGACCCAGCCGCCCGCGAGCCCTTCATCGCCGCGCTCACATCGGTCTTCGGACATGCGACGCCGGGATCAACAGTCTGATGTGCCCTTCTACGAAGGTCATGCAACTCGGCTGCTCGAGCGGCGGTCTAACCTGCACCAGCGCGGCGTATCCAAGCGCTCCCGGCCTGATGGCAAGCACCTGCCCAATCGGCCGCAGAGAGCTGTTGGCCGATCACCATCTACGAGCGATCCCGCCAATGCTCGCCCGCCTGAAGATAGGGCCTCCCTCGATCAGCCCTGGGCATCGACCCATAAACGTCAGTCACGCTCGAGCCCGCAACGCTGCCTGACGCCTCTATGGGCTTAACCGTGGTCTCCTGCACAGCCACAACGCTCGCCGGAACGAAAACGCCAGACACCGCCATTGCCCCGACGATCACGCTTGCTGCCACGACGCATCCCACGCATCCCGCCGCGACCGTCCATCTGGTCATACCGCGCGGCCTCACCAAGACGGATCAGAGGTGAGTCGCGGTTGAACATCGTCATGAGATCGTGGTGGCCATGTGCAGCGGCTTAGTCGTCCGAGCGCGCCATGCTGGAAGCACGAACCCCACTGGCGCGAGGCTCAGCAGGGCGCCGCCGACCGCCGCAAGCCACGTCACTGACACCACACCTATGAGGATCAGTCGGTGGCTGCGCAGCCGGCTGCCGTCCTCCACGGCGGCTGGCTAGGACTCGATGTCGTCGTCACACGCGTCCGCCGCTGTCAGCCGCAGTTGGACCACGCCGACAACTCTACGTGCCGACAACAAGCATCATCACCCCGGTGATCAAGAGGACTATGCCGGCGATGGTCGCCGTCACCATGACTCCACAGTGGAGCCGCGACGTCATCTTCGCGTCGAAGCGCTCCGTCGACGCGCCTCGCTGCTCAAGCCGTTGGCGAACTCGACGCATCGTTCGTGGCCAGTACCAACGCGCCCAGCCGAGTGCGACGGCGCCGGTTACCACCGCAATGACCGCAAACATTTCCGCTCGCCCCCTCCATCCAACGCAGTCATAGGCCCCACCCGTGTAGCTACAATCGTGCAGCTGCGGACTCTAGCCGATCGGCCCAAACCCAAAACGTACCGGGCACTTATCCTCGCTCGTTGTCTCCGCTAAACAGTTTCGTAGCCCATCGTCCAACAACGGGAGAAATCTGACCGAGGCTCTGCTCCGCCCATCGGCCAAACCGAGGAAACGCCTGTCCCCGCGTCAGTAGGCCCAGACCGCGAGAGCAGGCACCGAGACGATCGCGAGGCAACAAATGCGATATCTGCCGCGACGCCCACTTCCTTACTGTTGCGCGTGGCCACGGAACAGCTCGCCGTTCATAGGTCGATTTTACAACTGGCATATCGATTCGTGACAAGCCAAGTCTCCGGCTAGAACCTTCCTATCCGCAACTCGGCATCCTGTCTCCGCCAGACCAACCAACGTGCCTCGCAACGACTCGTCTCTCATAGATGCACTGTGGCGCGTAGGCTTCCAAGTAGTTCTACGGGCACACTGAGTCCGATACGGTCCTGTTCTTCGACGACGAGCCATGCACCCGGAATACGCCTCATTGCAAGCTCGCCCTCCGCTCCTGGCGCCTCGAAGATCCGCGTGCTTCCTGGCACGGGTTTCATACCGGGCAGCGGGGGCGGTGTCGCACCGGGTGCCGAGGCGCTCAGCAATACGGCCGCGGTGAGATAGTGATCTCCGTGGTACAGATATACAGTACTTATGCACGAAAGCAGCGCCTTGCCAATCAGCCCGCGATAGGGCCTGATCCGCGTCGCCACGTACCCATATTCAGCGACCGATCGCCGAAAGTGTGTCGCGACAAGCTCGCAGACGCCGGCCGGCGGCCGCGCGGGTGCTTCCCAAAGTCGGGTGCCAGGCAATATGAACGCCTGCGGCCCGCTGGGCTTACTGCCGCTCCGAATCGGCCTGTCATGCGAGTCCAGCGGCGTAATGTGGGGACAGGACAGCCCGCTGTTCGGCTCGCCATTGCGCCGAAGCACTTCGACAGCCGCCGCCCGAAGCCCGTCTGGAAGCGTCGAATTAGTCGTGGTCGGCACCGGCATCCCACCAGCCACGGAGACAGCTGCGACGTCACTCTCAGTCACAGCATAAACATCTATCCTGCTCTTGTTCTGAACGCAGCTGCCTTCCGCGAAAATCGGGCCCGACGAAGTCCTCCTCAACGGCCCGACGCCTTCCACCATCGCTTGATGGCCCGTCGCCAAGCTCCACCCCGCCCACCCCCCCTGGAGGTCGGGAACCAGCAGCACGTGGCTGTTCAACACGGAGCGTGAAACGTATGCGCTCCGCGACGATATGTGAGAACACCCGGTAAGCGCAATAGTGCAGACGAGCGTGGTCACCGCTCCGCCGACGAGGCTCATGATTCTGCCACACCTTCGCCGATGGGCGTAAAGTCCACAGGTCCCTGATTCGTGCAATGGCCTACCTCGCCCTCCCAGCCAGAGGCCGCCCATTGGGTAGCTCCGTGGGTACCCAGCTGCCTGCCCCAGAACCAAAGATGGTACCAGCTCCCCGTCGCCGGACACTTCCAAGTGTGTTCGAGCACACCGCCCTTCTTACCAGACCACGACTCGGTTATCTTGTGCGCTTTACCCGGTTTCCCGAGCATGACCTCGTATCCTTCAAATTCCGACGCACCCCAACCGAACGCTTCGATCTGCATTTCAAACCCGGGCGTAGCCGCACCACATTCCCAGTGCCCCCAACCCGATATCTCACCTGCGAGGAATTCTCCGGCGCCCCAGCTGCCCCACACACGACATCCATAGCCGTTGTTTCCTTTTTCACGATAATCCACAACCCCGTTCGGCATCGAAGCCGCGCACGCATTGACGCCCGAGCAACCACCACCTCCACCACTACCGCCACCCGCTTCGCCTTCGCACGGTCCGTATTCGCCTCCGCACCACCAGCTTGGGGGTGTGAATGGTGTTTCTCCGGCTGGTTTGTTTGCTTTTTCGAGCGCGCGTCGTGCCTGTTCGGCATCGGTGAGTTGTTTGGCGACGGCTTCTG